>PJUI01000059.1_pt1 | contig 207016 bp, 195 predicted proteins | sample 1512201 | NCBI WGS metagenome assembly PJUI01 (sample SAMN08177670, study PRJNA422409) | Feces metagenome, whole genome shotgun sequencing project. | isolation source: Chicken feces (2) enriched on wood chips | host: Gallus gallus | place: USA: Madison | collected 2015-01-15
CCATCCGGACTGTCACCGTCGGTCCTGGAGTTCCACCAGGTCAACCGCGCGTGGGCGCGGGTCGCGGACTGTCACCGCCGGCTCGGAATTGCACCGACCCCGGAGCACGTTCGTGCGTACTGCTGCTTCCAACCGAGCATGCTACTCGCGCATTCCCCGGGGCCGGCCCGTCCGCCTGCCGAGCGGACGTGAACCCGGGAACCCACCTCCCCTCCGTGCTTGGTGGTGAGGGATCTCGGTGGGGTGGGGTGGTGATGGCCGCTTGGCACACTATTTTTATCCGCACGAGAGGGGGGAGGCCCGGCTCGTGCGGGCTCCCCCCTCCGTTCGTCAGTGGGCGTGCGCCGACGCCTCCGCCAGCTCGCGCAGCGCCTGGATCTCGCCCGGCACGCTCTCCGCCCCGTACACGGCCGACCCGGCGACGAAGACGTTCGCCCCCGCGTCGGCCGCCCGCTCGATGGTCGAGCGCGACACTCCCCCGTCGACCTGGATCCACACGTCCAGCCCCGACTCGCTCACGGCCTCACGCGCCCGTCGGATCTTCGGGAGCGTCCCGTCGATGAACGACTGCCCGCCGAAGCCCGGCTCGACCGTCATGACGAGGATCATGTCGACCTCCGCCAGGAGGTCCAGGAAGGGCTCCACAGGCGTCGCAGGGCGCAGCGCGAGGCCCGCGCGGGACCCGAGGCGCCGGAGCTCGCGTGCGAGCCGCACAGGGGCGGCAGCGGCCTCGGCGTGGAACGTCACCGACGCCGCACCCGCCTCCGCGTACGCCGGCGCCCAGCGGTCCGGGTCCTCGATCATGAGGTGCGCGTCGATCGGGACCGGCGACACCTGCGCCAGGCGCTCGAAGACCGGCAGCCCGAGCGTGAGGTTCGGCACGAAGTGGTTGTCCATGACGTCGACGTGCGCGTAGTCCGCCGTCGAGATGGCGTTCAGGTCGCGCTCGAGGTTCGCGAAGTCGGCGGACAGGATGCTCGGTGCGATGAGGGCTGCCATGGCTCCAGCCTAGGGTGCCCCCGCCCGCCCCCGACGCTCGTAGGCTCGTCCCGTGAGCAGCCTCCCCTCCCCTGGGACCCGACGCCCACCTGCGCCGACAGGGCCGGCACGGGTCCCCGCGGACGTCCGGGTGCGCGCCGCCACGCGGGCCGACCTCGGCCGCGTCGCCGCGATCGCCGCGCCCTTCGTCCGCGACACCTGCGTGACGTTCGAGGAGGAGGTCTGGGACGTCCCCGCATGGGAGCGCAAGCTCGACGACGTCACCGCTCGCGGCCTGCCGTTCCTCGTCGCCGAGGTCGACGGGCCGCCAGGCCCGGACGGCACGGGCCACCCGGTGGTCGCGGGCTACGCCTACGCGTCCGCGTGGCGCCCGAAGCCCGCGTACCGGCACACCGCCGAGGACACGATCTACCTCGACCCCGACCACGCCGGGCACGGGATCGGCACCGCCCTGCTGGGCGCGCTGCTCGACGCGTGCGCCTCCGCAGGCGTCCGGCAGGTCGTCTCGGTCGTCGCCGACGTCCCCGAGGCGGCGGGCTCGCTCCCCCTCCACCGGCGCTTCGGCTTCGTCGAGACCGGCCGCCTCACCGCCGTCGGCTTCAAGCACGGCCGCTGGGTCGACACGATCCTCCTCCAGCGCTCCCTCTGACCCGGCGACGCGACCCTCACAGCCCGCCCGACGCGCCGAGGTAGAGGCATGGTCGGTCGAGGTAGAGGCATGGTCGTGCCGTCGGGCACGACCAGGGCTCTACCGCGGCGAGCCGGGATCAGGCGAGGATGCCTCGGCGGAGGTCGGTGGTGCGTTGCTCGACGGTGCGCCAGGCGTGGCGGCTCACGCCGGGGTGGGCGTCGCGGTCGACGTCCGCGAGCGCCGCGAGGAGTCCGTCGAGGGTCTGGGCGACGGCGCGCTGGGCGCGGCGGCGCGGCAGGCCCCAGGTGGTGCCCTCGGTGACGAGGTCCTCGGCGGTGAGGCGGTCCATGTCGCGTTCTCCGGCGACGTCCATGGCGAAGACGCGGGAGGCGTGGTCGTGGTGGAGGTGCATGGAGACGTCGTAGGCGGGGGCGAGGCGGACGGTGCCGTCGGCGTGGCGCAGGACGGAGATGTTCTTGGCGTGGGCGTCGGTGTTGCCGATGGCGAGGTTGAAGGTGGTGAGGGCGAGGAGGGGGTCGGGGCGGGTGCCGTCGTCGCGGAGGGTGCGGGCGATGGCAGCGAGGGAGGGGAAGCGGCGTCCGTGCTGGAACTTCCGTTCGGGGTCGCGGGTGTTGATGCCGAGGGCTTGGGCGGCGTCCTCCTGGTGGAGGCGGGCGGTGCCGCTGGGTTCGCGGGGGTCAGGGATGCGGTCGTAGCGGGTGACGACGATGGCGCGCTCACCGTCGAGCTCGGTGACGTGGGCGTGGACGGTGGTGAGGTCGACGCGGCGGGCGAGGTCGAGGGCGGCGGCTTCGGTGTTGACGAGGTCGGCGGTGGGTGAGTCGGAGGGGCGGGCGACCTTGAGGATGTGGGTGGTGGGGGCGGTGCCGTGGGGGCGGGCCCAGCCGTGCTCGTCGTGCAGGAGGGTGATCTTGGGTTCCATGCCGGGCAGGGAGCTGGTGAGGTGGTCGGTGCGTCCTTCTCCTCCGCTGCGGGCGACGGCGGCGCGCAGGAGTCGTGCGACGTCGGCGTCGTCGAGTCGTTCGGGTGTGCCGGGGGTGGGGAGGGGGTGTCCGTCGGGTGCGAGGAGGACGGCGCCGGCGGTGTCGTGGCCGTAGTGGACGAGGAAGGCGAGGGCGTCGTCGGGGTCGATGCCGGCGTCGATGGCCATGGCGTCGCGGGTGCGGCCTTCGGGGAGGAGGCCGTCGAGCCAGGCGGCGACGCGGGCGGGGTGGGGTCCGGGTTCGTCGGGTGGGGTGATGGGGAGCAGGTGGGACAGGACGCGGGCGTCGTGCCCCCAGCGGTCGAGGGCGTCGGTGGTCCAGGTGAGGGTGACGCGGGGGGTGTTGTCGGTGGTGCGCGTGCTGGCGGGTGCGAGGGTGGCGACGGGGGTGTCGTAGAGCCAGGCGGTGACGGTGGTCATGGGCGCTCCTGGAGGCGCAGGTCGACGTCGAGGGTGTCGAGGAGCTCGAAGAGCCGTTGGACCCAGAGGTTCTCGACGCCGTTCTCGAGCTCGGAGAGGTACTGGCGGGTGATGCCGAGCTCGTCGGCGACCTGGGCCTGGGTGAGTCCGCGGGCGCGGCGGACGCGGCCGAGGTAGGCGCCGAGGTCGCGGGGGCTGCGGGGGGTCGTCCAGGTGTCGGCCATGGGTTCTCCTGGGGTCGGGTGTCCCTGTCTCCGCGGCGTGTCAGGTTTCTCCGACACGGCACGGTGTCAGGTTACTCCGACACCATGCCGTTGTCGAGATATGACGACATGACCGGGGCGTCGTCAGCGGTCCTTGCGGCGCACAAGCGTGAGGTGCATCGCGTCGGTGCCATGGACGTGCGGCCAGAGCTGGACGTCCTGGCGGCCGCCGAGCTCGATCGTGTCGTGCACCTCGGGGCGCACGACGTCGCGCACGACCGCAGGAGCGTCGAGCAGCTCGACGTCGTCGCGGCGACGCAGCACGTCGGCGACGACGACCTGGGTCTCGGCGAGGTGGGGCGAGCACGTGACGTAGCCGACCACTCCCCCGGGCCGGACGGCATCCAGGGCCGAGTCGAGGAGCTCGCGCTGGAGCCCGGTGAGGGTCGCGAGGTCGGCCGGGGTGCGCCGCCAGCGGGACTCGGGACGACGGCGCAGCGCACCGAGGCCGGTGCAGGGAGCGTCGAGGAGCACGCGGTCGTAGGCGCCCGGCTCGTCCTGCCCGACGGCGCGGCCGTCGCCCGTGCGGACGGCCTCCACGGCGTCGGCCGGCACGGCGGTGAGCGCCTTCTCCACGAGGCGCGCGCGGTGCGGCTGGACCTCGTTGGCGACGAGACGGGCCCCCCGCTCGGCCGCGAGCGCCGCGAGGAGCGCGGCCTTGCCCCCGGGGCCGGCGCACAGGTCGAGCCAGCGCGCGTCGGGACCGGTCAGCGGTGCGGCGGCGAGGGCGAGGGCGACGAGCTGGCTGCCCTCGTCCTGGACGCCGGCGTGGCCGTCGCGCACGGCGCCGAACGCGGCGGGGTCGCCGCCCTCGAGGCGCAGCGCGGTGGGTGCCCAGCGCGAGGGCGTGACGCGGTCGTCGCCGTCGGCCAGCTCCTCGGGGTCGGCGAGGCCGGGGCGGGCGACGAGCGTGACGCGGGGGGCGTCGTTGTCGGCGGCGAGGAGCGCGTCGAGCTCGGCGACCGGGCGTCCGTTGCCGGCGAGGGCGTCGCGCAGGGCGCGGGCGATCCAGACGGGGTGGCTCTGGGTGGCCGCGAGCGCCGCGAGGTCGTCCGGGGCGCCGTCGGCGACCGTGGTGAGCCAGTCGTCGAGGGGGGTGCGTGCGACGCGGCGCAGGACGGCGTTGACGAGCTGGGCGCTGCCGGCACCGGTGCGCTCCCGGGCCAGGCCGACGGTCTCGGACACGGCGGCGTGCTGGGGCACGCGCATGCCGAGGAGCTGGTGGGCGCCGAGCCGCAGGACGTCGAGCACGGGCGGGTCGAGGCGGTCGAGGGGGCGGTCGAGGCAGAGCGCGAGGATCGCGTCGTAGCGCCCGCGCAGGCGCAAGGTGCCGTAGGCGAGCTCGGTGGCGAACCCGGCGTCGCGGCCGCGGATGCCGCGCTCGCGCAGCAGCGGGGGCAGGACGAGGTTGGCGTAGGCGTCGGAGCCGTCGACCTGGCGCAGGACGTCGAACGCGACGGCGCGGGCCGGGTCGGTGCCCTTGCGCCGCTGGGACGGTGCGTGCGCGCTGCGGGACGTCTCCCCGCGGGAGCGGGCGGCGCCGCGCTGGCGGCCGCGTGCGTCGCGGCGCCCCTGCCCGCCGTCCGAGCCGTTCGAACGGACGTTCGAGCCGGTATTGCCCGCCGCTCCGCGCGCACTCGAACGTGCGTTCGAGTCGCGTCCGCTCCGCCCGGATCCACCCGACCGATCGTTCGAACGTGCGTTCGAGCCGCCGGTCGGGGCCTGGCGGCCCGCGTCGTCGCGGTCCCGGTCCGCGGGCGTGCCGCCGCTCATCGGACGACCTCCGCGCCGAGCACGAGATCCTCGGGAAGGCGGGCGCCTCGCGCCCAGTCTGCGGCAGGCATCTGCTTCTTGCCCACGGGCGCGACGTCCCCGAGCCGGACGGCGTGCGTCGCGGTGCCGACGAGCACCTCCTTCTTCCCGGCGCGCACCTGCCCGGGGGCGAGGTCCGTGACGTCGGGGCGCGGCGTCACCGGGCCGAGCCCGAGGCGGACGGGCGCGCCGTCCGGACCGGGGACCGTGGTCCACGAGCCCGGTGTGGGCGTGCAGCCGCGCACGAGGCGGTCGACCGCGAGCGCCGGGTGGTCCCAGCGCACCTCCGCGTCGGCGGGCGTGAGCTTCGCGGCGTGGGAGACACCGTCGGCGGGCTGGGGCTGCGGGCGCAGCGTCCCGTCCTCGAGCGCGTCGAGCGTCGCGACGAGCAGGCCCGCGCCGGACACGGCGAGGCGGCCGAGGAGGTCACCGGCGGTGTCGCGGGGGCGGATGGTCTCGGTCGTCGTGCCGAGCGTGGGGCCGGAGTCCAGGCCCTCTTCGATGAGGAACGTCGTGGCGCCGGTGACCTCGTCGCCGGCGATGATCGCGCGCTGCACGGGCGCGGCACCGCGCCAGGCCGGCAGGACGGAGAAGTGCAGGTTCACCCACCCGTGGCGCGGCACGGCGAGCACGTCGGGGCGCAGGATCTCCCCGTACGCGACGACGGGTGCGGCGTCGACGTCGAGCACGGCCAGGCGCGCGAGGAAGTCCTCGCCGCGGGGACGGTCGGTGAGCACGGGGATCCCGGCCTCCTCGGCGCGCACGCGCACGGGGCTCGGGGTCAGGCGCCGCCCCCGGCCCGACGGCGCGTCGGCGCGCGTGAGGACGGCGACGACGTCGTGGCGGGAGTCGAGGAGGGCGTCGAGGGACGGGACCGCGGTATCCGGGGTCCCGGCGAACAGCAGGCGCATGGGCCCGAGTCTAGGTGCCGCCCCGCAGACCGTCGCAGGTCGCGGTCGCCGTCCTACCCGAGCTCGGGGGTCTCCTCGAGCCCGGGTCCGTCCAGCGTCCGCGCACCGATCGGCACGTCCAGGGGGACGTCGACCACGCGCGAGACCGCCGCCTCGGGGCACGCGGACCCCTCCTGCGGCTTGTGCACGACCAGCAGCACCGTGATCTTGACAGTGTCGTCGCCCTCGACGACGTCGACTCCCGCGTACTCCTCGCAGAAGGCGCCGTGCTCAACCACGATCGGCAGCACGTCCGCCGCAAGGTTCGCGTCCGGAGCGACATGCCACCGGGCGGTCGCGGTCGACGCGCCGTCGGAGCAGGCCGCGAGCGCCGCGACAAGGGCCAGCGCGGCGACCGAACGTGTCGACCGACTCTCGGAGAGCATGACTCTCATCTCAGCAGACCAAGCGGTGCCGCAGGACGGTGGGCGCAATGTCAGCCCGCGGCCCGGGTCCAAGCCTGCGCCCTCCAGCGCGACACGGCCGCCGGTGGCCCGTGGTCACCGTCACGGCCCGACGGGCACGCCGACGTCGCGCAGGGCGGCACGCAGGCCGGGGGTGCCGTCGAAGAGGTGCGTGCGCAGGCCGAGCCGGGCCGCGGCGTCGATGTTCGCGGCGCTGTCGTCGGTGAAGAGCGTGCGTGCCGGGTCGAGGCCGAACCGGTCGACCGCGAGCGCGAAGATCGCGGGGTCGGGCTTGGCGAGGCCCTCGCGCCCGGAGACCAGGACGTCCTCCATGAGCGTCGTGGCCGGGGCGGCGGGCCCGGCGTGGGGGTACAGCTCGGCGGACCAGTTCGTCAGCCCGTAGAGGCGCAGCCCGAGGTCGCGCAGCTCGAGCACGAGCTCCTCGGAGCCCTCCACGGGGCCGGTGAGCGTCGCGGGGAACTGCGCGACGTACCGGTCCAGGAGCGCCACGTGGTGCGGGTGGGACGCCGCGACGGCGGTGCGCGCGTCCGCCCAGGTGGCCCCGGCGTCGCGCTCGTGGTTGAGGACCCGGAAGTCGACGTCGGCGAAGAACGCGTCGACCACCTCCCGCTCCAGCCCGGCGTAGGCGCCGTACGGGTCCCAGCCCACCAGCACGTTGCCGAAGTCGTACAGCACGGCGTCGATCGCGCGCTCGGGGGTGTCGCGGGTCGCGGGGTGAGTCGTCACAGGATCTCCTTCGGGTCGAGCTCCACCCGCACGCTACCCGGCTCCCGGCGCGCGGACCGCACCGCGAGCGAGGCGGCGAGCTCGCGCGCGAGCCGCCGGCCGTCGCGCACGGGCACCCGCACGACGGCGCGCACCGGCGGGGCGTCCAGCATCCCCGGCCCCGCGCCGTCGACGGTCCCGCCTCCTGTGCCGCCCGCCCCCGTGCCGGCCCCCCGCCCGCGCGGCGGGGGCGCGGGCACCTCCACGGGCCCGAGGACGGCGTCGGGCCGCGCCAGCTCGACCCGCCCCAGCAGCGCCGCGACCGCCGGACGGTCCCCCGTCACGGCCGCCACCCGCACGGCGGGCGGCAGGGACAGCTCGGACCGCTCGTCGAGCTCGCGGTCCGCGAGGAGCGCCGGGTCCCAGCGCACGAGCGCGTTCGTCGGCGCCGGCGCCGCGTCCCCGACGAGCAGCACCTGCCCGCCCGCCGTCGCCGGACGCACGAGCGCCGCCGCGGCGAGCCAGCGCGCGAGCGCGTCCTGCGCGACGTCCAACCCGACGTGCGCCGTGCTCACGGCGGCGTCCAGCAGCAGGGCGGCCGCGTAACCGCCCTCGGCGACCGGCTCCGCGCCCGGCGTCGCGACCACGAGCGCCGGGCGCGACGACACCGCGCCCAGCACCCCGCCCGCGGCGGCCGCACCGGACACCTGCACGGGCACGCCCGCGAACGCGCGCCCCAGCTCCTCCGCCGTGCGCTGCGACCCCACGCGCACCGACCGCAGCCCCGTCCAGTGGCACTCCGCGCACGACCAGCCGCCCGCGAGCGCCCCGCACCACGCGCACTGCGGCGTCGCCTGCGGACCGGACAGCGCGAGCGGGCCGTGGCACACGGTGCAGCGTGCGGGCGTGCGGCAGCGCCCGCACGCGACGACGGGCACGTACCCGGAGCGCGGCACCTGCACCAGCACGGGTCCGTGCTCGAGCGCCGCCCGCGCCGCCCGCCACGCGGCGGTCGGGATCCGGGCCGCGGCGCCCGGGCCCTCGGCCGCGAGCTCCACGGAGGTCAGGGCGCGGACCCGGGGCGCCCGCGCCCGCACGACGTCGCGCTGCGCGGCGAGGTCGTGCGCCCAGCCCCGGGTCACGAGCGCCTGCGCCGCGACCGTGCGGCCGTGCGACCCGAGGAGGAACGCGGCCCCCTCCTGGTCGCTGCGCAGCGCGAGGACCTCGCGCGCGTGCGGGTAGGGGGCGCGCGGCTCGGCGAGCGTGTCCTCGCCGTCGTTCCAGCACACCACGAGGCCGAGGTCCGCCACCGGGGCGAACGCCGCCGCCCGGGTCCCCACGACGACGCGCGCCCGCCCGTGCAGCACCGCGAGGAACCCGCGGTACCGGGGGGCAGGCCCCTCGTCCGCGGTGAGGCGCACCACGTCGCCTCCGGTCGCCGCGTCCCAGGCGGGCAGGCCCGCGGCGTCCAGGGCGGCGCAGACCTGGTCCACGTCGCGCGCGTCGGGCACGACGACGAGCGCCCCCCGGCCGCCCGACCGGGCCGCGCGCACCGCCTCCGCGACCGCGGCGGCCCAGTGCGTCACGGGCAGGGGGTCCGCCCCGCGGCGCGCCCGGCCCACGCCCCGTCCTCGCTCGTCCGCACCTGACGCGGACTCCGACCCCGGCGCAGGAGAGGCGAGGGGCGCGAGCCCGGGCAGCGCGGTCCACACGGCCCGCGGGGCGCCCCCGCCTGCGACGCGCGCGAGGAACGCCGCACCGGCGCGGTACGGCGTCCACACCGAACCGCCGGGCGCCCCCGGGGAGCCCCCCGCACCGTCCGTACCGGGCGGGGCAGCGGGCACACCGTCGTCCGGCGCCACGCCTCCCGCGCCGTCGCCGACGGGCGCCGCGGCGACGGAGGCCGCGAGCGCCTGCTCGGCGCGCGCGTGCCGCGGCGGGACGGCGAGGCGGAGCACGTCCGAGAGGGTGCCCGCGTAGTGGTCGGCGACGGAGCGCGCGAGCCGCGCCACGGCGGGCGAGAGCACGGGCTCGGGCGAGACGACGCGGCGCAGCGGCAGCAGGCGGCCGTCGTGGTCGGAGCGCTCGGTCCGCTCCAGGACGTACCCGTCGATGTCACGGCCGGCGAACCGCACCTTGACCCGCACGCCGGGCCGCGCGTCGTCGGACATCGTGGCGGGCACGAGGTAGTCGAACGCGCGGTCCAGGTGCGGGGGCGCCAGGTCGAGCGCCAGGCGCGCGACGGGCAGGCGGTCGGCGACCTGCAGGGACGCCGGGACGGCGGGGCGCCGTGCCGCGGGCGCCGTGACGCCCGGCAGGGTGTCCTGCACCGCCTGCGACGTGTCCTCGGGCTCGCTCACGACGTCATCGAACCACGCGCCGCCGTCACGGCCCCGGCGGTCACCTGGGCTGTCACGGACACGGCAGGCCGGTCGACGGGCGTCCCGGCGGTCTCGGCCGCGCGGGGCCCGGCCGGGCGCGTCACACCTGGGACTGCAGGTCCGCGACGCGGTCCGTGCGCTCCCACGTGAACTGCTCCAGCTCGCGCCCGAAGTGCCCGTAGGCGGCCGTCGCGGCGTAGATGGGGCGCAGCAGGTCCAGGTCGCGGATGATCGCCGCGGGGCGCAGGTCGAACACCTCGCGGATCGCGTCCGTGATGCGCTCGACCGGCACCTTCTCGGTGCCGAACGTCTCGACGTACAGGCCCACGGGGTGCGCCTTCCCGATCGCGTACGCGACCTGCACCTCGCAGCGGCGCGCGAGTCCCGCCGCCACCACGTTCTTCGCGACCCAGCGCGTCGCGTACGCGGCGGAGCGGTCCACCTTCGACGGGTCCTTGCCGGAGAACGCGCCGCCCCCGTGGCGGGCCATGCCGCCGTAGGTGTCCACGATGATCTTGCGTCCCGTCAGGCCGGCGTCGCCCTGCGGGCCGCCGACGACGAAGGTCCCGGTGGGGTTGACGAACAGCCGGGTCGCGCGCGTGCCGAGGTCGACGCCCGCGGCCTCGAGGACCGGCGCGACCACGTCGTCCGCGACGAGCCGGTGCAGCGCGTCCTGGCGCACGTCCGGGTCGTGCTGCGTGGACAGGACGACGGTGTCGAGCGTGACCGCACGGTCGCCGTCGTACCCGATGGTGACCTGCGTCTTGCCGTCCGGGCGCAGGCCCGGCACCGTCCCGTCGCGGCGCACGAGCGCGAGACGCTCCGCGAGGCGGTGCGCGAGCCAGACCGGCAGCGGCATGAGGCTCGGCGTGTCGTCGCTCGCGTACCCGAACATCAGGCCCTGGTCGCCCGCGCCCTGCGCATCGAGCGGGTCGTGGTCGCGCTGGTCGTCGCGCTCCTCGAGGCTCTTGTCGACGCCCTGCGCAATGTCAGGGGACTGCTGCCCGATCGAGACCGAGATGCCGCACGAGTCCGCGTCGAAGCCGATCGCGGACGACGTGTACCCGATGCGGCGCACGACGTCGCGCACGATCTGCGGGATCTCGACGTACGCGTCCGTGGTCACCTCGCCCGCGACGTGCACGAGGCCCGTGGTGACCATGGTCTCGACCGCCACGCGGGACGTCGGGTCCTGCGTCAGGAGCGCGTCGAGGATGGAGTCGGAGATCTGGTCGCAGACCTTGTCCGGGTGCCCCTCGGTGACGGACTCGGACGTGAACAGACGCAGATCAGCCATGCCGCACAGCCTACTGTCCCGAGGCGTGGGCGCGGGCATCCGGTAGGCGAGACGAGACGCGGGTCACTCGGCCCGCGCGACCCCGCCGCCCGCCGATCCCGCGGCCACGCGGCCCGCGACGACGTCCCACACGGCGTCCGCCACCGCGCGCTTGGTGCCGCCCGCCGTCGCGACCACCTCGCCGGCGCCGTCGACGACGGTCACGTCGTTCGCGTCGACGCCGAACCCCAGCCCCTCGCCCACCGCGTTCACGACGAGCAGGTCCGCGCCCTTGCGGCGCGCCTTCGCCCGGCCGTGGTCGAGCACCGACCCGTCCGCGTCGCCCGTCTCGGCCGCGAACCCCACGACGACCTGGCCGGCGCGCAGCCGGTCGTGCGCGAGCTCGGCGAGCACGTCCGGGTTCTCGACGAGCGCGATCGGCTCCGGCCCGCGGCCCGGCACCTTCTTGATCTTCGCCCCGGGCGCGTGCGCCGGGCGGAAGTCCGCGACCGCCGCCGCCATCACCACGACGTCCGCCGCCGCCGCCGCGGCGCGCACGGCCTCGCGCAGCTGGGCGGTCGTCTCGACCGCGACCACGTCGTCCAGGCCCGCGTCCTGCACCAGCGCGGCGACGTCCGGTGCGAGGTTCGCCGCGACGAGCGTCACGTGGGCGCCCCGCGTGCGCGCCGCGCGCGCGAGCTCGACCCCCTGCCTGCCGCTGGACCGGTTGCCGATGAAGCGGACCGGGTCGATCGGCTCGCGCGTGCCGCCCGCGGACACCACGACCCGGCGGCCCGCGAGGTCGCCCCCGACCGGGGCGTCCTCGGCACGACCAGCGCCGCCCGCCGCGACGGCCAGCGCGACGCGCGCGATCTCGTCCGGCTCGGGCAGGCGGCCCGGGCCCGTGTCGGCACCCGTCAGGCGGCCCGAGGCCGGCTCGATCACGTGCACGCCACGCTCGCGCAGCGTGGCCACGTTCGCGCGCGTGGCCGGGTGCTCCCACATCTCGGTGTGCATCGCGGGCGCCATCACGACCGGGCAGCGCGCGGTCAGCAACGTCGAGGTGAGCAGGTCGTCCGCCCGGCCCGCCGCCGCCCGCGCGAGCAGGTCCGCGGTCGCGGGCGCCACGACCACCAGGTCGGCGCCCTGGCCCAGCGCGACGTGCGGCACGTGCTCCACGTCCTCGAACACCTGGTCCGTCGCGGGCTCGCCCGACAGCGCCTCCCACGTGGGGGCGCCCACGAACCGCAGCGCCGACGCCGTGGGCACGACGCGCACCCGATGGCCCTGCTCGCGCAGCAGCCGCAGCAGCAGCACGGCCTTGTACGCCGCGACCCCGCCGCTCACCCCGAGCACGATCCGCATGTCGCTCCTCCCGCCGGTCCAGCACCGCACCGCGCCCGCCCGGCCGTGGACGGCCGCGGACGCACGAACGCCGCGCCCTCCCTGCGGAGGTGCGCGGCGTACGGGCTCAGGCCTCGTCGGCCTCGTCGGGCTCGGCCTCGATCGTCAGCAGGCCCGCGTTGATCTCGCGCATCGCGATCGACAGCGGCTTCTCCTGGTTGCGCGTCTCGAGCAGCGGCCCGACGTTCTCCAGCAGGCCCTCGCTGAGCTGCGAGTAGTACGCGTTGATCTGGCGCGCGCGCTTGGCCGAGTAGATGACGAGCGCGTACTTCGAGTCGACGTGCTCCAGCAGGTCGTCGATCGGCGGGTCGGTGATGCCCTCGGGGGCGGCGACGGTTCCGGACACAGTTCGCTCCGTGGGTTCAAGGGTCTGCAGCCGACGGCTGCAGCTGGTCGATGGCGGCGGCGCGCCGACCGCTCCGTCCGGGGCCTGGCGGCCGCGGCACCGCGCAGAGCTGGCGGGCCGCCGACCGGGCCGGCGGCCCATCGGGGAGCGGGCCCGCGCACGGGCACCGGAGGACAGTCTACTCGGTGTGCTGCCCGGTGCGCCCGGACGGCACGGGACCCGCCGCCGGGACGCGCCCGCCGGGCGTGGCCCCGGCCGGGCGCGGCTCGAGCCCCATGACGCGCACGAGCTCGTCCGTCGCGCGGTGCACCTCGTCGTTGACGATCACGTGGTCGAACTCCGACTCCGCCGCGAGCTCGACCCGCGCCGTCGTGAGCCGACGCTCACGCTCCTCCGCGTCCTCCGTGCCGCGGCCCACGAGCCGCCGCACCAGCTCGTCCCAGCTCGGAGGGGCGAGGAACACGAAGCGCGCCTCGGGCATCGAGGCGCGCACCTGACGCGCGCCCTGGAGGTCGATCTCCAGGAGCGCCGGCACGCCCGCAGCGAGCTTCTCCTCGACCGCGCGCCGGGGCGTGCCGTAGCTGTTGCGACCGTGCACCACCGCCCACTCGAGCAGCTCGCGCTCCGCGACCATGCGGGCGAACTCGTCGGCGCCGACGAACAGGTAGTGGACGCCGTCCACCTCACCCGGCCGCGGGTCGCGCGTGGTCGCCGACACCGACAGCCACACCTCCGGGTACCGGGCCCGGATGTCCGCCGACACGGTCCCCTTCCCCACGGCGGTCGGACCGGCCAGGACGGTCAGGCGGGCGGGGCCGGGTGAGACCACCGGCGCCGACGTCCCCTCGGTGGGGGCGTGCGGCGTCGGGTCGGACGGGTGCGCGGAAATGTCAGCCAAACCTCTCGATGAGGGCCGCGGACTGGTGGGGACCGAGGCCGCGGACACGACGTGTCTCGGCGATCCCGATCTCCTCCATGATCGCCCGAGCCTTCACCTTACCCACGCCGGGCAGGGACTCCAGCAACGAGACCACCTTGAGCTTGCCGATCATGTCGTCCGTCTGCCCGCGCTCGATGACCTCCTTCAAGGAGCCCTGGGAGTACTTGAGCCTGTTCTTCACCTCGGCGCGCACGCGTCGGGCCTCTGCGGCCTTCTCGAGCGCCGCCGCGCGCTGTTCTGGGGTCAGGGGTGGAAGTGCCACGCAAGTCACCTACTCGTCGTCAGGCGGATGGGCCCACTCAGTCGTCCCGGCGTGCCCCGACGAGGAGCCCTAATCGGGTGAATCACCCGGGCGACCTGCGCCGACGCACGGAGCCGACCCCTCGAAAGTAGCGAGCCTCGACCGATCGGGCAACGACTGGACGTGGCGCGTCGCGCCCGGTCGGCGTGCCGAGGGGCGACGCGAGGCGACCGGAGGTGGCGGGAAGCAGCGGTCAGGACGCCACCAGGCGCGCGACGAGCGCGTCGCGCACGGCGGTCGTCACCCCGCACGCGACGAGGTAGCCGTCCACGCTCCCGTGCTCCCGGGCCGCGAGCCCCCACGCGCCCTGGAGGTACTCGGGCTCCACGGTCAGGACCGGGCCCAGGGCGTCGGGAGACAGCCCCGGGATGGGCGGGACCAGCGCGGCGAGGCCCCCCACGGCCGAGCGGCTCGCGAGGTACTCCGCCAGGCGGTCCTCCTCGCCGACGCCCGCCACGTACTGGGCGAGCGCGACCACCCACCCGGTGCGGTCCTTGCCCGCCGAGCAGTGCACGACCGCGGCCCCCTCCGACGACGCGACCTCGCCGAGCACGCGCCCGACCGTCGCGCGGATGCCCGGGTCCTGCACGAACGTCGCGTACACGCCGTGCATCATGCGGCGCGCGACCGCGGCCGGGTCGTCCGCCGCCAGCAGGCCCGCGATCAGCGCCGCGGGGTCGGCCGACGCTCCCCCGCCGTCTCCGCCCTGCAGGCCCTGTGCGGGGTCCATGCCGCGGCGCAGCACCCGGACGCCACCCGGCACCGCGTCCGCGCCGTCGCGCTCGAGCTCGTCGTCCCCGCGCAGGTCGAGGACCGTCGTCACCCCGAGGTCGGAGAGCGCCGCCTGGCCCGCCGGGGTCAGTCGCGACAGGCTCGCCGTCCGCAGGAGCACGCCGGTGCGCAGGGGCTCGTCGTGGCCCGTCGGGACGGCCCGGCCCCCGACGTCGCGTGCGTTCCACGTGCCCGGCACGTCGAGCGCGCCCGGCACCGCACCGTCCACCGGCACGGGTACGGCCGACGCCTCCCCACCGCGCTCGGGCGTGGCAGAAGGGCTCGATGTCGCGTCGTCGGAGGTCATGGGCGCAGTCTCGCACGGCACGACGGCGCCCGGTGCGGTACCGGCCCGACGACGGCGTGCCCGCACCCTGACGTCGGTACGACGACGGGGCCGGCACCCGCGGGTGCCGGCCCCGTCGTCCGGGTGGGTGACGCTCAGCCGCGCAGGGCGCGGGCGACCTCGTCCGTGGCCGCCCGGGCCGCCGCGCGCAGCGCGTCGACGTTCGGTCCCGCGCGCAGGACGCCGCGCGAGGAGGACGCGAGCACCTGGCGACGAGCGTCCCCGAACACCGCGGCGAGCTCGCGCTCCCCTGCGCCCTGGGCACCCACGCCCGGCGCGAGCAGCGGCCCGTTCACGGCGGTCAGGTCCGTCACGGTCCGCTCCGCCGCGTCGCCGACGGTCGCCCCGACGACGAGTCCGACCGAGCCCATCGGCTCGGCGCCCTCGTTGAGGACGGCCGCGTGGGCCGCCATCGCCGCGGCGACGCTCGGCCCGGCCGGCCGGCCGTCGGTCGTGAGCGTCCGGGCGTGCTGCACCTCGTGGCCCTCCTTGTTGGAGGTGAGGCACAGGACGAACAGCCCGCGCCCGGACGACCGCGCGAGGTCGACCGCCGGCGCGAGCGACCCGAAGCCGAGGTACGGCGAGACGGTCAGCGCGTCCCCCGCGAGCGGCGAGCCGTCCCGGAGGAACGCCTCGGCGTACGCGTCCATGGTGGAGCCGATGTCCCCGCGCTTGGCGTCGACGACGACGAGCGTCCCCGCCGCCCGGGCGGCCGCGATGACGTCCTCGAGCGCCGCGACCCCGCGCGAGCCGTGGCGCTCGAAGAACGCCGCCTGCGGCTTGACCGCGGCCACCCGCCCCCCGACCGCCTCGACGACCCGCAGGCCGAGCTCACGGACACCGTCGGCGTCGTCGGGCAGGCCCCACGCCTCGAGGAGGCTCGCGTGCGGGTCGATCCCGACGCACAGCGGCCCGTGGTCGTCCATCGCGGCGGCGAGCCGCGCGCCGAAGCCCGCGCTCACGCGCCCACCCGCTCCCCGGCGGCCGCGGGCAGCGCGACGCCGGCCGTCAGGCCCTCGCCCGCCATGTGCTCCTGGAGGCTGGCCACCCCGAACGGTCCGGCCAGGACCGCCTCGATGCCCTGCACCGCCGCGGCGAGCTGGTCGACCGTCGTCGCGATCGGCTTGTCCGCCGCCGTCGTGGCGGCACGGATCTCGTAGCCGTCGGCGCGCGCGCCCTGCCCGGACGGGGTGTTGATGACCATGTCCACCTCGCCGGCCGTGATGAGGTCGACGATCGTCGGCTCGCCGTCGTCGCCGCGGCCCGCGGAGAACTTGCGCACCACGCGCGACGCGATGCCGTTGCGGCGCAGCACGCTCGACGTGCCGTCCGTGGCGAGGATCTCGAACCCGAGCTCCGCGAGGCGCTTGACCGGGAAGACGATCGAGCGCTTGTCGCGGTCGGCGACCGAGACGAACACGCGGCCCGACGTCGGCAGCCCGCCGAACGCGGCGGCCTGCGACTTGGCGAACGCGTGCGGGAAGTCGCGATCGAAGCCCATGACCTCGCCGGTGGAGCGCATCTCCGGGCCGAGGACCGTGTCCACGACGACGCCGTCCGCGGTGCGGAAGCGCTTGAACGGCAGGACCGCCTCCTTGACCGCGATCGGCGCGTCGAGCGGCAGGGTGCCGCCGTCGCCGTCGGCGGGCAGCACGCCCGCCGCGCGCAGCTCGGCGATCGACTCGCCCGCCATGACGCGGGCCGCGGCCTTCGCGAGCGACGTGCCCGTCGCCTTGGAGACGAACGGCACGGTGCGCGACGCGCGCGGGTTGGCCTCCAGGACGTAGAGCACGTCGGAGACGAGCGCGTACTGCACGTTGAGCAGGCCGCGCACCCCGACGCCCTGGGCGATGGCCTCGGTCGAGCGGCGGATGCGCTCGATCTCCTGCTCGGACAGCGACACCGGCGGCAGGACGCACGCCGAGTCGCCGGAGTGGATGCCGGCCTCCTCGATGTGCTCCATCACGCCGCCGAGGAACAGCTCGGTGCCGTCGTAGAGCGCGTCGACGTCGATCTCCATCGCGTCGTCGAGGAAGCGGTCGATGAGCAGCGGCGCGGGCAGCGTGCCTGCCGTGCGGTCCTCGGCGGCGGCCGCGGCGAGCGCACGCTCGACGTAGCCCGTGAGCTGCTCGGCCGAGTAGACGATCTCCATGCCGCGCCCGCCGAGCACGTAGGACGGGCGCACGAGCACCGGGTAGCCGATGCCGGCCGCGACGTCCTTCGCCTCGTCGAGCGAGCGCGCCGTGCCGAACGCCGGGGCGGGCAGGCCCGCCTCGACGAGCACGCGGCCGAACTCCCCGCGGTCCTCGGCGGCGTCGATCGCCTCGGGGCTCGTGCCGAGGATCGGCAGGCCCGCGTCCGCGAGGCGCTGCGCGAGCGCGAGCGGCGTCTGCCCGCCGAGCTGCACGATGATGCCCTTGACCGGCCCCGCGGCGAGCTCGGCCTGGTAGACCTCGAGCACGTCCTCGAACGTGAGCGGCTCGAAGTAGAGACGGTCGGACGTGTCGTAGTCGGTCGAGACCGTCTCCGGGTTGCAGTTGACCATGACCGTCTCGTAGCGCTCGCGCAGCGTGAGCGCCGCGTGCACGCACGAGTAGTCGAACTCGATGCCCTGGCCGATGCGGTTGGGGCCCGAGCCGAGGATGATCACGGCCTCGCGCTCGCGCGGTGCGACCTCGGTCTCGAGGTCGTAGGACGAGTAGTGGTACGGCGTGCGGGCCGCGAACTCGGCCGCGCACGTGTCGACCGTCTTGTAGACGGGGCGCACGCCGAGGGCGTACCGCACCTCGCGCACCGTGGCCTCGCCGGCCGGGCCCATGCCGCGCAGGCGGGCGACCTGCGCGTCGGACAGGCCGTGCTTCTTCGCCTCGCGCAGCACGTCCTCGGTGAGCGCCGGGGCGTCCGCGACGGCCGCCGCGACCTCGTTCACCAGCTGGATCTGGTCGAGGTACCACGGGTCGATCTTCGTGGCCTCGAACACCTGCTCCACGCTCGCCCCGGCGCGCAGCGCCTGCTGGACGCCGATGATCCGGTTCTCCGTGGGGCGCGCGATGCGCACCAGGAGGTCGTCAAGGTCCGCGCCGGAGACGGGGTCGCCGTCCCAGTGGAAGACCGAGCCGCCCTTGTCGATCGAGCGCAGCGCCTTGCCGAGCGCCTCCGTGAAGTTGCGCCCGAGCGCCATGGCCTCGCCGACGGACTTCATGGTCGTCGTGAGCGTCGGGTCGGCGGCCGGGAACTTCTCGAAGGCGAACCGCGGCACCTTGACGACGACGTAGTCGAGCGTCGGCTCGAACGAGGCCGGCGTGACCTGCGTGATGTCGTTGGGGATCTCGTCGAGCGTGTAGCCGACGGCGAGCTTCGCCGCGATCTTCGCGATGGGGAACCCGGTCGCCTTGGACGCGAGCGCCGACGAGCGCGAGACGCGTGGGTTCATCTCGATGACGATGACGCGGCCCGTGTCCGGGTCGACGGCGAACTGGATGTTGCAGCCGCCCGTGTCGACGCCGACCTCGCGGATGACCGCGATGCCGATGTCGCGCAGCTTCTGGTACTCGCGGTCCGTGAGCGTCAGCGACGGCGCGACCGTGATCGAGTCGCCCGTGTGGACGCCGACGGGGTCGACGTTCTCGATCGAGCACACGACCACGACGTTGTCGTGCTTGTCGCGCATGAGCTCGAGCTCGTACTCCTTCCAGCCGAGGATCGATTCCTCGAGGAGCACCTCGGTCACCGGGGAGTAGTGCAGGCCCTGCCCGACGATGCGGCGCAGCTCCTCCTCGTCGTACGCGAAGCCCGAGCCGAGGCCGCCCATCGTGAACGACGGGCGCACGACCATCGGGTAGCCGAGGTCGCCCGCGGCCGCGACGGCCTCGTCGACCGTGTGGACGATGACCGAGCGCGCCGACTCGCCGCCGCACTTCTCGACGACGTCCTTGAACTGCTGGCGGTCCTCGCCCTTCTGGATCGCCTCGATGTTCGCGCCGATGAGCTCGACGCCGTACTCGGCGAGGACGCCCGCCTCGTCGAGCGCGATCGCGGCGTTGAGCGCGGTCTGCCCGCCCAGGGTGGGCAGGAGCGCGTCGGGGCGCTCCTTGGCGATGATCGAGGTGAGGACCTCGGTCGTGATGGGCTCGACGTAGGTCGCGTCGGCGAACTCGGGGTCGGTCATGATCGTGGCCGGGTTCGAGTTCACGAGGACGACCCGCAGGCCCTCCTCCTTGAGCACGCGGCACGCCTGGGTGCCGGAGTAGTCGAACTCGCACGCCTGGCCGATGACGATCGGGCCGGACCCGATGACCAGGACGCTGGAGATGTCGGTTCTGCGAGGCACGGTCAGCTCTCCTTGGTGTTCTGGTCGGCGGCTGCGGAGCTCTCGGCGCGACGGGACGCCATGAGCTCGACGAAGCGGTCGAAGAGGTAGGCGGCGTCGTGGGGGCCGGCCGCGGCCTCGGGGTGGTACTGGACGGAGAAGGCGGGCAGGTCGAGGCACTCGAGCCCCTCGACCACCTGGTCGTTGAGCCCGACGTGGGACACGACGACGCGCCCGTAGCGGCCGCCGTCGTGCGGGGCCACGGACTCGCCGTCCAGCGGCGCGTCCACGGCGAACCCGTGGTTGTGCGCGGTGACCTCGACCTTGCCGGTGCGGCGGTCCATGACGGGCTGGTTGATGCCGCGGTGGCCGTACGCGAGCTTGTACGTGCCGTACCCGAGGGCGCGCCCGAGGATCTGGTTGCCGAAGCAGATCCCGAAGAACGGGGTGCCGCGGTCCAGGACGCCGCGGAGCAGCTCGACCTCGTGCGTCGCGGCGCCCGGGTCGCCGGGGCCGTTGGAGAAGAACACGCCGTCGGGCGCGTACGCCATGACGTCCTCGATCGTCGAGGCGGCGGGCACCACGTGCACGCGCACCCCGCGCTGCGCGAGGCGCTGCGGCGTCATGGACTTGATGCCGAGGTCGACGGCGACGACGGTCGCGACGGGCTCGCCGTCGGGCGTCGTGCCCTCGAAGGGCTCGACGACGTACGCCGTGTCCGTGCTCACCTCGCGCGCGAGGTCGGCGCCGGCCATCGAGGGCGCCGCCTTGACCTCGGCGACGAGGTCCTCGACGGTGCGCGGGTAGCCGTCGCGCACGAGCGCGTCGCCGGAGAAGATGCCCGCGCGCATCACGCCGAGCTCGCGCAGGTGGCGCGTCAGCGCGCGCGTGTCGACGTCGCAGATGCCGACGACGCCCTGCGCCGCGAGCTCCTCGTCGAGGGTGCGCTGCGCACGCCAGCTGGACGCGCGCCGCGCGGCGTCGCGCACGACGTACCCGGCGACCCAGATCTTGCCGGACTCGGGGTCCTCGTCGTTGACGCCGGTGTTCCCGATGTGGGGCGCCGTCATGACGACGATCTGGCGGTGGTAGGAGGGGTCCGTGAGCGTCTCCTGGTAGCCGGTCATGCCGGTGTTGAAGACGATCTCGCCGACCGTGGTGCCGCGCGCGCCGTACGCGCGCCCGGTCTGCACGGTGCCGTCCTCGAGGACGATCAGGGCCCGCTCGGCGGTCGGTGCAGTCTCGGGTGTCGGGGAGGTCACTGCGTTCACTGAGGCGGTCAAGGTGCTTCCTCGTCGTTCTCGTCGGTGCCGGGGGCGGCGCTCTCGCGCGCCGGCGCCGGGTCTACGGGGTCTGCGGGGGCGGCGCCGCTCGGCGCCTCCGGTCGTCGCTCGTCCGCGCCGTCGTCGGCGGGTGCGTCGTGGTCGGCGTCGGCGCGTCCGGCGAGACCGCGGACGGCCTCCAGGAGGCGCGCGACCTCGTGGTCGTGGCGGGGCAGGAGGCCGGTGTCGAGCCGGACCTCGGCCTGCGCCGGGGCGTCTGCCGGTGCCGGAGGCGTGACCGCCGGGACGGGCTCGCCGGGCACGGTCCACGTCACGACGACGATGGCCTCCTTGCCGACGAACTTGCCGGCCATCCCGGGCGTGAGGGCCACGCCCCCGACCGCGGCGGCGGGCACCCAGAGGTCCGGGGCGCCGCTGCGCTCGACGAGCAGGCCGCCGTCGTGCACGGTGACCTGGGCCTGGGACCGGTCTCCGAGCCCGTGGGCCCCGACGCGGGCCAGCCAGTCGCCCGCGAGCGTGCTGGACACGTAGAGCGCGTCGAGCGGCCCGAGCACGACGGCGCCCCGCACGGCCTCGGCGGGCACCGCCGGGGGCGTCGGGACGACGCCGACCGAGCGGCGCACGAGGCGGCGGCGGCCGACGAGGACGAGCGTCAGGAGGACGACGCCGAGGACGACCCAGATGCCGACCGCGACGGGCTGGGGCAGGTTCACGCCCCCACCCCCTGCGCGTCGGCGCCCGCCGGGACGGGTGCGCCGTCGAGCACCGTGGCCCGCCCGCGCAGGAACGTCGCGACGACGGCACCGGGCAGCTCGCGGCCCTGGAACGGCGTGTTGGTGCTCGCCGTGGCCTGCCCCGCACCGTCGACGACGCGGCGCGCGGCCGGGTCGACGAGCGTGACGTTCGCGGGCTCGCCGACCTCGAGCGGGCGGCCCTGGGCGCGCTCGCCGGTGTCGATGCGGCCGATGCGCGCCGGCGCGCTCGAGAGCACGCGCGCGACGTCGGCCCACGTGAGGCGGCCGGTGTCGACCATGGTCTGCTGGACGACGCTCAGCGCCGTCTCCAGGCCGGTCATGCCGAACGCGGCCGCCGCCCACTCGCAGTCCTTGTCCTCGCGGGCGTGCGGCGCGTGGTCGGTCGCGACGATGTCGATCGTCCCGTCCGCGAGCCCCTCGCGCACGGCCTCCACGTCCGCGGCGGTGCGCAGCGGCGGGTTGACCTTGAACGTGGGGTCGTAGCCCCGGGCGAGGTCGTCGGTGAGGACGAGGTGGTGGGGCGTGACCTCGGCCGTCACGTCGATGCCGCGGCCCTTGGCCCAGCGCACGATCTCGACCGACCCCGCGGTGGACAGGTGGCACACGTGCAGGCGCGAGCCCACGTGCTCCGCGAGGAGCACGTCGCGCGCGATGATCGCCTCCTCGGCGACCGCGGGCCAGCCCGCGAGGCCGAGCTCCGCCGAGACGACGCCCTCGTTCATCTGGGCGCCCTCGGTGAGGCGCGGCTCCTGCGCGTGCTGGGCCACGACGCCGTCGAACGCCTTGACGTATTCCAGCGCCCGGCGCATGAGGATCGGGTCGTCGACGCACTTGCCGTCGTCGGAGAACACGCGCACGCGCGCCGCCGAGTCGGCCATGGCCCCGAGCTCGGCGAGCTGCTGGCCCGCGAGCCCGACGGAGACCGCCCCGACCGGGTGCACGTCGACCCAGCCGGCGTCGCGACCGAGGCGCCACACCTGCTCGACGACGCCGGCCGTGTCCGCGACGGGCGTCGTGTTCGCCATCGCGTGGACGGCGGTGAACCCGCCCGCCGCGGCGGCGCGCGTGCCGGACTCGATCGTCTCGGCGTCCTCGCGGCCCGGCTCGCGCAGGTGCGTGTGCAGGTCGACCAGGCCGGGCAGGGCGACGAGGCCGGTCGCGTCGACGACGACCGTCGCGTCGTCCGCGGACCGGGCCCGCGCGGCACCGACCGGCACGATCTCGGCGATCACGCCGCCCGAGAGCACGAGGTCGACGGGGTCGCCGCCGAGCGGGCGCGCGCCGCGCAGGACGTACGTGGTGGTTGCGGCGCTGCTCACGAGGCGGGGACCCTTTCGACGGCGGGAGGCTGGGCGGGCGAGAGCGGGAGGGCCGTCGCCGGGGCGGCGTCGGTCTCGTCGCTGCCCGCGAGGAGGAGGTAGAGCACGGCCATGCGCACGGCGACGCCGTTCGCGACCTGCTCGACGATGACGGCGCGCGGCGAGTCCGCCGCCTGCGCAGAGATCTCGAGCCCGCGGTTCATCGGCCCGGGGTGCATGACGATCGCGTGCTCGGCCAGGAGACCCAGCCGCCGCGCGTCCAGCCCGTACTTGCGGCTGTACTCGAGAGGGTTCGGGAAGAACGCTCCCCCGCCGGCGCCCGAGCCGCTCATGCGCTCGCGCTGCACGCGCAGCATCATGACCGCGTCCGGACCGCCGTGCGCGGTGTCGCCCGCGAGGGTCGCGTCGAGGTCGTAGGACACCTCGCACGGCCACGTCTGGAGGCCGACCGGCAGGAGCGTCGGCGGGGCGACGAGCGTCACGCGCGCGCCGAGCGTGTGCAGCAGGTGCACGTTGGAGCGCGCGACGCGCGAGTGCAGCACGTCGCCGACGATCGCCACGTGACGCCCGTCGAGGCCCGCGCCGCGCGCGGCGGCGTCGTCCGGGCCGCTCGCGCCGGGAGCGGTGAGGCCCGTCCCGGACAGGTGGCGGCGCAGCGTGTACGCGTCGAGCAGCGCCTGCGTCGGGTGCTGGTGCGTGCCGTCGCCGGCGTTGAGGACCGCGGCGTCGAGCCAGCCCGCGTGGGCGAGCAGGTGCGGGGCGCCGGACGCCTGGTGCCGCACGACGACCGCGTCCGCGCCCATCGCCTGGAGGGTCAGCGCCGTGTCCTTGAGCGACTCGCCCTTGGACACGCTCGAGCCCTTGGCCGAGAAGTTGATGACGTCGGCCGACAGTCGCTTGGCCGCCGTCTCGAACGAGATGCGGGTGCGCGTCGAGTCCTCGTAGAAGAGGTTGACGACCGTGCGGCCGCGCAGCGTCGGAAGCTTCTTGATCTCGCGCGCCTGCGTCGCGGCCATCTGCGCGGCCGTGTCGAGGATGCGCACCGCGTCGGTGCGCGCGAGGTCCTGGGTGGACAGCAGGTGCCTCATGCGAGGACCTCCGTCCCCGTGGTGGCGGACCGGATCACGACCGCGTCCGCGGAGGACCCGTCCGCGGGCGCGCCGTCGACCTCGGCGAGGCGCACGCTGACGCGCTCGGACGTCGACGTCGGCAGGTTCTTCCCGACGAAGTCGGGGCGGATCGGCAGCTCGCGGTGGCCGCGGTCGACGAGCGCGGCGAGCTGCACGGCGCGCGGGCGGCCCAGGTCGCTGATCGCGTCGAGCGCGGCCCGGATCGTGCGCCCGGAGTACAGGACGTCGTCGACGAGGACCACGACCTTGCCGTCGATGCCCGACGCGGGCAGGCGCGTCGCGCCGATCGTGCGCGTCGGGTGGCGGTGCAGGTCGTCGCGGTACATCGTGACGTCGAGCTCGCCGACGATCGCGGCGGGGTCGGGGTCGCCGTCGGCGGGCGTCCCCTCGATGGCGGCGAGGCGCTCGGCGAGCCGCGTCGCGAGCGGGACCCCGCGCGTCGGGATGCCGAGGAGGACGAGGTCGTGGGCCCCCTTGTTGCGCTCCACGATCTCGTGGGCGATGCGCGTCAGCGCGCGGGAGATGTCGGCGGCCGTCAGGACGACGGTCCCTGCCTCGGGGGTCGGTGAATCGGGTGTGGGCACAGCAGCGCCAGAGCTCATGTCCGGCGACCTCCTTCCCCGCCTCACAGGACGGGCCTTAAAGGATGTCTGACGGTCACCCACCCTACCGCCGCCCATCCCAGGCCGGGTGCTCGTCCCGCCCGACGAGACGCGGCGTCGGTCACACTCGGGGACCGACGCCGCGACGGGATGGTGGCGGCCCGGCGGGCCGCAGGGGTGCTCAGGCGGTGATCGTCGGCTTCATCTCGACGATCCGCGCGAGCAGCCCGTTGACGAACGACGGCGAGTCGTCGGTCGAGAGCGAGCGCGCGAGGTCGACGGCCTCGTCGATCGCGACGACGTCGGGAACGTCGTCGTTGAAGAGGATCTCCCAGCCGCCGATGCGCAGCAGGGCCCGGTCGACCGCGGGCATCCGCTCGAGCGTCCACCCGTGGGAGTACGTCTCGATCAGCTCGTCGATGCGGTCGCGGTGCGCGAGCACGCCCTCGACGATGTCGACCGCGTACTGCGGCAGGGCGGTCTGCGCGGTGCCGGGGTCGGCGACGCGCTCCGCGAGGAGGGTCGTCGGGTCCACCTGACGCTGCTCCGCCTCGAAGAGGACGTCGAGCGCGCGCTTGCGCGCCTTGGTGCGTGCGGCCATGGTGATCGGCTGTCTCTCGTTGCTCTCAGCGGCTCTCGGGGCGCCTGGTCAGTCGTTCACGCGGCCGAGGTACGAGCCGTCGCGCGTGTCGACCTTGACCTTGGTGCCCTGCTCGAGGAAGAGCGGGACCTGGATCTGCGCGCCCGTCTCGAGCGTCGCCGGCTTGGTGCCGCCCGTGGAGCGGTCGCCCTGGAGGCCGGGCTCGGTGTACGTGATCTCGAGGACCACCGAGGCGGGAAGCTCGATGTAGAGCGGCTGACCGTCGTTGGACGCGACGAGCACGTTCTGGTTCTCGAGCATGTAGTCCTTGGCGTCGCCCACGATCTCGGCCGAGATCGTGATCTGGTCGTACGTCGAGGTGTCCATGAACACGTAGTCGGCGCCGTCCTGGTACAGGTACTGGAAGTCGCGGCGGTCGACGTTGGCCGTCTCGATCTTGAGGCCGGCGTTGAACGTCTTGTCGATCGTCTTGCCCGTCATGACGTTCTTGATCTTGGTGCGGACGAACGCGCCACCCTTGCCGGGCTTGACGTGCTGGAACTCGATCACGGTCCACAGCTGGCCGTCGAGTCGCAGCACGGTGCCGTTCTTGATGTCGTTGGTGGTCGCCACGTTCGTCTTCCTGTCGGAGGGTCTGCGGTCTCCGCCCCACGCGGAACCGCGTGCCGGGACGGCACGAGAGGGTCCTCGAGGACGGGATGCGGAAATGGGCCTTGACGATCTTACCGGAGCGCGACGAGGACCGCGTTCGCGACGACGCCCACGGTCGCCGCCCAGCACATCGAGGCGAGGGTGCCGATGACGAACCGCTCGGACGCGACCGGGTGCTCCCGCAGCTCCGGGTAGCGCCCGAGGCCCTTGATCGCCACGACGAAGGCGATCCCGCCGGGCTCACCGGCGAGGAGGCAGCCGGTGATGGCGAACCGTTCGAGGATCCCGATCCACGTGCCGCCGCGCAGCGCCTTCACGGCCTCGGTCCCGATGGGTCCGGTCGTAGGAGGCGGGGGCGGGGGGACGGGGACCGCGGCCGGGTCCGCGGCGGCGGCCCGCGACCTCGCGCGCCCTGCCCGGCCCGGGTCGCCGGAGCGTGCCGCGGCGCGCAGCACCCACTGCGTCACGGCCCCTCCGCCGAGCACGCTCGCCGCGAGCGCCACGACCCACACCAGCACGACCAGCACGACCGACACCGGGTCCGTCATCTCCCGCCCTCCCGCAGATCCTCCGACGGCTCACCCCGTCGGCTCGCCCCGAGCTCGCCCAGCAGCCTCGCCACCACGGGCCGCACCGCCGCCTCCTCGGGCCACAGCGCGACGCGCAGCCGCTGGCTCACCGCCTGCTCGGAGACCCCGAGCACGCGGGCCACATCCTTCTGGGTGCCACCCACACGCACGAGCGTGTCGACCGCCTCCCACCCCGGCGCGGTCCGCCGGTCCACGACCGCCGCGAGGAGGCGCAGGAGGGCCTCGACCTCGGCCGCCCGCGCCGACGGCTCGCCCCGGACGGCGACGGGCGCCGTCGCCGTGCGCGACTTGGCCTGCTCGACCGCCTCGCGCGCCCGCACGAACGCCTCCCCCGACGCCTCGCGCGAGACCGCGGGCAGGGGCTCGTCGACGCTCCCGGCGCCGACGCCGACGCTCCAGCCGCCGTCGCGCAGCAGGTCCAGCACGACCTCGACCACGGTGTTGGCGTCGTCGAGCACGCCCTGCACCTCGTCGCCCACGGTCCGGTCGAACGGGACCACGACGCCGGGGCGGCCGTCGAGGAGCTCGCCCAGGCGCGCGAGCACCTCGGGCACCCGGTCCGGGTGGCCCGTGCTCCCGCGCTGGTCGACGGTGAGGACGAACATGCGATCCAGGCTAGACCCTTGAGACAGACGAATCAAGCATGGGGACTTGATGGGGATGGATCAAGGCCGCCGGTCCGTACCGGACGACGCCACGTCAGCCCCGCAGCCGGGCCGCGAGCGCCTCGAGCGCGAGGCGGTACGAGTCGAACCCGAAACCGGCGATCGTGCCCGTGGCGACCGCGCCGACGACGGAGTGGCTGCGGAACGCCTCGCGCGCCGCGGGGTTGCTCAGGTGCACCTCGACGAGCAGGAGGCCGGAGGTCGTGACCTGCGCCGCGGCGTCGCGGACGGCGTAGGAGTAGTGGGTGAACGCGGCCGGGTTGAGGACCACGTGGGCGCGGGCGTCGACGGCCTCGTGGAGCCAGCCCACCAGCTCGGACTCGTCGTCGGTCTGCCGCACGTCGACCGTGAGGTCGAGCGCGCTCCCCCACGCGACCGCGGACTCCTGGAGGTCGGCCATCGACGCCGAGCCGTAGATCTCCGGCTCGCGGACTCCGAGCCGGCCGAGGTTGGGTCCGTTGAGGACCAGCACGCGTTCCATGGCGCCCGAGCCTAGCGGCGCCGTGGGCGCGCGGCGCGCATGTGCTCGTGCCGTGGTCGCGCCCCACGGCACGGGGCTTCTCGACGCGCGGCGGGCCGCGCCGTCGGGCACGCTGGCGGGGTGAGCCTCGTCGCCGTCTCCCGCGCCCGCTGGGAGCCCGACGCGCTGGTCGAGGGGTGGGAGTCGCTCGAGCTCCCGGCCCCGCGGCTGCCGGGCGTCGCCACCCCGGGCGGCGCGCGCGAGGCGGTCCCGCCGGTCCTGACGCTGGTGCGGCGCGAGCACCGGCCGGCACGACCCGCCGGGACCGTCGTCCTCGTCCACGGATACAACGACTACGTCTTCCAGGACCACGTCGTCGCGGCGCTCGCCGCGGCGGGGTGGGACGCGCTGGGCGTGGACCTGCGGCGCGCGGGCCGCTCGCTGCGTCCCGGGCAGGTGCCGCACTACGTGGACGACCTGCGCGAGACGGCGGCGGACCTCGGCGTGGCGGTCGCGGCCGCGCGGCGGTCGCCGGGCCCGGTGGTCGTGCACGCGCACTCGACCGGCGGCCTCGTCGCGGCGCTGTGGGCCCACGCCCACCGGGGTGGGGTCGGGTGCGACGCGCTCGTGCTCGACAGCCCGTTCCTCGACCTGCGCGCGTCGTGGGTCGAGCGGACGGTGGGGACGCGGGTGCTGGACGCCGTCGGGCCGTGGAGCCCGCTGACGGTCGTCAGCGCGGGACCCTCCGCGTACACCGGGCACCTGCTCGCGGACCGGGGCGGCCGGTGGACGTTCGACACCACGCTCAAGCGCCCCAAGGGCGTGCCGGTGCGGGCGGGCTGGCTGCGGGCGGTGCGGCAGGGGCACGCGCGCGTGGCGCGTGGCCTGGAGGTCGCGTGCCCGGTGCTCGTCGCCCGGGCCGAGCGGTCCGGCACGGACGACCCGACGAGCCCGGACCGCGAGCGGGACCTGGACACGACCGACACCGTGCTCGACGTCGCCCAGATCGCCCGGCTCGCGCCGCGGCTCGGGCGCGACGTGACGGAGCTCGTCGTCCCCGGCGCGGTGCACGACCTCACGCTCTCCGCCGACGGCCCGCGCGCGAGCTATCTGAGCGCCCTCACCGGCTGGCTCGACGAGCACGCGGCCCGGGTGGCGGCATGAGTGTCGCCGCGGGCCGCGTCGGCGGCTACCTCGAGGGGCCGTTCGTCGCGCTCGCGCACCGCGGGTTCTCGCGCGCGGGCCTGGAGAACTCCATGGCGGCCTTCGCCGCCGCGCGCGACCTCGGGCTGCGGTACGTCGAGACGGACGCCCACGCGACGTCGGACGGCGTGGCGGTCGCGCTCCACGACGCATCTCTGGACCGCACGACGGACGCCCGCGGGCTCGTCGCCGACCTCCCGTGGCGGACCGTGCGCGCTGCCCGGATCGGCGGGACGGAGCCGGTGCCGTCGCTCGAGGACGTGCTGGGCACGTGGCCGGACCTACGGGTGAACGTCGACGTGAAGTCGGCGGCCGCCGCCGAGCCGGTCGCGCGGGCGATCGAGCGCACGCGCGCGCACGACCGCGTGTGCGTCGCGTCGTTCGCGGCCTCGCGCCGCGAGGCGACCGTGGCACGGCTGTCGCGCCCCGTCACCGTCTCGGGCGCGCGGGGCGCGGTCCTGGGCATGTTCCTCGCCGGACGGGCGCGCACCGACGCGCTGGCCCGCCTCGCGGCGCGCTCGGTCGACTGCCTGCAGGTCCCCGTGCGCGGTGGCTGGGTGCGCGTCGTCGACTCGGGGTTCGTCCGGGCCGCGCACCGGGCGGGCGTCGCGGTGCACGCGTGGACCGTGAACGACCGCGCGACGATGCACCGGCTGCTGGACCTCGGGGTCGACGGGATCGTCACCGACCGCGCGGACCTGCTGCGCGACGTGCTCCTCGCGCGCGGCCTGTGGGCGTGAGCGAGCGGGCGACGCGACGTCAGAGCGCGACGGGGCCGCGTCCCACCGGCGCGTCGGCCGCGATCTCGGCGTAGGCCGCGGCGAGGAGCGTCGGGTCCGGGCCCTCGAGCCGCGTGGGCCGCGCGACGTCGTCGAGCACGACGAAACGCAGGAGGTCGCCGCGCGACTTCTTGTCACGGCGCATGGCGGACAGGAGCTGCTCCCAGCGGTCGCCGCGGTACGTGAGCGGCAGCCCGAGCGAGCCGAGGATCGCGCGGTGCCGCTCGACGACCGCGTCGTCAAGCTTCCCCGCGAGGCGCGACAGCTCGGCCGCGAACACCATGCCGACGGAGACGGCGGCGCCGTGGCGCCACTGGTAGCGCTCGGTGAGCTCGACCGCGTGGCCCAGCGTGTGCCCGTAGTTGAGGATCTCGCGCAGGCCGGCCTCCTTGAGGTCCTCCCCCACGACGCGCGCCTTGACCGCGATCGAGCGCTCGACGAGCTCGGCGACGACGGCCCAGGTCTCGTCCGTCGTCGGGCGCGTGCCCCACGCGCTCAGCGCGTCGGCGTGCTCCTCGACGAGCTCGAGGATGCGCTCGTCGGCGATGAAGCCCGTCTTGACGACCTCCGCCATGCCGGCGACGAAGTCCCAGCGCCCGAGCGACTCGAGCGCCGCGAGGTCGCACAGCACGCCCGCGGGCGGGTGGAACGACCCGACGAGGTTCTTGCCCTCGGCGGTGTTGATGCCCGTCTTGCCGCCGACCGCCGCATCGACCATCGCGAGCAGCGTCGTCGGCACGTGCACGACGCGGATGCCGCGCAGCCACGTGGCGGCGACGAACCCGCCGAGGTCGGTCGTCGCGCCCCCGCCGACCGTGACGACCGCGTCCGTGCGCGTGAAGTCCAGCTGGCCGAGCACGCCCCACAGGAAGGCCGCGACCTGCGCGGTCTTGGCCTCCTCCGCGTCCGGGACCTCCGCGACGTACGCCTCGTAGCCCGACGCCTTGAGGTCCTCGTGGACCACCTCGGCCGTCGCCGCGAGGGCCGCGGGGTGGACCACGAGCACGCGGCGCACCCGGTCGCCGAGCATGGTGGGCAGCTCGCCGAGCAGGTGCCGTCCCACGACGACGTCGTACGGCTGGTCCCCGTCGACGCGCACGCGCGTCGGCGCGGGGTTCTGGTCGGTCTCCGGGGCGGGGGTCGTGTCGCTCACGCGTTCTCCTGTTCGGCCGGGGTGTCGGCGGGGGCGGCCGCCGCGGCACGGTCCGCCGCGTCGTCGCCACCCGCGAGGTGCGCCCGGATCTCCTGGGCGACCTGCGCGGGCGTGCGCGCGTCGGTGACGACGTGCAGCGTCGCGACGCGCTCGTAGACGGGACGCCGCGCCTCCATGAGCGCGGCCCACCGCGCGCGGGGGTTGCCCAGGAGCAGCGGGCGGGACTGGTTGAGCCCGACGCGCGGCGCCGCGTGCGCGAGGCTCACGTCGAGGAACACCACGGCGCCGCCCGCCGCGACGTACGCCGCGAGGGCGGTCTGCGTGTGCTCGTCGAGGACGGCGCCACCACCCAGGGCGAGCACGCCGTCGTGGGTCGCGAGCGCCGTCGTCACGGCCTCACGCTCGAGCTCGCGGAAGTGCGGCTCGCCGTGGTCGACGAAGATGTCGGCGACGGGCTTGCCCGCCGTGGTCTCGACGTCGGTGTCGGTGTCGCGCTGCGCGAGGCCCAGCAGGTCCGCGAGGTGGCGCGACACCGTCGACTTGCCGCTGCCGGGCGGGCCGACGAGGACGACGACCGGGCGCGTGCCCGGAGGGACGGGCGTCATCAGCGCTGCAGCTCCGGGATCGCCGCGAGGTACGCCTCGGCGTTGCGGCGGACCTCCGCGACGGAGTCGCCGCCGAACTTCTCGAGCGCCTGCTCGGCGAGCACGAGCGCGACCATCGCCTCGGCGACGACCGCCGCCGGCGGGACCGCGCACACGTCCGAGCGCTGGTGCTGGGCCTTGGCGACCTCGCCCGTGACGACGTCGACCGTCGCGAGCGCGCGCGGCACCGTGGAGATGGGCTTCATCGCGGCGCGCACGCGCACGACCTCGCCGTTCGACATGCCGCCCTCGACGCCGCCCGCGCGGTTGCTCAGGCGGTGGATGCGGCCGTCGGTGCCGCGCTCGATCTCGTCGTGCGCGGCGGAGCCGCGGCGACGCGCGGTGCGGAAGCCGTCGCCGACCTCGACGCCCTTGATCGCCTGGATGCCCATGAGCACCGCGGCGAGACGAGCGTCGAGGCGCCGGTCGCTCTGCGCGTAGGTGCCGAGCCCGGACGGGACGCCGTAGGCGAGCACCTCGACGACGCCGCCGAGCGTGTCTCCCGCCTTCTGGCACTCGTCGATCTCGGCGACCATCGCTGCGGACGTCGCGGCGTCGAAGCAGCGCACCGGGTCGGCGTCGAGCGCGGCGACGTCGTCGGGCCCCGGCACCGCGGCGTCCTCGGGGACCTCGACGGGGCCGATGCCGACGACGTGCGACACGAGGCGGACGCCGAGCGCCTGCTCGAGGAACTTCGCGGCCGCCGCGCCGAGGGCGACGCGCGTCGCCGTCTCGCGCGCCGACGCGCGCTCCAGCACGGGGCGGGCGTCGTCGAACCCGTACTTGCGCATGCCCACGAGGTCGGCGTGGCCGGGGCGCGGGCGCGTGAGGGGCCGGTTGCGCGCGATCTCGCGCACGTCGCCCGTGCCGGCGTCGACCAGCAGCGCCTCGGGCGGCACCGGGTCCGCGGACATGACGTCGACCCACTTGGGCCACTCGGAGTTCGCGATCTCGAGCGCGAGCGGGCCACCCTGGGTCACGCCGTGGCGCAGGCCGCCCAGGACGCGCAGCACGTCCTGCTCGAACTTCTGGCGCGAGCCGCGCCCGTACCCGAGGCGACGACGCGCGAGCGCGGCCTTCACGTCGTCCGTCGTGAGCTCGACGCCCGCGGGCAGCCCGTCGAGGATCCCGACCAGCGCCTCACCGTGCGACTCACCCGATGTCAACCAACGCAGCATGATCGCCATCCTCCCACGTCGGCGCGCACGTCCCGGCGGCCGCCCGCAGTGCGGACCGGAGGGCTGTGGACGACGACGCCGCGCCCCCGCGCGGGCGCGCTACGGTGCCGCGCATGGTCCAGCAGGGGGACGGGACGACGGTCGACGGCACGCGGTCGCGCGGCGACGCTCCGGTGGCGGCTGCGCACGAGGAGGCCGACGACGCGCGGTCGTGGCTCCGGCGTCGTGGTGCGGCCCTGAGCCGGGAGCTCCGGGTGGCCGGGCCGGCCGGGGGCGTCCTTGCGCTCCTCGCCGCGGCCTGCGCGGCGTGGTGGTCCGCGACCTCCTGGGCGACGCCCGCGCTCGTGCTCGTCGTCGCGGCCGGCACGCTCGCCGCCGTGGTCGACGCGCGCACGCACCGGCTGCCCGACGTCATCGTCCTGCCGACGTGGCTCGGGTCGGTCCTGCTCCTCGCCGTCGCCGCCCTCGGGACCGGGGACGGCGCCGCCCTCGTGCGCGCGCTTCTCGGGGGCGCCCTGGGCTTCGGCGCCTACGCCGCGCTCCGGATCGCGTACCCGCCGGGTCTCGGCTTCGGCGACGTGAAGCTCGCGGGGATGCTCGGCACGCCGCTCGCGTGGATCGGCTGGGGCGAGCTGGTCACCGGGCTCGTCCTGCCCTTCCTGCTCGGCGGCGCGTGGGCGCTCGGGCTGGTGGTCCTGCGACGAGCCCGTCGGGACACCGCCGTCCCGTTCGGGCCCTTCATGGTCGCCGGCGCGGGCCTCGCCGCCGTGCTCGGTGGCGCGATGGTCGGGGCGTACGCGCTCGCGTGAGCGGTGCCTCATGCCGGGTCGGCGGGCCCTGCGACGCGGGGACGCGCGTCAGGCCGGGACGCTCAGCGCGGACGCGAGCGCCCGATCCATGGCCCCCAGCGGCGCCACCCTGCCCGTCATGAGCCGGACCTGCTCGGCCGCCTGGTGCAGGAGCATGCGCTCGCCGCCGACGACGGTGCCGCCCGCCGCGGCCCACGCCGCCGAGAGGGCGGTGGGCCGGGGGTCGTAGACGACGTCGAGCAGCACGCCGCCCGGGGTCGCGCCGGCACCGGACAGGGCGTCCGCCACCGGGTCGGCCGCACGCGACGGCAGGGTCGCCACGACCGCGTCGGCCTGCGCGAGGCGGGCGACGAGCGCGGGCGACGACGGGTCGAGGATCTCGAAGCGCGGCTCGACGCCCATGCGGTGCGCCGCGCGCTGGAGCGTGCCGGTGCGCCCGAGCGCGCGCACCAGGACCGTCGGCGTGGTCCAGCCGAGCTCGGCGAGGGCGGCGAGCGTGGACGCGGCGGTCGCGCCCGCCCCGAGCACGACGGCAGCCCGCGCGTCCCGCTCCCCCAGCCCCTCGCGGAGCGCGGCGACGAGCCCGTGCACGTCGGTGTTGGTCCCCACGAACGTGGGGCGGCGCCCGCCCGTGGGCTGCACGACGAGCGTGTTCACCGCGCCGACGACGTTCGCGAGCGGGTCGACGTGGTCGAGCAGCGGGATCACCGCGTGCTTGAGCGGCATGGTCAGGCTCAGGCCCGCCCACGACGCGTCGAGCCCGTTGACGAGCGTCGGGAGCTGCTCCTCGGTCGTGTCGATCGCCTCGTACGACCAGCCGTCGAGGCCGAGCGCGTCGTACGCGGCGCGGTGCAGCACCGGGGACAGCGAGTGGGCGACGGGGTGGCCGAGGACGGCCGCCCGTCGCGGAGCGCGCGCGGCGCTCACCCGCCGTTCTCCGCCTGCCACTGACGAAGCTCGGCGACGTTCGCCTCGTGCTCGTCCCACGTCACCGCGAACTTCGTCTCGCCGGTCTCGAGGTTCACGGCAGTCCAGAAGATCCACTCGCCCGGCTCGGGGTTCACGACTGCGGCCAACGACTCGGCACCCGGACTCGCGATCGGAGTTGGCGGGAGACCCTTGTGCACATAGGTGTTGAACGGGTTATCAGGGTTCTGCGTGTCCTCACGCGTCAGCTCGGTTCCCGGCTTGTTCAGGCCATACGCGACCGCCGCATCGATCTGGAGCGCCATGTTGATCGCAAGCCGGTTCTCGATCGCGCGCGCCATCTTGGGGCGGTCCGGCGCGTACTTCGCCTCCCGCTCGATGAGCGAGGCCTTGTTGAGCACGGTCTCACGGTCTTCCGGGGCCACTCCGAGTTCGTCAAGCTTCATGACCGTCTGAGAGACCATCCCCTGGATGACCCCCTGAGGGCTCACATCTCCCGGCTCGAGGACGTACGTCGTCGGGTAGAGCCAGCCCTCGTAGTTGCCGTTCGCCTCCGCGGGCAGACCCGTTGCGGCGGTATCGGCCATCGCGGCCTCGAAGTCGGCGACGGGGATGTCCGTCACGGAGGACGCCTTCTCGAGGATCTGCTTGACCGTGTACCCCTCGGGGATCGTGATCTTCGTCTCGACGCGCGAGTCGTTCGCCACGAGGCGCGCGACGGCGTCCTTGGCCGGCATACCGAGGAGCAGCGTGTGGGTGCCCGGCTGGATCTTCCCCGCGTTCGGGTTCTCCTCGAACGCCTTCGCGAAGGCCGCCGAGCTGGCGACGACGCCGGCCTCGGTGAGCACCGCGCCCATGTCGCGGCCGGTCGAGCCGGGCTCGATGACGACGTCGACGGGGTCGGTGCCCGGGCCCTCGAAGTCCTTGGCCTCGAGCGGGTTCGCGAACCCGAAGAGGTCGGAGGCGTTGTTGAGCAGGAGGTACCCCGCACCGCCCACCACGAGGAGGGAGACGAGCAGCACCACGAGGGCGCGGCGACGCCGGCGCTGGCGTCGCTTCTTCGCCGCCCGGCGGGCGCGCTGCTCCGAGCGCGACGAGCGCGCGGGCTGCTGCTCGCCCTGGACGGCGGGCCGTTCGAACAGGTCGGTCACGGTCGGTGGTCTCCTGTCGGGTCTACAGGTTCTCCGGCGCGCGCCCCCGCGCCCCGCTCGGCGTCGAGAGCGGATTGCAGAATGATAACGGCGGCCGCCTGGTCGACGACGCTGCGGTGCTTCTTGCCGGCGCGTCCCGACGCGTGCAGCGCCTGGTGGGCGCTGACGGTCGTCATCCGCTCGTCGACGAGGTGGACCGGCACCGGCGCGACGGAGCGTGCCACCAGTCCAGCGTACGCCCGCGCCCCCTGGGCGGCGGCGCCCTCCCCGCCGGAGAGGTGCCTCGGGAGGCCGACGTAGACCACCTGGGCACCGCGCTCGTCGACCTCGGCGGCGATGCGCGCGACGTCCGCGGGGACCGCGGCCCCGGCCTTCGTGTCGCGCGCGAGCGTCTCGACGGGGGTCGCGACGAGCCCGTCGGGGTCGCTCGCCGCGAGCCCGACGCGCACGCTGCCCACGTCGACGCCCAGGCGCGCCCCGCGCGGGAGGGGGGCGCGCCCGTCGTCGGCGGGCAGCGGGGGGACGGCCGTCACGCGGCCGCCGCAGCGCCGTCGCGCACGCCCTGCAGGGCGGCGGGCAGCGCCGAGACGTCCGTGCCGCCGCCCTGGGCCATGTCGTCCTTGCCGCCGCCGCCGCCACCCAGGGTCTGGGCGGCCGCCTTGGCGAGCACGCCGGCGCGCAGGCCCGCGGCACGGGCCGACGCGTTGGTCACGACGACCACCTGCGGGCGGTCCTTCGCGACGCCCCCGACCGCCACGACGGCGGGCTCCGACTCGCCGAGGCGACCGCGCACGTCGAGCGCCAGCGCACGGAGGTCGTCCGCGGAGGCGACCTCGCCGGCGTCGTGCACGACGACGCGCGTGCCGCCCGCGAGCTCCGCACCGGCGGCGAGCGTGCCCGCCACCGCGAGGAGCTGGGACTGCCGGAGCTGCGCGAGCTCCTTCTCCGCGTCGCGCAGCCGCGACACGAGCGCGCCCACGCGGTCCGGGAGCTCCTCGGTCCGCACGTTGAGCAGCCCCGTGAGCTGGCCGACGAGCGCGTGCTCCTTGGCCTGGAACCCGTACGCGCCGTCGCCGACCAGGGCGTCCACGCGGCGCACGCCCGAGCCGATCGACGACTCGCCGAGCAGCGTGACGAGGCCGAGCTGGCCCGTCTGCCGCACGTGCGTGCCGGCGCACAGCTCGCGCGACCAGTCGCCGCCGATCGACACCACGCGCACGACGTCGCCGTACTTCTCGCCGAACAGCGCCATGGCACCCAGGGCGCGCGCCTCGGTGATCGGCATGAGCTGGTCCGTGACCTCGAGGTTCTCCTGGAGCTGGGTGTTGACCCGCTCCTCGATCTCCGACAGCGCGCCCGCAGGCACGGCCGACGAGCGGCGGAAGTCGAAGCGGATGCGGCTCGGCGCGTTCTCCGAGCCGGCCTGGGTCGACTCCTTGCCGAGCGACTCCTGGAGCGCCTTGTGGATCATGTGCGTCGCCGAGTGGGCGCGGCTGATCGCCTTGCGACGGTCGCGGTCGATCGTCGCGGTGCCGGGGTCGCCGAGCGCCGCCGTCCCCTCGACGAGCCGGCCACGGTGCACCGACAGGCCCTTGATCGGGCGCTGCACGTCGTCCACCTCGATGGTCGCACCGCCGTCGAGCACGATCGTCCCGTGGTCGGCGAGCTGGCCGCCGGCCTCGGCGTAGAACGGGGTGCGGTCGAGCACGACCTCGACGTCCGCGGGCGCGGTCGCGGCGGGCGCGGGCACGCCGTCGACGAGCAGGCCCGCGACGCGCACCGACGCGGAGGACTCGGTGTACCCGAGGAACTCCACGGGGGCGGCGAGCTCGCCCGCGAGCGACTCGTAGGCGGCCGTGTCGACCCCGCCCGAGCGCTTGGCGAGCGCGTCGGCACGGGCGCGCTGGCGCTGCTCGGTCATGAGCGCACGGAACGCCTTCTCGTCGACCTGGACGCCCTGCTCGGCGGCCATCTCGAGCGTGAGGTCGATCGGGAAGCCGTACGTGTCGTGCAGGGCGAACGCCTGGTCGCCGCCGAGCAACGGCACCCCGCCCGTCCCCGCGGCGGCCTTGGCCTTGGTGACGGCCGTGTCGAGGATCGTCGTCCCCGAGGTGAGGGTGCGACGGAACGCGTCCTCCTCCGTGTACGCGACGTTCGAGATGCGCTCGAAGTCGGTCGCGACCTCCGGGTACGACGGCGCCATCGCGTCACGGCTGACGGGGAGCAGCGCGGGCATCGCGCGGTCCTCGACGCCGAGCAGGCGCATCGCGCGGACGGAGCGGCGCAGCAGACGGCGCAGGACGTAGCCGCGGCCCTCGTTGGAGGGACGCACGCCGTCGCTCATGATCATGAGCGCGGAGCGGACGTGGTCGGCCACGACGCGCATGCGCACGTCGTCCTCGCGGTTCGCGCCGTAGCGCCTCCCCGAGAGCGCCTCGGCGGCGGCGATGACGGGGAACACCTCGTCGATCTCGTAGAGGTTGTCCTTGCCCTGGAGCAGGTACGCGACGCGCTCCAGGCCCATGCCCGTGTCGATGTTCTTGCGCGCGAGCTCCGAGACGATCCGGAACTCCTCCTTCGACTTCACGTCGTCGATCGCGTACTGCATGAACACGAGGTTCCAGATCTCGAGGTAGCGGTCCTCGTCGACGACGGGGCCACCCTCCTGACCGAACTCCGGGCCGCGGTCGATGTAGATCTCCGAGCACGGGCCGGCGGGACCGGGCTGGCCCGTGGACCAGTAGTTGTCCTTCTTGCCGCGCGCCTGGATGCGCTCGTCGGGCAGGCCGGCGATGCGCTTCCAGAGCTGCCGTGCCTCGTCGTCGTCGTGGTAGACGGTCACCCAGACGGTCTCCGGGTCGAACCCGTACTTGCCCTCCTCGCGCGAACCCGTGACGAGGTCCCACGCGTAGGTGATCGCGCCTTCCTTGAAGTAGTCCCCGAAGGAGAAGTTGCCGTTCATCTGGAAGAACGTGCCGTGACGGGTCGTCTTGCCGACCTCGTCGATGTCGAGCGTGCGCACGCACTTCTGGACGCTCGTCGCACGGTCCCACGGCGGCGTCTGCTCGCCCGTCATGTACGGGATGAACGGGACCATGCCCGCGATGGTGAACAGCGTGGACGGGTCCGGGGAGACGAGCGACGCCGAGGGCACGACGGTGTGGTCGCGGTCGGCGAAGTAGTCGAGCCAGCGCTTGCGGATCTCGGCGGTGCGCATGATGTCCTTCGGGTGCGGTCGGTGGTCGTGCGGGGTGCTTGCTGTGGTCGCGGCGCCGGGCCGCGCGTCCTAGAACGAGTAGCCGAGGAGGTCCTCGACGTCGTCGGTGTCGTCGAAGGGACTGGGGTCTCCCGCGGCCGGGCGCGTGTGGCGGCCGGCCGCGCGGCGCGCTCGGACGACGTCGGGATCCTCCTGGCCCTCGGCGAGGAGCGCCGCCATGAGCTCCTGCTCGCGCGCGTCGCGCGCGAGCGTGAACTCCGTGCGGAAGTCGCGGGCGATCCCGACGACCTTCTCGCCCAGCCCGTTGACCTGCTCCGTCGCCTGGTCCACGAGCGACGCCGGCGCGTAGCGCGCGAGGATCTTCTTGCCGCGGACGACGACCACGACCGTGATCGCGACCCCGACGCCGACCCAGAAGACGCGGCGCATCAGCGCGACCCCTCGGCACGTCCGGCGCCGTCCGACGAACGGCGCCGGCCGAACGAGCGGGCGGCCGCCTGGCGCACGCCGTAGGTGAACGCGGCGACCTTCACCAGCGGGGCGCCGAACGTCGCGGCGTACAGCCCCGTGAGGGCGGAGACGTTCTCGCTCACCTGGGCGGCCGACGTCGTGATCGTGTCGACCTTGACGAGCTGGCTGTTGGTCGTCGCGACCGTGGTCGCGGCCTCGTCGAGGATCGGGACCGAGTGGTCCGTGACCTCCTTGATGCTCGCGCGCGCCTCGTCGAGCACGCGACCGAGCTTGAGGAGCGGCACCGCGAGCAGGCCGACGAGCAGCACGAACGCGATGGCTGCGATGAGGCCGGCCACGTCTCCCAGGGACATTCTTCCTCCAGTGCCAGTCACGGTGCCTTGTGCGCGGACGTCGCGCGGGACGGTCCACGGCGCCGCGGGAGTCCTCGCGGACGTGCCCACGACTTCGCGAAACACTACCCGCACCAGGGCGGGGACCGCCGTCGGGCACGGCACGACAGCCCCGACGGTCTCACCACGAGGGGCGGCGGGACCGGCCCGGACGCACGAACGCCTCGCTCGCCGACGAAGCGGTGAGCGAGGCGTCCGGAGCGAGGGTCAGCGAGCGTAGTACTCGACGACGAGCTGGACCTCGCACTGCACGGGGACCTCGGCGCGCTTCGGGCGACGCGTGAGGATCGCGCTCAGCTTCTCGAGCTGGACGTCCAGGTAGCCCGGGACGGCCGGGAGGACGTCGCGGTGCGCGCCTGCGGCCGCGACCTGGAACGGCGTCGTCGCCTGGCTCTTCGGCTTGACCTGGAGGGTCTGGCCCGGCTTCACGCGGAACGACGGGCGGTCCACGATCTTGCCGTCGACGAGGATGTGGCGGTGCGTGACCGCCTGGCGCGCCTGCAGGATGGTACGGGCGAAGCCGGCGCGCAGCACGAGCGCGTCGAGACGGGTCTCGAGGTTCTCGACGAGCGCCTCACCGGTCAGGCCCTTGTCCTTGCGGGCCTCCTCGTACGCACGCGCGAGCTGCTTCTCGCGGAGCATGTACTGGGCGCGCAGACGCTGCTTCTCGCGGAGACGGACCGCGTAGTCGGACTCGGTGCGGCGGCGGGCGCGGCCGTGCTCACCCGGGGGGTACGGGCGCTTCTCAAAGTGCTTGACGGCCTTCGGGGTGAGGGCGATGCCCAGGGCGCGGCTCAGGCGGACCTGGCGGCGCGAGCGCTTGACAGACGTCACAGCGGTATCTCATTCCTGTCGTGTGGGTACTGACGTCACACCTGGTCCCGAGAGTCCGGGTCCGGGTGCGGGACCAGCCGATGGACCACATGCCTCTCCGAGGAGAGACGGTGGGTCGGGGCCGAGGTCCCAGGTGGTCGCCGTGAAGGCAACCTGAGAAGTCTACCGCACCCCCGAGGCGCAGATCCCCGGCAGGTCAGCGTGCCGGCTCGTCCTGGGCCAGGATGTCCCGGATCCGGCCGAGGCGGTCGGAGACCTGGCGCTCGTAGCCGCGGTCCGTCGGCGTGTAGTACCGCGACCCGACGAGCGTGTCGGGCAGGTACTGCTGCGGCGCGACGCCGTGGGGCGCGTCGTGGGCGTACCGGTACCCGGTGCCGTGCCCGAGCTGCTTGGCACCCGGGTAGTGCGCGTCGCGCAGGTGCGACGGGACGGACCCGGCCTTCCCGGCGCGCACGTCCGCGAGCGCCGCGTCGATGCCGAGGTAGGCGGCGTTGGACTTGGGCGCGGTCGCGAGGTGCACCACGGCCTCCGCGAGGACGATCCGTCCCTCGGGCATGCCGATGAGCTGGACGGCCTGGGCCGCGGCGACGGCGGTCTGGAGCGCGGACGGGTCGGCCATGCCGACGTCCTCCGCGGCGGCGATGACGATGCGTCGGGCGATGAAGCGCGGGTCCTCCCCCGCCGCGATCATGCGCGCGAGGTAGTGCAGGGAGGCGTCGACGTCGGAGCCGCGCATCGACTTGATGAACGCGGAGACGACGTCGTAGTGCTGGTCGCCGTCGCGGTCGTAGCGCACGGCCGCGACGTCCACGGCGCGCTCGACGGCGTCGAGGTCCACGCTCACCAGCGAGCCGTCCGCCGAGCCGGGCTCGCCGTCCTCGTCGGTCGTCGCGTCCTCGGAGGCCGCCACGGGGGCGGGGTCCGGGGCGTCGGAGAGCGCGGCGCCGGCCGCCGCCTCGAGCACGGTGAGCGCCTTGCGCGCGTCGCCGCCCGCGAGGCGCACGAGGTGGTCTTCCGCCTCGTCGGTGAGCGCGACGAGGCCGCCCAGTCCCCGGTCGTCGGCGACGGCGCGGCGCACGAGGGCGCGGACGTCGTCGTCCCCGAGGGGCTGGAGCGTGAGCAGGAGCGAGCGGGAGAGCAGGGGCGAGTTCACGGAGAAGCTCGGGTTCTCGGTGGTCGCCGCGACGAGCGTGACCCAGCGGTTCTCGACGCTCGGCAGGAGCGCGTCCTGCTGGGACTTGGAGAAGCGGTGCACCTCGTCGATGAACAGGACCGTCTCCTCGCCGCCGGTCGCGAGGCGGCGGCGGGCGTCCTCGACGACGGTGCGCACGTCCTTGACGCCCGCGGTGACGGCCGAGAGCTCGACGAAGCGACGGCCCGACGCGGTCGCGATGAGGTAGGCGAGCGTCGTCTTGCCGGTGCCGGGCGGGCCCCAGAGGATGACGGAGCCGGGCGCGGCACGGCCGCCGGACGCATCGCTCTCGATGAGCCGCCTGAGGGGCGAGCCGGGGACGAGCAGGTGCGCCTGGCCCGCGACCTCGTCGAGGGCGGCGGGACGCATGCGCACGGCGAGCGGGGCCCCCGGTCCGGGTCGCGGCGTGCCCTGCGCGCCGGAGGTGGCGGCGCCGAAGAGGTCGCCGCCGAACAGATCACCGGTGGACATGCCCCGAGCCTACGCACCGCCGCCCACGCGCCCGGACGCCGCCGGTGTGGGGAGGTCGGGTGAACGTCGTCCACGGCGTCGCGAGGGATCTGACACGCGGCGCGGGCGGATGGGATGCTGGCGCTCGTGTTCTCGAGCCTCGGTCGTCGTGTCGCCCGTCATCCCCGCCTCACCGTCGTCGTGTGGGTCCTCCTCACCGGGCTCGGGTTCGCGCTCGCGCTGTTCGGCGTGCACGGCGAGAGCGTGTTCGACCGGGTGACGACGGGGGCGCCCTCCATCCCGGGCTCCGACAGCGAGCGCGCGACGGAGATCCTCGCCGAGAACGACGAGGGCGGCCCGGAGATCACGCTCCTGGTGAGCCAGGTGGACCCGGCCGACGCGCAGGTCGTGGAAGCCATGACCGAGGTGAACGCGGACCTCGTGGCGATCGAGGGCGTGGACACGGTCATCAACCCGTACGTGATCCCCGGCGGGGTCGAGGACCCGGCCGCGCAGTCGCTCGTCGCGAGCGACGGGGACGGGTTCCTCACCGTGGTGACGCTGCGCACCGACATCGACGCGGAGCGGACGGACGCGGTGGCCGCGCGCGTCGTCGAGCAGCTCGAGGCGGTGCCCGGCGTCCTCGCGGAGGCCGCACCCGACGCGGCCGGGGACGCGACGGGCCTCGTGGGGTCGAACGCGCTCATCGTCGACGCGATCACCGGGCAGGTCGAGGAGGACCTGACGACGGGCGAGAAGGTCGCCCTGCCGGTCGCCCTGCTCATCATGGTGCTGGTCTTCGGCGGGTTCCTCGCCGCCGCGATGCCGATGGCGGGGGCCGTCGCGTCCATCGGGACGGGCCTCGGCGTCCTGCTCGGCCTCACGTACGTGCTCGACGTCGACGCGTCCGTGGTCAACGTCGTCACCCTGCTCGGGCTCGGGCTCTCGATCGACTACGGGCTGCTCGTCGTGTCGCGGTTCCGGGAGGAGCTGCACCGGCTGATCGCCGCGGGCGACGACCCGTCGCTGCGCCGACGGCGCGGTGACGGCGTCGTGCACGCCGCGCTGATCCGGACGATGGAGACGGCCGGCCGTACGGTCGCGTTCTCGGCGCTCACGGTGGCGATCTCGATCGCCGGTCTCATGGTGTTCCGCCCGGACATCCTGCGGTCGGTCGGCGCGGGCGGCCTCGGCGTCGTCCTCGTCGCGGTCGCGACGGCGCTCACGCTCGTCCCCGCCCTGCTCGCGTTCTCGGGCCGCCGCCTCGCGAAGCCGGGGATCCTCGGCCGCATCCCCGGCCTGCGCCGCGTGCTCGCCCGGACCGCGGACGTGCAGTCCGACGAGGGCGCGTTCTCTCGTCTCGCCGCGCGCGTGCAGCGCCACCCGGTGTGGGTGCTGCTGACGACGGTCGTCGTGCTCGTCGTCCTCGCGCTGCCCGTGCTCGGCCTGCACATGCGCAACTCGGGCATCGAGCTGCTGCCCCAGGGGTCCCCGCAGCGGGAGTTCGTCGACGAGCTCGCCGCGCAGTACCCGTCGAGCGAGAGCGCCCAGGTCGTGGCGGTGGTCGACGCGAGCGTCGAGGACGCCCAGGCGTGGGCCGACGAGGTCGCGGGGCTCGACGGCGTCGCGAGCGTCGACCCGGCAGCCCCGCTCGGCGACTACGCCGTCGTGGGCGTGCACGTCGACGCGGACGACGCCGGCGGCCCCGAGGCGGTGTCGGTCGTGCGGGAGGTCCGCGCCACCGACCCGGGTTTCGAGGTGTGGGTCACCGGGCAGGCGGCCGGGCAGGTCGACTTCCTCGACGCGCTCGGCGAGCGCGTGTGGTGGGCCGTCGGGATCGTCGTGGGCGCGACGCTCGTGCTGCTGTTCCTCATGACCGGCTCCGTCGTCGTGCCGGTCAAGGCGCTGCTCACGAACGCGCTGTCGCTCGCCGCGTCGCTCGGCGTGCTCGTGTGGGTGTTCCAGGACGGGCACCTGGAGGGCCTGCTCGACTTCTCCTCGGTCGGCGGGATCGAGACCTACGTGGTCGCGCTCGTCGTCGCGTTCGCGTTCGGCCTCGCCATGGACTACGAGGTGTTCCTGCTCGCGCGCGTCAAGGAGCTCTACGACGCGGGCCACACCAACGACGAGGCGGTGCGCCTGGGGCTCCAGCGCTCCGGGCGGATCATCACGTCCGCGGCGGCGATCATCATCGTCGTGTTCGCGGGCTTCGTCTTCGGCGACCTCCTCGTCATCAAGGAGGTCGGGTTCGCGCTCGCCGTCGCCGTGCTCATCGACGCGACGATCGTCCGCCTCCTCCTCGTGCCCGCGACGATGACGCTGCTCGGCCGGTTCAACTGGTGGGCGCCACGCCCGTTGCGCTGGGTGCACCGCAAGCTCGCGATCACGCACTGAGCGACCGCGCGGACCACACCGGCGGACGACGCCCTCAGCGGCGCGACTCGAACTCCTGCGTCACGACGAACCCGAGCGCGGCGTAGACGCGGCGGGCGGCGTCGTTGTCGGCGTACATGCCGAGCACGACGATCCCCTCGTCCCGCAGGCACGCCCGCGTCGTGACCGCCACGACGGCTCGGGCCGCACCCCGGCCACGCGCCGCGGGGTCCGTGGCGACACCGCCGAGCGACCACGGGACGCCCGGCCCCGGGCGCCGCGCACCCGCGACGCTGCGGACCGTCCCCGTCTCGTCCCGCCAGCCCCACCAGCGGGTCCCGGGCTCGGACGGGTCGAGCTCCGCCGAGGGGTTCGCCACGTCGAGCACGGCGCGCACGAGAGACCGGCCCTCCTCCCCGTCGAGCGCCACGACCCGCTGCTCCCCCGGCTGGGCGGGCGGGTCGGCCGCCGCGGTGAACCAGTCCCAGCGCGAGACGGGCTCCGTGCGCAGGTGGTCGGGGACCGCACGACCGGTGCGGCCGCCGAGGGCGGCCGCGGCCGTCGTCGCCCCGCGCGGGAGCGACGACCGCACCACCCCGGCGGCCAGGTCCGGCCGGTCGAGGAGGAGGTGCGCGACCCCCGTCGGCGTGCCGAGGCCCCACAGCGCGGCGGACCCGGCGTCGAACGCGCGTCGCACGACGAGCGCGTCGTCGTGCTCCACGGCGTCCAGGACGTCCCAGCCGTCCCGCTCCGCACGGACGACCGGGTGGTCCGCCCAGCGGCCCAGGCTCGGTACGACGCGCGAGGGCGCGCCGACCCGGTCGTCGCGGGTCGGCGCGCCCTCGCGCGCGGTGCGGGTCGTCATGCCTCCGGCGTCGGCTCTCCCGCGTCGCTCTTCGGTGCGGCGGGCTTCGCGTCGACGCCCGCCTCCTTGCGCTGCTCGGGCGTGATCGGCGCGGGCGCCTGCGTCAGCGGGTCGAACCCGCCGCCCGACTTCGGGAACGCGATGACGTCGCGGATCGAGTCCGACTTCGTCAGCAGCGCGACGATGCGGTCCCAGCCGAACGCGATCCCGCCGTGCGGGGGCGCGCCGAACTTGAACGCGTCGAGGAGGAAGCCGAACTTCTCCTGCGCCTCCTCGGGCCCGATGCCCATGACCTCGAACACGCGCTCCTGCACGTCGCGGCGGTGGATACGGATCGAGCCGCCGCCGATCTCGTTGCCGTTGCAGACGATGTCGTACGCGTACGCGAGCGCCTCGCCCGGGTTCTGCTCGAACGTGTCGACCCAGTCGGGCGTGGGCGACGTGAACGCGTGGTGCACGGCGGTCCAGGCGGAGTTTCCGAGATCGACGTCGTCGTCCTCGCCGGTCGGCTTGAAGAGCGGCGCGTCGACGACCCAGACGAACGCCCACGCGTCCTCGTCGATCTGACCCGTGCGCTTCGCGATCTCCTGGCGCGCGGCGCCGAGCAGCGCGCGCGAGTCCGACGTCTTGCCCGCGGCGAAGAACACGGCGTCACCCGGCTGCGCGCCGGTCACGTCGCGCAGGCCCTCGCGCTCGGCGTCGGACAGGTTCTTGGCGACCGGGCCGGCGAGCGTCCCGTCCTCCTGGAACGTGACGTACGCGAGCCCGCGGGCACCGCGCTGCTTGGCCCACTCCTGCCACGCGTCGAACTGGCGGCGCGGCTGCGACGCCCCGCCCGCCATGACGACCGCGCCGACGTACTCCGCCTGGAACACACGGAACGGCGTGTCCTTGAAGTAGTCCGTGAGCTCGACGAGCGGGTTGCCGAAGCGCAGGTCCGGCTTGTCCGACCCGTAGAGGCGCATGGCGTCGTGGAACGTCATGCGCGGGATCGGGGTCGGGATCGTGTACCCGATGAGCTCCCACAGCGCGACGAGGATCTTCTCCGCGAGGGCGATGACGTCGTCCTGCTCGACGAAGCTCATCTCGACGTCGAGCTGCGTGAACTCGGGCTGCCGGTCGGCGCGGAAGTCCTCGTCGCGGTAGCAGCGCGCGATCTGGTAGTAGCGCTCCATGCCCGCGACCATGAGGAGCTGCTTGAAGAGCTGCGGCGACTGCGGCAGCGCGTACCAGGAGCCGGGCGCGAGGCGTGCCGGCACCAGGAAGTCGCGCGCGCCCTCGGGCGTCGAGCGCGTGAGCGTCGGCGTCTCGATCTCGACGAACTCCTCCGCGTCGAGCACGCGGCGCGCGGCCTGGTTGACCTTGGCGCGCAGGCGCAGCGCGTGCGCGGGCGCGGGGCGACGCAGGTCGAGGTAGCGGTGCTTGAGACGCGCCTCCTCGCCGATCGTCTCGGTGTCCGCGAGCGCCGTGGAGACCTGGAACGGCAGCGCCTCGGACGTGTTGAGCACGACGACGTCGCTCGCGACGACCTCGATCTCGCCCGTGGGCAGGGCCGCGTTCTCGTTGCCGTCGGGCCGGCGCGAGACCTCGCCGGTGACCTGGAGCACGAACTCGTTGCGCAGCGGGTGCGCGACGGCCTCGTCGCGGATGACGACCTGGGCGATGCCGGACGCGTCCCGCAGGTCGATGAAGGCCACGCCTCCGTGATCGCGCCGACGGTCGACCCAGCCCGTGAGGGTGACGGTCTGACCGGTGTGCTCGGCCCGCAGTGAGCCGGCCGTTCGGGTGCGCAGCACGGAGGATTCCTTCCAGGTGGGCGGTGGGGGTGGCGCTCCCGGGGGCGGGCGCGCGTCCGCACGAGTCTAGTGTGGGCGGGCGCGGTGCTCGACCGGATACCGTGGCGGTGCCGCCGCTCCACCAGCGCTCCGACCGTGTCGCGCGTCCGGGCCGGCGGCACCGGCGTGCGCCGACCGGCCCGCCGCCCGCACGAGGAGGGGTGATCGTGGCACGCACCATCGCGACGAACCGGCGCGTCGAGCGCGCCGAGCTCGAGCAGTTCCTGCGGTCCCGGCACGACGGCGTCCTCGTCACGACGCGCGCCGACGGGCGGCCTCAGCTCAGCCCGGTCACGTACGGGGTCGACGACGCGGGCCGGGTCGTCGTGTCGACGTACCCGGAGCGCGCCAAGGCGGCCAACGTGCGTCGCGATCCGCGCGCGTCGCTGCTCTCGCTGGGCGAGCGCTTCTCGGACCCGTGGGTGCAGGTCGACGGCGAGGCCGAGGTGATCGACCTGCCCGAGTCGGTCGAGCCGCTCGTCGACTACTACCGCTCCGTCAGCGGCGAGCATCCGGACTGGGACGAGTACCGCGAGGCCATGGTGACGCAGGGCAAGTCGCTCGTGCGCCTGACGATCACTCGCTGGGGCCCGGTCGCGACGGGCGGCTTCCCGGCGCGTCTCGCGGAGGACTGAGCGCGACGCGGGGCACCACGGCGTACCGTTCGGTCGTGCCGATCACCCTGTGCGTGTTGCTGTGGCCCACCGAGGGCAGCGCCGACCTGCTGAGCGCGTACGAGGACGACGTCCTCGCGCTCGTGCCAGCGCACGGCGGGCGCGTGATGTCGCGCGTGCGCGCGCTGCCCGGTCAGGACCCGTCGCTGCCGACCGAGGTGCAGGTCATCGAGATGCCGGGGGACGCCGCGCTGGCCGCGTACCTGGCCGACCCCGCGCGCGTCGCGCTGGGAGCCGTGCGCGACCGGGCCGTGGCGCGGACGGACATCGTCCGCGTCGGCGACGTCCCGGACCGGCCCGCCTGACCCGACGACGTCGCCCGGCTGCCACCGCCGTCCACCGCACAGGAGTCAGAACAGGACCTGCTCGACTCCCCCGCCCACGACGTCCAGCCCGCCGCCGTCCACTGGCATGCCCGCGAGCGCCCCGTCGTGCCCGTGCCCGTCGGAACGTTCCGGGGCGCCCCCGGCGAGGCTCCCGGTCGGGTAGGCACCGTCGGTCGGCGGGTCGGGCGCGCGGTGCCGGTCGCCGAGACCGCCGAGCTCGCCCCGGCGGTACCGTCCCTCGACGCCGGCGGGACCGCGGTGGCCGGACACCGCGAAGCCGCGCGCCTCGAGCATCGGGCGCACGCGGTCCCACAGCCATGAGCGGTACGCCTTCGAGGCGTACGCGCCCCGGGCGTAGACCCGCTCGTAGCCGGGGACGAGCTGCGGGTGCTCGCGCGCGAGCCAACCCAGGTACCACTCGCGCGTGCCAGGCTTGAGGTGCAGGGGCAGCACCGTCACTCCCGTCGCACCCGCGTCCTTGACCGCGTCGAGCAGGTCCGTCAGCGCGCGCGTGGAGTCGGTGAGCCACGGCAGCACGGGCGCGACCATGACGCCGCACGGCAGGCCCGCCTCGCGGACCGCGCGGATCAGGTCGAGGCGGGCGCGCGGCGAGGGCGTGCCCGGTTCGACGCTCGCCTGGAGAGCCGGGTCGAGCAGCGCGAGCGAGACGCCGATCCCGACCTCGACGCGCGAGGCGGCGTCGGCGAGCAGCGGCAGGTCGCGGCGCAGGAGCGTGCCCTTGGTGAGGACCGACAGGGGTGTGCCGGAGCCCGCGAGCGCGTCGATGATGCCCGGCATGAGGCGGTAGCGCCCCTCGGCCCGCTGGTAGGGGTCCGTGTTCGTGCCGAGCGCGACGGGCTCGCGGCTCCAGGACGCGCGGGCGAGCTCGGCGCGCAGCACCTCGTCGACGTTCACCTTGACCACGACCTCGCGGTCGAAGTCGTCGCCCGCGTCGAGGTCGAGGTACTGGTGGGTGGGCCGGGCGAAGCAGTTGTGGCTCACGACCCCGGCGGCGACGAAGTCCCGCGTCCCGGTGGTGATGTCGACGAGCTCGGTCTCCTCCCCGGGCCCGTCGAGCGCCTCGAGCGAGTCGACGCGCAGCGCCTCGTCGCCCGTGACGTCCCGGCCGTCCAGCGCGACCCGCCCGTCCGCGAGCGCGGCAGCCCCCGGGCCGACGAGGACGTCGCCCAGCGCCAGGTGGGCGCGGCGACCGGCTCCGCCGACGACGTGACGCCAGCCCCGTTCGGTGAGGAACCGGTGGTCGCCGCTCGCCGTGAGGCGCGTGCCGTCCGCGAGGGTCACGCGGTACGCGCGCTTGCGGGTGGTCCAGCGGTCGAGCACGCGCGTGCGCACGTAGCGCCGGTAGGCGCCGTGCGGTGCGGTCCCCACGATCTCGTCGCCGACGCACAGCTCGCCGATCGGGCGCTGCGTGCCGTCGGCGAGCAGCACCGGCGTCGACGGCGCGAGGCAGTAGGAGCAGGCGTGGCTGCAGCCGCGGTACGGGTTGACCGTCCAGCGGAACGGCATGCGCGACATCGCCGGGACCTTCGACAGCGCGCTCTTGGCCGTCACCTCGTGGAACGTGATGCCCGCGAAGTCGGGCGTGCGCACGCTGCGCACGAGGCCCGCCCGCTCCAGCCCCGGGAGAGCGCCGTCGTCCGCGCCGAGCGCCTGTCCGTCCCACCTCACCCACACATTCGAACAGGTGTTCGATTCGCCGTCAAGCCCCGGCGACGGCCGCCCGCACGACGCCTACTCCGCGTCCGCGGCGACCCACGCCTTGAGCAGGGACAGGTTCGCGAGCGGCACGTGGTGCCCGATCCGCGGGTGGTCCAGCGCCACCCCGACGACGCCGGCAGCGCCGAAGGAGGCGAGGTAGTCGATCGCGGCCGGCACCGGGACACCGAGGAGCGGCACGGCGTCGCCCTCGGCGGCGAGCCCGAGGGCCAGCGCCGCCTCCTTCGCGCGGCCGGCGCTGCTGTAGAGGCAGATCATCGGTCCCTGCGCGGCGGCCACCGCGTACGGGCGGGGCCGGTCCTCGGGGCCGCGCGCGATGAAGAACCAGGTGTCGAGCCGGGCCGCCTGCCGCCAGAGGTCGATCTGCGCCGTCGTGTCTCCGGCGGGCGCCGACCGGGCGGCCTCGTCGAGGCGGTCGAGCTCCGCGACCGCCGCAGGGTCGTTGTCCGTGGTCATGCCGCCACGCTCTCACGCCCCGACGGCGCGTCCCGCTGGCTGAGACGCCGGGATTGTCCGGGCCGCGCCGAGGGCCTAGGGTCGGGCCGAACGCCCCCGGGGAGCGCACGAGCGCTGAGAGTGCAGGCCGGACACCCGTCCCTCCTGCAGACCCGTGGAACCTGATCTGGTTCGTACCAGCGAAGGGAGCAGGGCCGACGTCACCGTCCCCTGCGCGCTCGTGCCCGTGCGCCCGCGCCCGGCCGTGCGCGCAGGCCCGGCGGTGGCGCGCCGTCGTGCACCCCTCGCCCCGGGGGCCCGACGGAGGGAACCCGCATGGCCGAGCCCCGCACCACCCCGCAGCAGGCGACCCGGAGCGCCGCCGCCGTGCCCACCGACCAGCCGCCCACCGGGTCGGCCGGCGTGTCGCCCGGCGTGTCGGGCGGCGGGGCGCCCGGTCCCGCGGTCCGCCCCACCGAGCGCCCCGCGCCACGTCGCGGGCTGACGCTGCACGAGACGGTGCTGATCGCCGTCCTCGGCGTCGTCTTCGGGTTCGTGTACTGGGCGTTCGTCCAGCTCTGGGCCCCGCTCCAGCTCGCGATGGGTCCCCTCGCGGACCTCGCCGCGAACGTCCTCGCGGGCGCGTGGATCGTCGTCGGCCCCCTGGCCACGTACATCGTGCGCAAGCCGGGGGTCGGCATCCTCGCCGAGACCCTCGCCGCGCTCGTCGAGGTCGTCTTCCTCGCCTCCCCCGCGGGGCCGCTGCTGCTCGTCGTGGGCCTGGTCCAAGGCGTCGGCGCCGAGCTGCCGTTCGCGCTCACGCGCTACCGCCGGTTCGGCTGGTGGGTGTTCGTCGCGTCGGGCGTGAGCACCGCGCTCGTCACGTTCGCGTTCAACGCCGTGCGCTTCGGCTGGCTCGGTCAGGACTACGCGATGCTCCGGCTCGGGATCCAGGTCGTGTCGTGCGTCGTGCTGTGCGGACTCGCGGCCCGCCTCCTCGGCGACGCGCTCGCCCGCACGGGCGCCCTCGACGCGTTCGCGATCGGGGCGGCCCGCCGTGGGTGAGGCGACCGCGCACGTGGCTCACGTGACCGCGCACGCGCGCGACGTTCCCGACGCTGTCACAGCCGCCGACGTGACCGTGCACCTCGGGCACCACGGCACCCGGGTGCTCGACGGCGTCGACGTCACCGTCCCGGCCGGGACGAGCCTGCTGGTCCTCGGCCCGTCCGGGTGCGGGAAGTCGACCTTCCTGCGCGCGCTCGTCGGCGTCGTCCCGCACACCCTCCCGGGCGTCGTCCTGGGCGGCCTCCGCGTGACCGGCGCCGACCCGCGCGAGGTGCCGCCGCCCGTGCTCGCCGCCCGCGTCGGCCTCGTCCAGCAGCGGCCCGGCGACCAGCTCTGCCTGGCGCGCGTGGACGAGGAGCTGCGGTTCGCGCTCGAGAACCGTGGTGCCAACCCCCGCCGCATGGACGCCCGCGCGACCGCGGCGCTCACCGCCGTCGGCGCCGTGCACCTGCACGACCGCCCGACCCACGCGCTGTCGGGCGGCGAGGCCCAGCGCGTCGCGGTCGCCGCGGCGCTCGTCGCCGAGCCGGAGCTCCTCGTCCTCGACGAGCCCACCGCGCTGCTGGACCCCGCCGCGGCCCACGACGTCGGGGCCCTCGTCGCCCGCCTCGCGCGCCGACCCGGGCCCGGCGACGGTCACGACGCCGCGCCGCGGCACCGCTCGGTCGTGCTCGTCGAGCACCGCCTGGACGACCTGGGCGCGCTGCCGGACGCGACCCTGGTGCTCGGGCGCGACGGCAGGGTCGTCGCGCACGGCCCCACCGACCGCGTCCTGCGCGAGCACGCGCACGACCTCGCCGGGCTGGGGTGCTGGCTGCCTCTCGCCGTCCGCCTCGAGCAGGCGGGCGCCCCGGGGCCGCTCGGCTCTCCCGAGACCGACGACTGGCTGGTCGGCCTCGTGCGGTCCTCGCCCGCGCGCCCCACGACCACAGACCCGGCCGCGACCCCGGCCGGCGCGGCGCGCCCCGTGGCGCTCCGGGCCCGTGGCCTCGCCGTCCACCGAGGCGGAACCCGCGCGGGGCGGTCCCGGCACGGCGGCCCGGCCGTCGTGCGCGACGTGGACCTCGACGTCCGCGCCGGCGAGGTGCTCGCCGTCGTCGGGCCCAACGGGGGCGGCAAGTCGACGCTCCTGCGCGGCCTGGCCGGGCTCGAGCGCACCACGGGCGAGGTCGCGACCGCGACCGGCGAGCCCGTCGCGATGGTGTTCCAGGACCCCGAGCACCAGCTCGTCGCCCGCACGGTGCGCGAGGAGGTCGCCTGGTCGGCGCGGCTCGCCCGCCTCGACGACGTCGACGCGCGCGTCGCCCGGACTCTCGCCGCGTTCGGGCTCGCGCACCTCGCCGACGCGAACCCGTACCGACTCTCGGGCGGCGAGCAGCGGCGCCTGTCCCTGGCGACCGCGACCGTCCTGGACCCACCGGTCCTCCTCGCCGACGAGCCCACGTTCGGGCTGGACCGGGCCCAGGCCGCCGCGGTCGCCCGCGTGCTGCGAGAGCGCGCCGACGCAGGCGGTGCGGTGGTCGTCGTCTCGCACGACCTCTCGCTCGTCGCGGCCGTCGCCGACCGGGTCGTCGTGGTCGTCGGCGGCACCCTCGCGACGGTCGCCGAGCCGTCGACGGTCCTCGCCGACGACGCGCTGTGCGCGCTCGCGGGCCTGCGCCGGCCCCCGCTGCTCGACTGGTGGGCACGCGCGGGCCGTGGTCGCGGCCTCGACCCGGGAGCGCTCGTCCGCGCGCTCGACGCCGCGTGCGACACCCGGCACGACGTCGTGCGAGACGTCGTGCCGGGCGCCGATCCCGGGACCGCGAGACTCCCCGCGCCCACGGCAGCGGTCGCCGCGGAGGTCGCCCCGTGACCGGTCCCCGCCCGACGGCCCTCGAACGGTGGAACCCGACGGTCAAGCTCGCGACGGTGCTCGTCGTCTCGACGGCCGCGCTGCTCGTCACCGACCCGGTCACGCCCGCGACCGGCTGGGTGCTCACGGTCGCCGCGCTGCTGACGCTCGGACGCGTTCCCGTCCGGACCCTCGCGCTCGCCCACGTCCCGTTCGTGGTGTTCGCGACGAGCCTCCTGGTGGTCAACGTCGTCACCCGGCCCGGGGGCGCCGCGGTCCCGCTGGGTCCGTTCACCGTCGGCGCGGACGGCCTGACCATCGGCGCGGCGCTCGCGCTGCGCACGCTGCTCGTCGGCGCGCTGTCCCTCGCGCTCGTCCTGACGACCGACCCCGTGCGCCTCATGACGAGCCTGCACCAGCACGCGCGCCTGCCCGCGACCTGGACGTTCGCGGTGCTCGCCGCGCACCGGCTCCTCGTCGAGCTCCCCGACGCGTGGCACACGATCCGCTGCGCCCAGGCCGTGCGCGACCCTCGGCGCCGCCCCGGCCGGCTCCCCTGGTCGCCACGGTCGCTCGGCGCGGCCGCCTTCGCGCTCCTCGTCGGCGCGGTGCGCCGGTCCGAGCGGCTGACGGTCGCGCTCGAGTCGCGCGGGCTGGGCTCCGGCCCTCGGACGACCTCGCGGCCCGTCCCGCTCGGCGTGCCCGACGTCGTCGCGGCGGGAGCCGTCCTGGCCGTCGCCGGCGCGGTGGTCGCGGCGGGCGTCCTCGGGGGCTGGGTGACCGGGATCGGCGCGCTCACCGCGTGAGGCGACACCGCCGTCGGCGCTCCCGGGCAAGCCGCCGGGCCGACCGAACCCGCCGAGCCGCCCTCACTCGGGCTCGACGACCGTTCCCTCGCCCGGGATCCCGAGCGCGACCCCGCGGACGCCCGCGTCGCGCCCGTGCTCGCGGTACGTGCGGAACGCGAGCGGAACGCCCCGCGCGACGTGCGCGTCGGGACCGTCCATGGCCTGCACGTGCACGTGCGGCTGCGTCGAGTTCCCTGAGTTCCCGCACCGGCCCACCACGTCGCCCGTCGTCACTCGCTGTCCTGCACGGACGGTGACCGACCCGCGACGCAGGTGGGCGACGAGCACGAACGTGCCCGGGACGTCGAGCGCGAGCACCACGTGGTTGCCCGCGAGCGCCGCGCCGCCGGCACGCGCCCGCGACGCCTGCGTGAGCGCGTACCCGAGCAGCGTGAGCGGCGAGCGCCGGGCCTCGTGGTCGGGCTCGCCGTCGTGCGCCGCGACGACCGTGCCCGCGCCGGGCGCGAGGACGGGCAGGCCGAAGCCGAGGAACCGCTCGGGCGGCTCGGTGCCGAGCACGGTGCGCCAGTCGCGCACGTCCGCGGTGCGGCGCCCGCGGACCGCGACGAAGTCGATCGCGTAGGTCGTGGCGAACAGGTGCGTCCCGTGGCTCGGGACGCGCCGCGCCGGGCTGTTCTGCACGAGCCACGTGCCCGCGAACGGCAGGGCGAGCTCGACCGGGTCCGCCACGTCGTCGCGCCTCCCCTCGCCCCGCACGCCGTCCGGTCGGTCCGTCAGGCGCCCGCCGCCGGCACGACGCGCGGGTGCAGGTCCTCGGTGGGCGGCGCCCACGTCGCGGCGTCCGCGTCCACCTGCTCGCCCGAGCGGATGTCCTTCACCTGGTCGGGCGAGCGCGTCCCGTCCTCCTCGACGCGCCCCGGGAACCAGACGAACGGGATCCCGCGCCGGTCGGCGTAGCGGATCTGCTTGCCGAACTTGGCGGCGGCGGGCGCGACCTCTACCGGGACGCCCCGCGAGCGCAGGGCGGTCGCGACCGCGTCGGACGCGCCGCGCGTCTCCTCGCTCGTCACCGCGACGACGACGGCGCTCGGCACGGAGCGCGTCGCCCGGACGAGGCCGGCCGAGAGCAGGCGCGAGACGAGGCGGGACACGCCGATCGACAGGCCGACCCCGGGGTAGGTGTTCGCGCCGTCGGACGCGAGCGTGTCGTAGCGGCCGCCCGAGCAGATGGACCCGAGCTGCTCGTGCCCGACGAGCACGGTCTCGTAGACCGAGCCCGTGTAGTAGTCGAGCCCGCGCGCGATCTTGAGGTCCGCGACGACGACGCCGGGTGCACGCACGCTCGCCGCCTCGACGAGCGCGCCGAGCTCGCCGAGCCCGGTCTCGAGCAGGTCGCTCTCCACGCCGTGCTCGGCCGCGAGCGCCCGCACGCGGTCGACGACGCCCGTGTCGCTCCCGCTGATCGCCGCGAGCGCGAGGCACGCCTCGGCCTGCTCCGGGGTGGTGCCCGCCTCGGCGACGAGGAGTCCCGCGACCTTCTCCGGCCCGATCTTGTCGAGCTTGTCGATCTGGCGCAGGACCTCGTCCACGGCGTCGATCCCGAGACCGCGGTAGAAGCCCTCGGCGACCCGGCGGTTGTTCACCAGGACGCGGACCTCGGGCACCCCGATGTCGCGCAGCGCGCCAAGCGCTTCCGCCATGACGAGCGGCAGCTCGACCTCGTAGTGGTACGGCAGCTCGCCCGCGCCGACGACGTCGATGTCGGCCTGGGTGAACTCGCGGAAGCGCCCGTCCTGGGGGCGCTCGCCGCGCCACACCTTCTGGATCTGGTAGCGCTTGAACGGGAAGGCGAGGTGCCCGGCGTTCTCCAGCACGTAGCGCGCGAAGGGGACCGTGAGGTCGAAGTGCAGGCCGAGCTGCTTGTCACCCTTGTCCCGGCGGGCGTCGTCGGCGTCCCCGGTCTCCTCCTGCAGGCGCCGCAGGACGTAGACCTCCTTGGACGTCTCGCCCTTGCGCAGGAGCTGGTCGAGCGGCTCGACCGCGCGCGTCTCGATCCCGCCGAACCCGTGCAGCTCGAACACCCGGCGCAGGGTGTCGAGGACGTGCTGCTCGACGATCCGACCGTCGGGGAGCCATTCGGGGAAACCGGAGAGGGGTGTGGGCCTGGCCATGGGTCAGATCTTCCCAGACGTCGGCACCGCCGACCGCACCGTCCCGGCCGCCGGACGGGCGCGGCCGAGGGACTCAGCCCGCGAGGAAGGGGTTGGTCGCGAGCTCGCGCGCGACCGTGGTCGCGGGGCCGTGCCCCGGCAGCACGTCCCACGCCGGGTCGAGGCGCCCGACGACGTCGCGCAGCGTGCGGGCCATCGTCGCGCCGTCGCCGCCCGGCAGGTCCGTGCGGCCGACCGACCCGGCGAAGAGCACGTCGCCGCTCAGCACGACCCCCGCGCCCGGCTCCCCCACGAGGTAGAGGGTCGACCCCTCGGTGTGCCCCGGAGCACCGACCGCGCGCAGCACGAGGTCGCCCCAGCGGAGCGCCAGCTCCTCGCCCGCGGCGACGTCGAACGTCTCCACGCGGGTCGGCTCGCGGTAGTCCTCCGGCCGGGCCCCGGCGTCCGCGAGGGCCGCGCCGAGCGGGCCGGAGACGAGCGAGAGCGCGCGCTGGTCCCTTCCGGGCGAGGCGTGCTCGAGGCTGCCGAACGGGTCGGCGAGCCGGTAGGCGTCGGCCGCGTGGAGGACGACGGGCACGTCGAACCGGTCCGCGAGCGCCGCCGCGTCCCACGTGTGGTCCACGTGCCCGTGCGTCGCGAGCACGGCGCGCGGGACGAGCCCCGCGGACTCGACCAGGGCGACGACCGCGTCCGCCACGCCCGCGCCGGCGTCGACCACGACGCAGTCGCCGCCCGGGGCGCTCAGCACCGTGCAGTTCGTCCCGAACACGGGCGCGACGACGACGCGGACCGTCACGGCGGGCTCGCCGGAGCCGTCGTCGGATACTACGTCGGACGGAGTGTCGGACGGAGTGTCGGACGGAGTGTCGGACGGGGGCGTCGGCGGGTTGCCGCGGGGTCGGTCCACGTGGGCGAGGGTAGCCCGCGACGCCTCGTGGGGTCTCCGGTGACAGGGTCGCACCGGGGCGAGGGCCGGAGCGGTCGATACCGGACCGTGACCTGCGCGCGGCAAATCCACCCGCCACCAGGGCGCTCGGTGCCTAGACTGTCCCCTACCGACCGCGGCCGCACCGGGGTCGACCGTGCGCGCCACGACGGCGCCGGACGAAGGAGCTGGGGTGTCGACGAAGAGTCGCGAGCGCGAGCAGGCGCGCCGTCGTGAGGAGAAGTGGGACCAGCACGTCGCCCAGCTCCGCGCGAAGCGCCAGCGGACCTGGTCGATCGTCGGCGTCGTCGCGGCGCTCGTCGTGATCGGCGTCGCGGTGTGGTGGGCGCTGTCCGCCGCCCAGACGCCCGGCACCGACGCCGGCGGCGACGAGACCGCTCCGTCCGCCTCCGGCGAGCACACGCTGCCCCCCGCCTCCGCCGCCGAGGGGCGCGACTGGACCTCGACGCTCACCACGAGCGCGGGCGACCTCACGCTCACGCTGGACGGCGCGGCCGCGCCGCAGGCCGTCGCGAGCTTCGTGTCCCTCGCCGAGTCCGGGTACTTCGACGGCACGTCGTGCCACCGCCTCACGACGTCGGGCATCTACGTCCTCCAGTGCGGCGACCCGACCGGCACGGGGACCGGCGACCCCGGCTACTCGTTCGGCCCCATCGAGAACGCCCCGTCCGACGACGTGTACCCCGCAGGGACCGTCGCCATGGCCCGCCAGGGCGGGAACGCCGAGTCGATGGGCTCCCAGTTCTTCCTCGTCTACGAGGACTCGACCATCCCGTCCGACGCGGCGGGTGGTTACACGGTGTTCGGCACCATCACGTCCGGCCTGGACGTCGTCCAGGCAGTCGCTGACGCGGGGACGCAGGACGGATCCGGCGACGGGTCCCCCGCCACCCCGGTCACCATCGAAGGAGTTGAGACCCAGTGAGCGATCCCGCCAAGGACCAGGCGAGCGCACCGGCACCGGAGCCCGCGGAGGCGAGCGAGACCGGACGGGTCGACGCGACAGACGTGGAGCCGACGGACGCCCCCACCGTCACCGACGCGGCCGCCGAGGCCGCCGACGCGACCGAGGCCTCGACGACCGGGACGCCGGCACCCGTGGCCGAGCAGCCCGCGGCTGAGCAGCCCGCCGAGGAGCCCGCCACCGAGCAGCAGCCCGACGCCGCAGCGGACGAGGCCGCAGCAGACGACGCGGCAGCGGACGCGCCGGAGGCTGCGGCGAGCGCCGAGGAGACCGCTCCGGCAGCCACCGAGCCCGTGAGCGAGCCTGCTGACGCCCCCGTCGCCGACGCCGAGCCGACGGACGAGCCCGTCGCCGACGCCGAGCCCACCGACGCGCACGACGCCGAGACCCCCGCAGCCGAGGAGCCGGCACCCGCCGACACCGACGCTGCCGTCGAGGCCGAGACGACGCCCGCGGCCGCGGCCCCCGCTGCGGCGAAGCCCGCCGCCCCGCGACCGGGCCCGCGCCCCAAGCCCTCCGCCGTGCCCCGGCCTCCGCGCACGCCGTCCCCCGCTGCCGCCGGCGCCCCGGCCGCACCGGCGGCAGCACCCGAGGTGCCCGCGGTCCCGGCGCTCGCCGACGACTCCGCGGCGGCGAAGGCCGCGGCCGGGTTCGGCCGGGTCGACGAGGACGGCAACGTCTACGTCCGCGAGAGCGCCGGCGAGCGTTCGGTGGGTCAGTTCCCCGGCGTCGACACCGACGAGGCGCTCGCGCTGTACGTGCGGCGCTACCTCGACCTCCAGGCGAAGGTCGCGCTCTTCGAGGCGCGCCTGACGAGCACCGACCTGTCGGTCAAGGAGATCGACCAGACGATCGCCCGCCTGACGGAGGAGACCGCCGAGCCGTCCGCGGTCGGCGACCTCGACGGCCTGCGTGCCCAGGTCGAGGCGCTGCGCGGTGCGGCGGCCGAGCGTCGCGGCCAGCTCGAGGCGGAGCGTGCCGCGGCCAAGGCGGCCGCCCTCGAGGCCCGGACCGAGATCATCGAGGCCGCCGAGAGGATCGCGGCGACCGACCCGAGCCGCATGCAGTGGCGGCCCGCCGGCGAGGAGCTGCGCGGCCTGCTCGACCGCTGGAAGGAGGCGCAGCGCTCCGGCCCGCGCATCGACCGGGCGAGCGAGGAGGCGCTCTGGAAGCGGTTCAGCCACGCGCGGACCGCGTTCGACCGTGAGCGCCGGCACTACTTCGCCGAGCTCGAGCAGCGCAACGCCTCTGCCAAGGCGGCCAAGGAGAAGCTCGTCGCCGAGGCCGAGGCCCTGTCGTCCAGCACCGACTGGGGCCCGACGGCGGGTGCGTACCGCGACCTCATGGCGCGGTGGAAGGCCGCGGGTCGCGCGAGCCGCAAGGACGACGACGCGCTGTGGGCGCGGTTCCGTGCGGCGCAGGACACGTTCTTCCAGGCCCGCGACGCGGTGAACTCCGCGACCGACGCGGAGTACGCCGCCAACCTCGAGGTCAAGGAGGCGCTGCTGACCGAGGCGGAGAAGCTCGTCCCGGTCAAGGACCTCGGGGCGGCGAAGGCCGCGCTGCGCGACCTCCAGGAGCGGTGGGAGGAGGCCGGCCGCGTGCCCCGCGGCGACCTGCAGCGCGTCGAGGGTCGCCTGCGCGCCGTCGAGAACGCCGTCCGCGACGCCGAGCAGGCCCAGTGGACGCGGACCAACCCCGAGACGCGGGCGCGCGCCGAGGGAGCCGCGGCGCAGCTGGAAGCCGCGATCGAGGGGCTCGAGGCGGACCTCGCGGCGGCGCAGGGCCGCGGCGACGCGCGCGCGGTCAAGGACCTCGAGACCGCGCTGACCGCGCGCCGCGCCTGGCTCGAGCAGGTCGTGCGGGCGGCGGAGGACTCGCGCGGCTGACGCACCGTCCTCCTGCTGCTCGGTCCGGAGGGGCCGGCACTCGTCCACAGGCGAGCGCCGGCCCCTTCCGCGTGCCCGGGCCGATGGTGCACGGTGTGCGCATGCCTCCCGCCCCTCGCACCGCCGCACCCGCTGCCGGAGCCGCCGCGACCCTGGCGCGCCTCCTCGCGCCCCGCACCACGGACGTGGGGCTCCTGGTCGTGCCCGCTGACGTCGGGGGGCGCGCGGCCTTCCAGGACCTCGTGCGGTCCGGCGCGCTCCGCCGCCTCTGGGGCGAGGTCGGAGCGCCCGCGCGGGTGCCGGACACGCCGACCCTCCGCGCGCTCGCCGTCCGCGACCTCGTCCCGCAGGGGACCGTCCTCGCCGGGAGCGCCGCAGCCTGGGTGCTCTGCGGCTCTCCCGCGCCGCGCACGCTCGACGTCGTGTACCCGCCCGGTCGGCACCGTCCCGCACCGCTCGCGGGACGCGCACCGCGCCAGTCTCACGTGCTGCGCGACGACCGCACCCTGGTCGCGGGCGTCCTGGTGACGTCGGTCGTGCGGACCGCCCTGGACGTCGCCACGCGCTCCGAGCCCGCCGAGGCGCTCACGACCCTCCGCCGGCTGCGCGACGTGTGCGGGCTGGAGCCCCGCGTCGCGACCCGGTCGCTCGAGCTGCGGCATCGGTGGTCCGGACGGCCGCAGGCACGGCGCACCCTCGCGCTCCTGCTCGCCGGGGAGGACGACCCGGTCTAGGTTGGTCGGCATGGCCGCAGCCACGACCCCTCCCGTCGAGCTCGACGTCCGCGGCCGGACCGTGCGCGTCACGAGCCCGGACCGCGTCGTCTTCCCCGCCCGCGGGGTGACCAAGCTCGATGTCGTGCAGTACTTCCTCAGCGTCGGGGACGGGATCCTCGGCGCCCTGGTCAACCGCCCGACGACGCTCGAACGCTGGCCCAAGGGCGTGTTCGAGGGGGCGCGGATGAGCACCCGCACCGACAACACCGGCGACGCGTTCTACCAGAAGCGGGTCCCCAAGGGCGCGCCGGACTACGTGCGCACCGCCCGGATCGCCTTCCCGAGCGGGCGGACCGCCGACGAGGTGTGCCCGACCGAGCTCGCCGTCGTCGCCTGGGCCGCCAACCTCGGGACGCTGACCTTCCACCCGTGGCCCGTCCGCGGCGAGGACGTCGAGGCCGTGGACCAGCTGCGCATCGACCTCGACCCCCAGCCCGGGACTGACTTCGACGACGCCGTGCGCGTCGCACCGCACCTGCGCGAGCTGCTCGACGAGCTGGGCCTGCCCGGGTACCCGAAGACGTCCGGCGGTCGCGGCATCCACGTCTTCGTGCCCGTCGCGCCCGAGTGGGACTTCGTCGCCGCGCGCCGCGCGACGATCGCGATCGGGCGCGAGCTCGAGCGCCGCCTCCCCGAGCAGGTCACCACCAAGTGGTGGAAGGAGGAGCGCGGCGCCAAGATCTTCGTCGACTACAACCAGATGGCGCGCGACCGCACCATCGCCTCGGCGTACTCGATCCGGTCCAACCAGCGCGCGACCGTCTCCGCGCCGCTGCGCTGGGAGGAGCTCGGCGACGTCCACCCCGACGACTTCGACGTGCTGACCGTGCCCGCGCGGTTCGCCGAGGTCGGCGACCTGTTCGCGCCGCTGCGCGCCGACCGGGACGACCCCGGAGCCTCGCTCGAGGCCGCGCTCGAGCTGTCCCGTCGCGACGAGGCCGAGCACGGGCTCGGCGACCTCCCCTACCCCCCGGAGTACCCGAAGATGCCGGGCGAACCGAAGAGGGTTCAACCATCCCGCGAACGGCGCGATTCCAACGAAAACTAGTCGGGCTCGGTGTGTGGTGGTGCGAGCATAGCGCACGGTCTCGCGATAACGTACCGCCATGGAACCCGCGAGTCTCGACGACCTGGCGCGCTCGTTCGCGCGCCACCTGCGCGCCGAGGGGCGCTCCCCCGCGACCGTGCGCCTGTACGGCCAGTCCGTCCGGTTCTTCACCGACTGGCTCACCGCCAACGGCCACCCGGCCACCGTCGACCAGCTCAACCGCCGCAACGTCGTCGACTGGCTCGCCGACCTGCGCACCGACCGCGAGGCCTCGACCGTGCGCACCCGGCACCGCGGCCTGTACCGGTTCGCCGGATGGGCCGTCGCCGAGGGCGAGATCGGCGCGAACCCGCTCGACGGCGTGTCGCTGCCCAAGGCCGAGAACAAGCCCGTCCCGGTGCTCTCCGACGACGAGCTGACCGCGCTCGTCAAGGCGTGCAAGGGTCCGACACTGCGCGACCGCCGCGACGAGGCCGTGATCCGGTTCCTGCTCGACTGCGGCGTCCGGGTCGGCGAGCTGTGCGCGCTGACGACCGCCGACGTCGACCTCGACGCCGGCATGGCGATCGTGCACGGCAAGACCGGCACACGGCCCGTCTACTTCGGCAACCGCACTACGGCCGCGCTCGACCGGTACGAGCGGGCGCGACGCACGTCCCCGCACGTGCAGCTCGACGCCTACTTCCTCTCCCAGCGTGGCGCGCTCAGCGCCGACGGCGTGCGCGAGCTCGTGCGCCAGCGCGGCGCCCAGGCAGGGATCGCAGGCCTGCACCCGCACCGGTTCCGACACACGTTCGCCCACGACTACCTCATGGCCGGCGGCCAGGAGCGCGACCTCAAGCGTCTGGCCGGGTGGTCCTCGGACGTCATGCTCGACCGCTACGGATCGAGCGCGGCCGACGCTCGCGCCCGTGCCGCGGCCCAGCGGCTGAAGCGGGGTGACCGCGTATGAGCGCGACCGAGCGCGTCGAGCACACCCTCCGCTGCCCGCGGGACGGACGCACCGTGGCGCGCGTCGTCGTGCGCGACGGCACACGGTTTCTGGAGACGGTCGGCGGTCGGTCGGGCCACCTGCGCGAGATCACGGAGTTCATCGGGGAGCGCACCAACCAGCCAGCCCGCGAGGTGATTCTCTCCGAGCACCGGTACGACAACACGATTCGTCCCTCGTCGATCGCGCTCGACGAGCGTATGCGCGAGTTCTGCGACTACCTCGGTGGGTCATCGCGCGAGCGTGCGGTCTGCCCGAAGTGCAACACGGTCTACACGCTCGCCGTGGCATTCGCTTTCGAGAAGTGGAACGTCGTGCTACGTTCCTGAGCACACCGCCCGGTGGGTGTGCTGCCGAACCTGCTTCGCGTGCAATGGGCCGCCGCGAGAGTCCCGAAAGGGTTCTCTCGTCATGCCTGCCAGCGACACGGAGCGTCGCCTCCGCGGCCAGATCGCCTCGAACATCTCGTGGGCGAACACCACCGACCGCACTGCGCGCACTGCCCCCGGGCGGCGCGCCCTCGAAGCCCGGTTCCTTGCCGAGGCCGACGGTGATCCCAAGCGCGCGGAGAACCTGCGCCGCGCGTACTTCCAGAAGCTCGCGCTGAAGTCGGCGCGGGCTCGTCGTCGTGCCCGCGAGGCACTCGACGAGGTCGCCGCGGTTGCTACGGAGCTCGACGGCGCCGACTCCCCCGGCGGTGCTGCGTGAACACCGCCGTCCCCACCCCTGACGACGTCGCAGCCGCGCCGGCCTCGCCGGCGGGGCTCGTCGTCGTGCCCGCGTCCGGCGTGCGCGTGTCCGCGTCGTTGGCCCGTCCGCGGGCGTCGATCGCTCTCGAGAGCAGCCACCAGCGGCGCGTGCGGAACGCCGAGCGGGCGTACGACGCTGCGCGTGCCGGCGGCGACCCCGCGGCCGTCGCCGAGGCCATGGCGACGCTCGACGACGCCCGCATGGGCGCGCGGCTCTGGCGCCGCTGACCCCGATCCCTCGGTGCTGCTCACCTCGCAGCTGCGCCGGCCCTTGTCCCACCCGAACGGAAGGAACCCGTCATGACCACCGCCCCTCGTCACGGCCTGCGTGCCGTGGCCGTACCGCCGGCGCTGCTGGACCCCGAGTCCGACGACGCGGCGCCGCTGCCCGCGACGTCGGCACTCCCGGCGCGGCTGTTCGTCCGTGCCGTCGCCGGCCGCCGCGCCCGGCACCGTCGTCCGCGCGCGTAGCCGGCTCTCGCCGTCCCGACCACCACCCGCCCCACCCGGTGCCCGTCCGGCACCTGACACGAGAGGAACCCCTCATGGTTCTCAAGAGCCTGATGAAGCGCTCGACCGACGAGCCGGCCCCGGCCGCTGCTCCCGCCCCGACGACCGAGGCGAGCGCGCTGGCCGGCCCGGTGCTCCCGCCTGCGTACACCGATCCGGACAGCCCGCTGTTCGTCCCCGTCGAGCTGCGCCCGTTCTACAGGTTCGACCCGATCGCCGACGACCGCCTGTGGCGACACACCGACAACCTGGCCGGCAACCCGGACCTGCGTGCCGCGTTCCGCCGCCGCGTGGCTGCCGAGCCGGAGTACTGGACCGCACTCCGCGACCGGCGGCTCATCTCTGAGAACCAGTACGAGCTCGGTGTGACGCAGGCCCCGTGGGACCGCATCCGAGCTGCGGTCCGCGCGGACCTCACGGAGGCCGATCGCGAGCGATACCTGCTGCATCCCCGGCGCCTGGGCCACGCGCGGTTCGAGCACGAGCAGCACGAGCAGGGGCAGGCATCCGCTCGCCCCTTTGTGGCTCGGCGCACGGACGCCGCCACGGGCGAGGTGTCCGACGCCGTCATTACCCCGCTCACGATCGTCGGCCTGCCGCGGCCGGTGCAGCTCGCGCCGAAGATGGCGGCCGTCGTCGGTCAGCGCATGGTCGAGCGGCTGGCGGCGGAGGTGCTGCCGGACGGGCGGACGCGGGGGCAGGCGGCGGACGAGTTCATCGCCCGGGTGCTCGGGGAGCAGTAGGCCGGGTGCGGCTCTCGTGTGGGCCGGTGTTCGAGCACCGGCCCACACGGGACGCGCCTGGACGACATGTCGGACGGCGGCCGTGTACGGGCCGGCGGTCCGCGACCGGACTTACTCGCCAGAGAGGCTACCCCGCGCCGTGTCCCTACTACCCGCATCCACGACGGACGACGAGTCGTGGTTCACGCCCGACCCGTTCGACGACGCGACCGCCGACGCACTCAGCGCGCGGGCGTTGGCGGCGTTCGGTGCCGTCGCCGGAGCCGGCCCGGCCCCGCTCGTCGAGGACGACGAGCCGCCGCTGTTCGCCGACGTGGCCGCCCTGCTCGACGGCACGATGCCCGAGCCCCCGCGGCCGGACCTCATGGTGTGCTCGGACGGCGCGGCCCTGTTCTACCGGTCGCAGCTCAACCACGTGTACGGCGACCCGGAGTCCGGCAAGACCTGGGTCTGCCTCGCGGCCGTCGCCACCGACCTGCAGGCCGGCAACCGGGCGGCCGTGATCGACGTCGACCACAACGGCGTGGGCGCGACCGTGAACCGCCTGCTCGACCTCGGCGCCCCGACATCCGCACTGCGCGACCCGGACCGGTTCCTGTACTCCGAGCCCGAGGACGGCGCGCAGCTGCGCCAGGTCGTCCTCGCACTCGTCGAGTGGCGCCCTGACGTCGTCGTGCTCGACAGCCTCGGCGAGATCCTGCCGCTGTTCGACGCGTCGTCCAACAGCCCAGACGACTTCACCCGCGTGCACGCCCTGGTCATGAAGCCGCTGGCCCGTGCCGGCGCCGCGGTGCTCGCGATCGACCACCTGGCCAAGAGCGAGAGCTCGCGTGCGATGGGCGCCACCGGCACGGCGGCAAAGAAGCGCGCGATCGGTGGCGTGTCGCTGCGCGTGACGGTCGGCACGGCGTTCGCGCCCGGCCGGGGCGGGTCGTGCTACCTCGCGATCTCCAAGGACCGTCACGGCGGCCTGCGGCAGCACCGCACGGACGCCGCGGGCAAGGAACCGTTGGCTGCGGTGTTCCGGCTGCACGCGGACGCGTCGTTCGCCCTGTACGCGCCGAAGCCCGACGACCGCGACCCCGCTCTCTCGGCGCCGCCTGCCGACGTCGCCGCGGTCGACGCGCTCGACCCGCCGCCCCGCAACGACAGGGACGCGCGTGCCCGTCTCGGATGGGGAATGCAGCGGACCGTGAACGCCATGCGCGATTGGCGCTCGTCGCAGGGCTCGTGATGCGTTACTCGTTACTCGCGTGTTTCTCAGTAACGGGTAACGACACTTTGACTACTGAGTGTCGTTACCCCGGCCACCGCCGCGCACTGACCGCGATCGCTGCAATTCCGCGCTTCTCTCGTGTTACCCGTTACCCCACCCCCGGTGTCAGTAACACGGTAACGACACACGCGCGCGCATCTGTCAGAATCCCTGGTCGGCCGTGAGCACGGCCCGCGACGAGCTCGTCCGCGCGGCCGAACGGCGCGTGCTGTACGCCGCGCTGTGGGATCGCTCGACGGCGGACGAGCTGCGCGCCACGCTGCCCCCGGACGCGTTCGACGGCCCCGCTGCGCTCGTGTGGGCGCTCGTCGAGTGCCATGACGCGCAGGCCGAGCCGTGGCCGGCGGACGGTCCCGCGACGGCGTCATGGTCCGGTCCGGGCCGGGTGCTGTCCGTCCTGACCGCCGCGCTCGCGCTGCCCGACGTCGCGCCGGTTCACGACGCCGACGCGGCCATGCTCACGTCGGCCGCCCGGTTGGTGCGGACGCACGGTCTCGACGCCGTCGCGGTCGCACCGGCGGGCGGGTGGCCACTCGACCTCGGCACGGCGTGCGGCGTGCTCGCGCTCGCCCCGGCCTACCGGGCCGCGGCTCTCGCGCTGGCGCAGCTCGACGCGATCGCGCACTCGATCACGACGGCCGGCCCCACGGCCGCGCCCGCGTCGCCCGTCCCGCCTGGCACCCGGTCCGCAGCGTGACACGACGAGTCCAAGACCGTCGCGTCGGCGCAGGAGTGAGACACCGTCCACAGGCTGCCTGTGGACCCAGGACCACACGAGACCCCCGATCTGTCAGAAAACCTCGGGCCGTCGCCCATGACGCACCCGCCACCCAACGCGACAGGAGACGCTTCGATGACCGACCACGATCACCCGCCCGTCCCGACCACGTCGCCTGTCGTCGCCGCATACCTGGCCCGGCAGGATCGCTGCCCGGTGTGCGGCGAGTGGACGAGCGAGCCGCCGCTCACGAGCCGGTGTCGCGACACGCACGAGCGCCGTGCAGCTCGCGTCCCACCGCGCCGGCGTCGTGCTCGGTGACGGGTCGTGTTGGGCTCGTGGTGTATGTTCCTCGCGGTAGCGCTCCACTCACTCGGGTGGGAGTGGTGGGGGAGGTATGCCCGAGGGCCGGCGTAGCCGGCCATCTCGGGGCGGACGCGGCGGTCGGTGGCCGGCACGCGATGCGTGCCGGCCACCGTCCGCGAGTCTGGTCACCCTGGCCGGTTCTTTAAGCCAGGCACTGGCTGGACACCCCGCGCCCTCGATCCGTCCCTCCCCCGAGCGGCCCAGAAAAAACCTGCGCAGCCCGGACGGCCCCGAAGCGCGACGGAGCACGCCGCGCGGCGACGGCTGAGCCCCGCACGTCCCGGCGTCCGCTCGGCGCGCTTCCCAGCGCGTGGTCTGTCCGCGTCGCACGCTCTCGGCGGCGGTTCACCGGTCCTGGCCCCTCAGCGGGCTGTGCGCGGCCCGCCGGCGGGTCGTGGCGATCGTGGCTCGGATCGCGTCACGTGCGGCCCTCGCGATCGCGCTCTGGCCCGTCGCGGCGCGGCGGTCGTCCTCGGCTCGCTCGACGGCGCGTGCGGCTCGTCGTGCGGCCCGCTCGGCGTCGTCGCGTCGTCGTCGCTCGCTGGCGGTGTCGTGGCCCGTGGTCCGGGCCTGGCGGATCGCCCAGGCGAGCCACGCGACGGGCTGTGCGGCGTCGCGGCCGAGCGAGGTGCGGTGCGTGGTCGTGTGCCAGGTGTCGACGAGCTTGACGGCGTCGTGGGCGGTGAGGTCGTGGCGTTCGAGCACGGCGGCGACCTGGCCTACGTGTCGTGTGCCTGCGGGCGCGAGCCAGGGCCACCGCGCGGCCAGGTGCGCGGCCTCGCGCTGGACGGCGAGCGGGCGCGGCGCGTGCGCCGTCGTCCGTGCTCGTCGTCGGGTCGTGGTCGTTCTCGCGCGTCGCGCGCTTGGTGATGTAGTCCTGCTGGAGATACCTCGCTCACTACGTGAGCGGGTAGGGGTGACAGCAACTCCGGCGGGGTGTGTGAGCGCGCGGACGGTGGCGAACCGGTGCACGTGGCGCCCGGTGGCGTCGTGGGCGCGCTGGCGCTCGTCGCGGGTCGTGTGCCGGCCGCGGACGACGTCGACGAGCAGCCCGGCCGTGCGGGCGTCGGCGAGCCGGCGGAACACCGTGCGCACGTTGACGCCGACGCGCTCGGCGATGCTCGCGGCGCTGACCGTGACGTCGCGCCCGGTCGTCGGGTCGGCGACGTCGACGAGCACGCGCGTGACGTCGACGAACGACGCCTGTCGCGGTGCGCGCCAGCCCGAGGCGGCGGCCGCGGCGTCGATCGCGGCGAGCTGCGCGTCCCGCGAGGTCCAGGCGACGACGCGTGCGTACTGCCCCGGTGCGACCTCGACCGACCACCAACGACGGCGGGTCGAGCGCGCACGGGTACGGGCGGCCACCGGGGCGGCCGTAGCCGCCCCGGTGTGAGCCTGCCCCACTACCTCGCGCCGACCGGCTCGGGGCTGCGCGTGGTGGCGCGCGCGAGCCCGACGACGGCCGACCGGAGGCGGTCGTCAGCGACCTCGACGTAGCGGCGCGTCGTCTCGGGCTTGGCGTGCCCCATGAGCTGCTGGACGACGAACACGTCCTTGGTCATGGCGTAGGCCCGGGTCGCGAACCTGTGCCGGAGCGCATGCATGGTGACGCCCTGAGGCAGAAGCGCGGTGACGATCTTGCCGACGTGACCGGGCGTGATGTGCCCGCCGGTCCGGCTCGGGAACGCGTAGCCGTCGGGGAGCATGCGCAGTTCGCTCGCGAGTTCGTCGTGGAGCGGCAGGACGCGGATCCGCGCGCCCTTGCCGTGCACGACGAGAGACCAGCCGTCGTCCTGCTGGATCAGGTCGCGGGTGTGCACGAGCGCGACCTCTCGCCGCCGCATCCCGAGTTCGGCCGCGAGCCGGACCATGAGCCGGCCTCGGTCGTCAGCCGCGAGCACGGCGAAGTGCACCGCGGTTTCGGAGGCGGGACGCGGGAGGGGTGCGTGCGAGCGTACCGGGGGGAGCCTACGGGCAGGGTCCTCGGCCACGTGGCCGCGTTCCTCGGCCCATGCGTAGAAACTGCGGAGCGCGGATCGTGCGCCACGGCGCGTCTCGGCCGACCACGACTCGTGGATCGACAACCACTCGACGAGGTCGCGGAACGTCGGATCGAACGGGCCAACGTGCGGCAGGTCGCGCGCGAGCCGGCGGACGTACGCGCCCTGCGTGCGCTGGGTCTCCAACGACAGGCCACGCACCTTCTGCTCCGCGTGCCACTCGCAGATCGCGTCGTCCCACAGGCTCGGCGTCCAGGAGGGCAGCGGACCGTACGCGCCGACCGGTCGCGCGTGCCGTCGCGCGACCGGCCGGCCCCCGTTCGCGGAGTCCAGGTACAGGGCCGGGTTCGCCGTCAGGTGTCCCGCGCTGGTCGCCCAGGCGTAGAACGTGCGAAGCGCCTGGCGGTGCGCATACGCGCTCTTCGGCGTCCCGGCTCGGGACGCGACCCAGGACGTCATGTCCTCGAGCACGATCGACCACGGGTCCGTGGCCCCGGTGTCGCGGGCGAACCCGCGCACGTACTTCACTCGAGCGGCGATCGTCGACGCTGCCCGGCCCTCGTTACGCATCGCGTCCGTCCAGGCGTCCAGTGCCTGCGTCCAGGGGGCGGGCAGCCGCGGCGCCGCGCTCATCGCGTGCCCCGCTCGCGGAGCCACCGGGCCGACATCCGGTCCGCGGATTCCTCGACGAGCGCCGCCGCGCGGGCGTACTCACGGGCCGTCGCGACGTCGTCGCGCAGGAGCGCGCTGACCGCGATCTGCTGCAGGAGCGTGTAAGCGTGAGCGAGACCGTGGCGTCCCTCGCTGCGTCCCTTGGCGATCGCCCACGCGCCCGCGGCGCGCGCCGCGCGCTCGTCGACGCCTTCCCACTGCGCGCTCATGCGGCACCGCCGGCGGTGCGCGGGTCGACGACGTCGGCAGCGCGGGTGAGGCGGGCTGCGAGGTCGCGTGCCTCTGCGGCGGACAGGTTGTCCCCGTCCGCCTGGACTCCGACGCGGGGTCCGGACACCGTGTATCCGTCTGCGGTCACGACGACCTCGGAGACGACCCACAGATCGACGCCCGCGGTCGTCCCGAACGACCGCTCGAACGTGACCAGGGTGCCGCCGTCGTCGTCGAGCGGCAGGACGTCGGTGGCCCTCGCCCACGGTGGCGGCGTGACGTCGGGCAACGGCTCGACGACCGCGCGCGGCAGGGTGCCGGGACATCCAGCGTCGCCCCACGGCGTCGTGCGGTGGTAGCCGGCTGCGTTCAGCGCGTGGTCCGCGTCGCAGAGCACCGCGTCCCGTCCGCCGTCGTGCTCGTCGAGCGGGAGCAGTGCGGCGACGACGGTCGCGGTCGGGTGCTCGTCGATGATGCGGACGGCCCAGCGTCCGGCGTCGGGCACGAGGCCGGCGACGAGGACGCCCCTGCCGGCGTGGCCGCGCGGGTAGGCCGGTGCAGTGCGTCGGGCGCCTCGCCCGACGAGGGCGAGCACGTCCGTCACGGCGTGCTCGTAGTCCAGGAGCGCGGTGACGTCGTCGTCGAAGCTCTCGCGCGCGGTAGGGTCGTAGGACATGGCAGCGACCTCCTGCAAGGTCTCTCGCCTAGGCCCGTCAGGTGTTGTCGCACCTGGCGGGCCGCTCTGTTACGAGGCCGGGTAGGCACTCCCGATAACCTCGACCACAGCGCTAGGTCTGCTAGCCACCGATCCCAACGTTCCCGCTGGTCCGCACAGCGTTGAGCGGGTCAGCACCCCGAAGATGCCGGGCGAGCCCAAGCGGGTGCAGCCGAGCAAGGACCGCGACCGACCGCGCGAGTGACCCGTCGGCGCGGTCACGCGGGGCGCTAGGACACCCCGGGAGCGCCCGGGAGGATGTCCGTCAGGTCGTAGCGCACCGGCTCCTCGAGCTGGTCGTACGTGCACGACCCCGGGTCGCGGTCGTCGCGCCAGCGCCGGAACTGGGCCGTGTGCCGGAACCGCGTGCCCTCCATGTGGTCGTACGCGACCTCGAGGACGCGCTCGACGCGCAGCGGCGTGAACGACAGGTCCTTGCCGGAGCTCCACCGTGACACCGCGCCCGGCATCCGCTCGCCCGCGGGGTTCTCCCAGCCGGACCAGGGGTGCGCGTCCGCCTCCGGCGTGCCCGGCTCGACGACGAGCGGCGCGAGCTCGGCGACGAGCGCCGCCCGGCGCGCCGCCGGGAACGACGCGGCGACGCCGACGAACTGGAGCTGGCCGCCGTCGTCGTACAGCCCGAGCAGCAGCGACCCGAGCAGCGGCTTGGCGGGCGTCGAGGTCTTGTGCAGCCGGTACCCGGCGAGCACGACGTCCGCCTCGCGCCCGTGCTTGATCTTGAGCATCGCGCGCTTGTTCGGTTGGTACGACCCGTCGAGCGGCTTCGCGACGACGCCGTCCAGCCCCGCCCCCTCGAACGTGTCGAACCAGTCGCGCGCGACCGAGACGTCGCGGGTCCGCGGGGTGGCGTGCACGTCCGGGCCGTCGAGGCCGAGCGAGTCCAGCACCTCGTGGCGGCGCGCGAGCGGCTCGCCCCTGAGGTCGTCGTCGCCGAGCCCGAGGACGTCGAACACGACGAGCGCGGCGGGCGTCTGCTCGGCGAGGAGGCGCACGCGGGACGCCGCCGGGTGGATGCGCTGCTGCAGCACCTCGAACTCGAGGCGACCGCCGCGGGCGACGACGATCTCGCCGTCGACCACGCAGCGAGGCGGGAGCGCCGCGCGGACCGCCTCGACGACCTCCGGGAAGTAGCGCTCCATCGGTCGCGCGTTGCGGCTGTCGAGCCGCACCTCGTCGCCGTCGCGGTACACGATCGCGCGGAACCCGTCCCACTTCGGCTCGTACACGTACCCGCCCTCGACGGCGTCGGGCTCGGGCACCGCCGGCACGGACTTCGCGAGCATGGGCAGCACGGGAGGCATCACGGGCAGGTCCATGTGCCGATGCTGCCACCGGGCGCGACGCGCGGCACGACGACGCGTCCGGGCACTGCTCGGGAGTCCGCCCCTGCGCGGACGGACCGCGCCGGTCAGGCCGGGAGCTGCGTCGCCTCGGCGGCCTTCGTCCCGGTGATGCGGTAGACGTCGAACACGCCGTCGACCTTGCGGACCGCGCTGAGCACCTGCGCGAGGTGCGCCGGCTCCGCCATCTCGAAGACGAAGCGGGACATCGCGACACGGTCGTTCGAGGTCGACACGGTGGCCGAGAGGATGTTCACGTGGTTGTCGGACAGCACGCGCGTGACGTCGGACAGCAGGCGCGCCCGGTCGAGGGCCTCGACCTGGATCTGGACCAGGAACATCGCGTTGCTGCCCGTGGTCCACGAGACGTCGACGATGCGCTCGGGCTGGTTGCGCAGCCCGACGACGTTGCCGCAGTCCGCGCGGTGGACGCTCACGCCCTGGCCGCGCGTGATGAAGCCGATGATCTCGTCGCCGGGGACGGGGGTGCAGCACTTGGCGAGCTTGACCCAGATGTCGTCGACGCCCTTGACCATGACACCGGGGTCGCCCGTGCGCACGCGGCGCGCGGTGTGCCCGGGGCGCGCGGTCTCCGCGACGTCCTCGACCGTGCCCTCCTCGCCGCCCATCGCCTGGACCAGCTTGGAGACGACGTTCGCCGCCGACACCTGCCCCTCGCCGATCGCGGCGTACAGCGCCGTGACGTCGGCGAAGCGGAGCTCGTTGGCGAGCGCGACGAGCGACTCGTGCGACAGGAGGCGCTGGATCGGCAGGTTCTGCTTGCGCATCGCCTTGGCGATCGCGTCCTTGCCGTGCTCGACGGCCTCCTCGCGGCGCTCCTTGGAGAACCACTGGCGGATCTTGTTGCGCGCACGGGGGCTCTTGACGAACGCCAGCCAGTCCCGGCTCGGGCCCGCGTTCTCGGACTTCGAGGTGAGGACGTCGACCGAGTCGCCGTTCTCGAGCGTCGAGTCGAGCGGCACGAGGCGGCCGTTCACGCGCGCACCCATGGTCCGGTGCCCGACCTCGGTGTGCACCGCGTACGCGAAGTCGACCGGGGTCGAGCCGGCGGGCAGCGCCATGACGTCGCCCTTGGGCGTGAAGACGTAGACCTCGGCGCCGCCGATCTCGAACCGCAGCGAGTCGAGGAACTCCGCCGGGTCCGCCGTCTCGCGCTGCCAGTCGACGAGCTGGCGCAGCCACCGCATGTCGTTCGCCGCGGTGTCGTCCTTCGCGGTCTTCCCGCCCGACTTCGCGGTCTCCTTGTACTTCCAGTGCGCCGCGACGCCGTACTCCGCGCGCCGGTGCATCTCGTGCGTGCGGATCTGGATCTCGACCGGCTTGCCGCCGGGGCCGATGACCGTCGTGTGCAGCGACTGGTACATGTTGAACTTCGGCATCGCGATGTAGTCCTTGAACCGCCCGGGCACGGGGTTCCACCGCGCGTGCAGCGCGCCGAGCGCCGCGTAGCAGTCCCGGACGCTGTCCACGAGGACGCGCGCACCGACGAGGTCGTAGATCTCCGCGAAGTCGTGCCCGCGCACGATCATCTTCTGGTAGATCGAGTAGTAGTGCTTGGGCCGGCCCGTGACCGTCGCCTTGATCTTCGCGCTGCGCAGGTCCGCCGTGACCTGCTCGCGCACGACCGCGAGGTACTCCTCGCGCGCCGGGGCCCGCTCCGCCACGAGGTGCACGATCTCGTCGTAGACCTTCGGGTACAGGGCCTGGAAGGACAGGTCCTCGAGCTCCCACTTGATCGTGTTCATGCCGAGGCGGTGCGCGAGCGGCGCGTAGATCTCGAGCGTCTCGCGCGCCTTGCGGCCTGCCGACGACGACGAGACGTACTTCCAGGTGCGCGCGTTGTGCAGACGGTCGGCGAGCTTGATGACGAGCACGCGGATGTCGCGCGCCATGGCGACGACCATCTTGCGCACCGTCTCCGCCTGCGCGGCGTCCCCGTACGTCACCTTGTCGAGCTTGGTCACGCCGTCGACGAGCATGGCGATCTCCTCGCCGTACTCCTCGGTGAGCTGCGCGAGGGAGTAGTCGGTGTCCTCCACCGTGTCGTGCAGCAGCGCGGCGGCGAGGGTCGACCCGTCGAAGCCGAGCTCGGCCAGGATCGTCGCGACGGCGACCGGGTGCGTGATGTACGGGTCGCCGCTCTTGCGCAGCTGCCCCCGGTGCGCGCGCTCCGCGGTCTCGTAGGCGCGCTCGATGACCGTGAGGTCGGTCCGCGGATGGTTGGTGCGGACGGCCTGGAGCACGGGCTCGAGCGCGGGGCTGCCCGCGTTGGGCCGAGCGCCGAAGCGGACGAGGCGCGACCGCACCCCGCGCCCGCCGGAACCGCCCGCGCCGGGAGCGGGCTGGGCGCCCGCCTTCTCCGGGGCGCGCGACGTCCGGGTGTTCTCGCTCATGCGCGCCTCCTTCCGCAGGCCGGCGATCGCCGACACCGTGTCGACGACCAGCCGAGACGACCGGAGTGGCAATCCTACGACTCGACGTGGACGAGCGTGGTCACGTCGCGGCCCGCGAGCCGCTCCCGACCACCCAGTCCCTCGAGCTCCAGGAGGAACGCGAGGCCGACGACGACGCCTCCCCCGCGCTCGACGAGCTCGGCGCCCGCGGCCGCCGTGCCCCCGGTCGCGAGCACGTCGTCCACCACCAGAACACGCGCACCGGGCGGCAGTGTTCCCGACCGGAGCTCGATCGTCGCGGTGCCGTACTCGAGGTCGTAGGTGACGGCGTCCGTGGGCGGCGGCAGCTTGCCGGCCTTGCGCAGCGGCACGAAGCCGACGCCCAGGTGCGTCGCGAGCGGGGCTCCGACCAGGAAGCCCCGTGCCTCCATGCCCGCGACGAGGTCGATGCCGCCCGCCGCGCGGGCCACGTCCCCGAGCGCCTCGACGACGTGGCCGAAGGCCTCGCCGTCGGCGAGGAGCCCGGTGATGTCGCGGAACGTGATGCCGGGCCCGGGATAGTCGGGCACGGCGCGAACGAGCTCGAGCACGCGGGAGGCCCGCTGCGTGCCGAGACCGGCGAGGCCGACGGCCCGCAGGCCGTCGACCTCACCGGTCGGCGTGTGGTGCAGGTCCGTCATCGGGGACGACGGCGACGCGGCTGCGCCTTGTTGCCCAGGTGCTCGCCCGGCTGGAGCTGACGGTGACCCGACACGCCCGCCGCGGCGAGCACGGCGTCGTCGTCCGACTCCTCGCCCGCGTCCGCGAGCCGCTCGGCACGCAGGGCCTCGACCTTGCGCGTGTGCGCGGCGATCGCCGGCTCCCGGGTGCGGAGCCAGACCTCGAGCGGCGTCGCGAGGAAGATCGACGACGCGGTGCCGACGGCGATACCGACGAAGAGCGAGAGCGAGATGTCCCGCAGCGTCCCCGCGCCGAGGGCGAAGGCACCGATGAAGAGGATGCCCGCGACCGGGAGCAGCGCGACGACTCCGGTGTTGATCGACCGGACGAGCGTCTGGTTCACACCGAGGTTGGCCCGCTCGGCGTAGGTGCTGCGGGTCTGGTCGAGGATGCCCGCCGTGTTCTCGCGGACCTTGTCGAAGACCACGACCTTGTCGTACAGCGAGTAGCCCAGGATCGTGAGGAACCCGATGATGGTCGACGGCGTGACCTCCCACCCCACCGCGGCGTAGACGCCCGCGGAGATGAGCAGGTCCGCGAGCAGCGCGATGATCGCGGCGAGCGACATGCGCCAGGCGCGGAAGTAGATCGCCATGAAGACCGCGACCAGGCCGATGAACACGACGACGCCCCACAGCGCGCGCGACGACACGTCGGCACCCCAGGTCGGGCCGACGAACGCGCTCGCGACCTCGTTCACGTCGACGCCGTACGCGTCCGCCAGCGCCTGGCGCACCGCGTTGACCTGGTCCTCGTCGGCGAGCTCGGCGGTCTGGACGCGCAGGGCGCTCTCGCCGACGCTCGACACACGAGGCTCGGCGTCGGGCGCGACCGAGTGCACGGCGTCGACGGCCGGCTCCTGCGACTTGTCCGTGATGCTCGTGACCGTGAACTCCGATCCGCCGCGGAAGTCGAGACCCAGGTTGAGTCCCTGGACGGCGATCACGATGACGGAGAGCAGGCTGAGGACGCCCACGACGATGAACCAGCGCTTGCGCTGCTGGACGATCGGGTAGGACTTGCGCCCCGTGTAGAGGTCGTTGCCCCACTGCGCGAAGCTACGGGCGGCCATCAGCGGTTCTCCTCGTTCTCACCGTCGATGGCGGAGGGCGCGGCGTCCGCCGGCCCGTCCGTGCCACCGGGTGCCGGTTCCTGTGCGGCGGCGGCGCGACGCTCCGCCGCGCGGCGCTCGGCGATCGTCAGTCGTCGCCCGTCCTCGGTGCGCGCCGGCGTCCGCGGCGCGGACCCGGCGAGGACGAGCTCGTCCTCGCTCTTCGCACCGGCGGGCTCGGGCGCGGCCACGGGGGCGTCGCGGCGGTCGGCGGGCTGCCCCGGCCCGACCACCTTGCCAGCGCCGACGTAGCGCGGGCCGCGCGTCTGGAGCCGGTCCGGCGAGAGGCCCGACCACTTGTGCCCGTCCCGGAAGAACGGGACGCGTGCGACGAGCTCCATCACCGGGTGCGTGAACCAGAAGACCACGGCGACGTCGATGATCGTCGTGAGACCGAGCGTGACCGCGAAGCCCTGGACGCCACCCACCGCGAGGAAGTAGAGCACGACCGCGGAGATGAGGTTGACGGCCTTCGCGGCGAGGATCGTGCGGCGTGCACGCGCCCAGCCCTTGGAGACCGCCTGCTGGAGGGTGCGCCCGTCACGCAGCTCGTCGCGGATACGTTCGAAGTACACGATGAACGAGTCCGCTGTGAAGCCGATCGCGACGATGAGGCCCGCGACGCCCGCCAGGGAGAGGCGGTAGCCGATCCCCCACGACATGAGCGCGATGGTCAGGTAGGTGACCACGCCCGCCACGATGAGCGACGCGATGGTGAGGAACCCGAGCATCCGGTACTGGAAGAGCGAGTAGATGAACACCAGCACCAGACCGATGACGCCGGCGATGAGGCCCTTCTGGAGCTGCTCGCTCCCGAGCGTCGCCGAGATCTGCTCCTGGCTCTGCACCTCGAACGTCAGGGGGAGAGCGCCGAAGTTGAGCTGGTTGGCGAGCGTCGCGGCCGAGTCGCGCGTGAAGCTGCCGGAGATCTCGGCCTTGCCGTCGGGGATGACGACCTGCGAGACCGGCGCGGAGATGACGAGCCCGTCGAGCACCATCGCGAACTGGTTCTGCGGGGCCGGCAGCGACGTGAGGCGCGTGGTGACGTCGCGGAACTCCTTGGTGCCCTCGGAGTCGAACTCGAGGTTGACGACCCACTCGTTCGTGACGACGCCGTTCTGCCCGACGCGCAGACCGGAGTTCGCGTTCGAGATGTCCGTGCCCTCCACCTCGACCGGGCCGAGGATGTACTTGGCCGAGCCGTCGTCGGCGCACGAGACGAACGCGGAGTCGGTCGGCCCGCTGTCGCCGCCCACCAGATTCTCCGGCAGGGTGCAGTCGAGCGCGTCGAACTCCGCCTGCAGCTCCGGCGTGATCTGCGCCAGGTCGCTGGGGTTCTCCGGCCGTGTCGCCTCCGCGTCGGTCGCGGTCGTCGCGTCGTCGGCGGGGGCGTCCGTCGCCGCGTCCGCCGCGGGGTCCGTGGCCTCGTCAGCAGCGGGGTCCGTCGCCTCGTCGGTCGCGGGGTCCGCGGACTCGGCCGCGGGATCCGCGCTCTCCTCCGTCGCGGCCTCGTCACCCGTCGCGTCCTCGGCGGGCGTCGCCGTCGGCATGCCCACGGCGAGGACCGGTCGGAACCGCATCTGGGCCGAGGTGCTGACGAGGTCGATCGTCTCCTGGGACGGCTGGCCCGGGATGCCGACGACGATCTTGTCGCGCCCCTGGCTCGTGATCTCCGTCTCGGAGACGCCCTGCGCGTCGATGCGCTGGCGGATGACGTTGATCGCCTGGCTGATCGTCTCGGGCGTGACTGCGGACGCGTCCTCCGTCACGGGCTGCAGGACGATCTGCGTCCCGCCCTCGAGGTCGAGCGCGAGCGCAGGGGCGAAGGAGGCGCCGCCCGGGTTGTCCGCCGAACGGCCGTCCATCTTGGTCCCTGCGAAGAGCACGCCGAAAAGGACGACGCTCAGGAGCAGGAACAGGACGATCGTCCGGACGGGCCGGGAACGGCGCGTGCTGGAGTTGGCCAACTGTCTGTCTCTTCTCGTGCGGTCGGCCGCGAGGCCGACCAGGTCAGGCGCCGGTCGCTCGGGGCGACCTGCGCACGGTCACTTGCTCTCTGTGCCTTCGTCGCGACGGTCACGGTCCTTGTCCGTGGTCCCGCCGGTCAGGCCGGACAGGTCGTCGGGGACGACGAGGTCGTCGACGTCCTCCTTGGACGCGGAGGGCGCGCTGCCGTAGAGCGCGTCGCCGTCGGTCGCCTCGTCGGGCTCCGGCTCCTCCTCGGGCTCGACCGGCGGGTCGACCAGCTTCGCGATGGCCGCCCGCAGCCACCGGGACTGGTTGCCCGGCGTGGACTCGATCGTGATGACGTCGGCGTCCTCGTCGACGTCGACGATCGTGCCGAACATGCCCGAGCCCGTCATCACCTCCTGCCCGGGGGCGAGGTTCGCCCGGAAGTTCTGGGCCTCGCGCTGCTGCTTGCGGGTGCGGCTGGTCATGAGGAACATCGCGCCCGCCGCGAGGGCGAGGATGAGGATGAAGCTGATATCCATGACGGAGTCTCGTGTCCTGTTCTGTGCGGGATCTGCGCGCAGTCTAGGCGTGCGCGCACGGTTCACCAACGAGCCGTCTCGCCGCGGAGTTCCGCCCGCTCGGGTCCCGACCATTCTAGGACCACGTTCGACGCGCCTGTGACCGTCGTCACGGGACCCGTACCCGGACCCGCGAGCGGGCTCGCGTCCGGGCGCCTGGCAGGACCGCCGTCAGGCGTCGAACAGCGTGCCGCCCTCGCGCGGCGGGGTGAGCCCGAGGTGCGCCCACGCGGCCGGCGTCGCGACGCGCCCCCGGGGCGTCCGACCGACCAGCCCCTCGCGCACCAGGTACGGCTCGGCGACCGTCTCGACCGTCTCCGCCTCCTCGCCGACCGTCACGGCGAGCGTCGTCAGCCCGACCGGTCCTCCGTTGAACCGCGTGCACAGGGCCGTCAGGACCGCCCGGTCGAGCCGGTCGAGCCCGATGGGGTCCACCTCGTAGACCTCGAGCGCCGCGCGCGCGGCCGCGAGGTCCATGCTCCCGTCACCGCGGACCTGCGCCCAGTCGCGCACGCGCCGCAGCAGGCGGTTGGCGATACGGGGCGTGCCCCGCGAGCGACCGGCGATCTCGCGCGCGGCGTCCGGGTCGAGCGCGACGCCGAGCAGCCCGGCGGACCGGGAGAGCACGCGCTCGAGCTCCTCGCTCGAGTAGAAGTCGAGGTGCCCGGTGAACCCGAACCGGTCGCGCAGCGGCGCGGGCAGCAGCCCGGCGCGCGTCGTGGCGCCGACGGCGGTGAAGGGCGGCAGCGAGAGCGGGATCGCGCTCGCGCCCGCGCCCTTGCCCACGACGACGTCGACCCGGAAGTCCTCCATCGCCATGTAGAGGAGCTCCTCCGCGGGCCGCGCGAGGCGGTGGATCTCGTCGATGAACAGCACCTCGCCCTCCTCGAGCGAGGACAGGACGGCCGCGAGGTCCCCGGCGTGCTGGATCGCCGGTCCCGACGTGACGCGCAGGGACGTGCCGAGCTCCGCGGCGATGATCATGGCGAGCGTCGTCTTGCCGAGCCCGGGGGGCCCGGACAGGAGCACGTGGTCCGGCGAGCTCCCGCGGGCGAGCGCGGCCTGGAGCACGAGCGAGAGCTGGTCGCGCACGACAGCCTGCCCGACGAACTCCTCGAGCCTGCGGGGCCGCAGCGCCGCCTCGGCGGCGCGCTCGAGGTCGTCCGCTCCCGCCGCGACGATCCGCTCGGACGAGAACGTGCCGTCCCCGCCGAAGCCGTCCACGCCCACCTGGTCGAAGCTCGCCACCGTCAGCTCCTCGGTCCGCCGAGGACGCGCAGCGCGGCGCGCAGCGCGCCGGCCACGTCGGGCGCCTCCACGACGTCGACACCGGCCTCGGCGAGGACGGTGGAGACGGCGTCGTCGGCGGCCTTGAGGTTCCAGCCGAGCCCGACGAGCGCCTCGACCACCTGGTCCCGACGGTCGTCGACCCGACGCGGTCCGGTCCCGGCGGCGGGTGCGCCCGCCTCGGGAGCGTCGGCACCCGTGGGCGGCCCGAGCTTGTCGCCCAGCTCGAGCGCGATCCGCTGCGCGCCCTTGTTGCCGATGCCGGGGACGCGCACGAGGGCGGCGATGTCGCCACCGCCCACGGCGCGCCGCAGCGCGTCGGGCGTGTGCACGGCGAGCATCGCGAGCGCGAGCCGCGGCCCGACGCCGCTGACGGTCTGGACGGTCTCGAAGACGGTCCGCTCGTCGTCGTCGGCGAACCCGTAGAGGGTGAAGGAGTCCTCGCGGACCACGAGGCTCGTCGCGAGCCGGGCGTCCGCACCGACGCGCAGGCCCGCGAGGGTGGCCGGCGTGGCGTGCACGAGGTAGCCCACTCCCCCGACCTCGAGCACGGCGCGGTCGAGCTGGACGCTCGCCACGACTCCGCTCAGCGACGCGATCACCCAGGCTCCTCTCCCGGTCGGCAGCGCCGACCTGGTCCGATGGTCCGCCGGGCCGACGACTGCGGACGGCGCCGAGGAGTGCGTCGAACACCCGTACGACCGCGGTCACTCTAGCAAGGTGCGCCCACGCCCCGGCCGACCGACACGAGCCGCGTCAGCAGCCGTCAGCGTGGTGCCCGCCGGCCCTTCGCCGCGTGCTCCGCCGCGGCCCAGGCGCGCTGCGCCGGCGTCAGCTCGTGCCGCTCGCCGCCCTGGAGCGCGCCCGACGGTCGCCACAGGTGGCAGATCGCGAGCGCGAGCGCGTCGGCCGCGTCCGCGGGCCTCGGCGGCTCCGCGAGCCCCAGGATGCTCGCGACCATGCGCTGGACCTGCTCCTTGCCCGCGCGCCCGCTCCCCGTCACCGCGGCCTTGACCTCCGACGGGGTGTGCAGCGCCACAGGGACGCCGCGCTTGGCCGCACCGACCATCGCGAGACCCGCGGCCTGGGCCGTGCCCATCACCGTCCCGACGTTGTGCTGGGCGAACACGCGCTCGACCGCGACGACGTCCGGCACGTGCTCGTCGAACCACGCGTCGAGCCGCTCCGCGATCCTCAGGAGCCGCAGGTCCACGCTGAGGTCCGGGTCCGTCCGGATCACGCCGACGGCCACGAGCTCGGCCCGCCGCCCCCGCGTAGAGTCCACCACCCCGACCCCGCACCGGGTCAGCCCAGGATCCACTCCGAGAACGCGCACCCCTCGACCCTTTCACGCGAACGGCACGGACCGGCCGTGCCACGCGGTCCGGCGACGAACCAGCCAGCGGTGGGGCCGGGAGGTCGGTGCGCGGTCGTGGCGGGCCTGGCGGGAGCGGCGCGAGGCACGAGCGACGCGGATGGTAGACCGCGCACCGACCTCCCGGCCCCACCGCGACCCGACCACCCGGACGCGAGCTGCGCCGGATCAGTCGTCGTTCTCGAGCTCCGCCATGACGTCGTCCGACGCGTCGAAGTTCGCGTAGACGTTCTGCACGTCGTCGCTGTCCTCGAGCGCGTCGATGAGGCGCAGGATCTTGCGCGCCCCGTCGGCGTCGACCTCGACCTCCATGGACGGGTGCCAGATCGAGTCGGCGGAGTCGTACTCGAGGCCCGCCTCCTGGATCGCCGTGCGCACGGCGACGAGGTCGCTCGCCTCGCACAGGACCTCGATCACCTCGCCCTGGTCGGTGACCTCCTCGGCACCCGCCTCGAGCGCGGCGAGCATGACGTCGTCCTCGGTCACACCGTCCGCCTTCGGCACGACGACGAGGCCCTTGCGCGAGAACAGGTACGACACCGAGCCGGGGTCGGCGAGGTTGCCGCCGTTGCGGCTGAAGGCGAGGCGCACCTCGGAGGCCGCACGGTTCTTGTTGTCCGTGAGGCACTCCACCAGCACGGCGATGCCGTTGGCGCCGTAGCCCTCGTACATGATCGTCTGGTAGTCGACGGCGTCGGCACCCGTGCCGGAGCCGCGCTTGACGGCGCGGTCGATGTTGTCGTTGGGGACCGACGACTTCTTCGCCTTCTGGATGGCGTCGAACAGCGTCGGGTTGCCCGCGGGGTCACCGCCTCCGGTGCGCGCCGCGACCTCGATGTTCTTGATGAGCTTCGCGAAGAGCTTGCCGCGCTTGGCGTCGATGGCCGCCTTCTTGTGCTTGGTAGTGGCCCACTTGGAGTGCCCTGACATGCGTTCCTACCCCTTCGCGATTCTGACGAACAGCTCGTGCACGCGCGCGTCCCCGGAGATCTCCGGGTGGAACGAGGTGGCGAGCAGCGATCCCTGCTGGACTGCGACGATCCTACCGGCGGCGGCTGCGGGGATGCCGGGCGCCTCGTGGTCGGGGATGCGGGCGAGCACCTCGACGCCGGGGCCGACCTCCTCGACCCACGGCGCGCGGATGAACACCGCGTGCACCGGGCCCGACCTCGTGACCTCGCCGCGCCCGCCGTCCCACGGGGCGAGGCCCGCGAGCTCGAGGTCGGTCTCGAACGAGTCGACCTGCCGGCCGAACGCGTTGCGCCGGACCGTCACGTCGAGCCCGCCGAGGGTCCGCTGGCCGGCCGTGCCGCCGAGGATGCGGTCCGCGAGCAGGATCATGCCCGCGCACGAGCCGTAGACCGGCAGACCCTCGGCGATGCGCGCGCGCAGCGGCTCGTCGAGCTCGAAGATCCGCAGGAGCTTCTCGATGGTCGTCGACTCGCCCCCGGGGAGCACGAGGCCGTCGACCGCGGCGAGCTCCTCGGGGCGCCGCACGCCGACCGTGCGCGCGCCGGCGGCCTCGAGCGCGGCGCGGTGCTCGCGCACGTCGCCCTGCAGTGCCAGGACTCCGATCGTGATCGTCACGAACGGGAATGATACGTCCGTCGTCGCCCGCACCCCGCCACGGCTGTTGCTAGCCTCGCCGTCGTGACCACTCCGCACGGCCCCGGACCGACACCGCCGTACCCCGCCCGGCCGCCGTCCGGGTACCCGGGTCCCTCCGCCCCGTACCCCGGCCTCCCGCCCCGTCCGCCGCGGAGCACGCGCGGCGCGACGGTCCTGATCGTGGTCGGCGCGGTCCTGCTGGTGGTCGCGCTCGTCGCCGGCGTCCTCGGCGCCACGACCTTCCTGCGGGCGCTGCCGACGGGCGTCGTCGACAGCACGGGCGCCCCCGGGTCGGCGGCGCTCGCCTCCGGCGACGTGCCGGGCGAGGCGGACGTCGCGCTGTCGGGCGGCCAGCCGTACAGCGTGTGGGCGGTCGTGCCGATCGGCGCCGAGGGCTTCGACGCCGACGACGTCACCATGACCTGCCCCGACGGCGACCTCGACGTGCGGCACCCGTCCGTCTCGGGGAGCTCGGGCTTCGGCTCGCACGAGGCGACGACCGTCGCGGAGGTGACCTCGCCGTCGGCCCAGACGTGCACCGTGGCCGTCGCCCAGGGCGACGCCTCCCCCGGGGCGACCTTCGTCGTCACCGAGGGCTGGCAGTTCGGCGAGTTCTTCGCGACGGTCGGCGGCACGATCCTGCTGTGGTTCGTCGCGATCGGCGGGGCGATCCTCGGTCTGGGGCTCCTCGTCGGCGGAATCGTGTGGCGGGTCGTCGCACGGCGGCCGTAGCCGCCGGGCGAGGTGGGACTGCCCCCGTCGGCCCGGACCTCACTCCTCGCGAGCGGTCCCGAGGTGGCGCGTGATGCCGTCCCACCCGCCCAGCAGCGGCGCGACGAGGTCGGCCAGGCTCTCGGGGAACACCTCGATCCGGACGCCGCGCAGGTCGTCGAGCGACCACCAGCGCATCTCGTCGACGACGTCGTGCTCGACGTCGGTCCACCCGTCCCGGCTCAGCTCGCCGCGGGCGGTGGTGCCGTCCGTGCGCGCGAGGTAGAGCACCTCGTCCTGGCGGCAGTGCTGGCGGTAGAAGTCGAAGATCGCGCTGCGCGTGTAGACCGGACCCACGAGCGCGCCCGGGTCGAGCCGGATCCCGGTCTCCTCGTGGACCTCGCGCAGCGCCGCGTCGCGGTCGCTCTCACCGGGGTCGACGCCCCCGCCGACGGTGAACCACCACGAGCGCTCGGGCTGGTCGACGTCGTGCCCGCGGGCCAGGAGGATCCTGTCGGCGTCGTCGAGGAGCAGGACGCGCGCACCCCGGCGGAAGTAGAGCCCGTCGTCCCCGAGGACCCAGTCGGGCCCCAGGGACGACGGCGCTCCGGCGGCCTCGGCCATGCTCGCGCGTCAGCCGTCCGTCGCCGGCACGGCGACGGACGGCCCGCCCGTGGCGCGCTCCGTCACCAGCCGCGCTCGGCGAACTGGATCGACCGCGCCGGCTCGTCGACGTTGATGCCGACCATCGCCTCGCCCAGGCCGCGCGAGACCTTGGCGATCACGTCGGGGTCGTCGTAGAACGTCGTCGCCTTGACGATCGCGGCGGCGCGCTGCTCCGGGTTGCCGGACTTGAAGATGCCGGAGCCGACGAAGACACCCTCGGCGCCGAGCTGCATCATCATCGCGGCGTCGGCCGGCGTCGCGATGCCGCCCGCGGTGAACACGACGACAGGCAGCTTGCCCGTGGCGGCGACCTCCTTGACGAGCTCGTACGGCGCCTGGAGCTCCTTGGCCGCGACGAACAGCTCGTCCTCCGGGAGCGAGGCGAGGCGGCGGATCTCGGCGCGGATGGTGCGCATGTGCGTCGTCGCGTTGGAGACGTCGCCCGTGCCGGCCTCACCCTTCGAGCGGATCATCGCCGCGCCCTCGGTGATGCGGCGCAGCGCCTCGCCGAGGTTCGTCGCCCCGCACACGAACGGGACCGTGAACTGCCACTTGTCGATGTGGTGGGCGTAGTCGGCGGGCGTGAGCACCTCCGACTCGTCGACGTAGTCCACGCCGAGCGACTGGAGGACCTGCGCCTCGACGAAGTGGCCGATCCGGGCCTTCGCCATGACCGGGATCGAGACGGCCTCGATGATGCCGTCGATCATGTCGGGGTCGGACATGCGCGAGATCCCGCCCTGCGCACGGATGTCCGCGGGGACGCGCTCGAGCGCCATGACCGCGACCGCGCCGGCGTCCTCGGCGATCTTCGCCTGCTCGGGCGTGACGACGTCCATGATGACGCCGCCCTTGAGCATCTCGGCCATCCCGCGCTTGACCTTGGCGGTGCCGACGACGCCGGCTCCCTCTGTGGTCGCGGCGCCCGGGGCGCTCTCGGCAGGGACGTTCTGGTCGGCCACGTTGGTCACCGGTACCTCACACCTTCAGGTCAGGGGAACGTCGCGCGCACGCGCACGGACGCCGTCGAACAGGCTCGACGGCACATGCTCCCACGCGCTCCCATCCTATCGCCGGGCCGTCCACCCGACCGGGCCCGCGGGCACGCACGGAGCGCGCGGGCCCGCCGGGAGGGGGTCAGTCCGGCGTCGCCGCCGACGCGGCCGGGCGCACGACGACCTCGGGTGCGGCGTCGTCGAGCTCGACGGTCGCCGGCATCGGCGCGTGCCCCGCGAGGTGGAACAGGCGCACCCACCACTTGCGCCGCACCCGCTGCGCCTGCGCGACGGCCTCGTTGTGGAACCGGCGCGCGAGCTGGGCGCGGTACCAGGCCGCGGAGAGCGTGCCGAGCAGCTCGTCGCCGACGGGACCGGACCGGAGCTCGGCGACGTCGTCGGCGTCCTCGAGGGCCGAGCGCAGCGTGGCCGTGAGGTCGCTCTCGGCGAGCGCGCGGGACTCGGCCATGCCGCCGAGGAGGCGCCGGGGCGGTGTCCCCTCGTCGGCCCCCTCGCCGCCCGCCAGGCCGGGCACCTGGTCCGCGAGCCGGCGCGTGTCGTCGTCGTCGTCCAGGACGGCGTGCGCCGCCTCGGCGACGAGCACCGAGCTCGCCGGGTCGAGCTCGCCGGAGGCCGCCAGGTCGACGGCGGCCGACGCGCGGCGCACGAGCTGCGCGTCGAGCGCCAGCCGCGAGGCCATCACCTTGCGGTGCAGCCGGTCGAGCCGCGACGCGGCGACCCACAGGACCCACGCCACGAGCGCCGCGACCACGAGGACGAGGACGGTGATCTCGGACCAGGTCACGGGCGGGCCCCTTCTTCGTCGCGCGCCCGGCCCAGGAGGCGACCGCCCCGGCGCGAGCGGGGGTCCTCGTGGACCGGGATGACCGCCTCGGACGCCGCGAGCACCGTCTCGTAGACGGCGAGCACCTGCGCGGTCACGGCGGACCAGTCGAAGCGCCGGACGAACTCGCCGGCCCGGGCGCGGTAGGCGTCGCGCCGCGGCGGGTCGGCGAGCACGTCGAGCACCGCGGCGGCGAGCGCGTCCGGGTCGCCCACCGCGAACAGCACTCCCGCGGCGCCGTCGTCGAGCACGCGGCGGAACGCGCCGAGGTCGCTCGCGACGACGCACGCGCCGGCGCTCATCGCCTCGACGAGCACGATGCCGAAGCTCTCGCCCCCGGTCTGGGGCGCGATGTACAGGTCGACGGACGCGAGCATGCTCGCCTTGTCCTCGTCGCTCACGCCGCCGAGGAACTCGACGGACGCGGCGTGCTCCCCCAGCGCCTCGATCGCAGCCGCGCGGCCGTCGTCGCCGCGGCCCGCGACGAGGAACCGCGCGCCGGGGACCTTCGCGAGGATCGCCGGGATCGCCGCGGCGAGCACGGGCAGGCCCTTGCGGGGCTCGTCGAGGCGGCCGAGGAAGCCGATGGTGGGCGCCTCCGGCGTCCCCTGCCACGCGGGGTTCGCGGGCGCGGACCCGAACGTGTCGACGTACACCCCGTTGGGGATGACGACGGCGTCCCCGCCCAGGTGGTCGACGAGCGTGCGGCGCGCGTCCTCCGAGACGGCGATGCGGGCGTCGATCTTCTCCAGGCTCTGCCGGACGAGCGGGTAGGCGACCTGGAGCGCGCGGGAGCGCACGATGGAGGTGTGGAACGTCCCGACGATCGGGCCCTGGGCGATCCACAGCGCGACCATGCTCAGCGACGGGTTCACGGGCTCGTGGATGTGGAGCACGTCGAACCGGCCCGCCTCGAGCCAGCGCCGGACCCGGCCTGCGGTGCGCGGACCGAACGTCACGCGCGCGACCGAGCCGTTGTACCGGACGGGGACCGCGCCACCGGCGGGCGTCAGGTAGTCCGGCACGGGCGTGTCGTCGTCGGCGGGGGCGAGCACGGAGACCTCGTGCCCCTGGGCCATGAGCGCCTCGGCGAGGTCGCGCACGTGGAACTGGACCCCGCCCGGGGCGTCGAAGGAGTAGGGGCACACGATGCCCACGCGCAGGCTCATGCGGCACGCTCCGCGTCCGGATCGCCCGCGGCGGCCCGGGTCCGGGCGTAGCGCGCGGGGTCGAGGTCGTCGACGAACACCTTCTGGAGCATGTGCCAGTCCTCGGGGTGCTCGCGGATCGCGACGCTCAGCGCGTCCACCCAGCCCTGGGTCGCCCGCGCGACCTGCGCGGAGCGCGGGACGTCCTGCGCGATCTCCACGCGAGGGAAGAAGCGGATGACGAGGCCCCACGGCGAGCCCGCGGCACGGCGTCGTGCGCCCCGGAGCCGCTCGTAGTGGATCCCGGCCGGGACCAGCGGCGTCCCGGTGCTCACGGCGAGCGCCGCCGGCCCCGCCGCGACGCGCGCGCGGTGGCCGAACAGGTCGACCTCCACGCCCCGATGGGTGAGGTCCCGGTCGGCGAGCAGCGGGATGATCCTGCCCGGCCGGCTCGCACCACGGACGAGTTCGCGGAAGACGTCGCCGTCGCCGAGCGCGAGGATCTCCAGCCCGATCGAGTTCCGGAACGCGAGGAACTCCTCGAACAGCTCGTCGGGCTTCAGCCGCTCCGCGACGGTGAGCACGGGCGCGATGTTCGGGGTCGCGTACGCGCCCGCCAGGTCCCAGTTGCCCTGGTGCGACAGCGCGAGCACCGGGCTCCGGTCGCCGGAGAGGTGCGTCGCGAGATTGTCGAGCCCCTCGACCCGCACCCGGGCCCGGACCCGCTCCGGCGTCCAGGCGGGCAGGGTGAACGCCTCGCGGTAGTACCGCATGTACGAGCGCATGCCCGCGCGCGAGAGCCGGCGCAGCGCGCGCGGCGAGAGCTCCGGGCGCACCCGGGCGAGGTTGCGCTCGAGCTGGCGCACTCCCCCGCCGTGCAGGAGCCAGGTCATGTCCGCGATCGCGCTGAACAGCCCGCGCAGGACCGGTTCGGGGACCTTGCGCGCGTTGCGCCAGGCGAACGTGAACGCCTTGCCGGCGTCGAGGGCCATCAGCGACCGTCCTCCTTCTTCTCGGTGCGCGTGGTCACGAGGGCGAGCGCCTGGCGGCGCACGGTGGCCACGCGCTGCACGACCGTGACCGCGCTCGCGAGGGCGAGCAGCCCCAGGACGACGACGAGCACGACGGGCGGCACCCCCAGCCCCACGATCCCGGCGGCGACGAGCGCGGCGACGAGCCGGTCCGCGCGCTCGGCGATCCCGACCTGCGCGGTCATGCCGACGCTCTCCGCACGGGCGCGCGCGTACGGCACGACCGCGCCGAGCGCGAGGCACGCGAGCGCGACGCCGGTCCCCCAGGCGGCGAGGTCGGGTGTCAGTCGCGGGTCGTCGGCCCGCACGAACCACAGCGTGAGCCCCACGAACACGGCGGCGTCGGCGAGCCGGTCGAGCGTCGAGTCGAGGAACGCGCCCCAGGGCCCCGACCGGCCCGCGCGGCGCGCCATGACGCCGTCGAGCACGTCGGCGAAGGCGCAGACCATGACGACCATGACCCCGGCGAACAGGTGGCCCGTCGGGAAGAGCCACAGGGCGCCGACGACGACGCCGAGGGTACCGGCGACCGTCACCGCGTCCGGGCTCACGCCGAGGCGGAGCAGCAGCGCGGCGAGCGGGGTGAACAGGCGCGTGGTGAGCGCGCGCAGACGGCCGAACATCAGGCGGTTCCCTCCGCGGGGACGTCGGGTCGGGCGGACGGCCACGCCGCGGCGAGCCGCGCCCGCGTGTCCGCGAGCAGCTCGGGCACGGCCTTGGTCTGCGCGACGATCGGCAGGAAGTTCGCGTCGCCCGACCAGCGCGGCACGACGTGCTGGTGCAGGTGGGCGGCGATGCCGGCCCCGGCGACCGCGCCCTGGTTCATGCCGAGGTTGAACCCGTCCGGCGCCGACACGGCGCGCACGACGCGCATCGCGGTCTGCGTGAGGTGCGCGACCTCGACCGTCTCCGCCTCCGTGAGGTCCGTGTAGTCGGACACGTGGCGGTAGGGCACGACCATGAGGTGGCCCGGGTTGTACGGGTAGAGGTTGAGCACGACGTACGCGGTCTCGCCGCGCGCGACGATCAGGCCGTCCTCGTCCGACCGGTCCGGGATGCGGCAGAACGGGCACTGACCGCGCGAGTCGTCGGCGGGCTTGTCCTGGCCGCCGATGTACACCATCCGGTGCGGCGTCCAGAGCCGGTCGAGGCCGTCGTCGAACCGCGGATGGGCGTCCGGGAGCTCGACGGCCGGCCTGTGGTCGGGGTCGCCGCCCGGCGCGGCCGCGTCGGCCGCGCCGGGCGACCCCGTGCGCTCGTCGCTCACGCGTCGTCAGACCTGGACGCGGTCGCGGACGGCGGTGACGATGCGCTCGACCGCCTCGGCGACCGGCACGCCGTTGTCCTGGCGGCCGTCGCGGTACCGGAACGACACGGCGCCGGCCTCCGCGTCCTCGCCGCCCGCGATGAGGACGAACGGCACCTTGCGCGTGCTCGCGTTGCGGATCTTCTTGCCGAACCGGTCGTCGGAGTAGTCGACCTCGGCGCGGATCCCCTGGGCCTTGAGCTGCTCGACGACGTCGGCCACGTACTCGTTGAACGGCTCCGCGACCGGGACCGCGACGACCTGGACGGGCGCGAGCCACGCCGGGAACGCGCCCGCGTAGTGCTCGACGAGGATCCCGAAGAACCGCTCGATCGAGCCGAACAGCGCGCGGTGGATCATCACCGGGCGCTGACGCGTGCCGTCGGACGCCGTGTACTCGAGCTCGAACAGCTCCGGCTCGAAGAAGTCGAGCTGGATCGTCGAGAGCTGCCACGTGCGGCCGATCGCGTCCTTCGCCTGGACCGAGATCTTCGGGCCGTAGAACGCCGCACCGCCCGGGTCGGCGACGAGCTCGAGGCCCGACTCCGTCGCGACCTGGCGCAGGATCTCGGTCGCCTCCTCCCACGTGGCGTCGTCCCCGACCGACTTCTCCGGGTCGCGTGTCGACAGCTCGAGGTAGAAGTCCTCGAGGCCGTAGTCGCGCAGGAGGTCGAGGACGAACGTGAGCGTCGTGGACAGCTCGTCCTTCATCTGCTCGCGCGTGCAGTAGATGTGCGCGTCGTCCTGCGTGAAGCCGCGCGCGCGGGTCAGGCCGTGCACGACGCCCGACTTCTCGTACCGGTACACCGTGCCGAACTCGAACAGCCGCAGGGGCAGCTCCCGGTACGAGCGGCCCCGGGAGTTGAACACCAGGTTGTGCATCGGGCAGTTCATCGGCTTGAGGTAGTAGTCCTGGCCGGCGCGCTTGACGTTGCCCTCGTCGTCGAGCTCCTCGTCCAGGTGCATGGGCGGGTACATGCCGTCCGCGTACCAGTCGAGGTGGCGCGACGTCTGGAAGAGGTTCGCCTTGGTGATGTGCGGCGTGCTGACGAACGAGTAGCCCGCCTCCACGTGCCGCTTGCGCGAGTACTCCTCCATCTCCATGCGGATCGTCGCGCCGTTGGGGTGGAAGACCGGCAGGCCCGAGCCGATCTCCTCCGGGAAGGAGAAGAGGTCGAGCTCGTTGCCGAGGCGGCGGTGGTCGCGCCGCTCGGCCTCGGCAAGACGCTCGAGGTACGCCTTGAGCTCGTCCTTGGTCGGCCACGCCGTGCCGTAGACACGCTGGAGCTGCGGGTTCTTCTCGCTGCCGCGCCAGTAGGCGGCGGCGGAGCGCATGAGCTGGTAGCCGTTGCCGATCAGGCGCGTGCTCGGCAGGTGCGGGCCGCGGCACAGGTCCTTCCAGACCACGGTCTCGCTCTCCCGGCCCGCGCCGCGCACGTTGTCGTAGATCGTCAGCTCGCCGCCGCCGACCTCGACGCTCGCGCCCTCGGTGTCGTCGGCCGCGCCGCCCTTGAGCCCGATGAGCTCCAGCTTGTACGGCTCGTGCGCGAGCTCGGCCCGCGCCTCGTCCTCGGTCACGACCCGGCGGCGGAAGGTCTGGCCCTCCTTGATGATCCGGGACATCGCCTTGTCGAGCGCCTTGAGGTCCTCCGGCGTGAACGGCGTCTCGACGTCGAAGTCGTAGTAGAAGCCGTCCGTGATCGGCGGGCCGATGCCCAGCTTCGCGTCCGGGTTCACCTGCTGGACCGCCTGGGCCAGCACGTGCGCGGCCGAGTGGCGCAGCACCGCGAGGCCGTCCGGCGAGTCGACGGTCACGCCCTCGACCACGTCGCCGTCCGCGACCGGCGTGTCGAGGTCCTTGAGGACGCCGTTGACGCGGATCACGACGACGTCGCGACGAGCGGCGAACAGGTCCGTCCCCGTCGTGCCCGTCGTCACCGTGGTCTCCTCGGCGTCGAGGGTGATGGTGAGGGGTGACGAGACGACGTCAGACACGTCCGTGCTCCGATCTGCTGGCGGGAGGCGCGCGGCGCGCGCCCGGTCGGGGTCCTGCGGCCGGCGGGCCCTGCCCGACAGCACGAAGGGCGCCGTCGTGGACGGCGCCCCTCGATCGTACCGACCCGCAGGTCAGTCGTTCGCCTCCTTGGCCTTCTCGGCCAGGGTGTCGACGTGCTGGTCGACCGAGTCCGGGGCGACGGACTTGATCTTCTCCGCCACGTCGTCGATCCGGTCGTCGGTGAGGAACTCCTTCGCCTTGCCGAGAAGGTCGCCGAGGCCCCCCTCGTCCTTCGGTGTCTGCTCGCTCATGTCGGCTCCCTCGGGGGTGGTGGTGCGCGCGTCCCGCGCCGGGCGTCGGACCGTCCCGCGCCCGTGCGGAACGCTACCCGTGCCCGCGACGCCCCGCGACGGGAGCCACGCCGTCGTGCACCGGCGCCACGCCGTGCCGCCCGGGGCCGAGGCCTGTCACAATCGTCGCCATGGACGACGACGTGGCACCCGGTGAGCGGACGGCGCGGGTCTTCCGCCGCCGGCTCAACGAGCTCTTCGCACGCGGGCGGGGCGGGCGACCCGTGACCAACCGCGAGGCCGCCCACTGGATGACGGAACGCGGGTACTCGATCAACGAGGCGTACCTCAGCGCGCTGCGCGGCGGGCACCGCACCTCCCCCAGCCTGCGCGTCGTCGAGGGCATCGCCGCGTTCTTCCACGTGAGCACGGGCAGCCTCGTCGACCCCGAGGAGAACCCCGACGACCGCCTGCGGGCCGCGCTCGCCGACGAGGGCGTCGAGCAGTTCGCGCTGCGCGCCCAGGGCCTGTCGCCCGAGAACGTCCGGGCGATCATCGAGATCGTCGACCGCGTGCGACGCCTGGAGCAGCTGCCTCCCGTGACTCCGCCCGCGCCGGACGACGGCCGTGGATGACCTCCTGCGCGCCGCGGGCCTGGACCGCGCACGCAGCCTCGAGGAGGCCTGCCGTCTGGTCGCGGCGGTGCGCGGCCGGCCCCTCGAGGTCGTCGAGGGCGACCTCGGCCCGGGGGTGAGCGGGCTCTGGCTCGCCTTCCCCGAGCGCGACCTCGTGCTCGTCGACGCGCGCCAGACCCTGCCCGGCCCGCACCGCGACCACGTCGTCGCGCACGAGCTCGTCCACGTCCTCGACGCGGCCGCCACGGCGGGCGCCCCCCGCGTCGGCGCGTGCCGCGACGGGTACGAGGACCCCGACGAGCTGCGCGTCGAGCGTCTCGCCAGCGAGCTCATGATCTCGATCGCGTCCCACGGCAGCTCGGCGACCCGGCTCACGGCCCTGGAGCTGTACCGGTGAACCACGCCCTCGACGTCCTCGCCGTGGCGCTCTTCGCCACCGCGGCCGTGTGGACCGGCCTGCGCGCCCGCACGCGCGCCGACGCGGCCCTCCCCCTCGGCCTGGGCTTCGTCGCGGTCGCGAACGCGCTGCGGGTACCGGTCGTGGCCGACCTCCTCAAGGAGCACGCCCCCGCCGGGACGCACGAGGTCGCCAAGCACGTCGCGCTCGTCACCGGCTGCCTCTTCGTCGGCGTCTGGGCGTACAGCGCGACCACCGGCCGGGCTCCGCGCACCCGGCACGTGGCGCTCGCGGCCACCGGCGTGGGGGCCGCCATGGTCGCCCTCGCCGTGGCGAGCGGACCGTGGGCCACCCACGACCTCGACGCGCAGGTCCACGACCGCCCCCTCATGTGGGGCTACTGGGCGCTCTACTACGGGACGTTCCTGACGGCGACCGCGACCTTCGCCGTCTCCTGCCTGCGCACGCGCTCGCACCGGCCGCTCCGGCTGCGCTGGGGCATGGACGTGGCGGGGGCCGGCGCGGTCGTCGCCGTCGCGTGGGCCCTCGTCAGCTTCGTGGCGATGGTGCAGCACGAGCCGGGCAGCACCGAGCCGTACCTGGTCCTCGGCCTGCGGACCCGCTACCTCGTGCTCACCGCGACGGTCCTGCTCACCGCCGGCATCGTGGGCCAGCTCGCGTCGTCCGCCGCGTTCGCGCGCGAGCGGCGCCGCGACCTCGGCTACCTGCACACGTTCCTCCGGGCCGTCGTGGGCGACGGCGGCCTGCGCGGGTCGAGCGCCGCGGTGGACGAGTACCACCGGACCATCGAGATCTTCGACGGGCTCGCCACGCTCGCCCTCCACTCGCGTCGCGACGACGTGGACCACGTGCGGATCGCCGTGCCGGGGAGCCCGCGCGAGGTGATCCTCGCCTACCAGCTCCAGGTCGCCGCGATCCGCAAGACCCGGGGGGACACGCCGAGCGACGACCCGGACGACTGGTCCGGGCTCCTCGCCGACGACGACGCGCTCCGTCGGCTGGGGCGCGCGCTGCGCGACCGGACGAACCTGGAGGGGACGAACCGCGTCCTCGTGGGCGTCTGAGACGGGCCGCCGTGGCTCGACGCCAAGCTCCCCCTGCGCGCTTGGCCCCGCGCCGAGCCTCGGCCGGCGGGCCTCAACCTACAGACAGACCACCTACGGCGCAACATGCCTCTCAGTTGAAATCTCAACGTTCCCGGCCCCGGGGACGGCCTCGGCCACGGCGCCCGGGAGCGGGCCGGTGAGGTAGCCCTGGATCGTCGGGCCGACCGCCCCGACCACGGTCTCCGCCGGAGCCCCCGCGAGCGGCTCGACCCGGAGCACGTACCGCGCCACGACCAGCCCGGCGAGCTGGCTCGCCATGAGCGCTCCCCGCCACGCGGCCCGGTGCGGGTCCGCCTCGCTCCGCGCGACGGTCGGCCGCACGACCCGGGCCAGCACGAACTCGCGCAGCATCCGCGCCGCCCGCTCGGAGCTCGTGGCCGAGCGCAGGAGCGCGAGGGCGACCCGGCCGCGCGGGGAGTCCCAGGCCCGCAGCAGCGTCCGGACGACGTGCTCGCCCAGTCGTGCCGTGTCGTCGGGCGCACCGTCGAGGAGGAGCTCCTGCGGGTCGAAGGGCACGTCGACCGCCGCCTGGAAGAGCTTCTCCTTCGTCCCGAACCAGTGGTGCACCATCGCGGCGTCGACGCCCGCCCGGGCCGCGATGTCGCGGACGGTCGCACGGTCGTAGCCGTGCTCCGCGAACGCGTCCCGCGCGGCGGACAGGATGTCGGACCGCGTGTCGGACCTGCCCGGGCGCCGCCCCCGCCGCCCGGTCACGCCGCTCCCGCCCGGGTCGCGGCCGCGCGGTCCACGAGCACCATGGTCTCCTCGAGCGTCGCCGGGACGACGTCGCACGTCGCGACGACGCCCGCCGCGGCGAGCGCGTTCCGGACCGTCGGGAGCGGCGTCCCCGCGACGCGCGCGGCCCGGCCGTCGAGCATGACGGGCAGGCCCGCGGCGTCGAGCGCCGCGAACGCCGCCTGCCAGTCCCGGGACCGCACGACGACCGCCTCGCGTCCGCCCACGACGTCGGCGACCGTGCCCGACGCCACGGAGCGTCCGCGCGACAGGACGTGCAGGCGGTCGCACTGCTCGGCCTCCTGCAGGTAGTGCGTCGTCACCAGCACCCCGACGCCGGCGTCGGCCTGCGCGTGGATCGCGTCCCAGGCGCGGGCCCGTGCGAGCGGGTCGACGCCGGACGTCGGCTCGTCGAGGACGAGGAGGCGCGGCGCGTGCAGCAGGGCGCAGTGGAACGCGAGCTGGCGCCGACGCCCCAGCCCGATCTCCGCGACGGGACGCCGGCGGACGGCCGCGAGCGTCGACGGCAGCGCGGGCACGTCCCGCACCCCGTACACCGCCGCCACGAACTCGACGTTCTCCTCGACGCTCAGCTCGCCGGACAGCCCGAGGCCCTGCGGGACGTAGCCGACCGCCCGGCGGCCCGCGCGGTCCGGCGGTGCGCCGAGGACCTCGACACGCCCGCCGTCGAGCCGGTCGAGGCCGAGGACCATGCGCAGGAGCGTCGTCTTGCCCGCGCCGTTCGCGCCGAGCAGGCCCACCACCTCGCCGGGGCGCACGACGAGCGAGACGTCGTCGACGGCCCTGACGTCCCCGAACCGCCGCTCGGCGCCGTCGACCCGCACGAGAGGAGCGTCCGCCCCGGCGGCGGCCGTCGCGGGCCCGCCCGTGCGGGGTGGCGCCGGGCTCGCGGTGTCGTCAGCGGCGCCGTCCGTGCCGTCAGTGCCGTGCGCGTCGTCTGCGTCGTCCTCGCCGTGCGTGCCGCGACCGAGCGTCAGGGCCACGACGGCGTCCTCCAGGTCGGGGTCCACGGGGTCCCCGGACGGCGAGGGCGAGCCGTCGGGCCACCACGTGCGGACGGTCCGGCCGCGTCGCCACGAGCGGTCTGCCGCGTCCGCGGGCGGGACGGGCGCGGACGTGACCCGGCCGGGGGCGGCGGCGCGGACGTCGTCGGGCGTCCCCGCGGCGAGGACCCTGCCCGCGTCGAGGACGACGACGTCGGCCGCCCGCTCGGCCTCGTCGAGATACGTCGTGGTGACGAGGACGGCTGCGCCGGACGCCGCCGACTCGGCGACGAGCCGCCACAGCTCGACGCGGCTCACGGGGTCGACCCCGGTGCTCGGCTCGTCGAGGAGCAGGACGTCCGGCTCGTGCAGCATCGCGAGGCACACGCCGAGCTTCTGCCGCATGCCCCCGGAGAGCTGCGACCCGAGCCGGTCGCGCGCCTCGGCGAGCCCCGCGCGCTCGAGCAGCTCGTCCGCGCGTCGTTCCCGGCGGGCGGCCGGCACGCGGTACGCGTCGCCGACGAGCTCGACGTTCTCCGCCACGGTCAGCCCGGGCCACACCCCGCTCGACGACGGCTGGTAGCCGACCCGGTCGCGGGCCGGGGCGTCCACGGTGCCGCCGTCGACCGGCACCTGCCCGAGCAGCGCGCGTACCAGCGTGGTCTTGCCCGCCCCGTCGCCTCCCACGACCGAGGTGACCTGGCCGCGCGGGAGGTCGAGGTCCACGCCTGCGAGGGCGCGGACCACGTGCCCGTGCCCCGGGCGGAAGGTGACGTCGAGACCGCGCGTGCCCCAGGTCACCGGGCCGCTCCGCTCGGGGCGGGCGTCGCGGGCGCCGGTGCGGCCGGGCGGCGTCGGCGGTGCTCCCGCGCGGGCGAGAGCTCGCGCGAGAGCCGCAGGACGGCGAGCCCGAACACGACCACGGCCATCACCGCGAGCACGACGAGCGGCAGCCACAACGCGGACCACGACGCCCCGCGGACCATCACGCCCTGCGAGACCTCGGTGAACCACGTGAGGGGCAGGAGGTACCCGATCCAGCGCACCCCGGCCGCCATGGCGTCGAGCGGGAAGATCATGCCCGAGAGCAGCACCTGCGGGAGCATCGTCATGAGCGCGACCTGCACCGCCTGCCCGGTGGTCTGCGACACGGTGGAGATGAGCGCGCCGATGCCGAGCACGACGAAGAGGAACAGCGCGGCTCCCACCACAAACGGGGCCACCGGTCCCGCGAACGGCACGTCGAAGATCCACATGCCGAGCAACGTCACCGCGACCATGTCGAGGCAGGCGAGCAGGAAGTAGGGCGTGATCTTGCCGAGGATCACCGCGGCGGGACCGAGCGGCATCACCGCGAGCTGCTCGAACGTCCCCGCCTCGCGCTCCTTGACGAGACCGATCGACGTGATGATCGTCCCGATGAACGTGAGGATGAGGCCGATCAGCGCGGGCACCATCACCCACGAGGTGTCGAGGTCGGGGTTGAAGAGGATCTCCGAGTCCACGGCGTCGCCGAGGGACGCGACGAGCACCTTCGCCGACTGCGCCGCGAACAGGTTGGACCCGTCGACGTAGACGGTCGGGCGGTCGTCCCCGGGTGCCGGCGCGACGACCGCGACGTCGCTGCGGTCGTCGCGCAGCGCGGCGCGGGCGTCGGCGTCCGTCCCCGCGGGGTCGACGCTCACGACGTCGAGCGCGTCGGCGGCGGCCGGGTTCGCCTCGATCGCGGCGACCGCCTGCTCGGCACCGGGGCCGACGGCCGTGACGGTCAGCGTCTCGACCGTGAAGTTCGCCGCGAACCCGAAGACGACGAGCAGGAGCAGCGGCATCCCGACGAGCATCGCGACCGTGCGCCGGTCCCGGCGCAGCTCGCGGAACTCCTTGACGACCATCGCGCGCACGATGCCTCCCCGGCCCTGACCGCACCCCGGCACGCGGTCGAATTCATCACCCGTTGAAAACCGACGATAGGACGCGGCGGTCGAGGGGTCAAGGGCGTGCGGACCAGGCTCGGGTCGCGGGTCAGCCGAGGAACACCTGGGCGCAGACGAGACCGCCGGCGCCCTCGGTGGCGTCCGCGACGCACGCGATCCCGACGGACGTCAGCGTCGGGTCCAGGAGGTTCGCCCGGTGCCCGGGGGACCCCATCCACGCGTCGACGACCGCGGCGGGCGCGGCGCTGGCCCGGCTGAGGTTCTCTGCCGCGGTGCCGCTCGCAGGAGCGCAGTCCGTCACGACCTCGTCGAGGGGGGCGTGCTCGAGCGGGGCGCCGACCAGCGCCGTGGCACGGGACAGCGCCTGCTCGGTCGCGCAGCCGCTCTCCTCCAGCCGGGGGACCCCCGCCTCGTCGCGTTCCTCCTGCGTCGCCACCAGCAGCCGGGCGGCGTACTCCGTCGGCTCCCAGGGCCGGGCCGCCGCGGGGTCGTCGGCGCTCGGAGCCCCGCGCCCACCGTCGTGGCCCGGCGCGCAGGCCCCGAGGGACAGGCTCGCGAGCGTCGTCACCAGCGCCGCGAGCCGGCGCGCTCCGGCACGGGGCCCGGAGCCGGCGCGCGAGGCCGGGCCGCCGTTCACCGCCGGCCGAGCGCGCGGTACGTCCACCCCGCCTCGCGCCACACGGTCGCGTCGAGCGCGTTGCGGCCGTCGACCACGCGGGGGGCCGCCACGAGGCCGTACAGCTTGCCCGGGTCCAGGTCCTTGTACTCCTGCCACTCGGTGAGGACCAGCACGGCGTCCACACCGTCCACCGCCTCCTCGACGGTCTCGGCGAAGCCCAGCGAGGGGGCCTTGGCGCGCGCGTTGGCCAGCGCGCGCGGGTCGGTCACCACCACGCGCGCGCTCCGGTGGTGCAGCCGCTCGGCGACGTCGAGCGCCGGCGAGTCGCGGACGTCGTCGCTGTCCGGCTTGAACGCCGCACCGAGGACGGCGACGCGCGCGCCGGCCAGCGGACGCCCGTCGAGCACGCCGACCGTGAGGTCGACCATGCGCTCGCGCCGGCGCAGGTTGATCGAGTCGACCTCGCGCAGGAAGCTGACGGCGGGGTCGGCGTGCAGCTCCTCGGCCCGTGCCATGAACGCGCGGATGTCCTTCGGCAGGCAGCCGCCGCCGAACCCGAGCCCGGCGTTGAGGAAGCGCCGCCCGATCCGCTCGTCGAGGCCGATCGCGTCGGCGAGGAGCGTCACGTCTCCCCCAGCGACCTCGCACAGCTCCGCCATCGCGTTGATGAAGGAGATCTTCGTGGCGAGGAACGAGTTCGCCGCGACCTTGACGAGCTCGGCCGTCGCCCGGTCGACCACGAGCCGCGGCGTGCCGTCGCCGAGGGCCGCGGCGTAGACGGCGTCGAGCGCTTCGACCGCACGAGCCCCCGCCGCGTCGTCCGGGACGCCGTAGACGAGCCGGTCGGGTCGCAGCGTGTCCTGGACGGCGAACCCCTCGCGCAGGAACTCGGGGTTCCAGACGAGCGTCGCGGTGGGACGGACCGCGGCGAGCTCGTCCGCGAGCCGCGCGGCCGTCCCCACGGGGACCGTCGACTTGCCCACCACGACCGCGTCCGCGGCGAGGTGCGGCACGAGCGACCGAAAGGCCGCGTCGACGGACGACAGGTCGGCGGCGTACGAGTCGGCGCGCTGGGGCGTCCCGACGCACACGAAGTGGACCTCGGCGTCGGCCGCCGCGGCGGGGTCGGTCGTGAAGGTGAGCCGTCCGGAGGCCCTCGCCTCTGCGAGCAGCCCGTCGAGCCCCGGCTCGTAGAACGGTGCCCGCCCGTCGCGCAACGACCCCACCTTCCGGGCGTCGACGTCCACCCCGACCACGTCGTGCCCCAGCGTCGCCATGCACGCCGCGTGCACCGCGCCCAGGTAGCCGCAGCCGATCACCGAGATTCTCATGCCGTCCCCCTGCTCGTCGCCGCCGGCCACCCGGCGTCCCGTCCGCGGCGCCGCGTGCGACCGGCGAACCGGGGCAGCGCCGCCCTCCTCACTGCCGCTCGCTCGGCAGCACCACCTCGTCGAAGGTCCCCGCACGGACGCGACGGCCGACCGAGATTGCCGGCTCGTCCGCGGCGTCCCGGTCCCCTCGTGCCGCGTCCGGTGCCGCACCGTCTGCCGCACCGCTCGCCACACCGTCGGACGGGGCGACCCGTCCCGGCTCCTCGGCGCCGACCCGCGCCCACGCACCCGGGACGGCCGGCGCGGTGGCGCCCTGCGGCATCGGCCGACGCGCGTGCCGCCGCGCCCCGCCCGCGCGACCCCGGGTCCCGCGGCGTGTCGTGACCCCGGACGCGCCGGGCTCGTCCGCGGTGTACTCCTGGTAGGCGTACTCGTACGCGCCCGCACCGGGCCCTCGCACCGGCACGCGGTTGACGACGATCCCCAGCGGGGGGACGCCCACGGTGCCCAGGGCGGAGAGCGCGGTCTCCAGCTGGTTCCGGTGCACGGTGCCGGCACCGACCACGACGATCGCGCCGCCGACCCCCTTCGCGAGGATCGCCGCGTCGGTGACCGGGAGGAGCGGGGGCGTGTCGATCACGATCACGTCGTAGTCGGCCCGCAGCCGGTCCAGGAGCTGCGTCATCGGGGCCGCGCCGAGCAGCTCGCTCGGGTTCGGCGGGATCTGCCCGGAGGCGATGACGTCGAGGTTGGCGTTGCCCCACGGCTGCACGGCGTCCTCGACGCCCACCTTCCCGATGAGGATCGTCGTCAGCCCGACCGACCCCTCGACCCCCAGGTACCGGGCGACCGACGGCCGCCGGAGGTCGGCGTCGACGAGGACGACGCGCTGGCCCGCGTCCGCGAGCGTGATGGCCAGGTTGATGCTGGTGGTGGTCTTGCCCTCGCCGGGGAGCGCCGACGTCATGAGGTACGTGCGCGCGGCCGGGCCGAGCTCGAGGAACTGCAGGTTGGTGCGCAGCCTGCGGAAGGCCTCCGCCCGGACGGCCTTGGGCGACTCCTGGACGATGAGCGGGTGCTCCGGCGCCTCCTCGTCGTACCCGACGACGCCCAGCACCGGGGCGTCCGTCACGTCCTCGACGTCCGACGTGGACCGGACGCGCGTGTCCAGGAGCTCGCGCACGACCGCCACCGAGACGCCGAGCACGAGGCCGACGACGAGCCCCAGCGCCAGGTTCAGCCGGACGTTCGGCGACGCGGCGGAGGTCGGCACCGACGCCGCGCGGACCGTGCTGATCTGCACGGGCGAGTCCCCGCCCCCGACCGGGGTCTCGAGCTCCCCCACGACCGCCGCGAGCGACCGGGCCGTCGCGTTCGCGATCTCGGCGGCGAGCTGCGGCGACTCGTCGGTCGCCGTGACGTTGATGAGCGCCGTGTCGAGCGGCGAGTCGGCGCGGACCCGCTGCGCGAGCGACCCGGCGTCGTCCGCGAGGCCGAGCTCCTCGATCACGGGGTCCAGGACGCGCGGGCTCGTCACGAGCTCGATGTACGACTTGACCTGGCGCACGGTGAAGTTCGACCCTTGCAGCAGGTCCGTCGTGGAGTCGGAGCCCTGCACGGACACGTACACCTGGGACCGGGCGGAGTACGTCGGCGTCGTCAGGAGCGAGTACGCGCCCGCGAGCGCCAGCCCGAGCGCCCCGGCGACCACGATCGTGACCCACCTCTTGCGCAGCAGGACGAGGTAGTCCCTGAGCTCCATCGTCGTCCCCCTCACCGGGCCGCTCCCCCTGAGCGTCCACCCACGACCGCCTCAATCTCGCACAGGGCACCGCACGTCGCGAGCCTGGGGGCCTCAGCCCGCACCGGGGTCACGCGCGGACCCGCCCGGCCTGCTCGCGGTACCACGCCACGGTCCGCTCGATCCCCTCGCGCAGCCCCGTCCTCGCCTCCCAGCCGCTCGCGCGCAGCCGGGACACGTCGAGCAGCTTCTGCGGCGTGCCGTCCGGCCGCGACGTGTCCCAACGCGTCGCGCCGTCGTACCCGACGACGTCGGCGACCGTCTCGGCGAGCTCCCGGACGGTGACGTCCTGCCCGGTGCCGACGTTGACCTGGACGGGGCCGTCGTAGTGCTCCAGGAGGTGCAGGCACGCGTCGGCCATGTCGTCGCTGTGCAGGAGCTCTCGCCGTGGCGACCCCGTCCCCCAGTTCGTCACCTCCCGGGCGCCGGTCCGCACGGCCTCGTCGTAGCGCCGGATCAGCGCGGGCAGCACGTGCGACCCGGTCGGCGAGAAGTTGTCGCCGGGTCCGTAGAGGTTCGTCGGCATGGCCGAGATCCACGGCAGCCCGTCCTGGCGGCGGACCGCCTGGACCTGCAGGATGCCGGTGATCTTCGCGATCGCGTAGGCGTCGTTGGTCGGTTCGAGGGGCCCCGTCAGCAGCGCGTCCTCGACGATGGGCTGCGGCGCGAGCCGCGGGTAGATGCACGACGAGCCCAGGAACAGCAGCCGCTCGACCTCGGACGTCCGCGCGGCGTCGAGGACGTTCACCTGGATGCGGACGTTCTCGCTGAGGAAGTCGACGGGGTACGCCGCGTTCGCCATGATCCCACCGACCTTCGCCGCCGCGAGGACGACGTAGCGCGGGCGGTGCGCACGGAAGAAGTCGTGCACCGCGTCGCGGTCGGTGAGGTCGAGCTCCGCGGAGGTCCGCCCCACGAGCCGGGAGAACCCCGCCCGTTCCAGCCGGCGCCAGATCGCCGAGCCGACCAGGCCGCGGTGGCCGGCGACGTAGAAGACGGCGTCCCGGTCGAGCGGCGCCGGTTCGTGGCGGACGAGGTCGCGCTCGTCGGGCGACGTCATGCCGCGTCCCACGTCGCGAGCGCGACCCGGTCGATCCACGGCGACCCGGCGTGCCCCAGGGCCTCGACGTCCGCGTCGACCATGATGCGCGCGAGCTCGCGCCCGTCGACGGTCGGCTTCCACCCGAGGTCGGCGTGCGCCCTGCTGGGGTCGCCGACGAGGGCGTCGACCTCCGTCGGGCGCAGGTAGCGCTCGTCGAACCGCACGTGCCGCTCCCAGTCGAGCCCCGCGTGGGCGAACGCCTCCTGGAGGAAGTCGCGCACCGACAGCCCGATCCCCGTGGCGAGGACGTAGTCGTCCGGCCGCTCGGCCTGCAGCATCCGCCACATGCCCTCGACGTACTCGGCCGCGTACCCCCAGTCACGGACCGCGTCGAGGTTGCCCAGGTACAGGTGCTCCTGACGACCGGCCTGGATGGCCGCCACGGCGCGCGTGATCTTACGGGTCACGAACGTCTCGCCGCGGCGCGGGCTCTCGTGGTTGAAGAGGATCCCGTTGACCGCGAACATGTCGTAGGCCTCGCGGTAGTTCTTCGTGATCCAGTACGCGTAGAGCTTGGCCGCCGCGTAGGGCGAGCGCGGGTGGAACGGCGTCGTCTCGTTCTGCGGCGGCGGGGTGGCGCCGTAGAGCTCGGACGACGACGCCTGGTAGTAGCGTGTCTCCACGCCCGCCAGGCGCACCGCCTCGAGCAGGCGGATCGCCCCCGTCCCCGTGGTGTCCGCCGTGTGCTCGGGCTCGTCGAACGAGACCCGCACGTGGGACTGCGCCGCGAGGTTGTAGACCTCGTCCGGGCAGATCTGCGCGATGAGCGACACGAGGCGCGCGCCGTCGGACAGGTCCGCGTAGTGCAGGAAGAGCCGCGCGTCCTCCTCGTGCGGGTCCTGGTAGAGGTGGTCGATCCGCGCCGTGTTGAACGTCGAGGCGCGGCGGATCAGCCCGTGCACCTCGTACCCCTTGCGGAGCAGGAGCTCCGCGAGGTACGAGCCGTCCTGCCCCGTGATCCCCGAGATCAGTGCCTTCTTCGTCATGCCGTCTCCCCCTTGCTCTCCACGAGCCCACCCGGACCGGTGAGCACCCTCTCCTCGTCGTCCCGCTCGGGCCGGGGCGGTTCGTACCCCGGACCTCCCGCACGCCAGCGCGACAGCCATCGCTCGAAGCGCGCCACCGCCGCGTCCTCGGAGAGGACGGAGCGGCGGTACCGCCGCCCGGCGGCCCCGAGCCGGTCCGCGCCCGCCGGGTCGTCCGCGAGGCGCACGACCGCGTCGACGAGCGCTCCCGGGTCCTCCGGCTCCACGCGCAGGCCCGCGCCGGCGGCCGCGAGCTCCTCGGCCGTCGTCGACCCGGCGGCGGTCGCGGCGAGCACCGGCCGGCCGGCGTCGAAGTAGGAGGTCAGCTTGCTCGGCACCGACATCTGCGACAGCCCGGCCAGCTCGTTGACCAGGAGGACGTCGGCCGCCGCCATCGCCGCGACGAAGCCCTCGTCGGGCAGCGGGTCGACGAACTGGACCGACCTGACCCCGTCCGCCGCCGCCTCGAGCTCGCGACGACGGCTGCCGTCGCCCAGGAGCACGAACCGGACCCGCAGCCCGCGCCGGTCGACCAGCCGCCCGGCCTCGACGACGTTCTCGAGCCCCTGCTTCGCGCCCTGGTTGCCCGCGTGGAGCACGACGACCTCGTCGTCGCGCCAGCCGAGCGCGCGCCGTGCCGCGGCGCGGTCGACGGGCGCGCGCTCCGGCAGGTGGGTCCAGTTGCGGACCGTCGTGACGCGCTCCGGCGGCACGCCCAGGACGCGCACGAGGTGCGCGGCGAACCGGTCGTGGATCGCGACGACCGCGTCGGACCCGCGCGTCACCGCGCGCTCCACGGCCTGGACGACCCGCGCGACGGCACCGGTCGCGGTCCCGGTCTCCTCGACCCCGAGGGAGTACAGGTCCTGCGTCCAGAGCACGACCCGGCGCTCGCGTCCCACGACGCGCGAGAGCCGCGCGCGGGCCAGGGCGGAGGCCGCCGCGAAGAGCGACGGCGAGACGAGGAGGACGACGTCGCTCGCCGGCCACCGCACCGCGGCCGAGCGGAGACCGAACGACGTCTCGGCGGCCAGCCGACGACCGGGGGTCGGCACGCGCGGCACGTAGTGGCGCAGACGCCGGACCGGCACCCCGTCGACGACCTCGCGCGAGGACCAGGCACCGTAGCTGGCCCGCACGCGCCACTCGGGATAGTGCGGGTGCGTGGTGATGACCCGGACGTCGTGCCCGCGCTCGGCGAGCCGTCGCGCGAGGGCCGACGTGTACGGGGCGTTGCCCGACGGCTCGGGCGCGTAGTTCGCGCCGATCACGAGCACGCGCATCCTCGACGCCGTAGGGTCGGCAGCGGCAGACCGATCGTCTCGACCCCGGGGGCTGTGTTGACGACCGACCGGAACGACCACGACGTGCCCGTCGTCCCGCTGCGGCGGGCGCCCGGCGAGCGGCAGGCGTGGGACCGGCCCGCCGCCGTCGTGTACCTGTGGGGCGTCGTCGAGCTGCTGCTCGTGACGAACCCCTGGCAGGTCAGCTCGCGCCTGCGCGTCGCGGCGCTGCGGGCCTTCGGCGCCCGCATCGGGGAGGGTGTGATCATCCGGCCCCGCACCCGCGTCCGCTTCCCGTGGAAGCTGCGCGTCGGCGACGGCTCGTGGATCGGCGAGGGCGTCTGGTTCCACAACCAGGACCTCGTGGACGTCGGTCGCGACGTGGTCGTCTCCCAGGACACCTTCGTCACGACGGGCAGCCACCGGCACCGCACGGACATGGGGCTGGTCACCGCCCCCGTCCGGATCCGTGACGGCTCCTGGGTGACGGCGCGCTGCGTCGTCCTCGGCGGCACCGACATCGGCCGCTCCGCGCTCGTCGCCCCCGCCTCCGTCGTGCGCGGCCAGGTCCCGGACGGCCGTGTCTGGGAGGGCCGGGCCCTCACCGAGCGTCGCAGGTTCTGACCGGTCGACCCGCGGGGTCATCGCTGCCTCCTCCGGGCTCGCTCGTCGAGCGCCCTGCTGTGCCGGGCCGCGTCCGCGGCGTCGAAGCGCTGGCGCACGACCCGCGCGGGCGAGCCCACGGCGATCGAGTACGGCGGGACGTCCTCGGTGACGACGGAACCCGCGCCCACGATGCTGCCCTCCCCGATCGAGACGCCGCTGAGCACGACCGACCCCCCTCCGACCCACACGTCGCGCCCGATCCGCACCGCGTCGCGCGGCGTCGCGGGCCGGTCCCCGGACCAGGTCGACTCGGAGACCGGGGTCCCCACCTCGTCGAACGCGTGATCGTCACGACCGACGACCTGGACCGCCTGGCCGATGAGCGCGAAGTCGCCGATCTCGCCGTCGACCTCGACGATCGACCACGGGCCGATGGACACGTCGTCCCCGATGACGAGCCGGTGGGGCGCGCTGACCACGGCGAACCGGCCGAGCCTCAGGCCCCGGCCGTAGGTCACGTGCTGCCGCACCGCGAGGCGGCGCAGCACGGCGCGGACCGGCCGCACGAGGAGCGGGGACAGCTGGGTGCGGGTGCCGTACACCGGCGTCGTGCTGCTCGTCACGCGACCGTCACCTCCTGCGTCCGCGCGACGCCCGCGCCGAGCGCGTCGACCAGGCCCCGGGCCATCGACTCCGCGGAGTAGGCCTCGCGGACCCACGCGGACAGCTCGCGGTCGGGGACCCGCTCCCGCTCGTCCCACGCGGCGAGCGCAGCGTGCGCGAGACCCTCCACCGAGTCGGTCGGGAACCACCGGACCGCACCGTGGTCGGCCAGCTCGATCTCCGGCGAGTGCGGCTCGTCGCGCGACACGAGGGTCGGGACGCCGAACCCCGCGGCCTGGGTGAGGGACAGACCGGCGAAGCCCGGGGAGACGGCCGCGAAGGCGCGCGCGTACACCGCCCTGAGCTCCTCGACCTCGTCGACCCATCCCGCGAACGTCACGACGTCGTCCAGCCCCTCGCCGCGGACGAGCCGTTCCAGCTCGGCCTTCTGCTCGCCGTCGCCGACGAGCGTGAGCCGCATCCCGGGCCGCCGACGATGCGCGACGGCGAACGCCCGCACGAGCAGGTCGACCTTCTTGGCCCGGACGAACCTGCCCACGTACACGAGCTCGTCCCTGGCACCGCCCGCGTCCGGGGACACCCGGATCGCGTCGCGAGGGTAGAGCGCGTTCGTCGCGACCCAGACGGGCGAGCCGGGCAGGTCGGCCCGCGCGTCGGCGGCGTCGGCGACGGTGTAGGAGATCGTGCCGTGCGCGAGGCGGCGCATGAGGCGGCGCACCGGTGCGGTCCGCGCGTCCTGCCCGGCGCGGGGATGCACGTGGCCCCACACCAGCACACGACGCCCCGTCGCGCGCCGCAGACCGAGCAGCAGCCACGCGGTCACGCTGCGCGGGTTCAGGTCGACGACGGTCGTGCCCTGGCGCCACGCGTCGCGCCAGTGCCCCACCTGGAGGAAGACGGCGGGGCGACGCACCCGGACCATGCGCACCCGCTCGTACCACCCGACGCCCGTGTCGGTCCGCACGCTCGGGTCCTGGTGCGCCTCGCTCACCCACACGGAGAGGTCGCCGGGATAGCTCTCCCGGACGATCTCCGTGCACGCGCGCCGATAGCGCGGCATCACGGCGAGGTAGAAGCCTGCGCTCTCTCTCATGGCACACCCTTCGTCAGGTGGTCGGGTACTCGGGACGGAACGGGCGGCGGGGCGCCGTCGCTCGCGCCCGGCGGGTCCGCGCGGCGGGCCCGGGGCGGTCCCGCGCCCAGGGCGAGCCGCAGCAGCCAGAGACCGACGATCGTGAGGACCACGACCTGCGCGAGGATGGCGAGCTGTGCGGCCGGGTTGCCGCGGACGACGTTCGGGACGAACGAGATGAAGCCGAGGGTCAGGACGAGCCTCGCGCCCCGCGCCGAGGGCAGCGCCGCCTGGCTCGCATGCACGAACCACCCGAAGACGAGCATGCCCAGCACGACCCCCGCGAACGCGAAGTCGAGGTAGAGGGCCCCCGGCAGGCTCGGCACCGGACACAGGTACTCGGCGCACGAACCGCCGAACATGGCGCGCAGCCGCGAGTTGCTCCAGGACTCCGTGCCGAGGACGCCGGCCGGCAACGGTGCGAGCACCAGCTCCAGCACGGTCCCGCGCCCCCACCCGACCGGCAGGTCCCCGCCCAGACGCGGCGCCGCGTACGCGACGTAGGAGAACATCTCCGTGTCATAGGACAGCAGGAAGCTCTCCGCGATCCCCCGGGTGCCCTCGACCTCGTAGAACTCCTGCATCGCCGTCCCCAACGACGCCCCCTCCGAACGCGACCCGGCGCTGCGCACGAACGGGACGATCGCGAGCGCGAGGAGACCGACGACCGCCAGCGCGACGTGGCTCGGCCGGACCCGGCGGTCCCACGCCCTCGCGGACGCCGCGACGACGGCCAGGAGGACCACCGGGAGCAGGAAGCGGCGGGTGCCGAGAGCCGTGGTCGGCACGACGGCGAACGCCACCGCCGCCCAGAAGAACAGGCGCTCACCGGTCGTGGGTCGTACGCGCCGGTCGCGCACGACGCGGACCGCCGCGAGCGCCAGCGCGCCCACGACCGGCAGCGCCATGACGATCGCCGGCATGCCCTCGAGCCGCGCGTCGACCGCGGCCGACCGCCCCGAGAACATGAGCGAGAGGAAGCCCGCGCCGCCCCCGTAGGCGGCGATCGCCGCGAACCAGAGCAGGACCGTCGCCACGCAGAACGCCGCGGCACCCCGGAGCGGCACGCGCGCGAGGGCGTCCGCCACCCCGGCCCGTCCGTCGTCGCCGTCGTGCGGCACCGCCCCGCGCCCCGGCGTCGGGACGTGCCGCGCGGCGCGCGCCGCGTACCCCACGAAGAGGGAGACCACGGCGACCAGACCGACCCACGTCGCCTGCTGGAACCCGTCGGTGACGCGCAGGCCGTAGAAGTCGTAGGCAGCGCGGTCGATCATGAGCAACGGGCGCAACCCGTAGATCGCGACGAGCATGAACACCGTGAGCCCGAGCGGGCCGACGAGCACACCGCGCCGAGTCCCCCCGAGCGCGAGGAGGAGCACCGCCCCGAGGACGGTGGTCAGGACAGGAACGGTGGGCGACATCTCAGGAGCCGCCCTTCAGACCCTCGGCGCGCGCGACGACGAGCGCCCGCACCTCCTCGACCGCCGCCCGGGCCGCCCGGCGGTCGACCGCGACCGCGTCGCCCAGCGGTGCCAGGAGCGCACCGACGTCGCCGGGCGGCGCCGTCGTGGGGAGCACGGCGAGGGTCGTCGGCAGCTTGTCGCTCGTCGGCGTGCTCACGGGCACCACGACCGCCCCGTTGCGGGCCCCGAGCAGCAGCGCGTGGAGCCGGTCGCTCACCACCACCCGGGCCGAGAGCATCGCCCGGGTCACCCGGGCGAGCTGCTCCCGGTGGTCGCCGGCCCACGCGACGTGGTCGATCCCGTGGACCTGGGCGAGGCGGGCGTGCTGCGCGCCGTCGCGACGGACCTGGGTCACCAGCACCGGGCGCGTCCCGGTGCGCCGCGCCGCCTCCAGCGCGTCCCGGACCAGCGCCTCGTCGACCGGCCGGTCGCCGCGGAAGGAGAGCACCATCGCGTCCTTCGCCCCGCCCGGCGACGACAGCCCGTCGTCACGCGCGAGGGCGAGGTCCGGCCCGACCCGGACACGCGGCCCCAGGATCCCCCGGGTCACCTCGTCGCGCGCCACGTACAGGGACTGCAGGCGGACGCTGGCCGACTCGACGAACCGACCGGCCCGGCTGTCGCCGCGCACCGCACGGCCGAGCGTCAGCGCCTCCCCCCGACCGAGGCGCACGAGCACGACGTTGGCGAGGTTGACGAGGCTCTTGACCAGCGTGCGAGGACGCCCGTCCAGACGTGCCGGTCCGGGCGCGAAGACGAGGAGCGGGCGCTCGCGGCCCACGACCGTCCGCAGGAGCCGCGCCTGGAAGCGCCAGGGGCGCGTGACCACCGTCGTCCCGTCCAGGTCGTACGATGCCCGGTAGGAGCGGCCCGCCCGTCCCGCGAACACCACGACCTCGTCGCAGCACTCCCGCAGGACGCGCAGCATCTCCTGCCGGATGACGACGTCCCCCAGGTTGTCCTCCTGGGCCAGGATCGAGCAGAAGCCGACGACGGTCATGGCCGCGCCTCCTCGGCCCGCGGGGTGGTGCTCACCGGCGTCGCGCGCACGCTCGGTGCCGCGCGGTGGTGCCCGACCAGCCTCCGGGCCAGCAGGGCCGCCTGGAGGAGGAGCGCCACCCCGTAGGCCACCGCCGCCCCGGCCGCGCCCGCGACCAGCGCCCCGAACCCGGCCCCGACGAGCGCGACCGCCGACATCGTCACCGCCGCGCGCGAGACGAACCCGGCGTCGCCGTACGCCTGGAGGAGCGACGTGCAGACCGAGGCGATTGCGCCGAACGGCAGCGCGAGGAGCATGATCTGCACCGGGAGGACGGCGGGGCGGTACTCGTGCAGCACGGGCAGCGCCTCGACGAGCGCCGGGACGCACGCCGCGAGCAGCACGTAGACGACGGCCACGCCGGACACGAGCCAGGCGAGGTGCGACAGCACGCGCCGGCGCGCGGCGGTGTCGGAGGCGCGCGTCGCGTGCGGGAGCAGGGCGACGGCGAGCGAGGTAGGGACGAGCCGCAGCGGGACGGTCGTCCGGCTCGCCAGCGAGTACAGGCCCCCGGCCGTCGCGCCGCCGGTCAGGGCGACGATCGGGACGTCCAGGTTCCGTGCCTGCACCGCGACGGTGTTCACCCAGAAGGGCCGCGCCTCGCGGACCACCTGGGAGAGCGGCACCCGGCGGCCCTCCGAGAGCCGGCGGCGGTTCGCCGCGTTGAGCCAGACGACCGACAGCAGCGAGCCCGACGCCATCGCCGTCCCGTACGCGAGGACCGGCTCGGTGCCCCCGGCGCACAGCGCGGCGAACCCCGCCGCGGCCACCGCGCGGCGGACCACGAGGTTGGCCGTCGCGAGGGGCGCCCGTCCGTCGGCGATCGCGATGCCCGCGACGGTCTCGGCGTTGCGCTCGGCGGCGGCCCACACGGCGAGCGGGACGACCGGGGCCAGGCTGCCACCACCGAGGACGACCAGGACGAGCCAGCCCGCGAGCGCGCCCGAGACGAGCAGCGGGCCCGTCGTCAGCCGGTTGAGCACGACCGCCGACCGCACGCGTCCGTCGTCCGGGGCCTCGGCGCGCGTCCGCACGAGGTAGGTCGACAGGCCGAGGTCCCACACCGCCTGCAGGACCGTGAGCGTGGCGACCACCGACCCCACGACGCCCAGCTCGCTCGGGCCGACGAGCACGGCGAGCGCTCCGAACGTCACCGCCTGCAGCGCCGCCGCCACGAGCCGGCCGGTGGTGAGCCAGGCGAACGCGCCGATCACGGCGACCCACGATCAGTACGCGCCGTCACGCCCCACCACCGCTCGCAGCGTCCGCAGCAGGATGAGGAGGTCCCCGGTCACGGTCCAGTTCTCGACGTAGTACAGGTCCAGCCGCACGCTCTCCTCGAGCGTGAGGTTGTTGCGGCCCGAGACCTGCCACAGCCCGGTGAGCCCGGGCTTGACCAGCAGCCGCCGGCCGATCTCGTCGTCGTACTGGTCGACCTCGAGCGAGACCTGCGGACGGGGTCCGACGAGGCTCATCGAGCCCCCGAGCACGTTGAAGAGCTGCGGGAGCTCGTCGATCGAGTAGCGGCGGATGAACGCACCCACCCGGGTGACCCGGGGATCCTGCTTGGGCTTGTAGAACACGCCGACGTTGCCCGCGCCGAGGACGTCCTCGAGCCGGGACTCCGCGTCGACGACCATCGAGCGGAACTTGAGGACGGTGAACGGCTCGCCGCGCAGCCCGACGCGCTCCTGCGCGAACAGGACGGGACCGCGGCTCGTGAGCCGCACCGCGAGCGCCGTCACGAGGAGCGGGACGCAGAAGAGCACGAGGAGGGCGAGCGCGCCGACCACGTCGAACGCGCGCTTGAGCACGTGCTGGGGGCCGGAGTACCCGGGCGCCTCGACGTGCAGGAGCGGCAGCCCCGCCACCGGCCGGGTCCGGATGCGTGGACCCGCCACGTCGGTCAGCGCGGGCGCGAGGACGAGGTCCGCTCCCCACGGCTCGAGGTCCCACGCGAGCCGCTTGACGGTCCGGGGCGTCACGAGGTCGGACCCCGTGACCATCACGGTGTCGGCCCGCAGCGGCTCGACGAGGCGCGCGGTGTCACCGACCCCGCCGACCACCGGCACGCCGGCCACCGTCTCGTGCGGCTCGACCGCGCCTCCCGGGACGCACGCGCCGACGACCTGGTAGCCGCTGTCCGCCGCCTCGCGCAGCCTCTCCACGAGGTGGGCGGCACCGTCGCGACCGCCGACGACGAGCGTCCGCGACCGGCAGCGGCCGCGCCGGCGCAGGCGGACCAGTCGGCGTCGCACCGCCCACCGCCCCAGCAGGAGGAGGACGAGCCCGACGGGCAGCGCGACGGCGACGTACCCCCGGGCCAGGTCGTACCGGACGAGGTACGCCGCGATCGCGACCACCCCGAACACCGCGATCGTCGTGTTGACGACGCGCGCGTACTCGGGCGCGCCGGAGCCCAGGCTCCGGCTGTCGCGCGAGAACGCCACCCGCAGCGCACACCACCAGACCGCGAGCAGGCCGACCGAGATGGTGATGTACCGGGCGTCCAGGACGGTCCCGCCGATCCCGTCGAACCGGACGAGGTACGCCGTCGCGATGGCGGCGCCCACCGCCAGCGCGTCGACGGCGGCGACACGCCGCGCGAGCCGCGGCTTCCAGCCCGGGCGCCGATAGGCGCCGAGGGCGATCCGGACGAGCTGTCCGGTGTCGAAGGACGGCGTCGCGACCGGCCGTCCCGTCCGTTCGAGATCGACGGCGTCGACCTCGTGATCCTTCTCCAACGTCATGGTGCCCCCTGCGACGTCCGTGGACGCAGCCCGGACGGTCCGCCGGCGCGCGACCGCCCCTGAGGGCGTGCCGGACGCCGCCGTCACCGACGGTCTGCCGAGCTCTCCGCCGCGGGTCCGGACGTCGTCGTCACGGCGGCGGCCGGTCGCCGGGCGACCGGTGTGCCTGCGCTGCACCCGTCGTCGAGGACGGGTGCCCGGCTCAGGCCTTGGTCCCCGCCGAGCGGCGTCGGCTGCGCGCGACCAGGACGGCCGTCGCGCCACCCGCGACGAGCAGGACGGCGCCGCCGAGCAGCAGCACGTCGTCGGACCCGGTCTCGGCGAGGCCGCCCGAGGTCCCGTCGCCCGCGCCGTCGGCCGAGTCGTCGCCCGAGCCCGTGCCACCGGCCCCGTCGGAGGCGGGGACGGAGACGATCTGCTGGCTCGACAGCACGGTCCCGTCCGCGTCGGTCGCCACCAGGGAGAAGGTCCCCGGCTCGGAGAGCGTCACCGCGAACGACGCGAAGCCGTCGGCGGTGTCCTTGGTCAGCGCCTTCGTCCCGGCGATCGAGATGGCGCCGTCCGGGACGTCGGGCGACGAGATCGTCAGCGTGATCGTCGGGTTCCCGGCCGGTCCGCCCACCGTGACGGTGAACGTCTCGCCGACCTCGGGCGTCGCGGTGGAGACGCCGACCTCGTACTCGTCCGCCTCGTAGGCGGACGCGACGGCCGGTGCCGCGGCGAGCGCCGCGGCGAGGAGCAGCGTGGTCGCTGCGCGTCGAAGCTTCATGTCAAAGGCCCCCTGCCTTCGTCGTCGGGCGCGGGGGCCTCCGGTCGGCCGACGTCACGGACGTCGGTCGTCGCACGTGCCCCCGCCGTGCTCCCTCAGGAGAACACACCCGTGCCGCACCCGACAGCCGGGAGGGCCGTCGTCTCGTTCCTGGCACCTGGAGTTTTCCTCACGGAAACACTGCCTCGCTGGTTCTTGCCGCTGACGACCTCGTACTCGTACGTCGCCGACTCCCCCGGCGCGAGCGCGACCGACCGCGCTCCGACGACGAGCCCGTCGTGCACCTGGGCGAAGAGCCCGGGCTCGCCCTCGCCCGTCGACGCCCCGCGGATCCCTCCACCCTGCGGCGCGTAGACGAGCAGGTTGGTCCGTATCGTGCCGTCCCCTCCGGCTCCGAGGACGTACTCGGGCAGCTCTGCCGCCTCCGCGCGGGTGAGCGTGGAGGCGAGCGTCACGTGCACCGTGAAGGCCTGCGAGCCGTCGGGACGGCACGTCACGTCGTCGACCGCCACGGTGGAGTCGAGGTAGTAGCCGGTCTTGGACGCGGTTGTCGCGTTGAGGTAGACCCCGACGACGGGAGACGTCGGACCGCCCGCGGGGTCGGTGCGGCGGCCCTCGAGCTCGCCGGAGAGGACCGTGCCCGCCAGGAGGTCCTGCTCCGCGGCCCGAGCGGACCACACGAGCAGACGACCGTCCCGGGCCGACCCGGCGAGCGCGTCGACGAGCGCCGCGGCGTCCCCCTCCCCCGTGGTCAGCGAGCCGAGCACCTCGCGGGCGACCAGGGCCAGCACGGCGTCCTGCTCCGCCGGGTCCGCGTGGTCGACGTAGACGCCGTGGAGCAGGTAGGCGGCCGCGTTCTGCGTGGTGAGCCGGAGCGTCCCGCCGCCCGGCGTCGCGACCTCGACCGGCCCGACGCCGCCGAGCACCCCCGCGAGGGCCACGGGGTCGACGGCGACCACGCCGTCGACCTCCGCACCCGTCTGCCGCAGCCAGGCCTCGCGCGCCACGCGTGCGGCGCGCGGGAAGTCGGGGGTGGACGTGACGTTGAGCATGTACCGGCCGAGGTCGTCGCCGAACAGCGCGGCCTCGGACCCGCTCAGGTCGACCACGCTCTCCGGGAACGCGCCGAGCGCGCTGCCCGGACGGACCTCCACGAGCTCGACGGCGCCCGACTCCGCCCGGAGGTGGAGCACCGAGCCGGCGATCCCGCCCGTCGCGCGCGGCTCGGCGTTGTTCTGGACGAGCACGAGGTAGTCCCGCACGCCCTCGGCGCCGAGCATCGGCGGGACGAGCTGGACCGCGCGTGCGGCGGTCGCCGTCTGGGCAGCGACGCCGCCGAGCTGCTCGCGCAGGTCGTCCACCGCGGCGGCCAGCGGGCTCACGAGGGTGGAGGTGTCGATGCCCGCGACGGTCTCGTACGACGCCACGACCGCGCGGTCCGCGGCGACGACGTCGTCGCGCGCCGCGCGGAGAGGTCCCAGGTCGACGGCCCCGGCCGTCGGCGCGAGGGCGGACGGGGACGCGACGGCGACGGCGTCCGCGAGGCGCGGGAGGGCGTCCTGAGCGACCCGGTCGACGGCGCCGGTGGCCTCCCCGAGGGCTCGCGCGTCGTCGCCGACGAACGGCAGCGCGCGGGCGACCGTCCAGTGCGGGCCGTGCGTCGAGGACGCCGCGACGCGTGCGGACCGACGGACGTCGTCGATCGCCGCCCCGGCGTCCCGGCCCGTCCGCACCTGCTCCTGCAGGGCGGGCAGGGTGGAGGCCACGTCCTCGAGCGCGGCACGCGCGCGCAGGACGTCCGTGACCAGCCACACGGACCACGCCAGCGCCACGACGAGGGCGATCCCGCCGGCCACGGCGACGCGCCTGCGCCGCCGCGGAGACGGCGCTCGGCGGGACGGTCGCCGTACCGCAGGACGACCTCGTCCTGGCTCCGGTCGTGCGGAGGGCGCGACCAGCGTCGCGGCCCCTGCCCACCGTGGACCCCACCCGTCGTGCACCATGCCGCCCCCCGCGACTCGCCCCCGACGCGACGGCTCCGGTGCGGGCCGCCGCTCGCGCTACATTACCCAGACCCACGGTCGCCAGGAGGTCTGAAGCGTGCTCTCCGTCCTCGTCGTCTGCACCGGGAACATCTGCCGGTCGCCCGCGGCACAGCTCGTGCTCGGTGCCGCGCTGGACGACTCCGTGGTCGTGGCCAGCGCCGGGACGGGCGCCGTGGTCGGCGCACCCGTCGCGCCCGTCATGGCCCGTCTCCTGTCGGACCGCGGCGTCGACCCGTCGGGCTTCGTCGCCCGCTCACTCACCGAGGACCTGGTCCGCTCCGGGGACCTCGTGCTCACGATGACGCGCCGGCACCGGGCCGCGGTGCTCGAGCTCGCGCCGTCGGCGCTCCGGCGGACCTTCCTCTTCACGGAGCTCGCGTCGATCGCGGAACGGCTGGGAGCTGGCACGCCCGGGGCGGACGACGCCGCCCGGCTCGCCGACGTCGCCGCCGCCGCGCCCCGGGCGCGCGCGAGCCTCGACCTGGAGCGCGACGCCCCGGACGTCGAGGACCCCTACGGGCGGTCGGAGGACGTCTACCGCCGCGTGCTCGACCGCATCGAGGCCGACGCGCGGCGGCTCGTCGCCGCCCTGCGAGGGTGACCGGTCCACCTCCCTGCCCCCTGCACAAGGAGGGGGACCGGCCGCCGTCAGGGTCGTTGGAGCACCGTGACGACCACCACCACGACCGCTCCCCACAGCGCGAGACCTCCGCCGCACCCGATGGCGAGGCCCTCGGCGCCCGTCGCGCCACGGCGACGGGCACGTCCCGCGGGGACGATCGCGGTCGCTGCACCGAGGACGACCAGTACCCAGCCGACCGTCACCCAGAGCATGCGGGCAGCCTGCCCGGCACCCCGTCGGCTCGCAGGCTGGACATCTGTCCAGAACTGGCCGCTTCGTCCGGTATCGACGCTATCTCCGGCATGCGCGAGCGATTTGTCGCGAACATTCACCCGCTCCCACCGACGCGGCCGCTCAGATGGCGAGACGGCCTCGGTACCTCAGGCGTCGGTCGAGCGTCCCGGACGCCGCGCCGAACCCTCCGCCGGACCCGGCCCCGGGTCTGCGGGGAGAGCCCGCACGGCGGGTCCGATCCGGTAGCGGCGGTCCGTGCCCTGGACGAGCCAGCGGTGCGCGACGAGGGTCTGCGCGATGCGGAACGCCCCCGGGCGGCTCACGCCGAGACACGACGCCAGCTCGGCCAGGCGCATCGCCCCCGACTCGGCGACCAGCTCGACGGTGCGTACCGTGCGTGACACGGACGCCAGGACGTACGACCCCCTGCTCGACATGCTCGGAACCCTAGGAGCCTTCCCTATCGCTCGCACTGCACGCCCGGGCCCTCACGACAGGCCTGCCAGGCGGTACAGCACCAGGCTGCCCGCGACCGCGACGTTGAGGCTCGCGCCCCAGCCCGCCATGGGGATCTCGACGCACTCGTCGACACGCGCGAGGACGTCGTCCGGCACGCCGTGCCGCTCGTGCCCGAGCAGCAGCACCGTCGGCTCCCGCGCTGGACCGAGCCGCGGCAGCGGCGTCGCGCCCTCGGCGAGCTCGACGGCGACGAGCCGCTTCCCGGCGGCCTGCTCGGCGTCGAGCCACCCCTCCTTCGACGGCGCGACCCAGTGGAGGCACGGACGCCGTCCCTTGAGCGTGTCGCCCACGGCGAGCGCCCGCCGGTAGTGCGGCGTGCGCGGCACGGCGAGGCACGCCCCCACGGCGTCGCACGTGCGCAGGAGGGTGCCGAGGTTGGCGTCGTACGCGACCCACAACGGCGCGACGACCAGGTGTCCCCAGCAACCGTGCCGGGACGACCGGCGGGCGCGGCGCAGCTCGCGCGGCGTGGACTTGGCGCCGCTCATCGGCGCGGTACGGGAGCTCCCCAGGTGAGGTCGTTCATCGTGAGGCGCCTTTCAGCGGCGGCGCCGGGCCATCGTCGGACGACGACGGTGCGTCGTCGTGCGGAGCGCCAGGCTACCGCGTCGACCTGTCCACCGGGCGCCCTGACGCACGTCCTCGACACGACAAAGGCCCGGAACCATGCGGTTCCGGGCCTCGATCTCGGGTGGGCGATACTGGGTTCGAACCAGTGACCTCTTCGGTGTGAACGAAGCGCGCTACCACTGCGCCAATCGCCCGAGTGCGTGGTCGATACTAGCCTGAAACGGACCGGATCGAAAAACCGGCGCGGATCAGGGGTCGAGACGCTCGCGACGGCGCCGCTCGAAGAGCTCGCGCGCGGCGAGCGACAGCTTCCCGGCCGCGACCTCGACACCGTCGATCCAGGTCACGGGCTGGACGTTGCGGACCGAGCCGGTGAGGAGCAGCGCGGCCTCTCCTGCGGTCACCTCGTCGAGCACCGCGAACGGCAGCTCTCCGGGACGCGCCTCGCGCACGGGCAGCCCGTCCTCCGCGGCCCACTCCAGCAGCAGCTCGCGCGTGATGCCGGCGAGGCAGCCCGACGCCAGCAGCGGCGTGACGAGCTCGCCCCCGCGCTCGACGAACACGTTCGCCCCCGTGCCCTCGCACAGGTCGCCCGCGGTGTTGGCGAGGAGCGCCTCGTCGCCGCCCTGCGCGACGGCGTGGGCGAGCGCGACGACGTTCTCGGCGTACGACGTCGTCTTGAGCCCGGCGACGGCCGACCGCTCGTTGCGCGTCCACGGCGAGCGCACGGCGCGCCCGGTGGGGCTGAGGGTCGCGGGTCCGGCGGCGACGACGACGGTCTGCGCGCCGGGCGTCCGACCGGACCCGAGCGGGCCGACCCCCGCGGTCACGGTGATGCGCAGGCGGCCGACGTCGCCCGCCCCCGCGCGCGTCCGGGCGCCGGCCTCGGCGAGGACGGCCGTGACGCCGTCGAGCACGCGCTGCTCGTCCGGCGCGTCGAGCCCGAGGCCCGCGGCGGACCGCGCGAGCCGGCGCATGTGCCGAGTGAGGGCGAACGCCTGCCCGTCGAACACGGCGCACGTCTCGAACACGCCGTCCCCGACCGTCAGGCCGTGGTCCACGGCGCTCAGCGCCTCCTCGCCCGGGCGGACGAGACGTCCGTCGGCCCAGATCACGAGGTTCTCGGACGGACGGTCGGACGTCGGCGTCGTGGCGGCGGGGCTCATGGCTCCAGTGTGCCGGAGGCGAGGCCGACGAGGCGCCGCGCCTTGAGCTCGGTCTCCTCCCACTCGCGCGCCGGGTCGCTCCCCCACGTGATCCCGGCCCCCGTGCCGAACCGGAGCACGCCGTCGGCCCACCAGAAGGTCCGGATCCCGACGGCGAGCACTGCCTCGTCGCCGTCGACCCAGCCGATCGCGCCGCAGTACGGGCCGCGCGGGACGGGCTCGAGCGCGTCGATGATCCGGAGCGCGGACGACTTCGGGGCGCCGGACACGGACGCGGGCGGGAACGTCGCGTCGAGCAGCGCCGGCCACAGGCCCGCGCTGTCGCGCAGCTCGGGACGCAGGCGGCCGGTGACCGTGCTCACGAGGTGCACGAGGCCGGGGTGCGCCTCCACCGCGAGCAGGTCCGTGACCTCGACGGTCCCCGGGTCGCACACCTGCTGGAGGTCGTTGCGCACGAGGTCGGTGATCATGACGTTCTCCGCGCGGTCCTTGGCGGTGAGCCCGTCCGAGGTGGGCGCGGTGCCCTTGATGGGGCCGGAGGTGACCGCCCCGCCCGCGACGCGGAGGAAGAGCTCCGGCGACGCCGTCACGACCCACGCCGGGTCGACGCCGGAGCCCGCCGGGACGTGCAGGACACCCCCGTACGGCGCCGGGTTCCCGCGGGCCAGACGGCGGCCGAGTGCCACGGCGTCCGGCTCGCCGCCGTCCGGGCCGAGCAGCGGGGCCGACAGCACGCGACAGACGTTGGCCTGGTAGACCTCGCCCTCGTGGACCTCGTCGCGCACGCGGGCGACCGCGGCCTCGTACGCGGCCCGGTCCATCGAGCTCGTCCAGCCCGACGGCGCGGGTCCGCGCCACGCGTCCCCGTCCTCCCGGGAGAGCGCGGCCGGGTCGACGCGCTCGGCGAACCGCCACGCGCGCGCCCGCCCGCCGCGGGCCGGCGCGTCGAAGTCCGCCACGACGAACCACGGCCCGTCGTCGGCGAGCCGCTCCGGCTCGCGCCACAGGTCGACGACCTCCACCACACCCAGGGCGGCGCGGTCCCCGAAGAGCGCGAGCCCCGGCCTCGACGACGTTCTCCCAGGTCCTGGCACGGGACCACGCTACCGAGCGTGCGCGCACACCCCGACGGGTGCTCGGGACGCGCCCGACGCGCACGCGACGGTGCCGGTTGGACGCCGGGCGCGAACGTGGACTAATGTCTGGGACGCGCCGGAACGCCGGAGGGCAAACGGGAAGCGATTCCTCGACACCCTCGACAGTCCGGCCGCGCGGATGTGGCTCAGTTGGTAGAGCATCACCTTGCCAAGGTGAGGGTCGCGGGTTCGAGTCCCGTCATCCGCTCGGAGGCCCACTCTCCGTCCGTCCTCGTGGCGGCGGAGGGCAGGTCGCGGTGGAGTGGCCGAGAGGCGAGGCAGCGGCCTGCAAAGCCGTATACGTGGGTTCGAATCCCATCTCCACCTCGCAGACAGCACCACCCCATGGGGGCGATTGGCGCAGCGGTAGCGCGCTTCCCTGACACGGAAGAGGTCACTGGTTCGATCCCAGTATCGCCCACGAGCACGACGCGAGAGGCCGCCCCGGCACCGTCCGGAGCGGCCTCTCGCGTGCCGACCGTCACCCTGACCGGATGCACGGTTCAGGTCGGAAGTCGGCTAGTATGTGCTTCGCGCCGGAACACCGGAGGGTTCGCAAGAGCTCTCGCGGGACCGGCCGCGCGGATGTGGCTCAGTTGGTAGAGCATCACCTTGCCAAGGTGAGGGTCGCGGGTTCGAGTCCCGTCATCCGCTCGGAGGCCCACTCTCTGGCCTGCTCCTCCGGGAGCGTGAGAGGACGCGTCTCAAGGTGGAGTGGCCGAGAGGCGAGGCAGCGGCCTGCAAAGCCGTATACGTGGGTTCGAATCCCATCTCCACCTCGCAGCAGTGCAGCACCCCGGGCGATTGGCGCAGCGGTAGCGCGCTTCCCTGACACGGAAGAGGTCACTGGTTCGATCCCAGTATCGCCCACCAGCACGAAGGCCGTCCCGGTTCCCCGGGGCGGCCTTCGTCGTCCACTACCCTCGGCCCATGCCTGACCTGCGCCCCGCCCACGACGTGCTGCCGCTCGGCACCGCCCCGCGTCCCACGACCGCCGCCGAGCTCCTCGCCCGGCTGCGCCCCGCGCTGCTCGGCCTGCTCGGGCCGACCGTCGAGGGCGCCGACCGGGCGCGGCTCGACGCAGACCTCGACGGCCCCGACGTCTCGCGGCTCGACGTCGACCTGACGGGGGTGCGCGTGCGCGTCGGCAGCCAGGGCGCCGCTCGGAGCGCGGAGCACGCCACGGGGGACGCGCCCGGCCGCTCGTCCCGGGACGTCGAGGACGTGCGCTCGCGCGAGGACGCGGTCCTGCGCCGGGTGCGCGTCGACGCGCACCCGCTCCTGGTCGAGGACGTGCCGATGGACGTCGCCGCCGAGGCCGGGGGCCTGCGGTTCCGCTGGGTCGAGGACACCGCCGGCGGCCTCGGGGTCGAGGGCGTCGAGCCCGACGACGCCGCGCCCCTCACCGGCCACGTCCGGGTCGCGGCGCCGCGCGACGCGATCGTCACGACCGCACGGCGGCTCGTGGCGACGGAGCTCCAGAACCTCGGCCTCACGCTCGCGTCGCTCGACGTCGAGCTCGAGTCGGCGGGGCCCCGCAGCGTAACCCTCCACGGGTTCGCCCGGGTCCGCAAGGGCATCCTCTCGGCGAGCGTTCGCGCGACGGGGACCGCGGAGGTCGACGCACGCATGGTGCTCACCGTTCGGGACCTCGAGCTGTCGAGTCGCAACCCCGTCGTCGCGGCCCTGCTCCTGGCCGCGCGCGGCGAGCTGGCCAAGGCCGAGGGGCACCAGGTCGACCTCGTGTCCGACCTGCCGCCGGGCGTCCGCCTCGCGGACGTCCGCGTCGACGTCGGCGAGACGCTCGCCGTCACCGCACGCTTCGCCTGACGGGCCGGGGCGCCCTTGTGGAGGTCCGCGTGCGCACGTAGCGTCGAGGACATGTGCCGGAACATCACGACCCTGCGCGGCCTCGAGCCCCCCGCCACCGACGAGGAGATCGAGGCGGCCGCGCGTCAGTTCGTCCGCAAGGTCACCGGGATCCAGCGCACGAGCGCGGCGACCGAGGAGCCGTTCGAGCGCGCGGTCGACGAGGTCACGGCGATCGTCGCGCGGCTGCTCGACGAGCTGCCGGAGCGCCGCAACCCGCCGTCGACCGTCCCCCCGCTCCGTCGCGAGGAGGTCCGGGCGCGCATCGCCGCGCGCGAGGCGGCCGAGCGCGAGCACGAGCGGGCACACGCCCTGGGGATAGCCCACACCCACTGAGACGGCCCGCGGGCCCGCGCTTGCCGGAGGTCGGAGCGTGCGCCGCGTGCACGCCACCGCGGCGGCGCCGTCTAGGCTCGTCACCCGTGAGTGCTGCACCCGCCCCGACCCCGCCGCCAGAGGCCACGCGCCCCGAACCCGTCAGCGCGAGCATGCGCCGCGCGAAGGCGGACGCGCGCTCCGCGCACGTGACGATCGGGCAGGTCCGCGAGGAGGGGGCGGGGCGGGTGACGATCGACTGCTCGTGCGGCATGTCGCTCACGAACGGCCCGGACTGGACCGTCGACGAGCACATCCGCCTCCACCGGGCGGAGGCGCGCTACCTCGCGCTGAGCGCGGTCGCCCCGGCCGGGATGTCGCGGCTCATCCCGGTCGACGCCGACCGGCTGCCGCGCGTGGACTGACCGGCGCTCAGAGCTCGTCGGGGTCGTCCCAGGACGTGCCCGACGACGCGCCGTCGATCGGCCGGCGCTCGTTCTCCGACAGCGACTGCGGGGCCTTGGTCGCGTCCCCACCGGTCAGCACGTCACCGACGGACTCCCCCTCCTCCTCACGGCGCGGGGACAGTCGTGCGGAGGCGACGTCCGACTCGTTGAGGTCGTCGCGGTGGTCTGCGTGGGTGCTCATGGCACGGGTCTACCAGGTCCGACGCCGCCATGCACGACCGTCCGCGGCTCGGCGCGGTCGGGGCCCGACGCGGTGAGACGGCCGCGGGACCCGACCTACGATCGGCGCGCGCTTGGCACACTATTTGTGCACGTGTCCCCAGTCACGCGAGGTCGGGCGCCTCCTGCGACGACAGCGACCCGGGGGGCGTGGAATCCTCGAGGGCATGCAGACCTGGCCCGGCCACCCCTACCCGTTGGGCGCCACCTATGACGGGACGGGGACGAACTTCGCCCTGTTCTCCGAGGTCGCGGAGCGCGTGGAGCTCTGCCTCCTCGGCGACGACGGCACCGAGACGCGCGTCGACCTCGAGGAGGTCGACGCGCACGTCTGGCACGTCTACCTGCCCGGGAAGGGGCCCGGCACGCGCTACGGCTACCGGGTGCACGGGCCGTACGACCCGGCGAACGGCCACCGGTGCAACCCGGCCAAGCTGCTCCTCGACCCGTACGCGAAGGCGATCGAGGGACGGGTCGACGGCGACGAGTCCCTGTTCTCCTACCGCTTCGCCGACGGCGGCGAGGCGGCACCGCCCGAGGAGGACCCCGAGAGCGGCGGGACGGACGAGGCACCCGCGACCGCTCCCCCGCTCAACGACGAGGACTCCGCCGGCCACACGATGGTCTCGGTCGTCATCAACCCGTACTTCGACTGGGGGCACGACCGCCCGCCGAACCGGGACTACCACGACAGCGTGATCTACGAGGCGCACGTCAAGGGCATGACGATGCTCCACCCGGACGTGCCCGACGAGCTGCGCGGCACCTACGCGGGCATGGCCCACCCGGCCGTGATCGAGCACCTCGTGACGCTGGGCGTCACCGCGGTGGAGCTCATGCCGGTGCACCAGTTCGTCAACGACCCCACGCTCGTCGAGAAGGGGCTGTCGAACTACTGGGGCTACAACACCATCGGCTTCTTCGCGCCCCACAACGGGTACGCGGCGTACGGGACGCGCGGGCAGCAGGTCATGGAGTTCAAGACCATGGTCAAGGCGCTGCACGAGGCGGGCATCGAGGTCATCCTCGACGTCGTCTACAACCACACCGCGGAGGGCAACCACCTCGGCCCGACGCTGAGCTTCCGCGGCATCGACAACAAGGCGTACTACCGGCTCGTCGACGGCGACGAGGCCCACTACTTCGACACCACCGGCACGGGCAACTCGCTGCTCATGCGCTCGCCGCACGTGCTCCAGCTCATCATGGACTCGCTGCGGTACTGGGTGACGGAGATGCACGTGGACGGGTTCCGCTTCGACCTCGCGGCGACCCTGGCGCGGCAGTTCCACGAGGTCGACCGCCTCTCGGCGTTCTTCGACATCGTGCAGCAGGACCCGGTGATCTCCCAGGTCAAGCTCATCGCCGAGCCGTGGGACCTCGGCGACGGCGGCTACCAGGTGGGCGGGTTCCCGCCGCTGTGGACGGAGTGGAACGGGCAGTACCGGGACACCGTGCGCGACTTCTGGCGCGGTGAGCCCTCGACGCTGCCCGAGCTCGCGAGCCGCCTCACGGGCTCGTCCGACCTCTACGAGCACGGCGGCCGCAAGCCCATCGCGTCGATCAACTTCGTCACCGCGCACGACGGCTTCACGCTGAACGACCTCGTCTCCTACGACGAGAAGCACAACGAGGCCAACGGCGAGGGCAACAACGACGGCGAGAGCCACAACCGGTCGTGGAACTGCGGCGTGGAGGGACCGACGGACGACCCGGACGTGCGGGCGCTCCGCGCACGGCAGCGCCGCAACTTCCTCGCCACGCTGCTGCTCTCGCAGGGCGTGCCGATGCTCGCGCACGGCGACGAGATCGCGCGCACGCAGGGCGGCAACAACAACGGATACTGCCAGGACAACGCGATCACGTGGATGGACTGGGGCGGCGAGGCGGGCCTCGACGACGAGCGGGCCGCGCTCCTCGACTTCGCCCGTCGCGTGGTGTGGCTGCGGCGCGACCACCCGGTCCTGCACCGGCGACGCTTCTTCCTCGGCCGCGGCGGCTCCGGGACGGCCGACGACGAGCTGCCGGACATCGAGTGGCTCGACATCACCGGCTCGCGCATGGACCAGCAGGACTGGGACCACGCGTACGCGCGCACCGTCATGGTGTTCCTCAACGGCGACGCGATCCCCGAGCAGGACCGGCGCGGCGAGCCGATCGTGGACGACTCGTTCCTCCTGATGCTCAACGCGCACTCCGACGCGCTGGAGTTCACCGTGCCCCCCGCGAGGTACGGGGAGGGCTGGGACGTCGTGCTGGACACCGACGGCACGGTGGACGTCGGCGACGCCCTGCACCCGGGAGACACGGTCTCCGTGACGGGCCGCAGCGTCATCGTCCTGACCCGCCCGCCGCTGCGATGACGGCCGCCGTCCCCACCGTCGGCGCAGCCGGCGCGCACGGCACGCCGCCCCGCGTCCCCGTCTCGACATACCGGCTCCAGCTCGGGCCCGACCTCAGTTTCGACGACGCCGCGCGCCAGGTCCCGTACCTCGCCTCCCTCGGCGTCACGCACGTCTACCTCTCCCCCGTGCTCCAGGCCGCGCCCGGCTCGACGCACGGCTACGACGTCGTCGACCACACGCGCGTCAGCGCCGAGCTCGGCGGGCGCGACGGCCTGGAGCGTCTCGCCGCGAGCGCCCGGGCGGCGGGCCTGGGCCTGGTGCTCGACGTCGTGCCGAACCACATGGCGGTGCCGACGCCCGCGTGGCACAACCACGCGCTGTGGTCGGTCCTCGAGGACGGCGCCGATTCGCCGTACGCCCGGTGGTTCGACGTCGACTGGTCGGCGGGCGAGGGCGCGGTGCTCATGCCGGTCCTCGGCGCACGCCTGGGCGACGTGCTCGCGGCGGGCGAGATCGCGCTCGACGAGGTCGAGGTCCCCGGGTCGCCGGGGCCGCGTCGCGTGCTGCGGTACCACGACCACGTCTTCCCCGTGCGGGCGGGCACGGAGGACCTGCCCCTCACCGAGCTGGTGGAGCGTCAGCACTACCGCCTCGCGTACTGGCGCGTGGGCGACGAGGAGCTCAACTACCGGCGCTTCTTCGACGTCGGGTCGCTCGTCGCGGTCCGGGTCGAGGACGAGGAGGTGTTCGACGCGACGCACGCGCTCGTGCTCGACCTCGTCACGTCCGGGACCGTCGACGGCCTGCGCATCGACCACCCGGACGGCCTCGCCGACCCGGCGCAGTACCTCCAGCGTCTCGCCGACCGCACCGACGGCGCGTGGGTCGTCGTGGAGAAGATCCTCGCGGGCGAGGAGCAGGTGCCCCCGGACTGGGCGACGGTCGGGACGACGGGCTACGACGTCGCGTGGCGGCTGCAGCAGCTCTTCGTCGATCCCGGCGGCCGGTCGGGTCTGGACGCGGTGATGACGCGTCTGACGGGCGAGGTTCCGGGCGGGCTGGGCGCGCTCGTCGAGGAGGCGAAGCGCGAGGTCGTCGCGGGCCCGCTGTACGCGGAGCTGCACCGCCTGACCGACCTCGCGGCCGCCGTCTGCCACGACGACCCGCGCCTGCGCGACCACACGTGGCGCGGCCTGCACCAGTGCCTGCGCGAGCTGCTCGTCGCGTTCGACCGCTACCGGGCGTACGTCGTGCCGGGCACCCCTCCGCGGCACGAGGCGGTGCGCGCGGTCGAGGAGACTGCCCAGCGCGCCCGGGCCCGGCTCGACCCGCAGCGTACCGAGACGCTCGACGTCGTGGTCGACCTCGTGCTGGGCCGGGAGGTCGGGAGCGCGGGCCGGCGCCGCGAGGCACGCCGCGACGAGCTCGTGGTGCGGTTCCAGCAGGTCTGCGGCGCGGTGACGGCGAAGGGCGTGGAGGACACCGCGTTCTACCGGTGGACCGAGCTCGTGAGCCTGTGCGAGGTGGGGGGCGAGCCGGACCGGTTCAGCCTCGGTGTGCACGACTGGCACGCCTTCGCGCAGCGGTTCGCCGCGCTCACGCCGCACGCCCTTACGGCGGGGTCGACGCACGACACCAAGCGCGGCGAGGACACGCGCGCGGCGCTCGGGGTGCTGTCCGAGGACGCGGCGGGCTGGTCACGGCTCGTCGACGAGGTCCGCGCGGCGACCGCCCCGTACCGCGGGGTGCTCGTGGACGGCCTCGCCGAGAACCTGCTGTGGCAGACCGTGGCGGGCACGTGGCTGCCCGACACCGGCACCGGGACCGACCCCTCCGACGCGGCTGCGGGCGGGGCGGTCGCCCCCGACCGGCTCGTCGACTACCTGCGCAAGGCGCTGCGCGAGGCGAAGGTCGCGACGTCGTGGACGAGCCCGGACGCCGCCTACGAGGAGGCCGTCGCGGACCTCGCGCGGCGCGCGCTCGCCGACCCCGCGGTGACCGGCGCGTTCGCCCGGTGGTCCCGCGACCACCACGAGGAGCTGCGTGCCGCGAGCCTCGGGATCACGCTCGTACGGCTCACGGCGCCCGGCGTCGCGGACGTGTACCAGGGCGCGGAGTCGTACGCGCCGACCCTCGTGGACCCCGACAACCGCCGCCCGGTGGACGTCGGGGCGCTGACCGAGCGGCTCGCGCGGCTCGACGGCGGGGCGCCCGCCCGCACGCTCGCAGACGAGAAGCTGCTCGTCACGGCGCGCGCCCTGCGGCTGCGCCGCGCCCTGGCCGACGCGTTCGTGGGCGACGGCGCCGGGTACGCGCCCGTCGCGTCGTCGACGCCGTGCGCGCTCGCGTTCGCGCGCACCACGCCGGGCAGCGCGGAGACGGGCGTCGCGCGCGTCGTGACCGTCGCGACGCGGCTCGCGGGCACGGTCGACCGGCTCGGCGGATGGCGCGACCACGTCGTCGCGCTCCCCGAGGGCACGGGAGCGTGGGTCGACGTGCTCACCGGACGCGAGCACGCGTCCGGCACGGTGCGCGTGGCCGACCTGCTCGCCGACCTGCCGGTCGCGCTCCTCGTCGACCCGGGCGACGCGGCGGGCGCCGCCGTCGCGCGCACGGGCGAGGCCCGGGAGCCCGCGGGGGGCGCGCCGTGACGACCGACCCGACGAGCCAGGCGCCCGAAGTCCCCTCGCCCCGCGTCCCCCCGCCGCGATCGACCCCCATGCTCGCCGTGCCCGGACCACGGCCGGTCGTGTGGGCGCCGACGGCACGCAGCGTCGAGCTGCTCCTGCCCGCGCCGGGCTCCGGGACGTTCGAGGGAGCGCGGCGGCTCCCGCTGCGCCTCGTGGGCGCGCACGTGCCCGGCTGGTGGGGCTACGACCACGAGCTGCCGTGGGGCACGGACTACGGCTTCGCGGTCGACGGCGGCCCGGGGCGCCCGGACCCGCGCAGCCCGTGGCAGCCGTACGGGGTGCACGGTCCGAGCCGCACGTTCGACGCGGCGTACGCGTGGACCGACGACGCGTGGGCGGGCCGCGACGTGCGGGGCGAGGTCGTCTACGAGCTGCACGTGGGCACCTTCACGCCGCAGGGCACGCTCGACGCCGCGATCGACCGGCTCGACCACCTCGTCGACCTAGGCGTCGGCGCGGTCGAGCTCCTCCCCGTCGCGGCGTTCGGCGGCGAGCGGGGCTGGGGCTACGACGGCGTGCACCTGTACGCGGTGCACGAGCCCTACGGGGGCCCGCGCGCCCTGCAGCGGTTCGTGGACGCCGCCCACGCCCGGGGTCTCGCGGTCGTGCTCGACGTCGTCTACAACCACCTCGGGCCGTCCGGGAACTACCTGCCGGAGTTCGGCCCGTACTTCACCGACGCGCACACGACGCCGTGGGGCTCGGCGGTGAACCTCGACCGGCCGGGCAGCCGGGAGGTGCGCGAGTGGGTGATCGACAACGCCGAGCGGTGGTTCGTCGAGTTCCACGTGGACGCGCTGCGCCTCGACGCCGTGCACGCCCTCGTCGACGACTCCGCGACGCACCTGCTGGCCGAGCTCGCCCGGCGCGTCGACCGCGTCGAGCAGGAGCTCGGACGGCCGCTCACGCTCGTCGCGGAGTCGGACGAGAACGACCCGGCCACGGTCACGGGCGCCGAGCAGGGCGGGCGCGGCATGCGCGCCCAGTGGGCCGACGACGTCCACCACGCCGTGCACGCGCTCCTCACGGGCGAGCGGCAGGGCTACTACGTCGACTTCGGCTCCGTCGCGGTGCTGCGCAAGGCGCTCACGGGCGCGTTCGTGCACGACGGCACGTACTCCACCTTCCGCGGCCGCACGTGGGGCCACCCGGTCCCGTCCGGGACCGACGGGCACGCGTTCGTCGTGAGCTCCCAGAACCACGACCAGGTCGGCAACCGCGCGTTCGGGGACCGGACGTCGGCCACGCTCGACGGCGGCGGGCTCGCCGTGGCCGCGGCGCTCGTCCTGGTCTCGCCCTTCACCCCGCTGCTCTTCATGGGCGAGGAGTGGGGCGCGTCGACGCCGTGGCAGTTCTTCACCGACCACGCCGAGCCGGAGCTCGCCGAGGCGGTCCGGCGCGGGCGGGCGGCGGAGTTCGCCGACCACGGGTGGGGCGACGGCGCGCCCGTGCCCGACCCGCAGGACCCGGCGACCCGCGACGCGAGCGTCCTCGACTGGTCCGAGCGCGACCGCGGCGAGCACGCACGGCTGCTCGCCTGGTACCGGACGCTGGTGGCGCTGCGGTCGCGGCCGGACGTCCGCTCGGGCGACCTCTCGGTCGTGCGCGTGCACGGCCCCGGGGGCGTGGACGACGACGCCTCGGGCGAGGAGCCGGCGGCGACCTCGGCCCCGCGCGGCGGTCCCGCGTTCGTCGTGGACCGCCGGACCGTCGCGGTCGCGGTCAACCTCGGTGCGGAGCCCCGGCGGCTCCGGCTCGCGCTCGGCGGCACGCCGCGCGTCCTCGCCGCGTGGCACCCGGCGACGAGCGTGCACCGACGCCACGTCGACCTGCCCGCGCGTTCGGTCGCCGTCCTGTCCTGGGTGTGACTACGCTCACGCCCATGTCGACGACGAAGAAGGCGAAGAAGAAGCACGGCAAGGGCTCGGGGTCCGGCTCAGGCTCCGGCTCCGTGCCGGCGCTCGACGCCGACTGGGAGGTCGCCCCCACGGAGTCGTTGCGCGTGCCCGCCGGCTTCGACCTCGCGGCGTTCGACCGCGGGTCCACGCCGGGTTTCGCCGGCGACAAGGCGGCCGGCCAGGCGCTCGTCGCGCGGCACGCGGACGAGCTCTCCGAGCTGCAGGAGCGCCTGTTCGCCGAGGGCCGCTCGGGCGGGTCGCGCTCGGTCCTGCTCGTCCTGCAGGGCATGGACACCGCGGGTAAGGGCGGCATCGTGCGGCACGTCGTCGGGCTCGTCGACCCGCAGGGCGTCGCGCACCGGTCCTTCGGCGTCCCGACGCCCGAGGAGCGCGAGCACAACTACCTCTGGCGCATCCGCCGCGCCCTGCCCGACCCCGGGTACATCGGCGTCTTCGACCGCTCGCACTACGAGGACGTGCTCGTCGCACGCGTCGACGGCCTCGTGCCGCCCGAGGTCTGGGAGGCGCGGTACGACGAGATCAACCGGTTCGAGGAGAAGGTCGTCGCGGCGGGCACGACCATCGTCAAGGTCGCGCTGCTCGTGTCCTACGAGGAGCAGCGCGCGCGGCTCATGGAGCGCCTCGAACGCCCGGACAAGTTCTGGAAGTACAACCCGAACGACGTCGACTCGCGCCAGAAGTGGCCCGCGTACCAGGAGGCCTACCAGGCCGTCCTCGACCGGACGAGCAGCGAGACCGCGCCCTGGCACGTCGTCCCGGCCGACCGCAAGTGGTTCGCACGCCTCGCGGTGAGCGAGCTCCTGCTCGACGCGCTGCGCCGCCTCGACCTCGGCTGGCCCCCGGCCGACTTCGACATCGAGGTCGAGAAGAAGCGACTCGCGGCGACCTGAGCTCGGACGCCGCGGTTCAAGCCCTGCTGAGGGAGAGCCACCGCTCGGTCACGACATAGCCGACCCGCGCGTTCATCCGCAGGCTCGCGGTGTTGACCTGCGCTCCACCGGTCGCGAACTCGCGCACGCCGCGTCGTGCCAGCGCGAGGACCGAGGCTGCCTTCACCGCCGACGCGACCCCCCGACATCGCCAGCCCGGGTGCACCGACGTGCGATCTGTCTCGGCCCGGTCCCCGTCCTGGGCCAGGACCGTCGCGCCCACCATCCCGTGCTCGGGGTGCGTCGCTCCGACGACCGTCCCGCCCTGTGCACGGGCGTCAGCGAGCCCCGCCGCCGTCAGAGGCTCGTGCGGAGTCGCCGGGGTGCGGGGATAGTCGGGTCCGGTGAGCGCGTCGAGCGCCACCACGGCCTCGTCGTGCTCGGGCCCGAGCTCCGCGCACGACACGCCCAGCGCCGCCACGTGCGCGAGCGCCCGGCGCGCAGGCTCCAGGTCCGTGTCGTGCCGGACGTGCAGCCGCGCGCCCCACGACTCGGCGACGACCACGAACCCGTCCGCCAGCAGCCCGACCACCGCCGGGTCGTCGTCGCGCAGCACGACCGTCCGGGGCGCGTCAGCGACGACGTCCGGGTCCTCACCCGTCGTCACGACCCGACCGCGGCGCGCGCGACCGCGCGGCCGTCCTCGGCGAGCGCGCCGAGGCGCGAGAGCGCGCGGTAGTACTTCTTGCGGTACCCGCCGCGCAGCATCTCCTCCGTGAACAGGCTCCGCTCCCCCGTGTAGTCGCCCGACCCGGCGAGCAGCACGGGCACGTCGCGGTCGTAGAGACGGTCCACGAGGACGACGAGGCGCAGCGCGGCGGACTGCTCCGTCACGGTGTGCACGCCGGTGAGGGCGACGACCTCGACGCCGTCGAGCAGCGCACGGTAGCGGCTGGGGTGCACGTGCGACAGGTGGGCCAGCAGGTCGTCGAACGCGTCGAGCGTCGCACCGGTACGGCCCACGGCCGCGGCCCGCACCGCGTCCTCGGGCAGCGGGGCCGAGTCGGTGACGACCGCACGGTGGCGGTAGTCCTCGCCGTCGACGCGCAGCACCTCGAACCGGGCCGCGAGCGCCTGGATCTCGCGCAGGAAGTCCTCGGCCGCGAAGCGGCCCTCGCCGAGCGCCTCGGGCAGCGTGTTCGACGTCGCCGCGAGCGCGACGCCGCGGTCGGCGAGCTCGCGCAGGAGCCGGGACATGAGCACGGTGTCGCCCGGGTCGTCGAGCTCGAACTCGTCGATGCACACGAGCTTCTTCGTCGCGAGCGCGTCGACGGTCGCCTGGAAGCCGAGCGCGCCCACCAGGTTCGTGTACTCGACGAACGTGCCGTAGGCGCTCGCGTCGAGGCCCACGGCGTGCGCGAGGGACGTGAGGAGGTGGGTCTTGCCGACGCCGAACCCGCCGTCCATGTAGACCGCGGGCGCGGTCTGCTTGCGGCCGCCGAAGAGCCCCTTGCGCGCGGGCTTCACGACGGCGGCCGCGACCTCCTCGAGCCGCGCGACGGTGCGCGCCTGGCTCGGGTACGCGGGGTTCGCGCGGTAGGTCGAGAAGCGGGCGTCGGCGAAGTGCCGCGGCGGCAGGAGGTCGGCCAGCAGGCGTGCGGGCGGGACGGACGGGCGGACGTCAGCGAGGGCGCGCGTGCGTCCGGGCACGTCGAGGGTCGCGTCGGGGGCCGACGCGCGGGCGGTGCCGGGGAGGGCTGCCGGGGCCGAGGAGCCGCCGGCGACGGGCGCAGTCACGAGGATCCAGCCTACGCCTGCGGCTAACCTGGCCGCTGTGACCTCCACCACGGCGACCCCGGCCGGGCGCACCGACCTGCCCCCGCTCGACGTCCTGCTCCCCGCCGCGGAGCACCTGCCGCCCGACGCGCGCGAGGAGCGCCTCGCGGCGCTCTACGCGTACGGCCCGCCCGCACGCGGGTCGCACGTCGTGCGCGCCAACATGGTCGCGAGCGTCGACGGCGCGGCGTGGGGCCCGGACCACCGCTCGGGGTCGATCAACGACGACGCGGACTGGCGCGTCTTCCGCGTCCTGCGCGCGCTGGCCGACGTCGTGCTGGTCGGTGCGGGGACCGCCCGCGCGGAGGGGTACACCGCGCTCGACCGGCCGCGCGGCCTGCGGCACCTGCGCGACGCGCCGCTCGAGCTCGCGATCGTGACGCGGACCGGCCGCGTCCCCGAGGCCCTCGCCCGCGGCGACCGGCCGCCCCTCGTGCTGACCGGCCCCGCCGGGGCGGCCACGGCGACGGGCGACGTGCCCGCGGACCGGGTGCTCGTCGTCGGGCAGGACACCGCGGGCACGCGGGACGGGCACGCGCCGGGAGCCGCCGTCGACCTCGCCGCGGGGCTCGCCGCGCTCGCCGAGCGCGGGCTGGCCCGCGTGCTCACCGAGGGCGGGCCGACGCTGCTGGGCGACCTGCTCGCGGCGGACCTCGTCGACGAGCTGTGCGTCACCACGACGCCGAGCGTCGTCGGTCAGGGCCCGGGCCGCATCGTGGCCGGGGCGGCGCCGTCGGGCACGACGGCGCTCCCGCCCCGGGGCGCCTGCCTCGCGCACCTGCTGCACAGCCCCGAGGACCGGCCCGGCTCCCCCGCCGGTACGACCGCCGCGCGCTGGCTCCTGCCGATAGGCTGACCCGCGTGACCGACACGATCCTCGTCCTGACCGAAGACACGCTGAACCCGGCCGACGTGCAGCACATCCTGTCGCTGCACGAGGACGAGCAGCTCGCCTACCGGGTGCTCGTGCCCGCGGACACGGAGCGCAACGTGATCTCCGGGATCATCGACCACCTCAGCGTGGGCGAGCTCAAGGAGGCGTGGGACGAGGTCCTCGGTCGCGAGCCCTCGCCGGTCCAGGCGACGGTGACGGCGGGCGAGCAGCTCGAGCGCAGCGTCGCGGAGCTGCGCGCGGCGGGGCGCGAGGCCGACGGCTCGGTCGTCGACGACGACCCGCTGCCCGCGCTGCACAAGGCCGTCGCCGCGGACGGCGTGCGCGAGATCGTCGTCGTGACCTACCCGCACGCGGTCGAGGACACGTTCCACACCGACTGGGCGTCCCGCGCGCGCGAGGAACTCCACGTCCCCGTGCTGCACCTGTACTCGGGCACGAGCGAGCTGGGCTGACCCGGCGTCGAGCTTCTCTGCGGAGGTAGTGGCCCGATCCGTCGAGGTAGAGGCCCGGTCCGTCGAGGTGGAGGCCCGGTCAGGCCCCGCGGACGCGGTGCCCCGCGCGGCGGATGGTCGCGCGCGCGAGCTGGTCGGTCGAGTCGAGGTAGAGCGGGTCGGCGAGCAGGTCGTGGTCGACCGCGACGACCGACAGCTCCGTGCAGCCCAGCACGATCACCTGGGCACCCCGCTCGACGAGCCGGCCCGCGACGGCGCGGAACGTCTCGATGTCGACCGGCCGGCCGGCCTTGACCTGCTCGTAGATGATCTGCGAGACGAGCACCTGGTCGGCCTCGTCCGGGACGAGCGCGTCGACGCCGTGGTGCGCGAACGCGTCCTGGTAGACGCCCGACGCCGCGGTCCCCGCCGTCGCGAGCAGCCCCACCGCGCGCAGGTCCGCGACCCGTGACCGGGCCGCGTCGACCGTCGTGTCGATGATGGACACGAACGGGACGCTGATCGCGTCGAGCACCTGCTGGGTGAAGTAGTGCGCCGTGTTGCACGGCATGACGAGGAAGTCCGCCCCGAAGCGCTCGAGCCGTTCCGCGTCGCGCGCGAGCACCGGACCCGGGTCCGCGTCCGAGCGGCCGAGGATGAACGCCGTGCGGTCGGGGATCGTCGCGTGGTTGAGCACGACGGCGTCCACGTGGTCCTGGTCGCGCTCCGCCTCCGTGAGCTCGACGAGGAGCTGGAGGAAGTACGCCGTGGCGAGCGGCCCGACCCCTCCGAGCACTCCGACGAGGGGCTGGGCGTGGTCCTGGTCCGGTCGCGAGGTCACCCGTGGATCCTACGGCGGCCCGCCCCACCGGCCGCCACGGCCACAGGTCCCTCCTGGCTCCGACCGACCTGCCGTGGGCGGTCCGGTCCGCGACCCTAACGCCGTGCGCCCCGCCCCGCCCGCCCCGCGATGCTGACCCCATGGCTCCGATGCTCGCCGGCCCGGCGGTCGACCCGCGCGTCTTCGCGGTGCCCCAGCCCGTGCTCGACAGCGGCGACGGACTGCGGCTGCGCCCGTGGACCGGCGACGACGCCCCGGCCCTGCGTGCCGTGTACGACGACCCGGCGGTCCGGCGGTGGCACGTCCGGTCGCTCACGAGCGACGACGAGGCGCGCGACGTCGCGCTCGGGTGGGCGGCGCGGTGGGGCGAGGCGGTCGGGGCGTCGTGGGCCGTCGTCGACCAGGAGGGCACGCTCCGCGGGCGCGTCGCGCTGCGCGACGTGTCGCTGCACGACGGGAGCGCCGAGGTCGCCTACTGGACGGTGCCCGAGTCCCGCGGCCAGCGGGTCGCACCACGCGCGCTGCGCACCGCGACGCGGTGGGCCTTCGACGCCGGGTTCCACCGGCTGTGGCTCGAGCACTCTGTCGACAACGCACCGTCGTGCCGCGCGGCGGCCTCGGCAGGCTTCGACGCGGAGGGGGTCCGGCGCTCGGCCGTGCTGCACGTCGACGGCTGGCACGACATGCACGTCCACGCCCGGATCGCTCCCGGGCCGCCGCTAGGGTGGCGGCCATGACCGTGCGACACGTCCTGTTCGACGCCGACGGCGTGCTCCAGCACATCCCCGAGGGCTGGCACGCGGCGGTCGCGCCCTACCTCGGCGACCGGACCCGGGAGTTCCTGCTCGAGACCTGGAGCGAGGAGCTGCCCATGCTGGTCGGCGACGGCGACTACCTCCCCGTGCTCGCTGCGGGGCTCGAGCGCTACGGCGTCACGGAGTCGGCCGAGGACGTCTACCGCGCCGTGTGGTTCGACGCGCTCGAGGTCGTCGAGGAGTCCTTCGACCTCGTGCGCGGGCTGCGTGCGAGCGGCTACGGCGTGCACCTCGGCACCAACCAGGAGAGCCGGCGCGTGCCGTTCATGCGCCAGACCCTCGGCTACGACGCCGAGTTCGACACGAGCTGGTACTCGTGCGAGCTCGGGATCGCCAAGCCCGACCCGCGGTTCTTCGTCGAGTCCGCCCGACGCATCGGCGCGGACCCGGACGAGGTGCTGTTCGTCGACGACACCGCGCGCAACGTCGAGGGCGCGCGCGCCGCCGGCATGGTCGGGGTGCACTGGGACGTCTCGCGCGGCCACGACGAGCTCGTGCGCACGTTGGCCGGGCACGGCGTCGCCGTCCGAGCCGGTCAGGGCGCCGCCGCCGAGGACGTCGCGAGCGACGGTAGTCCGGGCGCGGCCGTACCCGGCCCGTAGGATGGCGGGCGCCCGCCGACCACACAGAGAAACGGACGACCCTCCGCGATGACGTACGGCAACGCCGAGTTCCTCCCCATCGTCCTGGGGACCAACCTCAACACCTACAACATCGCGAGGTCGTTGCACGAGGCGTACGGCGTGCGCACGCTGGCCCTGGGCCGCTTCCCGCTGCGCGAGACGGCGGACTCCCGCATCGTCGACGTGCGCACCTACCGCGACTTCGACGACCCGGAGCGCATCGTCGCGGTCCTGCGCGAGCTGGCCGAGGAGTTCCCGGGCCGCAAGCGCCTGCTCGTCGCGAACATCGAGTTCTACACGAACGTCGTGATCGCGCACCGCGCCGAGCTCGAGGACCTGTACGTCATCCCGCTCGTCGGCCAGGAGCTGGCCGCGCGCCTCATGAACAAGACGGACTTCTACCGCACCTGCGCGGAGCTGGGCGTGCCGCACCCGGAGACGGCGATCGCGACGGCGGCGGACGTCGACGCGCCGGGCTTCGGCGAGAACCTGCCGTTCCCCTACCCGCTCATCCTCAAGCCGTCGGACACGGACACGTACCCGCGCCTGCGGTTCGAGGGCAAGAAGAAGGTCTACCTCGTCCAGGACGCGGCCGAGCTGCGCGACGTCGCACGCCGCATCTACGCCGCGGGGTACACCGACGACCTCATCGTCCAGGAGTACCTCGCGGGCGACGAGTCGGTCATGCGCGTGGTCAACACGTACTCCGACCGGCACGGCCGCTTGCGGTTCCTCTCCGCGGCGCAGATCGTGCTCGGCGAGTACGACCCGAAGCTCGTCGGGAACTACAACGCCGTCGTGACGATGAAGGACGACAAGCTCACCGAGTCGGTCCGGCACCTGCTCGACAGCCTCGGCTACGTCGGCGCCGCGAACCTCGACGTCATGTACGACCGCCGCACGGGCACGAGCAAGATCCTCGAGGTCAACCTGCGCCAGGGTGCGGCGAGCTTCTACACGATGGCCGCGGGCGGCAACCTCGCGCGCTGCTACGTCGAGGACCTGGTGCACGGGCGCGAGCTGCCCGAGCAGGTCACGTCGGAGGCGCGCCTGTGGGTCAACGTGCCCTACCCCGTCGTGCGCGCTCTCGTGCCGGTGTCGCTGCGCCACCGCGTGAAGAAGGCCCGTAAGCACGGCGTGTGGCACACGCTGCGCTACGCGCCCGACCGCAGCCTGCGCCGCCGCCTCGACGTGTGGCGCGTCGACCTGCGCCACACGCTCGACTACGTGAAGTTCGCGCGCTCCCGCCCGTCGGCATGACCCTCCCGCCGACCAGGTGGTCTCGGCGCGTCCAGCATCACTGACGCGCAGGGATCGCCTGTTCGGCCGGCGGGGATCGCCTGGTCGAGGGGGCTCAGGCGCCCAGTGCCGACCGCACGGCCTCGACGATGCGGCGCGCCGTCGCGACCCCGACCGTCGTCGGCAGGTTGACGACGCGGGCCACGAGGTCCTCCGTCGTCGCGAGCGCGGGGTCGCCGGGCGTGTACCCGTAGACCGTCGGGTCGTCCGGGCCGGGGAACAGCGCGGGGCGGTACCACTTGCCGACGTAGAACCCGGCGACGGTGAGCTCCCGCACGAGCCGGTCGGCGGTCGCCGCGTCGGGCGCGAAGAACGGGAACCGGACGAGCGGCGTGCGCTCGCCGACCCCCGCCGGCACCTCGACGACGTCGGACAGCCCGCGCACGTACTCCGCCACGGTGTCCGCGCGACGCGCCTCGACGTCGCCGCTCGACCGCAGCGCGTCGACCATCCGGCCGGTGACCCACGACGACGGCCGCTGCGGCGGGTGCGCGAGGCCGCCCCGGTTCTCCACGGGGGCGATCGCCGGCTCGTACGCGCCGACGGCGGTGAGCGCGCCGCGGACCTTGCCCGCCGCCCCGCCGGGGAGGCGGTTGAGCACGCGGACCTGCGTGCGGAAGCTGCGCGCGGCGAGGTCGAGCCGGGCCCCGACGACCGGCAGCGCGTCGAGCGCGGACACGATCGCGGCACGCAGCGACGGGTCGAGCGCGGGGCTCACCCACACGGCACCGCCGAACCGCGTCGGCAGCATCTTCTCCACGCCGAACGAGTGGAACGAGACGTCCGCGACCGGCGACCCGTCGACGTCGCGCGCGAGGCGCGTGACGCAGTGCGCGCTGTCCTCCACGAGGAGCGCCCCGACCGAGCGCGCCGCGGCGCGCAGCCGGAGCGCGGCGGCGTCGTCGACGATGCCGAACGTGTTCTGCAGCACGACGGCACGCGTGTCCGACCCGACCGCGAGCCGGTCGGGGTCGATCGCGACGGTCGCCGGGGACACCTCGGCGTAGACGGGCCGCAGGCCTGCGACGAGGACGGGGTCGACGGCCGTCGAGCACGTGAACACCTGGGTGACCACGTCGCCCGCGCCGCGCACCTCGGCGAGCGCCCGGAACACGACCTCCATCCCGTAGCGGGCCTTGAAGACGAGGAACCAGTCGGCCGGGTCGGTGCCCGTCCGGTCGGCGAGCATCCTCGTCGCGGTCGCGTCCTGCGGGTGGCGGCTCATCGTTCTCCGTGTCGTCCGGCGTCAGAGGGGGTCAGAGAGGTCGAGCCGACGCAGCGGCCCGCCGGGCCTAGCCTGCCACGTCACCCGACGGGCCCGGACCGCGCGCGGCGTCGGGCCCGACCCGGGAGCGGCGGACGCACCGACGGCGGCCGCCGCGCCGGAGCGCGACGACCGCCGTCGGTGCGTGCGGTGGTGAGCCGTCAGGCGTCGGACTCGGTCCGGTCGCCCGACCACTCGGTGTGGAACGTGCCCGACTTGTCGACGCGGCGGTAGGTGTGCGCGCCGAAGAAGTCGCGCTGCGCCTGGATGAGCGCGGCGGGCAGGCGCTCGGCCCGGACGCCGTCGTAGTAGGCGAGCGACGACGAGAACGCGGGCGTGGGGACCCCGTTCAGCGCGGCCTGCGACACGACCCGACGCCAGGCGGCGAGGCCGTTGCCGACCGCGCCGGTGAAGTACTCGTCGGCGAGGAGCAGCGGGAGCTGCGCGTCGCGCTCGTACGCCTCGGTGATGCGGTTGAGGAAGCGCGCGCGGATGATGCAGCCGCCGCGCCAGATGCGGGCCATCGCGCCGCGGTCGATGTCCCAGCCGTACTCGGCCGACGCCGCCGCGATCTGGTCGAAGCCCTGCGAGTACGCGACGACCTTCGACGCGTAGAGCGCGAGGCGCACGTCCTCGACGAACGCGTCGCGGTCCTGCACGTCCCACGCGGCGGCGTCGGCGGGCAGCGCCGCACGGCCTGCCTCGCGCTGCGGGACCGAGCCGGACAGCGCGCGGGCGAACGTCGCCTCCGCGATGCCGGTGATCGGCACGCCGAGGTCGAGGCCGTTCTGCACCGTCCAGCGGCCGGTGCCCTTCTGCTCCGCCTGGTCGAGCACGACGTCCACGAACGCCTTGCCGGTCTCCGCGTCCACGTGCTGGAGCACGTCCGCGGTGATCTCGATGAGGAACGACTCGAGGTCGCCCGTGTTCCACTGCGCGAAGATCTCGCCGATCTCCTGCGCGGACGCGCCGAGCCCCTGCTTGAGCAGGTCGTAGGCCTCGGCGATGAGCTGCATGTCGGCGTACTCGATGCCGTTGTGCACCATCTTGACGAAGTGGCCGGCGCCGTCCGGGCCGACGTAGGTGCAGCACGGCACGCCGTCGACCTTCGCCGAGATGTCCTCGAGGATCGGGCCGAGGCTCTGGTAGGACTCGCGCGTGCCGCCGGGCATGATCGACGGGCCGTTGAGCGCGCCCTCCTCGCCGCCCGAGACGCCGGTGCCGACGAAGTGCAGGCCCTGCGCCGCGAGCGCCTTCTCCCGGCGGATCGTGTCCGGGAAGTGCGCGTTGCCGGCGTCGACGACGATGTCGCCCTCCTCCAGCAGCGGCACGAGCTCGTCGATGACCGCGTCGGTGGCCGCGCCCGCCTTGACCATGATGACGACCTTGCGCGGACGCTCGAGCGACGCGACGAAGTCGGCCATCGACTCGGACGGGACGAAGTCGCCCTCGCTGCCCGCCTCGGCGATCAGGGACTCGGTCTTGGCGTACGAGCGGTTGTGCACCGCGACCGTGTAGCCGTGCCGGGCGAAGTTGCGGGCCAGGTTGCGACCCATGACGGCGAGTCCGGTCACACCGATCTGTGCGCGTGCTGACATCTGCTTCCCTGCTCCTCGAGGGTCGGTCCCGGCGCACGACGGCTGCGCGCGGGGAGGGCGCGGAACCGTTCCGGGCCGGGCGCGGGCGCGCGGCCGGGTGCACCGGTGATGGATACGCGGCCAGCCTAGTCCTCGTGCGCCGCACCGCTCCCGAGGGGCCACGATCCGGTCACCCGCAGCGTTCTTGACGAAGTCGGGATCACGATTCGATGACAGCCGCGCGGCGTGCGTCCGGTTCGTCCGGTCGGCTCGTAGTGTGCCGAGAGTGATCACCGCTCACGGGACCGACGCTCCCCCGGAGTTCCGTGCCGTCCTCGACGCCCTCGGCGCGCGGCGGCTACGACCCGAGGTGACGTTGCGCGAGGTCCCCGCCCCCCGCCGGATCGCGCCCTGGTCGGTCGCGCTCACGGGCGAGGTCGAGGCCCCGCGCGCCGACGACCCCGACCTCGCGTCCGGGCGGTTCATCGTGCTCCACGACCCGGCAGGCCAGGAGGCGTGGCAGGGCAGCTTCCGCGTCGTGACGATGGTGCGCGCGACGCTGGAGCCGGAGATGGCGTCCGAGGAGATGCTCGCCGAGGTCGCGTGGACCTGGCTCGAGGACGCGCTCCGCGACACGGGAGCGGCCGTGCGCGCGGAGGGCGGCACGGTGACGCGCGTGCTGTCGCAGAGCTTCGGCGCGCTCGCCGGGAAGGACAACGACGTCGAGCTGGAGATGCGCGCGTCGTGGACCCCCGTGCCCGCGGGCCCCGGTCCGGCAGACCTCGGCGACCACCTCGCGGCCTGGGCACAGCTGCTGTGCACGGCCGCCGGGCTGCCTCCCCTGCCCGACGGCGTCACGCCCCTCGGTGCTCGACCCCCCGTCCGACGCAATACCGTGAACCCATGAGCTCGACCGCAGCACCCGCACCCCCGCCGCTCGACCCGACCCCCGCGACCGGCACGCAGCAGACCGTCGTCACGCCGCTCACCGAGCCGTCCGACGGACTCGGCCGCGTCGTGGACACCCCTGCCGCGTTCGCGCGCGTCGTCGACGCGTTCGCCGCCGCGAGCGGCCCGGTCGCGGCCGACGCGGAGCGCGCCTCGGGCTACCGCTACGGCCAGCGCACCTATCTCGTCCAGGTCCGTCGCGAGGGCGCGGGGACGGCGCTCGTCGACCCCGTCGCCGTGCCCGACCTGTCGCCGCTGCGCGAGGCGGTCGGGGACGCGGAGTGGGTGCTGCACGCCGCGTCCCAGGACCTGCCGGGCCTCGCCGAGCACGGCGTGGTCCCGGCGAGCGTGTTCGACACCGAGCTCGCGGCACGCCTGCTCGGCATGGAGCGGGTCGGCCTCGCGGCCGTCGTCGCGGAGGTGCTCGGCCTGGGCCTCGCGAAGGAGCACTCGGCCGTCGACTGGTCGACCCGCCCGCTCCCGGACGACTGGCTGCGGTACGCCGCGCTCGACGTCGAGGTGCTCGTCCCGCTGCGCCGGGCCCTCGGCGAGCGGCTCGAGGAGGCGGGTAAGGCCGGGTGGGCGGCGGAGGAGTTCGAGGCGGTGCGGACCGCCGGCCCGCCGCCGCCGCGCCCCGAGCCGTGGCGGCGCACGTCCGGCACGCACACGCTGCGCGACCCGCGTCGGCTGGCGGTCGTGCGGAGCCTGTGGGAGGCCCGCGACGCGACCGCTCGCGCGCGGGACATCGCGCCCGGCCGGGTGCTGCCCGATCGCGCGATCGTCGCCGCGGCGGAGGCGCTGCCCCGCACCGCAGGTCAGCTCGTCGACCTGCCGCCGTTCGCGGGCAAGGGCACGCGCCGCCGGGCGGCGTACTGGCAGCGCGCCATCGACACCGCGCTCGCGCTGCCCGCGGGCGCCCTCCCCACGACGCGCGGACCGCGCACCGACGCGCCGCCGCCGCCGCGCGCCTGGGCCGACCGCGACCCCGGTGCCGCAGCCCGCCTCGAGGCGGCGCGCGCCGTCGTGCAGGGGCTCTCGGAGCGGTACGCGGTCCCGGTCGAGAACGTGCTGCAGCCGGACGCGCTGCGCCGCCTGTGCTGGACCCCGCCGCAGCCGCTCGACGCCGCCGGGATCGCCGCCTTCCTGCACGGGCGGGGCGCGCGCGACTGGCAGGTGTCGCTCGTCGCGCAGCCTCTCGCGGAGGCGTTCGGGGGCATCGCCGGAGCGTAGCGAGCGGGTAGGGTCGTCCGCGTGCACGACGCGAACCTGACGATCCGGACAGTCACCGACCGCGCCTCCTGGGACGCCCGGGTGAACGAGCTCGGCGGCCACCCCCTCCAGCTCTGGGGCTGGGGCGAGGTCAAGGCCACGGGGGCGTGGACCCCGCACCGCGTGGAGGCGGTGGACGCCGACGGCTTCGTCCGCGGCCTGGCGCAGGTGCTCGTGCGCTCGCTCCCGGCGCAGTTCAAGGCGCTGTGCCACGTGCCGCGCGGGCCCGTGATCGCACCGGCGGGAGACGGCTGGGGCGCCGGGCCGGGCGTGGGCGACGACGCGACGCGCGACGCCGTGACCCGGGCGGTCGTCGCGTGGTGCAAGTCGACGGTGGGCGGCGTCGGCGTCACGATCGAGCCCGACTGGCCGGTCGGGACGCATCTCGCGCTCCCCGACGCCCGGCCCGCGGCCAACCCGATCCTCTACCCGGTCACGCTGATCCTCGACCTGACGAAGTCCCAGGACGAGCTGACGAAGGCCATGGGCAAGACGACGCGGTACGACATCCGCAAGGCCGCCCGCACGGGCCTCGAGGTGCGCCGCGTGACGGACGAGGCGGAGGTGCGCCAGGTCCTCGACGTCTACCACGAGACGGCGGAGCGCGCGGGCTTCGCGCTGCACGACGACGAGTACTACCTCGCGATCCACCGCGAGCTCGGCGAGCACTCGGTGCTCGTGGCGGCGTTCTCCGAGGGGGCGCCGGTGTCGTTCGTGTGGTGCGTGTCGTCTGCGACGACCTCGTTCGAGCTCTACGGCGGGATCAACGACGCGGGCCGCAAGCTGCGCGCCAACGCCCCGGTGAAGTGGCACGCCATCACGCTCGCCCAGGACGCGGGCCTCGTGCGCTACGACATGAACGGTCTGCTCAACGACGGGATCAGCGAGTTCAAGCGCAGCTTCGCCCAGCACGACGACGAGCTCGTGCACAGCGTCGACGTGCCGTTCTCGATGTGGTACTCCGCCTGGAACAAGGGCCTGCCGACCGCGAAGAAGGTCGTGCGCAAGCTCCGCGGGAGCCGCTGACCGCCGTCCTCGGCCCCGCCACCATCACACCGAGAGACCCGGTATCGCGCGATGCGATACCGGGTCTCTTCATGTCGTAGCATCGGTCTCGTGCTTTACCGATACTCGCGGTAGCGTGTATCGCACGTACGACCCCCGAGCGGTGCCGCTCCCGGACACCGCCGTCCCGACCATCTGCATCGGATGGAGATGCCATGACCGTGGCCAACGAGGCCCCCTCTCCCACCTCGGCACCCACCCCGGCGGCCAGCCAGCGCCCGCGTCACCGCCCCGTGCGCGACGTCGTCTTCGTGGAGGGCGTGCGCAGCCCGTTCGGCAAGGCGCGCCCCGACGGGATCTATGCCGAGACGCGCGCCGACGACCTCGCCGTGAAGACGATCCGCGAGCTCCTGCGCCGCCGCCCCGAGCTGCCCGCCGAGCGGATCGACGAGCTCGCGCTCGCCGCGACGACGCAGACCGGTGACCAGGGCCTCACCCTCGGCCGCAGCGTCGCCGTGCTCGCCGGGCTGCCGAAGTCGGTGCCCGGCTTCGCGATCGACCGCATGTGCGCGGGCGCGATGACGGCGGTCACGACGACCGCGGCGAACGTCGCCGTGGGCGCGCAGGACGTCGTGGTGGCGGGCGGCGTCGAGCACATGGGGCACCACCCCATGGGCGAGGGGTCGGACCCGAACCCGCGGTTCGTCGCCGAACGCCTCGTCGACTCGTCCGCGCTCGTCATGGGCGCGACGGCCGAGAACCTGCACGACCGGTACCCGCACCTCACCAAGGAGCGTGCCGACGCGTACGCCGTCGCGAGCCAGGCCAAGTACGCCAAGGCCCTCGCGAACGGCGACATCTCCCCCGACCTCGTGCCGGTCGCGACCCGGTCGGCCGAGCTCGGGTGGGGCCTGGCCACGGCCGACGAGCTCCCCCGCCCCGGCACCACGGTCGACTCGATCCGCGACCTCAAGACGCCGTTCCGCCCCGGCGGGAAGGTCACCGCCGGCAACGCCTCGCCGCTGACCGACGGCGCGACGGCGTGCCTGCTCGCCGCGGGCGACGTCGCCGACGAGCTCGGGCTCCCGGCGCGCATGCGCCTCGTCGCGTACGCGTACGCGGGCGTCGACCCCGAGGTCATGGGCATCGGGCCGGTCCCCGCGACCGAGCGTGCGCTCGCGTCCGCGGGCCTGACGATCGACGACATCGGCCTGTTCGAGATCAACGAGGCGTTCGCGGTCCAGGTGCTCGCGTTCCTCGACCACTTCGGCATCGCGGACGACGACGAGCGCGTCAACCAGTACGGCGGCGCCATCGCCATGGGTCACCCGCTCGCGTCGTCGGGCGTGCGCCTCATGACGCAGCTCGCGCGCCAGTTCGAGCAGCACCCCGAGGTGCGCTACGGCCTGACGACCATGTGCGTCGGCCTCGGCATGGGCGGCACCGTGATCTGGGAGAACCCGCACCACGCCGACTACTCCGGCCACACCTTCGAGACCGCGGAGAACTGACGATGAGCGCACCGACCGACACCCAGACCCCGGCCGCCTCCCCGGACGCCCCGAAGGACGCCGCGCGCGGCGAGCGCGTCACGCACTCGCGCGTGCGCGACGTCGCGCTCCCCGGCGGGACGGGCACGCTCGCCCTCGTCACGCTCGACAACGGGCTCGACCACACCAAGCCGACGACGCTCGGCCCCGAGGGCCTCGCGGAGCTGCACGCGGCCCTCGAGGCGCTGCGGCGCCGGGCCGCGGACGGCGAGATCGTCGCCGTCGCGATCACCGGCAAGCCGTACTTCCTCGCCGCGGGCGCGGACCTCACGCAGGCCGCGGCCGTCCAGGTGCGCGACGACGCGCTCGCCCTCGGGCGCGCCGGGCACGCCGCGTACACGCTGCTGCAGGACATGGGCGTGCCGACGTTCGCGTTCGTCAACGGCGTCGCGCTCGGCGGCGGCCTCGAGGTCGCGCTGAACTGCACGTACCGCACCGTGGCGTCCGACGCGGGCGCGCTCGCGCTGCCCGAGGTCGGCCTGGGCCTGGTCCCCGGCTGGGGCGGCGCCTACCTCGTGCCGCGCCTGCTCGGCGTCGAGAAGGCGATGGACGTCATCCTCGCCCGCCCGGCCGCGAACAAGCCGTTCAAGGCGAGGGAGGCGTACGAGATCGGGCTCGTCGACGCGCTCTTCGAGGCGCCCGACTTCCTCGAGTCCTCGCTGCGCTGGGCCGAGGCCGTGCTGCGCGGCGAGATCGTCGTCGAGCGGCGCGAGCTCGACCCGCAGCCCGTGTGGGACGCCGTCGTCGCCGGGACGCGCCAGCGCCTCGACGCCGTGGTCGCGGGCTCGCGCCCCGCGCCGTACCGCGCGCTCGACCTCGTCGCGGCCGCGCGCACCGCGTCGCGCGAGGAGGCCTTCGCCGCCGAGGACGAGGCCCTCGCCGACCTCATCATGAGCGACGAGATGCGCGCGAGCGTCTACGCGTTCCAGCTCGTCTCGAAGGGCAAGCGGCCCCAGGGCGCGCCCGACGCGAAGCTCGCCCGACCCGTCACCCGCGTCGGGATCGTCGGCGCCGGGCTCATGGCCGCGCAGATCGCGCTGCTGTTCGCCCAGCGCCTCCAGGTGCCGGTCGTCATGCGCGACCTCGACCAGGAGCGCGTCGACAAGGGCCTCGGCTACGTCCGTGCGACGGTCGAGAAGCTCGTCGGCTCGGGCCGCATGTCCGCGGACACGGGCGCGCGCATCGTCGGCTCCGTGCACGGCACGACCGAGCTCGGCGACTTCGCGGGCTGCGACGTCGTCATCGAGGCGGTCACGGAGATCCTCGGCCTCAAGAAGAAGGTCTTCGCCGAGCTCGAGGGTGTCCTGTCGCCCGAGGCCGTGCTGCTGACCAACACCTCCGCGCTGTCCATCACGGAGATGGCGGCCGACCTGCAGCACCCCGAGCGCGTCGTCGGGATGCACTTCTTCAACCCCGTCGCCCAGATGCCGCTCGTCGAGATCATCCAGGCGGCCAAGACCGACGACGCCGCGCTCGCCACGGCGTTCGCCATGACGAAGAAGCTCCGCAAGACGGCGGTGCTCGTCGCCGACCGGCCCGGGTTCGTCGTCAACCGCCTGCTCATCCTGCTCATGGGCAAGATCGTCGAGGCCGTCGAGAACGGCACGTCGGTCGAGGTCGCGGACCGCGCCGTCGCGCCGCTCGGCCTGCCGATGCCGCCGTTCGCGCTGTTCGACCTCGTCGGCCCGGCGGTCGGCCTGCACGTCCTCACGTCGCTGCGCGAGGACCTGGGCGACCGGTTCCCCGAGTCCCCCGGCCTCCAGCGCATCGTCGACGAGCAGATCCCCGTCGTGCTCGACGCGCCGAAGGGCCTGCCCAAGCCGGTCGACCCGGCGATCCAGCAGGTCTTCGGGACCGGCGAGGCGGGCGGCCCGGGGGCGCTCGACGAGGCGGGCGTCCTCGACTCCGTGCTCACGGCGCTCACGCAGGAGATCGGGCTCATGCTCGACGAGGGCGTGGTCGCGAGCCCGTCGCAGATCGACCTGTGCATGATCCTCGGCGCCGGGTGGGGCTTCCACCTCGGCGGCATCACGCCGTACCTCGACCGCACGGGCTACAGCGAGAAGGTCCTGGGCCGCCGCTTCCTGCCCGACGGCGTCGCGAACGTCCCGGCGGCGGCGCGCGCCTGAGCGACCGGGGTCGGACGCCGGGCCGCGAGCGCCCTCCCGTGGTCGTACGACGACCGCGCGGAGGTTCCGCTCGCGGCCCGATCCGCTGGCGCCACGCGCTCCGTAGCGTCGTGGGCATGACGAACCGCACCCCCGCCCAGCCCGCCACCGACCTCCCCCTGACCACGACCCCGCGCGGCACGACCGAGCGCCGGATGCTCGGCGCCCTCACGCTGGCCGCCGGTGCCGCGCTCCTGCTCTCCGCGTGCGGCAGCATCGGCGAGGCGGTCGCCGAGAACCGTGCCGGCCACACCAAGACCTACGCGTTCGCGACCGGGAAGGCGGGCAAGGCCGAGGCCATGCTCCCCGACTGGGTCCCCGACTCCGCCACCGACGTGCGCGAGGTGGTCCGCACGACGGGCGACGAGCGGATCCTCACGATGACGGCCGACCTCGGCGCCCTGCCCGAGAGCTGCACGCCCGTCTCGGCGGAGCACCCGCTGGAGCCTCGACCCGAGCGCGGCGACCTGACCGCGGCGGACTACCGCACGGCGGCGACGCTCAGGGCGTCGTGGTGGGAGGAGGGCACGGAGCAGGGCGCCACCGCGATGTGCGGGAAGTGGTGGGTCGGCGCGCAGGACGGCAGGCTCTACGGGTTCGCGCCCGAGCTCAAGGTCGTGGAGATCGAGGAGCAGCCGGCCCCGGCCTGAGTCAGTCCTCCCAGCCCATGCGCAGCACCTCGAACGCGACCGCGTGCGGGACGCCCATGCGCTCGCCCGTGGGCGCGCTCATGGACGCGAGGAACGCCGCGGGGTCGAAGTCCTCCCACCCCAGCCCGTCGAGGTAGGCGGCGTGCGCGCGCAGCGACGCGACCCCCGCGTCGAACGTCGCGCTCACGTCGACGCCGTGCGCGCTATCGGGCGAGGCCGCGACCCAGACCTGGCGCACGCCGCCCCACGGCTCGACCCCGTCCGTCTCGACCTGCTCGCGGAACACCCACCGGTTCCCCGCGTCGCGCACGGCGTCGACGACGGCCCGTCCCGTCGCGATGTGGTCCGCCTGGTTGAGCATCCCGCCCGGGAACGTCTCGCGGTAGTTCCCGGTGATCACGACGTCGGGCCGGTGGCGCCGGATCGCGCCCGCGATCGCCCGGCGCAGCGGCAGGCCGTACTCGAGCACGCCGTCGGGCAGCCCGAGGAACTCGACCTCATCGACGCCGACGATCCGCCCGGACTCGACCTCCTCCGCCTCGCGCACGCGTCGCGCCTCGTCCGGGTCCATGCCGTCGATGCCGGCCTCGCCGCTCGTGACCATGCAGTACACGACCCGCTTGCCCTGCCCCGTCCATCGCGCGACGGCAGCGGCGGCGCCGAACTCCATGTCGTCGGGATGGGCGACGACGGCGAGCGCCGTGGACCAGTCCTCGGGCAGCGGGGTCAGGGGCGGGGCGGGGGTCGCGGAGGTGCCGGCGTCGTCGCTCATACGACAGACGCTAGGCCGTCAGGCGCGCGCCGTCGCGCCCGGACCGTCGCTCAGTCCTCGACGACGGCGTCCTCGACCGACGTGACCGCCGGGTCGACGAAGAGCCGGGCACGCTCGGCGTCGACCACCGCGCGCGCGAGCGACGCCTCGGACACGTCGACCGCGCCCGTGACCTCCTCGGCGAGCGCGCTGCGCCGCGCGTACGCGTCGAACAGCCGCGCCTTCGTCCCGAGCAGGCGCACGAGGTGCTCGTCGACGCTGTCGACCGTGAGCAGACGGTGCACCTGGACGGTCTCGACCTGACCCATGCGGTGGGCGCGGGCGACGGCCTGGGCCTCGGTCGTGGGCTTGGTCTGGGGCTCGCACAGGATCACCACGGAGGCGGCCTGGAGGTTGAGGCCCACTCCCCCGACGTCGATCTGGCTCACGAGCACGCGCGGCTCCTCGGCCGCGGTGAAGTCGTCGACGACCGTCTGGCGCGTGCGGGCGGGCACCGAGCCGGTCAGCGGAGCGAGCGCGAGGTCGCCGAGCGCGCGCACGACCACGTCCACCACGTCCCGGAAGTACGAGAACACCACGACCTTGCGCCCGTTCTCGGCCGCCTCGCGTGCGAGCTCCACGAGCCGGCGCAGCTTCGCCGAGTCCTCCGGGTGGTCGACGGCGAAGGCCGCCCGGCGCATCGCCATGAACGACCCCGCCGCGACCGCCTCGCGGTACGCCGCGCCGTCGACCGCCCCGAACCGTTCCCACTCGTCGACCTGCACGAGCTCGGGCAGCTCCTCGAGCACGTCCTCGGCGTTGCGCCGCAGGTAGGCGGGCGCCACGGCGTGCCGGAACGCGTCGGGACCGGCAGCGCCGTGCGCGGCGTCGAGACTCCCGGCGAGCTCGGGCTGGAGGTAGCCGAGCAGGGTGCGGAACTCGGCGACCCGGTTCTCCATCGGCGTCCCGGTGAGGAGCAGCACGTGCTGCGTCCTGGCCGCGAGCGCCGCGACGGCGACCGAGCGCTTCGCGAGCGGGTTCTTCACGTAGTGCGCCTCGTCCACGACGAGCACGGCGGGGCCGACGGACCCGGCCGTCGCGAAGGCCTCGGTCCCGGCGCGACGCAGGCCCGCGAACGTCACGACCGCGACGCCGCCGGTCGCGCGCCACGCCTCGGCGGCCTCGTCGCGGTCCTCGCCGTGCACGGCGTGGACCGGGAGGTCCGCGTGCGCGCGCAGCTCGCGCACCCAGTTCTCCAGGACGCTCGCGGGGCACACGACGAGCGCGTGCGTCGCGCCGCGCGCGAGGAGGTGCGCGACGACGGCGATCGCCTGGACGGTCTTGCCGAGCCCCATCTCGTCGCCCAGGACCACGCGCCGCTGCGCGAGCGCGAAGCGCGCCCCGAACGCCTGGTAGCCGCGCAGCGACACCCGCAGCAGCGTCTCGTCGAGCGACTGCGTCTGCACGCGGTCGACGAGCTCGGCGGGCAGGTGCCCGGCTGCGGCGGCGACGTCGCGGCCCGTGGGGGCGACGCCGTCGAGCAGCGCGTAGTACGCCGCGGACCGGCGCCGGAAGTCCGCCCAGGCGTCGTAGGGGCGCGCGGGCTCCGCGAGGAGCGCGGTGACGCGGCGGGCCTCCTCGGCCAGCCCCGTCTCCCGGGCCCGCTCCGCGACCCCGGCGAGCGTCGCCACCGCCGCGAACGCCCGACGGCGCCGCTCACCCCATGCGAGCAGGCGGCGCGGCCCGCTCGCGGCGACCCGTGCGTCGTCGCGCACGCGCTCGCGGTCGGCGAGCGCGGCGCGCACCTGGTCGCCGTACCGGGCGAGTGCGGCGTCGGCCTGGTCGAGCGTGTGCAACGTCTGGACGAGCGCGGTCGCGACCGGTTCCGTCGGGGTGAGGTCGATCCGGAAGCGCAGGCTCTCGCGCACCGCGCGCGCGACCTGCTCGGCGGCGGCGAGCAGGTGCGTCGCGGTCTGCGGCCCGATGTCGGGGATCTTCTCCAGGCCGTCGCGCCCGAGCCGCGCGACCTCCCCGACCGTCCGCACGCCTGCGCCGGCGAGCGCCCCGAGCCGCAGCCGCTCGCGCGTGACGTCGCGCAGCGACGCGACGTCGACGGTGTCGAGGCGCGCCAGGACCTTCTCCTCGCGGCTGTCGCCGAACGCGGCGCGCACCTGCTCGCGCGCCGTCCCGGGCGCGGCGGAGAGGGTCGCGAGCAGCGCGGCGAGGGCGTCCGCGTCCGCGACGACCGCCCGAGCGGTGGCGACGTCGCGCAGCGCCGCACGCGGCGCGGTCACGCGTGCCAGCGAGCGAGGCACTCGGCGACGTACGTCACGTCGTGCGTCGAGCCGTCAGCGATCGACATCGTCAGCTCGTACACGTCGTCGTGGGGAGCACGCAGCGCGACACCGTTCATGCCGTAGAACACGACGACGGCGACGAGACCGAGCCGCTTGTTGCCGTCGACGAGCGCGTGGTTCTGGACGACGGAGAGCATCAGCGCGGCCGCCTTCAGGTCGAGCGACGGGTACGCCTCCTCACCGAACATCGAGGCGCGAGGACGATGCACGGCCGAGTCGAGCGCGCCCCAGTCGCGAACGACCGGCTCCGCCTGGAGCAGCGCGCGGGCCGCCGCGAGCAGGTCCCCGACCTCGAGGTACTCGACGTCTCGCGACTCGACCACCTCAGGCGAGCTTGTCGAGCACGGGACCGTACTCGCGGATCGCGTCGGCGATCAGTCGATCACGCAGGGCGTCGCGCTCGGCGCCGTACCGCCGTACGGCCTCACGGACGATCTCGTTCTGGGATCGTCCCTCTCGCTCCGCGGCAGCCTCGAGGACCCGCTTCTCGTCCTCGGTGAACCGCACGACCATCTGGTTGCCGCTCATCCCGCACCTCCCGACGTGGTATCACCACAGTATCGCTCCCTGCCGCAGGTACGCTCCGGCACCCTCACGACGACGTGCCGACCTCCGCCGTCCAGCGCTCCATCCGGGCTTGCGCCGCGTCGAGGAATGCCGTCTTGTCTCGCGTGTAGTCGTCGTAGTCGTCGGCGTCCGCGTGGCGCGCGGCGAGGCTCCGCTTGGTCGCCTCGTAGGCCGCGGCCTCGGCGGGGACCGCGCGCAGCCAGTCGCGAAACGCGACGACGTAGGCGGCGAACGGCGAGTCGAGGCGGCGGACGTGCAGGATCACGGGGAGCTCGCCGTCGACGCCGGTGCGAGTGAGCAGACGCTTGCGGTACAACACCGGGTCCGGGTCCGCGCCCGGGCGCGGGACGTCCCGGTACACGCCGGGCGAGTCGGGGCGCGCCCCGCGCTCGATCGCGAACCCGAGCGGCCCGAGCGCCGCCTCCAGCGCCGCCTCGGAGGGCAGCGGCGCGACGCGCACCTGCAGGTCGATGATCGGCTTCGCCGCGAGGCCGGGGACGGCCGTGGACCCGATGTGCTCCACGACGACCGGGCCCGTGCCATCGGGGCTCGCGAGGTCGGCGAGCGCGCCGGCGACGCGCTCGGTCCACCGCCTCCCGACGTCGGTCCATCGAGGGTCGTGGGTGTCGACGGTCGCTGCGGGCATCCCCGCACCCTACGACCTCCCCCGACGGGAGCGGCCCGCCGAGACGTGAGAAGTGGCCCTGGGATCATCGCGGTCCGGGGCCACTTCTCCCGTCTCGGCGAGCGGGCGCTCGTCGGCGGGTCGGGTCAGTAGGTCGTCAGGCCGTGGGCGCGGAACTGGTCGCGCACGCGCTCCGTGAGCTCCGGGGACGGCGCGGGCGTGTCGTCGAGCTCGTAGGTGCGCCCGAGCGCGTCCCACTTGTCGCGGCCCATCTGGTGGAAGGGCAGCACCTCGACGCGCGTCACCGTGCCGGGGCGGATCGCGTTGAGCGACGCCGCGTACGCGGCGACCTTCTCGACGTTGTCCACGTCGTCGGTGAGGCCCGGGACGAGGACGAAGCGCACCCACACCTCGGGCGCGTGGCCGGTGAGGCCGCGCTCGGCGATCCGCCGCCCGAACCGCAGCGTCGGCTCGAGGTCGCGGCTCGTGACCTTCCGGTAGGTCTCCGGGTCGCCGGACTTCACGTCGAGCAGCACGAGGTCCGTGTCGTCGAGCATCGCGTCGGTCGCGTTGGCGCAGAGGAAGCCCGACGTGTCGAGCGCCGTGTGCACGTCCATGGCCTTCGCGCCGCGCAGCACGCGTGCGGCGAACGCGGGCTGCATGAGCACCTCGCCGCCCGAGAGGGTGAGCCCCCCGTGCGTCGCCCGGAAGACGGGCAGGTAGCGCTTGACCCGCCCCAGGAGCTCGTCCGCCGTGACGGGCCGGCCGTCCTTCATGGCGAACGTGTCGGGGTTGTGGCAGTACAGGCACCGCAGCGGGCACCCGTTGAGGAACACGGTGAGCCGGGTCCCCGGGCCGTCCACGGCGGTGACGAGCTCCCAGGAGTGGACCGAGCCGAGCTCGCCCGCGCGCATCGCCGCGAGCTTGTCGGCCCGGTCCACGTCCGCGACCGTCAGCCCGTCCAGGCCCGCGCCCGCCCGGCGAGCGTGGCCCACGGGCGTGCCCGACGCCGCGGGCTCGGCCGCGGAGGTCGGGGCGCCCGGGACGTCGAGACGCGTGGCGTCGTCGGGCAGGGTGCCCCCGGCGACGCCGCACCCGCGCGACGGGCGGACGGCGGGGCCGGGAAGGGTGACGGTCATGGCGGGCTCCTCAGCGCTCGTCAGAGCGCGCCGTGGAAGGTGCGCGAGAGCACGTCGAGCTGCTGCTCGCGCGTGAGGCGGACGAAGTTCACCGCGTACCCGGACACGCGGATCGTCAGCTGCGGGTAGTTCTCCGGGTGGTCCATGGCGTCCAGGAGCGTCTCGCGGTTCAGCACGTTGACGTTCATGTGGTACCCCTCGGACCCGATGTAGGCGTCCAGGAGGCCGGCGAGGTTGGTGACCTGCTCCTCCTTGGTGCGCCCGAGGCCGCTCGGCACGACCGTGTTGGTCAGCGAGATGCCGTCCTGCGCCTCGTCGTACGGCAGCTTGGCCACCGAGAGCGCCGAGGCGAGCATGCCGTGGGTGTCGCGCCCGTTCATCGGGTTGGCGCCCGGGGCGAACGGCTCGCCGGCGCGACGGCCGTCGGGCGTGTTGCCCGTCGCCTTGCCGTACACGACGTTCGACGTGATGGTCAGGACCGACTGGGTGGGCACCGCGTCGCGGTAGGTCGGGTGCGTGCGCACCTTCGCCATGAACCGCTCGACGAGGTCGACGGCGATCGCGTCGGCCCGGTCGTCGTCGTTGCCGTACGTGGGGAACTCGCCCTCGGTCACGTAGTCGACGACGAGGCCGCGCTCGTCGCGCACGACGGAGACCTTCGCGTGCTTGATCGCCGAGAGCGAGTCCGCCGCGACAGACAGGCCCGCGATGCCGCACGCCATGGTCCGCAGCACGTCCTTGTCGTGCAGCGCCATCTCGATGCGCTCGTACGCGTACTTGTCGTGCGACCAGTGGATGCAGTTGAGCGCCTCGACGTAGGTCTCGGCGAGCCAGTCCATGGTCGCGTCGAACTTCGCCATGACGTCGTCGAAGTCGAGCACGTCGCCCTCGACGGGCGCCGCCACCGGCGAGACCTGCTTGCCGGAGATCTCGTCGCGGCCGCCGTTGATCGCGTAGAGCAGGGTCTTGGCGAGGTTCACGCGCGCGCCGAAGAACTGCATCTGCTTGCCGACCCGCATCGGGGACACGCAGCACGCGATCGCCGCGTCGTCGCCCCAGGCCGCCCGGATGAGCTCGTCCGACTCGTACTGCACGGCCGAGGTGTCGATCGAGACCTGTGCGCAGTAGTCCTTGAAGCCCTGCGGCAGCTCCGGGCTCCAGAACACCGTCATGTTCGGCTCGGGGGCCGGGCCGAGGTTGTAGAGCGTCTGGAGGAACCGGAACGAGTTCTTCGTGACGAGCGGGCGCCCGTCCTCGCCCATGCCGCCGATCGTCTCGGTGACCCACGTCGGGTCGCCGGAGAACAGGGCGTCGTACTCGGGCGTGCGCAGGAACCGCACGATGCGCAGCTTGATGACGAAGTCGTCGATGATCTCCTGCGCCTCGGACTCCGTGATGCGGCCGGCCTCGAGGTCGCGGTCGAGGAACACGTCGAGGAACGTCGACGTGCGGCCGAGCGACATCGCGGCGCCGTTCTGCTCCTTCACCGCGGCGAGGTAGGCGAAGTAGAGCCACTGCACGGCCTCGCGGGCGGTGGTCGCCGGGCCCGAGATGTCGTAGCCGTACTCGGCGGCCATCTCCTTGAGCTCGCCGAGCGCGCGGATCTGCTCGGCGTGCTCCTCGCGCTCGCGCACGACCTGCTCGCTGAAGGGCTGCGTGTCGAGCCCGAGCTTGTCGAGCTTCTTCGCGGCGATCAGCGTGTCGACCCCGTAGAGCGCGACGCGGCGGTAGTCGCCGATGATCCGGCCGCGGCCGTAGGCGTCGGGCAGGCCCGTGATGATGTGCGAGCTGCGGGCGGCGCGGACGTTCGGCGGGTAGACGTCGAACACACCCTGGTTGTGCGTCTTGCGGTACTCGGTGAAGACCTTCTTCAGGGTCTCGTCGACCTCGTAGCCGTAGGTCTGCAGCGCGCCCTCGACCATGCGCCAGCCGCCGTTCGGCATGATCGCGCGCTTGAGCGGGGCGTCGGTCTGCAGGCCGACGATCACCTCGTGCGCCTTGTCGATGTAGCCGGGCGCGTGCGCCGTGATCCCTGCGGGCGTGTGGGGATCGACGTCGTAGATCCCCATCTCGCGCTCCTCGGGGAACATCGCGGACAGCGTGTCCCAGATCCCCGTCGTGCGCTCCGTGGGCCCGGCGAGGAACGACGCGTCGCCCGTGTACGGGCGGTAGTTGCGCTGGATGAAGTCGCGCACGTCGACCGTGTCGCGCCACGGGCCGTCGGTGAAGCCCTCCCACGCGGGGACGTGCGCGGTGTCGTGCTGCGGGTCGACGCCGCCCTCCACCGCACGGCCGCCGCTCGTCGTGCCGGGTGCCTCGGAAACGCTGGTCATCTGGACCTCCCTCGTGCCTGACGCGCGGGTCCGCGCGCCGGCCGGACCCGCCGGTCTCCCGGGCCTCGGGTAGAGGCCCTCGTGGGAGGTCCGACGGGCTCCTTCGCCACCTCCAGGCTAGGTTCACGCGGCGTCGCGCGGAGGGGTTTCGGGCTGTCCGGGGACCTAGGTCCCGAGCCGGGCGGGACCCCGCGGGAACCGCGGGATCTCGCCGTTTCCTCACCGCTCACACCCCGTCGCGACCACCCCTTGTGATGACCTTCACAAGCCCTCGGAAGCTGGTTGCGACCCCGGCAGCGCACCCCCGTGACGCACGACACGGACGCACGTCACACGCCCGCCCGACGTGGTCACGGCTTCCGTGTGAGACTGCCCGGGTGAAGCGCACCGTAGGGGTCGAGGAAGAGTTCCTGCTCGTCGGCGACGACGGCCACCCGGTCGCCCGGGCCGCGGAGGCCCTGGAGGCGTCGGGGACCGACGAGAAGGGCGGAGGGACCGGCTCGCTCGAGTCGGAGTTCATGGAGGAGCAGCTCGAGACCGCGACCCACCCGCGCCGCGAGCTCGACGACCTCGCGACGGAGATCCGCGCGGGCCGGCAGCGCGCCCAGGAGGCCGCGGACCGCGTCGGCGCCCGGGTCGCCGCGCTCTCCACCTCGCCCCTGCCCTTCGAGGGCACCACCGTCTCCCGCCTGCGCTACCTCGAGGCCCGCGCCGCGTTCGGCCTCACGGCGCGCGAGCAGCTCACGAGCGGGTGCCACGTGCACGTCGCCGTCGCGGACGACACCGAGGGGGTCGCCGTCCTCGACCGCATCGGGCCGTGGCTCTCCACGCTCCTCGCGCTGAGCACCAACTCCCCGTTCTGGCAGGGCCAGGACAGCGGGTACGCGAGCTTCCGGTCCCAGGTCTGGTCCCGCTGGCCGACGTCGGGGCCCACCCGGGCGTTCGGCTCGCCCGAGGCGTACCGCGACGCGGTCGACACCCTCGTCGCGACCGGCACGATCCTCGACGAGAACATGGTCTACTTCGACGCCCGGCTGTCGTCGCGCTACCCGACGGTCGAGATCCGCGTCGCCGACGTGTGCCTCGACCCCGACACCGCGACGCTCCTCGCCGCCCTCAGCCGCGGACTCGTCGAGACGGCGGCGCGCGAGGCCGCGGACGGCGTCGCACCCCCGGAGCTCCGCCCCGAGATCCTGCGGACCGCCTCGTGGCGCGCCGGGCGCTCGGGCCTCGAGGAGGACCTGGTCTCGCCGCTCACGTGGCGCCCCGCCCCGGCGCACGACGTCGTCGGGCTGCTCGTCGCGCACGTGCGGGACGCGCTCGTCGACGCGGGCGACCTCGACGCCGTGACGGAGCTCCTCGGACGCCTCTGGTCCGGCGGGAACGGCGCGCAGCGCCAGCGTGCGTGGCACGCGGCGTCCGGCGGGGACCTGCGCGCCGTCGTCGAGCAGGCCGTGGAGGTCACGCACTCCTGACGCCCCGGCCGCCGGCGCGCCGCGGACAGGACGCGCTGCGCGCTACGGCGCAGTGAGGGCCGCCTCGCGGGCGCGGGCGACGACGTCGTGCACGGTCGGTCCCAGGACGTCCGGCCGCGGGCCGTCCGCCCACGCGCGCCCGTGGGAGACCCAGCCGGTGCGGGTGCCGGCGGCCCGGCCCGCGGCGACGTCGGCGTGCGCCGCGTCCCCGACCATCCAGACCTCGGCACGGTCCACGTCGGTCGCGCCGACGCGCTCCAGCGCGATCTCGAGGAGCCGCGGGTCCGGCTTGTCGACACCCTCCTCGCCGGACACGACGACGGCGTCGACGTGCGCCCCGACCCCGCAGCGGGCGAGCTTGCCGCGCTGCTGGGCGGACGTCCCGTTCGTCACCACCACGACCACGTCGCCGTCGGCACGCAGGGCGTCGAGCAGGTCGAGCACGCCGTCGTACGCGCGCACGTGGTCGAGGATGCCGGCGCGGAAGCGGTCGACCGCGGCGGGCAGGTCCTCGTCCCAGCCGAGGCGGTCGACGATGACGCGCGCCACGTCCGTCTTGACGGCGAACCCGCCCTGGTCGGCGGCGACGATCGCCGCGAGGTCGGACGCGTCGCGACCCGCGCGCGCGACGGCGTCGGCCGCCCAGGCGGCGAACGCGTCGTCGCGGCCGACGAGCGTGTTGTCGAGGTCGAGGAGCCAGATCACGCCTGGACCCTAGCCCGGACGACCCGCGCGCCGCCGAGGCGTCCGCGTGGGGCGCCCCGGCGCGGACGGCTCAGCCGCGGGCGAGCGCCGCGAGCGCGTCCAGCACGTCGCGCGCGACGTCGGCCGGCGTGAGCCGGTACGCCGAGGCCACCTGGTCCCGGGTCGCGTGGTCGAGGAACTGCGCGGGCAGGCCGAGCGCGTGCACCGGCGTGCGGACGCCGCCCTCGAGCGAGCGCTGCGCGAGGAGCGCGCCCACGCCGCCGTCGGCGACGCCGTCCTCGACGCTCACGACGAGGTCGTGCTCGCCCGCGAGCTTGACGAGCGCGCTCGGCATCGGCAGGACCCACGTCGGGGACGCGACGGTGACGTCGACGCCGTGGGCCGTGAGCGACTCCGCCGCGTCGAGCGCGACGCGCGCCATGGACCCGGGGCCGACGAGCAGGACCCGAGCGCGGGGTGCCGCGCCCTGCGGGGCGGTCGTCGGCGCCTCGCCCGGCACGGCGAGCAGGTCCACACCGTCCACGGTGTCGACGGCGGGCAGCGGGTCCCCGAGCGCCCCCTTGGGGTAGCGCACGACCGTCGGCGCGTCGTCCACGTCCACGGCCTCGCGCAGCGCCGCCCGCAGCGTCTCCTCGTCGCGCGGCGCGGCGAGACGGAGGCCGGGCACGATGCGCAGCATCGCCATGTCCCACATGCCGTTGTGGCTCGCGCCGTCGTCGCCCGTGATGCCGGCACGGTCGAGCACGAACGTCACGCCGGCCTTGTGCAGGGCGACGTCCATGAGGACCTGGTCGAACGCGCGGTTGAGGAACGTCGCGTAGACGGCGACGACGGGGTGCAGGCCCGCGAACGCCATGCCCGCGGCGGACGTGGCGGCGTGCTGCTCGGCGATCCCGACGTCGAACGTGCGCTCGGGGAACGCCTGCGCGAACGGCTTGAGCCCCACGGGCTCGAGCATCGCCGCGGTGATCGCGACGACGTCGGACCGGCGCCGCCCGATCTGCACGATCTCGTCCGCGAAGACGCTCGTCCAGCCGAAGCGCGACGGCGCGACCGGCAGACCGGTCTCGGGGTGGATCTTGCCGACGGCGTGGAAGCGGTCGGCGACGTCCTGCTCGGCGGGCGTGTACCCGCGGCCCTTCTCGGTGATCGCGTGCACGATCACGGGCGCCCCGTACGCCTTGGCCCGGCGCAGCGCGTGCTCCATGGCCTCGACGTCGTGCCCGTCGACCGGGCCGACGTACTTGATGCCGAGGTCCTCGAACATCCCCTGCGGGGCGACGACGTCCTTGAGACCCTTCTTCAGGCCGTGCAGCCACTCGTAGGCGAACCGCCCCGGCGCGCCGGACCGGTTGAGGGTGCGCTTGCCCCACTGCAGGAAGCTCTCGTAGCCGTGCGTGGTGCGCAGCGTCGACAGGTGGTGCGCGAGGCCGCCGATCGTGGGCGAGTACGAGCGCCCGTTGTCGTTGACGACGACCACGAGCCGCCGGTCCTGGCTCTCCGCGATGTTGTTGAGCGCCTCCCAGGCCATGCCGCCGGTGAGCGCGCCGTCGCCGATGACCGCGACGACGTGCCGGTCGGTGAGGCCGCGCACGACGTTCGCCTTCGCGATGCCGTCGCCCCACGAGAGCGCGGTCGACGCGTGCGAGTTCTCGACGACGTCGTGGTCGGACTCGGCGCGCGACGGGTAGCCCGACAGGCCGCCCTGCTTGCGCAGCGCCGAGAAGTCCTGGCGACCCGTGAGGAGCTTGTGCACGTAGGACTGGTGGCCCGTGTCGAACACGAACGTGTCGGTCGGCGACGAGAACACGCGGTGCATCGCGATCGTGAGCTCGACGACCCCGAGGTTCGGACCGAGGTGCCCGCCGGTGCGCGAGACCGAGTCGACGAGGAACGCACGGATCTCGCCGGCGAGCTCCCGCGCCTGCTCGAGGGTCAGCCGTTGCACGTCCTCGGGCGAGGTGATCGTGCCAAGCAGGCTCATGCAGATGCTCCGTTCCGTTCAGTGCGACCAGCCCGACAACTCTAGGCCGTCCGGGCAGGTGACCTGCGCAGCGGTGCGCGGGGCGACGGGACCTTCACGCCATTGACCCACACTCCGGCCCCGGACGCACGGACCCCGCGTCCGTGGAATGTCACTTCCGCTCTGCGGACAACGACGGGTGCCGACCTCGTAGGATGGGGGCATGCGCTTCCTGCCCGGCCAGTCCCCCGCGACCGACCTCACGTACGGCGACGTCTTCCTCGTCCCGTCGCGCTCCGAGGTCGCCTCGCGCTTCGACGTCGACCTCTCCTCCGCCGACGGGACGGGGACCACGATCCCCGTGGTCGTCGCGAACATGACCGCCGTCGCGGGCCGTCGCATGGCCGAGACGGTCTCGCGCCGCGGCGGGGTCGCGATCATCCCGCAGGACGTGCCGACCGACGTCGTCGCCGACGTGGTCGCCGACGTGAAGTCCAAGGACCCCGTCATCGAGACGCCCGTGGTGGTCGGCCCGCACGACACCGTCCACACGGCACTCACCCTCATCGGCAAGCGCTCGCACGGCGCGGCGGTCGTCGTGGACGGCGGCCGACCCGTGGGCGTGGTCACGGAGGCCGACTGCGCCGACGTCGACCGCTTCACCCAGGTCCACCAGGTCATGACGACCGACCCGCTGGTCCTCGACGCGTCCGTCCTCGACGGCGGCCGCGCCGGGCTCGAGGCGGCCTACGACCAGCTGCACACCGCGCGCCTCAAGGTCGCGCCCGTGACGCGCGACGGGGCCCTCGTCGGCGTCCTCACGCGCAAGGGCGCGCTGCGCTCGTCCGTCTACGCGCCCGCGCTCGACGCGGCGGGCCGCCTGCGGGTCGGCGCCGCGGTCGGGATCAACGGCGACGTCGCGGCCAAGGCCAAGGAGCTCCTGGCGGCGGGCGTCGACGTGCTCGTCGTCGACACGGCGCACGGCCACCAGGCCAAGATGCTCCAGGCGCTCGACGCCGTCCGCTCGGTCGGTCCGGACGTCCCCGTGGTCGCGGGCAACGTCGTCACGGCCGACGGCGTGCGCGACCTCGTCGCCGCAGGCGCGGACATCGTCAAGGTGGGCGTCGGCCCGGGCGCGATGTGCACGACCCGCATGATGACGGCCGTCGGGCGACCGCAGTTCTCCGCGGTCCTCGAGTGCGCCGCCGCGGCGCGCGAGCTCGGCAAGCACGTCTGGGCCGACGGCGGCGTGCGCCACCCGCGCGACGTCGCCCTCGCGCTCGCCGCGGGCGCGTCGCAGGTGATGATCGGCTCGTGGTTCGCAGGCACGTACGAGTCGCCCGGCGACCTGCACGACGACGGCACCGGCCGGCTCTACAAGGAGAGCTTCGGTATGGCCTCGGCGCGGGCCGTGGCCGCGCGCACCGCGGGCGGCTCGCCGTTCGACCGCGCGCGCAAGGGGCTCTACGAGGAGGGCATCAGCTCGGGGCGCATGTTCCTCGACCCGCAGCGCCCGGGCGTCGAGGACCTCCTCGACCAGATCACGTCGGGGCTGCGCAGCTCCGCGACCTACGCGGGCGCGTCGAGCCTCGCGGAGTTCGCCGACCGCGCCGTCGTCGGGATCCAGTCCGCCGCGGGCTACGAGGAGGGCCGCCCGCTCCCGGTGAGCTGGTGACCACGGACCCGGCGGGCCCCCACGGGCCCGCGCGCGAGCAGCTCGCCGCGCTCGCGCGCGACGGCGCTGCCTGGCCCGAGCCGTGGCGGCACGCTGTCGGTGCCCTGCGCGACGACGCCCGCGGGGCCGCCGTGCTTCTGCTGTTCGGCGCGCTCGACCGCGTCCCGGCGGAGCACGCGGCGGTCTCGGTGCCGCGCGACCTCGACGTGCTCCTCCTCGCGCGCGCCGCGACGCTCGGCCACCACCCCGGCCAGGTCGCCTTCCCCGGAGGCCGGCTCGAGCCCGAGGACAACGGTCCGGTCGGCGCGGCGCTGCGCGAGGCCGAGGAGGAGACGGGGCTCGAGCCCGACGGCGTCGACGTGCTCGGCACGCTCGGCGAGCTGCCCGTGCCGGTGAGCAACCACCTCGTGACGCCGGTCCTCGCGTGGTGGTCGCGCCCCACGCCCGTCCGCGTGGTCGACGCCGCCGAGTCCGCGCACGTCTTCCGCGTGCCCGTCGCCGACCTCCTCGACCCCGGGCGCCGCCGCACGGTCACGGTGCGCCGCGACCGCCGCGTGCACAAGAGCCCCGGGTTCCTCGTCGAGGCGGACGGGCGCGAGCACCTCGTCTGGGGGTTCACGGGCGGGATCCTCGACGCGCTGTTCGACCGGCTCGGCTGGACCGAACCCTGGGACCGGACCCGCACGCTCGACGCCCCGCTCTGACCCGACGACGCGGTCGGGTCAGGAGGGCTCCCCCGCCGACGGCCCGGAGAGCCGACGGCCGAACTCGGGGTCACCCGTGAGCCTCGCGTAGGAGCGGCGCACGACCTCCTCTACGACACCGAGGTCGACGGCGTCGAGGTCCTTGACGTAGACGCAGCCCTTGCCGACGGTGTGCGGGCCGAGCCGCTCCAGGAGCGCGGCGTGGGCGTCGACGCCGTCCATGAGGTACACGGTCGTCGCGGCCTTGCGTGGCGAGAAGCCCGCCGCCGCCATGTCGCCCTCGCGACCGCTCGCGTACCGGTAGTGGTAGGTGCCGAACCCGACGATCGACGGCCCCCACATCCGGGCCGGCTCGCCTGTCACCCGCTCCATGAGCGCCACGAGCCGCTCCGCGTCCCGTCTCCGGACCGGGTCCCCCACGCTCGCGACGAACTCGTGGACGTCCGCTTCAGTCGCCCGGGTCTTGTTCTCCGCCACGGGACCAGTGTGGCGCCAGCAGCAGCCCGTGGCGACCCCCGTCGGCATCACGACGTCCGACCACCGCGTCGTCGCGGCTGCCGCCGTCAGCGCTGTGGCGGCAGGATGAACACCGTCTCGTACGAGTGGACCGCGCCGTTCACATCACCCACGCTCGTGATCGTGTACGGGCTGAGGTTCAGCGCGTCGCCCTCGAAGAGCGGCGTCAGGTACGCCTCGTTCTTCGGGTCGACCGAGTGCACGCTTCCTCGGCGAACGGCGTTCAGCGCCTCGTAGGCGTAGGGGCCGAGGCAGAGTCGCTCGACGATCGCATCCCGATGGTCGCCAGCGGCGACCACGTACGACGCGAGGGTGCCGTCGGCCGCATAGCTCACCGTCCCGTTCGCGCCCTCTCTCGGCCCGAGGTCGACCATGTTCTCGTACATGCCGACGTCGAGCGGCATGCCGTTGAGGACGTCCCCGTTCGTGGGCCCGCACTCCGGCGTCGTCGCAGGAACGGGCGCTGCGCTCGGCGTCGTGGCGGGAGTGGGCGCGGCGCTGGGCGTCGACCCGACGCTCGGCTGAGTCGAGACGGGAGCTTCGGCAACATCGTCCGGTGCCGGTGCCGGTGCCGTGCAGCCGGTGAGCGCGGCGCCGGCGAGCATGGCGACGAGCGCTGCGGCGGCCGTGCCTGTACGTCTCAGCATCGGCGAAGGCTATCGAGCATCCTGCCGATCATGCCAGCGCCCCGCCCGGCTGGAGCCGGGCGGGGCGCTGTGCGTCAACTGGTGAGCTAGACGAGCGAGCGCAGCACGTACTGCAGGATGCCGCCGTTGCGGTAGTAGTCCGCCTCGCCGGGGGTGTCGATGCGCACGACCGCGTCGAACTCGACCGCCGTGCCGTCGGCCTTGGTCGCGGTGACCTTCACGGTCGAGGGCGTGGAGCCGTCGTTCAGCGCCGTGATGCCGGCGATGTCGAACGTCTCGGTGCCGTCGAGGCCGAGCGACCCCGCGTCCTCGCCCGCCGGGAACTGCAGCGGCAGGACGCCCATGCCGATGAGGTTCGAGCGGTGGATGCGCTCGAAGCTCTCGGTGATGACGGCCTTGACGCCCAGGAGCGCCGTGCCCTTGGCCGCCCAGTCGCGCGACGAGCCGGAGCCGTACTCCTTGCCGCCCAGGATGACGAGCGGCGTGCCCTGCGCGGCGTAGTCCTGCGCGGCATCGTAGATCGTGTCCTGCGCGCCCTTGACGAAGTTGAAGGTGTAGCCGCCCTCGACGTTGTCGAGGAGCTGGTTGCGCAGGCGGATGTTCGCGAACGTGCCGCGGATCATGACCTCGTGGTTCCCGCGGCGCGAGCCGTAGGAGTTGAAGTCGCGACGCGCGACGCCGTGCTCGGCGAGGTACTTCCCGGCGGGAGAGTCCACCTTGATGGCGCCCGCGGGGCTGATGTGGTCGGTCGTGACCGAGTCGCCCAGCTTGGCGAGCACGCGCGCACCGGAGATGTCCACGACGGGGGACGGCTCCATGCCCATGCCGTCGAAGTACGGGGGCTTGCGCACGTAGGTCGACTCGGTGTCCCACGCGAACGTGTCGCCCTCGGGCGTCTCGAGCGCGCGCCACCGGTCGTCGCCGGTGAAGACGTCCGCGTAGTCCTTGGTGAACATGTCGCGGTCGATCGACGCGTCGATCGTCGCCTGGACCTCGTCCGGCGTGGGCCAGATGTCCCGCAGGAAGATCGGGTGGCCCGCCTCGTCACGGCCCAACGGGTCGTGGTCGAAGTCGAACTCCATCGTGCCCGCGAGGGCGTACGCGATGACCAGCGGCGGCGACGCGAGGTAGTTCATCTTCACGTCGGGGTTGATGCGGCCCTCGAAGTTGCGGTTGCCCGAGAGGACCGACACCACGGCGAGGTCGTGCTCGTTGACCGCCTCGGAGATCTTCTCGTCGAGCGGGCCCGAGTTGCCGATGCACGTCGCGCAGCCGTAGCCCACGAGGTGGAAGCCGAGCTTCTCGAGGTACGGCCACAGGCCGGCCTTCTCGTAGTAGTTCGTCACGACCTGCGAGCCCGGAGCCATCGAGGTCTTGACCCACGGCTTGGCCTCGAGGCCCTTCTCGACCGCCTTCTTCGCGAGGAGCGCGGCGGCGAGCATGACCGACGGGTTGGACGTGTTGGTGCAGCTCGTGATCGACGCGATCGCGACGGCGCCGTGGAACAGCTCGAACGACCTGCCGTCCGAGTCCGTCACGCTCACGGTCTTGCGGCCGTTGGGCGTGATCGCGGGCGAGTCGGACGCCGGGAACGACTCCTTCTCCGCCTCGTCGACGAGGTCGCGGACCTCGGGCGCGTAGGTGGGCAGGTCGCGCTCGAACGCCGACTTCGCGTTCGACAGCTCGATGCGGTCCTGCGGGCGCTTCGGCCCGGCGATCGACGGCACGACCGTCGAGAGGTCGAGCTCGAGGTACTCGGAGAACACCGGCTCCACGTAGCTGTCGGAGGCGGGGTCCAGCCACAGGCCCTGCTCCTTGGCGTACGCCTCGACGAGCGCGAGCTGCTCGTCGCTGCGGCCCGTGAGGCGCAGGTAGTCGATCGTCACGCCGTCGATCGGGAAGATCGCGGCCGTCGAGCCGAACTCGGGGCTCATGTTGCCGATCGTGGCGCGGTTCGCGAGCGGCACCTGGGCCACGCCTGCGCCGTAGAACTCGACGAACTTCCCGACGACGCCGTGCTGGCGCAGCATCTGGGTGATGGTGAGCACGACGTCGGTCGCGGTGACGCCCGCGGGGATCGAGCCGTTGAGCTTGAAGCCGACGACGCGCGGGATGAGCATCGACACGGGCTGGCCGAGCATGGCCGCCTCGGCCTCGATGCCGCCGACGCCCCAGCCGAGCACGCCGAGGCCGTTGACCATCGTCGTGTGCGAGTCGGTTCCGACGCACGTGTCGGGGTACGCGCGCAGGGTGCCACCCACCGCGCGCGTCATGATCGTGCGCGCCAGGAACTCGATGTTGACCTGGTGCACGATGCCGGTGCCCGGGGGGACGACCTTGAAGTCGTCGAACGCCGTCTGGCCCCAGCGCAGGAACTGGTAGCGCTCGTGGTTGCGCTGGTACTCGAACTCGACGTTGCGCTCGAACGCGTCCGAGCGGCCCGCGACGTCGATCTGCACCGAGTGGTCGATGACCATCTCGGCCGGTGCGAGGGGGTTGATGCGCGACGGGTCGCCGCCGAGCTCTGCGACGGCCTCGCGCATCGTCGCGAGGTCGACGACGCAGGGCACGCCCGTGAAGTCCTGCATGATCACGCGCGCGGGCGTGAACTGGATCTCGGTGTCGGGCTGCGCGTCCGGGTCCCAGGACGCGAGCGCGCGCACGTGGTCGGCCGTGATGTTGGCACCGTCCTCCGTGCGCAGGAGGTTCTCGGCAAGGATCTTCAGGCTGTACGGGAGGCGCTCGACACCCTCGACGGCGGACAGGCGGAAGATCTCGTACGAGTTCTCACCGACCTCCAGCGTTCCCTTCGACCCGAACGTGTCGACGCTGCTCACTCGTAGCTCCTTCGTGGCGAGACGGTGGCACGGATGCCATGGTTCAGGGGGCTTCGCCCAGCCTACGCCGGGCCGGCGCGCCGCTCAGGCCGGGCCCGGAGGACCGCACTGGCGGTGGTCGGCGGCTCGTCCACGACCCGCTGCGACCTGCACCGCGACCAGCATACCCCATATATCTTGACGTCAAGATATATGGCTGCCCCATCCGCTCAGAGGTCGCAGTCGCACAGCAGGTTGAGCTCGACGACCTGCTCCCCCTCGTCGGGGCGCGCCCACGCCTCCGCCTCGGCGCGCGACGCGAAGCTCCGCCCGGCGAGCCGTCCGTTCGGCAGCAGGACGCCGACGCCGACGACGTCGCGCACGTCGTCGGGCACGGGGAACGCCTGGTCCCCCGCCGGAGCCGTCACCGCCGTCGTCCCGCTCGCCGTGGTCCTGCTCGTCGTGCTGGTGCTCGTCACGTCCCTCACCGTCCCGCTCGTCCGACCGTCTTCTCATCGTCCTCCCGGCACGCGCTCCGGCGCACCCGGGTTCGCGCAGGGCCGAGCGCGCCCGGCGACGTCAGCGCGTGAGAACCGCGACGGCCTCGAGGTGGTGCGTGTGCGGGAAGAGGTCGAACGCGCGCAGGGATGCGAGCCCGTAACCGTGGCCGGCGAGGTAGGCGACGTCGCGCGCGAGCGCGGCCGGGTCGCACGCGACGTACACGACCCGGGAGGGCTGCCGCGCCGCGACCGCCTCCACGACGCCGCGTCCGGCGCCGACGCGCGGCGGGTCGAGCACGACGACGTCCGCACCGGTCGGGTCGTCGGCGAGCACCTGCTCGACGGGACCGTGGTGCAGCTCCACCCGGTCGAGCCCGTGCGCGTTGCGGCGCGCGTCGCGCACGGCCCGCTCGTCACCCTCCACGGCGACCACCGAGCCGGTCGTCCCGACCGCCGCCGCCAGGGGCGAGGTGAACAGCCCAGCACCCGCGTAGAGGTCGAGCACGCGCGCGCCGTCGACGTCCCCGACACCGTCGAGCACCGCGCGCGCCAGCGTGGCGGGCGCCTCGCGGTGCACCTGCCAGAACCCGCCCGCCGCGACCCGGTACTCGTGCTCCCGGTCGCCGAGCACGACGCGCTCGGTCACGCTGCGGCGCGCGTTGGGGCGCTGGTCGGGCGAGCCCGACCGCCACGGCTCGCCGTCCACGAGGAGGACCGGTGCTGAGCCCACGGGGGCGACGAGCTCGATCCGCGTGCCCGGACGCCAGGTGCGCGTGAAGACCTTCTCGCGCGCCGCGAGCTCCGCGACGTCCTCGGTGGCGAGCGGCATGCCGCCCAGCGCGACGACGTCGTGCGACCGGAAGCGGTGCATGCCCGCGCGGCCCGTGCCGTCGGCCACGAGGTCCACGCGCGTGCGGTAGCCGAGGCCGCCGCGCTCGGCGTCGCCCGGCAAACCCTCGACCTCTACCTGAGGGTCAACCTCGTCGAGGTCGACCTTCCCGAGCCGGCGAAGCTGCTCGGCCAGCACGTCCCGCTTCCAGCGGCGCTGCGCGTCGAGCGCGACGTGCGCCAGCTCGCCGCCGCCGACGCCCCCGGGACCGGCCTCCGGCCACACCGACGGGACGCGGTCGGGCGACGCCTCGAGGATCTCGACGGCGTCGGCGCGCCAGAACTTCGCGGCGTCCCCGCCCTCCGTGACCCGGGCGCGCACCCGCTCCCCGGGCAGCGTGTGACGGACGAAGACGACGCGGCCGTCGTACCGCGCGACGCAGTGGCCGCCGTGCGCGACCGGGCCGACCTCGAGCTCGACCTCGACCTCAGGTCGAGGGTCGACGCGGGCCGACTGCCGCGTCGCTCGACCGCCCTGCCGACGGGTCGTGCGGCGTCCGCCGCGCGCGGCGCGGCGGTCCGAGAACGGGTCGGACGGGCGGTCGGAGGGCACGGCGGGACCACGCGAGGAGGACGGCATGCCCCCAGTATCCCGGACCCGGCCCGGCACACCCGCCGTGGGCGTGGCAAGGGCCCGGTTCCGCCTCGGAACCGAGCCCTTCCCACGCCGACGACGGCTGCCGGTCAGTACCCCGTGAAGCGCTGACGGAACCCCTCGCCCTCGAGGCCGGTCTGCCCCTCGGTCGAGGAGAGCTGCCACGGTACCGACGCCACGACGACGCCCGGCGTGAAGAGCAGACGGCCCTTGAGGCGCAGCGCGCTCTGGTTGTGCAGGAGCTGCTCCCACCAGTGCCCCACGACGTACTCGGGGATGTAGACGACCACGAGGTCGCGCGGCGACTCGCGACGGACCGAGCGCACGTACGACAGCACGGGGCGCGTGATCTCGCGGAAGGGCGAGTCCAGGACGCGCAGCGGGACGGGCAGGTCGAGCGCCTCCCACTGCCGCATGAGGTCCTCGACGTCCTCGGAGTCCACGCCGACGGTGACCGCCTCCAGGACGGACGGGCGCGACGCGCGCGCGTACGCGAGCGCCCGCATCGTGGGCCGGTGGATCTTGGACACGAGGACGATGGCGTGCACCCGGCTGGGCAGCGCGCGGGCCGCGGCGGCCTCGTCGCCGAGCGCGAGCTCGTCGCGCACCCGGTCGTAGTGCTTGCGGATCGACTTCATGAGCACGAAGACGAGCGCCATCGCGAGGATCGCGATCCAGGCGCCGTGCGTGAACTTCGTGACGAGGACGATGACGAGCACGGTCCCGGTCATGGCCAGGCCGACCGTGTTGACCACGCGCGAGCGGCGCATGCGCGCCCGCTCGCGGGGCTGGTGCTCGGTCCGCAGCGCGCGCGTCCAGTGCCGCACCATGCCGAGCTGGGACAGCGTGAACGACACGAAGACGCCCACGATGTAGAGCTGGATGAGGCGCGTGACCTGCGCGTCGAACGCCCAGATGAGCACGATCGCCGCGACGGCCAGCGTGATGATGCCGTTCGAGAACGCGAGCCGGTCGCCGCGCGTGTGGAGCTGGCGCGGCAGGTAGCCGTCCTTCGCGAGGATCGAGCCGAGCACCGGGAAGCCGTTGAACGCGGTGTTCGCCGCGAGCACGAGGATCAGCCCTGTCACCGCGGACACCACGTAGAAGAGCACGGGGGCCCCGCTGAACACGGTCTCGGCGAGCTGCCCGATCACCGGGTGCTGCACGTAGTCCGCGGGCAAGGGCTCCCCGTTCAGGGAGAGCTGGGTGTGCGGGTCCTCGGCGTAGTGCACGCCGGTCGCACGCGCGAGGAAGAGGATCGACAGCATCATCACGGCCGAGATGCCGCCCAGCAGGGCGAGCGTCGTGGCGGCGTTGCGCGACTTGGGCTTGCGGAACGCGGGGACGCCGTTGCTGATGGCCTCGACGCCCGTGAGGGCGGCGCACCCGGACGCGAACGCCCGGGCCACGAGGAACGCGCCTGCGATGCCGATGAGGCCCTGGTCGAACCCGCTCTCCGCCGTGAGCTCGAACTCCGCGCTCTCCGCCGGGCCGAGGTTGCCCGTGACGTACTGGAAGAACCCGACGACCGCCGTCGTGCCGATGGCCAGCATGAAGAGGTAGACGGGGATCGCGAAGAACGTCCCCGACTCCTTGACCCCGCGCAGGTTGACGAGCGTGAGGACGACGACGAGCCCGATCGCGAACGCGGCCTCGTGGTCGCGCAGCGCGGGGATCGCGCTGGCCGCGTACTGCGCACCGGACGAGATCGAGACCGCGACCGTGAGCACGTAGTCGACCATGAGCGCCGACGCGACGCCGACGCCCGCCGACGGGCCCAGGTTGACCGTGGCGACCTCGTAGTCGCCGCCGCCCGACGGGTAGGCGCGCACGTTCTGGCGGTACGACGCGACGACCGTCAGCAGCACGACCACGACCGCGAGGCCCACCCACGGCGAGATCATCGTCGCGCTGAGGCCCGCGATCGCGAGCGTCAGGAGGATCTCGTCCGGGGCGTACGCGACCGACGACAGGGCGTCGGACGCGAACACGGGCAGGGCCACACGCTTGGGGAGCAGCGTGTGACCCAGGTGCTCGCTGCGGACCGGCCGCCCGAGCAGCAGCCGCTTCGCGGCATCAGCGATCTCCGACACGAGGCCTCATGCTATGCCCGACGGCGCCCGGTCGCGCTGGTGCGCGCCGGGCGCCCCCGCGAGCGGTAGCGTTCGGTGCGTGCACTTCGTCATCATGGGCTGCGGCCGCGTCGGCGCGACGCTCGCCCAGTCTCTCGAGTCGAGCGGCCACTCCGTCGCCGTCGTCGACCAGAACCCCGACGCGTTCCGGCGCCTCCCGGCCGAGTTCACGGGCAAGAAGGTGACCGGGGTCGGGTTCGACCGCGACACGCTCGTGCAGGCCGGCATCGAGGAGGCCTACGCGTTCGCCGCGGTCTCCGACGGCGACAACTCGAACATCCTCTCCGCGCGCGTCGTGCGGGAGACGTTCGGCGTCGAGAAGGTCGTGGCCCGCATCTACGACCCCCAGCGCGCGGAGATCTACCAGCGCCTCGGGATCCCCACGGTCGCGACCGTGCGGTGGACCGCGGACCAGGTGCTGCGCCGCATGCTCCCGTTCGGCGCGACCGACGAGTACCGCGACCCGTCCGGGCGCGTGCGGCTCGCGCAGGTCGACTTCCACCCCGACTGGGTCGGGCGCACCGTCCGCGCCATCGAGGACGCCACCGGCGCGCGCGTGGCGTTCGTCAGCCGCTTCGGCGACGGGGTCCTCGTCACCGACCGCACCGTCCTGCAGGAGAACGACGTTCTGCACGTGCTCATGGACGACGAGCAGGCCGCCGTCGTCGAACGCAAGCTCACCCACGCACCGAAGGTCGAGGCCGAGTGATGCGCGTCGTCATCGCCGGGGCGGGCTCGGTCGGCCGCTCGATCGCCCGGGAGCTCCTGAGCCACGACCACGAGGTCATGCTCATCGACAAGCAGCCGGCGGCCATGCGGGTCGCGCAGGTGGCGGAGGCGGACTGGCTGCTCGCCGACGCGTGCGAGCTCTCGACGCTCGCCGAGGCCAAGGTCGAGGAGTGCGACGTCATCGTGGCGGCCACGGGCGACGACAAGGTGAACCTCGTCGTGTCGCTCCTCGCCAAGACCGAGTTCGGGGTGCCCCGCACGGTCGCGCGCGTGAACAACCCGAAGAACGAGTGGATGTTCGACGAGTCGTGGGGCGTGGACGTCGCCGTCTCGACGCCCCGCATCATGACCGCGATGGTCGAGGAGGCCGTCGCCGTCGGCGACCTCGTCCGCATCTTCACGTTCCACCAGTCCGGCGCGGACATCCTCGAGGTCACGCTGCCGCCGACCTCGCCGCTCGTCGGCCACCGGGTCGGCGAGGTGAGCTGGCCCGCGGACACGGTGCTCGCGGCGATCGTCCGCGGCACGCGACCGATCGCGCCCAGCCAGGACGACACGCTCGAGGCCGGGGACGAGCTCCTGCTCGTCACGGGCGACGAGGCGGACGAGGGTGCCCTCGGCCGGCTCCTCGCCGGCCAGGGCGAGGTCGCGCCGACCTCACCGGACACGCCCGTCGAGGCGCCCGAGGCCGACGACACCCTCCTCTGACGGGGCCCGCCCCCGCGGTCGGCGGGCCTACGCCGACGGCTGCGGGGCTGCCGCGCCGTGCGGCCTGCGCACCAGGATCCACGTGAGCCACAGGACGAGGGCCCACAGCGGGATGCCCATGACGAGGCGCGCGGTGCCGAGCCAGCCGACGTCGCCGTCGAGGTAGAGCGGGACCTGGACCGCGAGCCGGGCGGCGAACAGGCCGATCCAGAGCCACGTCGCGGCGGTGTACCGGCGCATCAGCGCCCGGTCGGACCGCCAGGTGCGGGCCCAGCGGGCGAACGCGCCGGGCTCGGCGCCGTCCGCGTCGACGGGAGTGCCGGGCGGCGGCGCGGCCACCGCGGGCTGCTCGGCCGAGGCGTCCGCGGCGTCCACCGCGTCGGGGGATCCGTCCGCCGTCGTCCCGGCCGACCCCGACGCGCCGCCCGCGCCGAAGCCGCTGCGGAAGCCCTCGACCACGAGGCCGACGAGCGGCCAGCGGGCCAGGACGGAGACGAGGAGCGCGACGAGGTACGCGGCGTTCGTCCACAGGCCCCACGCGAAGTAGTCCTGCGCCTCGCCCGAGCGCCACGCCCAGATCACGCCGATGCCGACGCCCAGGAGGCCGCCGAACGCCTGCGTGACGGGGGTGCGCTGGACCAGTCGCGCCGCGACGGCGACCAGGGCCGCCGCGACCGAGGTCACGAGCGCCCACGGCAGGTTCGTCGTGGCGACGTAGACGACGACGAAGACGAGACCCGGGGCGACCGACTCGACGAGCCCGCGCACGCCCCCGATGGCGTCGGCCACGGAGAAGTCCTGCCCGGCGAGCGCGCGGACTCCGCGGGCGCGTCCGTCCTCGGGCGCGGCGACGTCGTCGACGACGGTCTCCGCGACCTCGGCGTCGTGCGCGAGCCCCTCCGGCGCGTGCCCGGGGCCGGGCCGGCCGTCCGCGGGGCCGCCGGTCGCGTCGCTGCTGCTCGTCATCTCGTGGCGTCCTCGGTGGCTCGGGGTCGGTCGGTCACGGTCCGGGCGCGTGGCCCGGGTCGGCCGCTGCGGGTCCGCAGGATCGTACGGCACCGCCGCGCGTCGGCGGGCGCGAGGTCACTCCCCCGGCTTGGCGAGGAGCTCGTAGCGCGGGTTGAAGATGGTCCGGCGCCCGTCGACGTCGCACACCAGGCCCTCGACGAGGGCACGACGACCGGGCTCGATCCCCGCGATGCGACGACGGCCCAGCCACACGAGGTCCACGACGCCGGAGCCGTCGAACAGCTCCACCTCCACCGTCGGGACGCCCTCGCGCGGACGCAGCACGACCGACCGCAGGACGCCGGAGATCTTGGCCCGGCGGCGGTTGGGCAGCTCGGACACGGCGCGGCAGCCCTTCTGCCGTGCGGCCTCGGAGCGCTCCTCGTCGGCGGCGAGCTCCTCCTGGGAGGCGAGGGCGGTGCGCCAGGCGTCCCGCAGGGTGGGGGCCATCTCAGCGGATCTCCGTGATCTCCGGCCCACGCGTCAGCGGGTCGAACGAGGGCGTCTCCGCCGCACCGGCGGGTGCCGGTGCCGCCGCGGCCGGCCCCTTGCCCGGCAGGTGCAGGGCGAGGAGGTCACGCGGAGGGCGCGGGCTCTGGTCGCGCACGACGACGATGTTGGCGAACACCGACTCGAGCAGCCGGGCCTCGGCGGGGTCGACCGCCGCCTTGCCCGTGAGGACGCCGCGGAGGAACCAGCGCGGGCCGTCGAACCCCACGAACCGGGCGGGGCGCACGCCCGGGCGCCCGTCCGGCGTCTGCGCGGGGATGCGGGCGAGCAGCTCGCGGCCGAACGGGCCGGGGAGGTCGTCGACCGTGCCGCCCTGCTTGGTCACCGACGCGGCGATCTCGCCGCGGATCTCATCCCAGATGCCGTCCGTGCGCGGCGCGGCGAAGGCCTGCACCTGCAGCCCCGAGCCCGCGACGGCGCACGCGACGCCGGTGATGCGCTGGGTCTTCTTGTCGACCTCCATGCGCAGCTCCATGCCGGGCACGCCGGGCAGCCACACGGCGCCCAGGTCGAGGCGGGGCCCGCGCTCGGGCACCTGGGAGGAGTCGTACGGGCCGCGGGCGGGCTTCGCGTCGGTCGCCTCGGCGACGGGAGCGCCGTCGTCGACCTGCTCGGACGTCGTGCCCGACGGCGCCGACGGCTCGGGCGACTCGGTCGGCTCGGACGACCTGGAGCGACGGAACAGACCCACGGAGGAACTCCTTCACCTGCCCGGCCCTCGGCCGGGACTCCTCGCGGGGCGCTCGCCCCGCGCTGCTTCCACACTAGCCCGCGCAGCGACGGTCGTGGTGCGACGTTCGCTGTGCGACGACGGGCGCGCGGCTCCTGCGCCGGCGCCCGTCCGCGACCGTCAGGTCGCCGCGCCCCACCCGCCGCTCGACCCGAAGCCGCCCTCGCCCCGGTGCGACCCGGGCAGCCGCTCGGCCTGCACGAACCGCGCGCGCTCGACCTTCTGCACGACGAGCTGCGCGACGCGGTCGCCGCGGCGCAGGACGACGGCCTCCCGCGCGTCGGTGTTGAGCAGCGTCACCTTGATCTCGCCGCGGTAGCCCGCGTCGACGGTGCCCGGCGCGTTGACGACCGTCAGGCCGTGCTTCGCGGCGAGGCCGGAGCGCGGGTGCACGAACGCGGCGTAGCCGTCGGGCAGCGCGATCGAGACGCCCGTCGGGACGACGACGCGCTCCCCCGGTGCCAGCTCGACGTCGACGGTCGTCACGAGGTCGGCGCCGGCGTCGCCCGGGTGGGCGTAGGACGGCACCGGGACGTCGTCGAGGAGCGTGATGAGGACGTCGACGTCCCCGGTCTCGGGCTGGTGGTGGTTCGGCACCCGGCAGAGCCTAATGGTCCGGAGCAGGCCCGAGCACGTCGGGCGACGCCCCGACTGCTGGGATGATGGACCCATGACGGACCCCGCCGACCGCAGCACGCCCTCCTCGACCCCGGGAACCGCCGGGGCACCCCGCGCGGAGGGCGTGACGCCGTACCGCGAGCGGCTCGTCCCGGGCGTCGGCGGCTGGGCCGCGGCCCTCGGCTTCGCCCTGGTGCTCGGGATCGCGCTGTGGCCCGCGAGCCACGCCATCGCGCTCGGCGTGGGCGCGCTCGCCGCGGTGGCGGGCGTCGTCGGTCTCTGGTGGAGCTCCCCGGTCGTCGCGGTGGCCGACGGCGAGCTCCGCGCCGGCCGCGCGCACGTCCCGGCGTCGCTGCTCGGTCAGGTCACGACCCTCGACGCGGAGACGATGCGCGTCCAGCTCGGTCCGCGGCTCGACGCCCGCGCCTACGTGTGCCTGCGCGCGTGGGCCCGCACCGGCGTGCACGTGGTGCTCGACGACCCGCAGGACCCGACGCCGTACTGGCTCGTCTCCACGCGCCACCCGCAGCGCCTCGCGGACGCGGTCCGGGCCGCGCGCGCGTCCTGACGGGTGCGGCGCGACGCGCCACCAGAAACGGCGAAGGCCGCCGCCCCGGGGAGGGGGCGGCGGCCTTCGGGCGTCGTGCAGGTCAGGCGGCGCACTCCGAGCAGATCTGCTGCCCGTTCTTCTCGTACGCGAGCTGGCTGCGGTGGTGCACGAGGAAGCAGCTCGAGCACGTGAACTCGTCGGCCTGACGAGGCAGGACCCGGACGGAGAGCTCCTCGCCGGACAGGTCGGCACCGGGCAGCTCGAAACCTTCCGCCGCCTCGGTCTCGTCCTCGTCAACGACGCCCGAGCTCTTGTCGGAGCGACGAGCCTGGAGCTCCTGGAGCGAGTCCTCGCTGAGCTCCTCTTCACTCTTGCGGGGGGCGTCGTAGTCTGTTGCCATCTGTGGGGTCACTCTCCGGAGTATTCGTCGATCGCGACAGTGCCCGTCCGGGACCACCGGCGATGGCCGGTCGTGCCGGGCGGCACAGGTGCGGGGCGCGGGGGGCACCCCGTGACGTGTCGTGCCCCGAGGTCGTCGAGGCGTTGCACGCTGGTCAATGCACGGCGCACCGGAATTGTTCCCGGCGGGCCACCGGATTCTGCACCATTTCCGGGAGGGATGCACCCTGTGGCGCCCCGCCCGCCCGGTGTCGTTCGTCACGGGCGAACACGGGGTCGTCCGGCCCGGGGACGCGGGAACGCTCCCAGCCCCGTCGGGCGCGATCAGGCGTCGGTGTCGGCGTCCGCGTCCTCGAGGATCCGGACGAGCCGTGCGACCGCCTCGGGCGGCCCCGCGACGGTCATCTCGCGGTCCGCGGCGCGGCCGCGCAGGCCCGTCACGCGCGCGCCCGCCTCGTGCGCGACGAGCGCGCCCGCGGCCATGTCCCACGGGTTGAGGCCGCGCTCGTAGTAGAGGTCGAGCTCGCCCGAGGCGACGAGGCACAGGTCGATCGCCGCGGAGCCGAGGCGGCGGATGTCCCGGACCTGGGGCAGCACGTCGACCAGCACGCGCGCCTGCGCGCGGCGCCGCTGCGCGTCGTACCCGAAGCCCGTGCCCACGAGGCACTGCCCCAGGTCGGTCTCGGCGTTCACGCGGACCGGACGGCCGTCCACCGTCGCCCCGGCACCGAGGCCCGCGGTCCAGGTGCGGCCGTCGACGACGGAGTGCACCGCGCCGGCGAGGACGGTCCACTCGAGCGGGTCCGGCGGACCCACCACGGCGGCGACGGACACCGCGTACGACGCGATCCCGTAGAGGTAGTTGACCGTGCCGTCGACGGGGTCGATCACCCACGTGATGCCGGACGTGCCCTCCGACGCCCCCTCCTCCTCGCCGAGGATCGCGTCGTCCGGGCGGGCCGCCGCGATGCCGCGGCGCAGGAGCGCCTCGGAGTCGGCGTCCATGCGCGTCACGACGTCCGTGGCCGTCGACTTCGTGGCGGCCACCTCGACGCGGTCGGGGCGGCCGGAGCGGACCAGGTCGCCGGCCTCGCGCGCGAGGCGCTCGGCGAGGTCGCGCAGGTCGGCCACGGTCACGTCGTCGGGCTGTCGGGGGTCGTCGATGAAGAGGCGCACGGATCACATCCTGCCCGACCCGCGGCGTGCGGTGCGACCCTCCCACGGGCCGGGGGCGGACCAGCCTAGGCGGAGGGAGAGGAGACGGAAGCCGAACACGAGCGCGAGGACCGCAGCCTGGGACAGCAGCCCGAGCGCGCCGGCCTCCGCGAGCCCGGCGGTGAGCGCGGCGCCCGCGAGCGCCGGGATCGCGTAGAGCTGCTTGTCCTGGAACAGGAGCGGCGCCTCGTTGGTCAGCAGGTCGCGCAGGATCCCGCCGCCGACGCCCGTGATGACGCCCGCGAAGATCGCCGCGAGCGGGCCCACCCCGTAGTCGAGGCCCTTCATCGTGCCGGAGAGCACGAAGAGCGCGAGCGCGCCCGCGTCGAGCACGATGATGCTCCGCCGGAGCCGCTCGAGGCGCGGGTGCCAGAAGAAGGTCACGACGCCCGCGAGCACAGCGACCGCGACGAGCCGCCAGTCGGAGATCCCGACCGGGGGGATCGCGCCGATGAGGACGTCGCGCAGCAGACCGCCGCCGAGGCCGGCGACCCAGGCGAGGACCAGGACGCCCACGAGGTCGAACCGCTTGCGGACGGCGGCGAGCCCGCCCGAGAGCGCCGCGAAGAAGACGCCGCCGAGCTCGAGGGCGTCGCCGGGCACGAGGTCGAGGATCACACCCGGCATCATCCCAGTCGCCGCACCCGGGTCACGGACGAGCACGCGCCGAGTCCGCGGCACACCGCGCGTGCTGCGCGGTGTGCGGGTGGGACGATGGCACCCTCGAGGGAGCGGTGACGCGGGCGTCGCGGTCCGCCGGCCCGGGAGACCGGGCTCGCGGCACGGCGCCGGGCGGCCGGGGCGGTACCGGGCGACCGGGCGGCTCCGGGAACGGCACCGCGAGCGCCACCGGGCGCGGCGACACGGGAGGGTCCATGGACGAGCTGGAGCTGGTGAGACTGCACGAGGACGGGGAGCACCTCGTCCTGCGCGCGACGGGCGGCACGCAGTTCACGCTGCCGATCACCGAGGCGCTGCGCGCGGCCGTGCGCCGCGACCGCCCGCACCTGGAGCACCTGCGCGCGGAGGGCGAGCGCAACCTCGCCCCGCGCGAGATCCAGGCCCGGTTGCGCGCCGGGGAGTCCGTGGAGGCGGTCGCCGAGGCCGCCGGCCTCGGGGTCGAGCACGTGCGCCGCTTCGCGGGCCCGGTCGTCGCCGAGCAGGAGTACGTCGTCGACCGGGTCCGCGCCTCCCGTCAGGGGCACGAGGACGACTCGCCGACCGTCGGGGAGCTCGTCGCGCAGCGGCTCGCCGCGCGCGACGTCGAGCCCGACGCCGTGGAGTGGAGCGCCGCTCGCCTGCCCGGGGCGTCGTGGGTCGTGACGGCGGCGTTCGAGGTCGGGACGGGCAGCCGGACGGCCCGCTGGGAGTACGACGCGGCGACGCGCGCGCTCCAGGCGCTCGACGACGAGGCCCGCTGGCTCTCGGGGACCGACGCCCCGCGCGACCCGACGCCCGGCGCCGTCGCGGTGTTCGACGTCGACGCGACAGGGCGGGGCCGGGCGCTCCGTGCCGCTCCCCCGACCCCGCCCGACGACGGGACGGCCGAGCTCCTCGACGACCTGAGCCAGCGCCGGGGCGTGCGCCCGCGCAAGGCCCCGACCGGTCCCGTCGAGGTCGAGGGGCAGGAGCCGTTCGAGGGGTTCGGCCCGCAGGTTGGGGCCAGGCACGACGAGGACGAGCCGCAGGGCTCCCCGGACGACACGGTCGCGCCCGCGGGGGCGACCGTCGTCCACCTCCCCACCGTCCGTCCGCTCGACGCGGTGCGCCTCCCGGACCCGACGCCCGACGACGCCCCGGACGACCCAAGCCCCGAGGACGGCCCGGCTGGCCGTCCGCCGCGCGAGGAACGCTCGGGCGGCACCGTCTCCGTGGACGCGGACGAGCCGCCGCGCGCGGCGCCGCCCCAGGCCGCGCGCGAGCCCCGCAAGGGCAAGAACCGCTCGCGCGCGAAGGTCCCCAGCTGGGACGAGATCGTGTTCGGCGCGCGCCCGGAGTAGGGCACAGCGCGCCGACCGAGGCGCGCCCACCGAGGCGCGCCGACCGGGGCGCACCGTCCCGGCACGCCGTCCCGGCACGCCGGCTCAGTGCGGCAGGTCGAACGGCAGCCCGTCGGCCGCGGCCTGGCGGCGCGCGACGGCCGTGGTCATGCGGCGCATGTGATGGCGACGGCAGAGCACCTCGTAGCCGATCTCCCCCGAGCCTGCCCCGACGTCCCCGACGACGACCTGGTCGCCCTCGACGACCATGCTGCCGTCGACGGTGCGGGCGTTGTGCGTCGCGCGCCGGCCGCACCAGCACAGCGACTCGACCTGCAGCACCTCGACCCGGTCGGCGAGCTCGATGAGCCGGGCCGAGCCGGGGAAGAGCCGGGTACGGAAGTCGGCCGTGATGCCGAACGCGAAGACGTCGATCTCCGTCTCGTCGACGAGCCGCGCGAGCTGCTCGACCTGCGCCGGGGAGTAGAACTGCGCCTCGTCGCAGACCAGGTAGTCCACCGGGTCCGGCTCGGCCGTGACGAGCGACCAGAAGTCCGTGTCGTCCCGCACCTCGCGCGCGACGACCTCGAGCCCGAGCCGCGACGAGAGCCGGTCGGACCCGGCCCGGTCGTTGCGGGAGAAGATGAGCCCTCGGCGGCCACGGGCGGCGTGGTTGTGGTCGAGCTGCAGGGCGAGGGTGGACTTGCCGCAGTCCATGGTCCCGGAGAAGAAGACGAGCTCGGCCATCGGGCGTTCCTTCGCGAGGTCGGTGCGCGGTCGGTGCGCGGTCGGTGCGCGGTCGGTCGGTGCGGGGTCGCGGGCGGGCCGCGTCGTGGCGCCGTGCGTCGCGGGTGGTCAGGTACCGGCGACGAGCAGCGGGACGCGCATCTCGCGCTCGGTGAGCGAGCCGTGCACGCCGACGAGCGCGAGGGACGCGGGCGTCTGGGTGCGCGAGTCGACGACGGTGGCGCGGCCGCGCAGCGCGACGATCACGTCGCCCGCCGCCGCGACCGCCTCCGGCCGCGGGTCGGGCCCGAGGAGGCCGCGGGCGAGCACGTCCTCGCGCTCGAGGACGAGCGCGTCGTCGCCCAGGACGTCGCGCCAGCGCGCCGCGACGGCGGTCGTCTCCCCCGGTTCCGTGTAGACGTGCACCGCGCGCGGCTCGCCGCCGACGAGCGCGACGCCCCGTGCGAGCACCGGGTCGGTGGCGACGTCGCGGCGCAGGCCCGGGTCGACGTCGACCATCCCGTGGTCGGCGGTGACGAGCACGAGCGTGCCCCGCGGGACCGACCGGGCGAGGCGGGCGAGCTCGCGGTCGAGCGCCTCGAGCTCGTCGCCCCACTGCCAGGACGTGCTGCCGTGGTGGTGACCCGCCTTGTCCACCTCGCCCCAGTACAGGTAGACGAGGCCCGGCCGCTTGAGGGCCCGCACGGCGGCGTCGACGCGCGCCCCGAGGCCCTCGGCGGCGGCGTACGACCCGCCGCGCAGGGCCGCGACCGTCATGCCGGACCCGGCGAACCGCGCCGGGCCCGTCGAGGTCACCGCGACGCCCGCTCCCGCGAGCCGCTCGAGCACGGGCGTCTCGCGCTGGAGCTCCGCGGGTGGCGGGGCGCCGTCCCACGACACCATGTTGGCGAGCCCGCCCGTCGCGGGGTTGCGCTGCGTGTACCCGAGCATGCCCGTGCGCCCGGGGGCGGTGCCGGTGCCGAACGCGCCGATCGCGGCGGCCGTCGTGCTGGGGAAGGTCGAGGTGAGCGCCCGCGCGTCGGGCAGGAGCGAGCGCAGGAACGGCGCGTGCCCGGCGCGCTCGGCCAGGTTGACGTGCCCCAGCCCGTCGACGAGGACGACGCACACGCGCTCGGCGCGCGGCAGGTCGAGCGCCGAGCGCGCCGCCTCGCTCCCGACGCCCGTGGCGGTCGTGAACCGGGCGCCGAGCGCGCCCGCCGCCCCGGGGAGCACGGCGGCGAGGCCGCCGAGCCCGAGGTCGGGCGCGAGGAAGCCCTCCGGGAGCACCGGGGTCGCAGGAGCCTCGTCCGTGCGTGCCTCGCTCACCGGGCGCTGTGCCTCGCGGTGGCGCGCGAGAGGGCGCGCGCGAAGTCGACCGCGGCGCGCACGGCGTCGCGGCCCTCCGCCTCGGCGCTCACCCGGACGACGACGTCGTCCGGCGTGATCTGCCCTGTGAGCCCGTGGTCGGCGTCACAGTTCGGGTCCGCGCACCCGGCCGGCTCGAGGTCGACGCGCGAGACCGCGCCCCAGCCGAGGGCGAGCGTCACCTCGAGCGGCGCGGTGCCCGCGCGGTGCTCGTGCGGCTCGGCCACGACGTGCGTGAGCGAGACCGACCGCACCTCGGCCAGCGGCACCGACTCGGTCGTGGCGGCGGCGGACGCGGACGGGTTCTCGCTGTCCGCCGGGTGGTCGTCGACGTGCGCCGTGACGAGCCGCGTGGGGGTCAGGACGAGCACCGTGAGGTGCCGGCGCACCTCGGACGCGTCGAACGTCGTCTCCGGGAGCACGAGGTGCGAGACGATCTCCTCCCCCGCGACCGCGAGGTCGAGGACGTCCGCGACGAGCTCCGGGTAGTAGCCGGCGCGGTGGAGCTGGGTCGTCAGGTCGGTCCAGGGGTTCGAGGTTGCTGAGGGCACCCGCGCATTCTCCCATCCGGGGAGCGGCCGCGGCCACCCGCCCTCGGCACCTGTGGACGGCCGAGGCGGACCTCAGCCGGGCAGGGCGCGGCGCAGCGCGTCGGCGCGCTGGGCGTCCGCGAGCGTGACGCGCGCGCTGAGGACCGCGGCCTCGTGCTCGGACGCGACGACGGGGTACAGCTCGAGGCTGCGCACCTCGGGCAGGTCGTCCGCGAGCACGGACACCCGCGCCAGGACGTCCTCGAGCGCGGCCGTGGCCACGACGTGCGTACCCATGTACCCGAAGAGCCGCGGGGCCGCCCGCACCGAGCGCACCATGGCCGCGACGTCCACGTCGGTCAGCGGCGGCACCCCGTACGCGACGTCGCCCAGGAGGTCGACCGCGTCGCCCGCGAGGCCGAACGACACGACGGGCCCGAAGAGCTGGTCCTCCGTCGAGCGCACCACGCACGCGACGCCCGCGTCGGCCATCGCCTGCACCTCGAACGGCTGGTCGGCCGCGCCCGGCAGCACGGCCGCGAGCGCCTCGCGCATCTGCGCGACGTCGGACCGCAGCTCCGTCTCGTCCGCGATGTCGAGGCGCACGCCGCCGAGGTCCGCGCGGTGGCGCAGCCCGGCCGCCGTGCTCTTGAGCGCGACGGGCCAGCCGATCTCGCGCGCGGCCGCGACGGCCTCGTCGGCGGTCCGGACGCGGCGGGCGGGCCACACGCGGACGCCGTAGCACGCGAGCAGGTCGGCGGTCGTCGCGGGGTCGAGGTCGACGGCGTCCCGGCCCGCCAGGGCGCCCTCGACGAGGGCGCGGGCGCGGCCCGCGTCGACGCCCGCGGGGCGCACGGGCGTCCCGTGGTCCGCCTCGCGCCAGCGGGCGTAGCGCACGACGGCGCCGAGCGCGGCGACCGCGTCCTCGGGCGTGGAGTAGGCGGGGACCCGCAGCAGCGCGTCGGACGCGCCGCCGTCGGGCGCCGGGGCCGAGAGCTCGTCGGTGAGGCCGTGCAGCCCCAGCATGCTCGCGACGGTCGTGCGGCCGGTGCGCGCCGCCGCGAGCGCGACGGCCCGGGAGAGGTCCGCGCGGCGGGGGTGCACCACGGGGACCTGGACCACCACGACGACGTCGCACGCGTCCGGCGCGTAGAGCGCGTCGACCGTGGCGGCGAGCTCGTCCGACGACGCGTCCTCGGGCAGGAAGTCCGACCGCGCGACGACGAGGCCCGCCGACGACGACGCCTCCGCGACGAGCGCGGCGAGCGACGCCGAGCTGGCGAGGATGCCGACGCGGCGCCCGCCCGGGAGCGGCTGGTGCGCGAGGAGCTGGGCGATGTCGATCATGTGGTGCGTGTTGTCGGCCCGGATCACGCCCGACTGGCGCAGCATCTCCTCGAGCGTGCGGCGGGGCGCGCGCGTCGAGCGCACCGCGTGGCCGGGCGGCACCACCTGGCCCGAGCGCCCGGCCGTGACGACCACGACGGGCTTGACCGACGCGAGGCGGCGCGCGATGCGCGAGAACTTGCGCGGGTTGCCGATCGACTCGAGGTACAGGCAGACCACCTGCGTCGCGGCGTCGTCCTGCCAGTACTGCATGAGGTCGTTGCCCGACACGTCGGCCCGGTGCCCCGCGGACAGGAACGACGACACGCCCAGCCCGCGTCGCGCCGTGGTCGCGAGCAGCGTGACGGCCATGGGCGCCGACTGGCTGAACAGGCCCACGACGCCGGGCAGCGGCAGGCCCTCGGCGAGCGTCGCCGCGAGCGCGGGCCGATCGCGGGTCTCGCCCGTGCGCAGCAGGCCGTAGCTCGCGGGCCCGACGACGCGCAGTCCCGCCGTGTGGGCGACGCGCAGGAGCTCGCGCTGGAGCGCGAGCCCGTCCGGCCCGGTCTCGGCGAACCCGGCGGACAGCACGACGACGCCGCGCACCTCGAGGCGCGCGAGCTGGCGGACCGCCTCGATCGCGTCCGGCGGCGGCAGCGCGACGACCGCGAGGTCCACCGGGCCGGGGACGTCGGCGAGGGTGGCGTGGGCGCGGGCCGCCGCCCCGCCGTCGGGCACGCCCGCGCCCGCGCCCCCCACCACGTGGACGGTCACGTCCGGGCTGCGCACGAGCGCGGCCAGGGCACGGTGCGCGAGGACGCGGTCGAGGGGCGCGCCGGCGTGGTCCGGCCCTTGGCCCGGCGGCACGCCGGGCCCCACGAGCACGACGCTCGTCGCCCCGAGCAGCCCCTGCATGCTCCGCGCCTCCGCGCGGTGCTCGCGGTCCGCCATGACGGCCCGGGACCGTTCCGTGGGGTCGAGGTCGACGCTCACCTGGACGAACCCGTCATCCATCTGCTGGCGCACGTCGTACCCGGCCTCGCGGAAGACAGCGAGCATCTTGCCGTTCTGCGGCAGCACCTCGGCGGTGAAGCGCCGCACGCCGCGCTCGCGCGCGGCCGCCGCGACGTGCTCGAGCAGCACGGAGCCCAGCCCCCGGCCCTGGGCCGAGTCGGCGATGTTGAAGGCGACCTCGGCCTCGCTCGTGCCCGTGCGGTCGAAGCGCGCGACGCCGATGATGTCCTCGCCGACGTCGTCGGCCCGCTCCTCGGCGGCCGGGTCCGAGGCACCGCCGTCCGCGCCGTCGCGCGGACGGACGGCGACGAGTGCGACGCGGTCGACGTGGTCGACGCGCGTGAACCGGTCCAGGTCGCGCTCCGACAGCCGCTCCATGGGGGCGAAGAAGCGCAGGTAGGTCGAGCGCTCGGACTGTCCCACGTGGAACCGCTGCAGCGCGTCGGCGTCCTCGGGACGGATGGGGCGCACGTGCGTCGTCGTCCCGTCGCGCAGGACGACGTCCGCCTCCCACTCCACCGGGTACCGGTCCGGGCCCCGCCCGGCTGCGCCGCCGTCGCTCACGCCCCCAGGCTATGCGGTCCCCGGCGCGGTGCGCCTGCGCCACCCCGGCCCGACCGGGGAGGACAATGGTCCCTCGACAGACATCGCGACGCGGCGTGTCGGACGGTTGGCGTACCCTCGCGTGCGGCGCGCAACCGCAGCACGTCACCACCGGCGCACGCCGGCACAGATCCCGCGCCCTCGCGGCGCACCGAACGGCAGGAGCCCGCAGGCACATGGCGCGCAAGTCCTCGACCCCCTCGCTCGACCCGGCCGAGGTGAACGAGAAGATCGTCGACGTCGACGTCCAGGCGGAGATGGAGACGTCGTTCCTCGAGTACGCCTACTCCGTCATCTACTCCCGCGCCCTGCCCGACGCTCGTGACGGCCTCAAGCCCGTGCAGCGCCGCATCCTCTACATGATGGCCGACATGGGGCTGCGCCCCGACCGCGCGCACGTGAAGTCGGCGCGCGTCGTCGGCGAGGTCATGGGCAAGCTGCACCCGCACGGCGACGCGGCGATCTACGACGCGCTCGTGCGCCTCTCGCAGGACTTCTCGCTGCGTCTCCCGCTCGTCGACGGGCACGGCAACTTCGGCACGCTCGACGACGGCCCCGCCGCCTCCCGGTACACCGAGGCGCGCCTCGCTCCCCCGTCGCTCGCGATGACCGCCGGGCTGGACGAGGACGTCGTCGACTTCGTCCCGAACTACGACAACAAGCTCCAGCAGCCGGAGGTGCTGCCGGCGGCGATCCCCAACCTGCTCGTCAACGGGGCGTCGGGCATCGCGGTCGGCATGGCGACCAACATGGCGCCGCACAACCTCGTCGAGGTCGTCGCCGCGGCACGCCACCTCGTCGCGCACCCGGACGCCGACCTCGACGCGCTCATGCGGTTCGTCCCCGGCCCCGACCTGCCGACGGGCGGCAAGATCGTCGGGCTCGACGGCGTGCGCGACGCCTACCGCACCGGCCGCGGCACCTTCCGGACGCGCGCGACCGCGCGGGTGGAGAACCTCACCCCGCGCCGCAAGGGCATCGTCATCACCGAGCTGCCCTACCTCGTCGGCCCGGAGAAGGTGATCGAGAAGATCGCCGAGGGCGTCAAGACCAAGAAGATCCAGGGCATCACCGCCGCGACCGACCTCACGGACCGCGAGCACGGGCTGCGGATCGTCGTCGAGGTGAAGACGGGCTTCAACCCCGAGGCGGTGCTGGAGCAGCTCTACAAGTTCACGCCGCTCGAGGACTCGTTCGGCATGAACAACGTCGCGCTCGTCGACGGGCAGCCGCGCACGCTCGGCCTGCGCGAGATGCTCACGGTGTGGGTGAACCACCGGATCGACGTGGTCCGCCGGCGCTCGGCCTACCGGCTGCGCAAGCGGTCCGAGCGGCTCCACCTCGTGGACGGCCTCCTCATCGCCATCGTCGACATCGACGAGGTGATCCAGGTGATCCGGTCGTCCGACGACACCGCGACGGCCCGCGGTCGCCTCCAGACCGTTTTCGACCTGTCCGAGCCGCAGGCGGAGTACATCCTCGAGCTGCAGCTGCGCCGCCTCACCAAGTTCTCCCGCATCGAGCTCGAGAAGGAGCAGGAGACTCTGCGCCGCGAGATCGAGGAGCTGCAGGAGATCCTCGGCAGCGACGCGCGCCTGCGCGCCGTGGTCTCGGGCGAGATGGCGGACGTCGCCAAGACGTACGGGACGCCGCGCCGCACGATCCTCCTGGAGTCCGCCGGTGCTGCGCCGACCACGACCGCGGCCGTGCCGCTCGAGGTCGCGGACACGCCCTGCTGGGCGCTGTTCTCCGCGACGGGCCTGCTCGCGCGCACGAGCGACGAGACCGAGCCCGCGCGCAGCGGGCCGCGCGCCGCCCACGACGTGCTCCGGGCCGTCGTGCGCACGACGGCGCGCGGCGAGGTCGGCCTCGTCACGAGCCGCGGGCGCATGGTCCGCGTGTCGGTGCTCGACCTGCCCGCGCTGCCGCCCACCGACAACGCGCCGAGCCTGTCCGGCGGCGTGCCGCTCAGCGAGGTCGTCGCGCTCGATCCCGGCGAGGAGGCCGTGACGATCGCGTCGCTCGACGCCGACGCACCCCCGCTCGCCCTCGGCACCGCGCAGGGCGTCGTCAAGCGCGTCACCCCGGGCGACGTGCCGAACAACCGCGACGACTGGGATGTCATCGGCCTCAAGGACGGCGACACCGTCGTCGGCGCGGCGCCCGCGACCGACGCGGACGAGGTCGTGTTCGTCAGCACCGACGCGTCGCTGCTGCACTTCGACGCGTCGGCCGTGCGACCCCAGGGGCGCGCGGCCGGCGGCATGGCCGGGATCCGGCTCGCCGACGGCCACCGCGTCGCGTTCTTCGGCGTCGTGCCGGCCGACGTGCGCGACCTCGGGGTCGTCGTCACCGTCGCCGGGTCGTCGGGCGCCCTCGCGGGCACCCAGACCGGGGCCGGCAAGGTCACGCCGTACGAGCTCTACCCCGGCAAGGGCCGCGGCACCGGCGGCGTCCGTGCCCAGCGGTTCCTCAAGGGCGAGGACGCGCTGATCCTCGCGTGGGTCGGGCAGGGCCCCGCCCGTGCCACCGGCTCCGGCGGCCAGGCCGTCGACCTGCCCGAGGTCGACCAGCGCCGCGACGGGTCGGGCACGCCGCTCGCCTCGCCGGTCACGGCCGTCGGCTGAGGCACGAGCCGATGCGCCCACCGCCGTCGGACCGCGCCTCCCTCCGGCACGGACTCTCGGCGGCGGTCGACGTCCACTACCCGCCCGACGGCGGGGCGAACGCCGCGGTCGTCGTCGCCGCGGACCCGACGTTCCGGAACGTGCTGGAGACACGGACGGTCTGGGTACCCACCGTCGCGCCGTACGTGCCCGGACGGTTCTTCGAGCGCGAGCTCCCGCCGCTGCTCGCCGTACTCTCGCAGGTCCCTGCTCTCGACCTGCTGATCGTCGACGGCTACGTGACGCTCGACGCGGACGGAACTCCGGGCCTGGGGGCACACGTGGCGCGGTCGGGTGCTGCTCCGACGGTGATCGGTGTCGCAAAGACGCCGTTCCGGTCCGCGGCGCACGCCGTCGAGGTCCTGCGCGGCGCGAGTTCCCGTCCGCTCCACGTCACCGCGACGGGGATCGACCTGGGTTCCGCGGCACGACTGGTCACGGACCTCCCCGGCGGCGGGCGCATCCCTGACCCGCTGCGGCGCGTCGACCGGATCGCGCGCTCCGCCCCTGCTCGCGCCTGAGGCCTTGTCAAGCCCGTGGGCCGCGGGTGATATCGTGTCAATGATATCGGAGGTGATCCCATGGAACAGGTCCTCATCCGCAATCTCCCTGCCGGCACCAAAGCAGCCCTCCGCGCACGCGCGAAGCAGCACCACCGTTCAGTGGAGGCAGAGGCCCGGAGTCTGCTCACGACGGCACTTGCCCGCGACCCGGTGACCATGGTCGACCTGCTCGGGACGGACGAGGGCGCCGACATCGAGTTCGAGCCGCAGCGCGTCGGCCTGACGTCGCGCGACGTCGACCTGTGAGGTATCTCCTCGACACCAACGTCGTGTCGGCGCTGCGCGTTCGAGGACGCCATCCCACCGTCGAGCGTTGGGCGTCCTCGATCCCGGTCCGCGACCAGTACGTCGCTGCACTGACGATCGCCGAGATCGAGCGCGGGATCGTTGCCAAGGAACGGGAGGACGCCGCTCAGGGCATGATCCTGCGCCGATGGTTCGAGGAGAACGTCCTCCCCGCCTTCGCAGAGCGCGTCGCGCCTTTCGATCTCGCCGCGGCACGAGTCCTCGCCACCTTCCGCGTGCCGGAGCACGCCCCTCTCGACGACGCCGTCATCGCCGCAACCGCGCGCTCCTGCGAAGCCGTGGTCGCCACACGCAACGTCAAGCACTTCGGTCCGCTTGAGGTCGAGACCGTCAACCCGTGGGATCCGACGACCTGGCGCTGAAGCATGCCTGACATCCGGGCCTCGGCGAGACGCCTCTCGGGACCCTCGTCACCGATCCCGAACCAGGTACTGCCAGAACCCTGTTGGAGCGGGACTCCCAAGAGGATGCGAGCCCGGTGTCGAATGGTGAGCGCACCAGTTTCCCACCGGTAACGGAGAGCTCCTTGAAGGCCACCGTCATCTACGGTGCGGGCGACGTCCGCGTCGAGACCCGCCCCGACCCGACGATCGTCGAGCCGACCGACGCGATCGTGCGCACGGTGCGCGCGTGCGTCTGCGGGTCCGACCTGCACCCCTACCGCTCCATGGCGCACACCGACCAGGGCGTCCCGATCGGACACGAGCTCCTCGGCGTCGTCGAGGAGACCGGGTCGGCCGTCACGACCGTCCGCGCGGGCGACCTCGTGATCGCGCCGTTCGCGTGGTCGGACAACACGTGCCCCGTGTGCCGCGACGGCTTCCAGACCGCGTGCCCGCACGGCGGGTTCTACGGCAACCCCGGAGACGTGGGTGGCCAGCAGGCCGAGCTCGCGCGCATCCCGCTCGCGGACGGCAGCCTCGTCGCCGTGCCGGACGTCGACGAGACGAGCCCGCTCCTCCCCTCGCTGCTCACCCTCTCGGACGTGTACCTCACCGGCTACCACGCGGCGCACATGGCACGCGTCTCCGCGCGGACGACCGTCACCGTCGTCGGCGACGGCGCCGTCGGGCTGTCCGCCGTGCTCGCCGCGCGGCAGATGGGCGCCGAGCGCATCATCCTCATGGGCCGCCACACGTCGCGGACCGACCTGGGGCGCGAGTGGGGCGCGACCGACGTCGTCGCCGAGCGGGGCGCCGAGGGGATCCAGCGGGTCCGTGACCTCACCGGCGGCCTGGGCAGCCACGTCGTGCTGGAGGCCGTCGGGCACATGCCCGCCTACGAGCAGTCCTACGGCGTCGTGCGCGCGGGGGGCGTGATCAGCCGCGTCGGCGTCCCGCAGTACGAGGACGCACCGGTCGGGTTCGGCTCGCTCTTCGGCCGAAACATCACCCTCACCGGCGGGCCCGCGCCCGTCCGCGCGTACCTCGAGGACGCGATCCCGCAGGTGCTCCGCGGCGAGATCGACCCCGGCCGGGTGTTCGACAAGACCGTCGCGATCGACGACATCGCCGAGGGTTACGCCGCGATGGACCGCCGCGAGTCCCTCAAGACGCTCGTCGCGTTCTGAACGACGTCCTGACAGGAGGAGAGACATGAGCACCGAGAGGCAGCCGACGACGCCGACCGTGAAGGGACCCGCCTCGTGGTTCACCGGTGACGTCTGGTTCAACTCCTACTACGCGGGCACGGAGCCGTCGCGGGCGCGCCTGAACCTCGTCCGCTTCGCCCCCGGCGCGCACACCGCGTGGCACCGGCACGCCGTCGGGCAGACGCTGCACGTCACCGAGGGGTTCGGCTACGTGCAGTCGCGGGGCGACGAGGTCGTCGAGCTCCGGCCGGGCGACACCGTCTACACGCCCCCGGGCGAGTGGCACTGGCACGGCGCGAGCGGTGACAGCTTCCTGTGCCATCTCGCGCTGTGGGAGGCGCCCGCGCCCGGCGTCGACGAGCCCGAGACGACGTGGGGCGACCTCCTCGCCCCCGAGGAGTACCCGGGCTGACGTGCCCCCGCGCGGGTGGGAGGCCACGGCACTCCCGCCCGCGCGGCCCGCCGTCGTCCCGACGTACCGTGAAAGACGTGGAGGCCATGGACAACCGTTCCGAGGTGCGCGAGTTCCTCATGAGCCGCCGGGCCCGGGTGACCCCCGAGCAGGCCGGCATCGAGACGTTCGGCGGCCGTCGCCGCGTCGCGGGACTGCGCCGCGACGAGGTCGCCCGGCTCGCCGGCGTGAGCGTGGACTACTACACGCGGCTCGAGCGCGGGAACCTGCGGGGCGTGTCCGACGTCGTGCTCGAGTCGGTGGCGCGTGCCCTGCTCCTCGACGCGGCCGAGCGCGAGCACCTGCTCGACCTCGCGCGCACCGCGAACCCTGTCGGCGCCCGCCCGCAGCGCGGCCACGGCGACACCCCGGTGCGTCCCGAGCTGCAGTTCCTGCTGGACGCGATCACGACGGCGCCCGCGTTCATCCAGAACAACCGCATGGACCTCGTCGCAGCCAACGCGCTCGGGTACGCGATGTACGCGCCGATGGTCGCGGGCTCGGCACGCCCGGCGAACTTCTCGCGGCACATCTTCCTCGACCCCGCGTCGCAGGACTTCTACCCCGACTGGGACCGCGCGGCGTGGACGAACGTCACGATCCTGCGCCGCGAGGCCGGCCGCAGCCCGCGCGACCGGCGCCTCCAGGCCCTCGTGGGCGAGCTCTCGACGCGGAGCGAGCGGTTCCGCGAGCTGTGGGCGTCCCACGACGTGCGCCGCCACTACGCCGGGCAGAAGACGTTCCGCCACCCCGTCGTCGGGGACCTCGAGCTGCACTACCAGACGCTCGAGCTCCACGGCGACCCCGGGCTCGGCATGACCGTGTACACCGCGACGCCCGGCTCCCCGACCGAGGAGTCGCTGCGCCTGCTCGCGTCGTGGGCGGCCGCAGAGGCCCCGGCCATCGCCCCGTCGCGCACCGACTGAGAGGAACCCATGGACCTGGACGACCTGCTGGCCGAGCTCGACGCCGGGCGGACGATCCCCGGCGGTTCGCCGCTGCACGCCGTCATGCACCGCACCAGCCAGGAGGCGCTGCGCATCGCCGGCGAGCTCAACGGCGCGTACCGCTCGCCCGAGCGCGTCCGCGAGCTCCTCGCGGAGCTGACGGGCAGGCCCGTGCCCGAGTCCGTGACCCTCTTCCCGCCGTTCACGGCCGACTTCGGCAAGAACATCACCCTCGGCCGGGACGTCTTCCTCAACTCCGGCTGCCGCTTCCAGGACCAGGGCGGCATCGTCGTCGGGGACGGCTGCCTCATCGGGCACAACGCCGTCCTCACGACGCTCAACCACGACCTCGACCCGACCCGCCGCGCCGACATGCACCCCGCGCGCGTCGTCCTCGGCCGCAACGTATGGCTCGGGGCGAACGTGACCGTCCTCCCCGGGGTGACGATCGGGGACGACGCCGTCGTCGGTGCCGGCTCCGTCGTCACCCGTGACGTCCCCGCACGCACCGTCGTCGTCGGCACGCCCGCGCGCGTCGTCCGATGGCTCGGCGCCTGAGGCCCTCAGTCGCCCTCGAACCGCAGCTCGGTGCCAGGCTCGCGACGACACCGCTCGGCGAGCGCGACCACCCTGTCCAGGACGACGACGTCGGAACGGGCTGATCTCGACACAAGGACGCGCAGCTCGTCAAGGAGCTGCTCCATCTCGGACCTGCTGAGGACGACGTCGCCGTAGGGATCGACACGCGCGAGCATCGGCAGGCCGCTCGTCGGGAGCATGCGGGCCAGCACGTCGCCGTCGTCGGGCACCACGGCGATCGACGACGTCGAACGACGCCGCGGACTCGTCCCCTCCTGGACGACCCGCGCGAGCGTCACGTCGACGCCCACGCGGCGCCGCCCTTCTCCTCGACGGGTGCCGCCGTGGCGCGCTCCCGGCGCAGCACCCCGAGGACGAGGAGAACCTGCCCGACGACGTAGGTGAGCATCACCCAGAAGCCGTGCGCGGGCAGGGCGTACCACGGCGCGAACGCGTTGAGGGCGATGAGCGCGTCGGACACGAGGAACACCGCCCCGCCGACGGCTGCGAGGCGGTCGACGCCCGTCGCCGTCACGGCCATCAGCACGAGGCACGCGCCGTACACGACGACCGGGACGAGCAGCGACCCGGCACCGGGCGCGCACGCGACGACGAGTGCGACGAAGGCGAGCAGGTACGGCGCGAGCGCGAGCGGGCGACGCAGTACCGACCCCGCGCGGAAGGGCCAGAACGCGAGCGTGTACGTCACCTGGGCGCACAGGAAGAACCCGACCATGACGAGGAACGCCGTGTCGCCGTCGGCGAGGTCGGGGGCCGTGTCGCCGAGCCACGAGAAGCCCAGCGCGACGAGCGTGAGCCGGACCAGCCGCGAGCGCCGGCTCGGACCGTCGCCGTCGCGTCGTCCGCCGTCGCGTCGTCGCGTGGCGAGCCACAGGCAGACCGCGAGGAGTGGCATGAGGAACCACTGCGACGCGTCGGCGAGCGTCGAGGCGCCCGCGAGCTGCGCGGCGAGGTGGACGAGGGTGAGCAGGGCGAGCGCGCCCCACGCGGCGAGCATGGGTGTCGGGACTCCTTCGGTCGTGCTGCCGGCACCGTTGCCGAGACGAGCGATTGTAGGCCCGGGAGTCCTCACCGGCGGGCGACGTCGTCGGAAGCCCCTGCGACGACCGCCTCCATCGCGGACCGGCAGCGGGCGAGGAGCTCCGCGATGTCGGCGGGAGCGACGCCGCGGGGATGCTCGGCAGGGAGGATCGTGAGGTGGATCGGCGGCCGGGGGCGCCACCACGGCCGGCGGCCGTAGGTGAAGACCATCGGCACGACGGGCACGCCCACCCGGCAGGCGTAGACGAACGCGCCGCGCCGGAACGGGCGCAGGGTCGTGTCGTACATGACCAGCGCGCCCTCGGGGAAGAAGTGCACGCCCTGGCCGGCGCCGACGGTCCGCCGTAGTCGCGCCTCGAACGCGGAGAGCTCGCCCGGCCCGCGGGGCAGCGGGACGGCGAGCAGGTGGCTGACGAGGACGCCCGCCACGGGCAGGTGGAAGTTCGAGGGCTGGGAGACGACGGCGGCGCGCCGGCCGCGGAACTGCCCGGCGACCCACGGACCGTCCAGGTAGTGCACGTGGTTGGCGACCGTGACGACCCCGCTGCGCTCGCGGGCGAGGTGCTCGCGCCCCGTGACCCGGAGCCCGTGGACGACGTACCCGTACCACCGCACAACGGCCATCGCGACGTCGAAGAAGGCCGCGTCGAAGCGGCTCCACAGCCGCGGCGCCGCGAGCCCGTGACCGCGGTCAGCGCTCATGCGAGCGCCCCGGCGCCTGGTCCTCGGCGTCGTCCCGGTCGACCGCCGCGGGCTCGACCGAGCCGCCTCCCTCGACGACCGCCAGGCGCAGCATGTCCTCGATCTGCGGGACGCACACGTCGAGCGCGTGCTCCCGGCCGACCTCGGCGTAGGCCGGACCCATGCGGGCCCTCTCCTCGTCGTGCTCGATCCAGTAGTCAATCGCGCGCGCGAGGTCTGCGGCGTCCCCGGCGCGGAAGAGGCTGCGCTCGTCGAGCGCGAACTGCCCGGTCGCCGACGCGCGAGAGTCGGAGATCACCGGGACGAGGCCGGTGGCGACGGCCTCGAGGCAGCCGAGAGCCTCGATCTCCGCGTCGGCGGCGTGCACGTACAGGTCGCTCGTGGCCAGGACGTCCCGGAGCTCGTCCTGGGCGAGGAAGCCGATGCGTGGCGGGTGCGGCAGCGTCGCGCCCTGCTGGGCGCACCGCTCGGCGAGCGGCCCGCGGCCGGCGAGCACGACCTGGATGCGATCGGCGTGCCGGGACCGGCCGACGGCGTCGAGGAGCACGTCCTGCCGCTTCTCACGGGACAGCCGCCCCGTCATGGTGATGACGAACCGGCCGGCCAGGTCGGCGCTCTTCGACAGCGTGCGCGGGACGAACCCGGGGTCGACGCCGTTGGACACCACGTGCAGGGCCGCCCGGTAGCCGTGGTCGCGCAGCTCCCCGGCGATGAACCGGCTGGGGCAGTGGACGTGCCCGAACCGGTCGTAGAACGGCCGGAACACCGCGTACACGAGGTGGTTCAGCGGCGCGACCCGCCCCAGGCCGAGGCTGTAGGTGACGTTCTCCGGCTGCACGTGGAACGCGGCGGTGGACGGGACGCCGAGCGCGTCCGCGAGCCGCTTGGCCCGGGAGCCGAGCCAGAACGGCGACATGACGTGCGCGACGTCGGCCCAGCCCAGGGCGTCGCGCAGCACGTCGTCGTCGGGCTTGGCGAGAACCCAGCCCTGGCCAGCGATCACCCGGTTGAAGCCCGGGACGCCGAGGGGTTCCAGCCGGTAGTGCGCGACGCCGTCCGCGTGGTTCTCGGGGTCGACGTCACCCGGGCGGCCCGCGCCTCGGCAGCACGCGACGCGCACCTCGTGGCCGCGCCCACGCAGGGCGACGGCGAAGCGCCGCGCGGAGATCGTGGTCCCGTTGGTGGGATCCTCGAACTGGTCGATGACGAGCAGGACGCGCAACCGCGGCTCCCTTGCGACGCACGGCGCGTGGTCCGCGCCTGCTGACGGGATGCCGTCAGGCTAGGGGATCGCCGGTGACCAGGGCCGGACCGCCGGGCGCGTGTCGTGCCGCCGTGCAGTGCTCACCGGGGCGATGTTCCGCGCGCGCCCGCCGGTCAGAGCGAGGGCGTGGGCGCCCCGGGCGCGTCGGCGACCAGGACGCGACCGTCGCGCACCTGCGCCGCGAAGACCGCCAGCGGCCTGCGGTCCTTGCCCCCGGCGTCGAGCACCTCGCCCGTGTCGACGTCCCACACCTGCTTGAGCATGGGGGTGGTGACCGTGTCGACGTCACGCTCCGCGCCGTCGTCGCCGGTGACGCGGTGCGTGCCGACGAGGCCGCGCGACATGACGTTGGCGCCCGAGTACGGGTCCCGCTGCTGGACGGCGCGCACGGTGCCGTCGGCGAGCCGGAAGACGGCGACCTGGGTGTCGCCCAGGAGCGCGCCGGCCCCGCGCTCGGGGTCGAGGTCGTCGAGCGCGCAGATGTCGACGAACGTGCTCATCGGGCGTCCTCCAGCTCGGCACGGGCCGCGGCGAGCGCGACGTCGCGCGCGGCACGCGGGTCGGGGTAGGCGACGGCATCGTCCTCGTCGGCGGGCCGGACCTGGCCGCGCTCGGGGACGAAGGCGAGGTCGCCGTCGATCGCCTCGGGCGCGTTGACGAACGGCGTGAACTTGCGCAGCTTGGCCGGGTCGGCGAGCGTCGCGCCCCACTCGTCCTCGTAGTCGCGCACGTGCTCGGCCATGGCGGCCTCGAGCTGGTCCGCGATCCCGAGCGAGTCCTCGATGACGACACGCCGCAGCTCCTCCAGCCCGCCCGCGCGCTCCGCGACCCACGGCGCCGTGCGCTGCAGGCGGTCGGCCTCCTGGACGTAGAGCATGAGGAACCGGTCGACGTAGCGGACCAGCGTCTCGTCGTCGAGGTCCTCGGCGAGGAGCTGGGCGTGCGCGGGCTGCGCGCCGCCGTTGCCGCCGACGTAGAGGTTCCACCCCTTGTGGGTCGCGATGATGCCGACGTCCTTGCCGCGGGCCTCGGCGCACTCGCGCGCGCAGCCCGAGACACCGAACTTGATCTTGTGCGGCGAGCGCAGCCCGCGGTAGCGCAGCTCGAGCCGGACCGCCATCGCGGACGAGTCCTGCACGCCGAAGCGGCACCACGTGCGCCCGACGCACGTCTTCACCGTGCGCAGCGACTTCCCGTACGCGTGCCCGGACTCGAAGCCGACGGCCGTCAGACGCCGCCAGATCTCCGGGAGCTGGTCGAGCCGCGCGCCGAACATCGCGAGGCGCTGGCCGCCGGTCACGCGCACGTAGAGCCCGAAGTCGTCGGCGACCCGCGCGAACTCCAGGAGCTGGTCCGCGCGCACCTCTCCCCCGGGCATCCGCGGGATCACCGAGTATGTGCCGTTCTTCTGCAGGTTCGCCATGACGTGATCGTTGGTGTCCTGCAGCGCGGCCTGCTCGCCCTCCAGGACGTGCCCGCGACGCAGCGTCGACAGGATCGACGCGACCGTCGGGCGGCAGACGGCGCACCCGCGCCCTGTCCCGTGCGCCGCGACGACCTCGGTGAACGTGCGCAGCCCCTCCTCGCGGACGAGCCGGTACAGCGTGGCGCGGGACATCGCGAAGTGCTCGCACAGCGCGTCCGAGACCGTGACGCCCGCCCGGGAGAGCTCGGCGTTCAGCAGCTTGGTGAGCGCCGGCACGCACGACCCGCACACCGTGCCGGCCGTCGTGCACTCCTTGACCTGCCCGATCGTCCGGCACCCGTGCTCGGTCACGGCCGAGCGGACCGTCCCGGCGTCGACGTTGTTGCACGAGCAGACGACGGCCTCGTCGGGCAGCTCGGTCTCGGCCAGGCCCTCGCCGTCGGGCGCGATGACGGCGGCGGGGTCGGCGCCGAGCGGGCGGCCGAGCAGCGGCCGCAGCGCGGAGTAGAGCTCGATGTCGCCGACGAACACGCCGCCCAGCAGCGTCGTCGCGTCGTCCGAGAGCACCAGCTTGCGGTAGCGGCGGTGGATCGGGTCGACGAACGACACCTCCAGCGCGCCCGCGCTCACCGCGTTCACGTCGCCGAACGACGCGGCCTCGACGCCCACGCCCTTGAGCTTGGTGCCGTCGTCGGCGCGGCGGTGCACGCGCTCGCCGCCCAGGAATCGGTCGACGACGACGTCCGCCATGTCGTTCCCCGGCGCGACCAGGCCCGCGCACACGCCGTCGACCGACGCGCACTCGCCGATCGCCCACACGCCCGGGTCGGAGGTCTGGCACGCCTCGCCGACGACGACGCCGCCGCGCTCACCGATGGCCAGACCGGCCTCGCGCGCCACGCGGTCGCGCGGGCGGATGCCCACGGAAAAGACGACGACGTCCGTCGGCAGGGCCGACCCGTCGGTCAGCTCGACGGACCCCACGGACCCGTCGCCCGCGGGCAGGAACCGGTGGGCGCCCGCGCCCGTGCGCACCGTGACGCCCAGGTCCTCGATCAGCAGGCGCAGCATCTCGCCGCCGCCCTGGTCGAGCTGGACGCTCATGAGGCGGTCGGCGAACTCGACGACCGTGGCCTCGGCACCCAGGCGCTGGAGCGCCGCCGCGGCCTCGAGACCCAGCACGCCACCGCCGACGACGACGCCGCGCACCGCCCGGCCCAGCGTCCGCTCGCGGAGGCGCACCCACTCGGCCAGCCGCTCGACGTCGTCCAACGTGCGGTAGGTGAACAGGCCCGGCAGGTCCGTGCCCTCCGCGCGCGGCGTCCACGCCCACGAGCCCGTCGCGAGCACCGCGCGGTCGTAATGGACCTGGCGGCCCGAGCGCGTCGTCACGAGGCTCGCCGTGCGGTCGAGCGACGCGACCGCGTCTCCCGTGACGAGGGTGACGCGCGGGTCGTCCCACACGCCGCGGTCCAGGGTGAGCGCCTGGGCGTCGCGCGCGTCGAACCACTCCGACAGGTGCACGCGGTCGTACGGCTCGTGCGGCTCGTCGCCGATCACCGTGAGCGACCAGCCGCCCTCGGGGTCGCGCGAGCGCAGGCCCGCGACCAGGCGGTGGGCCGTCATGCCGGCGCCGACGACGACGATCCGGTCGCCGTCCAGGGGACCGTCGGCGGCGGGAGCGTCCGCGTCCGACGGGGAGTGAGAGAGGGAGGCCACGGGGAGCACTTTCGAGAGGCGGGGGGCTGCGTCGAGGTCCCGGTCCGGGTGCGACCGGTGCCCTGCTCCCGACCCTAGGGGACGTGGTCTGACCACATCAGCCGTCTGGGACCAAGGTCCCCAGTACCCCCATCGAAGGCCATCACGTGCGCGCCCCGGCGCGGTGCGGACGGCACGACGCCGCGCCCCCGGGGCGGGGACGCGGCGTCGGGCGATGGGCGCGTCAGATGTCGGCCACGGTGGCCGGACGAGTGGCGCGACGCCGTGGGTCAGGCGTTCGCGAGCTCGCGGTCGTCGTCCGCCATGGGCCGCTGGTCCTCGTAGCGGCGCACGACGCGGCTCACGGTCGACCGCGACGCCGAGACCTTCTGGGCGATCTCGCCCTGCTTCATGCCCTGGCGGGCGAGCTCGACGATGCGGCGGTCGCGCTCCGCGGTCGGGTCCTCGCCGAGCGACGCGTCGTCGGCCTCCGTCGCCGCGGCCTGTGCGCCGTTCGTGCTGCCGACGAGGTCGAAGACCTCGACGCGCCGGGTGTGACCCGTCACGGCCGGGGGCTCCACGACCGGCGTCGTGCTGTCGTCCTCCGGGACCGGCTGGTCCCAAGGGAGCGGCTGGGCGCGCCCGAACAGTTCCTTCACCCGGGCCTCGAGGTCGGGCAGCGCCTCGAACGACGTCTGCGGCACGTAGGGCTTCTCGTCCGCCCCGTCCTCCGGCTCGTCGACCAGCTCGACGGCGGGCGCCTCGGCCGGCGCGAGGGCGGCCGGAATCTCCTGGCTCGGCGCGGCAGGCGCCTCCTCCAGGACAGTCTCGGCAGCCGCCGATGCCTCCTCCGCCGTGCGGACCTCGGCGTCGCGCGCGGGCTCCAGCGCGAGGGCCTCCTGGCGGTGCGTCTCGACGAGCCCCTCGGCGGGCGCCACCGTCCGGGCGACCACGACCGCGGGAGCGTCCGACGACGCGGGCGTCTCGGTCGACCCGCGCGCGGTGCCGCGCTTCACGGAGCTCGCCCCGATGAGGTCGAGCCGGTTGCCGTGACGTTCCGCGGCCTCCAGGCGGTCGACCCAGACCTGCATGCGGCGCTCGAAGTCCTCGACCGTGAGCAGCTTGAGCGCGGCGTCACGCGCGGCGCGCTGCCGCTCGTGCGCCGCGCGGACCTTCCGCAGGTCCCCGGCCGAGCCAGCGCTGTCGGCGCGCGCGTCGCGCCACTGCTCCAGCGCGGAGACGTACCCGTGGACGCGCAGCTCACGACGACGCTCCTCGAGGGTGTGACCCGTCACCATGTGCCGCTCCCCCACGAGGGCGAGGTGCCACATGAGCGCGGCCACCAGCGGCGGCACGAACCGGAACACCACCATATACGGGGTGCTCGCCGTCGGGACCGCGATCTCGTGCAGCGCCGCGAACAGGCCCGACGTGCCCGAGAGCACCCACGTCAGCGCGAGGAGCACGCCGTACGGGCGGCCCTCCAGCGCCGCGTTGCGCGCCATGAGCGCCACCGCGACGAGGCTGATCTCGAGGAAGCCCGCCAGCCCGTACGCCTCGAGCGGCGACATGTGCGCCACCTCGAGACCGAACAGGACCATGCCGCTGTACGCCAGCGCCGTGGCGATGGTCGCCGCGATGACCACCGCGACCATCGGGAGGTGCCGGCCGCGGTAACGCACCTGCCGCGGGGAACCGCCCGCGCCGGTCTGGTCCTGCTGTGTCACGTCATCCTCCGAAAAGTGGTGTGGGCGCACATATCCCAACACTCAGGACACTCCTCGTCAACGCACCGGAAGGATCGCAATCGGATCGTGAGCAGCGACGCCGCGAGACGACCTACCTGTGGGCTGCGGGACGCCCGTCCGACCGCTCCAGACAACACGACGCCGCGCCCCCGAGGGGGCGCGGCGTCACTGGCACTCGACGCAGAGGCCTTCGACGAGGTCGCCCTCCGCCGCGACGACGGTTTCGCAGCGAAGACAGCGCAAACCGCGGAACATGACCGCGGGTCGCTCGTGCACCGATCGCGCACGCTCGACATCGAAGAGGTCCGCGTGCGCGGCGAACGGCAGTGGGTGCTGCCGCGCGGTCGCCGCGTGGATCTGTTCGGGCGTACGGCGCGGCGTCGACTGCCTCTCGCCAAACAGTTCGATCGCATAGGCGTACGACTCGCGGGCCATCCGTTCGGCCAGGAACAGGTCGAAGTTGACTGCTGAGATCCCGACACCGGCAAGGTCCTCATGCCCGAAGTCGTCGACGTCCTCGGTGACGAGGAATCGCGCCCCCGCAGCCTCGCAGTCCGCGAGGATCACACGGTCCGACGCCTTGGTGGCCGCGAAGCGCTCGGGATCCTGCCCCGCAGGCGTCAATTCGGACCCGTGAGCCTCCCGAACCGCCGACGGCGCCATCGCCCTCGGGCGCATGTGCAGCGCGGCTTGCTGCTCGGCGCGCAGGCTCCACACCGCGGTGAAGTCGCTGTGCAGACGCGCGACCATCAGGAAGGTGCGGGTGACGGGCTTGGCGATGACGTTCGCGTCGAGGAAGACGAGGGTCCGCTCATTCATCGCCGAACAGCTCGGCGTCGATCTCGTCCGCGACCAGGGAGACCATCTGCCGGTCCCGGTTCTGCGCATATCGCTCGAACTCGTCGTACGAGACGCGGTTGCGATTCCCGACCTTGATCGCCCGGATCTCGCCCGCCTTGATCTTGCGGGAGATCGTCGATCGCGAGACGCCGAGCGCGTCCGCCACCTGCTCGGGCGTGAGCATTCGCAGCCGCGACGTGACCTCGACGGTCTCGCCCGACGCGGCCGCCTCACGCACAAAGTCGGCAAGGCGCTCGAGCCACGAGGACGTCCCCGCAACCGTGCCGCGGCGAACGTCTTCCGGACTGATGATCAGTGGCGCATGAGACATACCATCAGACTACCTCGTCGTGCACACTCTGAACAGTCTAAGTGTGCTTCATGCTGGCTACGGAACAGCTGTACGGGCTCGGCATCGGGACCGGACTGCTACGCGATGGGGTCGAACGCCGGGTCCTCACCCGGAAGCGTCACGAAGGGGAACGGAACGTTGAGCGATCGACCGTCGTCCAGGATGACCAGATATCGCTTGTCCTTCAGCCGTCCGATCCGGCCTCTCAGCCCGGTCCACTCGTGGTCACCGAGCAGCTCCACGTCGGTACCCGGCTCAAGCACCGGGATGCCGCGCCAGTACCATTTGAGGACGTACCGCTCGTCGAACTCCTGCGGAAGGCAGACACCGCACGAGACCGTGAAGTGCTTCGGCGCACGATGGCGTCCACGAGAGTGCCCGGCCGAACACACACCGGACCAGTCGCCGTCGACGTGGGCGGTCGCGGAGTCGAAGCACCGCTCGGGACGTGCCCCGATCTCTGCGGCCTTCGCCTTCCAGGTCGCGCCGTGTCCAGCAGCGTGGCCAACCAACGCATGGGCGATCTCATGGAGGATGGTGTCGCGCGCCTCGCTGGGCGGGAACAGCCGCATCAGCGGGACCGAGAGCGAGATGGTCTTCTGCCGAAAGCGGGTCAGTCCGGCTCGTCGCACGGCGCGATCCCACGTCAGCCGCCAATCACTCAGCCCGTGGTCGTCCATCAAGCTCCTGGCAAGCTTGGCGAGCTCATGGAGCGGGAGCGGATCGACCCTCGGCGGCTCGATCGTTGCCGAAGCCGTCGAGATCGGCAGGGGCCGGAAGACCTCTTCGTCGTCATCGAAGAAGTCCGGTTGACCACCGTCGAGGGCAAGGACACCCTGACCGACCACCGTCGCGCGGTTGCCATGAGGCCCGCGCTCGTGGCCCTGACGGTCGGCTGGTTTCTCATCCGTGCTCGCCTCGAACAGGTCCGGAGAAGACCAACTGCCACTCACTGCTTCTCCCTTCTGACCAGGGTCGACGTCGTGAACCTAGGCTCAGGCCTCGTCGTGGGACGGTCCGGGTCGCGGACCGAGATAAGAAAGGCAACCCTGACCGGGGATGCCCCAAGTAGTGGACACGTCGGTTGACTGGGCCGCGCTCACCCGGATCAGCTCCGAATCGAGCCATCGTTATCCTCAAGTCTGTTCGGACGTGACGACGGGGACCTGCACGTAGTGGACTGTGAACGCCGAACCGATGAGGCGGAACTCCTGACGGTTGCGGCCGAAGTCGAAAGGGTTGTCGCTCGGACGCTGCCAGATGTCGAGGCCCTTGCCGAGGTCGATTCGCCAGCCGTGGTTGGTCTCGATGCGGCGATCGTGGATCGTGTCATCGAGCCGCACACCGAGGCGCACGCCCACAAGGTCCGACGCGTCCTTGATCGACTTGAGCATCAGCAGCTGGCTGTGCTTGAACTCGGCCTTCGGCTCCTCGGTGGTGACGAGCAGGACGTCGATCTCGTCGGCGTCGTCCTTGGACGCCGCAAGGAGGCTGAGCAGGTCCGCGAGGTTGCGACCCTGATGCGGCATGCGAATGTAGGGGTCCGTGATCGTGATCCTCGATGCGCCGCGAAGATACGGCAGGAAGAGGGTCTCGTAGGACACCCCCCGCTGACCGGCGGTGAAGTCTCGATGCCCCTCGGCCAACGGTGAGGGCACAGGCTTGCTGGGCGCATCTGGCGCCGTCTCCGAGGATTCGGACGTCAGCGCGGCGACCGGGGCCGGAAGCACCCGGGTGTCCGCACCTTGGCTTGCTCCTCCGCCGCCCCCAGGCGCTGCGTCCCAGTCCCGTCGATACAACTGCGGGTACTGACTCTCTTCGAGCGTCGCGACGTCGTGCCACGTCCCCGCCGTGTCGGAGTACCGGAACCGAACCGGGGTATCGCGCATGGTGGCGTCGATCCGCAGGATCGAGTCCTTGACGCGTTTGCGGCCCTCGATCGCGAACTCCAGCAGCGTGCGGACCTCGTCCTCCGCGGCCTCCCCCGTCGGGTGCACGAGTTTCATCAGACCGGAGAAGGTCTTGCGGATGCCGTCCTGGTCGCGCGTGGAGATCGAGCTGTCGAGGGTGAAGTAGTCCTTGTACTTGTCCGAGAAGTCCTCGGACCGCTTCGCGCGCAGGATCTCGGCGAGGTAGTCGACGACGAATCCGTACCCGGTGGAGAACATCTCCGAGCGGATCGGGGCGACCTCCCACCCGGGGATGTAGTGGTGGATGCGGTCGAGCCACGCCGGGTCACGGTAGGCATCAGGCAGTTCGTCAAACAGGTCGGAGTTCTTGAGCATGTACGGCACGGTGTGCGTCGTGTTCCCGATGAATGCCATCGAGGCCTCGGCACCGTAGATGCTGGTACCCCGCGAGAACGACTTGTTCGCGAGGTAGTTCTTCATCACGTTGACGAGGTTCTGGTCGGTGCGCCGGTTGGCAGCAAACTCGTCGAACGCGACGCAGTCCCAGTACCCGACGAGCCCGATGCGTCCGCTCGCGTTGTTGACGAAGAGCTTGGCGACGGTGACCTCGCCACCGGAGATGAGGATGCCGTTCGGGGAGAACTCGCTGAACGTGTGGGACTTACCGGTTCCCTTCGGCCCGAGCTCGACGACGTTGTAGTTGCGCTCGACGAACGGGATCAGGCGGGTCAAGGCGATGAGCTTGCCGCGGTCGGTGAACTGCTCCGGGTTGAGGCCAATCGACTGCGTCAGCAGATCGATCCACTCCGCGGTGGTGAACGCCTCGCGTGCCTCGTAGTAGTGGTCGATGTCGACGCTGGCGACCTGGATCGGCTTGAGGCTGCCGAGGATCCACGGCACAACGCGCTGATCGTCGGAGTGGAAGTACTCGATGTCGCAGATGCACCAGACCCCCCCGACGAGAAGCTTGGGGTTCTGCTTGACGGTGACGTCGTCGATGACGACGCCCCTGATCTGAAGGTTTTCGAACTCGGCCTCGTGGACGTCGTTCTTCTCGTTGAGCGTGACGGTGACCTTGTCGATCACGCGGTGGCGACCTTTGCGGCGGATCTCCGACTTCACGAGCATGTGCTCGTTGCGATTGACGTAGTGGGTCGCCAGGATCTGCCGCACAGCATCGATTCCGGCCTGGATCGTCGCTTCGTCGTCGGAGGCGGCGTACTGGCCGAGCAGATACTCCAGCACGTAGGACGGCACGACGGCGTTCCCACGCACGGCCTTGACGAGGTCCTTGCGGACGACGGCGCCGGCGAAATGCTCGTTGATCTTGGCGTCGAGCTCGGACTTCACGGGAGCGGCTTCGTCGCCGTCGCTGGCGAGGAGGTCGATCTCGCCGAGGGCGTCTTCGAGGTTCGTCATGGCTCTCCTAGAAGTCGAAGTCCGTGGTGAACGACCGCTTGATGGTGTAGTTGCCCTTCGAGAAGGTCTTCCACTGGGTCGTATTCGCGATGGGCTCTTCGAGCCGCAGTTCGGCGGGACGGTTGTTGAACTGGTCCGCGTCCTGCGTCAGGTAGAGGACGACCCTTTGGTACCGCTCGCGCTGGTCGTCAGACGCCGAGTCGAACATGAGGATGGGCTGGTCGGAGATCAGGGTCTCGCCCGCGTAGATCCCGAGGCGAACCTGCCGCGACTGGATCTTGTCGGTGACAGCTTCGCGCTGGAGCAGCTTGACGGCGAGCTGACCGGTGGTGATCTTGTCGGTCTCGGGCATGAGGTCAACGTCGACAGGGCGGACGTCGCTCTTGCGCTTCTTGTTGACCGTGATGACCGGGACGACGACCTCTTGGAGCGAGGCGCCGCCGTGGACGTACCGGGTGCCGGCGCCGGGCTGCGGGATGCGGTGGATCGACTTGGGGATCTGGATGTCGACGTCGCCGGCAAGTCCGGCCTGGGCCGAGGTAAACGTCATGAAGGACGGCGACGGCTTGAGCTTTCGCCCGAGCACGAAGCGGCGGTTCGTTCTCGTGACCTTGTCACCCTGGGGTGCCTCGGAGACGTAGTACGACTCTTCCAGCGGGATGTCCTGGTACTGGAAACCGTGGTCGGCGGTGATGAGGATGTTCGTCGCGTTCGCGCTCGTCCACTTCTTCACCAGCAACAACAGCTCGCGCAGAGTGTCCTCCGCGGCCTCGAAGACCGTGCGCTCAGTCGCGGCCTTGTCGCCCGCGGCGTCGATGCGGTCGTGGTAGACGTAGAAGATCTGGTGCTTCGCGTAGAGGTCGCGCAGCTCGCTCCGCGCCATGGCAAAAACCTCGGCAGCGGAGATCGCGTGTCCTTGGACGGCTTGGAGGATCTTGTCGCGATTGGCCGTGCCGTTGGTCGGCTGGCCATCCGCGAACACCGGCATTCCGGCCGGGTCGAGCGCCAGGATGGACTGCGGCAGCAGCGACGCCATCCCGAGCTGGGTGTAGCTCGGCAGGGAACCGAGCACGGCCGAGAGGGTTGCGTCGTATCGGTCCTCGCTGCGGATCATCGAGGCAAGCTGCTCGGCAACCTCGTAACGCATGCCGTCGGAGACGATGACGACCGCCTTCGTCCGTCCGCCCTTGACGATCGGCGCGACGTGACGGTCGAAGAACTTCGCCTGCGGTGAGAGCACAGCGGACTTCCACTCGGCCGTGGGTTCCAGCGCCTGCTGCCACAGCCCACCAAAGCCAAAGAGGTACTTGTTGGCGTACTGCTTGTCGACCTCGACCTTGAGGGCCTCGAGCGGCTTCTGAAAGTCCGCTGTCTGGTGGGCGTGGGTGAACCAGCGGTACTGCTGGTCGATGCGGAACCAGTCCGACTGGTACTTCTCCAGGCCGAGGTCTGCCGTCGCGATCTGATGCGGCAGACCAGCGATAGCCGCGAGTAGATCGGAAGCACTCTGGATGGCCTCATAGAGCTTGGCGTACTTGGCGCTCCAGAGGCTCTCCTGGCGCTGTCGGACGATGTCGGCGACGTCGCGTGGGGTCACGGACTGGTCGGCGACGGCGGAGGCGAGATCGACGATCACCTTGCGGTCGACCTCCTCGAAGATCGTGACCTTGACCAGGTCGCGGTAGTCGTGCGTCTCGATCTTCGACTTGACGTCCAGGGCCTCGGCCGCACGCGCGGCGAGAGTGGTGATCATGCCCTGGGTGCGGACGTCGTAGCGCAGGGCGTTGAAGTCGCTGCGGATGTTGCGGAACTGATCGGGGGCGGTCGACGCGAAGTCCTCGATGGCGCGGCTGAACATCCACAGCACGAAGTCGTCGACCGTCGGGTTGCTGCTCGGGTACTTGTAGATGCTGGTGAGACCGTCCCAGAAGAACTGGTCGAGGCCGTACGTGACGAGTTCTTCGAACTTTGTTGTCTTGCCGGCGGCGTTCTCGATCAGGAGCTCGCGGACGATGTCGGTCAGCTTGTTGCCCGACGCCTTGACGAGCACCTGGCACATCTTGGCCCGCAGGCGCGTGGGGTCGTCACCGTCGGCGAGGAGCCTCACCAGACCCTGCTTGCGGCTGTTCGCGGCGAAGAACCTCTGGTGATCCTCGATCACTGACGCGAGGGCCGGGTCGTCGAGTCCCAGCTCCTGCTGGAGCATCGAGGTCTTGTCGGCGGTGAAGACGCCGTACGCGAGCTCCAGGTCGAGCAGCCAGTTCGCGGTCCCTCGCGGGATCTCCCCTGACCGATACACGAGGTGCTTCGCTGAGTGGTCAGCAAGCAGGGAGTTCTTCACACCGAACTCGTCGTCCTGCACGCGTGTGACGGTCACGCCCGGGAGGTCGAGACCGTCGATCTCGGACTCGTACTCGGCTGCGGGGTCGTGCCAGAACAGCACTCGCTTGACCGCGAGCCGGGCCTCGATCGTGTTCTTGACGGATGTCAGGTCACTCACCTGCCGCCTCCAGGCCGATGATTCGCTTCAGCGCATTGCCGAACCTGGGGTAGTTCGTCTTGACGCCGTCATCGAGATCGATGGTGATCTGCTGGGAGGCCAGCGGGTACAGGGTGTCGTGCTCGTACTCGTTGAGCTCCACGACGACGGCGCGGAGCCGGTCTGCCGCACTCGCATTGCCGGTGCGCTCGGCATGCTGGACGCTCGACTCGAGCTTGGTCATGTACTCGCGCAGGTAGGTCAGGACCGCAGAGACGGTCGACGGCGTGTAGCGGTGCATGTAGATCAGCGCGTTGAAGGAGCCCTTGGGGCTGGAGAAGAGCCAGTAGATCGGGCGCTTCTTGTACCGCTGCACGTGGTCGTCGTAGAACTTCGACGCCGCTCCGCGAGCCGCGGTCTTGATGAAGTAGTCCCGCAGGTTCCGCACGCCGAGTGTCGCGGTGACGAACCGGAGGTTCGCCTCGAAGTGCTGCTCTCCGAACGCCGTCCTGAGGAAGGCGCGGAACCGACCGACGATGTCGTCCTCGAACCAGTCGCCGTCCACGATCGGGATGACGTTGTCGCTGTCAGGCATGAACGACGGGTTCGGAACCTTCGCGAGGTAGTCCTGCAAGGTCGCACCCTGGTCGCCGAGGATCAGGCCTGGCTCATCGAGGCTGTAGCGCCCGAACATGCACCCGACCGCGTACGAGACGAGGTCGACGATGGCGGACTGGGCGAAGAGGGCGTCGCGCTCCTCGGGAGTCTTGTTGGGCCACCGGAACGCCGAGTTGTTCGTCAACGAGACCCGTTCGAGCGGGACGTAGGAGGGGACCTCGTCCTCGAGCCCGTAAAGCTTGGCAACGGCCTCGTTGTTCTCTATCTCCAGCTGCTGCTGAGCCCGCGAGCGCGCCGCCCACTGGTCGCGATGCTGCGCAACGGTCTGTTCAAGAGTGATCAATGTGATGCCTCACGTGCGGTCGCCGAGGTGCCAATTCCAACGCCCGTCAGGCTCCGTGCACCGGCGAGGATAGCCATCGGGGTAGCCAACGAGCGTTCGCCCAGGCTACCCGCCAAGTCCGAGCATCTCTGCGGACGCCACCAGCGCAGCGCGGGTTCTCGTCAGGTGGGGCTGCTGCACGGATCTGTGACATCTGAGATCGCTTGCTCGCCGAGCAGGCTGGAAGGATGTTGCTGTGCCCAAGCCCTATCCCCGTGAGTTTCGTGAGGACGTCGTGCGGGTCGCCCGGA
>PJUI01000060.1_pt1 | contig 201673 bp, 166 predicted proteins | sample 1512201 | NCBI WGS metagenome assembly PJUI01 (sample SAMN08177670, study PRJNA422409) | Feces metagenome, whole genome shotgun sequencing project. | isolation source: Chicken feces (2) enriched on wood chips | host: Gallus gallus | place: USA: Madison | collected 2015-01-15
GGGCATGGACATCGCCAGAAGGTACCTGGTCTCGGGCATGTACACCACACAGACCTCAAAGCTCAGCGGATACACCAACGGCAGCTTCGAACTCAACCTCAGGGTTAACCTATCAAAATAAAAATATTGCTGAATAGAATTATTATAATTTATTGCTCAAAGCCTTCTATAATCGGAAGGCTTTTTTATGCCCAATATTTTTTCGAAAAACATCTTAATCCGATTTGTTCTATTAAATTTGTCTTTTGGCATCGCTACTGATCAAATAATGCTTATTGATTTTAAGATGTAAACCTAAAAAATTGCCATCAGCCTAATTCCTATGCAAAAAAAGGTTTTAATAGTTATTCCATGTTACAATGAAGAAGTTGCATTGCCCTTATTATTGCAAGAGTTAAAGCAACTTGAACTACCTGAAGAATATGCCTTAACTACTTTGGTTGTAAATGACTGTTCTAAGGACAAAACCGTAGAAGTTGCGAGAAACCATCATACAAAGGTATTAGACCTTCCAAATAATCTTGGCATTGGTGGTGCCGTGCAATCGGGTTTTAAGTATGCTAAAATCAACGATTTTGATATGGCCATTCAATTGGATGGAGATGGCCAGCATCCACCTTGCGAAATCATCAAACTTTTAAATGCCAATGCAGAATTTGGTGCAGATGTGGTAATTGGTTCAAGATTTTTGGCTAATGAAGGTTTTCAATCTTCTTTTATGAGACGCATGGGGATCAAATATTTTTATCGTCTCAATCAATTGTTAACAGGGAACAATATTTATGATAGCACTTCGGGCTTTAGACTATTGGGTAGAAAGGCCATAACCATTGCGGCCGAAAATTATCCAGATGATTATCCAGAACCTGAGTCCCTTGTTATTTTTTCGAGAGCTAGATTAAAGATCAAAGAAGTTCCGGTAGTGATGAGCCATCGTTTAGGTGGAACATCTTCGATTGGAAATTTTTCTTCTGTCTATTATTGTATCAAAGTAACGATCAGCATGTTGTTCTCGTTTATACGTAAACCTCAATAAAATATGATGACCAGAATTCAAATTATTACGATCATTATCAATATTCTGTTTTTAATCTATATCTCTAGGTTAATTATCAAAGGTAAATTAAGAGAAGAATATGCCATCGTTTGGTGGATATGTACAGGTGTACTGCTCTTGTTCTCGCTATGGGCCGAAGGTTTAGAAGTAATGTCTAAGCTATTTGGGGTGTATGAACCAGCGAACTTAGTATTCACGGGTTTCATCTTTATCATCCTGATCTACCTTCTACATTTGTCGGTGGTAAATTCTAAGCTTCAACGTAACATGACCAAGCTTAGCCAAGAATTGGCCTTGATGAAAGAAAAAGCGGAAGCGGAAAAGAAAGAAATACAATAGGTTTAAATCAATCGAGTTGAAACACAAATGACTATCAAGAATAAAAACATCATCCTCTTTGCATTAAGTATGTTGGCGTTGTTACTGGCCGCCTATGCCAATCACTTCCATAATGGGTTTCATTTTGATGATATACATACCATAGTAGAAAATACCCATATCAGGACACTTGCAAATATTCCTGAATTTTTTACGGATCCAAAAATGTTCAGTTCGGATCCAGACCATTATGGCTTAAGGCCCTTGGTAACCACTACCTTGGCCATTGATTATTGGATGGGGGGTGGTTTATATCCATTTTATTTCCACATCTCTACGTTTATCTGGCATATCTTATTGTGTGTGATATTGTATTTTGTCTATAAAAAACTACTGAACATTTCATTTACGCATAATTGGACTAATTACATTGCTTTATTTGCTGCTGGATGGTTTGCCATACATACTGCAAATGGCGAAACGATCAATTATGTCATCTCTCGATCTGATGTATTATCGACCTTTTTTATCGTGGCTTCTTTTGCAGTCTATATCCTGTATCCAGAAAAGAGGAAGAAATACTTGTACATTATCCCTGCAATAGTAGGTGTTTTTGCCAAAGAGACGGTGCTGGTGCTGATCATTTTGTTATTTTTCTATATCACATTGTTCGAGAAAAAATTAAGTATAGGTGAGCTATTCAAAGCCAAAAATTTTAAGTTGGTATGGCAAACCGTAGTTACATTATTGCCTATTTTAATTGTCGTTATCGCTGTACAGGTGTATACGCTTTCGAGGGTTCAAGCCATTCCAGGTATTTCTAATCCGGCAGGTTATTACTGGCTTACACAATGTTTTGTGTGGCTGCATTATTTTACGTCCTTCTTTTTTCCGATAAGTTTAAGTGCGGATACCGATTGGACAGTGATCTTAAATGTATTTGATCAACGGATCTTGATAGGCGTCGTTTTTGTGATTGCATTGGTCATCGCCATCTTTAAAACTTCTAAAAAGACAGAAACCAGGCCAATTGCTTTTGGACTGATCTGGTTTGCAGCAGCACTTTTGCCTACATCTGTTGCACCGTTTGCAGAAGTGACCAATGACCACAGGATGTATTTTGCTTTCGTTGGACTGTCGTTGAGTGTAGTTACCTTTATAGCCCAGCTTTTAATGAAAAGAGAAAAACAAATCGTGGCCAACAAAAAATATCAATTGTTGATTGCCACTGTTGCTTTTGTAATCCTATCACTAAATGCCTATGGTGTGCATCAAAGAAATAAAGTATGGAAAGATGGAGAGACATTTTGGTATGATGTAACGATTAAAAGTCCGATGAATGGCAGGGGTATGATGAATTACGGATTGACACAAATGGAAAAAGGGAATTATGAAATTGCGCTGAGTTATTATGAAAAAGCCCGAAAATTTTTGCCTACCTACAACCTGCTCTATATCAATATTGCTATTGCAGAAGGTGCACTTGGCTTACATGAAGCTGCAGATCTTAATTTTAAAAAAGCAATGATCTTTGCACCAGAAGCTTTTCAATCTTATGCTTATTATACAAGATATCTGGTGCAGAACAAACGCTACGAAGAAGCAAGGGTAAGTGGCGAAAAAGCATTGAAACTAAACCCTTATTCTTTGATTGCGCTTAACAATTTACTGACCACTTATCAAAATTTGGGAGAATGGGCTGAATTGGAAAAGACGGCCCATCATCTGCTATCCGTTTCGCCAGGAGACAGTGAAGCACTTAAGGCTTTGGTAGCAGCGAAAGAGAAAAAGCCTATTCCAGCTGCAGCTCCAGAAACTGAAGCTAAAAAACAGATGAGTGCTGAAAATTACCTTAGCCTAAGTTTGGGTTTTTACAATATTGGCCAATACGAAAAATGTATAGATGCCTGCATGAGCGCCCTTAGGCTTAAGCCCGATTATGCAGATGCCTATAGCAATATGGCGGCCTCTTATAACCAGTTGAAACAATGGTCTAAAGGAATTGAAGCTAGTAAAAAGGCATTAGAAATAGATCCCAACCATAAGTTTGCGAAAGGAAACCTAGAGTGGGCCGAAAGAGAAAGGCAGTAACGCTTATTTGACCATGATGGTTACACCAACCAATACAATGAAAGCGCCAATGGCCTGTTGCAGGTTCAATTTCTCATTTAAGAAAAAGTAATTGGCCAGTAGAATAAAGATAAGTGATAGCAAGGTGGCAAAGGTGGCAATGGAAGTAGAAGCACTGGCCAGTTTTGGGATTTTAAGTAGCGAGTTATTGATCATGATAAAACTAACCCTGGTCAATACAGCAAATACCATAGCCAAAATGAATTTCCAGTTGATGATTAATCGGATAATATTATCTATGTTTAAAAGGTTACCGGAAATCAATGATCGATCACCAAGCAATACAATTGAGAAAGTGTTGGCAATACAATAAATAATAATCCAGAATATAATTAGTAACATATTTTAGCAAGTAATATTAAAATAAAAGGCCTTTAATGATTGAATTAAATTATACACCAACCGAAAAACTGGTAGTTAAAAGACCAGTAGAGCGAGTGAAATATATCACAAATATATGTATAAATAAAAACGTTCTTGACTTAGGCTGTTTTGATGAAACTGCATTGATCAAAGAAAATTCAACGAACTATCTTTTTCAACAGATCTCTGATGTTTCGGCATTGCATATCGGAGTAGATAATTCTAAGCTTTTACCACCAGAAGGAATTACCTACAGCGAGAACGTAAAGATCCTACATGGCGATATTTATGACCTTAATAAAATGGGTTTGGAACAGTATAACTTTGATGTAATTGTGGCGGGCGAGCTGATTGAACATCTGCCCAATACACTGGAGTTTTTCTTGAACCTGAAAAGAGATTTTAGCGGCAAGAGGATAATCTGTTCTACACCAAATGCCACCTCTTTTGCCAACATGGCGTTGGCGCTTTTTAAAAGAGAATCCTGTCACGTAGACCACTATCAGGTGTATTCTTATAAAACATTGAATACTTTATGTAGAACGGCTAAATTTAAAAGTTGGCAGATCATTCCTTACCATGTTAAGTTTACTGAAATGATCATGGCAGCCAGCGGAGTTAAAAAACAGTTGGTGAAATTTGCAGAAAAAACAATCAATGGTGCTGAATATCTATTTCCGTTAACCGGAGGTGGTTATATCATCGATATCGAAATTTGATCAAATCCGATTGTCTTTATGTCCAAATGCATAAATTTTAGAGATCAATTTGGCTATACCTTTACCCCAGATCTGTTCGAAGATCTGTAGTTCTTCTTGCTGTCTTTTGCCATTACTGATCTGATTGGTGGTTTCTGAATCGATGTGGATCCGATGCTTTACTAATTTTTGGTTGATGTAGAGGAATGAACCGTTATGTTTGGCCAGTTTGAGCCAAGCATACCAATCTAATGCACAACTATAATCAGTAGAAAAGCTGAAATCGGCAGGGGCCGATGCTAGATTCAATGTAACCGCTGGGCAGCAGATTGGATCACCAAATGACAAGACCGATTTCTTAAAAAAAGAGCTTTTCAAACTTTTAGAGAAGGCAAAAGGAAAAAGTAAAATAGATTTGATCATGGCGTTTAGCGAAAATCCCCTCACTTGGTTATTAACCAAGTCTGCATAATTGGTAAAAGCAATCAGGATATTTTCTTTCGGTCGTTTTTCAATCTCCTTAACAATTGTCGCTACATAAGTTGGCTCATAAATGTCGTCTTGATGGGCAATGGTAACCAAAGGTGTGCTGGCTTTGGACAAGGCAAAATTCCAATCTGTGGCAATTGAACTTGGCGCCTCGTTCACAAAATAACGGAGCTGATATCTTTCGGCCAACGCTTCAATAAATGGCGATGGAGTAGAAGTCGTCAATACAATTTCACCTTTCATGGTCTGATTCAGCAAACTCTGTATACAACTCTCCAGATAAGGCGAGTCTTTATAAGCAGGGATGACGAAAGTATGTTCTTGCATGTTGGTGTGCATTTGAACTGCAAATATACATTTACAGTTTGATCTTACTAGATTGGAATTTTTTCCTAATTTTAGTGTTATGAAAGGCAAAATACGGATCACATTACTTTGTTTCACACTTTTAGGATTTAAGACTTTAGCACAGCAGAAATTGATAGCTTACGAGCAAAAGATTGAAGGTACAAAGCTCTCTTTCGAGATGCAGCCCATTCCTGGTGGCGATTTTTTGATGGGCAGTACAAAAGGTAACCCCGACGAAGCACCAGTGCATAAAGTAAAACTCGACCCTTTTTGGATGAGCAGATTTGAAGTGGTCTGGGATATTTATGAGCCTTTTCTGTACAAAGACTACGAAGTAAACAACAGCATGGGTAAAGTACCTGTACAGGTTGATGCGGTAACACGGCCAACCAAACCTTATCTGGACATGACTTTTGGAATGGGTAAACAGAATTATCCGGCATTGGCCATGACACAATACAATGCCATCCAGTTCTGTAAATGGCTTTATGCTCGTACGGGTGTTTTTTACCGTTTGCCTACTGAGGCAGAATGGGAATATGCCTGCAGGGCTGGAAGTAAAGAAGAATATTCTTTTGGCGATGATCAAAGTAAATTGAGCGATTATGCCTGGTTTGGTACCAATAGCGAAAAGAAGACGCATCAGGTTGGCCAGAAAAAGCCCAATGCTTTTGGTTTATACGATATGCATGGGAATGTAGCGGAGTGGACTTATGACCAATATCAGCCAGATTTTTATGCAACGCTAAGCAAAACAGTTGTTAAAAATCCAGTTGCAACAGCGGTTAAACTCTATCCTCTGGTGGTACGTGGGGGTTCTTATGAGGACGATGCAAAATCACTTCGCTCTGCAGCCAGAAGACCTTCTGAGCCTTCTTGGAAGCAGATCGACCCTCAGATCCCAAAAAGCAATTGGTGGTTTCCTGAGGCTCCTTTTATCGGAATTAGGCTGGTTAGACCATTGCTTACACCAGACAAGGCTGAGATAGATGCTTATTATAACAAAGCGCCCATAGCAGATTATTAATTTGAACTAAACACTAATCTAAATATAAACTAAAAACAAATGGCAAAAATTAACGAAACGCACAACGAGCGTAGGGAATTTCTAAAGGCCTCTGCACTGGTGGCAGGCGGGGTATTGATGAGCGGCTACGCTTGGGCAGGCAGTCCTGTTTCTTCTGTAGATGATACCATCAAGATTGCGCTGATCGGCTGTGGAGATAGAGGTACCGGAGCAGCGTATCAGGCATTAAGTACCAAATTTAACCTGAAACTGGTGGCCATGGCCGATGCTTTTCAAGACCGTTTGGAAAGTAGTTATAAAATCTTGGCCGATAAATTTAAAGAAAAGGTAGATGTACCGAAAGACCGTCAGTTTGTAGGTTTTGATGCTTATCAAAAAGCAATCGAATTGGCAGATGTGGTTTTATTGGTTACCCCACCAGGTTTTAGACCCATGCATTTTGAGGAAGCGGTTAAACAAGGTAAACATGTGTTCATGGAGAAACCTGTTGCCGTAGATTCGCCCGGGATCAGAAAAGTATTGGCTGCTGCCGAACTGGCCAAACAAAAGAAATTAAATGTGGTTGTTGGCTTACAACGCAGGTACCAGACCAATTATAGAGAAACGTTAAAAAGGATCCAGGATGGAGCAATTGGCGATATTGTTTCTGGACAGGTTTATTGGAACAGTGGGGGTGTTTGGGTAAAGCCACGTGTGGCTAACCAAACCGAAATGGAATACCAGATGCGCAATTGGTACTATTTCAATTGGTTGTGTGGTGACCATATTGTAGAGCAACATGTACATAATATAGACATTGCCAATTGGGTAAAAAATGCATATCCGGTCTCTATTCAAGGTACGGGTAGTAGGGCGTGGAGAACCGGAAAAGATTACGGCGAAATCTACGACAATCATGCAGTAGAGCTAACTTATGCAGATGGATCGGTGATCTACAGTCAATGTCGCCATTTTGAGGGTACCAATAACAGGGTTGATGAAACTTTCCAAGGTACAAAAGGTAGGGTCTATCTTTCGGCCAACAATAGTGGGATTTTATGGGACCATCAGGGTAAAGAAATCTTTAACCATGACAGGAAAGGAAATGCAAATCCATACCAAACAGAACACGATGAGTTGTTTGATGCCATCTCTAAACGTGAGTATAAGTTTTGGGATGCCGAGCGCGCAGCAAAAAGCTGTTTTACGGCCATCATTGGACGATACGCTACTTATTCTGGCGAGGTGATCAAATGGGAGGATGCGCTTAAAGCCGAGAATAGTCTTTTCCCCGACAAACTAAGTTGGGATGCCATGCCAAAAGTTTTGCCAGATGCCAATGGCCTATATCCAGTGGCCATGCCTGGAAAAACCAAAGCATTGTCTTAAGCATTGATGCAGGCTATTTTAAAATATTTGGTATTCACTCTTTTTTGTATCGCTGCGATTGACCATCCGCCATTGCGCGAGGTTAAGATCAAGGGGTATGCACAAGGTACCAGCTATGCAGTAAGCTATTTTGCAAGCGATAGTCTGGTTACCAAAGGGCAGATCGATAGTATTTTAGATGTGATAGACCTATCGATGTCATTGTATAAAAACAATTCGAGCATCCATCAATTCAATCAATCTGAAAAGGGGCTAATGTTAGACGAACATTTTGCCGCAGTAGTTCAAAGAGCCTTTGAAATCAATAAAGATACACAAGGGCGCTTTGACATTACCGTTGCTCATTTGGTGCAGCTTTGGGGCTTTGGTCCACAAAAGATCGGTTCCTTTCCAGATCGTGCAACAATTGAGCAGGTATTACCTTGTGTTGGAATGGATAAAATTGAACTGAAAGGCTCGTTCCTACACAAAAACAAACCCTGTGTAACGATAGACCTCAATGGTATTGCACAAGGTTATACGGTAGATGTGATTGCAGGTTTTCTCCTTCAAAAAGGAATTAAGGTATTTATTGCAGAAGTGGGGGGAGAACTAAGGATAAGTGGACCAAAACCAGATGGTACCCAAATTCGGATTGGAATTGAGGGCCCAGTAGATGGTCAACCAGAGGCTAGCTCCATGAAGCACATCATCTCTTTTAAAGAAGGAGCGGTAACTACCTCCGGCAATTACCAAAAGTATCTCAAGTTCGGTAATCAAAAGGTTTCGCATCTGATCGATCCCAAAACAGGCTATCCATTGGCCAATGAGATGATCAGCGTAACGGTTTTTGCAAAGGATGCAACGACGGCAGATGGTTACGATAATGCCTTAATGGCTATGGACCTCACAACAGCCCTGCTTTTTGTAGCGGCCAGAAAAGACCTGGAAGCTTATTTCATCTATAAAAGGGCCGATGGTAAAATAGCCGATACCCTGACTACTGGTTTTAAGAAACTGCTAATTGATCCTAAATAAAAAGGGATTGAAATTTAGTTCCAATCCCCTTCAATCTGTGGTTTTGAGGTTTATAAAGCAGTCGTTTCAGTTTTCCAGTCTCCAAATACTCTGTTGGTTATTAATTTGGCTGCACTTGGTGTAATGTCGCCCGCAATGGTAATGTAAGTATCGGCTGCTTTAAAGTTCTTGTTATAAAAATCCTGTAGATCTTTAATGGTAATCGACGCCAGGTCAGCTTTATTGCCTGTGTATGCACTTTTCATTTCATCGAATGCTTCTTTTGTAATTTCGGGATTGATAAAGGCATTGGATACAAAACTTAAGGTCTGTTCGAAAGTGGTGATGTTAGTGGCTGCATTTGCTTCGTTAAAAGTCATGGTAACACGGGCAACAGGTTTGCCATTTTCTAACATACCTTCATTAAACTTGGTGGCTTTGTTGCTTAAGAAGTTTTCCAAGACCTGTGCAGCAACTTTTTGGCTGTCGTCGGTTTGGTTTTCTATGGTTAGGCGGGAATAGATTTTGCCTAGACCAACATTTTGGGCTACTACTACTGTTAAGCCATTTTTAAGTTTAAAGCTAACAGGTTCTTTCATTGGGCTCTGCGCAAATGAAGTGTTAAAAGAAAATAGAGCGATCAATAAGATCGAGAGTCTGTGAATTTTATTCATGGTTAGAAATTTGATTATTTTAAATGGTTATCTGTAGACAAAGTTATTGTGCGTTGTAAAATCTTTAAATAGGGCATAGTTACATGGGCATAAAAGCCCGTTAAACAGCCATATACGTTCTTTAAAATTCAGGCTAACATACGACTTTTAATAATGAACAGATTGAACAAAACTAAAATTACTTATTAGTTAATGTTAGTTTTTAACTTAGACTTGGTTAAAACTACCTAATGAACTGCTTAATTATTGATGATAATGAGATTGCCAGGCTAACCCTGATCCAATTATTGACGCTCGATCCCTCATTGAACTTGATTGGAGAATGCGACAATGCCAAGGACGGCTATCATAAAATTTTAACCAATCCGATAGATCTTTTGCTATTAGACATAGAGATGCCCGGAATGAGTGGCATTGAGCTGGTGAAAAGTTTGGGCCAAAAGCAACCCATGATCATATTTACCACCGCCAAAAGAGATTATGCAGTTGAAGCTTTTGACCTCAGGGTGGTAGATTTTATTGTGAAACCTGTCTCTCCAGCACGGTTCCTACAATCCATAGAAAAAGCTAAAGAAATCCTGGAAACCAAAAAAAACAAGGTAAGTGAACTATCTGACGAATTTATCTTTATCAGAGATTCGAATACAGTGCGTAGGTTAAAGCTCAACGAAATCTTATTCTTGGAGGCTATGGGCGACTACGTTAAAATAGCGGTCCATGAGAAAATATATTCTATCCATTCTTCCTTAAAATCGGTTGAAGATAAATTACCAAACCATATTTTTTTGAGGGTACATCGCTCCTACATCATCAACGTAAGTAAAATAGACACCATAGAAGGTGGTACTTTGATTATAGATAAAAATCTAGTTCCGGTATCTGATGCTTTTAGGGCTGCCCTCAATAAAAGGGTACAGATACTTTAATGTTATTTAAAATGGAAAATGCAATGAACAAAGACCAGAATGAATTTGAGTTGCTTGATTTAAGTTACATGAAACAAGTAAGCAGGGGAGATACCGACTATGAAAAAAAAGTAACCAGATTGTTTATAGAGATCATCCCCGAAAACTTGGCCAATCTGCAGCGCGACTTTGAGCTGCGTGCTTATCCGGGTATTAAAAAAACCTTGCACCACATGCAGTCTAGTATTGCTGTGATGGGTCTAGACAACAAATTGGCCGATTATTTGGATATGGACCTATATGGTCGCGTAAATAGCAAACAGGTAAAGGAAAACCTTGATTTTATTGCCGAAATCTGTAATAAAGCTGTAGAAGAAGCCAAACAATACCTGATCGCATTAAATAACAATAATTAAGTGTTAATTTTTATGCCATGTAAAAGCGATTATTTATTTTTACCTCATGACGGTCTCCATCGAAAATGAGCACATAAGAGCAACCTTTAACACAAAGGGTGCAGAACTACAATATATTACGGGTGTACACAGCAATACCGAGTTTCTTTGGAGCGGAGATGCCAATTATTGGGGTAAATTTAGTCCGGTTTTATTTCCGATCATCGGTGCGTTGAAAGACAATACTTATGTATATGAAAACCAGAGCTATCATTTACCAAGACATGGTTTTGCCCGCGACCTAGAATTTAAGATTGAACAGATCGCAGAACACGAAATCCTTTTTACACTTACGCATACGGCTGAGACTTTAGAGAATTATCCGTTTGAATTTAATCTGGGCCTGCGCTACAAGATGTTTGGCGCCAGTGTTTGTTGTACGTATGAGGTAAGCAACCCTGCTGATAAAGAATTGTTGTTTTCTATTGGCGGACATCCTGCCTTTGCAGCACCTTTAAATAATGAAGGGAATTACGAGGATTATTTTTTGCAGTTCAACAATGATGAGGAGCTGACCTATCATCATATCGTAGATAACCTGGTTTCGGATCAGATCACTACACTTCAACTGACTGAAAAAAGATTGCCGTTGAAACACGAACTGTTCTATGACGATGCCCTGGTTTTCAAAAACCTTAAAAGTGATAGCATTTCTCTGATGAACACCAAAAACTACAATGGGCTCAACTTCAAGTTTAAAGATTTTCCTTATTTCGGTATATGGGCTGCAAAGGATGCGCCTTTTGTTTGTTTAGAACCTTGGTGTGGCATTGCAGATTCAATGCAGCATAACCAACAACTCAAAGACAAAGAAGGAATTATTGCCTTGGCGCCAAAAGAAAATTGGCAACGTATCTGGCAGGTTACCTGTTTTTAAAAAGGCTTGAGTTGGATAGTTTCTAAACTGCCCAACTCAAACACTTCTCCATTTCTTAGATCGATTCCATATCGATCACAAAACGATAATGAACATCACCAGTTAAAGTACGTTCAAAAGCTTCGTTGATCTGGTCCATTTTGATCAGCTCAATGTCTGCACTAATGTTATGTTCTGCACAATAGTCCAACATTTCTTGGGTTTCTTTAATGCCACCCACTAACGATCCCACTAAACTTCTACGGCCAAAGATCAGGTTTACTGCACTTACCTCAGATGGTGTTGGTGGTACACCCAACAAAACCATTACTCCATTGGTACGCAACAAAGCCAAATACTCGTTGTAATCATGTTTGGCAGAAACCGTATCGATGATAAAATCAAAAGTATTGGCCAAAGCCTTCATATTTGCTTTTTCTGTAGTCAAGGCAAAATGATGCGCACCTAATGCGGTTGCATCTTTTTCTTTTTCTGGCGAACGGCTCAACATGGTTACTTCAGCACCCATTGACGAAGCGATCTTTACCGCCATGTGGCCCAAGCCACCTAAACCAACCACCGCAACTTTATGGCCCTTTTTAACACCCCAATGTTTCAAAGGCGAATAAGTGGTAATACCTGCACATAAAAGAGGCGCTACATTTGCCAAAGGCAATTTGTCTGAAACATTCAATACAAAACCTTGCGTAACTACGATATGGCTCGAGTAGCCGCCATAAGTAATGGTTTTTTTATCTTGCGAGTAAGAATTATAGGTTTGGGTATGTCCATTTTCGCAGTATTGTTCTTGGTGGTCTTTGCAATTGTTGCAATGGCCACATGAATCTACAAAACAGCCTACACCAACCGTATCGCCAACTTTAAATTTACTCACTGCACTACCCACACGGGTTACTTTGCCTACGATCTCGTGCCCAGGAACTACTGGATACATGGTGCCGCCCCATTCGTTACGGGCGGTGTGGATGTCTGAATGGCAAACTCCACTGTACAAGATCTTGATTTCAACATCGTCGGCTCCAGGCTCGCGACGATCTAATTTAAAAGGCCCAAGAGGCTGATCTGCCTGCTGTGCCGCATATGCTTTTGCTTCACTCATCAGTATTATTCTTTAGTTAAGATAAAACAAACTTAGGTATTGAAAGTTCCAATTCAAATCTGCATTTTGTCATAAAAATTTAATAGGGATTGTTTTTGATTCAATAGCCTACACTGTACATTTGAATAGTTCTAAATTTTAAACTGACTATGGATTCAAGAAGAGATTTTATCAAGAAAGCAACATTGTTGTCGGGGGCATTGGGCTTGTCTAATGTTATTCCGATGTCTATCCAAAAAGCGATGGCCATTAATGCAGCTCCAGGTACTACATTTTACGATGCAGAACATATTGTGTTTTTGATGCAGGAAAATCGTTCTTTCGACCATATGTTTGGCAAAATGAGAGGAGTAAGAGGTTTTAATGACCCAAGAGTCAAAATCTTGCCCAATCAGAATAAGGTATGGCTACAGAACGATGATAAAGGCAATACCTATGCTCCATTTCATGTAGATATCAATAAAACCAAAATTACCTGGCAGGGTGGTTTGCCACACTCTTGGTCTGATCAAGTAGCAGCAAGGAACAAAGGGAAATACGACAAATGGGTGCCTGTAAAATCTTTAATGAGCTTGGGCTATTATAAAAGAGAAGATATTCCTTTTTATTATGCCATGGCTGATGCCTTTACCGTATGCGACCATAATTTCTGTTCGTCGTTAACGGGTACTACCCCAAATCGCTTGTTCTTTTGGACTGGTACAATCCGCCCAGAGCAGTCGGCCAATTCAGTGCCAGTAGTGAACAATTCTCAGGCTGAATCGCAAGACAATGTCTTTGTAGATTGGCAAACCTTCCCCGAAATCTTAGAAGACAATGGCGTATCGTGGAAGGTTTACCAGAATGAATTATGGACGGCTAAACTACCAGAAGGAGAGATAGACGATTGGTTGGGCAATTATGGTGATAATCCTTTGGAGTATGTGAAGCGACATCATGTTAAACTATCGGCCTATTTTCGTCAGAATGGGGATCAGACCAGTTACCCAGCCCTAACGGCCGAAGAAGTGTTGACCAAATACAACCAACTTTCTGCAAGAGAGAAAAACCTAATTGATAAAGCTTTTACCACCAACATCCAAAACCCAGATTATTTAAAACTGACGCCATTTACTTTTACCAATGATCAAGGGAAGGAAGAAACCTTAAACATTCCGAAAGAAGATATATTTGAGCAGTTTAGAAAAGATGTAGACAACGGAAAACTGCCTACGGTTTCTTGGTTGGTGGCTCCCCAAAGGTTTTCAGACCATACCAGCTCGCCTTTGTACGGAACTTGGTATGTATCTGAAGCAATAGATATTTTAACCAAAAATCCAGAGGTCTGGAAAAAGACCATCTTTATTTTAACGTATGATGAGAATGATGGTTATTTTGACCATGTCCCGCCTTTTGTGCCGCCTAAACCCAATGATCCTTCTACGGGCAAGGTAAGCAAGGGCTTGGAGCCATGGGTAGATTATGAGTTTAGGAAAGATAGTCCGATTGGTTTGGGTTATCGTGTGCCCATGTTGGTGGCTTCGCCTTGGAGCAAGGGTGGCTATGTAAACTCGCAGGTTTTTGACCACACTTCTTCATTGATGTTTTTAGAAAAATTCTTAAGCCATAAAACAGGGAAGCAGATCAAGAGTGAGGTAATCAGTCCATGGAGAAGAGCTATTTGTGGGGATTTGACATCCGTATTTAGGCCTTATCATGGAGAGGATTTGAAAACTCCAGAAAGGTTAAAAAAAGAAAAGGTAATTACAGGCATACAAAATGCAAAGTCGAAGCCTGCACAAGTAACGCCAACGGCCTTATCTAAAACTGAAATAGACAAAATCAATACCTATCTGCCATTTGCTAAAGATGCTTCTACATTTGCCGCTGTTCAGGAGCAAGGAACACGTTTGGCCTGTGCCTTGCCTTATCAACTGGCTGTGGATGCGGGATTGAATGCCGAAAAAACAGTTCTGAAACTGAATTTTGCAGCAGCTAAGACTGCATTCGGACAGCAATTGGAAGCTGCAGGTGCTGCTTTTAATGTATACACAGCTGGTAAGTACAAAAAAGAAGCTGGAAAAACTTGGGCCTATGCGGTAAAAGCTGGAGACAGCTTAACAGATAGCTGGGAAATTACAGCGTTTGAAAATGGCAATTATGACCTTAACGTAAACGGACCTAATGGATTTTTCCGCCAGTTTAAGGGGGATGCGGCGGATCCAGCAATTGAAATGGCAAGTGTGTATGAGCAAAGTGGGCTGCTTAAAAAATTGACCGGTAATGTGCAGCTGATCTTAGAAAACAAAGAGAACACTACCATAGAAGTGTTGATCAAAGACGAAGCGTATATGGCCAATTCAAAGACCATCAAAATTGCGGCAAACAGCAAAAAGATCATAACGCTCAATCTGCAAAAGAGTAGGGGCTGGTACGATTTTGTTATTACTGTAGCAGGTCGTCCCAACTTTTTAAAACATTATGCGGGCCATGTTGAAACAGGCGAGGAATCAATCAGTGATCCTTTGATGGGTGGGGTGATTGCTTAAACAATTTCATTATTTTTGCCGCCATGCAAACAAACTTAAGACCTATCCAACAAAGCGATGATGTAGCACTTGGCCAACTGATCAAAAGTGTTTTAGCCGAATATAAAGCCAACAAACCTGGAACTGCCTATTTTGATGAAAGCACAGATCATTTGTCTGCTGTTTTTGAAGAAGAAACATCGGCTTATTGGGTTTTGGAAGAAGAAGGTAGAATTATAGGTGGTGCTGGAGTTTTCCCTACAGCTGGATTGCCAGCCCAAACCTGCGAACTGGTTAAGCTTTACCTTTACCCAGAGGCAAGGGGAAGGGGTTTTGGAAAAATTTTAATGGAGAAATGTTTCGAAAGTGCCAAAAAATTAGGTTATGCAAGCATGTATCTAGAAACCATGCCAGAATTGAACCAAGCGGTAAATATGTACGAAAAAATGGGTTTTGAAAAGTTGAGGGGCGCCTTAGGTAACTCAGGACACTTCGGTTGCGATATCTGGATGTTAAAACAATTATAGGTGAAGTCCATGGTTCGTGTCCACACGAACCATGGATGAGTTATGTGGACACGAACCAGGAAGTTAATAAAACTAATCTAATAGCAAGTCGTCATCGTCTTCACCCAAACTCAATTGGATGTTGTCGTTGCCCGAAATACCTTCAATAGAACCCCTAATATGCGCCGCATTTAACAAAACTTTTTCCAGCTGTTTCTCTCTACTTTTCCATAATCTTTCCATGGCATCACGTTCACGTTGGATAGATAGTTTCATGCTCATGAAACCTTCGCGAATGGCCTTCCATTGTTCTGAAAACTCATTCCCGTTCAAGTAATCGTAAAGCATGTGCATTTTATCGCCCTTGTTTTCCTGCGATTTGGTGGCGCCAAATAGTTTGATGATCCCATCTCTCAAGATGTACGAAACAGCTTTTACCTCATCAAAAGAACAGATCCATACACCATCCTTTTCACCAAAACAATCCATGCCCTTAGGATAAGCTTGGGTAACGATTACGGCTACATCAACCCCCATACTGCGCATATCCTTTTTGAGCTTTTCGATCCACTCCATAGAGAAATCCTTGGTCCGTTTGCTCTCATAAATGATGCGTCCACATTCTTGTCCAAACTGGTTGCGTACGTTGTGTACACAGTCAGCTCCCCTTACCCCTTTGCCTACCTCTTCGATCAAATCAAAAGGGAAGGTATTGCGCAACAGTTCTTCCAATATCAGTTCTTGTACTTCACCTTGTAATTGCATCGAACCCTGTTCGGCTTTACGTTTCATTTCTTCAGCCAGTTTTTTCTGGTCGTCCAATTGTTTTTCAAGCTCCTTTACACGTAGCTGGTGCTCGGTTTCTTTAAGGCTGTTTTTTTCAAGTTCCTGCTTACGCACTTGGGCAACGAGTTCTTCTCGTTGTTCTTGCAGCTTACGTTGAATGCTCAGTTCAAGTTCTGCCTCACGTGTTTTGATCTCTTGTTCTTTTTTTAAGAATTCGATTTCCTTGCCACGGGCCAATTTTAGTTTCTCTTCGTTTTCTTTATTGGCCTCGTCGAGCATCTTCAGTTTGTTCTCAAAATCGGCACTTATCGTTTTGCGTAGGTTTTCGGCCATGGACGCTTGCAAAGCATTTTTTTCTTGCGTCAGCTTTTGTTCAAAAGCCAGTTCCTGTTGTTTTTTTTGTTGCTCAAATGCCTCGGCTTTTTTCTGAAATTCTTCTTCCTTTTGTTTGGTAAAAGAAACCATCTTCTCTCTCAGGTCCTGTTTATATTCTTCGGCCATTACCTCTTCAATAGGAAAAGTATGGTTACAGTTGGGGCATTTTATTTCTGTCGACATGGGCTACGATTTGAGGGTCTAGATTTTTTGGACGGATTCAAAAATACGGAAATTATAGATAGGATTTTACAGCCGAATGTCTATTTTTGATTCACAATCCCAAGCAAATGTTCCAACAGATTATTCAGGCCTATAAAACCTCTTTTTCGGGGTTAAGTAAGGAAACTTGGCTCTTGAGCATCGTGATCTTGGTGAACCGTTGTGGCTATATGGCGGTCCCGTTTATGGGTTTGTATGTTACCCAGTCTTTACATCGTCCGGCTTCCGATGCAGGGATTATCATTTCGCTATTTGGGGTAGGTTCCATCTTAGGCGCAACCGCTGGAGGCAAACTTACAGACATGTTTGGCTTTAGGCCGGTACAGATTTTTTCTTCGCTAATCGGCGGACTTTTTTTCTTAATCTTTTCGCAGGTAAGCCATTTTACTACCCTTTGTGTACTGGCGGTACTGATCAGTTTTTTTTATGATGCCTTTCGCCCTGCCAATTTTACGGCAATTGCCGCGTATGCCGCCGAAGGCAAAGAAACACGTTCTTATTCTTTAAACCGTTTGGCCACCAATGTTGGCTGGGCAGTGGGGATTAGTATGGGTGGGATCATCGCTTCGTTTAACTATCAACTATTGTTTATTGTTGATGGTGTGGTGAGCATCATTGTAGCCTTTGCCATCTTTATGTTTTTACCTGCGGTTAAGGGTTTTAGAAAGGCTGTTGCCGCAAAAATGGAAGGTATGGTGGTACGCAAGCCTTGGCAAGATCCTTTGTTTATCCGATTTTATTGTTGACCACAGTTTTTGCTACCTGTTTCTTTTTGATGTTTCGGGTAGTGCCCGTATTTTTCAAGGAGGTTTGGCATTTGGACGAGGCTTTGATTGGGATGATCCTAGGCGTAAATGGGGTAATTATCGCTCTGTTCGAAATGGTAATGATCAGCAAGATCGAGAACAAACGCTCGCCTGTGTTTTACATCGTAACAGGAGTTCTGATTGTAGGACTTTCGTTCGCTACCTTAATGTTGCCCAAATTTCTACCGGTGGTAGTGGCTTTGATCAGTGTAACCTGTTTCACTTTTGGAGAGATGTTTGCCATTCCATTTGTCAATACTTTTGTAATCAAAAGAAGCAATGAATTTAACCGGGGCCAATACGCAGCAGGCTATACAGTTGCTTGGTCAATTGCCCAAGTGGTGGGTCCAACATGTGGTTTTTACCTGGCCGAAAAAATGGGATATAGCCCACTTTGGATCAGTATTGTGGTTTTGTTGTTGCTATGTGCTTATGGTTACAGCACCTTAAACCTAAGTGAAGATAAGCAGGTGGTTCAGCCTTAATTTTTTTCGTTAAAAGCAAACAATAGCCCAGCTTTTTTGTTTTGTTAGATATGAAGAAACGGATACACATTTTAGAAGATGATAAGGACATAGGTTACATCATCGAGTTTTTATTAAAGGATGAGGGCTATGACCTACAACTCTCGTCTACCCTTAAAGAAATGAAAAGTAAGTTAAAGGATTCAATTCCCGACCTTTTTATTCTAGATGTGATGTTGCCTGATGGCAATGGCATTGAGATTTGTCACGACCTTAAAAACGACCTTTTCACTAAACATATTCCGGTTATTGTAATGTCTGCCAATGTAAGGAGCAAACAGATGAGCGAAATGGCTACGCCAGACGATTACATCAGCAAACCATTTGATTTGGACGATATCGAAAATAGGATCAAAAAACTATTGGCCAAAAAAGCGGCTTAGATCAAAGGACTTATTGCATCAGCTGTCAGGATAATTGATCAATTGGCAGTTGATGCGGTAGGCTTTTTTTTTTGCTTTCTATGACATAAATTTATGAAGGCATCATGGTGAAGTAAAATGAGGTGGAAAGCAAGGCCAGTGGTACTTTGGTAACAACAGTCCCGCCATCCATTACAAGCCCTCATGCTTCGGCGCTTTCCATTGCTGTCGGGTTTAGCTTACCGTGTTTCTTGACTTTTATTCCATTTACTTTTCTCAAATCTCGACCTTGTTTTGTGCTTAATTTGTTAATTTGCGCTTCATAATTACAGCCATGTCAACTGAAGAAAGTTTATACTACGTCGATCAGGTATTTGAAAAAGTTTCATTACCAACCAAAGGAAGAAGAGATACCCAATTTGATGCATGCACCTTTAAAAACTGTGACCTCAGCATGGTCAAATTTGGTCAGATCGGCTTTGATAAAGTACAGTTTAACGATTGTAAAATGGTGGGAGCAGATTTTACAAATGCCAAAGATTTTCTTTTCGCTGTAGATTTTACCAATTGCATCTTAGATTATACGGCTTTTATGAAAAAGAAAAACCGTAAATGCCATTTTAAGAATTGCTCTTTAAAAGGGGCAGATTTTTCTGAGGCAGACTTCACTTCGGCCATTTTTGAACGTTGCGACTTAAGTACAGCTGTATTTATGCGTAGTGTTTTAAACGGAGCCAATTTTGCTCCGTCTTATAACTTTACCATAGACCCAGAAAAAAACCAATTGAGAAAAGCAAAGTTCTCAGCCGATGGTCTAGTGGGCCTACTTACCAATTATGGCATTGTTGTTGAATAAAGCTAGTTACAAAATCAACAATAAAAATAGGTCATCACCGTTTTTCACATCTAATATCATTATATGAACTATAATTTCTTAAAAAAATCGGCTACATTATTTCTGTTAGCTGCATTACCTTTTCTATCAACTGCACAACAAAAACCAAATTGGCAAAACTTAGACCTTAAAACAGATTCTGTTTTTGGAATCAGCACAGAGAAAGCCTATAAAGAATTATTAAAGGGTAAAAAATCTACCCCAGTTTTGGTGGCGGTATTAGATGGTGGGGTAGACCTCAACCATGAAGACCTGAAAAGGGTAATCTGGGTAAATAAAAAAGAAATTGCAGGCAATGGCATAGATGATGACAAAAACGGCTACATAGACGATATACATGGTTGGAATTTTTTGGGTGGAAAAACGGGTGTTGTAGAATTTGAGAATTTAGAGCTTACCCGTTTGGTACGTAGAGATAATGCCTGTTTTGCCGGTGTAACTGCAGCTACGGTAGCCGCAAAAGATAAAGCCGATTACGAAGCATTTTTGGCCAATCGCACTGAACTAGAAAAAAGACTAATTACGGCTAAAAGTGACCTTCAAGGTGTAAGTGGTTTTAAATATGTGCTGGATGGGGTTGTGAAAAAAATCGGAAAGCCTGACCCTACGCCTGCAGATTTTGAAGCTTTTAAAGCACAGGGACAGCAAGAAGAAAGAATGAAAGCCACCATATTGGATATCTTGAAAGAGATGGACTTCAAGTCGTTTTATGAAGAACAGATTGTAGCCGGATACAAACAAGCTTACGAAATGGTCAATTATAACCTTAACCTGGATTATGACCCAAGGGCTATTGTTGGCGACGACCCTAACAACAGTAAAGAGCGTTTTTATGGCAATAACGACATTAAAGGTCCTGATGCCTTGCATGGCTCTCACGTTTCGGGTATCATTGGTGCCGATCGTACGAACGATATTGGTATTAAAGGCGTGGCTGATAATGTATGGATCATGGGGGTACGCAATACCCCAAATGGCGATGAACGCGATAAAGATGTAGCCAATGCCATCAGGTATGCTGCAGATAATGGAGCAAAGGTATTGAACATGAGTTTTGGTAAAGGTTATTCGCCTGATAAAGCGGTGGTAGACGAAGCGGTAAAATATGCAATCAGCAAAGATGTATTGTTAGTGCAGGCTGCGGGCAATGACAATAACGACATTGATGTTGAACCTAACTTTCCATCCAGAAAATATTTGGATGGTGGCGTGGCCAGTTCGTGGATCGTTGTTGGTGCTTCGAGCTCAATTGATGGAGAGAACTTAAAAGCTCCTTTTTCTAATTATGGTAAAATAGCTGTTGATGTTTTTGCACCGGGTGTACGTATTCATTCTACAGTGCCAGATAATAAATACATTGATGAGGATGGTACCAGCATGGCGGCCCCAGTAGTAACTGGGTTGGCCGCTTTGATCCGTTCTTATTATCCAAAGTTAACGGCGGTACAAGTAAAAGAGATCATCTTAAAATCTGTTGTAAAAGTTAACCACAACATCACTAACCTAAAAGGTGCTGATAATGTGAGTATTCCATTCTCAGATCTATGTGTTACCGGGGGGATTGTAAACGCTTATAATGCTTTAAAACTAGCAGAGAGTTACAAGTAACTAAATTGATAAAATAAAAAAAGCCTCCCAATTTTATTGGGAGGCCTTTTTTATGAATTGGCCAAGGCTTGATAGATTTCTGCAAATAAGAGCCCGCTGCCACCACCATAATGTTTAACAACAGGTAGTTTTGGTCTTAGTAAAGCAATGTGTTGTGTCAGTGCCACTTCTTCATCTTCCTCAAGTCCTGCGCCGATCAACAATAGGCCAAAATCCTTTTCCAAACAAATGGAAGTTGCTTCTTTTACCGAATAGCAAAGGGTAGCCAACCATTGGCCCTCCTTGTTGACCAATCTTTCGATGGTTTCCAAAATGGGCTTGTTGGTGCCCACAATCAGAATTTCTGTAACTTGCATCACCTTCAATTAAAATTCCATCGGAACTTCCATCAATAAAAATTCAGCATCGCTGCTGGCTTTTACATCAAAAGCATCCGTTTCCCAAATCCCGAAACCATCACGTGTTTCCAAGAGTTGTCCATTTACTTCTACTTCACCTTTTAAGATAAAGATATAAACACCATTTCCTTTTTCGTGGAGCTGATAGGTCTTGTTTGTTCCTGCCTCAAACTTGGCCAAATTGAACCAAGCATTTTGATAGATCCAAACTCCTGCATCATCAGCATTTGGTGATAAGATCTGAACAAATTCATTTTTTTGGTCGGTTGCATCCAACAAGATCTGGTCATACCTTGGGGTCACATTTCTTTTGTTCGGAAACAACCAGATTTGTAAAAACTTGGCAGGTCTGCTGGCATCAGGATTATATTCTGAGTGATAGATTCCCGTACCTGCACTCATTACCTGTATCTCGCCAGCTTTAATGGTTGCGGTATTGCCCATGCTATCTTTATGTTGTAGTTCTCCTTCTAACGGAATAGAAATGATCTCCATGTTATCGTGAGGGTGTTCGCCGAAGCCCATGCCCCCAGTAACGATATCGTCGTTTAAAACTCTTAAAGCACCAAAATTGATACGTTCTGGATTGTAATATCCAGCGAAGCTGAAACTTTGGTAACTTTTTAACCAGCCATGATCTGCCACCCCTCGGGTGTTGGCTTTGTGTACTACTGTCTGTGCCATAAATGTTATAATTTATTGATACAAAGATAAGGCGGTTGATCAGGCTGTTTATTGATGTAGGATAAGTAATGTATTATGGGCTTTAAAAAATAAAGTCGAAAAAATGTAAACTGTGCTTGGGATGCAGAAAACTAAAAACAGAAAAACCTAACTTAGTAAAATGGTGAACCGAGCAACATACCAGGCCGCTAAGTTGGTGGCACAACAAATAGAATCACATTTTGCTAAACATTTAGCAGAAGCCAATGCCAAGGGCGAAGTAGATTTGGCTCCGCAGCCGCCTGCAAGGGTGATCGAGGCCATTTTAGATGCTGCTTTTTGGTCTAGCCTGCGTAAGGAGGAAGGTCATTCGCCTAAAATATCCATTGCCTTCTTGCCACCAGAACAAGCGGGTAAACCTTTGCTTTTTAACCAGACCCTGCCTTTAAATGCCAATGTACTGACCAAGTTGGCCCCTGGTGTAGAGCGTGGGGGTATCCATATTGGGGTATGGCACGATGGGTATAACCTGCACATCTGGGGAACCACCTTGAATATCCCGAACTATTGTTTTGTTGTTGATGTTTCTGAGCCCGGCTTATTGGTAATCAAACACCGTAGGATCTATGGTTTTGGCAAGTATACCAATGTAGCCGTTTTAAAAGGCGACCAGATCAAAATCGTAGAGGAAAAAAGTGCCGTAAGTGCAGATTGCCCAGCGATGCTCTTGTCATTGTTAGACCTAACGGCACATTCTTATTGGAACGATTCGGCAAATATCCTGATCCAGCTTGCGGTTTCCATGCGGGCACATGGCCGTGGCGGAGCTGTATTGGTGGTGCCACATGGCACTACAGATTGGCAGCAGTCGGTTATCCATCCCATTAGTTATGCTTTGACACCAGCTTTTAAAGGGTTGGCCGATCTGGTAAGAAAGGATAGGCCTGATGCCAGCGAGATCTTTTGGCAAAGTGCATTGAAAAGAGAGGTAGATCATTTGGCGGGATTAACCGCGATAGATGGGGCAACGGTCATTACAGATGAATATGAGCTGTTGGCTTTTGGTGCCAAAACCGGAAGGGCAAACAGCAGTGCGCATATTCAAGAACTCTCCTTTTCTGAACCTATTACCGGAGGGGATGCTCAAGTGATCCATCCTGCAAAAACTGGAGGTACGAGACATCTTTCTGCAGCGCAATTTATATTCGACCAAAGAAATGCATTGGCCTTAGTCGCTTCTCAAGATGGACATTTTACCATTTACAGTTGGTCGCCTACTTTAGGCATGGTACAGGCGCATCGAATTGATACTTTATTGTTGTAAGTTTTAACGCTATGGTTGGGTAAAGTGAGATGCCTTAAGCAAAAATGATAGCCGTTGTAATGGCAATCACTAATAAAACCAACATCACCAAACGGTCTGCATTTACCCTGTCTTTATGGGTTAAGGGTCTGACTACTTTTTCCTCTTTATGCCTGGCATAAGTATAAGGGGTCTGCAATTTAAAAATCATAGGTAGATGTATTGAGTAGATAATATACCCAATACAAATCTTAAGCCAATGAGCATAAGGATGTTAAAATGTTGAAAAAATAGGTTTGTTCAACAATTTTAATTGTTTTATAGTTTTATCTTCAATTGGGTTGTACTATTTCTTGAACGATTTGCCTAACACACTGTTCTTTTTTCCATATAGGTAATAAATGCCCATACCCAAGGCCAGCCAAACAAATAAACGCAACCAGGTTTCCCATGGCATAAAGGCCATCATGGTTAAACAGACTAGAATACCTAAAATAGGGATGAGGGGTACCAATGGAACTTTAAATGGCCTTTCGGCATTGGGGTCTGTTTTGCGCAAGATCAAAATTCCGGCACAAACCATTAGGAAAGCCAATAGCGTACCGATGCTGGTCATTTCTCCAACTACATTTAGAGGGACAAAGGCCGCAAATAACCCAATAAACGTACACAACAAGATATTTGATTTGTAAGGAGTCTTAAATTTTGGGTGTAAGTCTGAGAAAACTTTTGGCAACAGTCCGTCTTTACTAATGGCATAGAACATCCGCGATTGTGCCATCAGATCGATCAAGATCACAGAGGTATAGCCAATCAAAATAGCCAAGATAATAGCCTGACTAAGCCAAGTAAAAGGTGTTTTTTCTATGGCAATAGCCACAGGTGCTCCACTATTCGCAAATTCTTTGTAATTGGCAAGACCTGTCATTACATGACCAAAAAGCCCAAAAAGAACAGTACAAACCAATAAAGATCCGATGATGCCAATAGGTAGGTCGCGTTTTGGGTTTTTCGTTTCTTGGGCAGAAGCAGCTACTGCATCAAAACCTATAAATACAAAAAAGACCAGACCTGCAGCTCTCAATACACCACTCCAACCAAAATGGCCAAACTCGCCTGTGTTTTGTGGGATGTAAGGTTTGTAGTTTGCAGGGTCGATGTAATGCCAGCCCAATGCAATAAATACCAATACTACCCCAACCTTTAAAAATACGATGATGGCATTGACGATGGCAGATCCTTTTGTGCCCCTGATCACCACCAAGGTCATTAAGATCACCACCAAAGCCGCAGGGATATTGACCCAGCCATGTACAATCGTTCCATCGCTAAGTTTCGCGGTTTCAAAAGGAGAGATGGTCAATTGCGCAGGTAAAAAGATATGATAGGAAGCCAAAAATTTAGTTAAATATTGCGACCAGCTAATGGCAACCGTAGCACAGCCCACAGAATATTCTAACACCAAATCCCAACCAATGATCCAGGCAAACCATTCGCCCATGGTGGCGTAAGCATAGGTATAGGCACTACCGGCAACAGGAATCATCGACGCAAATTCGGCATAACATAAGGCCGCAAAACCACAACCCAATGCAGCAATGATAAAAGATATGGTTACCGCTGGTCCGGCATAATTGGCTGCGGCCAAACCTGTAATTGAAAATAGACCTGCCCCCAAAGTCAGGCCCACACCGATCAAAATCAGTTGAAAAGGACCTAAACTTCTTTTCAAAGAAGATTCCGAGTTTTCGGCTGCCTCGGCTTTGATCAAGGCAATAGATTTTTTAAGCATTTATATTTTTTTGAAGGGGCAAAGGTAATGAAATAATCACTACTAAAATAGTAGTCTTAAAATATTATTTTGAAATGTTGTTTTCATATAGTGATTGGCGATACTTTATTTGGTGATGGATAAGTCGAGAATCGACAGTATTTATCCTATGAATGAGGGATAGATCTATCAATTGTTGGTGATGACAGTACAGGATGAAAAAATAATCAAAAATTATTTAGCTGTAAATCAATTGTTTATGCTTTAATTTAAAATAATTATAGTACTATGTATTGCATAATACTATATGAAACATATATCTTTGTTTTATGATAGCAGAAAATACGCAAACGCAAATGCGAAAAGGCATACTTGAATATTGTGTGCTTTTAATTATATCGAGGGGAGAGATTTACGCTTCAGATATTATCGCCGAATTAAAGCAGGCAAAGCTACTTGTAGTAGAGGGGACTTTATATCCCTTGCTTACCCGCTTAAAAAATAATGGATTGTTAGGTTACAATTGGGTCGAGTCTACTTCTGGGCCACCACGTAAATATTATGTGCTTACAGAAGATGGCAAACAGATCTTGAAACAATTGGATCATACATGGCAAGAATTGGCTTATGCCATTACCACTTCACAAAATGGAGCGCCAAAACAATCAGACTCTCAAAATTAAACAAATAGACATGAAAAAGACACTCATCATAAATATAGGTAACTCGATCATCCACATCGAAGAAGATGCCTACGAGGTATTAACGGCCTACTTGAACGAGATCAAACAACATTTTGCAAAGAATGCAGATGATTTCGAAATCGTAACAGATATTGAAAACCGCATTGCAGAAATGTTTACTGAAATTCTTCAGGCAGGGCAAAAACAGGTGATCGAATTGGCAGATGTTGAAGGCGTAATTGCACAAATGGGACGCGTTCAGGATTTCCAAACAGAAGAGGAAGAAGAAGCACCGGCAGCAAACAATTTTGCCAATTTTGGCGCAGAGAAAAAACTGTACCGCGATACAGACGAAGGTGCCATTGCAGGGGTTTGTGCAGGTTTAGGGCACTACCTGAATATGGAAGCACGTTGGTTACGTCTGATCTTTTTTGTATTGTTCTTTGTAGGTGGTACTGGTATCCTTGCCTACATCATTTTATGGATTGCTACGCCAAGAGCGGTTTCTAGATCCGAAAAGATGGAAATGAAAGGTGAAGCTACCAATTTATATGGTTATAAAAGAAGTTTTGACGAAGAATTGGCGGCCTTTAAAGAAAATATGAAATCGGCAAATGAGCAGTTTAGACCAATGGTTAAACGTTCTGGTAATTTCATTACAGAAACGGTAAATGCTATCGGTAAACTTTTCGGAGCCACTACTGTGATCATCATGAAGATCATTGCAGGTGCCTTTATTGTTTGCGGTTTTGGAATGTTGATTGGATTGATCATCTGCTTGGCCGCATTTTTAGGCTTCTGGGATTCAAATGCCTACGAATATTTCCCTTTGTCTATTATCAATGAAGGTTTTAGAAACGAGATCGTATTGGGTGCATTTGTGGTTGCCTTTATTCCAATCCTTGCATTGGTGCTGTTTGCCATTAGAGTTGCCTTTAACAAAACAGCGATTAACAAAACGCTTTCTTTCTCTTTATTGATCATCTGGTTGATCGGTGCTGCTTCTACAGTATATTTTGCAGCCAAAATCACTTCCGAATTTCAGGAACATGCAGAACTGGTACAGACTACAGAGATTAAAACTTATCCTACCTATGTGATCGATGTAGATAAAAGCATGGCATTTAGCAAGCAGGACAGTTTAAATTATCAGATCAACGAAATCGACTTGGGTAACCGCGTGATCATTGATAACGATGATGAACATCCTTTTAGAGTACCAAGAAACGTGAGGATTGAGATTTTGAAAAGCGACAATAACAAAACGACAATGGTACAAACCTACGAATCGCAAGGTAAAACATTTCCAATTGCTTTAAGAAATGCACAGAACATCAATTATAAATACACTCAGAAAGATTCGTTGATTACACTTAGTCCACGTCTACATCTAAAAAAAGAGAGCATCTGGAGAAACCAAGAGGTTCATATTACCTTGAAAGTACCTGTTGGCACACGTTTAATGTTGAACAATAACATCTATAACTACTTACAGTTCTATTACTACTCTTGCAATACGGATAACAATTATGATAGCCCGTACAGAGAATGGGTCATGACCGAAGATGGACTGAAATGTAAAAGTGAATTAGACCAACCTAAGAGCGAAAATCCCTAACCAATCATACACACACAAACATTACCCGACAGCAGGCATTTAGCCTGCTGCCTTTAAACAAAAATCATGAAAAAGCTATTTACGTTAATTGCATGCCTTTTGGCATATGGGGCTTCTTTTGCCCAAAAAACAAACAAAATTTCGGGTAAGGTAAGCAATGAAAAAGCTGAAATCGTGTCGTATGCGTTTGTTAAACTGTTAAGTTTTCCAGATACGGCCATGGTTAAAAATATGGAAACGGATGTAGATGGAGGCTTTGTTTTTGACCAGGTTAAAGCAGGGGATTATATCCTCTCTATCTCATTGGTTGGTTATAAAAATACAAAAACGGCAAAATTTACAGTAACAGATGGAGATGTGAAATTGCCAACCATCAAATTGGAAACGGCTACAAAATTATTGAAAGAGATCGTTGTAGAGAACAAAAAGAATTTTGTTGAACATCGGGTTGATAAAACAGTTTTAAATGTAGAGAATAGCATTGTAGCTACTGGTGGTACTGCTTTAGAGGTTTTGGAGAAAGCGCCTGGTGTAACGATAGATAGACAGAACGATCAGATCCTGCTCAATAATAAAAGTGGTACGATGGTGATGATCGATGGGAAGAATAATTTTCTTTCTGGTGCCGACTTGAACGCTTATTTAAACAACCTGAGCAGCAGTCAGATTGCCACGATAGAGATCATTACCAATCCATCGGCCAAATACGATGCTGCAGGCAATGCGGGTATCATTAATATCAAATTGAAAAAGAATAGAAATTTAGGTACCAATGGCAGTTTATCATCTACCTATCGCAATGCAATCAAATCAGGTCTGCCAAAGAACATCTATGGTAGTGAGGTTAACTTCAATCTTAATCACCGCCAAGAAAAATGGAACTTTTTTAGCAATATCAACGTTTCAAAAAACAATAATTTTTCGAATACATTGCTTGATCGAACCACTACATCGGCGGGATTGATGAGCGCCTTTAACCAGGACTTTAAAAAAATATATACGGGTTCTAGAATTGGAGGGAAATTGGGTGCCGACTATTTTGTAAATGATCGGACAACCATAGGTGTAATGTTCGACGGAAGTGCCAGTACCAGAAAGCTCGATAATACCAGCCAAACCTATATCAATGAAATGAGAGGAAGCCAGAAGAACAGCAATTCTTTGGTGCAAAACTCTGACGCAAATACGCCAAACAAAAACTATACAGTCAACCTTAACCTTAAACATTCTTTTAAAAAGGAGGGAGCAAGCTTAAATTTTGATGTCGATTACTCAGGCTTTGATTATAAGGGGGTAGAAAATTTCAGCACAAAATTTTTCAATGCGCAGAATGGATTGGATTCGACCACTGTGCTTAAAAATGATAGCAAAACAGGAATAGATATTTACGCAGCCAAAAGTGATTTTGCATGGCCCATATCTAAAACAATGAATTTTGAAGCTGGTCTCAAAAGTAGTTATGTTAAAACCAATAACGATTTTTTAGCAACCCGCTTATTGAACAACACCTGGCAGAACATTGCTGGACAAAGCAATATATTTGTGTACAAGGAGAACATCAATGCAGCTTATGTCAATTTATCAAAAGATTGGGGCAAGTGGCAGGTACAAATGGGCTTAAGGGCAGAGTATACCAATTCTACTGGTACTTCTGTTACCAATAGTACGGTGGCCAGCAACAACTATCTATCGTTGTTTCCAACTGTTTTTGTTAACCAGAAGATCAGCGAAGGCCATAGCCTGAACTACTCATACGGTAGACGTATTGATCGACCGAACTACCAACAATTAAATCCATTTAATTTTTATATGGATCCTTATACCATTCAACAAGGTAATCCCTATTTAAAACCTCAGTTTACCGATAACCTTGGTGTGAGCTATAACTACAAAAGTGGCCTTTCGCTTTCGCTCAACTACGCTAATACCAAAGACCTGATCTTAGATAGTAAAACGGCACAAAATGACAGCACTAGGATTGTAACCGTTGGGCAAGGTAATATCGGAAGCGGACAAAATTATGCTGCCAGCATATATTTACCTATAAAACTGGCCAAATGGTGGAACCTACAAAGCAATTTTAGCATTTACTACAATAAATTTAACGATAACAACATTGAAGGCGCTCCATTCCAACTGCAAAAAGTGGCGTATAATTTTAACATTTCAAATACGATAAGCTTAGCACAGAATTGGACCATAGAAAGTAACTTTTGGTTAAATTCGCCTAGGGTTAGGGGGTTGGAGCGCACCACCATCTATCAATATGCCTTAAACATGGGTGTGCAAAAAAGTGTCTTGGCCAAGAAACTGAAGTTTCGCTTAAATGTGGATGATATATTTGCAACCAATTATTGGAAAGGCACTTTGCAATACCAGAATGTAAATTTAAGGGTACAAAACAATTACATTAGTAGGAGGGCCTCATTTAGCATCAGCTATAGCTTCGGGAACCAGAATGTAAAATCGGCCCGCGAAAGAAATACGGCAACTGATGATATCAAAAACCGAGCAGGTGGTTAAGCCCCAAAATAACTTAGACCATTTGAATACCCAATAGTTAAAAACAATATTTATTTTAAATATAACCCAATGAAAAAATCATACCTGATCCTGAGCCTGATTGTGGCAACACTAGGCTTCGGTTGTAATTTTGGAGTTGATTCGGAGAATCAATCCATTAGCATTAAAAACAACGATGTGGGATACAATTTCGAAGCTTCTTATCCCAAAAAGAAAACAGAAAAAGTTGTAGCCTATATTGAAGAGACCTTAAAGGACGATGCACTTTTTACAGCCCCAAGTGATGTTAAAAATATGGATATCGTATTGCCAGACAGTACAAAGTTTTACCTAAAAGCTGAGCCAGGCTTTATTGTGATCGACTTTAAAAAACAGAAAAATTCCTTGACCTCTTATCAAAAGATGGAAGAGCTATGTAAAGGGATTAAAGAATTGCTAAGCAATTAGAAAATTGTCCTGCACTATTGGTAACAATAGTGCAGGATTTTTATTTTACTGTATATCTTAAAACGGTTCTACCGATATTGCCATTTTTATCAAATCCTTCTATTACCGCACGATAAGTACCTTTCCCATCAGCATTGAAAAATTCGAGGTTTACATTTCCTTTATCATCGGTCACTACCTTTGGGTTCCAATAAATGGTAGTACGTAGATCCGTATTCGTAATTGGAGCTGCAGGTAGATATTTTGGCGAATAAAACTCCCTTTCCTTGCTATAGCCCATTGGGTTATAGGTGATCACGTTGGCCTTAGGGAACATGTCCATCAATTCTTGTTTTGAGATTTTTTTGCCAACTGGTTTCTTTTTGGTATTGATCACCAATACGCCTCTTGTACCATACAAACGATCTATAGTGCCCAATGGATCACGAAGAAAGATTTCTACGGATTCGAGCTCATTCGTCATTACGGTATTGATATCTCTTGCATCAATAGGCATTCCATTGAGAAATACTTGCACAGGTATCTTCGTGCCTGTATTGTAATCGCGAGAAATATAGAATTTTTGCTCGTTATCTACATAGGTTAAGCCTGTTGCCCTCGATTTTAAACAATCTAACAAGAACGCACACGTGTTGAAACTTTCTCCATCAATGGTATGGTCTGCCTGCCCTAAGCTACTCAAAGAGCTATGGTCGGTATGGCTTGGTTTTTTAACGGTTGAAGGAGCTTTTACCTCGATCTGTTTAAGGGTACGTAAATACCTGTACTGTTTTTGGCTATTGCTCAAATAAGCAGCCAATACCGTATCGATATTGTTTACCTCATCAACTAGGTTAGGATTTTTGCCTGCTCCCGCAGTTGGCATCCCATCTAGTACGATCATCAGATTGGCAGCATTGGGATTGTACTTGGCACTGATTACAACCTGTGCAGAGTCTGGGAATGTCAGATTCTGAAAATTGAAAAGTCCAGAATTTGAAGTCAATGTTTCAGCAGAAATCGGTTTATTCGTTACTACTAACCTCATCGCGCCCTTTCTAACCGGCATGCCAGTTAAATCTCTTAATGTTCCGGTAATGTTAATGCCTTGTTCTGGCAGGTAACTCACGGCTGGATATTTCCCTTCTAATATTTCTTTATAGGCAAACCTACGGTAGCCTTGGGTCAACATTAGTTTATCCAGCTCTCCCAATTTTTTGTCGTCGGTCTTTACAAAATAATAATTAGGTTTCTCTACATAGCCTTTCAGGTCTGAAGTTAGCAACAAGGAGCTTAAAATGGTTGTCTCGCTATTTTCATCAACAGGTACTTTCTGCTCATCAATTACCGAAATAGAGAAGTCGCCAATAGTTGGTACACCTGCAGCTTTTGCATCCAAGGTCAACTTTACCTTTTGGCGGGGTTTATAGGTTGGTAGGTCAGATTTTAAGGCCAAGCTCATCGCATCGGCATGTAAAACAAAAGTTAAACGCTCACTTAAAGGTTGGTTTTCTGAATTGAATAAAGTAATCTGTGCAATGCCAGAAGGAATGTCCTTCTTAGGTATCTTGATCAGGACAACTTGGTTTGATAAACTAGCTTTTGCCGCATAATAAACCACATTTGCATTTTGGGTAACCACAAAAAATGTTTTCCCTTTATTGGCTTCGAAAAAAGGAATATTGGCAATGATCTTTACGTTGATAAAATCGCCAGGTGCATTTGTAGCTTGTAAGCCAATACCTGATGCAGCTGCCTTAGGGAGGTTAAAGTTTTTAACAGTTCCGTCTTTTAAGGTAATTTTTGCCGTGTAGCTTTTGCCATTTTCTGGGGTAAGGTAAAATGAACCCATGCCAGCAAAGCCAGAAGTAAAAGTGGCAATTTCGTTGTTCTGCTCGTCGATGATACTTCCTTTGATGTCGACACCCAGACCAGAATTTTTGATGGCCTTGAAACCAATCTGGTTCGGTACGCCACTGATCAGTTCTCCGCCTTCTGGAAAGAACTGAAAATCGAATTCATTTAAAGACTGCTTCAGTTTAAAGTTTGCTGTAGCCGTTTCTTTTTCGCCAACAACAATATCGGTGATGATCTCTCCTCGGGTAATCGCTTCTCCATTTTTACTGGTTACATTGATGCTTAAAACACCATTCTGGTCGGTTGTGCCTTTACCTTTTGCAAATTCATCGTAGTTCGAAAATACCCGCCAGTTTACCTGTTTATTGGCATATACCTTTTTATTGAGGTCTTTGAACTGGATCTTGACCGTTGTTTTGATGTTTTTGTCTACAGCTTCGTTGGTAAAAGAAACATAGGTGTTCAGCTGTTTGTCAATGGCCTCACCAAGGGTAATGTTTTTAGAGAAGAAATAGGCGCTGTCAAAATTGAGCATCCAGACCGTATATGCTTTTACATAGTAGTTTCCTTGTTGATAGGTAGTCATATTCAAAGGAATATTGCCATAGGCCACACTATTTTTTACGGGTAGCTTTAAGGTTTGTATCAAAGAATCCTTCGCATTGAAAACATCTACATAAACAATCTTGCTCAATGGCGAAGGTAGGTTTTGCTCTATGGTTACATAAGCTTTAAACCACATGGTATCGGCTACTGCATAGTAAGGTTTATCAAAATGTAGATATACTTTTTCTATTGGCTGCTCATCAGATAGTTTTTTGGTCTTGCTGATGATGTTATTCAACGCAATGCTATCTTGTTGTGCAAAAGCAGAGAGACCTGTTAAAAAGAGCAGTGCAAATAGAATCCTGGTAAATTTCATTAAATTGGAATAAGCTGATTGTATATTCGCTAATATATTGATTATTGCTTAATGGAAAGGCATTAAGAGCAATCTTTAACATATTTTTACAATTAAAAAGGCATAAAAAATGGGTGCACCGTTTTGCGATACACCCATAGCTTAACGCTAGTTTTTTATTTAAACTCGATAATGAAGTCTGCTTTAGGTTGACGTACCTTTTTAAGGTTAACCAACCAATCGCCAGTTTCGTCTCTATAACCCAATGGCATAATGGTTACACTTCTCAGTCCTTTTTCTTTAAGGTTTAAGATTTCGTCGTATTGTGCATTGTCAAAACCTTCCATTGGGGTGGCATCAACTTTTAATAAGGCTGCTTCTGCAAGGGCCAAACCAAAGCCAATATAGGCCTGGCGGGCAGCATGCTGGAAGTTGACCTCTGCTGTTCTTGGTACATAATTACCGATCAACATGTTCTGGTAATCTGCTGTCGTAGAATGAGGTAGGCCACGCTCGTTGTTGTTGCGTTCAAAAACTTGGTTGATACGCTCTTCAGTATAGTTGTCCCAAGCTGCAAAAACCAAAAGGTGAGAACAGTCTATGATCTGTGATTGGTTATATGAATGTGGCAAAAGTGTTTGTTTCAAATCGGGGTTGGTTACCACGATGATCATGAAAGGTTGTAGGCCAGAAGAGGTTGGTGCCAAACGTGCCGCCTCTAAAATTTGGTCTACTTTTTCTTGTGGCACTGGTTGGCCATTCATTTTTTTTGTGGCATATCGCCAATTTAGCGCTTCTATTAAACTCATGGGGGTATTTTATGATATGATTATTTTAAAAATTAACTGTTTATATTTTTGATGAAACCTTGAACGGCATCAAGTAGCACCCGCTGTTGCATCTCATTTGGTGTTGCCGTCATGTTCACCATGTTGATAGAACTCAGTCCGTGAAGGATCGACCAAAAGGTATGGTATTTTAAAATGGTTTTTTCTTCCACGCTCTGGGCATTGCTTAATGTTTGTATGGTACTGATCACAATGGATGCATATTTGCCGATTTGAGGAATCTGGCTAACCCTTTCGCAGCTGGGCATACCCAAGCCAAACATCATCTGGTAATATTCTCTTTGTAAAAAGGCAAATTCGAAATAGGCAATGGCCATATCGGTCAGTTGTTGAGCTGGATCTGTTGATCTAGCTTTGGCAGTTGACATCTCTTTGCCCAATAGCTCAAATCCGTATTTCACAAATTCTTCGAGAATAGCGTCCTTGCTCTCGAAATGGTTATACACTACGGGTAGACTATAGCCAATGGCATCAGCTATCTTCCGCATAGAAACAGCTTGCCATCCTTCTTTTAAAACGATGGTTTTTGAAGCATTCAGGATGGATTCCCTTACGGCTTCTTTTTGTTTTAATCTACGCGCTGTTACTGCCATTGAAATAAGTTAACACTGTTAGCAAAAGTAGAAAGTATCAAACGATGTTTTGATATCTTATCATGTTTATGACTTAAAAATGATAAGATAAATTTTCTTTAAAGAAAACATTTCGAACATTTTCTGCGTTAAATATACTATGCAAGCATAATTAATATGTTTGTTATGTACTAAACTTTATTGTTATGAAAAAGCTGATTTTAGCCGTCGCATTACTTGCGGCAACGTCTTTAGGGGCAATTGCCCAAGAAGGAAGGGGTTTCTATTTAAAACCTTCTGGTAGTTATTTTTTGAAGGTTACTCCTGTAGAATTTCCCAATGTAGGTTCTTTACAACCAAGAGATTATGTATTTTCAATTAATCCGCTTACAGGGGCACAGACAAGAATATCGGAAGAAACCATTACGGGCTCTTTTGGGCAAGGTTGGAGAGCAGGATTAACTGGAGGTTTTAGGTTCAATGAAGTGGTAGCGCTAGAAATGGGTGCCAACTTTTTTAAGAGCGAAGAAAATACCATGGCCAAACAGACAGGCTATATCGGAAGTACACAAGTTTTAGGGTTAAAATCTGTAGGGCAGGTTACTGCGGTAGATTTAACACCATCGTTAGTGTTTCACCTGCCTACACAAGCTAAATTTAGACCCTATCTAAAAATAGGTGCAGTGGTGCCTGTCTATGGTTATTTAGATATCAATACCGCAGTTAGCGATCAAACTGGATCCATTGCCAAAACAGTAAACCCTAATTTTGTTGCGGTTGAGTTGACAAGAACAGAAAGGGTTAAGCCAAAACCAACTGTTGGCTTTTTGGGTGCTGCTGGTTTTAATTATCCTTTGGGCAAGAACATCAGTTTCTTTAGTGAAATCGAATACCGTAATGTATCTGTAAACAGTGATAGCAAAGAGGTGAGGAGTTTTAATGCAGTAGGTACATTAGGAAATGGATCTAAAGTAAATGTAGGCTTAAATGACCTGCCTACTGGGACAAGAGAAACCAATTACCATAAAACATTAACTTCTAGCTCTAACGTACCCGGAACAGCTGGTTACGATTCGAGCAAACCAAGTGATGACCTTAAATCTTATATTAATATTGGAGGTTTAGGTATAAACGTGGGCATCAAGATCGGTATATAAATAGTATAAATTCCTTTTCAAAAAAAAAGTCCCGATTTTTGGTCGGGACTTTTTTTTAAGCAATTGCTTCTTCTTCCATGTAACTTTCTATAGGAGGACATGCACAGATCAAAGCTCTATCGCCATGACTGTCGTTTACCCTGCCTACAGATGGCCAGAATTTATAAGCAGCAACATACGGTAATGGGAAAGCTGCGGTCTGGCGACTGTAACCATGTGTCCATTCATTTGCGGTTACTACCGCAGAAGTATGTGGTGCATTTTTTAAAGGGTTGTCAGTTTTATCTAAACTTCCGTTCTCTACAGCGGCAATCTCATTTCTGATGGCAATCAAAGCATCACAGAAACGATCCAACTCATGTTTCGGCTCACTTTCTGTAGGCTCAACCATTAAAGTTCCAGCAACAGGGAAAGAAACCGTTGGTGCATGGAAACCATAGTCCATTAAACGTTTGGCAATATCTACTACTTCAATACCAAAGTTTTTGAAACCACGACAATCCAAGATCATTTCGTGGGCACAACGACCTTGCGCACCAGAATACAATACTGGATAATGTGCCTCTAAACGGGCTTTCATGTAGTTGGCATTTAAGATTGCATATTTGGTTGCATCAGTTAAACCTTCACCACCCATCATTGCGATATACGCATGAGAAATGATCAAGATAGATGCAGAACCCCATGGTGCTGAAGAAACAGCTGGTATAGATTTTTCGTTATTGATGTTGACCACCGCATGACCTGGCAAGTATTTTACCAAGTGAGCTGCCACACCAATCGGACCCATACCAGGACCACCTCCACCATGTGGAATGCAGAATGTTTTATGTAAGTTCAAGTGGCAAACGTCTGCACCGATATTAGCCGGGCTGGTTAAACCAACTTGTGCGTTCATGTTGGCTCCATCCATGTAAACCTGTCCACCGTTTTCGTGGATGATGTTACAGATGTCGATGATGCTCTCTTCGAAAACACCATGTGTTGATGGATAGGTAACCATTAAACAAGAAAGATTTTCCGCATGTTCAATAGCTTTTGCTTTTAGGTCTTCTACATCGATGTTTCCGTTTTCTAACGATTTAACTACGATGATCTTCATGCCGGCCATTGCTGCAGAAGCAGGGTTGGTACCGTGCGCAGAAGCAGGAATCAAAGCGATGTTACGGTGGAAATCTCCTCTATCCTGATGGTAGGCTCTGATCACCATTAAACCAGCATACTCACCTTGGGCACCAGCATTTGGCTGTAAGCTCATGGCAGCAAAACCAGTAATTTCACTTAACCATTTGTCCAACTCGTTAAATACGGTATAATAACCCAATACTTGATCAGCAGGTGCAAATGGATGCACTTTACCAAACTCAGGCCAAGTAACCGGAATCATTTCGCTGGTTGCATTCAATTTCATGGTACATGAGCCCAAAGCAATCATCGAATGACAAAGTGAAAGATCTTTGGTCTCTAATGATTTGATGTAACGTAACATCTCATGCTCAGAATGGTGTGCATTGAAAACCGGATGTGTTAAATAAGCTGAAGTACGTTGTAAGTTAGCAGGGATAGTCGTTTCTACCGCTTCGATAACAGTGAGGTTGTCTGCTGAAATCCCTTTTACTTTAGAGAAGATGCGAACCAACAATTTTATATCCTCGAATGAAGTTGTTTCATCCAATGAAATGCTCACCAAATTTCCGTTGTAGTTAAGGTTGATGTTGTTGTCTAAACATTCTTTATGGATAGATCCCGTCAAATCACCCAAATCTAATTGAATGGTATCGAAATAAGATTTGCTCAACACGTTATAACCAATCTCTGCAAGTGATTTTGCTAATGAAACCGTTAATCCGTGGGTACGTTCTGCAATTAGTTTCAAGCCTTTAGGACCATGGTAAACGGCATAAAAACCAGCCATGATCGCCAATAATGCCTGTGCAGTACAGATATTTGAAGTGGCTTTATCTCTACGGATGTGTTGCTCGCGGGTTTGAAGTGCCATACGCAATGCATAGTTGTCATTGCTATCAATCGTTACCCCGATAATACGACCAGGGATAGAACGTTTGTACTCGTCTTTTGTAGCAAAATAAGCTGCATGCGGTCCACCAAAGCCCATTGGCACACCAAAACGTTGGGTTGTACCTACCACTACATCGGCACCCCATTCTCCCGGAGGCGTTAATAACGTTAAGCTCAATAGATCGGCAATTACCGTTAATTTAATGTTTTTGCCATGTAGTGTAGTAGCAAAACTAGTGTAGTCGAACACTTCGCCATTACCTGCAGGATATTGAACAATTGCACCGAAAAATTCTTCGGTAGCCGTAAATTCTTCATGGTTACCGATCACCAATTCGATACCGAATGGATTGGCACGGGTTTTTAAAATGTCGATTGTTTGTGCAAAGATCAGCTCCGAAACAAAATATTTTGTCGCTTTTTGGTCTTTACGTAAGCTGTATTGCATAAACATGGCTTCAGCAGCTGCTGTACCTTCATCTAACAAAGAGGCATTGGCAATTTCCATTCCCGTTAGATCAATCACCATGGTCTGGAAATTTAACAGGGCCTGTAAACGACCTTGTGCAATTTCTGCTTGATACGGTGTATACTGGGTATACCATCCCGGGTTTTCCATTACATTACGTAAAATTACACCAGGGGTTAGTGTATCATAATAACCTTGACCAATGTAAGATTTGAAGACCTTGTTTAAAGAAGCAGTCTGTTTTAAACTGGTTAGGTATTCAATTTCAGATTTTGCCTTTGGCAGGTTTAAAGGCTGCTTTAACCTGATCTTTTGAGGAACGGTCTGTTCAATCAGTTCGTCAATAGATTTTACACCAATAGTGTGTAGCATTGCCGCAGTATCTTCCGCATTTGGAGCAATATGGCGGTCTTGAAAGTCTTCTTGGTAGTGGATGTTTAAGCTCATGAAGTATAGCAATAAATGATTGCGCAAAGGTAAGAAATTTGCAACTATTTATTGGTATGAAATACAAGCTAAAACGTCATATTTTGGTGGCAAAAACAGACTGGAAAATTACATGGTTCGTGTTGATTGCAAACGCTGGTTCGTGTGGAGACAAACCAGAAGTTTGATTGGCATTGTTCAATCTATCCTTTCATTAAAAATAACACGTAAGCTATTGTATTTATTCTGATTATGTGTATTTTTAGTTATAACCTAAACCAAAAAATATGAAAAAGTTAAATTCCCTTTCAAAGGGTGAAATGAAAAAAGTTGTTGGTGGCGGCGACGAATGGCAGTACCCTGCCTTATGTACGCGCTGTATTGAAGAAGCGGAAGCAGATCCTTACCATCCACCAGTGTATGCTCCTGAAGGCTGTTTAAGGTGGCATTGCCCAACGCCAGAACCTCCAGGACCAGTGTTAGGCTGATAAGCTAAGGTAAACCACAATTTTTATTAAAGTTTTAACCCAAGAACATGAAAAAATTAAATTCAGAAATGCTGCTTGCCAAAAGCGAAATGAAAAAGATCATGGGTGGAGGAGGCGAAGAAGAAATGCACCCCATGTGTAATAAATGTATCGAAGATGCAGAAGCAGATCCATACCACCCACCTTATTATAGTCCACCGGGTTGTATCTTATGGCATTGTCCGATTGAAGATCCAGGGCCTGCTATAGATGTTCCATAGCCGTTTGGCCTAGCTATAGCGGAATCTTATTCGGCTTTTAACCGATTAAAAGCTGAATAAGATTTTTTAATTTGATCATTTGTTCACTTTCCAACCTTCTTCCTTATCCAGTTTCAACCGGTAGGTTTTGGTAATGAAATCGCTATTATTCGAGCTGTTCTTTTGAAAAGGGGCAAATACGGTGTTCTCTTTCTTTAATGAAACCGTAACTTTTGCGTTATTGTCATTTACCCTAGAGAAATTCACAGGCTTTTCGCTAGAAAGGATATAGTCAACCACTTTTACGGTTGCTTTATCTTCATCTTGTTTTAAAACCAATTCTTTCGATTTGTCGGTTAATTTAATGAGGTAGACAAAACTACTGTCTTTAGACAAAAACTTCTTTTTGCCTTCCTGTAAGGTCATCGAGATATAACCTTCGTTGGCCAGTGTCTTGTATTTTTCTAGCTCCAACATTTCTTTTCTGCTGTTGAATTTGATCTCGCCAAAATAGAAACGGTCTGTTTTATATTCAGGGTTTCCTTTTAAGTAATCTGTAATCACTTCTCCGGCTTCACTCTCGTTGATCGTGGCTACGTTTTTACATCCGCCAAAGGCTAATGCAGCTAAGGTAATCAATGCAAAAAGCTGTTTCTTCATGTTGTTTTTGTTTTAAAGATATTCCCCTTTTTTATATTTTCCAAATTTGGTAAAACCATGGCGCCTAAAATAATGGCTACACCTAACCAACGTATCAAGCTTACTTCTTCGTGTAATACCAATGCCGACATGCTTACCGCCACAGGCAGTTCTACAGAGCTTAAGATCGAACTGAGGGTCAATCCTGCTTTTGGAATACCTGAAGCAAAACATAATGGGGGAATAACTGTACCAAATACCGCAAGGATGATCCCCCATTTCAATAAGCTGCCTCCTAAGGCACCATTGATTAAAAAGTGGGGTGGTAAAAGGATAAAGATAATGATACAAGCACCGGTAATCATCAAGGCACTCTTCTTTAATACGGGATATTCAGTGCCCAATTTGCCGTTTAACATTAAAAATGAAGCATAAAAGAGTGCAGAAATCAAACCATACACAATGCCCATTACATTAAGCTGTTCAATTGGAGTGCCCAACCAGCCACTGGCCAAAACAGTTCCGCCTAGAATAAAGATAATGGCTAGGATCTGACTTTTGGTAGGTTTCTTTTTGTAGAAGATCAGCTCCAACAATACGCTTATCCATACAAATTGCATCAATAAGATGATGGCTACCGAAGCGGGAACCAACTTTACACATTGGTAATAACAAAGGCTCACCATGCCAGAAAATGCACCTGCGGCCACTAGTTTGGCCCAATGCGTTTTTAAAATAGGTTTTGGAGTTTCTTTTGATCTGAATTTTGTTTGGATCAAATAGGTGGCCCACAACAGCACCATGCCAAAAAAGGCCTGTGTGCCAGTCACATCTGAGAGGTTATAACCTTCGGCATAAGCCAATTTAACAAAAGTAGAAAGGATGCCAAAACTACAGGCACCAAAAAGTACAAGGATTACACCTTTGAGCATAGGATATGGATTAAAACGTCATTAAGGATAAAGTGGAAATCATCTTTAGATTGCCGACCACTGTCCTAGCTGGATGACGAAGAGATTAAGCTAATTGTTTTAAATATTGTTGGATGGTATTTTCCAGACCTAGATACAAAGCATCACTGATCAGGGCATGGCCGATGGAAACTTCTAAAAGATTTGGAATCTGTTGTGCAAAATATTGTAGGTTATGTAGGTCAAGATCGTGCCCAGCATTGATTCCTAAACCCAGTTCGTTGGCTTTTCGGGCAGCGGCAACATAAGGGGCAATGGCCTGTTCCTTGTTTTGGTGATAGCCGCTTGCATAGGCTTCGGTATACAATTCGATGCGATCTGTTCCTGTTGCCAAGGCGCCTTCAACCATTTCGATAACTGGATCTACAAAAATAGAAACACGGATGCCTGCATCTTTAAAAATGGCCACCATATCTTTCAGATAAGCCTGTTCTTTAATGGTATTCCAACCATGGTTAGAGGTCAGTTGACCTTCCGTGTCGGGGACCAAGGTAACTTGGGCAGGTTGATTGGCCAAAACCAAATCAATGAATTTCTGTTCACGACAATTGCCTTCGATGTTAAATTCGGTGGCAATCACAGCTTTTAGATCAAAAGTATCCTGATAACGAATATGACGCTCGTCTGGGCGCGGGTGCACCGTGATGCCTTGTGCACCAAAACGTTCGCAATCTAAAGCCACTTTCACCAGGTCAGGATTATTGCCGCCACGGCTGTTGCGCAAGGTGGCAATCTTATTGATGTTAACCGATAATTTTGTCATGCCGCAAAGATAAGGAATAGGAAAAGGAATGTAAGTTGTAAAATACAAAAGGGAAGCTTGGCTGACATTTAAGGGCGTCTGTAAAAACAAATTGTGTTTATATTTGGATAATGAAATTACCACCGCTGCTCATCTTGCTATTGTTTTTCTTGAAGGCCAATGCGCAAAATTTTGAAGCTATAACGCGCTATAAGGTAAATTACGCTTTAGCTACGCACGACACTGAAAAATTGATCGCCATTAGGAGTTTTGTAAATGAGGGTAAAAAATACCTGCTTTTGGTAAATCCACAAACTTTAAATACCAAGGTTGATGTTGCAGCTAACTATTCACTTTCTAATTTGGCCTTAGGTAATGTGCAGGCTATTTTTAGGCAATCGGCCTATGTCAAAGCATTGGAAGTGGCTTTACAAAATGGAAGCCCTTTACAAAATGCAGGCATTGACCATGCCATGCCACAAGAAAAGGGAATTGCATTGACGATCGACCTTTGCCCATCTCATAAGCCACTAGATCGGGTAATCTTTCAATCGTTGGTCAATGCTTTTAAAAATATACAGCAACCTGTTCCATTGGCCATTTCTGTGTCTGGTAAATGGATGCTTAAACATGTGGATGAGCTCAATTGGTTGAAAAGTCTGGTGGCACAAAAAGAACTGGACATTACATGGGTCAATCACTCTTATAACCACGAAGTGAATAAGTTGCCTTTGACCGAGAATTTTCTATTGGCCAAAAACACGGATTTGGATGTTGAAGTTTTGGAAAATGAAAAGCTGATGCTTAAGAATGGACTAAACCCCTCTGTCTTTTTTCGCTTTCCTGGATTGGTATCTGATCAGCAGATTGTAGCAAAAATAGCAGCTTATGGGCTGATTCCGATAGGTAGCGATGCCTGGTTGGCGAAAGGGCAACAGCCGAATGCTGGTAGTATTGTGTTGATCCATGGCAATGGAAATGAAGAAATCGGGGTTCAAGATTTTATCAAACTGTTAAAAGCTAAACAGGTAGATGTAAAAAACAAACAATGGTTGTTGTTTGATCTAAGGAGAGGTCTGGAAAAGGAATTTGAAAAATAAAGCAGATGGAAAAAGAAAACAAAAAACCAGAGTTTTGGGAGACAGCCTTTGGCGAAAAACAGGAGATGTGGGGTTTTGAGCCATCAAAATCTGCGGTATTGACAAAGGATTTTTTTGTCGAAAAATCGATAAAGAACATCCTGATCCCTGGGATTGGTTATGGAAGGAATGCGCAGATCTTTACCGAAAATGGAATAACTGTAACCGGGATAGAGATTTCGAAAACTGCAATTGAAATGGCCAGAAAACATTATGGAACAGCGATGGTCATCCATCATGGTTCTGTAACAGACATGCCATTTGATCAACAACAATATGAGGGGATATTTTGCTATGCCTTAATTCATTTATTGGATGGTAGCGAAAGAGAAAAATTGATTCGTGATTGTTACGGTCAATTATCTGAGGGTGGGTATATGGTTTTTACGGTGATTTCTAAAGCGGCTCATACCTATGGACAGGGTAAGTTGATCAGTAAAGACCGTTATGAAATATTTGATGGGGTAAAGATGTTCTTTTACGATGAAGAATCGATCAAATCAGAATTTGGTAAAGCTGGATTAATTGAAGTGATGGCCATTAGTGAGAGTCAGCCCTTTTTTTTAATTAAATGTAAAAAGGAATCGTAATCAGGATTGGTTAAATGGATAAATATTCTTCTATAGGTTGGGCGGGATTTGTAATCTCAACTAACTTATTACAAATAGAGATCCTTCGCCATGCTCAGCATGACAAAGCTTTTAAAGCTAAAGCCCTTCAATTTCTAATTTTGCAGCCAGTTCATTGAGGTCATTTACCACCACATCAATGATGGGTATGCCGCTTAATTTTCTTTCTTGTTCAAAATCATGTTCAGGTTCACCCGGAACGATGACCTTTTTGGTTGGGTCGACAGTCTTGGCGCTTTTGAAACGTGCTATCCAATTGTCTAAATGAGATTTGAAATCTGCAGCTGGGCGAAAGCCATCTACACGCATGGCACCTAAAAAATGCCCAATTCCTTCACCAACTGGATCTGTTGGTGGTTCTAAAAATGCTACGAAAGGAGGAACCCAAGGTCCGTAGTTGGCACCAGACAGCACCGCCGATAAAATATCGACAGTAGCACTTAAGCCATATCCTTTATGGCTACCATGGTCTTTATCGCTACCCAAAGGTAAAAGTGAGCCGCCATTTTTGAGTTCGTTTGGATCAAGCGATTGTTGCCCATTTGCATCTTGTACCCAACCATCAGGAATAGCCTTGTTGGCTCTTTGCGCAATCTCAAGTTTCCCATTGGCAGCAGCAGCCGTGGCCATGTCTACAATTACTGCTGGATATTTACCTGCAGGAAAAGCATAACACATGGGGTTTGTGCCTAATAAACGTTCGTTGGCATAAGTAGGCGCTACCAGCGGACTGGCATTGGTCATGCTGATCCCAATCATATCTTTCTCAACAGCCATTAAAGCATGATAACCTGCAATACCAAAGTGATTAGAATTTTTAACGGCAACCCAACCGCTGCCATATTTTTCAGCTTTCTCCATTGCTACTTGCATGGCAAAAGGAGCAACCACCAAGCCTAAACCTCCATCGCCATCTACAGTTGCCGTAGTAGGGGTTTCGTGTACAATTTTGATGTTGGGCGTTGCATTGATTCTTTTCTTCTCCCAAAGCCTTACATAACCACTTAAACGTGCTACACCATGAGAATCTATCCCTCTAAGATCAGAACGGATCAACACATCAGCGGCTAATGTTGCATGCGCATCAGAACAGCCCATCTTTTTAAAAACGGAGTAGGTAAAATCTCTAAGTTTGGCTTCGGTAAAGGTGATAAAATTCATTTTTTGGTATCAAATAGCGAGTAATAAGTATAAAGACTGCGTGTTGTTTAAATTAGGAAGGCAACAACAACGTAAAATCGCCACCCAAGGGCTGGAAATTCTCAATCAACGATGAAAGAAAATCATCTCCGTAATTCACATACATTGGAGCAATATTCACCACCCTTTCTTGTAAAGTACCACTTGGGAAGAGTCTGTTTTTAACATTCTCTATCTGTTTGAGCGACACTTCATGTTTTCTTTTTTCTGCTCTGAAAAGCTTTTTCTCCAAGTTTTCTAACAAATGGTTTGTTTTGGTTTTTGCAGAATCCGCAGAGTTTTCTAAAGTCTTGTCAATTTTAAAGGCATTGAGTTTGATCTGGTCAAAAGCGGCTTGGATGGATCTCATTTCATCAGCCAAACTCAGGTTGGCATCGCTGTTGTTTTTGATCCAGATATTTTTAAGGTCTTCAGTAGGAAGAAAAACATCTTCCAGTTTAAAACCTAATCTATTTAAATTTTCGGCGCTACGTTTATCGATCAACAAAGCTGAATTACGCAATAACAAAACAGGGAAATCTGTTTGGTAATGATCAAAATTAGCCTTCAATTGCATCCAGTAACTTACCTCTGCACCACCACCAATATAGGCAATGTTGGGCAAGATCACTTCTTGGTACAAAGGACGCATGATCACATTAGGGCTAAATCTTTCGGGATGGTTTTCGATCTCTTTCAACAGTTCTTCCTTGCTAAAGGAGATTTCGGTATGGTTAACGGTATAACGTTTGTCTTTTTCGATGATTCTTTCGCGCAGGTTGTCAATCAAATAGAAGAAATTGATTTCTCTTCCATTTACTTGAGTCTTATAACCATGTTGCTCCAGCGTCTGACTTGTCTTTTCTGTTAAATGGGCACTATTTTGTTCAATGATATCTTTTTGGATAATGCCACTGAATTGTTTCTTTAGCCTTGCATCATCGGCATTGATGATCACCAAACCATAGTTTTCAAATAAGCTGTTTACCAATACACGGGTGGCATCGGCTAGGTTGTCGTGGTGTAGATATGCGTGTTCAACCAGTTTGGCCAATTTTTTCCCGTTTTTGCTGATCCCCAAATACGCTTTGTAAGCCATTACCGCTGCGGCTACCGTTTTGGTATTTAACCTGCCTGTTGCCCCATTGGTCTGTTGGATCCAGCTGATGTTCTTTTCATCTACACTTACATGGTTGATCTCTTCAAAATCATGGTCTTCGGTAGCCATCCAATAAACAGGAACAAAGTTTTTTTCTGGATAGGCAATCTTTAACTCCAGCGCCAGATTGATCGTAGTTACAATTTTATAGATGAAGTACAAAGGCCCGGTAAACAGGTTAAGCTGATGACCAGTAGTCACTGTAAACGTATCGGCATTGGCCAATAAATCTATATTGTGTTTTACAGATTTATTGGTCTTTATATCTTGATATTGTTGGGTTAAAACCTCAACCAGCTCGGCTCTATTTCCTTTGAAATTTCTAGCGTCGACAGCTTTTTTCAAGCCATCAAGGTCTGGACGGAAACTATAGAAAGATTGTAGAAACTCATCATCATTAACATAATCTAAAACCAATTTAGAGAATGAATGAGTATCTTGATAAGAGATATATTTTGCCTTCATGTTCTGCGAAATTAACCTAATTTACTAAACATTTTTCGGCATGAGATTTATTTTACAATTTGTCCATACAGGTCGAAATCTTCTGCACGGTCTATCTTCACATTTACAAAGCTCCCGTTGGCCGCATAACCAGAATTGGCATCGATCAGCACCTCATTGTCAACCTCTGGCGAATCGAATTCGGTACGGCCGATAAAGAAATCACCTTCTTTTCTATCGATCAGTACTTTATAGGTTTGGCCAACTTTTTCTTGGTTGATGTCGAATGAAATACCTTGTTGCAGTTCCATGATCGCATCAACACGTGCCTGTTTTACTTCTTCCGGAACATCGTCAACCAATTGGTGCGCATGGGTCTTCTCTTCGTGCGAGTAGGTGAAACAACCTAAACGGTCAAAGCGTGTTTCTTCTACCCAATTGTACATTTCCTCAAAATCGCGTTCCGTTTCTCCTGGGTATCCACAAATTAAAGTCGTACGCATCGCGATGTTCGGAACTTTGGCCCTGATCTCGTTTACAATATCAATGGTTTTCTGTTTGGTAATCCCACGACGCATCGATTTCAACATATTATCGGTAATATGTTGTAAAGGCATGTCAAGGTATTTACAGATGTTTTCACGTTCGTTCATGGCATCCAAGATCTCCATCGGGAACCCAGAAGGATAGGCGTATTGCAACCTGATCCATTCAATGCCTTTTACATCAGATAGGCGACGTAACAATTCATCCAAATTACGTTTGCCATAAATGTCAAGGCCGTAATAGGTCAGGTCCTGCGCAATTAAGATCAATTCTTTAGTGCCGTTTGCGGCCAAGATCTTGGCTTCGTTTACCAACTCGTTCATGTCTCTAGAAACATGTTTGCCACGCATTAACGGGATAGCACAAAAAGAGCAAGGGCGGTTACAGCCTTCAGCAATCTTAAAATAGGCAAAATGAGAAGGAGTGGTCAATAGTCGTTCGCCAATCAACTCATGTTTGTAGTTTGCACCTAAACTGTGCAATATATTCTGTAGGTCGTTGGTGCCAAAATAAGCATCAACATTTGTAATTTCTGATTCTAATTCAGGTTTGTAACGTTCAGAAAGACATCCTGTAACGATTACTTTCCCAACTTTACCTTCGTCTTTTAACTGACTGTACTGTAAAATGGTATCAATTGATTCTTGTTTGGCATTGTCGATAAAGCCACAAGTATTGATCACAATGATATCATCTTTGCCAACACTATTGGCCTCATGTTCAACCGATAAGTTATTGCCACGTAGCTGTCCCATCAACACTTCAGAATCGTAGGTGTTTTTTGAGCAACCTAAAGTAATTACGTTAATTTTAGGCTGTTTTACAATTGTATCTTTCTTTATTGTTTTGGTATTCATAGTATGTATGATAGCACCGATTTTAATATGATTACACCGATTTAGGTGATGATAATGATTTATACTGACAATCTTTTTACTTCACAACTTGCATTGCCAAAGTTAATCAATAAGCCAGTCTTTACTTTACTTGCTTTCAGATAAGAGATAACCTGACTTTGAAAAAGTTTGGGTTGATACCCAGTTATTGATTTTAGTTCTACAATAATTTTGTCTTCAACAAAAAGATCACATCTAAATTTTCCAATAACAACTCCCTCAAAAATTACGCTGAACTCTTTTTCTGCTTCAAACTTTAATCCAACCTGCTGTAGTTTTATCTTCAGTGCATTCGCATAGATTTTTTCCAAAAAGCCAGGACCAAGTTGATTATGAACTTCATAACAGCAACCTATTATGGCTTGGCTTAAAGGATCTTTTACACTTTCTTCCATTGTTTAAAATCTGTGTAATCCTTTCATCTGTGCAATCAAACGCGAAGCGGAAGTTAAGTGCAATGCGTATATTAATTAAATAAGGAGTTGACGAAATCTTTTTTATCGAACAACTGTAAGTCGTCCATTTTTTCGCCTACACCAATATATTTCACAGGTATTTTAAATTGATCAGAGATGCCGATCACCACGCCACCTTTAGCAGTACCATCTAGTTTGGTAATGGCCAAAGCATTTACATCTGTCGCTTCGGTAAACTGTTTACATTGCTCAAAAGCATTTTGACCAGTAGAACCATCCAATACCAATAAGATCTCGTGCGGTGCATTAGGAATTACCTTTTGCATTACATTTTTGATCTTGCCCAGCTCGTTCATTAAACCAACTTTATTATGTAAACGACCAGCAGTATCGATAATTACTACATCTTCTTGGTTGGCCACAGCTGATTGTAAAGTATCGAAAGCAACAGAAGCAGGGTCTGAACCCATGGCCTGTGCCACTACTCTAACCCCAACACGTTCTCCCCAAAGTTTGATCTGGTCTACAGCGGCAGCCCTAAAAGTATCGGCAGCACCTAAAACTACCTTAAGGTTTTCATTTTTTAGTTTATGGGCAAGTTTACCAATGGTAGTCGTTTTACCCACACCATTTACGCCAACCACCATGATCACATAGGGTTTATGGTTGCCATATTCAAAGTTGCGAAAATCGTTGCTGTTGTTTTCTGCTAGTAAAAGCTGAATTTCGTCGCGTAGGAGGTGATGTAACTCAGAAGTAGATAGATATTTATCTTTCGCAACACGCGCTTGGATGCGGTCAATAATTTTTAGGGTAGTACTTACGCCAACATCAGAGGTAACCAATACTTCTTCAAGGTTATCCAATACATCATCATCAACTGTCGATTTTCCGGCAACAGCTTTGGTAATCTTACTTAAAAAACCTTCTTTAGTTTTTTCTAAACCCTTATCTAAAGCTACTTGTGCTTCAGGAGCAGTTTCCTTTTTCTTGAAAAAATCGAATAAACCCATAGAATGATATTAAAATAAAAAAGCCCTTCCGTTAAATACGGAACGGCTCTTAATGCTATTCGTGAAGAAGACTACTTGCTTGTACCAGCAAGCGCATCTTTAACGTGATCGTTATGAACAATGATTTCTTTGAAAGAATAAGCACCAGTTTTTGGTGATTTATTCATTGTAATAACTTTCGAATATTCTTTTCCTGTACCCGTTTTTAGGGTTGCAACTACTTTCTTTGCCATGTCTTTAAAATTTAATGATTGAATGAATGTTAGAATGATCGAGTATAAGTCGGTCTTTCAGTCAATCTAGCTCAATTATTTTATCTCTTTGTGTACGGTTACTTTTTTCAATACTGGATTGAATTTTTTCAATTCTAAACGCTCAGTAGTGTTTTTACGGTTTTTCGTAGAAATATATCTAGACATACCCGGCATGCCACTAGTTTTATGCTCTGTACATTCTAAAATAACCTGTACTCTGTTACCTTTTTTTGCCATTTTATTTATTATTATAGCTGATGGGTATCAGCAAATGTTATTACAAATATCCTTTTTTCATGAAACGATTAATCGCCTCAGAAATACCAATTTTATTGATGGTTTTAATAGCTGAAGTAGACACTTTTAGTGTTATCCAACGATCTTCTTCAGGAATATAAAATTTCTGAAGTTGTAGGTTAGGGTAAAACTTGCGCTTAGTTTTAACGTTCGAGTGAGAAACATTAAATCCCGACATCGCCATTTTTCCGGTTAAATCACAAACTCTTGACATGACTTTTTTATTATTTGATTATTTCGCTGCTTAATTTTTTTAAGAGTGTGCAAATATCTGAATAATAATTGTAAAGAACAATAGTGGCGAGGAAATATTTTTATATAATTCGCTAAATATCTGCCCGATTGTAAAATTGATGCAATTTGAAAGTCCTATTGTTTAATATTTATTTAAATTAGCAACCAACAAAACTTAAACTTACAATGCAGATTACATCTTTTGAGCAATACGAAGCCGATTATAAAAAGAGCGTAGAGAACCCAGAGCAGTTCTGGGGAGAAGTAGCACAGAACTTTCAATGGCGCAAACCTTGGTACAAAGTCTTATCGTGGAACTTTACCGAACCAAATATCAAATGGTTTGAAGGCGCAAAATTGAACATTACAGAAAATTGTTTAGATCGTCATTTGGTTGCCAATGGAGATAAACCGGCCATTATTTGGGAACCCAACGACCCTGAGCAAGATAGCGTAACCCTTACCTATAAAATGCTGCACGAGCGCGTGTGTCGCTTTGCCAATGTCTTGAAAAGAAACGGTGCTAAAAAAGGCGACCGCATCTGTATCTATATGCCTATGGTGCCAGAATTGGCTATTGCGGTATTGGCCTGTGCCAGAATCGGTGCTGTGCATTCGGTGGTTTTTGGTGGTTTCTCTGCCAAATCTATTGCCGATAGGATCAATGATGCAGCCTGTAAATTGGTGATCACCGCCGATGGAGCTTACCGTGGCAACAAACAGATTCCTTTAAAAGATGTAATTGACGATGCCTTGATCGGCTGTCCAACAGTAGAGAAATGTATCGTTCTAACCCATGTACGTACCCCTGTTTCGATGTTGAAGGGCAGGGATGTTTGGTGGGAAGATGAAGTGAAACACGTAAACGATGTTTGCGAAGCAGAAGAGATGGATGCCGAAGACCTCTTATTCATTTTATATACTTCGGGCTCTACCGGTAAACCAAAAGGTGTGGTGCATACTTGTGGTGGATATATGGTCTATGCAGGTTATACATTTGCCAATGTATTCAACTACCAACCAGGCGAAGTGTATTTCTGTACGGCAGATATCGGTTGGATCACAGGACATTCTTACATCGTATACGGACCACTATCGCAAGGGGCTACCTCATTGATATTTGAAGGGATTCCAACTTTTCCAACTCCATCAAGGTTCTGGGATGTTGTAGAAAAACATAAAGTAAATACCTTATATACCGCACCAACCGCCATCCGCTCTTTAATGAGTTTTGGCGATGAACCTTTAAACGGAAAAGACCTCAGCTCGATTCGCGTATTGGGTTCTGTGGGTGAGCCGATCAACGAAGAGGCTTGGCATTGGTTTGATGAAAAGATCGGACATGGCAAAGCGCCAATCGTAGATACCTGGTGGCAAACCGAAACCGGAGGGATCATGATCTCGCCAATTGCAACCGTTACACCAACCAAACCAAGTTTTGCAACTTTGCCATTGCCGGGTATACAACCAATCTTGGTTGACGAAAATGGGAATGAAATTGAAGGAAATGGTGTAAGTGGAAACCTTTGTATCAAGTTTCCTTGGCCAGGGATGTTGCGTACCACTTATGGCGACCACGAACGTTGTAAACAGACTTATTTCTCAGCCTACGAAAACCTTTACTTTACTGGTGATGGCTGTTTGCGTGATGAGGATGGTTACTACCGCATCACAGGTAGGGTAGATGATGTATTGAATGTTTCTGGCCATAGGATCGGAACTGCCGAAGTAGAAAACGCGATCAACATGCATGCCGGGGTTATCGAAAGTGCGGTAGTAGGTTACCCACATGATGTTAAAGGACAAGGGATTTATGCCTTTGTGATCTTCCCAGAGATGCATGGCGATGTAGAACTGACTAAAAAAGATATCCTACAGACCGTAACCCGTGTAATCGGTGCCATTGCAAAACCAGATAAGGTATTGTTTGTATCAGGCTTGCCTAAAACAAGGTCGGGTAAGATCATGCGTAGGATCTTACGTAAGATTGCCGAAGGCGATACGAGTAACTTGGGCGACATCAGTACTTTGCTGGATCCAAATGTGGTACAGGAGATCATTGAGGCTGCCAAAGCATAAAACAAAAAAGAGACCCTAGGGTCTCTTTTTCTATTTGGTAGAAGAGATCGAAAATTGTAGACGGCCAACTGGCTCTTTGTTAAAATGGGCAGTATACCAATCGCGGAGTTCAGGTGTTTTAAACTGTTCATCGCTATTTACGCCTCTGATCAATCGTTTAGCAGCTTTGGTGCCGTTTACACCATTTCTAGCTTCGAAAAGTATGTAATCCACTACGATGTTGTCACTAGGTTTTGGTCCTTTGTAGGCCAGTATCGAGCCATCCTTTCCAATGATGAATGGTGCTTTTCCATCTAATTTTAAGATGCTACGAAATTCTTCGGCCGAAGCGTTGTTGCCAAGTTGATAGCCGTTTGAAACGGTGTCTGAACCTACATATAGGTTGGCAAACACCACATCAGGATATTTGGCAAAGCGTTGTTGTAGGGCGGCATAAGATTTTTCCTTATCAGTAGTAGGTCTGTTGTTTTTGTTTTCCCATACATAGAGGTAGACGGTTTTTCCAACAAATGCCTCGTTGAATAGTTGTTTTTTGCCTTGGGCATCTATCAGCTGCATGCCCGAGATGTTGGTATGGGTATAGTCGTTGTAATCTTTTACAACCAATTTCGCTAGGCCTTTAACCATCATGGTACAAGAGCTGGTCGTCAAATAGAGCGGAAGGATCAATAGGTAAAGTAATTTTTTCATCATAACGGTTATGTTCTTTTATTGATGACGGTGGTGATCGAAAAATGGTTGCACGCCAATCAAACAAAAGCTTAGCAGTATTGTTGTAAACTTAAATAACCTATGTTGAACATTAAATATCAAAGCTATGGACAAGTTAGAATGGCAAGGAAAATGGAACGAAATCAAAGGAAAAGTTAAACAGGCATATGCTGATCTAACCGATGATGACCTTAAACACGAAGAGGGTAAAGACGATGAACTGTTGGGTAAGCTACAACAGAAAACAGGAAAAGGAAGAGAAGAACTGGTGAAGTGGATCAATTCACTCTAACGTATATTTAAACAGAAAAATGGAAGCGGTTACTGTAAAAGGTGATCGCTTTTTTTATTGGATGACATTGTTATCCATCAGCAACAGGTATTAAAAGCTAAGCGGTGGCTGTTAAGCGTGTTAGCCTCATTGTAAATTATGAGTTAGATTATGAGTGCTACATGTATTAATCAATATTTATGGTTAGATTTAGAATCTCCTTCTAATGAACAGCCCTCATAAACCTAAGTAGTAGCACCAAAATGATGAAAAAAGCATTTGTCTTTTTATCCTTGATCTGTTGTTTAGCTTACCTGATGCCTTTGTATGCCGACGACCAAAAACCTGGCGTATCATTTTATTACAGGCAACTCGACAATAGAAATGGCTTGTCTAACAGCGCCATCAATGCCCTGTTGCAAGATAAGGACGAACTGCTTTGGATCGGAACATGGGATGGGCTGAACCGTTATGATGGCGCACATTTTAGTGTATATAACCACAATATAGACAAGGTTGAAAACAGCATTGGTAGCAATGTGATCCAAACCATCAGCGAAGATCAATTGGGCAATATCTGGATCAACACCATCGGTGGGATTTCGAGATACCAGAAAACTACAGGTAAGTTCTACCGTTATTTTTATAAAAACACAACCGCAAAAAAAGTTACGGAAAACGAATATAAATTAGCCATCAACGCAAAAGGTGAAGTGTTTTGTTATGCTGCAGATGGTGTATTGAGCAAGTACGACCCTGCAACTGATAAATTTGTCAGCTATCAAAAATTTACAGGAAACCAGGCCATTGTAAAGATGCAGTTCCTGAACCAACAGCTGTGGTACCTCACCAAAGATGAAAAGCTATGGCTAGCTGAAACCACAACAAAAGGATTGCAGACCGTTAAATCCTTTCAACTGAAAGATGGGGTCAACAATTTCTTTGCGGTTAACAATCAGGTCATCTTCAGCTCAAATTCAGATGACCAATATCTAATCGGAACTGATCTAAAAATGGTCCAACTCGACATGGGCAAAAGAAAGCTCAGGTCAATTGCCTATTACCAATCCAATTACATTGTAGCTTGGGAAAACCAAGGTATTGGGGTGTTTGATGCCAAATTTAAACCTACCTCTTTTTTAAATGAAGAAACCAAAAGGTTGGCCAATTCTAAAGTAACTACCTTAAATGTAAGCAAAGATAGGGTACTGTGGATCGGTACCGATGGCCATGGATTGATTCAGGTCTATCCAAAAGACAATTATTTTGGCCTAATGACCAAGATGGGCGGAAGTAACATTGATAAACCCATTAGGGCATTTGCCGAAGATCAAGGCAACTTATGGGTAGGTACAAAAGGCAATGGGGTATTGATCTTTAACAACTTTTGGCAGGGTGGTGCAGCAAACACAAAACCCCAAAGGATTGATATGAGTACTGGTTTAGAAAACAATTCAGTTTTTGCCATCAAAAAAGGGATAGATGGATTGACCTATATCGGTACAGATGGTAAAGGGATTGCGGTATACGACCAAAAAAGCAAAAGAACAATCAGTTGGAAAAACATTCTGGGCACGGAGAAGTTACCAGATTTCAGGTCGGTATATGCCATTAGCCAAGATCGCGATAGTGCCATCTGGTTAGGTACCAGTGGCTATGGTCTTATCCATTTAAAACTTAACCGAAATAGCAACCAATCTTTATCGGTTAAAAGCTTTAAGCAATATTATTCTTCGGCAACAGAGCAGAATGGCCCAGCAAACGACATCATTTATGCCTTGGCCAAAGGCAAGGACAACCGTTTATGGATCGCCTGTAGGTACGGGGGCTTAAGTGTACTTGATCCTAAAAGCCATACTTTTAAAACGTTTAAGGCCTTTGGTTATAAAGGCAGTCTGTCGCATAGCGATGTCTTATCTCTGTTTTACGACAGTAAAAACTGCCTTTGGATCGGAACAAGTTATGGGCTGAACTATCTATCGCCTGCCGAATCTTTAAAAGACAAACCTACTTTTGGAAAGATCACCATGGATAAAGGCGGTCTGCCCAATAATACCATCCATGCCATACAAGAAGATGGAGAAGGCAACATCTGGCTCAGTACCAATAAAGGCTTGGCCAAACTAAACCCCAGCAACAACAGCATAGCCAACTATCAAGAGAGTGATGGGCTACAGAGCAACGAATTTAGCGATGGGGCAGTGTTCAAGGCCGCCAATAATTACCTCTTGTTTGGTGGTATTTATGGCTTTAACTATTTTATGCCAAAAGACATTACCGAAAATACAAGGCAGCCTAACCTATTGATTTCCGACCTGCAATTGGGGGGTAAGGAATTTGAGAACAACCAATACCTGATCATCAAGGCCAAACAACATACCTTTTCTGGTTTTGAGTTGGAAAGGAAAAGCAATTTCTTCCAGTTTTCGCTCAATGCGCTCAACTATTTCAATGCGTCTAAAAATGAGTTCGCCTATAAACTGAAAGGCTTGGACCAGACCTGGCGTTATACAGGTACCGATGGTAAAATTGCTTATTATAATATTCCATCAGGTAATTACGAGCTTTTGGTACGTTGGAGCAATGGAGAGGGGGTTTGGACCAAAGATGTAGTGGCTTTGTCGCTACATGTAAAGCAGTATTTTTGGTTAACCTATCCTGCTTATTTTGTCTATTTGATCTTGCTTGTCATTTCTGGCTATGCCTTTCATGTGTACAGGAAAAACAAATTGGAGATGAGCTTTAAGTTGGAGCGCGAATCTTTATTTAGACAGAAAGACGAAGAGGCCCATCGACAAAGGATCAACTTCTTTACCAATATCGCACACGAGATCCAGACACCACTTACGCTGATCCTAGGTTCTGTAGAGCATTTTATGCAACAACAGCATATACTGCAAAAGCCAATGGACAAAAGTTATTTTCTTTCCTTGATGCACCAACACACCGCGAGATTGACCTATCTGGTGCAACAGCTGTTGGAGTTTAGAAAAGCGGAGGCTGGTTACCTTAAAAGGAACGACGATTATCTGGACATCACCAAAATGCTCTATAGCCTTACCCAATTGTTTATTCCGGCAGCCGAGCGAAATGAGCAGCATTTTACCAGAAACATCCAGCCAGAGATTACAGGTTTTATTGATAAAGATAAGTACGAAAAAATCTTGTTTAACCTACTGTCTAATGCTTTTAAACATACTGGGGCAGGAGCCGATATTGTATTTACGGTCAACTACGATGCCCATTCGCAACAGCTGGAAACCGTAGTGGCCAATTCTGGCTGTACCTTAAAAGAGGCTGACCTTGAGAACATCTTTACAGAGTTCCATATCGAAGGCAAGAACAAGTTCGAAAAGTTTAGTACAGGGATTGGTCTGGCATTTACCAAAGGATTGATTGAAGTTTTGGAGGGTACCATCGATGTTGCACTGAATGGAGAGTGGATCTATTTTACGGTGAGGTTCGACCTCAAAACAAATATCAGCTACCAAAAAGATGAAGTAGTGGCCTCGGCCCCATCTTACCTGTTCGAGTCGATCTTAAAACCTTATCAGGATTTTGTGATCGAAAATATCGAAGAAAGCAATAAACACGCCTTGATCGACGACTTACAAGACAAAGCAGAATACAGCATCCTGATCGTAGAAGACGATGTGGCCCTGCGTTTCTTGCTAAAGAACATCTTAAAAGACCAATACAATGTATATGAAGCAGAGAATGGTCTAACCGCTATCAATTTTCTGAAAAACAATACCCCAGACATCATCATCAGTGACGTAATGATGCCCGATATGGATGGACTGGAGTTCTGTAAGTATGTGAAAACAGCCCCTGCCACTAGCCATATTCCTTTTATTATGTTGAGTGCAAGAGATGGTGAAGAACATAAAACAGAAGGTTACGAGACTGGGGCCGATGCCTATATCCCTAAACCTTTCCACATCAATTACCTACAGGTACGGGTAAGGAAGCTGTTGGACTACCGCAATCGGATGAACAACCTGATCAAAGATGGGAACATCAATAACCAGTTTATAGATGCTGATCTGGAGCAGGGCGATAAGGAGTTTTTAAATGCCTTGGTGAAAGCGGTGGAAGAGAACCTGTCTGAACCGGATCTGGATGCGGCAAAATTAGAACAGGCCTTGTCCATTAGTAAGATGCAGTTGTACCGCAAGCTTAAGGCCATTGCCGGAATGACACCTTCCGAATTTATCAAGCGGATCCGTTTAAAACACGCAGCCGTCTTGCTCCAAAATTCGAAACTCACCGTGTCCGAAATTTTCTACCTCACAGGCTTTAACAACAAATCCTATTTCTTTAGAGAGTTTAAAAAGATCTATCATTTGGCACCTAACGATTACAGGTTGAAACAACATACCGGTATTGCCTCTACAAATGTATAATGATTAAAAAAGGCTTATTTAGGCATGTTTTGCAACAATAGTGAACTAAAATGTTATTATAGTGTACTACTGTAGCAGGTATGCTCCTCTATATTTGTCTTAATCAAATATAAATCAGATGAAAAAAAACAAACGTATTTATGCAGCGTTGGTTTTGTTGTTACTCGTTATAACCGGCTTTTCTGGTTATGCGCAAACAAAACTGACTGGTAAGGTTACAGACGAAACCAATCTGCCTTTGCCAGGTGTTGTAGTAGCACAGACCGGCACCTCAAATAAAACCACCACAGATGCCAATGGGGTATATAACCTTACCCTGCAAAGTGGCACACAAAGCCTAACCTTTAGTTACATCGGCTATACCAGCGTAACCATTAGTTACACAGGTGCCAACATAGATGTTGCCTTGAAGTCTAGTTCGCAGGCCTTAAATGAGGTAGTGGTAACAGGTTATACCTCGCAAAAGAAAAATTCGATCACAGGTTCGATCGCTACTGTAAACATGAACGACCTGAGCAAAACCAGGATTGTTGATGTAGCGCAAGCCTTACAAGGACAAGTAGCAGGTGTATTTGTTGCGGCAAATACAGGAGCCCCAGGTGATGGGATCAAATTAAGGATCAGAGGCGAAGGTACATTGGGCAACAATGACGTACTCTATGTGATAGACGGTGTACCCACAAGAGATATCTCTTTCCTTAACCAAGCCGATGTAAAATCTATGACGGTTTTAAAGGATGCAGCAGCTGGTGCCATTTATGGTTCTAGGGCGGCGAGTGGGGTAGTGGTAATTACCACCAATAGCGGTCAGGTTGGTAAAGCCAATGTCAACATCGAATATTTTTCGGGTTTCCACCAAGCTACCAATCTGCCTAAAATGCTCAATGCCGATCAATACCTTACCGTAAAGGATATGGCATGGCACAATACTTTAGGCAACTCAGCTACTGCAATTAGTCCGTACCAAGCTGCCAGAAGCAGAACAGATTTGGCCAATACCGATTGGTTGAACGAATTGTTTGAAACGGGCCATTCTAAAAACCTTCAACTTTCTACCAGTGGAGGATCTAAAGATGTACAATACCTGATTTCGTCTGGTTACTACAAACAAGATGGTATCGTAGTAGAAAACCACGATGTTTACGAAAGATTTAACTTTAGGGCCAATGTAAACGCCAATGTAAGTGAGCGTTTTAAAGTGGGTACAAATCTTCAGTTGAGCTATGCCAAACAAGACAAACTTTCTTCGAGTGGTGATGTACCGGGAGTGATCCGCCATGCTTTATTGAGACCACCAGTTTTGGGCGTATTCAAAAATGTAAACGACCCAACCTATTCGGTCAACAATCCGTATACGGACTTGCCATTTTATACAGGCAACAACAATGGTTGGGACAAAAATTTCGAGTTCAGTTCTAACCCGATTGCCATTGTACATTTTACCAACGACAAGAGAAACACCTTCCAAACATTTGGAAACCTATATGGAGAATATTCATTTTTGTCAGACAATTCATTGAAATTCAGGTCTAACGTAGGTGTAGATATCAGTTTCTCGCACAACAAGAACTTTGCACAGAACTTTGGCGATGACAACGACAATAACCCCGACGAGCTTTATCCAGGAATGGGCAGAAACAACAAGCCCAACAACCTAGACGAGAACAGGGGCCAGGTAATGAGCTTTACTTTTAGCAATACCTTAAACTACCTTAAAACCTTTAACCAAAAACACAATGTAAACCTATTGTTGGGTACCGAGACGATTTCTAGCAAATCTGCAGCAATTGGGGGTAGCAGACAGAATTTCAACAATTCAACACCAGCTTTCCAATACCTTGATTATGGCAATACAGCCAACCTATACAATTCGGGTTCGGCCAGCAGTTTCAATTTGGTGTCTTTCTTTGCCAACGGAACCTACGATTTCAATAGTAAATATTTTGTAACGGGTACTTTAAGGGCAGATGCTTCTTCACGTTTCGGACCAAATAACAAATGGGGCTTCTTCCCTTCGGTATCAGGAGGTTGGTTGGTATCTAACGAGAACTTCATGAAGGATGTAGATTGGTTGAGCAGCTTGAGATTAAGAGCAAGTTGGGGCCAGGCCGGAAATCAAGAGATTCCGAACAATGCCTACGAAACCTTGGTATCACAAAGTGGTGGGGTAGTGAACATTGTTAGATATGGTAATCCAGATATCAAATGGGAAACCGTTACACAGACCAATTTTGGGATAGACATGGGCATCCTAAAAAACAAGCTCTCTTTCTCAGCAGAATACTTTGTTAAAAAAACAGACGATATTCTATTGACCGTAGGTTTACCAGCAGTGGCAGTAGGTGTAATCGAAAGAACATTTGTAAATGCTGGCGAAGTGAGCAACAAAGGTTTTGAGTTTGCCCTGAACCTTCAGAACAACGACCATCAGTTTAAATATAACATCAATGCCAACGTGGCTACCCTAACCAACAGGGTAAATAAACTACAAGAGTTTGTAAAGAATATTTCTGATGATTATACCCATACCAAAACAGAAGTTGGCCAGCCGATCAGCTCTTATTATGGCTTGGTATTCGATGGCATCTATCAAAATGCAGCAGAAGTAAATAGTCATTTGTTTTCTAATCCCAATGGTACTTTACCTGGCGATATCAGGTTCAAAGACTTAAACGGTGACGGACAGATCAATGCAGACGATAGAACATTTATCGGTAATCCCGTTCCAAAATTAACTTATGGATTGGCTTTTTCATCATCCTATAAAAATTTCGATTTCTCTTTCTTGGTACAAGGTGTACAAGACGTAGATCGATACAATGACCTGAAACAGATCATCAATTTCGACAGTCGTCCGTTTAACTCGATGACCTCTGTGTTGAACAGCTGGCATGGAGAAGGTACCAGCAACACCCTACCACGCGTTACATTTAACAACAACGGCGGTGGCAATGTTTCTAGTGTCTTTGTAGAAGATGCATCTTATGTAAGGTTAAAGAACATCGAATTGGGTTATACCTTCAAAGTTCAAAAAATCGGCTTTAAAAACGTTCGTGTGTATGCTTCCGGACAAAACCTATTTACCATTACAGATTATACCGGCTTAGACCCAGAGTCTACGTCATTGATTGATAAAGGAACTTATCCGCAATCAAAAGCATTTATTGTTGGATTAAAACTTACTTTATAAACAACCATTAATAGAATAACATTATGAAAAAATTATCAATAATGGCGCTGATGCTTGTGTTTTTAGCATTGGCTGGTTGCGAAAAACAACTTACTACAGAGGCTGTTGGCCTAACTACCCTCGAGCAGGTGAATACTACGCCGAACTTGAGTACGGTAGAAAATTCTGTCAATTCTTCTTATCAATTATTGTCTAACCGCCTTAATATTCTGGCGCAATGGGATTGGGGAGGAGGATTGGTATTCCAGAATGACCTTGTGCTGCAAGATATCGCTTCAGACGATGCAGAGAAAAAATGGAGCCCTGATGGCGACCAACCTTGGATGGACGATATCAACAACTTTACTTTTACCTCTACCAATGGTGGTCCAAATGGTTTATGGAAATACGATTATGAGGGCATCAAAAGATTGAATATTGCCATCGAATTATTGACCAAATCGGATATTGAAGCCATTACAGGCATCACCCCTGCAAGAAAAAACCAATTGTTAGGCGAAGCCTATTTTTTAAGGTCTTATTATTATTTTTCGTTGGTCACCAACTTTGGTGATGTGCCATTGATCTTAAAACCGGTAAAAACCTATCAAGAAGCATTTGATGTTGCCGTTAGGGCAAGTAAGGCTACGGTTTTCGATAAGATCAAAGCAGATCTGGCTACGGCAAAAACCTTAATGCCAAATTCGAAATTCAGCTCTACCACAGAAAAATGGAGAGTGTCTAAGGGTGCAGTAATTGCCCTACAAGCCAAAGCTGCTTTGTATACGCAAAAATGGGACGATGTGATTACTTTGGTTACTGAACTACAGAACTTGAATTTTTATAGCCTAAATGCCAATTACTTTGACAGCTTCAACTCTGAGTTTACAGACAATGAAGTGATTTTTGCCTACGATCATCAGAGCAATACCAATCCTAGAAATGGAAACGGGATCTGTGCACCATTGGGCTGGGGCTTTTTTGCACCAAGTACAGATTTCTTGAATGCTTTTGAACCCAACGATCCAAGAAAATTATTGACGGTTGACGTAACCAATCAGAACCTGAATAAGATCTTAGGTAGTTTAAATGGTGCAAATAAAGGCAATGACGATGCACCAAACAACAAAATCTATATCAGATTTGCTGATGTGTTGTTATGGAAAGCCGAAGCCTATATCGAAAAAGGAACTTACCCAGAAGCGATTTCGATCATCAACCTGATCAGGGCAAGAGCCAGAACTTCGGCCACAGCCGATGGTTCAGTAGTCCCAGCTGGTACCTTACCAGATCGTCCGGCCTCAACCGATAAAGCCACCGTAAAAAATTGGCTGATTGCGGAGAGAAGAGTAGAATTGGGTTTCGAATCGCAGAGAATGTTGGATCTGAAAAGATGGGGTATTGCCAAAGCTGTGTTAACGGCAAAAGGTAAAAACTTCCAAGACAAGCATAACCTGTATCCATTGCCTCAGGGAGAGATAGATGCATCTGCCGGAACCTTGACACAAAATCCAGGATATTAAATTTTGGTAACCAGGTCAACTGGTCTGGTTACCTCTTTTTCCATTTGTAAATTGAGCCACATTTTTTTGTGGTCGTGCAATCCTATTCTATAATATATGACTACAGCTATCGCAGAACGTTTTGTTCAGAACCCCATATTGGCACCAAAAGACCTACAGCCGAGTAGGGCAGGTTTAGAAATTGCCTGCCTATTAAACCCAGGGGTATTTACCTTTCAAAATAAAACCTGGTTGTTGATCAGGGTGGCCGAACGCCCACAGCAAAAACCTGGGGTAATTTCTTTTCCGGTACTTAAGGAGGGGGGGATTGAGATCATCGAGATTCAAGAGAATGATCCCGATCTAATTGCCACAGATCCAAGAGTAATCAATTATAAAGGGGCCGATTACCTGACTACACTTTCGCACCTGCGTTTGGTCTGTAGCGATGATGGTATCCATTTTCATCAGCCAGAGGGTTACCCATTGTTACAGGGAGAAGGAGAGGATGAAGCCTTTGGAATAGAAGACTGCAGGGTGGTGCTGATCGGAGGGACCTATCATTTAACTTTTACAGCAGTATCTGGACATGGGGTGGGCGTAGGTATGCGGACCACAAAAGATTGGAAGACCTTTGAAAAACAAGGAATGATCATCCCACCGCACAATAAAGACTGTGCCATATTCGAAGAACGCATCAATGGTAAATATTATGCCCTGCATAGGCCAAGTAGTGTAGATCTGGGCGGTAATTACATTTGGTTGGCCGAATCGCCAGATGGCATCCATTGGGGCAACCATAAATGTTTGATCAAAACCCGCAAAAACAAATGGGACAGCAAACGCGTAGGCGCTGGAGCAGCACCGATCAAAACCGCAGAGGGCTGGTTAGAGATATACCATGGTGCAAATGCAGACCATCAATATTGTTTAGGTGCTTTTTTAATGGACCTGAACGACCCCTCAAAAGTAATCGCACAAACCGATGAACCTATTATGCAACCAGAAGCAGATTACGAGTTAAGTGGCTTTTTTGGGCATGTAGTTTTTACCAATGGACATCTGGTTAACGGCGATGAACTTACCATCTATTACGGTGCAGCCGATGAGTTTGTATGTGCCGCCAAATTTTCAATCCAGCATATTTTAGCTCATTTAAAATATAACCATGCTACATAAACTTAAAACCGAAATAGCCCATTTTAAAAGTCAGTCGTATAACTTTAGGGTATTAACATTAACCAATCTAATTTATAGCATTGTACTACCCGTTATAGATATTTTTGTAGCAGCCTATGTTATGCGCAGCTCAAATGATCCTGTAAAAGTGGTGGTCTATCAATTGACCATTTATACAGGTATACCGATTACCTTTTTCATCAATGGCTACCTCTTGCGTACCTTCTCCATCAAAACACTATATTCATTAGGGATGATGTTAAGCGGCGTTTCGATGATGATCATGATGTCGTTAACTACGTTAGATACCATGGGTATTGGTATTGCTGGTCTGATCATGGGCATGTCTTTTGGCTTTTATTGGGCAAACCGCGATTTTTTGGCCTTGGCCATTACCAATGACGAAAACAGAAACTATTATTATGGGCTAGAAACCTTTTTTTATACCATCATTGCCGTTGTTATTCCCTTTTTGATCGGATGGTTCATCGAGCTTTCTTCTAAAACTGGCGATGTAAACATGGCCTATAAAGTAGTAACAGGTTTGGTTATTGTCATTACAATTTTGGCGTCGGTCATGTGTTTCAGGGGTAATTTTACCAATCCTACAGAGAAAAAGTTTGTCTATTTCAAATTTGATCCTTATTGGTACAAACTGTTAAGATTAGCCACTTTAAAAGGATTGGTACAAGGCTTTTTGGTTACCGCACCAGCCATGTTGATCATGTTGTTGGTAGGTAAAGAGGGGGCCTTAGGTACTGCACAATCTGTAGGTGCCATTATTGCTGCGGTAGTGATGTATATCATTGGGCGTAACACTACCCCAAAACACCGTTTATATGTTTTTGGTACAGGTTTGGTGCTTTTCGCCATCGCGGCCGTAATCAATGGCGTATTGTACAACAGTACTGGCGTGATCTTGTTTATGTTGTTCTTGTTGTTGGCCAAACCATTGTTGGATCTGGCTTATTTCCCGATCCAGTTCAGTGTAATAGACATTCTGACCAAAAAAGAGAAGAGAAGTGAGTTTGCCTATATCCTAAATCACGAGGCAGGTTTGTATATTGGACGTTTAACTGGTGCAGGAACCTTTTTGGTATTGGCCTATTGTTTCTCGGTAGAAATTGCTTTGCGCTATGCCATCATTATTGTAGCCATTTTACAATTGGCTTCGTATTGGGTAGCCAAAGACATTATCAAACAAGGGAAAATAGAAAATATTGACGATGCCCCAATTTTAAATAACGAAGAACCAGTGATTGGTTTACCACTTACAGATTAGATAAAGGCCTCAGCGAATTAAATAAATTAAACAGATGAAACATAGATTTAGCACCTTCCTCTTACTTTTTTTTGCACTTTCTTTTGGTGTTGCACAAGCACAGGTTAAGCAGCTCAACCTCAACCGGGTCGACGAAATGGCCGACTTGCCACAGCCACTCCAGATCATTGATTGGAAACAACTGAGCAAACAGTTTGACAAGACCATTTATGATTTTAAGGCCAAGGGCGAATATTGGCCTATGGTATGGATGGAAAACAACAACAATAACTTTAAACAACCTGTAATGGGCATGTATACAGCGGTTGGCGATGTAAGGCAAGGTCTGCAACACAACAAGGGGATGTTCCACGAAGCTTTGGCCAATATGGGTGCGGTGTTAGGTGCCAGTTTAGTAGGGATAGACAAGAGCAACCAAAATGGAATGGACTTTACAGCCATGCTGAAGAACTATTTTAACAGAGATACCAAATGGAACATCATGATGAACAATACTGCACCAGAAGTAGCTTTATTGGGTGGTGGTTATGGAAGGGATTGGTGGTATGATGTTTACCCGAATGTGTTGTTTTATGCAATCTATGAGAAATATCCAAAGCAGAAAGATTTCGATTGGATTGCCAAGAGCATCGCCGAAAAATTCTATAAGGCAGACTCGATCTTAAATGGCAACTACAATTATTCTTATTTCGACTATGGACAGATGAAACCGATGAAAAACCAGATCTGCATGCAACAAGATGCTGCGGCTGGTCATGCCTGGGTTTTATATGCAGCTTATAAAAAGTTTGGCGACAAACGCTATTTAAAAGGGGCCATCAGCGCCATGAATGCCTTAGAAAGCAATACCATAAACCCAACCTACGAATTGCTGATGCCATTTGGTGCTTACCTTGCAGCAAGAATGAATGTAGAAGAGGGAACCAATTTTGATGTACACAAACTGTTGAGCTGGACATTTGACGGAACTGCAGTTTGTAGAGAAGGTTGGGGTGTATTAACTGGCAAATGGAATGGCTATGATATTTCTGGAATTGTTGGCAGTACGGTAGACCACGAAGGCTATGGTTTTTTAATGAATACTTTTGACATGGCCTGGCCTATGGTACCTATGGTAAGGTATCAACCAGCCTATGCAAATGCCATTGGCAAATGGATGTTGAATGCAGTGAATGCCTCAAGGTTGTTCTACCCACAATATATGCCAAAAGAACACCAGACCATTCCCCAGTTTGCTGCGGTTACCAAAGGGGTAATCGCCTACGAAGGGATTGCCAAAAGCTCAACATTTGATACCTTATACAAAGACCTAAAAGCACCTGTTGCCCAAGGCGATGGACCAAAATGGGTGCCAGGTAAAAACCCCGCGGTTAGTCAGTTTAGTGTATATGGCAGTGGTCATGTTGGGATTTTCGGTAGCATTGTAGAAAAAACAAATATCGAGGGAATCTTAAAGCTAGATGTACTGGCTACAGACTTTTATAGAAACAAAGCCTATCCAACCTACCTGCTCTATAATCCTTACCCCGCAAGTAAAGTAGTTGGCTATAAGGTTAAAAGTAAAAAAGCCGTTGACCTTTACGATGCCGTATCGCAAAAGTTCATTGCTAGAAACGTAATCGCAACAAAGAACATCACCATAGCTAAAAATGCATCCGTGTTGATCATCGAAACTACAGCTGGTAGTAAACTGCTCAAAGGGAAAAATGGATTGTCTGCAAATGGAATTATGATAGATTACAATCAGGTAAAATAATCTTACTTGCTATATTTTGGTTAGATGCATCGCTTAGGCGGTGCATTTTTTGTTAGGTTGAATGAATGCATTTCATAAGTTTGTAGCTCATAATTGTACGGTTTACCATAAAGAAAGCATTTAAACTGTAGGTATTTTTGGGTATTGTAAAGCATTGAATAATAAACCCAATATGCTATAATGCTTCAATATTTACGATTTCTTTATGGAAATCAGACGAGATTTACATCTAACTTATGAAAATCATCCCTTTAATATGAATGATAATGTAAACAATTATTTATAATATTAAAGTACCCAAACCTATGAACAAACAAACTACCCTGAAGAATAACCAATCTAAAGTTATTTGTATTCTCGGGTTTATAATCCCAATTGTATCAATACATATTTGGCATAACAATGAAGACAAATTCCCAACAGCATTGAATTTGGCTATCTTATTTGCTTTCATTTATTTGGTCTGTTTTGTTATCGGTATTTTCAAAAAGAAAAAATATCTCATTGCCTCATTTCCTGTTTATATCATCAGTTTTATATTGTTATTTCAGCTGCTTAATTTTCAAACAGACAGAAATGAACATAATGCGGAAGAACTGATTAAATCATTGGAGAAATACAAAGTAAAGACGGGAAAATATCCAGACTCTTTAGCTGAGTTACAACCACAATTTCAATCTTCCATACCAAAAGTCTGGTTTGGTCTGTTTTCAAGAGACTATGATTATTCGTTGAATAAAGAAAACAGGAGTTTCGCGTTAAGTATACAATTTGGTGCCAAATCCTATAAGATGTGGGAAAGCAGTATGGGAGTATGGCAAATTTTGGATTAACCATATCATCAACCTCTATAAAAGCATAAAGGATACTGATGCTTTGGCTACACTCGATATGAGATTGAAAGCAATGGGCGCAAAATGTGTAGATCTGTTAGATGACAAATAAGATTTGTGAAAAAACGTTAAAATTAATAACATGCCCATCCAACCACCTATCTTTTTAGTAATTTGGGACACAATTTTTAATCTAATATGAAAAAACGACTCCTCCTATTCAGCCTTGTTCTCACAGGGTTATTTGGCCTATCAGCTTTTACCCTTAAGGACGACCCCTTTGCGGCACTGTTGAAAAAGCTCGAAGAATTTGCAAAGAAATACCCACAAGAGAAGGTACATCTACATCTGGATAGACCTTATTATGCCGTTGGCGATGATATCTGGTTCAAAGCTTATGTAGTAGATAGCCGGACCAATATGCCAAGCACAATTAGCAACATCCTTTATGTAGAATTGATCAGCGAGCAGAATATAGTGGTACGACAGGCCGTACTACCAATGCACGAAGGGATTTCTTGGGGCGACTTCAAGTTGGCCGACGGCCTTGCCGAGGGCAATTATCGGATCCGTGCTTACACGCAATGGATGAGGAATGCCGGTCCCGATTTCTTTTTCGATAAAACCATTAAAATCGTGAATACGGCCCCCGATCGTGTGGTTACAAAGACTACTTATCAAAGCGGACAGGAAGCCAAAAGCATCATTAATTTTGCCGACCAGTCTGGCAAACCCTTTACAGGCAATACGGTCAATTACCAAGTAGTGTTGGAAAACGGGATCAGTACCAATGCAAAGGCCACTACAGATGCCAATGGAAATATCAGCATACCGATTGTGCCGGGCAAAACGGATGTAGCCAAAATGGCTAAGGTAATTGCCACCCTCACCTTAGCCAACAAACAAAAAGTAACCAAGGTAATGTCGATCAGAACGTCGCCAGCGAGTGTTGATGTACAATTTTTGCCCGAAGGTGGTAGTTTGGTACAAGACCTGCCTAACCGGATCGGGATCAAGGCGGTGAATGCTGAGGGACGTGGGGAAGATGTGAGTGGAACGATCATAGATGGTGATGGTACTGAGATCACTACTTTCAAAACGACCTATCTGGGTATGGGTAGTTTTTCGCTGAACCCGATGTTGGGCAAAACCTACAAAGCGAAGGTGCAGTTCAAAAACGGAACGAACAGATTGATAGACCTACCAGTTGCCACAGCCAGTGGTTATATCTTGAACATCAACAATACAGACAGTGCCAAGATGTTGGTAAAGGTGATGAGGAGCGAAGGATTGGTGGCCAAAGGCGAATTGCGGTTGATTGCCCAACAGAACGGTAACGTTTGTTTGGAAACAAAAGTGGCAGCAAAGATCTTGGTTAACCTAAGTGTGCCAAAACAGACCCTACCTTCGGGTGTGGTAACCTTTACGCTGTTTACGGCCGATGGTGTTCCGGTTGCGGAGCGCATTGTCTTTATACAAAATCCTGCTACCCAACTTAGGGTCGAGGCACCAGGTCTTAAGTCAAGCTATGCCAAGCGTACAGATATGAGCCTTGGGCTATCTGTAGCCGGAATGGATACCAAAGGTAGTTTTTCGGTGGCAGTGACCAACGAATCGATCATTACCCCTGATCTGGACAACGAAAGTAATATCTTAACAAGCTTATTGCTCTCTTCAGAGCTGAAGGGCTATATCGAAAGGCCAAATCATTATTTTCTAGATAATAGTGCAAAAACCCGTGCCGAGCTGGAAAATCTGATGTTGACCCAAGGTTGGCGGAAAATAGACTGGACCGCATTAGCGAAAGACCAGTTGCCAACTATTCCTTTTCCAGCTGAAAAGAATCTAAAGATCAGTGGTATATTGACCGATAGAAAAGGTGTGCCGACTGTAGATGGTAAGGTATCCATCTTCTCTTCTACCAATGGCCTGTTCTCTAATGCAGTGCAGACCGACGCACAGGGAAAATTTCTTTTTGATGAAATGGACTACAACGATAGTACGCGTTTTACCTTACAAGGCAGTAATGCGAAGAAACAAAAGAGCTTAAAGCTAAAATTGGACATTGTACCTGATCAGGTGGTAACAGCGAACCGTAATATTGGCGATTTTGAGACGGATATCAATGGTGCGTTGAAAGACTATATTGATAATGGCGAAAGCTATTTCGAAGACCTTGGTAAACGTGGCCTGCTCAGTCGTACGATCATGCTTAAACAAATAGAAGTAAAGTCGACCAGCACAAAGAAAAAGGTGCCTGAATATTCGGCCAATCTAAATGGTCCGGGTTCTGCAGATGCAGTGGTTACAGAAGACGAACTTTCTACTTCGGTTACCTTATCTCAGGCCTTGGCAAAGGTAATGGGTATTTATGTATCAAATGGCTCGGTCTATTCTATCCAGGCCAAGTTTGCCACAATGGGCAGCGCACAACCCATGAGCATCATTTTAGATGGATTGGCATTGAGTAGAGATTACAATATCGACCTGATCAATGCAGGTGATGTAGAATCAATAGAAGTATTGAGGTCAGCGAACAATCTGGTGATCTATGGCGTTTCTGGTGGTTCGGGTGTAATTATCATTACCACCAAAAGAGGCGTAAGGAAACGTGTTCCAGTAACGGTAAGTGAGATTGATTCGAAGATCACCTATACTCCAAAAGGTTATCAGGTAGCCAGACAGTTTTATGTGCCTAAACATGAGCCAGGAACAGAACAACAGCTAGATCTAAGACCGCTTGTTTATTGGAATCCAAGTCTAACCGCGGGAGCTGATGGAAAGTTGAACTTAAGCTTCAGCAACTCTGATCAGATTGGTACCTATAGAATAGTGGTAGAAGGTGTAGACGATAAAGGTAATTTGGCCAGACAAGCATTTAAATATCAGGTCAATTGACCCCTAACAATCAACGGATACTTCTACTAAAAGAAGTGTCCGCTAAATCAATTAGCCTTTAGTTGCCTTTTACTTCAAAGAACTGATCAGCATATACCACTCCTTTGTTAGAAACACCCTGAACAACAACCCTAAACTTTCCTTTGATATCACTCGTGTAGAAACTGAGTGTAGCTTCTTTGCCTGTTTGGAGTAGGGTGGCATAGTTCCAATAGAGGGTTGAAAAGAAAGCCGGTTCTAATGGTTCTTTGTAATCATTTAGATAAAACTCTTTATGAAGATGTATGCCATTGATAGGATAAAGAAATTGTTTTTCTTCTGGAGAAACAGTTGTACATCCTGCATAGAAAACAGACCTCCCACCGCTCGCATACGTTTTTCCCGCAATGGGTTGCGTATTTGAAGGATCACCAACATGGTTTGGACAGTTTAAGATATTGTAACGACAAACATAATCTCCACAAGCATTTGAGCCCTGCAAGCCTTGAGTAAAGTTGAAACTATTGTCTTTTTTATTCGTCACAACAATCTCTTTTAAGCGGATAGTCTTTTCGTCTCCTTTGATCACCAGTTCCGAGTTGTTCAATAATGTAGAAGGAGAGATTGGGCTTTCAGTCAATAATTTTTTTGCCTCTTGTTCAGCTACTTTGAGATAAGGGTCGTTAATATTGATCTCATAAGCGAGCTTGTTTTTGTCATTGACAAACAAAAACATCTTTTTACCAGCATCAGCAATCAATTGTTCGTTTTGGATGTCAAAACTCCCCTTGTTTGCCGTAGGGATCAATTCAATTGAATTGCCTCCCATAGTGCCCACGGTCATTTCTTTTCCCAATTCTTTTTTGTTCCGGTTAACCTGCCCTTTGATTTTAAGGCTGTCCATATCCTGTGGTATAGCTTTGTCCGTAGCCGATTGTAGGTCTGGCCAAGTATATCTTCTCCATCCTTTTACCAATAAAATTTGCTCCATGTATTCTTTGTCGGCATAAGCATTACCTTTTACATTCAATGGTAAGGAACCCAGTTCCTGGTTGAGGTAAGTGTAACTTTCGATATCTGTTATCTTTTTGAGGGTCAATCTATTGTCTTGCACACAGGCAATAGAAACCACAGCTTGTTCATCCATTTCGGTTAAATTGAGTTTTAACTCTACTTTTTCTCGTTGTTTGTAAACGGCTTGATCGGTGCTCAGCTTAATTTTTTGACTAGGGTTATAGTGTGCAAAAAACATCCTTTCGGCCAGGGGTCTATCCAAACTGTCGGTAATGGTTACGGTATTCAATCCTTTTGGTACCTCTGTAAGTGGTATTTTGATCACTCTTTTATTGTATTCCATGTCAAATGGAATGTAAAGAAAACTCTCTCTAAAATTATGTACACGAATGGTGATATTGCGGGTATTGTTACTGGACAAACTGATTCTTAAAGTATCTTGGGCAACCGCATTGGCAATATCCATCACCAATCCTTTAACAATAGGTTTGGGTAGGATATAGGTGCTATCGGCCAAACCAGAATGGACCAACTTTACGCTATATTGATGTGCTTGGTCAGTTACCAATTTAAATTTACCAATGCCATAACTGCTGGTTTCAATAGTGTCTATTATTTGATCATCTTTAAAAAGAAAAGCCTTTAAATAGAGCGGTCTATCCTGTTCATCCTTTGCTTCCCAAGCGATTTTTGAGTAGAGCCCATTGATCATGTTGCCTCCTTCGGGATAGAATTTCACACTGGCCTTGGCTTTTGGTTGCGGTATTGGCATGTTAATGAAGGTACTGTCCTTTCCGTAGTTCAGTTTTACATAGATATTGGGATCCTTCAGCTGCTTTTGCGGTGGAAGACTGATCAACAATTGACTAGAAGCATCAGTTTTTGAGGTTTGATACACATTGCCATATCGATAGCTTACTTTTGTGGGCTTCGGCAAGAACGACCCTTCTTTAGAGGTTACAGAAAGTAAAAGTTTGTTAGTACCATTTTGGGCATTGGCCGATTCCATCAGCTTCATGTTGGCCTTAAATGAAGGATCGATATTGGTCTTAATGGTAATAGCTTGAAAAAACACAGCCTCTGGTTTGCCTTTAACGGTAATATCTGTATGGGCCAAAAGATGGTAATCGCCAGTTAATAAAGAATCGGGCAATAACATATTGCCAAAAGAAATCCCATCTTGCATCAGAAATCGATCTTGAACAACCACCGAGCTATCAATGTCCCTGATCAGCGAAACTGATAAGATCTTATGTTTGTTGATGTCTTTGATGCCAGATTTGAGTAGATAGCCAGTAAACCAGATGGTTTCATTGTTGGCATATACATTCTTGTCAAAGTGTACAAACAGACTGCCAAAGGTTTTAGATTGTTTATACCATTCCATCTTTTCAGCCAAAGGGTCTTGTGCAAAAGTAGTAGTGGTATAAAATCCCAATAAAATACAAAAGAGAAACAAGCGCATCTGATAAAGTTAATAGATCAGTGTTCAAATCCAAATATGGATCAAAGCTTGTTCCGTAATGTTGTTGATATGAAAACCGTTTCAACAAAAAAGCGGATCCGTTTCTGGATCCGCTTTTTTATAAGTTATTTAAAAGCAGAATTGGGTTTAGTAACCAAATAACTGCTCTAGGCTTAAGGTAGTTACCGCGCCAAATTTCTGCATATCTTCTAATTTTACTTTTTTATCAGAAGCTACAATCAGATAGGTATAAGGCTTGTTCGCAATTTTTTGCTCATGGAAGCTTTTAATGGTTGCGAAATTGATCGGTTTCAGCTCTTTGTAAAGATCGATTCTCGAATCATGGTCATAGCCTAATTTTTTATCCGCAAAATAAGCGTAAAGTACACCATCTTTTGTAATACGGGTAGTTTCTAAACCATTCAATACATTGGCTTTTGCACCATCAAAAGATTTATCACTTTTTGGCAATACATTTAACAATTCGTTCATCCCGTTTACGGCATCAGTCATCTTATCAGCCTGGCTACCTACATAGGCAACCATGTTGTACTGTTTGTCTGCCCTATCTGGAGAAACATAAGTTGCAAAAGTAGAATAGGCCAAAGCTTTAGATTCCCTGATCGTTTGGAAAACGATAGAACCCATACCGCCACCAAAGTAGTTGTTGAATACTTGGATCTCGGCCGCATCAGCTTTGTTGTAAACTCCAGTATTTCTTAACCAACGGATCTCTGATTGTACCATGTCGTAATTTGCAAAATATACCTTGTTTGCATCTTGCGTAGTGTAGGTATACACTTTTGCAGGTGCCGCAGGTGTAAACTCTTTAGGTAACAAATGTTGTTTTTTAACATCTGCGCTAAAGCTAGCCAGATCTTTTGGACCATAATAAGTAATCACGTGTTCGTAATTATTCAGGTTATGCAAAATGTAGATCAGGTCTTCCGCTTTGATGTTCTTCACTTCTTCATTGGTCAACACATTGTTGAATGGATTTAAACTGCCATATTGCGCATAAGAAGTCAACGCATTCATGATCTGACCTTTGTTCAGCTTATTGTTTTCGCGGGTTTTTAAAATGCTGCTCTTCAATTCTGTCAATGCTTTTTCGTTTGGTTTAACGTTGGCAAAGATGTGCTCTACCAAACTCACGGCCTTGTCAAAGTTTTCTTGTAGACCGCTGATGTTGATCGTTACCATTTCAGCACCAACACTTAGGTTATACGTACAGGCAATATTATAGAATGCCTTACTGATTTCTTCCGCACTATATTTATCAGTACTTAGATAAGGAAGATAAGAAGAAGCATAAGGCAATAACTTATAGTTGTTCGAGCCTAGGTTAAACCTATAACTCATCCTGAAGATACTGTTGTCGTTGTTTTTAGTAGCCAATACTTCTGCAATACCAACTTTACCAAAAGCGATATCTTTTTGGTAATCTAAAAATTTAGGCGCAATTGGTTTTACAGGTGCATCAATCACACTTTTTACAAATGGCGAGGTCAGGTTTGCATTGGCATTGATCGGCGTAATGGTCGGTTTTTCAACTTTCATCACATTTTTATCTTCACCTTTATGTTTAAAACCGATCACATAATTGTCTTTGAAAAATTCTTTGGCAAAGGCAACAACCTGTGCTTTGGTAATTTTAGCGGTAGCCTCAATGTCACCAAGGCTTTTGTCCCATTTGGTACCTCTGTTCAATACAAATTCAGTAGATAGACTTTCAGCTCTGTTACCATTGCTGTCAAAAGCCTGCAGGAAGCCTAATTTCTGGTTGGCCACGATCGCTTTTAAAAGCTCATCATCAAAAGCACCTTGTTTCAACAGGTCGATCTGCTCTAATAACAATTTAGAAGCTTGCTCTAAGGTCTGTCCTTGTTTTGGTTGTGCCGTTAGGTTAAACACACCATAATCTTTCATCTGTTGGTAACCCGCACTAGCTCTCAACGTTTTTTGTTGTTTGTTAAGGTTAATGTCGATCAAACCAGCTTTACCATTGGTCAAGATGCTGCGGATCAGGTTTAACATCAGACTTTGTGGAGAGTTTTCTGCATAACCACGGTAATAGATGTCTACCATTTCAGCACTTGGTCCATACACATCAACCTGTTGGATCTTGGTCAATGGTTTCTCTGGAGCAGGATTGTAAAGTGTAACAGGCTTTGGAACCATATAACTGAAGGTTTTGTCAACCTTTTTGATCATTTCATCAGGATTGAAATCACCTGTGAAAATAGCCGCCATGTTATTTGGCACGTAATACTTGTTGTAATATTTTCTGATCTCTAATAACGATGGGTTTTTCAAGTGCTCTATGGTACCAATGGTAGTCTGTTGACCATAATTGTGTGTTGGGAAAAGCAATGCAGACATTGCCTCGTCCAATTTATTGCCATCATTATCCAATCCACGATTTTTTTCTTCATAAACCGCCTCTAGTTCTGTATGGAAGATACGGAAGATTGGCTTACGGAAACGCTCTCCTTGTATAGCCAAAAACTTGTCTACAGAGTTTGAAGGAAAATCTTCGTTGTATACCGTCTCTTCGTACCAAGTATGAGCATTAGAAGAATTGCCACCAATACCAGCAATCATTTTATCATACTCATTCGCGATAGAGAAATTAGAAGCTTCGCCCGAAGTTTTATCAATCTCTTTATAGATCTCTTTGCGCTGCGCCGGATCGGTTGTTTTGTTGTACTTTTCGTAAAGAGCATCGATCTTATCTAAATAAGGTTTTTCTTTTGCCCAATTGGCCGTGCCAAATTTGTCGGTTCCCTTAAACAAAAGGTGCTCCAGGTAATGCGCTAAACCCGTTGCATTTTTAGGGTCTGTATTACTTCCCGCTCTAACGCTCATACGGAATTCGATGTTCGGTTCCTTTGTGTTAGGTGATAGGATTACAGTCAACCCATTTTTAAGCGTGTAAAAACGTGTTTTCGATGGGTCGTTGGTTACATATTTGTAGGTGTAACCCCCAGCTGTTGCTGTTTTCCACTGATAGGTAGATTGAGCAAATAAGTTTGATCCTGTAACTAATAGACAGACAAACAATAGTAATTTGTTTTTCATTGATTTATATGGTTTTAGTGGTGATGAAGCTAGTTGAAGGGATAGTAGTTTCACCTATAATAAGTTATGAGTCAAATATAAGTGGATAGCTAACACATTTCCTAAAAAATAGCCGAAAATTATATTGTCCCGATTTCAAGTGCTACCATAATTTCTCGTATTTTTACCATTATGAACAAAAACACTAAGAAACCCACCATTTTAGTGGTTAACGATGATGGAATAACCGCACCAGGGATCAAAAGCCTGATCGAGGTGATGCAGGAAATCGGTCATGTTGTAGTGGTTGCACCCGATGGTCCTCAATCTGGAATGGGGCATGCCATTACCATTGGTAAACCACTCCGTTTTGATAAAGTAGATCTCTACCCAGGTGTAGAAATGTACAAATGTTCAGGTACGCCTGTTGACTGTGTAAAACTAGCCGTAAACAAAGTTTTTAAAGGTCAGAAGCCTGATTTGTGTGTGTCTGGTATCAATCATGGACTAAACAACTCGATCAATGTGATTTATTCAGGTACCATGTCGGCAGCAGTTGAAGGCGCTATTGAAAAAATTCCTTCGATCGGATTTTCTTTGGACGACTTTTCGCAGGAAGCAGATTTTAGCCATTGCAAAAAGTTTATAAAGAACATTGCGTTACAGGTGCTTTCTCATGGATTGCCAGAAGCTACTTTGTTAAATGTTAACTTTCCTAAAGGAGCAGACCTAAAAGGCATCAAAATCTGCAGACAGGCCAATGCAAAATGGGCCGAAGACTTTGAAGAAAGGACAGATCCCTATAAAAGACCTTATTATTGGTTAACTGGGGTTTTTGAAAACTATGATAAAGGTGAAGATACAGATGTTTGGGCCTTAGATCATGGATATGTGTCTGTTGTGCCCGTACAATTTGACCTGACCGCCCACCATGCGATCCCGATCTTAAACAGTTGGGAGTTTGTTGACGGAAGTGCTACAGATAGCCCTGCACATCGAACTGCCGGACCAGATGGAAATAGCTTAGGTTAAAATGAAGCAAAAGATCGCAAACATTAAAAATACAGTTTGGAACGGTGCGGGCATTGGATTGATCGTACCTATTGTTCCGGGTGTGTTGGTTTGGTATTTAATGCAAAATGTAAAAGCCTTGCGCCATGCAGACCTGCTATTGATTGGCTGTATTGCCATTAATGCTTTCTTGATGAACTATTTTTTCAAGCTCAACAAAGAAAATATTGGAAGAGGCATTTTAAGCATCACGTTTTTATGGGCCTTTGCTTTCTTTTTTTATAAGGTTTTGTAGGGTAGTCGGTAAGTCCGAAGTCGAGAGTCAGAAAGTTAGAACTACTGACCAATGAACCAATGACCAATGAACTACTGACCAATGAACTAATGAACCAATGACCAATAAACCATTGAACTAATAAAAATGAAATATTACTTGGTAGCAGGAGAAGCCTCTGGAGATTTGCATGGGGCCAATTTAATGAAGGCCTTAAAGTTGGAAGATGCACAGGCAGATTTCAGGTATTTTGGTGGCGATAAGATGCAGGCAGAAGGAGGGGAGTTGGTGAAACATTATGCCGATATGGCTTTTATGGGTTTTACCGAAGTGTTGCTCAACTTAAGGACAATCTTAAGCAACCTCAAAAACTGTAAGGCAGATCTAGTGGCCTACCAACCAGATGTGCTGGTGCTGATAGACTTTCCGGGATTTAACCTTAAAATGGCCGAATTTGCCAAAACACAAGGCATTAAGGTCTGTTATTATATCTCGCCAAAAGTTTGGGCATGGAACCAAAAACGGGTGTTGAAGATCAAAAAAGTAGTAGACGAGTTGTTCTGCATCCTTCCGTTTGAAGTAGATTTCTACAAAACATGGGGAATGGATGTACATTATGTGGGCAACCCGCTGTTAGATGAAATTGCACAGTTTTCTCCAGATCCTGAGTTTAGGAAAAAAGAAGAGCTCACCGAACAAAAGATCATCGCCTTATTACCAGGCAGCAGAAAACAAGAGATTGAACGTTTACTGCCCGACATGTTGAGCATCACAGCACAGTTCCCCGATTATCAATTTGTAATTGCCGCAGCACCAACATTTACAGCAGACTACTACCAACAATACATTGGCAATAAAGAGGTAAAGCTGGTTTTTGCCCAAACCTATAACTTATTGCACTATGCCCACGCTGCATTGGTCGCTTCTGGTACCGCAACACTCGAAACGGCATTGTTTAAGGTGCCACAGGTGGTGCTTTACCGTGGTGGAGCAATATCTGTTGGCATTGCCCGTTTAGTGATCAAGATCAAGTTTATTTCGTTGGTCAACCTGATCATGGATAAAAAAGTAGTTACAGAGCTGATCCAACAAGATTGCAACAGCAAAGAAATTGCAACTGTTTTAGCCTCAATTGTAGCAGGAACCGATAGAGAAGCGATGTTGAACGATTACAATGCCCTTGCTGAAAAGATGGGAACGGCAGGCGCATCAGAACGAACAGCAAAATTGATAGTTAATTTTCTAACTTTATCGAATAAGTAATTATGAAAGCCCTTTCTATTAAAGATATTGCACTCAAAGCCAATGTATCCATTACAACGGTTTCTTTTATCATCAATGGCAAAGCCAAAGAGAAAGCCATTAGTGATGCAGTGATCAAAAAAGTGCAGCAGATCATCATAGATAGTGGCTACAAACCCAACCAGATCGCCCGGAGTTTAAGAACGGGTAATTCTAACATCATTGGGTTGATCATCGAAGATATTTCCAATTCCTTCTTTTCTAAGATCGCCAGACTGATTGAAGACAAAGCCTATAAAAAAGGTTACAAGATCATTTATTCGAGCACCGAGAACAATGTAGATAAAGCCAAGGAGCTGATCAATATGTTCAAGTCTAGAAAGGTAGATGCCTATATCATTTCGCCGATCAAAGGGATCCAGGAAGATATCCAGATGTTGTTGAACGACAACAAACCTGTCATCTTGTTCGACAGGAATTTACCCGAACTACAGACCAATTATGTAGGCGCAAACCATTTTGAAGCCTCTTACCAAGCAGTAGAACGTTTGATCAAAAATGGTAGAAAGAATATTGCCTTGGTTACCATTGATATTGATGTAGAACAGATATTGGAACGTTTTGAGGGTTACAAAAAAGCATTGTTAGACCATAACCTGCCTTTTGCAGAGCAATTGGTGGTGAGTATCCCTTTCCATCAAGAAGAAGAAGAAACGGCTAAACAGATCGAGCAGCTTTTGAAGAATAAAGATATTGATGCCGTCTTGTTCGCGACCAACTACCTGGCCATCAGCGGGCTAAAAGTGCTTAAGCAAATGGGTAAAAAGCTCGATGAAAACTTTGAAGTGATCGCATACGATGACCATGAGGCTTTTGAATTACACACCCCAAGCATTTCGGCGATACAACAACCATTAGAAGAAATTGCAGAGACCATCATCAAATTGATCTTGACCAGATTATCTTCTAAAATCAAGCTTCCAGACGAACAGATCATTATTCCAGCAAATCTGATCCTGAGAAAATAATAAGTGGCAAAAAGATGTTGTAACAACAGATTTGTTGTTATGTATCATAAAAGTTACATTTAGGATTGTGTCTTTTTCAAGACTAATAATTAATATTGATTTACTAAAACGTTTTACTTAACTACCCTCTTTGGTAAACCTGTGGTTGTTTTCAACCGTCATCAGGTTAAGGTTGAGTTATTTGTTTGGCGATAAAAAATGATGCTACTGGTTTGGGTAGTTAGTAAATCGTTTTAGTATTTCATCAAATCATCATTTGATGGTCTATTTTGCTTGTAACTAACCAATATAAATATATGAACCCAAGTAGAATCATGGATTTTTCCATCCAACCCCATTGTAGGCACACTATTAAAAAATTAACCCAAACAAGCAACTTATTCTAATCAAATTATTATGAAAAAACGGCTATTTTTATTAGTCATAGCACTAATCAGCTTCATTAACGTAATGGCCCAGACCAGGGTCTTAACTGGTACTGTTTTAGATCAGGACGATAAAAGTCCATTGGTTGGCGCATCAGTTAAAGTACAGGGAACAGCAAACGGAACATCAGTAGATGCAAAAGGGAATTTCTCTTTAAATATATCAGGTGCTGTTACTTTAGAAGTAAATTATCTTGGCTACCAAACCAAAACGGTTCAAGTTAATGCAGACACCAAAACAATTGCCATTACCTTAGCCTCTGAGTCGGGCAACCTTAACGAGGTTGTAGTAACCGCATTGGGTATTACCAGACAGGCAAAAACATTAACCTATTCAACACAGACCATTAAAAGTGATGAGCTGAATGCGGTAAAAACACCCAACGTGATCAACAGCTTGAACGGTAAAGTTGCGGGTGTGCAGATTAACCGTACTTCTGGTGGTGTGGGTGGTGCAGCACGTATCACCATTCGTGGCGATAAGTCAACACGTAACTCTCAACCTTTATATGTAATTGATGGTATGCCAATCACCAACCCAACAGAAGGTGCAAAGGTAGATATCTATAGCTCGATGCCAGATAATGGCGACATCTTGAGTACAATGAACTCAGAAGACATCGAAAGCATCAACTTTTTAAAAGGTGCAGCCGCTACTGCTTTATATGGTAGTGCTGGTAGTAACGGTGTAATTTTGATCACCACCAAAAAAGGTAAACAAGGTGTAGGTAAAATCGATTTCTCTAGCAGTGTTACTTTCGACAATGTTTTTGGAACGCCAGATCTACAGAACAGCTATCTACAAACAACCACGCCAACGGCAACTGATGCAGGAAGCAAAGAAAGCTGGGGCCAAAAAGGTGCTTCAAAAAACCATATCGACGATTTCTTTAACCAAGGTTCTACCTGGATCAACAGTTTGAATTTCTCATCTGGTAACGATAAATCGACCAATTTCTTTTCTTACTCAAACACTACGAATAAAGGAATTATCCCTACCAGTAAATTTGATCAGAACAACTTGAACTATAGAAATTCAAGCAAGTTTTTCGATGATAGGTTAACGTTGGATGCGAATGTGATGGCTTCTATCCAAAAAGTAGAGAACAGGGTTAATCCGGGTATGTACTTTAGTCCATTGTTGGGACTGTATTTGTTCCCAAGAGGATTGGACTTCGACAATTACAAAAACAACTACGAATATTTCTCTCCATCGCGTTACTTAAACGCACAAAACTGGTGGAACATCAATCTTGATAAAGGTTATACTGGTGGTGATGATCAACAAAATCCATATTGGGTGTTGAACAGAAACAAAGTGAAGACCAATAATAAGAACATCTATACTTCGGCCGCTTTAAACTATAAATTAACAGATTGGCTAAACGTTCAGGCTCGTGGTAACTATAACTACTACAATTCTGAAGCGCAAAGAGATGTGTATGCCACTACCCAAGCTACGATCAGTGGTGTAAATGGTAAGGTTTACCACAATGGTTTCGAATCGAAAACCTATTATGGTGACTTGATCTTTATGGGTAAAAACAGTTTGAATGACGATTTTAAAATAGAATATACTGCAGGTACCTCGATTACGGATATCAAAAAAATCAATACCACAATCGAGAATGCCAACCTGTCTTATCCGAACTTGTTTACATTGTCTAACTTGATCTTTAACGGAACAAACGACAACGGCCGTCACTATAGGATTGAAAACCACCATATCCAAACACAATCTATTTTTGCAAGTGCACAATTTGGTTACAAAGACAAATTGTTCTTAGATGTTACTGATAGACAGGAGTGGTCTTCAACTTTAGCATTTACCCCAAAACAATCTTATAACTACTATTCGGTTGGTGCCAATGCCATCCTTTCAGAATTGGTTAAAATGCCAGCAGGTATCGATTTTGCAAAGATCAGAGGTTCTTATGCAACAGTAGGTAACGGTATTGAAGACAACAGGACCAACCCTCAGCCAAATATCGATGCAGGTTCTTATGTAAGTCCAGATGGTTCTCCAGTTCAGGATCCAAGATATTATTTACGACCAGAGATGAACAATACCATAGAATTGGGTACGGAATGGAGATTCTTCAAAAACCGTTTGACCTTAGATTTTACCTGGTATAAATCGAACATCAAAGGACAGTTCTTAAAAGATGTAACCTTGCCTCCGGGTGTGGCTGCAGGTACAAAAGGAGATATTTCTGGCGGTAACATCCAGAATACTGGTATCGAGGCTATTTTGGGGTACAAATTGATGAACGAAGGTGCCTTCAAATGGAGTACAACCCTAAACTTCAGTACCAATAAAAACAAGATTGTTGAATTGTTCCCATCGGCATTGGGTGTAGATCCTAATAGCTTACTTACCCTTGTAGGTGGTGGAATGAATTACCTTAAACAAGGTGGCTCTTTTGGTGATATCTATGGTACAACCTTCCAACGCGATGCACAAGGACGTATCTTGGTTGATGCACAGGGCGTTCCAAGCCGTAACGAGACCAAATCTTATTTAGGTAATCCTAACCCTAGAGCAATCTTGGGATGGAGCAATAATTTCAGCTATAAAAACCTAACCCTAAGTGTATTGGTTGATGGCAAGTTTGGTGGTAAGGTATTGAGCTTATCTGAACCGTTTTACGATTCGTACGGAGTAAGTCAGCGTAGTGCAGCTGCTCGCGATGCAGGTGGTATCAGTATCCCGAATGCGGCAACTGCCAATGGCGCAGCATGGACCGGAAAAACCGATGCCCAAGCCTATTACACCAAAATAGGTGGAAGAAACGAAATTGATGAAGCCTACATATACAGTGCTACGGCAATCCGCTTAAGAGAATTATCATTATCATACCGTGTTCCTGTAAAAGTTAAGGGTATCAGCAACCTTACCTTAAGTGCAATCGGAACTAACCTCTTCTTTATTAAAAAAGATGCACCATTTGATCCTGAGCAGGTTTCTGGTGTATACGCAGGTGGTGTTGGCGTTGATGTATTTGGATTGCCAACTTATAGAAGCTTTGGCTTTAGTTTAAAATGTGGTTTTTAAAGATTGAATGATCATGAAAAATAAGATAAAAATTTTAAGCCTTACAATGGCGGCAATGGCAGTATTTGCCAGTTGCAAAAAAAACTTTGAAGAATTTAATACGAGTTTATCAGGGCTTACAGATGCGCAGCTAAATGCCGATTATACAAAAGTGATCGGCCCGATGAAAGAGGTGCAACGCAACCTGATCAACCAGACCAACTGGATCTACCAGTTGCAACAGAACTTGAATGGTGATGTGTATAGTGGCTATTTTATGAGCCCAACCACTTATGGTGGAGACAACAACACCAATTATTTTATGAAGGATGGTTGGAACGACAGGATCATGATCAACCAGTTGGATGATGTGATGCAGAAAGTAAAGAGTTTTGAAGACGGTACCAAAGTATATCCTTCAACAACTTTTAACTACAGTTCTGCCATGCTTAACATCTTAACTGTAATAGAGGCCCAAAAGGTTTCTGATATACACGGACCTGTAATCTATAGCAAATTTGGTAAACCAAATGCTGATCTTTCTGTAGACTACGATAGCCAACAAGCAGCTTATAACAATTTCTTCACCACCTTGGATAATGCTATTGCAAAATTGAAATTGGCAGCCAACTCTGGTGATGTAACCGCCATGAAAGCTGGCGATATGATATACGGTGGCGATGTAAGCAAATGGATCAAATTGGCCAATACGTTAAGGTTAAGAATGGCCATCCGTATCAGATATGCAGATGCGGCTACAGCTAAAACACAAGGTGAAAAAGCATTGAACCCTGCAAATGGTGGCTTGATCGAAAAGAATGAAGACAATGCCTTTATCAATTATGGTGCAGGTCACCCGATCAACGACATCATCAATTCTTGGGGAGATTGTAGGTCAGGTGCACCGCTAGGAGCAATCTTAGGTGGATACAATGACCCTCGTTTACCTAAATACATGGCTCCGGCAACTGATGCAGCAGTAAGTGGTCAATACATCGGTATCCGTAACGGCATTACCTTGGTAGACAACGACAGGTATAGAAGTTATTCAAAACCTGTTGCCCTTTCGGCCAATGGAGATTATTTTAGCGGCTCGAACGGAAAAGCAAGATTGGCTTGCGCTGCCGAAACCTGGTTCTTAAAAGCTGAGGCAGCCTTGTTGTCGTGGACCAATGCTGGCGACATCCAGACCAATTACGAAACCGGGATCAAAGTTTCTTTAGACGAGTGGGGTGTGGCTGGCTCGGCTGTTGCTTATCTGGCTGACGATACCCATACGGCTAAACCTTATATCGATCCTAAAGCTGTAGTAGCAGGTCAAAATGATATTTTAGCGGGTAGCCCATACTTAAGCAACATTACCATTAAATGGGATGCAGCGGCAACCGACGAAAGAAAGTTAGAACGCATCATTACCCAGAAATGGATTGCCATCTATCCTGATGGACAGGAAGCCTGGTCTGAATTTAGAAGAACAGGTTATCCGAAACTTTTCCCTGTGATCAACAATGCAAGTGGGGGTACGATCTCTACCACAGCATTTATCCGCAGGTTACCATTCTGTAGCAAGTTTATCAATAGTAACCCAGGTGGTTACCAAAGAGCTTTGGCCACACTTGGTGGTCCTGACAACGGAGGTACCAAACTTTGGTGGGATAAAAAATAACAAATATTGAATATCGGCTGGATCGGGTTTGCCTGATCCGGCCGATCATTTAAGTTCATTACAACAAGCTGAGCTTCTGCTATTTGTTCTATATATTTAAAAACTATTGTTTGCACGCCACATACATCTATCACGTTACCTTTCCAAAAAATTATGATGCCATTTAGATCAATCACCATTAAGCCAATGTACAAGCAGCTCAAATTGAGTGTTACCGTTGTCTTACTTACAGCGCTTACCCAGTTTGCTAACGCTCAACAAAATACCAACAACAGTTTAACAAAATATGTAGACCCATTGATTGGGTCGGCCAAACATGGACACGTGTTTGTAGGTGCCAACGTGCCTTACGGAGCTGTTCAGCTTGGTCCGAACAATATATTTGAAGGTTGGGATTGGTGTAGCGGTTACAATTATGCCAGCAATACCATTACAGGTTTTGCACATACACACCTTAGTGGAACAGGAATTGGAGACCTTGGTGATATTTCCATTATGCCAACTACGGGCAAACTGGTATTGGACAAAGGACAGAAAGACAACCTTAGCAATGGTTATGTCTCTACCTTTTCTCATGAAAAGGAAACAGCCAAAGCAGGGTATTATAGCGTTTGGTTAGATAAATATGAAATCAAAGCAGAACTTACCGCAACAGAAAGGGTAGGTTTTCATCAATATACCTTTAAAAAAGATGCAGAAAATCCTCACCTGATGCTGGATCTGGTTGAAGGGATTGGTTGGGATGCGGCTGTCATGTCGCAAGTGAAGTTGATCGATCCACAAACAATCGTAGGATATAGAAACTCTAAAGGATGGTCTACAGACCAAAGGTTGTTTTTTGTGATCAAATTGTCGCAACCAGTTAAGAACATTGCCCTATACGATGGTCCATTGCTAAAGAATGGCACTGATGTTACAGGAAAACAATTAAAAGCTGTTGTTAATTTTCAGGCCATCCAAAATGATGTCCTGCAAATTAAAGTAGCTATTTCTCCTGTAAGTGTAGCAAATGCCATATTGAACCTCAATACCGAGCTACCAAGTTGGGATTTTAAAGGCACCATCAAAAAAGCAGACCAAAAATGGGAGAAGGAATTGCAAAAAGTGAGGATCGATGCCTCCAACAATTCGAAAAAGATCTTTTATACCGCACTGTACCATACCATGGTGGCCCCATCCTTATTTAACGATGTAAATGGCGATTACCTTGGTACAGATAAAAAAGTATATAAAAAGGCTACGTTTAATAATTTGACTACTTTTTCACTGTGGGATACCTACCGTGCCGCACAACCTTTGTACACCATCTTGCATCAAGAGAAAGTGAGCGATGTAGTCAACTCGATGTTGGCCATCTACAAGCAACAGGGCAAATTGCCAGTTTGGCATTTAATGGGTAGCGAAACCAATACCATGATCGGTTACCATGCCGTTCCGGTTATTGTTGATGCCTATTTAAAAGGTTACCGAGGCTTTGATGTGAAACTGGCTTATGAAGCCGTTAAACAATCGGCCATGCAAAAAACAGATGGGATTGACTATATCCAACAATTAAAGTTTATCCCTGCCGATAAGGTAAACGAATCTGTAGCCAAGGCGTTGGAATATGCCATAGATGATTATTGCATTGCCCGTATGGCCAAAGCCCTGGGTAAAACTGCGGATTACGAATATTTTACTAAAAGAGCCAAGCTTTACGAACTCTATTTTGATCCGCAAACGCAGTTTATGCGTGGCAAATTGGCCAATGGAAATTGGCGTACGCCTTTTAGTCCCTTTGCTTCCAAACACCGCGAAGACGACTATACCGAAGGCAATGCTTGGCAGTACATTTGGCTGGTACCACAAGATGTAGAAGGATTGGTTAAACTATTCGGTAGTGAAAAATCTTTTGTCACCAAACTGGATTCTTTGTTTACCGTTCCTTTTCAGTTTGGAGAGGAAAGTTCGCCAGATATTTCTGGGTTGATCGGGAACTATGCCCAAGGCAATGAGCCTGGGCATCATATCCCATACCTATACCCTTACGTTGGCCAACCTTGGAAAACCGCAGACCTGATCAGAAAGATCGACCGCGAATTTTTTACTGCAAAACCAGATGGTTTGTGTGGCAATGAAGATGTAGGCCAGATGTCGGCATGGTACATCTTCTCTGCTATGGGTTTCTATCCCGTTAACCCTGCCAATGGGGCTTATGTTTTTGGTTCGCCTTTGTTAAACGGTGCTACCATTTCGTTGCCTGCCAATAAAAAGTTTGTGATCAAGGTGATCAACAATAGCGCAGCCAATAAATACATCCAAAAGATTGTACTCAATGGCAAGCCTTACACCAAATCCTACCTCATGCACCAGAGTATTGTAAAAGGAGGTAACCTACAGATTTACATGGGTAACCAACCCTCGCCCACATTTGGTGTAAATGCCAAAGACAGACCAGTTTCTAACCTGAATTAATTACCAAAAGCAATAGACAATGAAGATGATAAAAAGTGCTTATTTGTTTTTGGCCTATACCTTGGTTTCCCTTTTCATGGCCTTGCCCGTGGCAGCACAACAAAAATACGAGCTCAATTCTGGTTGGACCTGTGCCAATATCAATGAGGTAAAAGTAGGTGGAGCGCAGCTATCCAGATCAGATTATCCGGTAGACCAATGGATGAAAGCTACGGTGCCGGGCACGGTATTGACCACCTTGCTGGACAATAAAAAAGTACCCGACCCATTTTATGGGATGAACAATAAACTGATCAAAGACATCTACCATACCGGAAATGCCCATTACACCTATTGGTTTGTAAAATCATTTGACCAAGTGGCCAAAGGCGATGAACAGATCTGGCTTCAGTTTAGGGGTGTAAACTATAAAACAGAGATTTTTTTAAATGGCAAAAAGGTAAATGCACAAATACATGAAGGTATGCACCTGCGCCAACAATATAACATTACTTCCTTATTGTCGGCCAATGGCCATAACCGTTTGGCCGTATTGGTTTACCCACCCGATTTTCCGGGGGACCCCAACGGTGGACAAGGGGGAGATGGCACCATTGCCAAAGGACTGACCACCCAATACACCGCAGGTTGGGACTGGATACAACCAATCAGAGACCGTAATACAGGTATCTGGGATAAGGTAACCATCGAAAAAACTAAAGTGGTGAACTTACAGAACCCTCATGTGGTTACGCTAGTGCCGGGTAAACGTGCTGTAGAAGGCGCACAGCAACCTGCCACGATTAAAGCATCTGCCGAGCTGATCAATACCAGCACCAAACCCGTTTCAGGCACCTTGGTGTTGACCATGGCTGGCAAAACCACCCAGACAAAAATTACGCTACCTGCCCTTAAAAATACAGAAGTACAATTGCCGCAATTGTTGTTGACCAATCCTAAATTGTGGTGGCCAAACGGTTATGGTGAACAAAACCTCTATCCAACCAGGTTGCAGTTTATTGTTGGGACAGCTGTTTCTGACGAAGAGAACCTAAATGTAGGTGTAAGGCAGATTGAAACTGCTTTTAATACCCATACACAAAGCATGGAAACGACCATTAATGGGCAGCGGATCTTTATCAAAGGAGGCAATTGGATCATTTCTGATGCCATGTTGAGGTTTACACCACAAAGGTACGATGCCGAGATTCGATTCCACAAGGAAATGAACTTGAACCTGATCAGGATCTGGGGAGGAGCGATCACCGAGCGTCCCGAATTTTATGAAGCCTGCGACAAGTACGGTTTATTGGTTTTCCAAGATTTTTGGTTCAGTGGCGATTGCAATGGCCGATGGTATGATCCACTTAAAAAGGAAGATCAGTGGGCAAGAAGAAAATATCCAGACAACCACCAATTGGTGTTGACTGCTGCAGCCGATCAGATCAAAATGATCAGGAACCATGCATCATTGGCCTATTGGTGTGGGGGCAATGAGATCACCCCACCCGATGATATCCTTATTCCATTAAGAGACGAGATTTTGCCAAAATTGGATGGCACCCGTACCTTTATCGATTTTTCTAACAGCGATGCCATGTCGGTAAATACATTTGGTGGCAATGGAGATGGCCCTTATAACATCCAAAACCCCAAAACATTTTGGACCAACAGAACTTTCCCTTTCAATTCAGAAATCGGGTCTGTGGGTACAGGTGATTATGAATCGTTAAAAAGATTTATTCCAGAAGCCAATCTTGTTGCACCACACTATCCCAATAAGGTAGATTCGGTATGGGAGTACCACAGATACATTGGCTACGACCAATACATCAAACCTTACGGAGAAGCCAAAAATGTACAAGATTTTGCACAAAAGGCCCAGTTGGTCAACTATAACCAGTACCGATCATTAATGGAAGGTTTTTCTGCACACATGTGGGATTGGTATACTGGTTCGATCATTTGGAAGACCCAAAACCCGTGGACGGCATTACGTGGACAGATGTACGATTATTACCTTGATGTAAATGCTGCTTTATATGGATTGAGGTCGGGAAGTGAACCTTTGCACATCATGTTGAACCCTGCTGATAGCATCATTACCGTAGTGAACAACCATTTTGTGCCCAAACGCAATTTGATGGTAAAAGCTACCGCTTATGATATGGCTGGCAAGGCGTATTTTTTAGACCAGATTTTTTACGAAATCAACCCCGCTACAGTTAAAAAATGCTTCTCCATCAAAAATGCAATCGAAAAACTGAAGCAAAAAGATGGGCTGTTTATCCAGCTGTCTTTGTTGGATGAAAAAGAGCAGGTATTGAGCGAAAACTTTTATTGGCTTGAAGACGAAAACGGTAACTATACTGGCCTACAGAAAATGGACAAAACAACCTTGGCCATCCAGCCTACCGTTATCAGTAACAACAGATTGGCCGTTAAATTAACCGCACCAGCAAATCAACCTGTTGCATTTTTTACACGGGTGTCGTTAATAGATAAGCAGACAGGAAAAAGAATATTACCAGCGTTTTACTCGGCTAATTACATCAGTATCTTGCCAGGGACTTCGCAAATGTTGAATATAGATTGTAACAATGTTGATTTAAAGAATTGTGCAGTAGAAGTTTACGGTTGGAATGTAGATAAAATAAGTAAGGCCATACCCTAACGTAATTTAAAAGCAAAATATAAGATTGGTTTTATGTTGCTGAAAATCAATGCTTTTACGGTTGACTGACGTTGGTAGGTTGAATAAGGTCAAATAAGAAATGCCTTTGTTTTACCAACACTTTAGCGAATAGCGTGTCATTATTGCTTGAAGCGAATGAGAAGGCTGTTTTGCTTAATAATTGATACTTTTGGTTTAAGGATAACAAGATATAGAATTAGAAGATAAACATGAGTAGACCTGTTGTATTAGGGGTAGATATTGGCGGTTCGCACATTACGGCCGCATTGGTAAATTTAGAAAATGGAACCTTGATTGAAGGTTCTATTAAACGTAGCGCAGTAGATTCAAAAAAAGATAAAGAAGAAATTTTAAGTGCTTGGTGCAAAGTCATCAACAATGCATTTGAAGGCTCGGTAGATCAAGAAAGATACATTGGCATTGCCATGCCCGGACCATTTGATTATGAGCATGGGATTTCGCTGATCAAAGAACAAGATAAATTCAACGACCTCTATCAGGTCAACATCAAAAAAGAACTGGCCAATCGTTTAGGCATTCCATTAACTCATATCAATTTTGTGAATGATGCTGCAGGTTTTATGCAGGGCGAATTATTTAGTGGAGCCGCAAAAGGATATAGCAGTGTATTGGGCTTAACGTTGGGAACAGGTTTAGGCTCGGCAATTTCCATCAATGGCTCTGCAACAGATGCCGAACTTTGGAACTCGCCCTTTAAAGATGGTATTGCCGAAGATTACCTTTCTACCCGATGGTTTGTTGGGCGTTACAAAGAACTAAGTGGAGAAACATTGACAGGTGTAAAAGAATTGGCCGATAGGGTAGTGCACGACAAATCTGCCCAACAAGTATTTTTAGAGTTTGGATATAGTCTGGCCCAATTTTTAATTCCCATTATCAAAGAAAATAAAGCCGAAGTGGTTATTTTAGGGGGCAACATTGCCCAGGCCATTGAACTTTTTTGTGTAAGTTTAAACGAAGAACTACAGGCAAACAAGCTGATCATTCCCATTAAACTATCGGTATTAAATGAACATGCATCATTGATTGGTGCAGCAAGTAGTTGGGATTTAAATACACAACAAACAGAAAAAATAACAAACGAGCATTAAAGCTGGTTAAATCAAGATAGATATGAAAAGAAGAACATTTATACAGAATACAAGTTTGCTAGGTGCTGGTGTACTGGCATCTAAGTTCTCGTTTGCAGCCGCACCTGATTTTCCGGTAGTAAGGGTTGCCCTAGAAAAGCGCCATTTTACAAGTGTTGCGGTAGACAATGCCATTAGAACCTTTCAGGCCAATGTAGCCGACAAAGAATTGGGCTGGTTGTTCGAAAACTGTTTCCCAAATACTTTAGATACCACAGTAACCTATAGCCTCCAGAATGGCCGACCAGATACCTATGTGATTACTGGAGACATCGATGCCATGTGGATGCGCGACAGCTCGGCACAGGTTTGGCCCTACCTACAGTTTGCCAATGAAGAAAAGAAGATCAAAGACCTGATTGCAGGCGTAATCAATCGTCAAACCCAATACATCTTAAAAGATCCTTATGCCAACGCCTTTTACAATGACCCGAATAAAATAGGCGAATGGAAAAATGATAAAACAGCCATGAAACCAGGTGTGCATGAGCGCAAATGGGAAGTAGATTCATTGTGTTACCCTATCCGTTTGGCCTATAACTATTGGAAAAAAACAGGGGATAAAGCACCATTTGATGGCGAATGGAAAAAAGCCATAGAAGCTACCTTAAAAACATTTGTAGAACAGCAACGTAAAACCAGTAAAGGTCCGTACCGTTTCCAACGCGAAAGTCTGTATCCAACAGATACACTTTCGATGAATGGTTATGGTTTCCCGGTAAAACCCGTAGGCCTGATCTGTTCTTCTTTCCGCCCAAGCGATGATGCCACCATCTATCCATTTTTGATCCCTTCTAACTTTTTTGCGGTAAGTAGTTTGAAACAAGCTGCAGAAATGGTGACTGCCCTACACAACGATAAGATCTTGGCCGATAAGCTTACCGCATTGGCTACAGAAGTTGATGCAGCCTTAAAGAAGTTTGCGGTTAAAGACCACCCGATCTATGGCAAAATGTTCGCTTTTGAAGTAGATGGTTTTGGTAGTGCCTACATGATGGATGATAGCAACGTACCCAGCCTATTGTCTATGCCTTACCTAGGGGCGATCAAAGTAGACGATCCAATCTATAAAAATACAAGGCGGTTTATCTTATCGAGCGATAACCCTTATTTCTTTAAGGGTACTTTTGCCGAAGGGGTAGGCGGTCCGCATATTGGTCCGGATATGATCTGGCCAATGGCGATTACCATGCAAGGCATGACTTCTGTAAGCGATGCAGAAATCAAAAAATGTATCACCATGCTTAAAAATACTCATGCTGGTAAAGGTTTTATGCACGAGAGTTTCAATAAAGATAACCCGAAAGATTTTACACGCAGTTGGTTTGCTTGGGCAAATACCTTATTTGGAGAGTTTTTATGGAAGGTATACAATGAAAAACCACACTTGTTAAAATAAATCATAACCTAATATCACATGAAAAACCTCTTGCACGTTGCCCTGTGTTTAGTATTGGGTGTAGGTACAGCCAAGGCGCAAAATCCAGAAGTATTTAAAGAAAAAGGCTATACCTTAAACTTTTTAAACAACGACCAGAGCTTTGATCCTGCCTTAAAAAAACGGATGGTAGCCACCTTTTTTAAGGTATATCCCGTATTGGCCAATGCCTACAACAAAAACACGGCAAAAGAGGTTACTTTTAGTATAGACACGGCCTATAAAGGAGTTGCAGCAACAGGTGGGGGTAAAATTGTATATAATCCCGATTGGTTTAGGAAACACCCCGGTGATATTGATGTAGTGACGCACGAAGTAATGCATGTGGTACAGAATTATGGCAGAGGAGGCGGACCAGGTTGGCTAACTGAGGGCATTGCAGATTATGTACGCTATAAATATGGGGTAGATAACGCAGGAGCCAATTGGTCATTAACCCCATTTAAGCCAGAACAGAGTTATAAAAATGCCTATCGCATTACGGCAAGGTTTTTAAATTACCTCGAAAAGAGTAATCCTGGCGTTGTAGTAAAACTAGATGATGCCATGCGTACACATACCTATAAAGATACGATCTGGACCGATCTAACCGGAAAAACGGTAGACGAACTTTGGACTGCCTATGCAGCCAATCCAGGCACTTAACAATTGATATCCGCTCATTCAATACAATTTATAATGATCAAGAAATTACTTACACTCTCCCTAATTTTTGCTGGTTTAGGTCTATCTGCACAAACTGTAGGTAAGATTACTGATCCGGTAGAATGGATCAATCCGCTAATGGGTACACAATCTAAACCAGACCTGTCTAATGGCAATACTTATCCCGCTATTGCGGTGCCATGGGGAATGAATTTTTGGACACCCCAAACAGGTAAGATGGGTAATGGCTGGGCTTACCAATATGATGCGGACAAGATCCGCGGTTTTAAGCAGACACACCAACCATCGCCATGGATGAATGACTATGGGCAGTTTGCCATTATGCCCGTTACCGGTAAATTAAGGTTTACCGAAGACGACCGTGCCAGCTGGTTTACGCATAAAGCAGAGATTGCCAAGCCCTATTATTATAGCGTATACCTTGCCGATGCCAACGTAACGACAGAGATTACCCCAACAGAAAGGGCTGCACAGTTCCGTTTCACTTTTCCTAAAACAGACAGTGCCTTTATTGTGGTAGATGCTTTAAACAAAGGTTCGTACATCAAGATCATTCCTGCTGAGCGCAAAATTATCGGATACACTTCAAAATATGCCCGTGGCCCATTACCAAGCAATTTTAAGAACTATTTTGTAATCTATTTTGACAAAGACTTTTCGATCTCGAAAACTTGGTCGGGCAATAAATTAAACGATACCGATCTAGAATTGCAAAGCGACCATACAGGCGCCATAATTGGATTTAAAACTGCAAAAGGAGAGAAAGTACATGCCAAGGTGGCCTCTTCATTTATCAGTTTTGAACAAGCAGAAATCAGTTTAAAAAGAGAATTGGCCAAGGATGGTTTTGACGCCACTAAAGCCAAAGCCAAAGCCATCTGGAACAAAACCTTAAGTAGGGTGGCAGTAGAGGGGGGTACGGTTGATCAGACCAGAACTTTTTACTCGTCACTTTATCGGACCCTATTTTTCCCTAACAAATTATACGAACTTGATGCCAACAACAAGATCGTACATTGGAGCCCCTACAATGGGAAGATATTGCCAGGTTATATGTTCGGAGGCACAGGTTTCTGGGATACTTTTAGGGCCTTGTATCCTTTCTTGAATCTAGTTTATCCCGACATCAACAAAGAGATGCAGGAGGGTTTGATCAACGATTATAAGGAGGGTGGCTTTTTGCCCGAGTGGAGCAGTCCTGGTTTTGCCGACATCATGATCGGTAACAACTCTGCTTCTGTAGTGGCCGATGCCTATATCAAAGGGATGCGTGGTTACGATATCGAAACCTTGTGGCAGGCCGTTAAACATGGAGCAGATAACGAAGGCCCGATGACAGCCGTTGGCCGTAAAGGCGTAAAGTATTACAACGAATTGGGTTATGTACCATACGATGTAAAAATCAATGAAAATGCTGCCCGTACCTTAGAATATGCGTATGATGATTTTGCGATCTATCAATTGGGTAAAGCTTTAGGCAAACCTGAGAGCGAGATTGGTATCTATGCCAAACGTGCAATGAACTATAAAAACCTTTTTGATCCTTCTACTGGTTTAATGAGGGGAAAAAATAAAGATGGAAGTTTTCAATCGCCGTTTAGCCCTTTTAAATGGGGCGATGCCTTTACCGAAGGCAATAGTTGGCACTACTCTTGGTCTGTTTTTCAAGATGTTGCAGGTTTGGCCAAACTGATGGGTGGAAACGAAAAGTTTGTGAATAAACTGGATTCTGTATTTATCCTGCCGCCGATATTTGATGACAGTTATTACGGAGGTGTAATCCACGAAATCCGTGAAATGCAGATTGCCAACATGGGCCAATACGCACATGGCAACCAACCCATACAACACATGATCTACCTGTACAACTATGGTGGTGCCCCTTGGAAAGCACAGTACTGGGTACGCGAAACCATGGACAGGATGTATAAAGCTACACCAGATGGCTATTGCGGCGATGAAGACAACGGACAAACCTCAGCTTGGTACGTATTCTCGGCCATGGGTTTTTATCCGGTTACGCCAGCAGTAGACCAGTATGTAATTGGTGCGCCATTATTTAAAAAGATAACATTGAACTTAGAGAATGGTAAAACCGTAGTGATCAATGCACCAGCCAACAATGCCAATAACAAGTATGTGGGGGGCTTAAAGGTTAATGGAGTGACTTATGATAAAAACTGGTTAAGTCATTCAGCCCTGCAAAAAGGGGCGGTATTGGATTTCAGTATGACCACAACACCCAACAAAACAAGAGGTGTAAAAGAAAGCGCTTTCCCCTATTCCTTTTCTACAGCAAAAAAATAAAATCACGCCTTGCAGCTTTACAGTAGCCATTGTAAAGTTGCGAGGCTGTATTGTTAAATAACAATGCTTCAATGTAATATTACAATTTGTCCATTTGAAGAACATATGCTTAGCAAAAAGACAAAAAAAGAGGGTAGCCTTATGGTTACCCTCTTTTAGTTAAGCACTTTTATGCGAAGCTATTTCTTCTAGTTTTGTCCTCAGTTCTTCAGGATTAAAAGGTTTCGATACATAATCGTTAATGCCGGCCTCGGCTATTTTATTTCTTACATCTAAGGCTACAGACGCAGTTAAAGCGATAATAGGTACGTTAGATTTTACAGTATCACTGTAATTCCGGATGATACTCGAGGCTTCGTATCCATCCATGATCGGCATGTGGATATCCATTAAGATCAAGTCGTAGTTGTTTGTTTTGAAGGCCTCAACAGCATCCGAGCCATTGCCCGCAAAATCTGGGGTGATATTCCATTTGGCCAATAGTTTTCGCATCAATAAAGTATTCATCTGATTGTCTTCGGCAATCAGAACTTTTAAACTGCTAATGTCCATGTCTTCAATGCTTTTGTTGTTTGGTTCTATAGGTATGTTTTGATCAAGATCAAATGTTTTATAAACAATTTCAAAAGTAAATGATGTGCCCACATTTACCTCGCTTTGTATGTTAATATTACTTTGGTGTAACTCTAGCAGGTTCTTCACAATAGACAAACCCAAGCCACTGCCGCCATAGTTACGTGTGGTACTGGTAGAAGCCTGCGAAAAAGATTCAAATACCATTTGTTGCTTTTCTGCCGGAATCCCAATCCCTGTATCACTCACGCAAAAATAGAGCCTAATATTCTGGTCCATTTTTTCTTTTACTTTGATGGTAAGGTTGATCTTTCCCTCTTTGGTAAATTTTAAGGCATTTTCGATCAAGTTATTTAAGATCTGGGTAAGCCGAGTGGGGTCGCCGATTACGCCTAGGTCGTTTAATTCACTGCTGCAATCTAAAGTAAAACCTAAGCCTTTTGCTGCGGCCCTGTTTTTAAATCCTGCAAAAATATTGTGGATCAAGCTGTAAACCCCAAAAGGTGTCTTTTCAATGTCTACTTTTCCAGACTCTATTTTGTTGATATCCAACACATCGTTGATCAAGCTTAAGAGGTTGTTGGCAGAAAATTTAAGGATGTTCAGATTCTCTTCCTGGTCTTTTCGGGGATTGTCTAAAAGTAGCAGATTGCTCATGCCAATTACCCCATTAAGTGGGGTGCGCAGCTCGTGCGAAATGGTAGAGAGGAAATTGGTCTTTGCCTTAGAGAGCTGTTCTGATACTGTGATGGTTTCCTGTAGTTTTTCGTTGAGCTTCTTTTCTTCAGCCTGTTTGATCTTTAACTGTTTAATGGTGTCATTAAAAGCATAAAAAAAATGATGTTGGATGTAGATGATCAATAAAAAGTTGAACACAAAAACGATCAAAAAGCTGTAGTTGTCTACCTCTATCTGGTTGTTGATGGTCAGCATCGCCTCTTGCCCATAAAGGGCAAAGTTGATCCCCATAAAGAGAATGCTGAGCAACGAATAAAACACCCCCCATTTAATGCCCAAAAGGTAATAGCTCATCACCACCAAAAGCAACATAAATTGTAAGGAAATGATCTTGATGCCTTGCAAAAAGATGAACAAGTTAGACCAAATCAATACCGCTACAATAACACAAGTAAGATGAGCCACCAACTTCCATTTGGGTGTTTTTAACAATACCCATATCAATCCTGCCTGCGCCAAAATGATTGTTACAGAACGGAAAAACAAGAGGTATTGCTCATGGATATAGAAAGAAGGAAGGGTAAGCAACAGCACAATCAGGCTTGCAGAAAGACCATGTGCCAAAAATCTTGCCCTTACCATATTTAAGGGATCGGGGTCGTTGGCTAATATTTTTGTAATGTTTTTATCGATATAACTTATTCTAAACATGTAACTAAAGTAGGAGAGTGAAATGCAATATACGCCTTAATTTTTAGTTAAATAAAATGAGAGAGCGGAATTTATGAGCTATTTTGTCTCTTGATTAAAGATCACTAAAGAGATTAAAATAAAATTTGCAAGCGTTAAACTTTTAATTACTTTTGCATCCCACACCTGGGGGATTAGCTCATTTGGCTAGAGCGCTTCGCTGGCAGTGAAGAGGTGATCGGTTCGAATCCGATATTCTCCACCTATTATTTAAAAGCCCTTAAATTAATTTTTAAGGGTTTTTTTATGACTAAAAAATAAATTTTTAGATTTTTCAACTTTAATTGCCAATCTGCAGGGGTTAATTATACGGTATTAAATACCGTATAATTAACCCTTTTTCATAAATAAGATCACCGTAAACTTGCTATATCGATTTGATTTCAATAATTAGATCTATACACCACCTAATAGCCATTAAAGATTTACGAACATTTTTTAATATAAATACATGTATTATGAAAAAACAAACCAAACACTTCTTAAAGCTATTCTTTATTGTATTTGCTTTAATTGCAATCTTTTACACTGCATGTAAAAAGAAGGGCAAGGAACCAGAACCAGAAACAAAATCGAAATTTACAATTATGACAAACAGTAGTGACCCTCTTCTAATCAGGGCAGATGAAGGAAACGGTAAAACTATTGAAGTTTTTGGGACTAGAAATGCTAAGGGAGTACCTCTTAATGTTACCGATATCATAGTAGCCGCTGCTGGTGACACAACTTATTATAAACTTAATGATCAAAAACAAATCACAACTATTCAAGCACCAAATGGAATACAATTTTCATTTACTTGGACCAGCCCTAAAATTGCGGTTGTCACAGTCTTGTCTACAGATGGCACTACACAAATAACTACGGAAGTTGACTTTTCAGGTAAGAAACTTGCTGCTAAGGCATTGTCTACTAATTCTCAACCGAGCAACATTCGACAAAATAAACCAACTATATTTAGCTTTAACAATACATTAATGGCATCTCCAACAGCGATTCCAACCGCTGCCAGTTCTACCATTGAGGTTAGGCAATGCGAAAGCTTGGCTGATGTAAGTCAAGTTTTCGTTACTGCAAATAGTACTAGTGGTGACCTGCTTGGCACATTTCCTGCAAAAAATATCTCTAAAGGCGTGTGGGGAGTAAATATCCCAAGCAATATTGCCCCTGTAACTGATGTAGGAGAAATCTGTTCCTCGATTGCTGGAGTGCTAGACTTAGGGTGTATTGCAGCAGATCTGCCCCAATTTCAGTTGTTATGCCCAGCAATATCAAGTGCCGTAGCAGTAACTGGAGTTGGCGCCCCAATAGCAGCTCCTATATTTGCTGCTTGCGAATTTTCTGTTATTGGTTTAACTGCCTATTGCAAAACTTTTGGGGCCAGCCCGGCTCCAGGCGCACCATCTTTGACAGAGATGTTATGTAATTCAAATGCACTTAACAGAAAAATTACTCATGACATTATGGTTAGGGCATGGACACCTGGCTTACCAAATGCTATAAGTAGTCCGAGTTATCGTGTCACAGCTGGTGCAGCTTTACCTAATTTTTCTCTCAATCTTGGAGCCAATACACAAATCCGCAAGTTTACTTTAACACCCCCTTCTCCCGCCCAAGGGCAAAGCTATAATGCGACGGTGGATGTATTCTGTATAAAATTAGGGTCACGAATAGAAATGTCTATTATTGGAACTGATGGATATAAAAATACCGAGATATATAACATAAACACTACTCAGGGTAATGGTGCATTTACTTTAAAGGTGCCCGGCGCTTCTACAGGAGTGAAAGATATCGTGACTTTAAAGATTACCTTACCCGATGGAAAAGTTATCACAAGAGAAGCTTCGCTTGTATTTGGATAAAAAGTTATACCAATGAACCATTGAACAAATGAACCATTAAAATTTACTTTGTGCCTTTAGCATTGCTAAGGGCATTTTTATTTTGTCTCAATAGCAAGACACAAACTACCCAGAAATTAACACCTTTTTATGGTTTACCGTACCGCAGTGATTAAAACAATCACTTTATTTGGCAATTGAACTACATTTAAACACATGATGAAAAGAAATTTCAGCATTGATTTCCTTGCTGCCCTTAGCAAGTTTTGGACAAGCATATGCAGGAGCTAATGACTCTGGCATAGGTAGTAGTGTGGTTGGCATTTTATTAGGTATTGGTATTTGTGTTGTGATATTCATGGTACTAAGACAGGTGTTTCTTTGGTATTGGAAAGTCGAAGTGATCATCAAAAAACAAGATGAACAAATACAATTGCTCAAAGGGATATACAGTTCGATTGAAGAGAATAATAGATTGACACAATCTCAAATAGAATTAACTATAGGTAAAGAAGAAAATAAAGTCTAAGATTAAGCCTAGTTAAGGTCCAGCTTAAGTTGTCAATTCTTAGTTGTTCTGTATGGCGTATAGCTAAAGTTGCTGTTGTCTACCAATATATTTTTAGTTTTGTCGAGAAAAGGAAGCAAATTATCATCCGCTTTGATAAAATATAAAAATCTTCGAAATTGGAGGTCTATTTGATTCATACCATAAGATATAAGGCAGACACAAACTGCTGTTCGAACTGAAAATAGCAGTGTTGGAATACAGTTTCTCCACACCGTCCGCGACTGCAGTGACTTTATAGGAAAGCACAAAACTAATCAAACCTTTATGATGCCGTTTTTGCTTAGTAAGGGGTCATAATATAACTTCTAAATATTAAATCAGAACCTTTAAGGCTTAGCCTTCAGCAATATCACAATATTGTTCAAAAAAGTGTATTTAAAGTTGCAGGCTTCCTGATTATATTGTAACCCGTTTATCAGCCAGAATAGGAATTTGAGGTCTTAATGTCGGTGAGCTTTACAAAAAAAGATGTGCCATTCCTGAAATAACTTCCAGTAAGTTGATTAAGGGATATTTTGAAGATAGTGGAGATTTGGTTTATCCATAAAGTAGGATAAACCAAATTCCATTAACCCACCTCATTAGGAATGTTAATTTCCAGATAATTAAAATGAGCACTAAAATCGACAAGACGAGGTTAAATATTTTGTTACTGCTGCTAAGTTGCTTAGAGGCAGTGTAAAAGTTTTTTATACTTTATGTTAGATTATATGAATTATAAGGTATGTGAAGCGATTCGGTCTAAATAATAAGCAAAGGCTTGTTGCAAAGTGAGAATATCAGATGAAGCTTCATAGTGTGATGAAAAATAATTTGCTCCCGCCACTGCAGCATTTTGATAAATAGAGAAGTCACAAGGTTGGTATGAACCCCCATAAGTTGATGGAACATTATTAAATGCTTCTTTGGCCTTGACACTTCCCAATACAGAACTGGCAAGATAGCCAAATGTTGCGTAAATCAATTTGTCATTACTGCCATAACCATAAGTATTTAAATCAGCTAATACATACGAGCCATTATAATCGTAGTCATGGTAATTTTGCACTTTAGCATAGATCTGCTCCAGAACACTTCTGTCCATTTGCCTTAAACCAGGATTAAAATGAAGAATATTATTAACGTCGAAACGATTAGTAGAACAAGTAGTGTAGGAGGCTTGCGGACCTGGAACGTTATACTGAGATGTATCAACTTGTACCCAAAATTCTTCTCTCTCCATAAGTCTTCTATAAGTTGACAATAAAAGCCCATCACAATAATACTCAATCTGTTCTGTAACTCTTAGACCTGTAAGTGTATCGTTATCATGATAAATCTCTACAGTCCACCTTGTTTGATTGGTTTCAGAGCCACTACATGAACCTGACATGACTTTCGTTCTAAAATCTTTTCCTTTAAGTTTTAGCTCTTCTTTTGTGTTTTGCGGCTCTTTTTTACAGGAGATGAAAAATAGAAAGGTAGGAATAGACATAAGGATTCCAATTGATAATAGTTTTTTTAATTTCATATCTTAAGTGTTTTAGGTTTCCCTAATTTATATAAAATCTACTAATAATTTAGGTATTATTGTTCAGAATTCCCTTTAAGATTATTTTTTTAAGCAAAAGAGTAGTTTATAAGGTGTTATCAATTATAATTAGCCACTATTTATTTTGTAATATCTTTGTTGCTTGTTTTTTAAGCGTAAGAATTTCATTTGAAGAGACTTTTATTGGAGTTTCTATAATTTCATTAGCAATATTGATAATTTCTTTTTCCCTGTTGGTCGATAAATAGAATTTCAGTAGATAATGCTTTGGTTTAAACATTCTAGGTAATATGTGGTTTGCCTTTACATAATGTTTTTCAGCTGCGGCCATATTGTTTATATTTTCATAACATTGTGCGAGTAAGAGATTTGCATCTATATCATAATCTTCAATTCCTGATTGTTTTAATAATAGGATGCTCTCTTTAAAATTTCCATCTTTAAATTCTTCTGCACCCCAGTCATACAGATATTTATTATCTAGTTTTCGGTATGAATTTAAGAGGTTATTATACATGTTGTTCGCTTCAGTTTTTGGACTGTAATAAGAGATAAAAGATAAGATTGCCCATAAAAAACCTATATAAGTAGGAATATAAAAAAGTGCGCTTATCTTTCTTTTAGAAACCTCATCTTTCGTAAACAAACAAAAGAGAACGATAACGATAACAAATGAATGAAAAGAATGTAGGGTATAAGAGGTTGAAGAGATTATAAAAACAAGGAGCGTAGATGAAATTAACAGCCGATTTTTTGATTTTAGAATAGAATAACAAAGAAACATAAGAAGAAAAATCATTTGTATTCCCCCTTCTATAATAAATTGAAGTAAGTCATTAAAAGCATAATCGTTAATGTCTGCGAGTAAGAATTTAGAATTAAAACTGCTCTCACTTATAATCCTGGATTGAAGTACTGTATATTCTTGTTTGAAATTTCCCAATCCGATTCCAAGTGGGTGTTCTTTAATCAAGCTCAATGCATTCTCCCATATAAATAACCTACCAGTTGCAGAGGCAATTTTATTGCCAATTAAGAAATAGGATAACAAAGCAAAGCCTCCGATTAGAAAAGCAAATAATAAAGCTTTATGCTGTTTATAAATCTCACGGAAGTTTAATTGACATAAAATAAAAATACTTAAACCAATAACACTTGCTCGGGCTTGGTTAACTACACAAATAATAATAATGCAAATAATAATGGCATCTACAGCCCTGTTAAGCCATGTGTTAGTAAGGATGTTCTTTTTAATATGGTATAAGAGAGGAACAAATAAGCAGATGTAATTTGAAAAGTAGGTAGAGTTAAAAGTACCTCCATTTATATTATTTAACCAAGATGTAGATAAGACAGATTTTGCTAAGATGATGGATAGGGCAATGATAAATAGGATAGAGAGTTCCTTTTTAAGTTTTTGTGTAAGATGGTCTAATCCCATTACAACTCTTACTGGCAGGTAAATCAAAAATACATAACCCACATTTTCAATATGGCTTAAATCACTTCTATGGTCATAATTTATAAATGTAATCAATAGAAGGTTGACCGTTATTATGAAAAAAAATATGTCATATTTATTGATCCATATTTCTTTTACATAGAGAAAACAAGACACAATTGCCATCCAAAAATAGACAATAACTAATGTATTGAACTCTATTTTGTAAGCGTGGTTGATTAAGGGTTGAGCATGTAATATGGTAAATAAAGACACCATAAAAAAAAGTAATAATAATACTTTGGAAGAGAGTGTAGTTTCCGTCATATGGGGCTTGATTGATTTGGGAAGTTTCTTCTAATGAAGCAACTAAAAATTAAATAAATTATGAACTTGAATAACATAGCAATATACTGCTAATAGTAAAACAAAAAAACTAAATTCTACAAAGGAAAAGATATATCTTCTATAATTTAAGATATGCATGGTCCAAGAAAAATAAATCTTTTAAAAAAAATATAAAGCCCTTAGGGGCTTTTTTAATTTGTAAGCCGTATTTTTACAACAATATGGAAACTCAAAAAACAGATATATTCGATACCGTTGCCCAGCGCCTACAAATTGAAGGTTTTAACATCGTAAACCGCGATGAAACCCGTCCTTGGGGTGGCTTTTTTGTAATTGATGAAGCACAGGCACAACAGTTTGCAGATACTTATTTTGATGGCTTAAATGTTGATAGCCTTAAAATTGGTGGTAAATTGAGTCCGAAAATCTTAATTGTAGCTCCAAATACACGCCTTTCATGGCAGTATCATCATCGTAGGGCCGAAATCTGGCAAGTAGTTACAGGTACTGTGGGTATCAAAACCAGTCCAACCGACGAAGAAGGAGAGGTAAAAGAATACCATCCTACAGATCAGATCAAATTACAACAAGGTGAGCGTCACCGTTTGATCGGTTTGAACGATTGGGGCGTAGTTGCCGAAATCTGGCAACATACCGATGCCGAAAATCCATCAGACGAAAGTGATATCGTTCGTGTACAAGACGACTTTGGAAGATAATCCGCTTTTTACAGTCAGCTATCTATATGCGCAAAACTAGCTACAGTAATTATTTCTACAACAATTGTAGACAGGCTACTGCATGGATTGCTTTAATCAGGTTACCGTATCAACGGATTTATGGAACCTTCAAATCAACAGAAAACTAAACTCGTTCAAAATCCGTTTATACCTTACACAGTCTTTACATGATCATCTTAATATTCTTTTTAGCCCACTGGTTCTTATCGTTATTTAGCCAAACGTTTTTTCTGCACCGTTACTCTTCGCATAAGATGTTTAAGATGGAACCCTTCTGGGAAAAATTCTTCTACCTTGTGCTATTGATTTCGCAGGGCTCTTCTTTTTTAAATCCGAGGGCATACGCCATTTTACACCGAATGCACCATGCTTATAGTGATACGGAGAAAGACCCACATTCGCCACATTTTTTTAAGGATGTGTTTGGGATGATGATTGCTACAAAGAACATGTACATGAACTACCTACACTTTAAAATAGAACCAGAACCTGCATTTAGGGGCAATTATCCTGAGTGGCCAGTAGTAGATCGCATTGGCGATTCGTGGATCTGGAGAATTGGATGTGGTTTGTTCTACATTGGATTTTACATCATTTTTGCCAACCATTGGTGGATGTTTTTATTGTTGCCGATCCACTTTTTGATGGGACCTTTGCATGGAGCTATTGTAAATTGGTGCGGACATAAATATGGTTATTCCAATCATGATAATGAAGACCATAGCAAAAACTCGCTTCCTTGGGATTTTCTGTTGATGGGCGAATTGTTTCAGAACAACCACCACAAAAAACCAAACAGTCCAAACTTTGCCACCCGTTGGTGGGAGTTTGATCCTACTTATCCAGTAATGAAGGTATTACATTGGATGCGTATCATTAAGATCAGAAAAATCTAAAACCAAAGCCTATGATCACTACCCTAAAAATTGTCTTTTCCGCCCTTTTAATTTGGGTAACCTATGTAGTGGTCAGTACCAGTTTAGAGAGTTCCTTATTTAAAGAATGGGATTTTCTGGGTTCTATCCCTTGGATGAGGGCCACCTTATGGGATTTCTATGCCAATATCTTTATCATCACTTTGTGGATGTTTTATAAAGAAAAATCTGTGTTTCTTAAAATCCTTTGGCTGATTTTATTCGTATGTTTAGGTAGCATTGCAACCTGTTCTTATGTTTTGATCCAACTTTTCAAACTAAAAACAGGCGAAGGTGTTAAAGAATTATTAAGTAAGACATAAGGCGAAAGATTTAAGGTAGAAGGTTCTTGCTTAGTAGTAAATTACTTATGCTTTACCTTATGCCACAAATTAACGCATTACTGCTCATTACACTACTCTGTCTAGTTGCCTGCTGTACCATTATGTTTTTGGTTTGGCTATGGGCAAAGAAAATCAAAAATGCAGGTGTTGTAGATGTATTCTGGGCGCTCAACTTCCCTGTAATTACTCTGATTGTGTTTTTCTTGTCTGATGGTTTTGAAACGCGCAAACTATTGATCTGTGGCATGTTCTTGCTGGCAGAAGTAAGGTTGGGTTTGCACCTTTGGCAAAGGGTGATCGGCCATTTGGCTGAGGAGGAAGGCCGTTACCAACAATTGCGTAAAGAATGGGGAGAAAAAGCCGATCGCAATTTTTTCTTCTTTTTTCAATTTCAGGCCATCTCCAATGTGATTTTGGCCATTCCTTTTTTGATCATTACGGCAAACCCTGTTAAAGAACTTGATATTTTAGAATATATTGGCGTGGCCATATGGACAATTGCTTTTTTCGGAGAGATGATTGCCGACCAACAATTGGCAAAGTTTAAAAAAGACCCAAACAATAAAGGCAAGGTCTGCGATAGGGGTCTTTGGTATTACAGCCGCCATCCCAATTATTTTTTTGAGTGGTTAACCTGGATGGGCTATTTTGTTTTTGCACTAGCTTCACCATGGGGCATATTGGCCATTATCAGTCCCGCGATTATTTTATACCTATTGTTAAAAGTTACCGGAGTACCAAATAACGAAGAACAGAATTTACGCAGCAAACCTATAGCCTATAAAAAATACCAAGAAACAACGAGTGCTTTTTTTCCTTGGACTAAAAAAGATGGATGAAATGAAATGTAAGATGGGAATGGAAAAGGTAAGATGTGCAGAATGCAAAACCCGTCATCATTTCTCGAATCCATTTTCCATCAAAGCTCTTACATCTTCCATCAATTAACCTTTAGCATATGATTCTTACATCTTCCATTAACCCTTTTCCATTATATGTGGTACGATAAATTTTTAGAAAACGATCAATTGCCAGATACAGTTTTACGTGCTGGTATTAGAAAACTCCTTAAACAGCGTTTAGCCGATGAAAACCTTGGTGATGAGGAACTGCAACAGCGAAAATTCATGAACTTGGTCAATGAATTGAAATCATCGCCGATTGCCGTAAATACCGCCGATGCCAACGAGCAACATTACGAGTTGCCCACCGAATTTTTTCAATACTGCTTAGGCAAAAACTTAAAATACAGCAGTGGGTATTGGAACCCGGGGGTAAAAGATATTGATGCCTCTGAAGACGATATGTTGGCGCTGACCTGTAACAGAGCCGAATTGCAGAACGGACAAAATGTGTTGGAACTGGGTTGTGGCTGGGGTTCATTGTCTTTGTATATGTCGGCCAAGTTTCCAGAAAGTACATTTACCGTAGTTTCCAATTCGGCCACGCAGAAAATATTTATCGACAATGCTGCCAAACAACGAGGAATACAAAACCTCACTGTACTTACCGCCGATATGAACACCTTTACTATTGCTGATACTTTTGATAGGGTGGTTTCGGTAGAAATGTTTGAGCACATGCGCAACTATAAATTGTTGCTGGCCAAAGTAGCCTCGTTCTTAAAACCGGATGGAAAGTTGTTTGTACACATTTTTACACACAAAACTTTAGCCTATAAATATGAAGTGGTAGACGAAAGCGATTGGATGAGCAAATACTTCTTTACAGGTGGGATTATGCCTTCTAACCATTTGTTCTTTTATTTTAACGACGACCTGAGGATCAGCGAGCATTGGGTAGTAAACGGAACCAATTATGGTAAAACATCAGAAGCTTGGCTCAGCAATATGGACCGACATAAAAAAGAGATCATGCCGATTTTAGCCAACACTTATGGCAAAGCAGAGGCCGTAAAATGGTGGGTGTACTGGCGTTTGTTTTATATGGCTTGTGCCGAATTGTTCAATTACAATAAAGGAAACGAATGGATGGTTTGCCATTATCTGTTTGAAAAGGTTTAAGGGATAAGGTTTGGCCAACTTGTCTCAAATCTCATATCGCAATACTCATATCTAATTAAGAATGCAGAAACTAGCAATTATCGGTACAGGAATAGCAGGAATGGGCTGTGCACATTTCCTACACCAAAAATATGATATTACCCTTTTTGAAGAGCTTGATTATATAGGCGGACATACCAATACGGTTACCGTAATGGAAAACGGAAAACCTGTTTATATCGATACGGGCTTTATGGTTTTCAATTATCAGACCTACCCACATTTGTGCGAGTTGTTTAAAGAGATTGATGCGCCTGTAAAAAAAACAGACATGTCTTTTAGTGTGCAATACCTACCCAACGGATTGGAATATTCGGGTTCAAGTATGAGGCACCTGTTTGCCCAAAAACGGAATATCTTTAATCCTACTTTTTTAAAGATGCTGCTGCAGATCAATCGTTTTAACAAAGAAAGTGTAAACATTTTAGATGATCCAAAATACGCAAATCACTCATTGGGGCAATACATTAAAGAGTTTGGTTATAGTGAAGATATGTTATGGAAATACCTGATCCCGATGAGTTCTGCAGTATGGTCTACACCAATGGAACAGATTTTGGATTTTCCAGCAGTATCGCTGATCCGATTTTTTAAAAACCATGGCTTTTTAGGACTTGATACCCAACACCAGTGGTATACCTTACATCAGGGAAGTCAGGCCTACCGCGAAAAACTGATTGCACCATTTAAAGACAAAATCAAAATAAACAGCAAAGTAACTGCCGTAGAACGATTGCCAAATGGAAAGGTAAAGGTGACCACAATAAATGGAGATCAATTTGAATTTGATAAAGTGGTAATGGCAAGTCATGCAGATCAAACGTATCAACTCATTAAAGATAAAACCATTGATGAAGAAAGATTGTTATCAAAATTTAAGTACCAGCCCAATAAGGCAGTTTTGCATACCGACCAAAAACAGATGCCAAAGAAAAAACTGGCTTGGAGCAGTTGGAACTACCGTGTAGAAAAACAAGGAGATGTTTTGGTGCCGAGTACAATTTATTGGATGAATAAACTGCAGGGGGTATCTGATGAGGTTGATTATTTTGTATCGATCAATCCTTCGGCCACATTAGATCAAACTAAAGTGATCAAGGAAATTGCTTACGAACATCCCTTATTTGACGTACCTGCTATGCAGGCCCAAAAGGAGTTGTATTTATTGAACGAAGCCGGTCCGGTTTATTATTGTGGCAGTTATTTTAAATATGGTTTCCACGAAGATGCCTATAAAAGTGCGGTAAAACTTTGTGAAAAACTATGATAATGGAAGATGTAAGAGGGAAAATGGAGGAGGATGGGGGAATAGGTTTTGAGGCTAATGTTTTTTAGCTTGTTATGTTGGTCAGGATTTATAATCTCGATATTTTTTGCTTTGTCATTCTGAACGCAGTGAAGAATCTCTTTCCATAATATAGATTCTTCGTTTCACTCAGAATGACAAAATTATTTAAGTTAAATATGTTCAATTCATCCATTTATTCAGCAAAGGTAATGCACCATCGGCATGCACCTAAAAAGCATGGCTTTTGGTACAATATTTATCTGTTTTATATTGATCTGGATGAAATAGGGCTACTTGATAAAAAACTTCGTTGGTTTAGTTATAACCGTTTTAATCTCTTTAATTTTAGAGATAAGGACCATCTGCAACTGCCTAATGAAAACCCCGATCAAAGCAAAAATGTTAAACAAAACATTAGCGATTATCTTAGGTCAAATCAGGTAGAGATTGGCCATGGAAAAATCATGTTATTGACCAATTTATGTGTGTTAGGCTATAACTTCAATCCTGTGTCATTTTATTTCTGCTTTGACGAGACTGGAGATCCACTTTGTGCAGTAGCAGAAATCAGCAATACTTATCACGAAATGAAGCTTTTCTTTTTTGGTAAAGACGAGCTGACTGGAAATACATTCAGAAAAAAAGTAGAAAAGCTTTTTTACGTATCCCCCTTTATTGACCTGGATACCTTTTTTGATTTTAATCTTGTAATTCCGACAGAAAAGCTTGATATTAAGATAGATGATTATGATAAAGAAGGACAGCGATTCTTTATCAGCACGTTGAAGGGCGATAGAAAACCACTGACCAATGGTAATATGTTACGCTATTTTTTCTCTATTCCACTGATCCCCTTAAGGGTAATGGGGCTGATCCATTGGCAGGCATTTAGGTTATGGATAAAAAAAATAAATTATCACCCAAAAGCTGCAAACCAACACCTACAAAAAGACGTATATAAACCTTATAAACCAAACTAAGATCAACAGATGTCATCACTCTCTATTACCAAACAAAAAAGCGGATTTTATCAGAACATGGTAATTGCCGCACTTTGTAAAATGAACAAGGGCTTTTTGCAACTCGAACTGCCCAATGGAGAAAATCTCGAGATCGGCAACCCAGGTTCGGGTCATACGGCACATATCGTTGTTACTGATGCTGCTTTTTTTAAGCGTGTGGTACTTTATGGCGACATTGGTTTTGGCGAGGCCTACGTAGATGGCCTATGGGAAACAGAAAACATTACCAATGTGATCAAATGGATCATCCTCAATATCGAAAATGCACCCTCAGTTTCTGGAAATAAGGTGAAAACCTTAGGATTGAACTTGTGCAAATGGTTCAACAGGATGTATCATAACAATAGATCGAACAGTATTACAGGTTCTCAAAAAAACATCGCTGAGCATTACGACCTGAACAACGATTTCTTTGCTACATTTTTAGATCCTTCAATGACCTATTCTGCTGCTTATTTTAAAACGCCAGATCTTTCATTGGCCGCTGCACAGGATGAAAAATACCGTAGACTTTGTGAGCAATTACATTTAAAAGCCAGCGACCATGTATTAGAGATTGGCAGTGGTTGGGGAGCCAATGCCATTTTTATGGCCAAAAATTATGGCTGTAAGGTAACATCGGTGACCATCTCTAAAGAACAACAAAAATTGGCGCAACAGCGAGTTGCAGCAGCTGGTTTAACTGACAAAGTAGATATTGTGATCAAAGATTATAGAGACATCAAAGGGACTTTTGATAAGATTGTTTCGGTAGAGATGTTGGAGGCCGTTGGGCACAATTACTTGGAAACTTATTTTGCTAAATGTAACCAGGTTTTAAAGCCGAATGGAATTTTAGCCTTTCAGGTAATTACAAGTCCAGATAGTAGATACGATAGTTTGCGCAAAGGCGTAGACTGGATCCAGAAACACATCTTTCCTGGTTCATTATTGCCATCTGTTGCGCAGTTGAACAAAGCAATCAACAATTCGGGCGAGCTGACCATGGTAGACCTAAAAGACCTAGGACTAGATTATGCCCGCACCTTAAAATTATGGTTTATAGAATTTAACCATAAAATAAACGAAGTAAAAGCCCTAGGTTTCGACGAACGTTTTATCCGCAAGTGGAATTATTACCTCAACTATTGTGAGGCTGCCTTTGCCATGCGCAACATCAATGTAATGCAGATGGTCTATACCAGGCCCAACAATACGGAACGATAAAAAAAGGCCCATGTTTCCATGGGCCTTTTTTTATATTTTGTCATACTGAACGTAATGATTTATCTCAGGCTAGGAGTTCTTAAATGAGATTCCTCGTTCTTCGGAATGACAAAACGTAATCTAATCTCTTCTTCTATTGCCACCACCACTAAACCTGCGGTTGCCACCACCAGCATTAGCGCTTCCGGTACTACCGGTATGGTTGGGCTTTCCACCACCATGATGTGGTTTCTTTTTTGCACCACTCAGGTTCGGCTCACGCTCACGAGGTTCACGTTGGTTGCCTTTTTTCTTTCCTTTGCCTTTTGCTTCAGCAGCAGCCGATAGTAGGCTTTGCCAGCTCATGGCATAAGGATGTTCTTCGTTTACTGGGATTTTTAGACCAATCAATTTCTCAATATCATCCAAAAACTCTTTTTCCTCACCATCACAGAATGAGTAGGCAACACCACTTAAACCTGCTCTACCAGTTCTACCGATCCGGTGTACATAAGTTTCAGGAATATTAGGTAATTCGTAATTGATCACATGTGCCAATTCATCCACATCAATACCACGGGCTGCAATATCAGTAGCTACCAATACACGGGTGGTTCTGGCTTTAAAATTGGTCAATGCTCTTTGGCGTGCATTCTGCGATTTGTTTCCATGGATTGCTTCGGCCTTTACATTGATCTTCATCAAGTCTTTCACCACTTTATCGGCACCGTGTTTGGTGCGGGTAAATACCAGAACAGTTTCAATCGTTTTGTCTTTTAATAGATGGATCAACAAGTTTTTCTTGTCGTTCTTTTCTACAAAATACACCGCTTGTTGTATTTTTTCTGCAGTAGAAGAAACTGGTGTCACTTCAACTTTTACAGGGTTGGTTAAAATGGTACTCGATAGTTTTTGGATTTCTGTTGGCATGGTAGCCGAGAAAAACAAAGTCTGTCTTTTAGCTGGAAGTTTGGCGATGATCTTTTTCACATCGTGGATAAAACCCATGTCTAACATACGGTCGGCCTCATCCAAAACAAAGATCTCGATATCGCGTAGGTTAACAAAACCTTGGTTCATCAAATCCAATAAACGACCAGGTGTAGCTACCAAAATATCAACACCCCTGTGCAGGGCATCGGTTTGTGCTTTTTGTCCAACACCACCAAAAATTACCAGGTGTTTTAAAGGTAGGTTACGACCATAGGCCTTGAAACTTTCTTCGATCTGGATGGCCAACTCTCTGGTTGGAGTCAAGATCAACGCTTTAATTGCCCTTGGGCCTTTAATATTTGTATGTGGTTGGTTTAACAATTGCAACATCGGGATCGCAAATGCAGCTGTTTTACCAGTACCTGTCTGGGCACAGCCCAATAGATCGCGTTTTTGTAAAATAGAGGGTATAGATTGCTCTTGTATAGGTGTAGGTTGTGTATAACCTTCGGTTTCAAGCGCCTTTAAAATAGGTGCTATGAGGTTTAATTCTGAAAATAACAAAGTATAATTTTTTAAATGTAAAATTGCGAAGAAGCTAGAACAATCATTGCTGGAAGGACTAACTTGCGAGTTGCTTTAAATGATAAAGAAATTCTGCTTCGCTACAAAGATACATAAATTATAACGGAAAAGGAAAAGTTCTGTAGTTGGAAGTCTAGAGTAGGGAGTCAGAAGTCGGGAAATAGAAGGTTGTGGGTGAACAGTTCTCAGTACCAATGAACTAATGATACCAATGAACTAATAACACTAATGAACCAATGACACCAATGAACCAATGAAACTAATAAACCAAGTATACAAATCTATTTTCTACCGGATGTCTCTTTAAATCTTGTAAAAAACAACAGCGCCAATACACACAAGGCAAAACCAACTACACCATTTAAGCGCAGTCCATAATCATTGCCCGGGTCTTTACCATAAACGGTTAACATGGCAAAAATGGCAATCCCTATAGTTTGCCCCAGTTTAACAAAAAGGTATTTTACGGCAAAGAACATCCCTTCGTGGTTTTCTCCAGTTTCTAAGGTGTCTTTTTGTGCGATATCTGCTAGGATGGCATTGGGCAAAATACCTAATGCGGCCAAAGGAAAAGAAGCAAAGATTACCAAAATGTACATCTGGTTGGTTGGCGTAAAGGGAAGTTTGCCTAAAAAGAAGATCGTCACAAAAATCAAGCTCAATACCCCAAAGGCAAATAATACCAATGCCTTTTTCCCAAACTTTTTTGATCCATAATTGATAAAAGGATAAAATAGCAAAGAGAGTACAACCATCAGTCCCATAAACTTTCCACCATCAGAATCGGGTAGGCCGAGCAATACGGTTACAAAGTAAAGCAGGCCACTACTCATTAAACTTAAGGCGGTGTAATAGGTAAAATCCGAAATAAGGTAATATTTAAAATTGGAGTTTCTAAAGGTGTTTTTAATGGCCGGCAATAGCGGGATATGTGTGGGTTTGCTCTGCACGTATTCTTTCTCGTTGATAAAGATAACAGGAAGCACCATCACAATCCCAGAAAACAAGCTCAGGCCCCAAATGGTATACTGCAATGCATGGAAACGTTCAGTTACATGGAAAACGGTTTGGATCAGGTCGGCAAAATTATTGCAGAGCGCCCCTAAGATCATTCCTAAAACAAAGCCTACCTGTTGTAGCGTAGAGAGTTTTACCTTCTCTTCGGGTGTTTGGGTCAATTCGGCCAATAAAGCATTGTAGGGAATGATATAAGTAGTAACAGAGATGAAAAAACCGGCCAGTACCAGCGTTAACCACCAAGCATTCTGCAAGCTTTCTCCTTTGATCAAAGGACAGAATACCAAGCTGCAAAAAACAATAGCTGGCAAGATGGCCCATTTCATGATTGGAAAACGCCTGCCTTTTGGATTGGTACTGCTATCGCTAACCGAAGCGATAAAAGGATCATAAGCAGCATCAAACAACCTGCCTGATGCCGCAATAAGAGATAAGATGTTAAATGCACCAAATACCAATAACTGCGGGATCAATGGAGATAAGCCCGAGTTATTTGGGGGTAGGTAAAAATAAGGCAGCATCACAATGATCAGATTGGTCATGATGCTCCAACCCATCATCCCCGATGCATAAGCCAATTGTTTTTTAAAAGGTAGTTTTTTGATAGACATCTATAATTTACCAAGCGCTTGTTCCAAATCAGCAATAAGGTAATCAGCATTTTCTAAACCTACATAAATTCTTATCAACACATGTCGTTTATTGTGTGGGTCAAAATCGGTTTTACTGATTCCCGCACAGGCCGGGAAGACCAAGCTTTCGTGTCCGCCCCAAGAAACGGCCATTAAGATATGGTTCAAACTATTGCAGAATAGCTCTATTTTTTCAATCGATGCTGCTTTTAGCACAATGCTGAAAAGGCCACCACATTTTTTCATCTGTTTACGTGCCAATGCCAAATCCTTATTTTTGGGGTTGAAAGGATGTAAAACCTGTTCAATTTTTGGATGCGTACTTAAATAGTTGATCACCTGATCAGCCGTTTCACTAATCCTTTCCAACCTGATTTCCAAAGTCCTTAGACCACGTAACAATAGCCAGGCATTTTGTGGGGCCAAAGCTGCTCCGATGTTGAGGTATTCCTTGTTGAAAATCTTTTCCAATACTTCTTTTTTGCCCGTTAAAACACCTGCAACTACATCGCTATGCCCTGCAAGGTATTTAGTGGCCGATTGTGCAACCAAATCAATACCATAAGCAATTGGTTGCTGGTAAAGTGGCGAACAATAACTGTTATCAATCATGGTCAATATGCCATTGGCCTTTGCAAGTGTAGCCACAGCTTCGAGGTCCTGAACATCGAAACTAAAGGTATTCGGCGATTCGAGGTAGATCAGTTTGGTCTTATTGGTGATAGCCTTTTCAAATTGTTTAAGGTCTGTACCATCAATAAAAGTAGTAGAGATGCCGAATTTCGGTAAAAATTCCTTAAAAAGTTTGATGGTCCAACTATAAGGGTTCTCTACACAGATCACTTCGTCGCCTTGTTTCAATAAGGCCAGTACAGGTACCGTAACTGCGGCAATACCACTGCTAAACACTAAGGCATCTTCTGTACCATCTAGGGCAGCGAGTTTTTTTCTTAAGATATCAATGGTTGGATTAAATCCCCTCGAATACAGGTTGCCCTTGTACTCATCGGCCAGTGCAGCCCTAAAATCTTGTACGGTATCGAACTTGAAATTACTGGTCTGCATAATAGGAGGGGCAACGGCATTAAAATATTGCTCCCTATCTTCTCCAAGTTCATTTAAGATGTAAGATAGATCCATTAGCTTTTGATATTTTCCTTTTTGCGGTTAAAGTATTTGGTTATAAAATAGATGACCACAAATCCTGCAAAGATGTACAAACCGTTGAGTGCCGCATTGGGGTCATCGCTATAGATGCTAAAAGCAACAAACAGATAGGCAGCAATAAAGATGATCGGCAGTACAGGATAGAACTTCATGGTATAGATGGTCTTCTTGTCCAGATGTGCTGTTGTCCGACGCAGGTAGAAGATCGCTGCGGCAGAAAATGCCATCCCGATGCTATCCAAAAAGATAGTGTAGTTCAATATCTTATCAAAAGTCTGGGCATAAAATATGGTAAAGATAGCAATGATGGTGAAAACCGTTAAGCTGACAATCATCACTTCATTCTTTTTTGTTTTCTTGGTAAAGATGCCAGGTAAGGCTTTTTCTTCGCCCATGGCATACATGGCCCGTGGATTACTCAATAAATTAACATTGACGTAGCCCAACACAGAGAAATAGATCAATATGGAAAGCAGCGAAAACCCTGCAGGACCAAAGATCTTACCCGCTAATATGGCGGCAATACTTTCGGCAGATTTCAGTTGTTCGAAGCCGATTACCTTTACATAAGCGTAATTAATGGCCATGTATAAAGTAATGATAATGCCCAGTCCAATAATAATGGAGCGTGGGATAACTTTTTTGGCTTCTTTCGCCTCGCCACCAAAATTGATGGTCTGTTGGTAACCACCAAAACTAAAAGAAACAGCAATGAGGCATAGCCCTAATGCTTTTCCATAATCGCTCCAGCTTGGTAAACCTCCCGATGTGGTTTTAAAAATAGGGGTAATGCTGGTGGTCTGCTCGCCAAAAAAAACAGCACAGATCAAAGTCATTACCATTACGATCTTGATAACGGTTAAGATGTTCTGGGTTCTGGAACTGGTTTTTAGACCTAAGAGGTTAACGGCATAAAATATAATGATGCTGATCACGGCGATCATGATCCTGTATTCGCCAGTTTGCATTTCTGTAGTTAAAATAACCTTGCTTAAATATTCTGCACCGATTAAGGAAACACCTGCTACTGATGCTGCGTTAGAAACCACAATGATACAGTTGATGGCAAAGGCAATGGAGGGGTGGTAACAGACTGAAAATATCTTGTAATAACCGCCTGTAACTGGATATCTCGAACCAATTTCTGCATAAGTTAAAGCACCACACAAAGCCACAAAACCCCCAACTGCCCAAGCTAAAAAGAACAACTCTGGTATCTGTGCCTTAGCCGCAACATTAACCGGAGTCCTGAAAATTCCCATTCCAATAACGAGGCTGACCACGATCATAGCGAGGTCGAAAAGAGAGAGCTGCTTTTTAGTTTGCATGTATCTAAATTTGAGCTTGGAAGATATGAATTTTAGTTTGGAGTTAAAAGTTTGCAGACCCAAGCAAAAATGTTTATTTGTGGAAACTTTGTGGTTGATTTGCACCTAGATTAGCTTAAATTTGTAATGCTGAATTGTTTTTTGGCCTCATTGCTCAGGATGACGGGCAATACAGCAAGGAAACAATCTATTTACAGTACTATTGCTGCTGCAGATGAAAATCTGTACCACACGCTTTCTAAATATCAATTAAAACATAAAAATATGGCAGAACCAATCTACAACGACGATAGTATACGCTCACTCGACTGGAAAGAACATATTCGTTTACGTCCAGGGATGTACATTGGTAAACTTGGTGATGGATCTGCCCAAGATGATGGAATTTATGTTTTGTTAAAAGAAATCGTAGATAACTCTATCGATGAGTTTGTAATGGGTTCGGGCAGAACAATTGATATTACTTTGTCAGATCATAAGGTCAACATCCGCGATTATGGCCGTGGTATTCCTTTAGGTAAAGTGATCGATTGTGTGTCTAAGATCAATACCGGTGGTAAATACGATAGCAATGCCTTTCAGAAATCAGTAGGTTTGAATGGGGTGGGTACCAAGGCTGTAAATGCTTTGTCTACCAATTTTGTGGTGCAATCATACCGCGATGGTAAAACAAAAAAAGTAGAATTTAGCAAAGGCGAAATCGTTGTTGACCATCCAATCATCGATACGACACAACGCAATGGTACCGCGATTACCTTTTACCCAGACGATACCATTTTTAGGAACTACCATTATATCCCAGATTTTGTGGAGAGCATGATCTGGAATTACGTATTTCTAAATACTGGATTGACCATCAATTTCAATAACCAGAAATATTTTTCGGAAAGAGGCTTGTACGACCTGCTTTCTAAATTTAATAAACCCGAAGAAATCCGTTATCCGATTATCCACCTAAAAGGGAACGATATTGAGGTTGCAATGACCCACGGACAACAATATGGTGAAGATTACCACTCTTTTGTAAACGGACAACATACCACGCAAGGCGGTACACACCAGGCGGCATTTAGGGAGGCAGTAGTAAAGACCATCCGCGAATTTTATAAAAAGGAGTTTGACGCGAGTGATGTAAGGGCATCTATCATCGCTGCTGTTTCTGTTAGGGTACAAGAACCCGTTTTCGAATCGCAGACCAAAACGAAACTAGGCTCACAGAACATGGGGCCAGAAGGTCCATCTGTGCGTACGTTCATCAATGATTTTGTGAAAAAAGAACTGGACGATTACCTGCATAAACATGCTGATGTGGCAGATGCGATCTTGAAAAGGATCATCCAGTCTGAGAGAGAGCGTAAAGATATAGCGGGCATTAAAAAGCTGGCCAACGACAGGGCAAAAAAAGCGTCCCTGCACAATAAAAAACTGAGAGATTGCAAGGTGCACTTTAACAGTACCCACGATAAAAGATACGAAACGACCTTGTTCATTACCGAGGGGGATTCGGCTTCTGGATCCATCACCAAATCAAGGGATGTAGATTGCCAGGCGGTTTTCAGTCTAAAAGGGAAACCGTTAAATTGCTACGAACTGACCAAAAAAGTAGTTTACGAAAACGAAGAGTTTAACCTGTTACAACATGCCTTGAACATTGAAGATGGTTTAGAAGGATTGCATTATAACAACATTGTAATCGCAACCGATGCCGATGTAGATGGCATGCACATCCGTTTGTTGATGATGACCTTCTTTTTGCAGTTCTTTCCAGATTTGGTAAAGGCCGGACATGTTTACATCTTGCAAACGCCATTGTTTAGGGTGCGTAATAAAAAAGAAACCATCTATTGTTACAGTGAAGACGAGCGTAGGGATGCCATAGAAAAATTGGGAGGTAAACCAGAAATAACCCGATTTAAAGGGCTTGGAGAAATCTCGCCAGATGAATTTGGCCTATTTATCGGGAAAGATATCAGGTTAGACCCTGTAATCTTAAAAGACCAGACCATTAAAAGCCTGCTTGAATATTATATGGGTAAAAATACACCTGATAGGCAACAACATATCATTAAAAACCTAAGAATAGAAAAAGACGAAATAAAAGAAGAAGAAAGGGATAGAAATGAGGCCAATACAGAAACTTTAGATGTAGCCTAATCTCTTTGATTAACTAATGGTTAAAAATCAAGTTTTTTGGATTTAACTTACAAGCAATTAATATTTTAGCTTATATTTGCATATCCCTATTGTTATTGAAATCTTGCCCTCGATGTTTTTTTGGGGTATTAATATTTTTAAATAACGAGCATTTATGCCACTTTCTTCTACAAAAAATCCTTCCACACGTTACGGTCTTATCGTTTTTTTAATATTGACCTTATTTTTGTGTGCTATTTTCTTCTATATCAGAAATAACAAGTCGCAGGAGCTCACCCGTGACATCAATCAACTTGCTGAGTTAAAGGAAGATTATAGTCAAATAGATACCTGTGTGGCTGTATTGTATAATGCAGACAACAATTGTAGATTGTATGCGGTAACGGGACAGCAAGCTTACATCAAACAATTTCTGAGTAACATCAACTTTGTTTCAAAAACTTTAGACAGCATCAACAAAAATGCAGAAGAAGTTGAAAGAACAGCACCAAAGAATATCAAGGGACTTGTTGAACAGAAAAAAATAAGGACAGAATTATACTTAAAGTTAAGACAATTAACTGATAGCCTTATTGATGTTTCTTCAAATATTGACACTACACATTTTGGTTTTAGATTGAATAATGGGAAAGAATTGACCTATAAACAATTTAAAACCATGGTAAGTGTAGATACTATCCATAAAGCTACCGAAGCAAAACCAGACAAGAACTTATTGGGAAGATTGGCCGATGCATTTTCTAAAAAGAAAAGTAAGGCCAAAAGTGCCGATACAACCGCTAAGATGGTTAGAACAGAAACCAAGTTGGACACTTCCTTACAAAGCAGAAATTTCAATAAGCTGCAGTTACAGAACATGAACAATTATTTCCGTAACCTGTATGCGGCAAATAATATGCTCAAAAAAAATGAGATTGTTATTTTACAGCTCAACAATAAGATTATCACTGAAATCCTGTCTCTTTTACAAGCCTATAAAAACAAAGAGAAAGAATTTATAGCACAGAACAAAGCAGAGCTTAAATATGAAATAGACGATTCTTTTAAAAGTGTAGATCGGATCTTTAGTTCTAGCATGGCCTTGTTGTTTATCCTGGTATCAGCAATATTGTACAACCTCTGGAGGATCTATAAAAATGAAAGCGAGCTGATCAATTACAGTCAGAAAGCCTCACAATATGCCATATCTAAAAGTAGGTTCTTGGCCAACATGAGCCACGAGATCAGAACGCCTTTAAATTCGGTGATTGGTTTTTCTGAACAGCTTAGCCAAGGTGAACTCAATGGGCAACAAATTGAACAGGTCAATGCCATTAGAAGTTCTTCTGTAATGTTATTGGATGTGGTAAACGATATCCTCGATTTTTCTAAATATGAAACAGGTAAAGTAAGCTTTGATAAGATTTCTTTTGTTCCTTATGATGCGATAACCGAAGTTTTCAATAGCATTGCCATTCAGGCTACCAACAAAGGAGTTAAACTTAAAAACGAGATTTTATTTAAAAAGAACCACTGTTTCTCTGGAGATTCGCTCCGTTTAAAACAGGTGATCATGAACTTATTGAGCAATGCCATCAAGTTTACGGAAGAAGGTTCGGTTACGCTTAAGGCAGACATCACATTGAACTCTAAAAAACAAGGGGTATTAAAAGTACAGGTTATTGATACCGGTATTGGAATAAGTGCAGAAGATCTTGAAATGATTTTTGATGAATTTGCGCAGGTCTATTATTCATCAACCAAAATCAAACAGAAAGGAACGGGGCTTGGTCTTGCCATTTGTAAAAAGATAGTAGAGTTTCAAGGTGGTCAGATTGGTGTGAGCAGTCAACTGGGTCAAGGATCTACCTTTAGTTTTGAAATACCTTATGAGCTTTGTTCTCAGGACAGCATTTTAGAAAGTAAAAATGTAAACAGCATCGATGCAGAATGGTTGGAAGGGAAACGTATCCTTTTGGCCGACGATAACAAGATGAATATTTTGTTGGCACAGACCGTACTTAAAAAATACAAACTCGTAACCGATGTTGCCTACGATGGTAAAGAGGCATTTGTACTCTTTGAGAAGAATGAATACGACCTGATCTTAACGGATATCCAAATGCCAGAAATGGGAGGGATTGAATTGACAAGGGTCATCAGGTCTTACCCTAATGCTGCGAAAGCCAATATTCCTATTTTGGGGGTTACCGCTAATGTGCTACAAGAAGACCGCAAAAAGTACATTGAATCTGGTATCAATAACTTGGTTTTAAAACCATTCTCGGAAAGAGAATTGATTGATAAAATTGCAGAATATATTACAAAGGGCTAAGCTTTAGGCAAATCGACCGTATCTTCAGGATGTTGAGGAGGTAATACACCAACGTTTTTTTCTACCACCACTGTTTTCAGGTGAACCGCATATTTGGTAGGAGCAATGCCCTTGTCGTACTTTTCGGCATATACCTGTGTAAACTCGGCACCAAAGTAGAGGATAATGGAAGTATAATAGATCCATACCAAAATAATGATAATTGATCCTGCAGACCCAAAGACCAGGCCTGGGTTCGATTTTTCTAAATACATTCCAATCAGATATTTACCAAGACCAAAAAGCAAAGCGGTAAAGGCGGCGCCAACCAAGGCAGATTTCCATTTCAAGATCACATCGGGCAATACCTTAAAGATCACTGCAAAAACACCCGTAACTACAGCAAAGGTCAATATGTTGTTTAAGATCAAAATGATGAAAGCAGTAGTATCGGTAATTTCGGGAATAAATTTAGAAAGTTTATTGCCTAGGCTCAACACCAAACTATTGACCACTAAAGAAACCAACAGCAAGAAACCAAGAGATACGATCAATGAAAAAGAGAGTAGGCGATTGGTGATCAGTTTCTTCCATCCTTTTTTAGGCACTGCTTTTACTTTCCAGATCAGATTGATACTGTCTTGTATCTCTGTAAATACGGCGGTTGCACCAATGATCAACACAACAATGCCTATGATTAAAGCAAAAGAGCTTTTGCCAGATAGACTGGCATTGGCCACGAAACTTTGGATCTGAACGGCTGCATCATGCCCTACCAAATTGTTGATTTGTGAAAAAAGTTTGTTCTCAATGGCGTCTTGGCTATAGATCAAACTTGCAGAAGAAATAATGATGATGATCAATGGCGACAAAGAGAAAATGGTATAATAGGCCAGTGCCGCACTTAACTTGGTTACACGGTCTTCTACAAAACCTTTGCCCGCAGCTAAAAATAAATGCCCTGTACTCACTAAAAAGTGTTTGATATTTTTTGCTAATCTGATCATGTATTAAAAAGGATATCCGATACCGATGTTTAAAATAAAGTTTTCTTTACGCCAAGTTTTGCTGCCAAAATCAACTTGGTTCAATACCCAACGTTGCCCACTTGGAAGATAAGGTTTTCTGATAGGGAAGGCCCCATCCAATCTGATTACAAAAATAGTAGCATCTATCCTTAAGCCTGCACCGGTACCTACAGCAAGTTCGCTAAATGCCCTGTTCAATTTAAATCCTGAACCCGGTCTGCCCATATTTGATGTTCCAGGAACGCCTTTATCTTCTTTTCTTAACCATATGTTACCCGCATCTACAAAAACAGCTCCTTGTAAAACACTTACAATTTTAAATCGTAATTCGGTATTCAGCATCATTTTTATATCGCCACCTTGATCAGAAAAAGTTTGGTTATCTGGAACTTTATATGTTCCCGGGCCTAATATTCTTGCTCTAAATGCCCTGATGTCATTACTTCCGCCAGCAAAAAACTGACGTACAAAAGGTAAAGTCGTGCTATTGCCATAAGCATAGCCATAGCCTAGATTAAGCCTACTTGCTAAAATTAGATTCTTATTTATTTTATAGTAATCTCGTAAATCGGTTTCTATTCTTACAAATTGAGTGAGCGATTGGTCAAATAACGTTCTTCTACCTAAATCATCTTTTGGAACAAATAATCCCCATAAATTTCCCCCAGTTTCAATTCGTCCATTAAAGAAAATATTATTTCTTCTGGATGTTTCCATTTGGTTTGTAAATGTGAAATTGTAATTACTTCCAATAATAAATTGGTTTTCTAAAGATGTTCTTAATATTGGATTCTCAGCAAACAAGCGCTGCTTAGTCAATGAATCGGGAAAACTAGCCCTTACATAATTTACTGATATTGGATTAAAAGTATGTTCTTTTCGAATATTCTCTTTCCAATTGTAGCCAAGCTCAGTTTTAAAAGCATTTAATGAATATTGCGATCCTCTACTTAATAATTGATAAGAAAGCGAGGCAACCGTTTTTGGGATAAATGCGGTAGTTGACTTTGGTTTATAAAAAGGTACAATAAACTGAGGAAAAGTTAGCTTTGCTTCGGTTGTAAACGAGTAAGAATTTAATCCTTTTGAAATGCCACTTACTTGCGTTTCAAAACCACCACTTACACTCACATCTAATTGTTCTGCACCCCTAAATAAGTTTCTTGTCGTTTGTGTTAATTTTATTTCAGAACCTACAAAATTATTTGATTTACTTGTTCCTGTTACACTAAAACTCAATGAGTTTTTCTTTAAGGGCGTAAGGAAAATATTTAAATTTAACTGGTTGTTCTTAAAACTGTCAATTGGTAAAAATTCTGCCCTTACATCTCTGAACGCCCCAATGTTAACCATTCTGTTTAGAGATTGGTTATGATCTTTTCTATTATAGTTCTCTCCTTTTTTGAAGAATACTAAACGATCAAATAATTTCGGTTTAAATGTATTCCGATTATCGTAGATGTTAAAATCATTGTATTGCAAAGGCGTTAAACTTCTAAGTACACTGTCTCTTCGTAAATTATAATTTGGGTAAATATTTATATTCTTAATGGTATAAGATTTTAAGCCGGCATCTGGCGCACTTCTTTTAACACTTACATAAAGATCAACCAAGTTTTTTCCAATCGTACTATCTGCTTGTACAATCAAATAGTCTGGACTGAAATAAAAATAGCCACTTTCTTTTAAATCATTATCGATCCGAATTCGTTCATTTTTATAGGTGTCCAAATCATAAAAATTACCAACCTTTAGCAGGGTTTTATCTTTGTTGGCATTGATGATTTTAGTTAGCATTCCGGTATCTGGTGGAAAAGTAACACTATTAATTTTGTATCGAATACCAGTATTAGCTGTATATACTGCCTTACCTTTTTTTCCTTTTAAAACAGTATCTCCAGAAACATCTGCCTGCAAATAGCCTTGGCTAATTAAATAACTTTTAAGCACATCGTTATTGTATTTGATTTTTACATCATTAACTAAAACAGGGGCTTCGCCAATTTTATTTTTTAGCCAATTTCCTAAACCTTTTGGTTTTACAGTATCTGCAGCCAAATTGTATAGTAACAACTTCCATTTTATGCCAAGCAAAGATTTGTTTGGTCTTGGTCTGGTTTTGCTTTCTAATGTATTGGCAACCTGTTTCTGATTGTCAATTCTTGCAGAAGAATCTGGATTGATAATAATTTCTGCACCAGTGTATAGATATTGTCCAGGTTTAAGTCGCTTGGTTGTACTGCAACTAGTAAAAACCAAACAAGCGAATAAAAATAGCGTAGGTTTAATTAACTGTTTCATCTTTTTGTTTCTGCTCTAATTGGTTTTTTATTCTTTTTGAACGTTTTTGGAAAACCTCTCTAAATTTATTGTAATCTACAACTAGGGTAAATCCGAGCCCAGTTTCAATAATTTGTCCTTCAACAATACCTTCATTTTGGTTGCGACGATAAAATCTTAATCTATATCTGCCATCAGCGGATAATAGGTAATCTATATTTACATTACCAGCTATATTGGAAGAACTTTGTCCTGGTGTTTTCGGACCCTCGAGACCAAATGAACTACCAACAGTAACCGTTAAGCGGTCATTCAATAACTTTTTAGAAAGGCCGATTTCTAGATCTGTTTTTTGTTCTAATGAACCGGTAGAATAATCTTCAGAAGAATTTACACCAAAATTAAGGTCGATACCTTGAATTAAATCTGATGCCAGATTATTTAACTGTTCTGTTAGTAATTTGCTTACACTAGATCGGGCCCATGTAGAAGCACCACCGCCACCACCAGCTAAACTCTGAAATGGATTATTTGCAATAAATCTATTCAGCGCCAACAAGGCAAAAACTTGTTTGTTCAACTCATTCTCGTCTCTATTTACATTTTGTAGTTTGGTATAAACAATTCCTTGTAATGCACCACGTTCGTTTTCAGGTAAATCAATTTTGAAAGAGATAGTAGGTTTAAGCAATTCTTCCTTCATGTATAAATATACCTGAAAAGGTAGTTTTGTTTTAGCAAGAATGTTTTCGGGCTCATTTATTAAATCAATAGGAGCAGCATTAACTTCATATAGAGCAGTTAAATTTACCGTTGCAGCAGTAGGCTCTCCAGTCCAAATAATTGTACTTCCTTTTACAATTTTAAATGGCCTTTTGCCTAAGGGTGCAACAGTTAAACTATATGAACCATCAATTACTTCGTAACGACCTGTTAAACTTATTTTACCGCTTGGGTCTATTGTAGCATTTAAATTCGCATTACCTTTAATATTCAAGTTATCTCCATTTTGAGGGTCAACTACTACGTTTAATTCTGCCTCAGGATCAATAGTAATTGCTGCTACTAGGTTCATACCTTTTAATGTAGACTTACTTATGCTGTCTGGTTTTAGCGCTTTCTCTCCATTAAACGGAGGGGCATCTTTATCTATAAATTCAACAATACCTTCTTGTTCTATTACGGAAGGATCATTTATTGGCAAAGCATAGAAAAATTTAGTCCCTTTGTCAACTTTGATGTTCATGTTCACATCAGGTTGGTTAATATCACCACGAACTTTGATGTTACTGGTAAGATATACGGTACCATAAATCATATCGTTATCTTTTGCTGTTGAATTTATGGCTCTAAAATTATTTGTTTTAATATCTAAACCGAATCTTATATTCTTAAAATCCGAAGTATAAATATTTCCATCAATAATTGCTTTTTTGCCCAATGAATCAATTAAAGTAAAGTCATCAAAACGGATTCCTTCATTATTAAATGTTATTTCTTGAGTGGGCATCGTAAAATAAGAATTGATATAAGCGACATTAAAACCAGCATCATTAAATTTTAATGCACCTAGAATTTTAGGCGTAGTTGGTTCTCCTTTTACGGTAAACTGTCCGCTTAGGGTGCCTCTGCCTTGTCTAATTTGCCTCATACTCACACTTTCTATTTCCCTCAAATCAATTTTATCAATATTTACCGTTAAATCTAAGGTGCTTTTAGGAGCTGTATAATAAAAACCACTTGCTCGCAATTCGTGAACTCCTTTTAACTTGGCATCAACCTGGAATGCATTTTCGGTATTGTTGTTAACCAATAGACTTAAATCGCCCAGTTCATCTTTCTGATAACGAAGTTTGCTAATGTTTAAATTAGCTTCGAACTTAGGGTTTGAGGCCAGGTCTTTTACATCAACCATTCCGTTAATTACTCCACCAGCCAATGTGGTATCAGTTTCTGCAAACTTGGTTAGGGTTTCGATCTGGAAATTCTTAAACTCAGCACGTAAAGGCGAATTTGGGGTATTGTTAATGCTATTGATACTTAACAATTGCTGTCCCTGACTTAAATTGAATTGATTGGCCAAGATGCCAGATTGGCCAAACTGGATAAAGTTTTCTGGCGAAATGGTCCATTTTTCATAATCCAATAATAACTTGTTGGGATCTAGGCTGAACCTGAAATCTTTATTGATAGATTTAAATATACCGGCCAAAACATATTTGTTTTTCCTTTGCCTATCACGAAGGAAGATGTTCAGGTCTAATTGGTTGTTGGCAGCAACGCCCGAAATTTCTGTATTGAATAAAACAATGGATGGACTTTGGATGCTTTTGACCAATAAACTATAGTTCAGTTTTTGTGCTTTATTGTTGATCACCAAACGTGTACTGTCCACATTGTAATCGCCATACACAATCTTAGGGAAAGATGCGTTCAACAGTAAACTGTCCTTTTGGGTATCAATCAGCCCATTGATTGTCGATGGGACAAAAGTGGTTAACTGCGGTACAAAATCGGTTAGGAATTTAGGATTATGGACTTTGATTGCAAACCTAAAGCGTTGGTCTGGAATAGAAGTAACCTCGCCAAACTGATAATATTTATTGATCTGGTTGATTACTGCATTACCGATTTTACTCAATTGGTATTTGCCATCAATTTTTGCAGTTAACAATTCCGATTTTAAAGAAAGTTTGTTCTCCGTAGCTGTAGAAACAGCATTGATCTGGATGGTATCTACATTAAATCTTTTGCCTTCTTTTACCAACTGAAGGCCTGTTGCAAAAATATCTCCATTTAAATAATCTACATCGGCAGTTTGCATGGATGCCTTTATATTGCCCGCAACTTTAAATTCGGTCGTACTAAAATTAAGCTTTTGGAGGTCAACCTGTTTAAGGTTGACGATGCCTTTAACCGCTGGATATTTTCCTGCCAAGTTTACCTCAGCATTTAGATTAAAATTAAGGTTGCTATCGGGCATATTGCTTTTGATCTTCACCAACTGATTGGCATAAGTTCCATTTAAGCTCAGGTTGCGGTAATTGTATTTGTTGTAGGTAGCACTGATCACTTGTGCATTGAACTTTGCATTGATTTTTTTAGGATCTAGACCTGTTCCCACCACATCTGCTTTAACAGTAACACGCCCCAAAGTTGCTTGTTGCTTTAATAATCTGCCCACGTTAAAATTGTTCAAGCTGATGTTCGCTTTGTAGCTTTCTTTCCCTTTTGGCCCTTTCATGCCCGCAATAACCTGTGCAGAACCCATATCGGTTTGGATGTTCAGATTGGTGTTGAAATCACTCATCGAACCTTTAAAGTTACCTCTGGCATTGATCATATTGGGCAACTCGATACTTGGAGGCAAGGATTTTTTAGGGATGGCCACCAATAGATCGCCTTTGGTCAGGTAGAGCTTTTTGATGTTGAGGTCTAGGTAAGTTTTATTGATATCGGGCAAACCTTTGGCTTTACCGCTGATGTCTATTTGTGTATTTTTTAACCCACTGATCTGTAGTTGAGGGATATTCAGATTGTTTAAATAACCATTGACGTTGGCATTGATCTTGATCTGCTCTTTACGGTAATCTGCAGGGATGGCATCGCTAAAAAAGACAGCATCCTTTAAACCGATTGTCGTGTTTTTTAAACTTAGGCTTAAACGTACTTTTTCTGGATGTTTAGTAAGATCGTCGATAGATGTAAAACTCAAGTCCGTAGTATTGTTGATACTGGTATGGGGTGTTCTTAAAATAAGATTTGACAATTTGATCTGTTTGTCGCTATAAACTGCATCGCCCTTTAATTCATTTAAGATAAAGCCACTTTTGTCTTTTAGGGAGCCATTTTTTACATTGGCTTTAATGCCTGATGCATCATAACTTATACCACTGGCTCCTAAATTTAGGCCCATGATATTCAAGTGGTTAAGGTCGAGTCCTTTGGCAGGTTTTGCACCTAGGTTATCAAATTGTACCGTATTGTCGCTAAAGTCTACATTTTTGATCAATAGGGCCAAAGGCGATTTTTCTACAACAACCGTATCCTTTACTTTTTTAAGATTATTACTGGGCGCAGGCTTAAAGGCAAACAGAATTTTAGATTTGTTTAATCTGGCTTCCTCTGCCTGATATTTACTGTTTGTTAGGTCTATTTTTAAATTAACCAATCCCAAATCGTTAAGATCTGCAATGGCTTTTGTAGTCGATAGCTGATCATCATAATTGATTTTTACATTGCTGAATGCAAAATCCTGTACTTCTATTAGAGGTAATTTACCTTGTTGTTTTTGGGCACTATCTACGCTGTTGGTTAAATGTTGTACCAACTGTACCAGAGGTTTTTGCTGGAGGTAGCTGAGTGAAGTATTTTTTAGACTCAATGTTTTGATCACATAGTGCTGCTTGGCCAGATCGAAATCTTTTATTTTAGTTCTAAATTCACCCAGATAAAGTTTTACATCATTGCCTGCAACATCATCCCGATAGGTAATTCCAATATCTTCAAATAACACTTTGTCTATCCTAAATTTAAGTGTAGAGGTGCTGTCTTGGTTTACATCCTCAGGTTTTTTTTCCTCAGACATAAAAGCATCAACCAAAAAAGAAAAATTGAAAGTGGTATCTGGCGAAATTCGTTTGACATTTGCACGTATGTTTTTTAGCTCAATATTATTCACCTCAACCGTATTCTTCAGCAGTTTGAAAAGGCTAATGTCAACCTGTAGTTTTTCGGCATACAATAAGGTGTCGCCCTTACGGTCTTCGATGTAGAATTTATTCAGCACCACATCTTTCGGCAAGGCTATTTTAATGCTTTCTAGTCTTACCTCGGTTTTGGTCTTGTTTTTAAGGTAGGTGATGGCCCTGTCTTTAACGAAATTTTGTACAGCCGGAATATTTAAGGAAAGTGCAATCAATACTACTAGCAAAATTACACTAGCAATGATCCAGAGGATAATTTTTAGGCCTTTACGTAAATACTTCTTCAAAAGGAGATGGATTAAGATGGTAAACTGATGTACTCGCTAAAATCATGCCACCGAGATGACACTCAATAAACAAATTAGGCATAAAAAAGTTCATTAAAAACTGAAGTAAAATGTACTGCGTTTATATTACCACAAATAATATGTAAGTTTAATTTATGAACACACTTAATTTTAACATCAGTTATGAGACTTATACTGGTATAGATGAACTTTCGGAAACAGACCAAATGTTATGCAATAAAGCGAAAGATGCATTGGCATCATCGCACTCTCCATATTCTAAATTTAAAGTAGGAACAGCTATCTTATTGGCTGATAACCAAATAGTGTTAGGCAGTAACCAAGAAAATGTAGCCTATCCATCAGGGCTATGTGCAGAAAGAGTGGCCTTGTTTACCATTGGTGCCAACTATCCAGGTGCGGTCATCAAGTCGATGGCAATTACGGCACAGACCGAAAATTTCAAGATCGAAAACCCAGTAACCTCTTGCGGAGCCTGTTTACAGGTAATGGCCGAGTACGAAAAAAAACAAAATGAACCAATCGATGTCTTATTTTACTGTATTGATGGTGCCATTATTAAAGTGAAAGGCGTGAAGAGCTTATTGCCTTTTGTATTTGTAGAAGACAGATTGGGTGGTTAAAAAAGTATGACCACATAGAAACGTTCATTGTTTGAGCAGATTTAACTATGTTTTCTATGTGCCTATGTGGTCAAATTGTTTAACTTAATGTATTAACGTTTAAAGAGAGTATTATTTTTTTAAAGCTTCTCTAACTTTTGGTGCGATCTGGGTGCCGAATATCTCAATAGATTTCATCATCTCGGTATGAGATGGGCCACCAACATCCATGTGTGCTGAAAAACGGGTCAAGCCAAACATTTCTTCCATGGCCAAAATCTTATCAATGGCTTCATTGGCATCGCTGATGATCAGTGCGCCATCTTTACTTCGTCCAAAGTCAAATTGGTGTTGTTGGTAAGGTGGCCAGCCACGAGAACGACCAACTCTGTCCATCTGTGCCGAATAAAGCGGGTAGTAATAATCAGCAATCTGCTTACTGTTTTCCCCAAAAAAGGAATGCATATGTACCCCAACTTCAAATTTAGAATGGTCGTGACCATATCCATCGTAAACTTTTTGATAATAATCGAATAAAGGTTTAAACTGTGCTGGCGAACCACCAATAATGGCAAACATTACAGGTAGGCCGAACTTGCCTGCCCTTAAAACAGATTCAGGCGTGCCGCCAACGGCAACCCATATCTTTAAGTTGTTGTCTACTGCGCGGGGTAGGATTTCTTGATTCACCAATTCTGGCCTGAATTTACCTTTCCAACTTATTTTTTGCTCTTTATTGATTTTTAAAAGGAGCTCTAATTTCTCTTCATAGAGTTCATCATAGTCTTGCAGGTTAAAACCATACAATGGAAACGATTCGATAAAACTGCCACGACCAGCCATCAGTTCGGCCCTACCATTGGCAATCAGATCTAGTGTTGCAAAACTTTGGTATAATTTTACAGGGTCGGCAGAACTTAATACCGAAACCGCACTACTTAATTTGATGTTTTTGGTGATGCTTGCTGCTGCGGCCAAAACAATTTCGGGGCTTGATACCGCATAATCAGGACGGTGATGTTCGCCTATGCCAAAGAAATCCAAACCAACTTCATCCATCAGTTTAACTTCCGCTAAAATTTCCTGTAATCTTTGTTGAGCTGGCTGTATTTCGCCTTTTGCATTGATCTGCAGATCTCCAAACATGCCGATACCTAATTCCATAATGTTATATTTTTTAACAAAGTTAGGAGATAGGGTTAGCAAAAGATCTGATGTATGGTAAGAAATGAAGACGGTAGTCGATAAAATTTGAATCATCTTAGACAGCCGAGTTGCAGCTAAGGCTTGGGTTCCCTTAGATTGTTGAGGTGGTAGGCTATATGATGTTTGAACCACCTTAGATACCTGAGTTGCAGCTAAGGATTGGTATCGAAGAGAGTTTAGGTTATAGCAAACTGCTCAAGTACCAACCACTTTCCATCATTCTCCTGTTCAATAAGACTGATCTGGTTAAAATAGATTTCGGTAGGGAACTGGTATTGTTTGACCTGGTCAAATATTTCATCGGTACAGGTAGCATTTCTAGGATGGATCAACGTAACATGAGGCAAAGGCATTCTTGGGAATTCGATAACATCTTTCAAAACCATTTTCCTTAACTCATCAAAAGCTTTGTTGTCGGCTTTGGCAGGTAGGAGCAGTCCTTTTCCATGCTCAAATCTTTCAATTGGCCCAAAATCGATCCTGATTGGTTCGATAAGGGTTATTGTTTGCAGGTTACGGAGTACCTTAGCAAAAGGTTGGATCTCATCTTCCCTGCACAAGGTAACATGGGCAGCAATGAGCTGATGCTGTATAGGATTAAAAACGGCCCTTACTTTTTCGATCATCTCATTTTGGTCACGAAGAAATAAAGTCAACTGCCTTCTGGTGGTGCTCATTTAAAGAGGTATTGGATACTTCAAATATACGAAATGAACGGTATCCATTAATAGCTGCACAGGTTGGTGTAAGCTAAACCCGATGGTAATGAACAGGAGCGTAGCGCGTAAAATGGACAGCGGGACTAACGATGTTCAATGTCATTGCAGTAGCTTTTCTAACCCGCTTCCTTATCTTCACTGTTGTGGGTTTCACTAGGCCATCAAATCAACAGCTGTTTAAAACTTCTCTTAAAAATTCTGATCACAAGCGTTATATTTACGCATCCCAAATACTTTTATAGCGAATGAGTGAAGAATTAGACAACAATTTAAACGAAGATGCCTTGCCGGATACTCCGGAGAATAAACATTCGGTTATCCCAATTAACGGACTTTATGAAAATTGGTTCCTCGATTATGCTTCTTATGTAATTCTAGACAGAGCGGTACCGCATATACACGATGGCTTAAAACCTGTGCAACGTCGTATCATGCACTCTTTAAAGGAAATGGATGATGGACGTTTCAACAAAGCTGCCAACGTAATTGGGAATACGATGAAATATCACCCCCATGGTGATGCTTCTATTGGCGATGCAATGGTACAGATCGGACAAAAGGACCTGTTAATTGATTGTCAGGGAAACTGGGGCGATCCTATCACTGGTGACAGTGCGGCAGCCCCTCGTTACATTGAGGCCCGTTTATCGAAATTTGCCAACGATGTTGTGTTTAATGCCGATACCACCATTTGGCAATTGAGCTATGATGGTAGAAACAGTGAGCCGGTTACCTTACCTGTTAAATTCCCTTTATTGTTGGCACAGGGTGCCGAAGGGATTGCAGTGGGTTTGGCCACCAAGGTAATGCCCCATAATTTTGTTGAGCTATTGGATGCCTCTATAGAAGTATTGAGAGGAAACAAGCCCAATATCCTACCCGATTTCTTTACAGGTGGTATGGCCGATTTTTCTAATTACAACGAAGGGATGCGTGGTGGAAAAATCAGGGTAAGGGCAAAAATTACAGAAAAAGATAAAAAGACTTTGGTAATTACCGAAGTTCCATATAGTACCACCACAGGTTCGGTGATCGACAGTATCTTGGCTGCCAATGATAAAGGTAAGATCAAGATCAAAAAGATCGAAGACAATACCGCAGCCAGCGTAGAGATTGTGGTGCAGTTGGCGCCTGGTATTTCGCCAGATGTAACCATTGATGCCCTGTATGCTTTTACGGCCTGCGAGGTTTCTATTTCCCCAAATACCTGTATCATTAAAGACGACAAGCCACAGTTCTTGTCTGTAAATGATATTTTGGCGCAGAATACAGCGCATACCAAATTTTTGTTAAAACGTGAATTGGAAATCCGTTTGCACGAATTACAAGAGAAGATTTTCTTTAGTTCGCTCTTGAAGATCTTTATCCAAGAGGGGATGTACAAAAATGCGGAATACGAAAATGCAAGCGATTTTGAGGCGGTAGTAACGGTATTGAACATCTTGTTTGATCCATTTAAACCAAGCTTATACAGAGAAATCTTACCAGAAGACTTTAAAAAGCTGATCGATAAGCCGATGAGTAGCATTACCCGCTTTGATGTGAAAAAGGCAGATGAGCAGATGAAGGCTTTGGAAGACGATATCAAAGTGGTAAAAGGTCATTTGCGCCACCTCACCGATTATGCCATCGCCTGGTTTCAAAAACTAAAGGATAAATACAGCAAAGGTCGCGAGCGTAAAACAGAAATCCGGTTGTTTGATAAGGTAGAGGCCAGTAAAGTTGCCTTGGCCAATGTGAAACTGTACATGAATCGCGAAGATGGTTTTATTGGTACAGGTTTACGCAAGGACGAATTTGTGGCCGATTGCTCTGATATAGACGAAATCATTGTTTTTAGGGAAGATGGCAAGTGTATCGTAACCAAAGTGGCCGACAAAACTTTTGTAGGTAAAGGGATTATCCATGCGCAGGTCTTTAAAAAAGGAGACGAACGTACAGTATACAACCTGATTTACCGCGATGGGGCAAGTGGAACGAACTATATCAAACGTTTCTCTGTTTTAGGAGTAACACGCGATAAGGAATACGACCTGACCAAAGGCACCAAAGGCTCTAAGATTTTGTATTTTACGGCTAACCCTAATGGAGAGGCCGAGATCATCACCGTACAGCTGAAACCACATTCTAAATTAAAGAAACTACAATTTGATATAGATTTTGCAGAAACGGCCATCAAAGGCCGTGCCTCTCAAGGAAATATCGTTTCAAAATATCCGATTAAAAAAGTGTTGCTGAAGAGCAAAGGTGTTTCTACCTTATCAGGATTGAAGATCTGGTATGATGAACTACTGAAACGTTTAAATGTTGACGGTAGAGGGAAATACCTGGGCGAATTTGACGGTGACGATAAAATAGTACAAGTGAATGCCGCAGGTTGGTACGAGCTGACTTCTTTCGACCTAAGCAACCATTTTGATGGTGGAATTGTGTTGATGCAGAAATTTGATCCTGAGCAAGTATATGGCTTGGTGCATTACGATACCAAAGCGAAAAATTATTTTGTAAAGCGTTTTACTTTCGAACTGCAACCCGCAGGTAAAGAGGTAACCATCATCAGTGAGGAACCTGGTTCTAAAATGATCTTCATTACGGGTAAACCTGATGCACAAGTACAGATTGATGTAGAAAAAGGAAAATCTAAAACACCAGAAACCTTAGTGGTAGATCTTGCAGGCTTGATTGATGTAAAAGGCTTAAAAGCAAATGGCAACCGACTTTCGCAACACGAAGTGAAACACGTAGCCTTGGTTAATCCAGAGTCTGAAATTGGAACCGTATTGATCGAAAAAACTACAGCTGCTCCAGAAGAGGAAGATGGGAATGAAGAAAAAGAAGGCGCTGTAGAGATGGTAGAAGAAATGACCATTATAGAAGTAGTACCTGAGGTGATAGAAGATGTTGAACTGCCAGAAATAAAACCAGAAGAGCCTGCTGAATCCGTTGTAGAAGCGCCTAAAAAGAAGCCTGTGTTTAAGGTAGAACCAGTAGTTAAAACTGAGCCTAAAGAAAGTGCAAAGGGAACACCTAAAGAGGAGAAAGCACCTGAACCTAAGGTTGAGCAGGCAAAAGCAGAACCTAAAGCTGAAGAACCGAAACCAGTTAAAAAGATCGATTTGGAAATCACCAATCCTGATGACATCAAAATTGATGACAAAGGGCAATTAGGGTTTTTCTAAAAGAAAAATTCTATAACTACAAAAGTCACCAATTGGTGGCTTTTGTGCTTTTTATTTGATGGAATGCTTTTCTTCATCCATTTACTAACTTAATTCCAAATTAAAAATTATATTTGCGACACTCAAGGGGTGCTGATTAAATGCTGTTTTCTATTACAGGTTTCAATGAGCTGAGATTATACCCGTTTTAAGGTGAAAGGTGATGCAATGAGCAAACCCTCAACCTTAAATGTACCTGATCTGGATAATGCCAGCGTAGGGAAGAGGTTGAGTTTTACAATGCTGTTTCGCCCCTGCGCAGCCTTTAATTTTTTTAAAGTCTAACACACAAATTGCATTGTAAATGATGAATCTTCAAGAGTGGCTTTCGCTTTTTCAACAACAGTTTATACATACTTCGATCATCGAGTGGATTGCTGTAGGTTTTGGCGTATCAGAAGTACTGCTGGCCAAACGCAACAACATCTGGCTTTATCCAACCGGTATCATTTCTATTTTGTTATCTATGTTTTTGCTGCTTCAGGTAAAGCTATATGCAGAGACTTTGCTAAGCATGTACTATCTGGTAATGAGTGTATATGGCTGGGTGTTATGGAAAAAACGCAAAGAAGCAGGACAGCTAAAAGTTTCGTGGTGCAGCAATAGAGAATTGATTATAGCGGTATTGATCTCTACAATTGGTTTCTTGATTTTATATCTTGTATTAAAGCATTTTACAGACTCCGATGTTCCGGTGTGGGATGCTTTTGTATCCTCAACCGCGTGGGCGGGGATGTGGCTTTTGGCCAAACGTAAGATTGAGAACTGGATATTTTTAAACATCTCGAATATTTTCGCTATCCCATTGTTGATCCATAAAAAACTGGCCATGTTTGCCGTGTTGACCACCATCCTCTTTATCGTAGCTATTTTTGGCTTTTTAGAATGGAAAAAAATCTATAACCAGAAAAAAATAGCCCTAGCTGCATAACCATGGAAGAGATTTTAAGTAAAGCGGATCAAGCAAAGATCAGACAATATGCTGGTTTGGCAGAGGAACTGGGTGAACTGCATCCTGAGGTGTTGGAGTTGGCCTATCAACAACAATGGTTTAAACTTTTTGTGCCGAAACAATATGGTGGCCCAGGAAAACAGCTGCCCGAGATCTTAAGGTTGGAAGAAGCTTTAGCAGAAGCCGATGGAAGTTTGGCCTGGACAGTTACACTTTGCAGTGGAGCTGCTTGGTTTGCAGGTTTTTTAGATGTTGATCTGGCCAAAGAATTATTTGCCGACCGGAAAGTCTGTTTTGCGGGTAGTGGCGCAATAGGAGGAACTGCCACAGCAACACCTCATGGTTACCTCATTAATGGAACTTGGAAATATGCCAGTGGTGCCTTACATGCTACCGTTTTCACGGCAAATTGTACATTGAAAAATTCTGATGGTACGGATGTATTAACAGCCGAAGGCAAACCTGCAGTGAAGTCATTTATCTTTAAAAAGAGCGAGGTAGGTATTTTGGCAGGCTGGTCTTATTTTGGTTTGGTAGCCACAGGTAGCCATGCTTTTGAGATAGAGAACCTGATTGCACCAGCCAATAGAAGCTTCGAGATCAACAAGGCCATCCAAGTGGCAGACCAAGGATTTGATTATCCTTTTTTGCAATTGGCCGAAACAACCTTGGCTGTGAATAGTCTAGGTATGGCCAAACATTTTATGGAACTTGTTGAAGAAACATTTTACGCCCGGTCTGGGTTGAAGAGGTATAATGAAACGCAGGTCGCTTATTTTGATGCAGAATTGCAACGTTGTAAGAAAGAACTAAATGACTTACGTGAACAATTTTATAGCGCTTTTGATTTATCATGGCACCAATTGCTAAATGATCAAACAATTGATGAAGTGTTGTTGTCGAGAGTAAGTTTGTTGAGTAGACAATTGGCGCATTGTGCACGAAGAACCTCAGATACCTTATTTCCTTATTGTGGTTTGGAAGCTGCCAAGAAAGAAACCACGATCAATAGGATATGGAGAGATATCCATACGGCAAGTCAGCATGCCTTGCTTACATTTGAGCAATAGACTGACTTTAACAAGCATAAAAAAGGCTGACAATGTGTAATTGCCAGCCTTTTTTGTATCAACGCCAATTGTTATTGATATTGGATATAAATCGGAGCTGGTTTTAGTTTCATCAGTTCTTCAGGAGTCATCAAACGATTTGGCGCTTTCTTCAAGTCGTTTTTATAGAACAATTTAAAGCCTGTAAACTGTACAGGTTCACTAAAGATAAAGTGGCGGTAGGTACCGATTTTTAAATCAGGCTCGCCCCAACCATCCATGTGCATTACAATTTGAACCTCAGGTCTCAACTTGATGTTCTGATAATTGGTTACCATTTTTTTGGTAAATCTATGTACAACAAAAACTTTAGGAGGAAGGTTATATTTTTTAACCAGATCAGCTAAATAGCCAGATACATAATTGATATCTGCTGCATCGTAAGTCCCAATCTTTTTGCCTGGCAATGAACCATCTTTCATAGAAAACTCAGGGTCGATACCTAAATGCACGTTTGGCATTTGTAAGTATTTTTCAATATGTGGCAACTCAGCCTTAATAGAACTTAAAGCAACTTGTAGATCTAAAAATACGATGGTATTTGGATGCATTTTAGCAATGGCCAATACAGAATCAATTTGGCTATTGGCCATTCTATTGATGTATTTGCCATCCTTACCTGGAGTACCGCTAGCTACAGCTGCAATATAGTGTAGGCCAACCTGTACAGGTGTAGCCGGATCAACTTTCTCCCAATGTTTAACTTCGGCATTTAGGCGTTGCCACATTTCTTTAGGTGCATATTCGCCTAGGGCACCCATCTTTTTAGAGTGTAAGTTACCATAATAAACAACAATACGTTTAAAAGGCAAAATGGCACCATCAATTGGATAAGGTTGTTTTTTCACAGGCCATCTTCCGGTAGTATCGCCATTGGCCAATTTTTTTACCAATTCGTTATATTTTGCGGTATCAACTGGCGCACGTAGATTTTCTTCTTCAACTTTTGTCGAATCAGTTGTACCTGCGGTTTTAGCACTCGCTTTTTTGCCATCAGAAGTGCAGTAGGCAAAAGTGCTAATGGTAACAACACCCATCAGTAAAGCCCCTGCAATTTTAGTAAATCTCATAAATGGATTGTATTAGTTTTAATAATTTAGTTTCAGATTAGTCCAAAAGTACATCATTTCCCAACAGACTTGCTTTATATTTATCAACAGATTAACATTCTGTTCTAAAAATCCATCACATTGAACAAAATGTAGACTTACCCTAATCTTCTGCAATTATACTACTCTTTATCAAGAATAAAAATCCTCTTTTTTAAGTGTTTAGCTAATATATTTGATTATTATTTGTATTTAGTCTAAATAAGCTTTAATATTGCGTCATTATTTGAAATCATTCTAAATAATGTACATGAAAATATATTTACTTTCCATTATCTTTCTTTTATCGCTTACTTCTTTAGCTGCCCAAGAGCAAAATGAAACGGTTTATATCAAAGGCAAAGTTATTACTGCCGATGATCAGCCAGCAACTGGCTTATTGGTATTGATCAAAGGTGTAAAGCGTATCGCTTATACCCAAAATGATGGTTCTTTTAAGATTGCAGCACCTATTGGCAAAAATGAATTGACCATTAAGTCGAGCCTGAATACTTTTGAACAAACGGTACAGGTCAATGCCAATTCGGATGTAGAACTATCTACCATCAAGCTTAAGGAAAAAGCAACCGAGTTGAACGAAGTTGTAGTAACTGCCCAATTTGGTCCGCAATCTTTAAGGAATTCTGTTTATAACATCCGGACAATCAATGCTGAGAAAATCAGGTTGAGAGGGGCAACCAATGTACAACAGCTATTGAATACAGAATTTGGCTTTCGCTTTAGCAATGACCTTACATTAGGTACAACAGATGTGGAACTAATGGGGATGAGTGGTAGGAACATCAAGATCTTGTTAGATGGGGTATCTATGGTAGACCGCTCTGATAGTAGGGAAAGCTTAAACCAGATTGATGTGAATACCATTGAACGGATTGAGATTGTAGAGGGGCCAGTATCTGTAGTTTATGGTACCGATGCGCTTGCAGGCGTAATCAATATCATCACCAAAAATGCTGGGAAATCTTTATTGAATATAGCGGCCAGGATACAAGATGAAACTGCTGGTAATGAATACAATGCCCTAAAAGGAAGTGGTAACCACATCCAAAATGTAAGTGCTAGCTGGCAGCATAAAGGTTGGAGTGCCTTGGCTGGATTTACCCATACTGAATTTGGAGGCTGGAATCTGGCACCTAAAACGGCATCGCCAGAAGTTGTAGCTGCAGAGAACCGGTGGAAACCTAAGGAGCAATACATGGGAAACACCAAAATCGGTTACAGAAACAATAATTTTAACATCTGGTACCGATTTGACGGATTAGAAGAAACGATTGACAGTAGAGGGGGGATGAATCCCAATAATTACAAGGCAAAGTTTCAAACTTATACAACCAATCGGTATACCCAACAATTGCAAACAGAATGGAAACTGTCTGAGCAACTTCAACTGACTGCTGTTGGAGGATATACCGATCTAAAAAGAGCGACAAGGACGGTACAACATAACTTTGTAACCAATACTGAAGAACTGACCACAGAAGCAGGTGAGCAGGATGTAGCGAAATTTAATGCCACTATTTTTAGGGCAACGGCACAATATGTGGCTTCAAAATCTATTTCCATCCAACCTGGTTTTGAGTTCAATAGGGATGCGGCCAGTGGCCAACGGATCAAAGGTGCTCCTGGTATAAACGACTATGCCGTTTTTATCTCTTCAGAACTCAAACCTAATCAATACATCAATATCCGTCCAGGTTTAAGATTTATTAAAAACTCTGTTTACGATGCACCAACAGTAATCCCATCTTTAAATACAAAGTTTAGGGCGAGTAAAAGTTTAGACCTACGCTTGGCTTATGCTCGTGGTTTCCGTGCGCCTGCCTTAAGAGAGTTGTATTACGATTTCTTTGATGCCAGCCACTCGATCAAGGGGAATGAAAACTTAAAAGCAGAAGAATCAAATAGTTTCAATGGGTCATTGGCCTGGGCTGGTATCCAACAAAAAGACCTGCAATTTCGCAGTACATTGTCAGGTTTCTATAACTTGTTTAAAAACAGGATTGATTTTGGTATAGATGCCGCTGATCCATCAGTTACTACCTTGATCAACGTATCTAAATACAAAACTACGGGTGGTTCATTAGACAATACCTTGATCTATAAAAACCTACAGGCCAATGTTGCACTGTCTTATATCGGTAGGTATAACCGTTTGGTAGAGGATGCGATTTCGGTAGAGGTGCCAGAATTTTTATGGTCGCCAGAAGTGGCTTCAAGTCTAACCTATACCTTTCCAAAAATCAATGGAAGCGTAAGCATATTTTATAAATATGCAGGTTCAAGACCAAGTTATCAGTTGAGTACGGTAAATGGGGTACAGAATGCCAAATTGGTTAAGGTGGGCAGTTTTAGCTGGGCGGATCTGATGCTGAACAAGAATGTGCTTAAATACCTTACCATCAACGCGGGCATTAAAAACCTTTTCGACATTACTCAATTGACTAATACTTCTGCCTCGAGCGGAGGTGCGCATAGTAGTGGGGGCACCATACCTTATAGTTATGGACGTTCTTATGTGCTGGGCCTTTCTTTTAACTGGAGTAAAAATTAACTGAATCATATAATTAAAAAATAGAAACATGAATAAATTTAACTCAATCTTGGCCATTGCTTGTTTGGCAATTACGTTTACGGCTTGTAAAAAAGACAGTGTGGAACCCATTATCGTACCACCACCTTCTGATGGAAGTACTTTGACTTTGAATGGATTAATTGGGGCAGAGGCTGGATCAAGCGCAGGAAATAGCGTTTATGTAGATTTCAGTAAAGAAAAAACTACTGCGGTAGATAGATCATCATGGGATTTAGGTTTTTATACGGGTGCCGACTTTAGAGTTGTATTGAACAATAGTGCTAGTGCTGGTGCAAAAGTTTTAGCTGCAACAAGTTTAGCGGCTGTTACTGAGGCAGATGCTGTAGGTTTAACATTAGCTGTTAGCCAGGCAACACCTGATCCTTCAGATTTCACTTATTTCGATGATTTAAGTGGAAGCATTGCAAAAACAGTAATACCTGCAGTTTCTAGTGTTGCTACAGAAAATAAAGTAATTATTTTAAATCGTGGTACAGGTGGTGGTATTGCTGCGAGACCATGGATTAAATTAAAAGTTACTAGAAATGCAACTGGCGGATATACTTTGCAATATGCAGAACTTAAAGAAACAACCAATTTCAAAACTGTAGAGATTGCTAAAGATGCAAATTTCAGTTTCAACTTTGTTTCTTTAAATACTGGTGCTTCAGTAAATGTAGAGCCAGCAAAAGCTGATTGGGATATGGTTTGGGGTTATTCAGTTTACCAAACTAGTTTTGGTGGCGCATTGGTGCCTTATAATTTTTCAGATCTGGTTTTCATCAACAGTTTAGCAGGTGTTCAGGCTGCTGAGGTGTTAACGGCAGATTTTACCTATGCTGCATTTACAGAGGCAAATCTTACAAGTACTAAAGTTGTGTTCTCTAATGCAAGAGATGCTATAGGTTCGAAATGGAGAAACACACTGGCTGTGGCTGCTACAGCTACTACGCCTGCAGAACCTGCGGGTGTAAGAACAAATCGTTTTTACCTGATTAAAGATGCTACTGGAAATGTTTATAAATTAAAATTTGTAAGCTTTATCAGTGCTGATGGGGGTACCAGAGGTAAACCGGTAATTGAATATAAATTGGTTAAGAAAGGCTCTTAACGTTCTTAAGTTTATAGTTTATTTGTTTTGTTTAAGAGTAAGGCTTCTGAGGATTCGGAAGCCGCTCTTATTTTATGTCATTGGTATTTAGCAATTGAATAGGATTTGTTTTGATTAAAACAGATCCTCTAATGGGCTTTTACCACATAGAAGGCTTTTGATATTCTGAGTGTAGCTAAGACCACAAGCAGCTAAGGAGTAAATCGCCTTTTGATGAATTGAGTTTTTCGATTAATATTGACCACATAGAAAGATAGGACACATAGTGATTCTAGTTCGATACCAAATTGTTTAATGCTTTATGTCTATGTTTTCTATGTTCCTATGTGGTGTCATATGATAACATACTCTTCGAGAAGAATCTGAGCTTATGAATTAAACATTGACCGTAAAGCAAGATAGGTCACATAGATACTTGTAAAGATTCAATGCTGATATCTATTTTTACTATTTAAACTTATTGAACTTGCCAAACACACCTAAAGGTAGTTTGATGCCGGAAGTGGCCTGCAGATAAAGTTCGCCTGTTTCCAGGTTGGTTACTTGTGGGAAAGAAGTTTTGATCAGATTTTCTACAATTACCGAAGAAAAACCCAAAGAATAGGTATTCAAAATCAAGAAATGTTCTTCCTCATCTAACAACTGTACTACATCTTGCATCATCTCTTGGATGTGGTCTTCCAATTTCCATTTCTCACCGTTTGGTCCGTGGCCAAAAGCTGGTGGATCTAAAATGATTCCATTGTATTTTTTACCACGTTTTAATTCTCTCTTTACAAATTTTAAAGCATCTTCAACTACCCAACGTACATCTTTTAGATTAGAAAGCTCTTGGTTCTCATTTGCCCAGTTTACTACTTGTTTGATCGAGTCTACATGGGTGGTATCTGCACCTGCAGCCTTGGCCACCAACGAAGCTGCACCAGTATAGGCAAATAGGTTAAGCACTTTTGGTACAGGTGTCTTGAATTTTTTAATAGAAGAAGAGATGTAATCCCAATTTACGGCTTGCTCAGGAAAAACCCCAACATGCTTAAACGAAGTCAGCCCTAAACGGAGGTTGATGCTGATTTCGTTATTCTTGTAATTTACATTCCAACGATCTGGTGTATTTTTAGCCACTTTGATCCAATCGCCGCTGGTAGCAGAACGGCCTTTAAACTGGATGTGCGTGTGCTTTTTCCACTCTTGCGGCGACCATACTTTTTTCCAAACAGCTTGTGGCTCTGGACGAGATAGTACCAGATTGCCAAAACGTTCGAGTTTTTCGAAGTCTCCGCAGTCTAATAATTCATAATCTTTCCAGTGTGTTGGGGTAAGTAAGTGTATCATTATTGGTATTGAAATGTTGTAGATTTAAATGTTTTTAGAACTGTACTGTCAAGTGAAAAATGCCAACTGAAAACTAAAGTTTGCCTTTGGCAGCTTTCATAAAACGGCTTGCAAAAACAAAGTCGTTCAGTTCTTCAATATCTGTTTTAGAAATTTCCTTATTAGAACCTTCCCAGAATTTTTTCCCTTCGTGCAAGAAGATGATATAATCTCCAATACCCATTACCGAGTTCATATCGTGTGTAACTACTATGGTAGTGGTATTGTATTCTTCCGTCAGCTCTTTGATCAACTCGTCAATAACGATTGATGTTTTAGGATCTAGACCAGAGTTGGGCTCATCGCAGAACAGGTATTTTGGATTCATGGCAATGGCGCGGGCAATACCCACACGTTTTTTCATCCCTCCCGAAAGCTCAGCAGGAAAAAGCTTGTTCTTGCCCTCTAGGTTTACTCTTTCTAAACAGAAGTTGACCCGTTCCAATTTTTCTTTATAAGGCTGTTCAGTAAACATGTTGAGTGGAAACATGATGTTCTCTTCAACAGTCATTGAATCGAAAAGAGCAGAACCTTGAAACAACATCCCAATCTCTTTTCTGATCTCAATCCGTTCTTCGAAATTCAATTGCGTAAATTCTCGACCGTCATACAGCACGCTTCCTTGTTCAGGCTGGTGCAGGCCGATCATACATTTCAACAAGGTCGTTTTTCCAGAACCTGAACCACCGATGATCAAATTGGTAACCCCAGCTTCAAATTTACCCGAAATCCCTTTCAGAACCTCATTGTCGCCAAACGATTTATGGATGTCTTTGATCTCGATCATAATAATAATTGGGTTACGATATAATCACAGGCTAAAATGCTGATACAACTTACCACAACGGCTTTTGTACTGGCCTGTGCCACTTCTAATGCGCCACCTTTTACATAAAAACCTTCGTAAGCAGGTACTGATGTAATGATAAAACCAAAAACAAACGCTTTTACCAAGGCTACTGTAATTGTATATGGATTAAAATCTGTAGTGATACCTTGTACATATTCTGCTGCAGAAACTGCGCCAGATAAGGTGCCACCTAAATAACCACCTGTAATGCTCAATACCATAGAGATGATCACCAACATAGGTACCATGGTGATACCTGCGATGATTTTTGGCAGGATAAGATAACCCGGGGCGTTGATCCCCATGATTTCTAAAGCATCAATCTGTTCGGTTACCCGCATGGTGCCGATCTCTGATGAAATCGCAGAACCAATCTTTCCAGCCAGTACAATTGCACTAATGGTAGGGCTCAGCTCCAGGATACTCGAGTCGCGGTTAACAGAACCGATAATGGTCTTTGGAATAAAATCACTTACCAATTGGAAGGCAATCTGTAAGGTCATTACCGCCCCTATAAAGGTAGAGATGATACTGATCAACCCTAATGAGCCAACGCCAATAAAATCCATTTGCTGGAAAATGGCTTTGAGATATATTTTTAATTTTTCAGGTCTTCTAAAAACTGCTTTTAAAAGTAGAATATATTTGCCAAAATTGGTAAAGTTCATTTAATAAAGATTAAACTGTAGTAAACACAATATTATACAAAGAAACAACAAAAAATGTTCTGGCTTTGTGTATTTATTAAAAAATATTATTGTTTTTGGATATTAATGCCCTTTTTTGTGCTAAACAAACCATATTTTAAACAGATGAATGCTGTAATTACCGGAGCAACAAAAGGAATAGGAAAGGCAATATCGCTTAAATTGGCAGGCCATGGCTATAATTTGGCCATCTGTGCCAGAACCGAAAAAGACCTACTTGCCTTAAAGGATGAGTTAAGACATACGGATGTAAAAGTTTTTACCAGTGTGGCAGACTGTAGCAAAAAGGAAGATGTTTTAGCCTTTTGTACCTTTGTGAGTTCGGTTTTTGAGCAGGTAGACCTCTTGGTAAACAATGCAGGTACTTTCTTGCCCAACAGTTTGTTAGACGAGCCTGATGAAGCCTTTGAAATGCAACAGCAACTGAACGTTAATGCGGCCTATTATTTATCCAAATATTTTGGCAAGATGATGCGTACACAACGGTCTGGCCATATTTTTAACATCTGCTCTGTTGCCAGTATACAAACAATTGACAATGCTGGTAGTTATTGTGTAACAAAGGCAGCGATGTTTAGTCTTAATAATGTATTGCGGAAAGAGTTAGCTCAATACAACGTTAAGGTAACGGCAATTTTGCCAGGCTCTACGTTAACAGCATCATGGGAAGGCACACATTTACCCCCAGAACAGTTTGTACAGCCAGAAGATATTGCCAATTCTCTATACTCCATTTTAAACCTGAGCGGTGGTGTAAACGTTGATGAACTAGTCTTGAAGCCTTTAAATTTTAACATGTAAATAGGAGGAGATAGCGTTATGGAAAAGAGATTATTTAGAAACGAACACAATAAGGTTGTAGCAGGAGTTGCAGCTGGTTTGGCAGATTATATGCAGATTGATATTACCGTGGTAAGGTTGCTGTTTGTACTGTCTACTATATTTATCCCTACATCTGGCCTTTTGGTCTATATTGTAATGTGGATAGTAGTACCGGTAAATAACGACCCTATAGCAAGATATAATAAGTTTAACGAATATTTTAAAAAGAACCAACAAGACCCTAATATGTTCAACTCACCAAATGCCTTTAGCAATCCTGCAAACTCTGGTGCGCAGACCAAATGGAATACCCCAAATGCGGGTCCAGATTTTAATCAACCGGTAAACCCTACACAGTTTCAAAAAAATAACGATACTGGCCGTACCATAGGCGGTTTGATCGTGTTGATTTTAGGTGTCTACTTCCTGTTGAGGCAATTTGATATCATGCCAGAATGGTTCAACATCTTTAAGATCTATAAACTTTGGCCATTGGCAATTGTAGCAGTGGGTATCAGTTTGATCTTTAGGAATCAAAGAAAAAACGAATGGGAGAACTTTAAGAAAACAACTGAAGAAACACAAAAAAGCACAGCTGAAAAGCCTGCTGATGAAACAATTATAATTGAAGAGAATAAAGATTCGGCAATGCCAAATCCTTAATGGACGATACCAAACAAGCATGATAAATAATTAATTGCGGTTGTAGGGTTCTCATGCAAACTACACATCCGTTACCACATAAAATTTAATACGATGAAATTAGATAGAGTAATTTGGGGCGTACTGCTTTTGTTTATAGGTGGTGTGCTATTGTTAGACAATTTTAACATCATAGAGTTTTACTGGCGTAACGTTTGGAGTTTTTGGCCAATATTCCTGATCATCTTAGGCGTGAACATTCTCTTCAATAAAAATAATTCGCAAACTGGTAACATTATTTCTTTGGCTATTTTGGTGATTACCTTGTCTTTCCTTTTTGTAAAGGGACAAGAGAGACCTTCGTCAAGGTATTGGTGGGGAGATGGTAGAAGAAATCATATTGAAATAGACACAGACGATGATGACCGCGCTTATACCAATGCCACATTTGTTGAGCCGATGTTAGCCGGAGACAGTGCCAAGAAAAATATCCTGAATGTTTCTGGTGGAGGCACTTCTTTTGATCTTAAAGGCGCTACAGATAGTCTGTTTGCCGCAAACGTTAGAAAGAAAAATAGCAGTTTCGTACTTTCTAAAGAATCTAGCGATAGCGTAAATACGATTACCTTTAAGCTACAAGATAAAAACAAGAGAAATAGCTGGTCATTTAATGATGGAGGCAATGATGTAGATTTACGTTTAAACACCAGTCCAATTTGGGAAATGAACCTTAAACTTGGTGCAGGCCAAATAGACTTCGACTTGAAAGACTATAAAGTAAGGACGCTTAACTTTGATGGTGGTGCTGCAGAGGTAGATATTAAACTGGGTAGTCTATTACCAATAACAGATGTGAATGTTAAAACTGGCGTAGCCGATGTAAAGATCCGTGTACCAAAGGATTCTGGTTGCCGCATCAAGACCAAAACCGGACTATCAACCAAAGATTTTGCTGGCTTTAACAAAATTGAAGAAGGTTTATACGAAACATCAAACTACCAATCGTCTGCTAAAAAAATCTTCATCAATTTAGATGGTGGCCTAAGCAGCTTTGAAGTAAATAGATATTAAAAAATATCAAGTTATCGGTTTTACGTTATAAGTTTGTATGCTTAACTTGTAGTAGATTTAACAAAGTAGCTGCTTGTAACGTAAAACTGAAAACAAATAACTTAATGGAATATACAGTAGTTGTTAATGGTAAACCCGAAGGCCCATATCGTTTAGATGAATTGAAAAGCTTGGGAATCAAACCTGGTACATTTATAAGGAAACCAGGAATGGACGACTATAAAGAAGCCCATGAGTTTGCGGAATTACGTGAGCTTTTGGGCTTTCGCTTTCAACAGACTGCTCCACAGTATTTTGCCTCTTTTGACCAACGTTTAATGGCATCGGTAATAGATTATTTTTTATTGATGATTGCCTACGTTTTTGTGGTACTAATTCTCTACATCTTTATAGACACCAAGGTGTTTAGGATTGGCACCGCTTTAAGCCTTTTGGCATTGGTGCCTGTGGCCAAGTTGGTCTATAGCAGTTTTGCAGAAGCTTCGGTTAGGCAGGCTACCATAGGCAAACGTTTAATGGATATCAAGGTAACTGACATGATTGGCAACCGCATCGAACTGTCGGTTTCTTTTGGCCGTAACATTGCCAAGGTATTTTCTGTGCTGCCTTTGTTTTTTGGTTACCTCTATAGCTTTTTGAACAAGAAACAACAATGCCTGCACGATGTGATCTTGGGTACCTTAGTCATCAAACAACGTTTGGTATAACTGGTGCTGCTATGTTTTATGCATGTTACATCGCAATGTAATTAAGCCTAGGCCCCAACAAATATTTAAACTTTTAGATTATCTTTGTAGCGCATGGAAAAAGTGGATAAACCCTACAAATTAGAAGGTGGTTATTGCAATAGTTTAACCCAATATTCGAGGTTTTTAACCCGCGAAGTTCAGATTGGCAATACCCCAATGGGTGGATTAAATCCAATCCGTATCCAATCTATGACCACTACCGACACCATGGATACACTTGGCACGGTAGCGCAGACCATCCGCATGGTAGAATCAGGTTGTGAGTATGTAAGGATCACTGCCCCTAGCATCAAAGAGGCCGAAAACCTGGCCAACATCAAAAAAGAACTGCGCTTAAGAGGTTATGATGTGCCCTTGATTGCCGATATCCATTTTACACCAAATGCGGCAGAATCCGCAGCAAGGATCGTAGAAAAGGTAAGGGTTAATCCGGGTAATTATGCAGACAAGAAACGTTTCGAGAATCTAGAGTATACCGCAACGGCTTATCAGGCTGAGCTGGATCGGATCTATAAAAAATTTACACCACTGGTTAAGATCTGTAAAGAATATGGTACGGCCATGCGTATTGGCACCAACCACGGTTCGTTATCAGACAGGATCATGAGCCATTATGGCGATACCCCAAGAGGGATGGTAGAATCGGCCATGGAGTTTATCCGCATGTGCGAAGACCATAACTTTTACAACCTGTGTATCTCAATGAAAGCCAGCAATACACAGGTAATGGTACAGGCTTACCGTTTGTTGGTAGAAACCATGGTAAAAGAGGGGATGAACTATCCTTTGCACCTTGGTGTTACCGAGGCTGGTGATGGCGAAGATGGTCGCATCAAATCGGCTGTAGGCATTGGAACTTTATTGGCCGATGGTTTGGGTGATACAATAAGAGTTTCTTTAACCGAAGATCCAGAGTTTGAAGCACCAGTAGCAAGGGCATTGGCGGATCGTTATGAAAGAAAATTTGACAGCGCTCAATTGACGGTTTCCAGTTCTCCATTAACAGTAGGCAATAGCACTTATGATCCTTACCAGTATGCTCGTCGTGTTACGAACCCTGTACAACAGATCGGTGGACATTATCCGCCTGTTGTAATGATAGATGTAACTATACAGAATTTAAAAGACCCTTATTTTTTAGGCCCATTAGGCTATAACTACAGTGCAGGATTGGACAAATACAACCTTTCGGATCAAGCCTGCGACCTTGTCTATTTAGGCGACCAGTTGCCTTCCTTCTCATTTCCGGGTAACCTGAAACAAGTGTACAATTACAATACTTGGTTAGGCTTAAAAGACAGGAACAACTGTTATCCACTTTTTAGTTTAGCGGAATATAACAAAGCAGAAGTTAAGGATATCCTATTGAATTTTGTAGGTATCGATGCCAATGGGTTTAAAGAATCAGATTTAGCTACAGGAAAACTTGCCGACCCTACAACGGTTATTATCCTCAGTACTACACAGGCCATGGGTATGCAACAGCAACGGGCTTTTTTTGTTGCCCTACAACAACACAACATAAAAGTGCCAGTAATTGTTAAAAGAACTTACACTGATGTTGATGCCGATGAACTGATGTTAGCTGCGGCCAGTGATCTGGGCGCATTGTTAACCGATGGTTTTGGCGATGGTGTTTGGATTGATGCACCGAGTTCTGTTGGCTTGGCATTGGTAAATAGTACCAGTTTCGGTATTTTACAGGCAACGCGTACACGGATTTCTAAAACGGAATATATCTCTTGCCCTAGCTGCGGGCGTACTTTGTTTGATCTGCAAGAAACCACTCAATACATCCGTTCTAAAACCGATCATTTAAAAGGGATAAAGATTGCGATCATGGGCTGTATTGTAAATGGCCCAGGAGAGATGGCAGATGCTGATTATGGTTATGTAGGTACTGGACCTGGCAAGATCACTTTATACCGAGGTAAAGAAGTGGTAAAGAAGAATGTAAATACGCCTTCTGCATTAGATGAATTAATAGAAATCATCAAGGAAGATGGAAACTGGATCGAAACGGCTTTAAACTAATCTTTGTCATTCTGAACCTAGCGAAACAGCTACGAAGTAAATCTCCATATAATCAATTTAAATGTATTGATTATATGGAGCGTTTTATAATTAACTATTATTTAATCTAAACGCCCCAAGCGGTGAGCATTATATTGCGGTTGCCACCAAAGTTTCGATGCTCGCAAAGGTAGATACCCTGCCATGTTCCTAAAGCCAATTGCCCATCTTTGATTGGAATAATCAACGAAGTATCTAACAGTGAAGTTTTAAGGTGGGCAGGCATATCATCGGCACCTTCATCATTGTGAGTATAGTTTGGGTCATTCTCTTCAACTGTTTTATTGAACCAGGTTTCGAAGTCCATGCGTACTGTTGGATCTGCATTTTCATTAATGGTGAGTGATGCTGAGGTATGTTGTATAAACACCTGCAATAAACCAGTTCTTAGTATATTCAGTTCTGGTATGGCATAGATAATTTCGTCTGTGATAAGATGAAAACCTCTGCGTTTGGCTTTTAAAGCCAATGTTTTTTGAAAGAACTGCATCGCTTTAATATTTAAAATCTTCTCTGCCTGGACTAAAGATATCGAGCAGCGTACAATCGGTAACTGCCCTGCCACCATGAGGTACGCCACCGGGTATGACCACAAATTTACCCGTATCTAAGATTTGTGTCTCTTCACCAACCGTCATCTCAAACTGGCCCTTTAACACAAAGGCACATTGATGGTGAGGATGACTATGGATGGGTGAGTCGCTACCTGCTTTAATATCGATGAAGTTGATGGTGTTATTTTCTGTATGGATCAATTTGGAAAAAAAACCAGGAGACATCTCTTTGATTTCGATATCTGCAAACTGACGGAAAACTTCTTCTTTCATGATCAAATATTTCTATAAAGTTAATATTTAAGGCGGGTATGGGATAAGAAATGTTAAATATTGTATTTAACCTGCTTAAGAATGACTTATAGTTGAGTGCTTGAAGTATCATCTTCTATTGAAGCATGAAGGCTTCTTTGATAAACAGAATTCAAGTCATTATTTCTTGATGATGGCAATAGATAAAGGATATAAACTCTTATTTATTCTTGGCAAACATATCTGCATTGTATTTATCGGAATCACCTCTGGGTATAGAAAGCGATTGCCAATTTTGATCGGCGCACATTTTACCCAGAAAAACAATCTGCCCCACATGGTAGGGGTAATGGGCCAATTGTCTGTTAATGGCTTCGGTAACGCTATGGGCTTGATTACGGATAAATACTGTTTTTGTAAGGTCGGCTGTGGTTAATGCGTTGATACCATCAAATAAACAGGCCCAACCCTCGTTCCATTTAGCCAATAATGCTGCTTTTGTAGTGATGAGCTGTTCAAACTCCCTATCTCTATTTCGCCATTCCTTTTCGCCGTCACTGTTTAGAAAATCGGTCCATCGCGACCGCATATTGCCATTGAGATGATTGATGATCATGGCGATGCTGTTGCTCTCTGGGTTGTACTGCCAAAACAGTTGTTCTTCACTCAGTTGGGCAAAAGTTTTATCTCCTAGCTGTTTGTAATATTCAAACTGTTTTTTGGCGCTTTCTAAGTAATTATTATCCATTGCGGTAAAAATGTAATGCTTAAAGATAAATACAATTACGGGTTACAAGGGTGGATATGTTGATAAAACGGTGCTGTTTGTACTAACTTAGTGTAACTCAATGCAGCTGCCTGCAACTACTTTCCAATGGTTGTTAAAGTTTTTCCAGACCCGGAGGTAGCAAAAGGTACCATCAATGGGGTTGTCTATATACTTTCCCTTAAGGCTGATCTTAACCGTAACTATGGCAGTATCTTCGATGATGTTGATCTGTTGCGCTTTGGCTTCAATTGCAAAAACGGTTATTTGACCAGAGCGGTGTGTATCTAAATCTTCGGCTTTGGTTACCGATTGTCCATTGGGTAGGTTGAACAATAAATCATCATGTAATAAATTGTCTAAGCTGTTGATATCTCTGTTTTTGATGGCCAGTAAGAGTGCTTCCTCGTTGGCAATAATCTGATCTGTTGTACTCATTATTTTAGGTTATGGTTGTGGGGTGTATTTAACAATGTCAATCCCTATACCGTTTGGATCTTGGATGGCAAAGTGTCTGTCGCCCCAGGGTTCGGTCCTCATATCAATACTGATTTTGATTCCTTTCTTTTTAATGGCGGCATAGATCTGGTCTACATCGTTAACCTCTAAGGTAAGATACATACCCTGCCCATTAAATGGCTGATGGAAAAGGGGCTGCTGCGAAGGATGGTTAGGTAGCAGGAAGCTGATTTCTGCATCTTTGTTTGGGGTATGCAATAAAAGGTAGAACTCGTTTTCGAATGTTACCCCAAAGCCTAAGATGTTGGTATAGAAAGCTTTGGTCTCTTTAAGTTTTGAAGTGATAATGCCTGCGTTCAGTTTCATTTTGTTTAGTGTTTTGGTTTGCGCATAAGTTTGCTGTGTACAGTAACAGATAAACAGCACTAAAATTAGTTTTTTCATTGGAATATCAGTTAACCATACAAAAATGTGCGTATGGTTTGAAGATGTATTGTAAAAATCGGACATGTTTATTTTAGAACATTGAGGTATGCTTAATGATCCTTAATGTTAACAGTAGTTGGAATGGTTAAAGAGAGATGCTTAGCTATGCTCAGCATGACAAATTGAGGTTTAAAACATTAAGGAATGAAGAAAGGTTAAGACATAATTCTTAAACTTCTTAATGTTGAAATATTGAAGTTCTATTTTCTAAACGCACGGCTTGGCGTTACACCATAAAAGTTTTTAAAATCCTTAATGAAATGTGCCTGATCATAATAGCCGGTATCAAAGAACAGCTTGTTCTGTCTTAGACTTTGCAATGAAGGTTTTGCTCTAAGTATATGCTGGAAACGGACCACTTTGCTAAAGGTTTTTGCGGTGTCGCCTATGTAAAAGGCAAACAGCCTGCGCAACTGCCTCAGACTGATACCGGTGTCAAGGTCTTTTTCTACATCGACTACTCCAAAATTTTTAAGGATAAGATCGATGGCTTGATATAACCTAACATCGGTATTAAAACTGCTTGTCGATAACTGGTGCAACAAATATTTATCAAACTTAGTTTTTATGGAGGAGGTATCGTCACTAGGTCCAAAGCTGTTGCTAATAAAATCTGCAGTTTTGGGTACTACTTGGCTAAGCTGTTCAAAGCGGTTGCTCAGCTCAGCGGCATTGATGCCGAACAATTGTGGAAACATGGTAGGCAAAAAACGGATACCAACGTAATTGAACGAATTGGCCAACGGAAATTCAGTATACTTTTTGCAAAAGCCCATCACAAAATTCTTTTCGGGCTTGCTCAGTTCAAAGAAGATATCAATACAACCATCGGCCACTACACGGTAATTGAACTGCTGGTCTAAAGCTTGCGTGGTTTGTAGCTGCCAATAACAATAAACATAGCTTTGTAGCCTAAGGTCAGGCAGAAATTCCTGATAGGTAACCTTGTCGTCGGCCTGTTTGATGGTGGGCTGTACAGGCACATAAAGAGATCGGATATTGGCTGCGAGTTTCAATGCAATGGCGTTTATGTTCTGGCATCCTCTATCCTGATGATGGCTCCATTTGCAAGGGTTTGATCATGGGCAAGATTAAATATGGCCATGCCTACGGTATGTTGGTTGGCCAATGATCCAGATGTTTTGAGTTCCAGAAAACGGTCTATGTCTATAAAAGCAGCTTTATCGCTGGTGCGGATCTGGGCCTGCATAGCTGTATCGACCACACCCGGATAAATGGCCATGATCTGAGCGCCATTTGCCAAGCCATCTTGTTCAAGTGCAACAGTTTTGGTCATCATATCTAGGGCGGCTTTAGATGCACAATACACTGTCCAGCCATAATAAGGTTTCACTGCTGCCCCAGAAGAAATGTTGATGATTTTTTTATCGACCTGCCAGTTTTTGGTCAGCTTTAAAAACTGTGCCGTTAAAACAAGAGGGGCGATGGTGTTGAGCTGTACTGTATTTGTTATGTCGGTACCATTTAACTCGGCCAATGGCCCAATCTTACCCAAAGTACCTGCATTGTTGACAAGTGTAATCTGCTGGATCTTGTTAGATTCTAAGGGGTCTAAGATCGAAGCGAGCACCTTTTCAAGGCCTTGGCTGTTGCTTAGGTCAAATTCTATTTGCGTTACCTCTTTATAGCTGTTGTGTGTATTTATTGTCCTCGAAATCGAGAACACCTTATATTGATGACTAAGGTAGGCTTCGACTATTCCGTTGCCTATGCCTTTGTTGCCACCTGTAATGATCAAGATCTTATCCATTGTTCAATAGTTTTCTTTAATGTATTGTTTGGCCTGTTCTTGTGTTAGCGCAGCAAAATCTTTGTATCGATGGTGTACATCGATGATTTCTGCCAAGGCAGCTGTAACCAAGGTCTTGTTATGCCATGTTTTAAGTTGTTTTACAACAATCGGCAGACAACCTTTTTTATAAGCGATCTGTCCTATTACATGAACCAATGTACTGCTAACCCTTGCAGTTTTGTCGTCCTGCAACTCCTGTAAAAGAGGCATGATGTCTTGTGGATGTTTACGCCCCCGGAGCTCGATGCCATGGCAGATCTCTCTTCTGATCTCTTTGTCTGGGTGGTGGAGGTATTGTTTTGCCCAATACAAAACAGGTTGTGGATTTACTTCTCCCATTTTTTTGATAGAGCCGATTACCGCATTGCGAGGCGAGTGGTGTTGATCAAATAGGCCTTGGTCAAAAAAGTGTTGGACCGTGCCGAAATCTTTTTTGCCAATTTCTCCCGCTGCGTTGATCACTGTCTGTCGGATCTTAAAATCGGTCTGTAACAGTAGTGCATCTAACATCTTTATGATTAGTAACTGCAAGCCGGGTTGTGCAAAATAGATTTTGCCAATGGACAAATAGGCTGTTTTTCTGATATAGGTATCTTCATCTTTAAAGTACGCTAAAGTAGGGCCAAGCCGTGATTTGTTCAAATCGATTACGATGTCTTGATGGATGTGGGCTACAAGCTCCAATCTTTGTTCTTTTGATAGATCGTAAAAGGCCATGACGATTACATTATATCGGTGCTAGCTTAAAGCTTTTTCAAAACAGACGCTATTTGCTATAGTGGCATATTGTCCATAATTTGGTATGAGGAGATACCCATTTTTTTGATAGAGCGCAACGGCATCTTCTTGTCTTTTTCCTGTTTCCAGCACACATTTTTGATAACCTAACTCTGCTGCCCAATTTTCCAGTTCGGTTAAAACTTGGGTAGCCATCCCTTTTCCGCGGCTCGCTGTCGAGGTATACATCCTTTTAACCTCCATGGTGTTGGGTAGATATTCTTTAATAGCGCCGCAGGCCGTGGGTTGGTTGTTAAAATAGGCTACTACTACATGTTTGATCTTGTCAATTTTATTAAACTGATCGTAAAAGGCATGATCTTCGCCATCTATAATGGCTAAATAAGCATCTAACTGCTTAACAAGGGCTATAAAATCTGGATGGTCTGAGTTGGTTCTAACAAGCTTGATCATTTGGTACTGATGAAATAAACGTCAATAAACAAAGTTAAAAGAAAAGAGACTAATTGTTAGAGTCTATTTGCCAACTAGCACCTAATGGCGAAGCACCTTTTCATCTTTCTTCTCTTTTCACCAACAGCAGTTCATCATTGCTTAATTCCAGATAGCCATACTCGTAACAGAACACATAGGTTTGGCCTTTTTGTGTAATATAACTATGGGTGTGGAAATTGAAATCGAAACCTATTTGAACCAGCTGTGCCTTTTTAACCTTAGCCTTGCCTGTTGGAGTTTTTGTTTTTAAGATTTCTCGGTTCTTTTTCAGAATATGGTTAACCCGCTTTAAAAAACTGCGGTTTTCAACCTGCAAGCGGTTGTTGTAGTTGCTGCGACATTGGTCATCGCAAAATTTTTTATCAGCCCTGCCCTTAACAAGGGTATTGCAGTCGAGACATAAACGTTCCATAAGGTTTTGTTTTTATCAGGGATGACAATTAAAACTACAAAAAATAAAATGATTGCCAAATATTAGAAAGCCTCCTTTTTGTATGTATAAGGTATATTAAACGCATGTAGTCGTGTATAAACGGATATAAACGTTTAACATCCGACTATTTTTTGAAGCTGTTTGCACCTTTGTGTTGTCGGTAGTTGTGGTAACTACTGTTCGTTAAACATTTAGCAACTTAATTTTTAAGATCATGAAAAACGTAGTAAACAAAGTAGTATTGAGTGGTTTCGCTGGTAGCGATGCAGAGGTAAAGGTATTGGCAGGTAACCAAAAATTGGCCCGTGTAAACCTTGCGGTAAATGAGCATTATAGAACAACCGCTGGCGAAGAAATGAAAAAGACACAATGGTTTAGTTTGTTGTTCTGGAATGCAAACGCAGATCTTGCCGAACTTCAGGTTAAAAGGGGAGCACGTTTAACTATTGAGGGCAGGTTACAGACAGGGAGTTATGAGGCCAAAGACGGCAGCAAACGTTATACAACAGAGGTCGTAGTAACAGAGTTGACACTTAAGGAAGCTGAAGCTGTAAATTAATATTTTTTGAATAAGTTTTTTGGGAATGCTTGGTGCTGATGGTTATTGAACACTATTAGAGCCAAGCATTTTTTAGGCTATGCACTGTCAGGAAAACTTTGTCATGCTGAGCTTGTCGAAGCACTAACTCGTTTTCTAATCCATTAAGGGATAGATAATTTTGTCATACTGAGCGTAGCGAAGTATCTCCTTCCAATTGTTTTGAAACATTAAGGACTTAAGGAAGATGAGGTTCTTCATTTGATATGCACCACCACATAGGGACATAGTACACATAGAAATCTTTGTAATTATGGGCGTTGTGAAGTATCATCTGTTTGATAAGAAAGGATTTGATCAATAGTAATGCTTAGGTTAACTGAGGTTGTTGCTAAGGGGTTAATTTTTCGCCATCTAAGACACCTAAGAACAGCTTTGGGTTGGGTGCATATCTTTTCTTTTCGATTATAATGGTTTTGGTGGGTGTATGGGGATACTTAGGTTAACTAAGATAGCTAAGGTGGTTAAACCTATGCGTTATAATATGCCTATGAGGTATTTTTTTATATTGTTATGTTTCGCTAGACTCAGCAATGGTTTGGGAGGAACCAACCAAGATGAGATTTGACATGACAAGTTTAGAAGTATTATAGCCTTATCGAAATGCCTGTATCGTAATTGATGCCTGGAGCAGGATTAAAATACATGTTGTTGGCCGCATTAAGGTCATTGCCCAAGCTGTAGTTCTGGTTTAAAAGGTTGTTAATGCCAAAAGAAACATCGAAAACAACTTTGCCCAAGGTAATGCTTCTTACACCCGCCCTTAAATCAATGAGATGATAACTTTTTGCAAAAAAGGTATTGGCATCGTTTAATGGAATGGCCGAGGTATAATTGTGTTGAACAAAAGTATAGAAGCCTTTTTTAAGATTGAACTCCAAACTGCTTACTAAGGTATGGTTTGGTACGCCCGTGAGCTTATTTTTTGAATAATCCTGCTGTGCATTTTTAAAATCGGCAAACCTAAAATGGCTATAGGTATAACTGTTACGCAGTTGTAGCCCATTTAAAAATTGGGTAGGGGTCATCTTAAGCAACCACCATGTTGTTTGTAGTTCCGTACCCAATTGTTTGGTGCCACCTGCATTGATAAAATATTCTATATTGTTGCTGTTGAGCCTTCTTACGATGGCATTTTTTAACTGGAAATTGAATAGGGTTGCATCTACAAAGAACCTGCGGTTGTTGGTTGCATAACATAGGCCTCCTTCGTAGTTCCATCCGGCCTCTGCTTTAAGATTGTTGTTAATGATATTGTCCGACGATCGGACTTCGGCCAGGGTTGGTGGAGAATATCCCTTGCTGGCCGAAACCCTTAATGTGGTATTTGCTGTGAGCAGATAAGATGCGGCAAGCTTGGGCATCAACACAGCTTTAAAATCCCTTGTTTTTTTGGCCACCTCCTGTGAAAAATAGCTTTGATAGTTATAACTGAAAAGATTTAGGCTTGAGCCCAATTCTATCAATAATTGTTGATCGATATCTACATTTAAACGGATAAAGGCAAAACTTTGATTGGCAGCCAAGTGGTCTGATACCTTCATGGCACCCATTGTGCCGCTGTTATTGCCATAGTTTTTGATGTTACTGGTAGTGTTTGCACCTTCAAACCCTGCCTGCGCATTATATTTTATCCTAGCTATAGCATTATTGGTATAGTTTAAAAAAGCTCGGAAGCCGATAGTCTGTTCTTTGCGCAGCTCGTAATTGGTAATAAATGGGTTTTTAAAATCGGTATAAGAAGTAAATAAAGCTATAACATGTTTAAAGTGCTGATTAAAATTATATTGATGGGCCAAACCGCCAAAAAAAGTACGGTTATAGATACCCGCCTGTTGTTGTACAGCGCTAGGTAAAGTTGGAGTGGCCAAACGGGCTGCTTTGGGGTTGGCAGCCATCTGTATATCGGTTAAACCACCAGGGGTCTGGTAATGAAGGTCACTATACAATAAAAGCGCTTTGAGCTGTCCTTTTTGGTTATATGTCCATTGTTGGGTGGTTTGGATATATTTTCTTTTTAGGGCACTGTTTTCTCTATAGCCATTACTGCTTTGGTAGGCTTGGTTTAGGCTAAACCCATAGTTTTGGTAGTTTTGCTCCAAACTGGCACTCTGATGTAAAAGCCCGTATGCTCCAATGTTTAAGCCACCCTTAAGCTGATTGCCACCAAGGGTAGCTGAGCTGATCAGTAAAGCACCACCTGTACTGGCCCCAAAATTACTGGCCTCTGGGCCTTTATAAATCTCTATGTTGCCCAGGGCAGTAGCATCTAACAGGTTAAGGTAGGTATTACCACCAGCATCTGTTAACGGAAAATCGTCTACATAGATTTTGATGTTGCGGATCCCAAACGGCGACCTCAACAAACTGCCACGTAAAGATAAACGGTAACTACCGGGAGAACGTTCTTCCATCCTTACACCAGGTACGGTATTGATCAGGCCAACCAACGAACTTTTAGTATGGTTTTTAGCTTGGTTGCTATCTATGAGGCTCACTGAACCTACCGCTCTCAGGAGTGGCTGCCGATTGTAATAACCTTTAACTATTACCTCGTTAAGTTTTTGTATGCTGTCTGTTTGTGCGTGGGCAAGGCCAGCTGCGAACAAAAAACAGAGCAATAGTTTTATCTTCATACGCTAGTGTACAACTATTTTGCTGCCACTCTCCAAATGATGCCGCTTACATCATCGGCCACTAATAGCGCACCATCTTGGGCTACGGCAACACCCACAGGTTTACCATAAACTTCTTTGTTGTCTTTAACAAAGCCTGTTAAAAAATCTTCTAATTTGCCATTTGGTTTACCTTGTTTAAAAGGGATAAAGGCTACTTTGTAACCTACGAGTTCTGAACGGTTCCAAGAACCATGTTGTCCAATAAATACGCCGCCTTGGTATTTAGCAGGGAACTTTTTGGCGGTGTAAAAGGCCAGACCCAATGATGCAGTATGCGAACCAACAGGAATATCTGGAACCAATGCCTTGGCTACGAGTTCTGGATTTTGTCCTTTTAGGCGTGGATCTTCATTCTGTCCGAAATAAGAGAAAGGCCAGCCATAAAAAGCACCTTCCTTTACACTTGTGATATAATCTGGTACCAGATCATCGCCCAAACCATCACGTTCGTTAACGGCTGTCCATAAGGCATTGGTGCCCGGCGCCCAAGCCATACCCACTGGGTTGCGTAAACCACTACCGTAGATCTTTTCGCCACTCCCATCTGGATTGATTTCTATAATATTGGCTCTTCTGATTTCATTATCCAAACCACGTTCTGCGACGTTACTGCCTGAACCTACAGAAACATAAATCTTAGTCTTAGCTGCATTAACAATTAAGTTTCTTGTCCAATGGTTGTTGTATCCACCAGCAGGTAGTTCTAATATTTTTTTGCCAGCGCCTTTAATCTCGGTATCACCGGTTTTATAAGGATAAACATATACTCCATCTGTATTGGCTACATAAAATGAGTTGCCTATAAACGCTGCTCCATAGGGTTGGTTAAGGCCAGTTAAAAAAGTGGTGATCAATTCCGGCTTGCCATCTTTATCTGCGTCTCTGAATAACATGATGGTGTTTACACTTTTGCCGGCAACCTCTGTTTTTGCCTTGCCCGAGATTTCGTTTGCTGCTTGCTCTACCTTGGTACGTTGCGAGTTGGAAAGTACGGCAATGACATCGCCATTTGGAGCGATAACGATGTTACGTGGGCTTTTCATGCCCTCGGCAAATCTGGTAACCACAAAGCCTTCTGGTGCGGTTGGGGTCTTGCCCTCTGGCCAAGGCACTACTTTGCTAAAATTTGTTTTACTTGCTTTGGTATCTGCCTCTGGTAGTTCTATGATGGTGCCTATACCGGTTTTTACGGTTGCTTTTGGTGTTGTTTGTGCTGTTGAGCTATGGTTTAATAAAACAAAAGCTGCCAATAAGCTTGGGGCAAGTAAGTGATTTTTCATGATGTGAAATTTTAAGGGATGAGCGTTGTATTAACACCTCTATATAAAAGTTGTTTGGGTAAATTTACAACCTGTGCAATTGCTTTTGTGTAATTTTATAGTGGCAATTATGGTGGACGAAATATGGATCCATGGCATTGGTTGTCATGGGGATGCTTCGACGAGCTCAGCATGACAAAAAGGGTGAAACATTAAGTGGGTTAAGAATAGTTAAGCCTTGACCGCAAAGGCTATGCGTGCTATGTACCTATGTGGTGTTATAAGCTACATGGAAATGCTTAGGTTAACCAAGGTGACTGTTTTCTCACCATCTCAGACACCTAAGAACAGCTTAGGATTGGGCAATATTTTGATTGGCTACATGGGTATGCTTCGCTGCGCTCAGCAGACAAAAAGGATGAAACATTAAGTGTGGGAAGAATAGTTAAGCCTTGATTGCAAAGCTATGTGTTTTATGTATCTATGTGGTGTTATAAGCTACATGGAAATGCTTAGGTTAACCAAGGTGACTGTTTTCTCACCATCTCAGACACCTAAGAACAGCTTAGGATTGGGCAATATTTTGATTGGCTACATGGAGATGCTTTACTGGTTCGTGGGCACGAACCAATGAAAAAAGTTATTTGAGCATCAGTTTCCAATAGAATAGATGTGTGGTTTCGCCCACTTTTTTAAAATGGTTTTTAACCAGTATCGCAAATGATGCAGGATTGTCTTTGGCGGTTTCAGCGAATACCGACTTTACATTTCCCTGCTTTTTGGCCCATTCTAAAACACAACCTACGGCCTCGGTCATGTAGCCATTGCCCCTAAACTGCTCGTAGGTGCCATAACCTATTTCTATTTCCCCTTCTTCATCTGGTTCGCCCACAAAACAGAGGTCGCCCACCATTTGCTGCTCATCTTTTAAGATAATTGTCCATAAAGTAGAAAACAGATGGTTTTTCCCAGTATCTGCCACATTGGGTAGAATGGTTTCTTCCAATGCTTCCCTTAATTCTGGGGTAATTATCTTTTTTGTTGGCTTTAAATGTAGTTCAGCTTCCAGCGAATCGTCATTTTTAATGTATTTGATCAGCTGGTCGTGTGTAAGCGGTTGTAAAATGAGGCGTTGGCTAGAAATCATGTTGTATCAGTTCCAGATGTCGTTTTTAGCAGTCAATATTAAAGGTACGCCATCAGTTACCATAATGGTATGCTCATGTTGTGCCACAAAACCCCCTCTATTTCCCGTTAAGGTCCAGCCATCTTTTTCTGTATTGGCCAAGGTAGATTTTGTAGAAATAAAGGTCTCTATGGCAACAGTGGTGTTTTTTCTAAAACGCTCAAAGTTATAGCGGTCGTAAAAGCTGGCAATTTCATGTGGCTCTTCGTGTAAGCTTCTGCCCACACCATGCCCTGTAAGATTTTTGATTACTGTATAACCAGATTTTTTGGCTTCTGTTTCTATCAATCGGCCAATTTCTGCAATGCGAACACCACCTTTGATATTGTTAATCGCTTTTTTAAGGATGTGTTTAGAAGCGTCTACCAGTTTCTGGTAATTGTTTACATCTTCACCAAGTACAAAAGAACCCCCATTGTCGGCCCAAAAACCATCTAATTCTGCAGAAACATCAATGTTTATCAGGTCACCATCTCTAAATATCCTTTTATCGTTGGGTATTCCGTGCGCAATCTCGTTGTTGATACTAATACAGGTCCATCCGGGAAAGCCATAAGTTAACCTTGGCGCCGATTTTGCACCCAAATCGTTCAAGAGCTGCCCACCAAAATCATCCACCTGTTTAGTGGTCATCCCTGGTTTTACATAGTTCCTCATCTCTTTCAATGTGCTTGCTACCGCATCACTTATTTTCTGCATTCCTGCCAGTTCGGCTTGATTTGTAATTGACATCTTTAAATTATTTTTTGTTATGGATCAGGGCTATTGCCTTGTCTAAAACTTCGTCCTTATCTTCTTTTATTCCCTTTACGGTTGGTTTTACAACTACGTTGGGTACAATGCCAATCCGTTGCGTTTCTTTTCCGTTGGGGTAATATACACCAATTTGTGTAAAACCGCTAGCTAAACCACCTGGAAATGTAACTGGCATGCCCACCGTACCATCCGCACCAGCAGTTTGGCTACCAACTATGATGGTATTTGGTCTGGTGCTTAAAGCCATTACAGATAGCTCTGCCAAACTTTGGGTTTCTTCATTGATCAATACCATTAATTTGCTTTTGTAGTTATCAGCTCTGGTTTCGCCAATTCTAAGCATTTTCATATAATCGTCTGACATATAGGTGAACAGGCCAGGAGTTTCAGTGCTACCTGCGGTATATCTGGCAATTTCCATTGGAGCAGCAAAAAGATATTTTCCAATTTCCCACACAAAGTCCGATTGTTTAGGATAAGTACGCATATCAATAACCATGGCTTTGGTTTTCATGGCTACTGTCATTACTTCTTTTAATGATTTAACGTTTAACCTACCGGGATGGATATAGGCGATGTCGGTATCAATTAACTTAAAACCTGTGTCTGCTGGCGCTGCTTTTGTATAATTTCGCCTATTGTAAGGAAAACATTTTAAGGTTGTTTTTTCAGCCTTGCTATTGCGTAGGTAGGTTACCTGCATTAAGGTGTCTGTTGTACGCAAAAACTGGAGCGCCAATTTTCTCAATTGGGTAGGAAGGTTTGAAGCCGTAATATAAGGTAGTTTCTCTTTCATTAGCTGTGCCACTGGAACATTGTTGATGCTTTGGATCACGTCGCCTTTTTTAAGTGTGTTGATGCCTATTACCTCATCATTGCTATAACTTACTACTGGAGCATTGTCTACAAAAACAATTTCGATATTTGGTTTAAACGTACCGTAAAAGTTTCTGAAAGCATTATCGTAAGGAGAAATATCAGCATGCGAATCTTTGATTTCGGCAACCAATGCGGCAACAGTTAATTTGTAACCCAATTCATCTTTAGCAGTCACGAATTTTGGCACATATTCTTTTAGTACATTGCCCCAAGGTTTGTCCGTTAGGTTTTTGTAAGGCGCAAAATATTCGAAGATGTTCCAGAATTTGAATAGACCTAATAATCGATAGCCTGCATCTGGATATTTAAAAGTGGCATAAGGTGCCTCGTTTTTAAAAATAGCTATTGGTGTTTCTGCATCGTATAGTTTTACGTAATAGTTTTCTTCAGTTCTATCGGCAATCCTGATTTGGTTCAACTGCTCAACCAAGGTCTTGTTCAGTCCAGAGGTAGTAAACCAATCAAAATTAGGTCTGTATTTGATCTGTTTAGCATCAACTGGTTTTACAGCTGCGGTTTTAAATGTACCTAGGTCGGTAATCCATTTGACTAACAGTTGGTTTCTTTCGGCATCGGTTTTAACCGCAAGTATCTTAGGCATGATCCTAAAAAGTTCAAAGTCCCAATTGTAGTTTCCCTTGGCCATTACTGGGTGGTGGTATTTTAAAAAGCCCCAGATCTTGCCCAATACAGTTAGGTTGTTGACCTGCATGGGTGTTAAAGCGCTCAGTTCTATTTTAGAACCTGTTGCAAATTCTTTGTCCAGGGTAGCTTTAGGTTTTTCTTTTTCGGTTTCTTTTGTCGATTGCGCGCTTACGTTAAATGTAATCGATAACAAGAGCAGGACTAGGAATTTTATTTTCATATGTGGTAAGGTTAGGTTTGATTAAGTTGACGGCTAAACTACCCAATTGGTTGCAAAGGTAAAGTAAATGGTTCTTTAATTAAGCTATAGTAAACTGATAAGGCATGCAAACAATGATGAAGGTAGTTTTACAGACCAGCAACAAAAAAATTGAAGGACAACCCATTTTTCTTGGAACTTAAACATATAATTAACAATCCAATGGCTATAAAATTCGTTGGTTTTTTTATCTTTAGGCGATTTTAAAATCGAGGTTATATTCATGGCCCGATCAATATTAATAAACACCAAAAAATATGTCAAATACATCGAAGATTATCTATACCAAAACAGATGAAGCGCCAATGTTGGCTACTTATTCATTATTACCCATTGTGCAAGCTTTTACCGCTTCGGCTGGTATTGATGTAGAAACCAGAGATATTTCGTTGGCAGGAAGGATCTTAGCAAACTTTCCAGAATATTTAAAAGACGACCAAAAGATTGGTGATGCCTTGACAGAACTTGGTCAGCTGGCTACTACACCAGAAGCAAATATTATCAAACTGCCAAATATTTCGGCTTCAATCCCTCAGTTAACCGGGGCCATTGCCGAACTACAGGCACAAGGTTATGCAGTGCCTAATTATCCAGAAAATGCGCAGACTGATGAAGAAAAAAGCATCAAAGTGAAATATGGTAAAGTACTAGGCTCGGCAGTAAACCCTGTATTACGCGAAGGTAACTCTGATCGAAGAGCACCGAAAGCAGTTAAGAACTACGCAAAGGTAAATCCACACTCGATGGGGGCTTGGTCTGCTGATTCAAAAACACGTGTAGCCAGTATGAGCGAAGGTGATTTTTATGGTTCAGAAAAATCTACAACCGTAGCCGAAGCTGCTCAATTTAAGATCGAATTTGTTGCAGAAGACGGTGCAGTTACCGAATTGAAAGGTTTATCGCCTTTAAAAGCTGGCGAAGTGATCGATAGCTCGGCCATGAGCCTTGCTGCCCTGAAAACTTTTGTGTCCAAAGAAATTATTGAAGCAAAAGCAGCAGGAGTTTTATTGTCGGCACACTTAAAGGCCACTATGATGAAAGTTTCTGATCCAATCATCTTTGGGGCCATTGTAGAGGTTTACTTTGCAGATGTGTTTGCCAAATATGCAGATCTTTTTGCTTCATTAAATGTAGATACAAGCAATGGTTTGGGCGATGTTTATGCCAAGATAGCAGGACAGCCACAACAGGCAGAGGTTGAAGCTGCAATTGCTGCAGCAATCGCAAACGGACCAGCTTTGGCCATGGTAAACTCTGATAAAGGAATTACCAACCTACATGTGCCATCTGATGTGATTGTTGATGCTTCGATGCCAGCAATGATCCGTACATCGGGACAGATGTGGAACAAGGACGGAAAAGCACAAGATACAATTGCTTTGATCCCTGACCGTTGTTATGCTGGTGTTTATACCGCTACCATTGACGATTGTAAACAACATGGTGCTTTTGATGTAACAACAATGGGTTCGGTGCCTAACGTAGGTTTAATGGCGCAAAAGGCAGAGGAATATGGTTCTCACGACAAAACTTTCCAAGCAAAGGCGAAAGGTACCATTCGTGTAACTGATGCTGATGGAAAAGTGTTTTTTGACCAAAAAGTAGATAAAGGCGATATCTTCCGCATGTGCCAAACCAAAGATGCACCAATTCAGGATTGGGTTAAATTGGCCGTAAATAGAGCAAGTTTATCGGCTACGCCAGCAGTTTTCTGGTTAGACGAAAATAGAGCACACGATAGAGAGATCATTGCCAAAGTGAAAAAATACTTGGCAGATCATGATACCAACGGATTGGATATACAAATCCTCGCTCCAGTTGAGGCTACTAAATATACATTAGAAAGAATTAGAAAAGGATTAGATACCATTTCAGTAACAGGTAACGTGTTGCGTGATTACCTGACGGATCTATTCCCAATCTTAGAATTAGGGACTTCTGCTAAAATGCTTTCGATTGTGCCATTGATGAATGGCGGTGGTCTGTTCGAAACAGGTGCTGGAGGTTCTGCACCTAAACACATCGAACAGTTTATTGAAGAAGGTTACCTACGTTGGGATTCGTTAGGCGAGTTTTTAGCACTGCAAGCTTCTTTAGAACATTTGGCACAAACACAAAATAATGCAAAAGCCCAAGTTTTGGCCGATGCACTTGACGAAGCGAACGCGTTATTCTTAGCAAATGATAAATCTCCTGGAAGAAAATTAGGAACGATAGATAACCGTGGTTCACACTTCTACTTGGCTTTATATTGGGCGCAAGAATTGGCTAAGCAAACAAAAGATGCTGAGCTACAAGCTCGATTTGCACCATTGGCAAAAGCATTGAGCGAAAACGAAACTAAGATTGCTGCTGAATTGATCGGCTCGCAAGGTAAACCGCAAAACATTGGTGGTTATTACCATCCAAATGATGAGTTGGCGTTTAAAGCAATGCGTCCTAGTGAAACGTTAAATACTACTTTGGCAACATTGTAACCTCGATAATTTAATTGATAAAAGCCCAATTCTTAAAGAATTGGGCTTTTTTTATGCCAACCATTTTTGTGCTCCATCAAAACAATTACCCGATGCATTTCGTTATCTTTATATAGCAAATCGAAATATTATGAGCACAGATTCAAACAACAATTTTAAAAAAGCAACCGATAAACTCCATCCTAGTGATCTTGGAGAAACAAAAGACTTTAACGAGTTGGCTTTTGATAAGGACAAGAACAGTTATGAATTTGATGTAAAGGGTCCAGAAAAGGATTACGACCACCCTTTACCTTATGATACTTCAGCACCCAATGGTGAAGACAGCATTTCTACCTATGATGAGGCCAATCCTTATGTTGGAGATGAATACGACCTAAATGAGCAGGCCGAGAATGCATTGGAAGATTCGGCAATGCACATTGACAATACTGGCGAAAGTGTAACCTTGAGTCCTGAAGATGAGATATTGGCCCGTACCGAAGAAGACAATAGAGATGATTTGGACGAAGAAGGTTATCCAAAAAATGATATGCCTAATTTCAGCTAGCAGTTTTTAGACGAAAACTGAGAATTGCAATTTGACTATGGATTGATATCGAGGTTAAAACGCCTGCGCAGATCTTCTATTTGTGGGTTTTTCTCTACCATGTAAGTGTATTTGTCTTTGTTGGTATAGATTCGCTTTTTCTGTGTGTTTTCTGCCTTTTTAGAGATGATCTGCAGGTCAAAATTCTTCAGTTGCGAACGAAGGAAGTTCAATAATTCTACTTTTTCGTTCTGTAGTGTGCTTTCTAAAGCAAGATTTTCTACCAATACCGTAATCTCTGTTCCGTTTATAATCGGATCATTGTTCATCAGGGTATAAAGATGGATTTTATCTTCGTCTTTTGCCTTTTGGGTATAGCTATTCCACAACGCCAAAAATTGTTCTTCAGTAAATGCTTGTCTTTCGTTACCAGAAATATATTGTGGGCCTTTTTTCTCTTCTTCGCCTTGTGCAATACGTTCCAAGTCTGTTAGAGAAGGAATCAACGAAGCCATATTGCCTGTATTTATAGGCTGGATTTTTATGGAGCCAGTAGAGGGTTGAACCGATTTAGGTCTGGTTTCAATTGGCGGTGCAACAGTAGGTAAAGGGATATCTAAATGGTTGGGCAGGTCTTGTAGGTCCTCTTTTTCTATAAATTCTTTTAGATCGGTGATAGAAGCTGTTTGAATGTCCTTTACTTCCTGGTTTTCTACCTTTGCATTTTCTCTAATTTCCTTATTTACAGTCTCTTGACTTTCTGTCTTTTCAGATTTAACTAAAGTTTTTTTTTTATCCTGATCTAGGTCAGTTGCTGTATGGGGCTGTTGTGCAAGTTGGATTACCGATGGGATGTGGCACATCTTAATGAGCGATAATTCTACCTGTAAACGTTGGTTCTTGCTATTTTTATAGACCAAATCGCATTGATTGGCCAAATTGAGCGCAGTTAAGATAAAGCCGAGGTCGGCAGCCTTGCTTTGGCTCAGGTATTTTTGTTTGATGTTTTCACTCACCTCAAGCAGTTGCACGGTTTGGGCATCTTTACCCACCAACAGGTTCCTGAAATGACTGGCTAGGCCATTGATGAAATTATTGCCATCAAAACCATTATTTAAGATTTCATTGAACAACAGTAAAGTCTGGCTCACATCTCCACTAATGAGGTAATCGGTCAGTTTGAAATAATAATCGTAATCTAAAATGTTCAGGTTATCGATTACAGACTTGTAGGTAAGGTTTTTGTTGGTGTAGCTTACAATCTGGTCAAACATCGAAAGCGCATCGCGCAAGCCTCCGTCTGCCTTTTGGGCGATGATGTGTAACCCGTCATTATCTACAGAAATATGCTCACGAACAGCAATTTTGTTCAAATGGTTGGCGATATCTTCTACTTGGATCCTGTTGAAGTCAAAAATCTGACAACGGGATAAAATAGTAGGTAAGATCTTATGCTTTTCTGTAGTAGCTAAAATGAAAATAGCATAAGATGGTGGTTCTTCCAATGTTTTTAGAAACGCATTGAATGCATTTGCCGAAAGCATATGTACCTCATCTATGATATAGATCTTGTATTTGCCTGCTTGAGGTGGTATGCGAACCTGTTCAATTAAACTTCTGATGTCGTCAACAGAATTGTTAGAAGCGGCATCAAGCTCATGAAAGTTGAAAGAATGACCTGTTTGAAAAGAAACACAGTTTTCGCAAGTTCCACAAGCCTCTTGTTCTGGTGTAAGGTTGGTGCAATTGATGGTTTTGGCAAGGATACGGGCGCAGGTCGTTTTACCAACGCCACGGGGTCCACAAAACAGAAAAGCTTGTGCCAACTGGTTGTTTTTAATGGCATTTTTTAAGGTGCCTGTAATATGCTGTTGCCCAACTACGGTTTCAAACGTAGCCGGACGATATTTACGTGCCGAAACAATAAAATTTTCCATTGCCACGAAAATAGGAATTTTTGTTGAGGTTGGATATCGAAATTTTTGAATGTTGAAAAGTTGACCTCAACCTCCAAGATTTTTAAAAATTAGCAGTTGCTTAGGTAGACCACCGTTTTTTGATTTGGAAGAAGGAAATGCTGGCAATGAGCATCAAAAAAGGAAAAACATAATCATCAATAGGGCAGGTGGTGCCGGCAGAACCGGTAAAATTGCCATAATTACCTAGTTTATACTTGGAGCTGCTAGAACCAGAACCCGTTTTAATGTAGCAACCACTGGAAGAAACCTGGTTCCAAGTAAAACAAGGATAGGTTGACATGTCAGCTTGGGCCGTCCACTCAGAATATTGAGCGCTATATCCCTTATAGGTAGGTAGTCCATTATAGCTTGATAAAGCTTGTTGATAGACACGATAAGGAGAGGTAGTGGTCATACAACCGTTACCAGCAACTGGTTGTGCATGGGCGGTGAAGTACAACAGGCAAATGACGCCGGTTAATGTAATGGTTATTGATTTCATCATATGAGAGCGGTATAAATGTAATCATAAAATTAATTTAAAGAATAAATTGTTGCATTTTAGTTAATGCCACGACTGACCATTAAGCGTTTGAGCCACTCTGGTTTGACCTGATGGTTATTGATTCAGAAACGGAGATGTACTTTTGCTAATCAGCTAGCTTTAAACTAAGCAGAGATTGGATACCTTTTTCTAATGACTTGGAATGAAATGCCAGCAATTAAGATGGCTAAAGGGAAAACATAATCGTCTATTGGGCAATTGGTGCCTGCAAAACCAGTAAAATTACCATAGTTGCCCAATACGTAGTTTGAAGAGCCTGAAGACATTTGGATGTAGCAACCATTTGCAGCTGTTTGTGTCCATTTGAAACAAGGATATGCTGTAATGTCGTATTGGGTGGTCCATTCAGAATATTGGGTTGCATAACCTTTATAGGCAGGTTTGTTGCTATAAGTGCCAAGATATTGTTGATATACCCGATTTGGACTAGTTGTTGTCATACAACCATTGCCCACCATGGGTTGCGCTTTTGCCTCAAGGCAAAAGAAACAGATGATGCAGGTCGTTATACAGGTTATAATTTTCAAAATAGGTAGAGATAAAAATAAGCCTTTACTAAAGTTAACTAATAATATTGGGTACTTTAAAAATTATTAATTAGTTTAACCATAAAGAATTATAATTCTCTTATAACGAAAATTATGCAGTTAAATTTTCTTTTTAGTTTAATGTTGCCTTGATTTGACAAAAGGTTAAAACCCTTCTTTGCAGCATCGTCATTTTGTCGGATATGTGATAAGGGTATTGTGTAATGCTTTCAATTGTCAGGACTTAAGATATTTTCTAATTAAAGGTTTGATTTTTAGATTTATATTGCTACATTTGCATCCCGTTTTATAGGACGGAAATTAAATTTTAAATAACATTAAATAACAAAGATGAATCAGTACGAAACTGTTATCGTTCTTACCCCGTTGTTATCAGAAGATGTTGCGAAAGAGGCTTTAGCTAAATTCAAAGGCATTATTACTGATAGCGGAGCCGAAATTATCGCTGAAGATAATTGGGGTTTGAGAAAATTAGCGTATCCGATTGAAAAAAAAGCAAGCGGATTTTTCCACCTTACAGAATACAAAGCTGGAGGGGAATTAATTAACAAGTTAGAGCTAGAATTGAAACGCGACGAGCGTGTTTTACGTTTCTTAACTGTAAGATTAGATCGCCATGCGATTGCTTATAGCGAGAAAAAACGCAGTGGTGCTTTTAACAAAAAACCTAAGAAAGAGGAGGCTGGAGCATAATGGCAAAGGATCAAATACAATATGTTACCGCTCCAAAAGTGGACGATAACAGAAAAAAATATTGCCGTTTTAGAAAAAATGGTATTAAATATATCGATTACAAAGACGCAAACTTCTTGTTAAAATTCATCAATGACCAAGGTAAGATCTTACCTCGCCGTTTAACTGGTACTTCATTGAAATTTCAACGTAAAGTGGCTCAAGCGGTTAAACGTGCACGTCACATCGGTTTGTTACCTTTCGTTACTGACCAATTAAAATAAGCGCAGAGAATGGAAATTATTTTGAAACAAGATATCAAATCACTAGGTGAAAAAGATGATATCGTTACAGTAAAACCAGGTTATGGTCGTAATTATCTAATTCCACAAGGTTTTGGACAATTGGCTACACCATCTGCTAAAAAAGTATTGGCAGAGAACTTAAAGCAAGCTGCTTTTAAACAAGATAAAATTAAGAAAGATGCTGAAGGCATTGCTGAACGTTTAACTGATGTTAAATTGAGCATTGGTGCTAAAGCTGGCGAAACAGGTAAGATTTTTGGTGCGGTAAACACGATTATGATTGCTGATGCATTAAAAGCTAAAGGTTTTGATGTAGACCGTCGTCGTATTACTTTCGAAACTGAACCTAAAATGGTTGGTGAATATGTAGCTAACTTGAACTTGCACAAAGAAGTGAAAGTTAAGGTTGCTTTCGAAGTAGTAGCTGAATAATTTATCTACTTAGATATTAAAAACCGTTCTCGAAATCCGAGAACGGTTTTTTTATGTCTTCAAATTAATGAAAAAGCGATTGTCACCCTGAGCTTGTTGAAGGGTCTTCAGAGACAATAGCTAGATTCTTCGTTTCACTCAGCATGACAAAGCAAAGAAAAGTTATTTTTCAATTAGACTTAACCATTGCTCAATTACTGATCGTAGGTCATTCTCTTTTGCCTTAAAATCGGCCAAGTCTTTAAAAGTGATCATCCTTCTACCATCTGTATACCTACCTTCCAATATTCCTGATTTATCCTCAACTTTTGCACCTGTTGGAAAAACAAGCATAATCCTACCTTTGTGCAGGTTGCAAACCAAAAGGTCTCTTTTGTATTCCTTAGGGTCAAATGGGGCCATTTCTCCTTTGTAATAAAAACTCGGACTGTTCCATTTGATTTGTTCGCCAATTTCGGGATCGATACCCAAGATAAAGTTCCTCAAATAAGCAATAGTAGCTCTTATACTGTCATCAAGTTGATTGAGGTATGCACTTACTTGTTCCTGTTCGGTTAACTTAGCCATTTTATGATCCTTTAAAATCCAATCCTTGTTTTGCCAAAGCTGTTCTCAGTACAGGAATGGTACTTGGCCCAACGCCATGTAAAGCCAAGATCTGCTTGGTGGTATAGCTTGTCAATTGCGCTAACGAAATAATGCCCTGATTGGTTAAAGCTCTTCGCGCCGGAGCGCTCAATAGTGCTAAAAAGCCTGTTTCAGGTTTCAATTCATTTTCGCAAATAGGGCAGGTAGGGCAATCGCTCGATTTATAGAAGCGATGTCCTTTAGTGCAGATTTTTAGCATTTTTGTTGAAGCCATACCATTTGAACTGACGTACAATACAAACTTACAAATTGCTGTCTCAAATCAACAGGTATAAACGAGACAATAGATAGTGGTAGATAGGAAATCTAATGGTAAACAGGTTCTGGTAAGTCGAAGAAATTACTTTTGGTTTTGTTTAACAGTGCTGTTAAAAGCTTAAAGGTTTTCTCTTCGGGCTTTAGGTTTATATATTTTGCGATAATGGATCGGTGTCGATATAAGATGATGGTGTTATCTACCTCTGGATTGATCTTGTTGAGGTCGACTTCGCTTTCTTTGTCGTGCATTGAAGGCACAAACGTTAAAGCGATGTATTTTAAGTCCAGTTCTTTTCCTATGCGCTCCAATTCGTTTTGTCTTTGTTCCTTCTGATAGCCATTTTCATTTCCATATACAAAATATACCTTTAAGTATTTGCTACGCATGGCACTTTCCTGTTCTAAGAAAACTAACCATTTCTTGATGTCGTTCCAATTGGGTTTATTGCCCACAAAGTAGACCAGGCCATGGTAACGACCATATTTGCATACTGGGCAAGTTCTAGTTCCTCTATCTGGACCCCAAGCATGGAAAGGGGTGAATGATGGACTGTCTTCTCCAACCTGAAGTCCGGATGTTTTTGATTTGAGATTGCCCTTTGGATAGTTTGGGATATTGAGACCCAAGATGATGTTATGTTCTGCGATCTGTAGCTCCCCGGCTAATAAAATCCTCAGAATGCCACTGCCACCTCGGTTTTCAAATGGTTTTTTCTTCTGCTTTGGAATGAGCAAAGGATCGTCATCAAAAACGAGCTCATCAATATAGTATTCATTGAGTTGAGGCTCTTTAATGGCCAAATGGATATGGGCTGGTTCAGATCGATCTGGATAGGTTGCAGGTCGAATGGTATAAATAGCATACTTGCCATCTTTATCGGTCTTTACCCAGCCTCGGATGTGTCCATGTCTTAAAGCGCTTTTATCTAAGTTTGGTCTAGGCGAATAGTACCCATTGTTATCTGTTTGCCAATAGTAGATGATGGTATTGGGTGCAGGGGTTTGGCCATCAATTTGGTAAGCGATGCCCGTAACCAATAGTTTTTGACCTTTTTCTGCCCATCCTGCACTCGTGTCTGTGTTGTTGATCTGTTTGGGTAGACCTACATATAGGAGCTCACAACCATCGCAGGTGCCACCAACCAGATTATTGTTGGCTGGTTTAACTGTTGTTTGCGATTGTCCGTTGCAAGTGCTGAAAAGAAGTAGGATGGAGACAATGAGTGGGTAGTCGATTTTTTTGAAGAGTTTCATGTGGATCGGTTTTTGTACAAAACTCTAATCCATAAGTTGATGGTGCAAACCAAATAGGGTATCCTGATGAGCTATTGGGTTGAGTGGAGGAGTTGCTTATATGATTGTGCATAGTTCCTACTTAACCTTACTGTTTCTCCAGTGCTGAGAAGGAGGTCATAATCGCCATTTAACCTCGATTTGTAGGAAACCACTTTGTTGATATTGATCACGGTTGACTTGTGTACCCTAATGAACTGTTGCGGGTCTAATTTGTCGGCCATAGACTTCAAGGTTTCTGCATGAAGATAGCTGTTTTCTGCGGTATGGATGGCAATGTAAGGAGCCGAAGCAGCGATGAACAAAATATCTTCTACCGGAATGGTAATGTAGTTTCTTCCTGTATTGACTGTTATTTTTTGAAGAAAGGGAATTGGAAGATTACTTGATGGATATGGAGTTTTTCTATAGCTAAAGATCAGGGCGGCGGATCCATATATCAGGATGTATTTGTAAAGGTCTTCGGATAGGGTATAATTTAAGGTGGCTAAAATGCTGTAGGTATGATCGAAAAATAAAGCCGATAAGATCCAGACTACAATAGGAAACAATAACAGATGTAGGATTGACGGGAGAACGACCGAAAGCAAGACAACTACTGCTTTGTTGCACTTTGGGTGTAGATAGGTTTTTAAGGATTTAGATTGGATAAGTAAAAGAGGGAGAAACAAGAACCAAAAAGACTTGAACAAGAGCGACTCTGAAAAGTAAAAATTGTAGTTGTTGAAATTAGAATGGAGAAAGTCTTGAAAAATGGTGAAAACAATAATGAATGCCACGACCAATAACAATTGTGTTTTAAGGTTTTCGCTATTGAAGATCTGTTGTTTTATTTTAACCATTGCCCTAAAAATGTATAAAACAATTATGCTATCTTCAAAAATAGGAAAATCATCACGAATTAAATACTTTATTTACCTTTGTAGCAATGGCAAAAAGAAAAGCGAAACCTACCAACCAAACTAAGCGACCTCTATTTAAAAGGATCGGCCTTATTGCAGGTAAGGTATTGTTGTGGTTTTTCTTGTTCAGTGTAATCTGGGTTTTGGCCTATCGGTTTATCAATCCGCCAATTACCTTATTAATGGTCCAACGAAATTGGGAACGCAAAGCTGCCGATAAACCTGGTAAAATAGAAAAGAAGTGGGTGAAGTTTGAGGATATTTCTGACAACATGAAAAGGGCCGCAGTGTCTGCAGAAGACCAACTGTTTTTGCAGCACATGGGTTTTGATATCAAGGCCATTGAAAAAGCTTATGCCAATAATGCGAAAGGGAAAAAGGTAAAGGGTGGAAGCACGATTTCACAACAGACGGCCAAAAATGTGTTTCTTTGGCCGGGAAGGTCATACATCAGAAAGGCATTTGAAGCTTATTTTACCTTATTGATCGAGCTACTTTGGAGCAAAGAGCGAATCTTAGAAGTCTATTTGAATGTGATAGAAATGGGCGATGGGATTTATGGAGCAGAAGCTGCAGCCCAAACGTATTACCATAAGTCGTGTACCAAATTAACCAGAAGCGAAGCCGCATTAATTGCGGCCTGTTTTCCTAATCCTTTGCGTTGGACCCCAAAAAGACCAACCGGTTATATCAGACACCGTCAATATTTGATCATGAGGAATATGCAAAGGTTAGGTCCACTTGATTTTTAGATAAGAGTTGAAAGTTAAAAGTGTAAACTTTCAACCTTCAACTTTCAACCTTCAACTTTTGACTCTAAACCTTTCTAATCATGGTCCTTATTCCATCTGATTTTGAGCTTTCCGTCTTCTTCTATTGCTTTGAGATGTAAAACAATACCTTTCATCCTAGCCAATTGTTTTTCTTCCTTATCGGTAATCTTTTCGTCCTTTTTAGGGTTTCTTAAAGGGATGTCCATTGCAATGTTTGTTCCATTACTCAGCCCATAAACACCTTTTACGTTAAAATTCAACACGCTAGAATTAACCTGCATGGGGCTGATGTTGATCTTATCGCCGTTTAAAGTCAATGTTCCATCTAATTTTTCGATGGCAATGTTAGATAAGTCCCGGTTCGGGAAAGCAAACTTGCCAACTTTTTCTATAGGCTCAAAACCGACCAAGGCAGCATTGCTCAAATTGAAGATCACCTGTCCGTACATTGACCTTTTTACAATGTCGCCCTTTTCTGTAATGCTGCCAGAAGCATTTACTTTAGCAGAGAGGTAACCCTTCAAGTTTTTGTTGGTGATGGAGGTTTGTCCAAAGTTGTCGAAAGCATAAAAGAAATCCTTTACACTTACCTTGCTGATCACCGAATTGATCACAAACTTGTTGATGGCACCAGATTGTTTGATGTTTCCTGTCAAGTTCAGACTTCCACCTGCATGGTTTACATTGATCTTATTGAAATATACCCCATCTCCCAATAAAGAAATACTGGCATTGAGGTTGGTGGCTACAAAACGATTGTAGATGGCCTTGTTAACGGTTAATTGGATGTTCATTTTTGAAGCTTCCAATACCGCATTCAGTTGGTCTGATACTTCTTTAATGGAGTTTTTGGTTGGTGGTTTTCGTTTTACTGATTTTCTTGGCCCTAAAAAGGACATAAACTCACTTAATGACAGTTGTGGACTATTCAGTTTAAGATCTACCAAAATTTTCTCAGGGTCAGTATAATAGAAGTTTAGAAAATTCTGGATCGAGCAATTCATGTTCAATATACTTTTGCCCAATTGGAACCTGCTATTGGTAATGTTGAGGTCTTTTTGGTTAAAGTTGAGTGTCAATGAACTGTTCACCAATTTCATGTTTCGCGGTACATAAGTAATGTCGGCATTTTTGATCACCACATTGCCTGATAAGATAGGTTTGGTAAATCTAAAATTATCGATGTCTGCTTTGCAGTATAATCTTACATCGGCCGTACCATTTTTAAAATTAAAGGTTTCGCCACCAATAGAACTGTTCAGTTTTTCTAAAGGAAACTGTGACGTTACAAAACCAGCGGCAAGTGGTTTGGCCAAATTGGTGATCGCAAAAGTGTCTACCTTGAGTGGCGCATTGTAATAATCGCCTGTTAGGGCATAAAAACGAATGGCCGAATTTTCATCGCCTATGGCTTTGCCTACAGTATCCCTATTGGTAAACGTGCCTGTAAAATTACATTGGGTCAATTGGCCCGAAGGGAAGGTAACCGTATTGTTTTTAACCGTCATGCGCACATCGATCAAAGGATCTGTGCCATTTTTATGTCCGTCGTCTATAATGTGTCCAACAACAGCTATAGGTTCATCTATGGCAAACTTTAAGAGCTTCGACGAAATATTTGGAGCCAAAAGGAGAGAAATGTTCTTGTACAAGATTTTATCGGCCCTTACATCAATGGCAAAAGCCGATTCGTTTTTGGCAAGGTCTATTTTGGCGCCGATATAAAAATCATCACCTCCAATCTTTAGTTTTTCTTGATCAATGGTTACTACTTTTGTTTCGTTATTGTAGTAGGCAATCAAGGTGCCTTCAAGTGTTTTGTCTTTTAAAAAACTTCCCTTTCTGGTGTTAAAGGCAAAGCTTTTGATGGCTGTTTTAAGTTTAATGTTTCCATTCCAGCCCGAATCAGGATAATCAATTTTGCCTTTCAGCTCATCTACCAAAAAATGGAAAAGTTTAAATCTTCTCTGGTTGTCTACGGTTAAGTTTACATTATTAAAGTCTACACGTTTGATCTGGAAGGCCGTTTGGTCCTTTTTGCTTTTGGATTTTGTAGCATTGTTAGATTTGAACATGCTGGTATTGCTGTAGCCAGTACTGTCTGTGTACACATAAATGCCTGCGTTGTTGATCCCAATTTTGTTGATTTTGATGTCGCCTGCAATCAGTGAGAAGATATTTAGCGATACGTCAATATCATCCGCATTTAAAAGGTCGTGTTTGTGTTGTGCCCATAAACTGTCTCTAAGCTGTACCTTTTTTAACGATACAGAAACCCCCGGAAAACCTCTCAATAGCGTCGTTTCCATGCTATTGACCTGTATCTTGCCATTAACGTTCTGGTTTAGCTGCTTAAGGATTGTAGCCAGTATTTTTTGGTTGTTATGATTGATATAGTAGGCGGCACCGAGCCATACCAAAATGATAAGTATAACCATAGCGGCTAATACTTTGAGGGAAATTTTGAGCCAACGCGACATAGATAGGTTTTTGATGTTATTAAATATAACAAAAAAAATCCCTTAATGTTTAGTAGAATAAGATCAGGCGTTCAATTGCTCTGCAAAAATAGAGCTATGCCAGCTATCTGCAATGGCTACTTCCCACTTCTGTTCGTATTCTTCCAGTGTTTGTACCAGGTTATTGAATACAATGGTCTGTGGAGTGATTTTTTTGATGGTGATCAGCGTTTCAAAGTCCTCTTTGCTGTTTACATGCACCTCGCCATCTATTTTGTAGGCCATATTAAACCTGTTGAAAAGATCTACACCGTAGGTATTTTCAATTTCTTTGATCACCCTTACCGAAGCATCGATAGAGCAGCCAGTGGCCGAAGCCGCATCTTGATCTACAATCAGCACGATGAAAAAACGGTAAGGTAGCTCAGCTTTGGCATTGAGCTGATGTCCATGTGCTTTCCATTGCGCTGTAAAAGCATTTAGTTTACCTTGTATTTCTTCAGCCTCGGTTGTGGTAAACTGACGACTACTTTGGTAAATCCAAACTTTAGATTGTGGAGAAAAAATCATAACCAAATTTACCATTTTATTTAAATTAGGTTCGTTAAATATATTCGCTGATGAAAAAGTTTACATTGAACTTAAAAAAGTGTGTTCTCTTTTCTGCTTTCCTTACCTTCTTTGTGTTTTCGGGTTTTGACATCCCTGAAGACCATACCGTAATTATACAGAACCTGCTCAACAAATATTACGATAATGAAGCCCAAGGTAAAGAGCTCAAACGAATTGAACTGAATGTTACCAACACAGGTTTTTGTAGGTATCGTAAAGTATATAACAGCGGAAAAGTTGAATATTATGCCTTTAATCTATCGCGGTTTAAGACCTTGGATTATTATGGCAATGCAGAAAAAGGTGAGCTTTATCTGCGCACCAAAAACGACGATGTAATTGTACAGATCCGTAACGACCGCAAGGGCGAAATCGATTCTACCACAACCTATATGGTTATTCCCTTAAAAAATATAGATGTAGAACAGTTGAATGCTTTGGGCGAAAGTTTGAGAAGTGTCAATAGTTTAACCTTATCGGCTAACAAATAAGCTTTTTATAGCAAAACACTTATCTTTGCAGCTTAGTTTTTAACCCCAAAATCTGAGCAAAAAGAGTAGAAGATGAGTGCATCATTAGAAAAAATCCAAAAGGCAATCGAGCCCTTAAGACAAGAGATCATCAACCATAAAGTATATGCTGCAATCAAGGAAATAGAAGACCTTAAGATCTTTATGCAATATCATATCTATGCCGTATGGGATTTTATGTCTTTATTAAAGTCTTTGCAACAGCACCTTACTTGTACATCGGTGCCTTGGTTCCCTACAGGATCTGCAGATACAAGATACCTGATCAATGAAATCGTAGCCGGAGAGGAATCTGACATTGACAGTTTTGGGGTAAGGAAAAGCCATTTTGAGCTTTATCTGGATGCGATGGCCCAATGTGGTGCGGATACTGCACCTATCGAAAAATTTATCGCCAATTTGAAGGAAACAGGTAGTCTGCAGACAGCATTTCAGGTTGCTCAAGTGCCAGCGGCAGCACAAGCATTTGTTGATTTTACTTTTCAGGTAATCGACAGCAATAAAAACCATGTACAATCGGCAGTTTTTACCTTTGGCAGAGAAGATTTGATTCCAGGGATGTTCATTTCCATTGTTAACGACATCCACCAAAACTTTCCAGAAAGCATTTCCATCTTTAAATATTACCTAGAAAGACACATCGAAGTTGATGGCGACCATCATAGCCATTTGGCTTTAGAAATGACGGCGAAACTTTGTGGTGATGAGGAACAATATTGGGCAGAAGCAGCACAATTAACCCTCCAATCTCTGGAAAAACGTATCCAACTTTGGGATGGTGCCTATAACGAGATCATGGCGCGGGTAAGTGTTGCTGTCGGATAGCTGTTGTAAACAAAAGTTGCAGTGCGCTTGGCTACGATAGACCTGCTGTCCATTTTACTGCTCCCGATCAATCGGGAGCGTGTCCATTACCATCAGGTTTAGTTAACTAAGCCATATGCTTTTGGCATCCAGTTAAATTAAAAGACTATCGACTCTAGACTATTGACTCAGGACTAACTAAGTTGCACTACAACCCATTCGCTCTAGCCGTAATCTCTGCAATATCCAAAACTTTAACCTCTTGATCTTTGTCTTTTAATTTTACCCCATCACTTAACATGGTCATGCAGAAAGGGCAACCCGCTGCAATTACTTGTGGTTCGGTTGATAAAGCCTCTTCAATACGCTCTATGTTCACATCCTTATTGCCTTTTTCTGGTTCTTTGAACATCTGTGCGCCACCTGCACCGCAACAAAGGCCATTGCTTTTGCAACGTTTCATTTCTACAAGTTGAGCATCCAAAACCTCTAAGGCTTTGCGTGGGGCCTCGTATACCCCGTTGCCACGGCCAAGGTAGCAAGGGTCGTGGAAGGTGATCTTACGGCCTTTGAAACTCTCGCCACCTTCGGCTTTCAGCTTGCCTTCATTGATCAGGTCTTGTATCAGTTGGGTATGGTGGATTACCTCATAAGTGCCACCCAAACCAGGGTATTCGTTTTTAATGGTGTTGAAACAGTGCGGACAGCCCGTTACTATTTTTTTAACATTATAGCCATTCAATACTTCAATATTGGTCATGGCCTGCATCTGGAAAAGAAATTCGTTCCCAGCTCTTTTTGCCGGATCACCGGTACAGCTTTCTTCAGTGCCCAACACGGCATATTTGATTCCTACGTGATGTAGGATCTTGCAGATATCCCTGGTGATTTTTTGTGCTCTTTCATCGTAACTCCCAGCACAACCAACCCAGAACAATATTTCAGGCTCTTCGCCCATGGCCAGTAATTCGGCCATTGTTGGTACTTTAAATTCCATTTTTAATTATTTAGTATCAAGTATTTAGTGTCAAGTGCCAAGACCTGAACTCATCTAATCCTTACTCTTTATTTCTTTTTTTACTTCTTTAACTGAAAACTATCCTTCCTGCGCCCAATTGAATCTATCGGCCGGAGAATATTTCCAAGGTGCGCCATTGTTTTCTACATTGCCCAACATGGCGTTGATGCTTGCAGGAGCAACTGATTCTTCCATTACCGCAAAACGGCGTAGCTCAACAATGATCGCTAAAGGGTCGATATTGATCGGACAAGCTTCGGTACAGGCATTACAGCTGGTACAAGCCCAAATCTCCTCACGGGTAATGTAATCGTCTAATAAAGCTTTTCCGTCTTGGTGGTCAGCTCCATGTTTATCTATGTTTTTGCCTACTTCCTCTAAACGGTCGCGGGTATCCATCATGATCTTGCGTGGCGACAACAATTTGCCAGTCATATTCGCTGGGCAGGCAGAAGTACAACGACCACACTCTGTGCAGGTATAGGCGTTCATCAGGTTGATCCAACTCAGGTCGTTTACGTCTTTGGCCCCAAATTTACCTGGGGCAGTTTCTGCCGGAACAAAAGAAGGGTCGAGCATCGCTTTTACTTCATTGGTTACACTGGCCATATTGGTAAATTCGCCCTTTGGCTCCAAATTAGAAAAATAGGTATTTGGAAAGGCAAACATGATGTGGAAATGCTTAGAATAGGGAAGGTAGTTCAAAAATGCAAAGATACCTACGATATGGAACCACCAGCAAACCCTTTCGATCATGATCAAACTGCCTGCTGTACTCGGCAATAAACCTTGTAGGTAAACACTTACCGGAAAAGCGCCCGCACTGATGTAATGACCTTCGTTCATGGCCTGTAGTTTGGCATCGGCAGCGTTCATCAATAAAAAGGCCGACATCAGCAATATTTCGGTGATCAAGATGTAGTTGGCATCAGATTTTGGCCACGATTTCATTTCTACACCACTAAAGCGTTTCAGTTTTAAGATGTTTCTCCTGATCAGGAAAATGGCACAGGCCAGCCAAACCCCAATGGCTAAAAACTCAAAAGAACCGATCAGGAAGTTATAAAAACCACCCAAGCCGGCAAAAACACGGTGTGTGCCGAAAATGCCATCGATCATGATCTCTAGCACTTCCAGGTTAATGATCACAAAGCCCAGATAAACCACTAAGTGTAATAAGAACGGGATAGGCCTAGCTGCCATTTTAGTTTGCCCAAAAGCAACTTTTAGCATGGTCATCAACCTTTTTGCAGGTTGGTCATTGCGGTTTGCAGGTTTACCTATTTTAATATTCCGAATTACTTTTCGGGCATTATAGGCAAAAAGCGCAACGCCTGTTAATGTTAAAATGATGAAGATAATCTGTGAGGCCATAGTTTATTAGTCATACTTGGTATGGCTAAGTTAAAAGTTTTAATCTTAAAATAGATTACTATGCATGCATAAAATTAAAAATTTAGAATCGATATGAATAATAATGATTTTTTTGGGCTTGTAAATAGTTGATTTAGAGCAGGTATATAGGCTTGTACATGTTTTAAGAAAAGAAATATCAAAAAATGTTTTAGCTTTCAAAAAAAGACACTACATTTGCAATCCCAAACGGGAAGTAGGTACGGTAGCTCAGTCGGTAGAGCAATGGACTGAAAATCCATGTGTCGCCGGTTCGATCCCGGCCCATACCACTACTTAACAATCGCCTCTTATCGCACGATAAGGGGCTTTTTTATGTCTAATCGCATTTTATTGACCTATTTAGACCTCTTTATTTGCTTTACTAAAACTTTACAGCTTACATTTGTAAACGTTTTTTGATACAAACAATATGAAAAAACTTTAGTAAAACTTTAGTGCAGATATGGCCAAGCTAACCCCAGTTGTTTTAGATGAAAACCCAAGATATGATGGGCTATGGAACGTAAAGATAAGGATTGGGCACAAAAGTAAATCTGTTTATTTGGAAACGGAGTATTTTATCGCAAAGAGCCAACTTCATAAAGATGGAAGTATAAGGGGCGAATATATAGTGTCCAATCTGAGTGGGCTATTGAATAGATATAACTCATATCTAAAAGGGCTATTGCTAGAAGAATTTACTGCCGCTGAACTCAAACAGAAGTTGATCGACTTTGATAAACCTAAAACAGCTGAAGATGATGTTATAAATTTTATTGCATTTTCCAGAAGGTACATGCAAGGTTTAATTGACAAAGGCAAAAAATCTACGGCCGATACTTTCAGGGCCGTGATAAACAGTCTAGATGACTATATGAAAGGAGAGGTGCTGAATGCCAATAGTATTACCTCAAAATTTTTGCAACGGTATGAATCTTATTTGAGGTCTCCAAGGCTGTTAAAACGAATGAACCAAGGCAAGTTGGTTGAATATCAAAAAGACGGACTGAAAGATCGTGGCATACATAACCACATGCGAGACCTTAGGATACTTTTTAATCAGGCAAAGGATTATTATAATGATGAAGAAATAGGTTTAATTAGGATACCTAACAACCCCTATAAAAAATATAAAGTTGTCGATGCGCCTGAAACTGAAGATAGAGATTTGACCGTAGAGGAGATTATAAAAATTAGGGAATGTAAAATTATCACTTTAAAAGAAGATATGGCAATAAGAAATGCTGTAATGTCAGGACATAAAGATTGGGTTTTCGATCCGGATTACATCGTAATTGGAAGTATGGGTGAACTTGCTAGGGACTTAGGTCTGTTGTCTTTTTATTTATGTGGAATGAATGCGGCGGATCTGTATGAGCTTTTGGCAACTAAGGGTGACCGAATTGAATATAAACGAAAAAAGACCAGGGGCAGGAGAAAGGATGAAGCATTTATCAGTATTAAGATACCGGAAGTAGGTAGAACGCTTTATAATAAATATGCTGGCAACCTACAAAAGAAGTATGTCGATCTTGATTCGCTTAATGGGGTTTTAAAAAAGGGGATGGATAGACTGTCGTTGGCTACGGGTATCGATAAGTTGCAGTTGATTAGATTTAGACATGCATTTGCTTCATTGGCAAGGAACGAATGTAGATTTTCTAAAGATGATGTTGCGTTAGCTATGAACCACAAAGACAATTCAAATAAAACTACAGATATTTATATAAGAAAGGATTGGTCAATAATTGATGAGGTGCAAGAAAAAACAATAGGCTTACTCCTTGCTTAATAATTCTTCTGTTATCCTATCGATCTGCTTACTCTGTATTTCGATGGTCTTCCAGGCCTGAGTAAGGTTTTTTGCATAAGCTTCCATCTTCAGTTCCATTGCATCCAGTCGCTCACTCATTTCTGCTACATTGATCATGGTGTTTGCCTTTCTTTTGTCGTCAAGTTTAATAGGTTTTTCGGCATTCAATATCCATGCTGGATTGAGGTTGTAGGTTTTCTGTAGCCGTTTGATGAGTTCCATCGGAATTTCCCTAATGCCCCGTTCAAAATAAGACAGCTGACTTTGAGAGATTTCCAATTTGTCAGCCGCAATCTTCTGGCTATTGTCAATTAGCTGGATCCTTGCGTCCTTAAGTCGCTTAGCCATTGCTGGGTCATATCTAACTGTTTTGTTGTACTCGTATTTTTTATCTGCTGTCATGGTTGATTGCTTGCTTTTATTTCGGTACCATCTTCAAGTGTGACAGAATAGAGAGTTGTTTTAATCCTTTTTGCGTATGTATAGTAACCTATTTCGGTATGAGTAGTTTCTTTGTATTTATGCTCTTTTGTCAATCCAGCCTTGTATTAGCCAAAGATTTTTTATTTTGTCTTTCTTGATTTCAAAATCATCGTATTTCTCATTCTCACTTTTCAATAGAAAGTAATTCTTGTGATCAGTTGCCTTGCGAATATATTTTAAGTACCTCAATCCGTTTTTTAAAGTAATGCCATAAATCTGGCCATACTCTAATGTATCTCTCCAGTCGTCATCCATTTTAAAGCCAAACAGGACGCTGCTTGATTTAATTATCTTTTCCATGCTATCTCCAAATGCCCTAAATGCAATGCATCCAGAAAATTCAGGTACATCCATGTAGTAATCAGGATGATCTACTCCGTCGTTATAAAAGGCATCTGAACGGCCAGCCATAAAATCTGCATTATAAAATGGAATTAGTCCATTGTTATGATTAGGATTTTTTAATATTTGGGTCATTGACCCTTTTGGTTTTATAATATCAACTTTTGGATCGAATTGTGACAAGTCAATATTTAATTTATCATTAATCAACTCAATAATTTCGCTATCAAGTTCTGACTTTCCTACCCATGTAACTATTGTTTGCCTAGACTTGCCTATTAAATCAGCAGCTTTTTGCTGAGAAATGTCAAGTCTTTTCAAGGCTAACTTAAAATTTATCCCACTGACCATTAGATAGTTATTATTTTTTTACAAAATAAGACTTGTCATGACTTGTCTTTCAGACTTGACATGACTATATTTGTATTGTACAATAAAGCAAAGATAAACATAAACAATTAATCACATATCACCAATAAGTACCAAATCTTAAATATTCAAACTCATATACAGAATATTTTGATTGTGACCTTAGAGAAACCTACAGATATAAAGGAAAGTTTTGTTGTTCGATTAAGATTGAATTTGATGAATTGTCCAAAACTGAGCTATTAAAAAGAGATTCAAACCTAATAAGCCTCTTGTAGAAGAGGTGTTTGAAGTGTTGATACAGTTAATACGCATATCCAGAATATAATAAAAAAAACAGATATGAATAACAAAATGGAACGAGCGGTATTCGCTACAAAGAGGGGGATTGCTCAATGAAAGTAATACTTCCTCCAAAAACAAAATTCTCTTGGACCAACGAAATATTATCGGTAATGGTAGGAGAAAGGATAAAGGTGCCTAAAGAATTTGCCAAAACAGTTACCCCAATAATCAGTAGGGACATCAAGTTGAAGGCCCCCGAGAGGGAGTTTGAGACAGACGGCAAATCAGAGCCAGCATTTCTGATTATAGAGAGAAAAAAGTAAACCCCTGCGATCCGACCAAGAACACACAGGGGCATTAGTTAAACTACTTAAACAGTAAAACCATGTCAAAGCTAGAAAAAAAACAACAATTACCAGAACTTGATTATGTTGAGCAGGATGCAAAGTCTCCAGTAATGACTTTTGTGCTAAAGTCTGAAGAGCATATCGATGTACTTGAAAAGGATGTATTAGCATTTATTGATGATTCGCGTATCAATGTTCATATGGAGATTGATGAACCGTATTGGACACCATCATCATGTGAAAATGAAGTGATCACCGATGCCAAGGTGTATCTGGACAATAACTTTGAGTATGTAACAAGGCTTTATTTTAGCTCGGTACTGATGATTGTTCAAAAGGAAGCAATCAGTTTTATGAACGGTTATATGACTTCAATTCTTAAACAGGGCCGTGAAATAGAGAAGTCAGACATAAACAAAATGATGTTACACATCCATGCCGAGTATGGTATCTATATGGAGGAAGGATAATGGAAGTTACGATGCCACAATATCTGCTCGCTTCCTTATTGAAGGATGCGGCAGAAATGGGAGCCACCAACGCACTTACACAGGCTGGACTTTTAAAACCATTTATGAGCATTGCCGAAGCTAAGCGTAAATATGGTGCCAGGACATTACAGAGATGGATTAAAGAGGGGAAGATCAAACTAAGAAAAGAAAGTCCTGCATCAATTAAGTTTAAAATCTTAAGAAGTGAAATCGATGCCTTAGAAAAAGCCAGTAGCAAACCAATTTATAATCAAATTACATCCCACTAATCATGAAAACATTTAAAAAGGATATGGCTGAACTGCAGTTGCAATTGGCCAAATTAATGCAGCCAAAGCAGGCGATTGTTGAACTAGAAAGGTTGATCAGTAATGGTTAGGGTACAGCATACAGAATGGCCAGCATGTAGGCTGCATGAGGCTAAACAGTCTGCCTCAAATCAAGTTAAAGAAGGAGGCTTATGGCATGCCGATAAAGGAGGAGAACTGCTTAAAGAAGCCAATAGGTTAATCAAACCAAAACGTAGGGGTGAGGTAAGAGAGCTCTTAAAGATATTCTGGATAGTGCTTAGCCTATGTGCAGTTTGGTATATCTTTTTTCAAATTTTCTATGAAAATGGATCTTAACTGATTTTGAAGGGGATTTAGAACCAAAATGGATTTACGATTGCCTATAAGTTTACCAAATAAATCCATCGTAATGCTTTGTTTAGGCATGTTGAACTAGTTATACAAAGATGTTTAAATATCGAAAAAATTTAATTAACCCAATATTGAAGTAATATTTTATGGAGCAATCACACTTAGTTGATTTACTAAATTTAGGATTAAAGCCTATCCCAATGATTTGGAATGCTGAAACAAAAACGGCAAAATCCCATTGTGTAGCACATTCCGCAGTAACTAAGGATAATTATGATATTACTAATTTTAATGCTTTCATATACAATTTAAAAGAGGCTAATGGAATTGGTATAAAATTATTTGCTCCCTTCGGTTGCTTTGATTTTGACCTTAAGAATACTAATGATAAGGAAATTTTTTCCAAGTGGCTTCATGCTGTCAAATTTTTAGATGATGATATTTTAAGTAAAGTTTGTATTGAAACGACTAGAAATGGAGGCTACCATGTATACATAAAATATAATAAACTAACGTCTAAAAAAAGCCTAGCTAAAGAAGTGAATGGAGAAGAAGTGATAGCCCTTTACACCGGGGGTACTTTATCATATTGCGATCCGACCCCGGGTTACAACATGTACCATAATGAATGGCAGGACTTAGAAGAATTAACTGATGATCAGTTTGATATACTTGTAAGTTCCGCAGTATCATTTAATCTATTGCCTGATACCATTTCGGAAAATAAGGAAACTTTAAAAGTTGATTATCCAATTGAGTACGAAAACATCTGCCTGCAATTTGACAATAATATCACTGATGATGTTTTTAATACTTTACTTAACGATTTAGGGCTTTTCAAGGTATTGGATTATCATTATGGGAAAAAAGATAAATACACTGCTTATCTCCGAAAAGGCTCAAAAGCCAGGTATTCTGCAAAAGCCTATTTTAAGGCAAAAAGATTATTGATATTCAGTGGCTCAATTTCTGGATTCCCGCATTGGGGAGAAAGGAAACACGAAAATGACCACAATTGGATCCTAAGCCCTTCAAAAATTCTCTATTATAAGTATGATAGAGATTGGATTTCAACCATTGAAGAAATTAAGGCAATTTCCGAGAGTGTTGGACTAGAATTGGTTGAGCATAAGCCGGTGACGGATCAAGATTTAATACATAAAGACCGATTAAAGTTTCCTTATGATATTTTCCCAGAGACAGTTCAAAATTATATTTTTTCACATAATTTTCAGCATGAGTATTTAGCAGGTTTTGCTTTAGCAGCTTTTTCTACAGCTATAGGGAACTCGGTTTCTTTAATGGCAAATGAAGGATATATCATTAAACCTATACTTTATTTGGCAGTAGTAGCTCCTCCTGGAGCTTCAAAAACACCTGCATTAAAATCGATGTTCAAATTTATTAACGATGTAGACTCAGATACCTACAAGTGTTTCGTTAAAGATCGGGATAGTTATAAACAGGAGTTAGCTAGTTTCAAAAACCAAAAAAAAGGAGAGGGGATGAGAGAGCCCGAAGCTCCAATAATGAGGCAGATGATAATTAACGACTCTACAATTGAAATGGCCGTAAAGATTTTAAAATTTAATCCTAGTGGATGTTGCGTCGTTGCTGATGAGTTAGCTGGCTTTCTTAAAAGGATGGTAAGGTATGAAGGAGATGAGAAAGAGAAATGGCTTGAGATGTGGAGCGGTGGTAGTATTAAAATTCAGCGTATGGCTAGAGAGGAAGATATTGTTGAAAATGCTTTTTGTTCAATAGTTGGAGGCATTCAGCCAGGAGTGTTAGATGTATTGGGTACAAAGGAAAATGCGCATAATGGATTTTATCATAGATTCTTATTTGTGTACCCTAAGCCCATAAATAAACCAAATTGGCAACAGTATACAACACCAGAACACATTAAAGTTGACATGGCCAACTTATTTCATGCTATTTTTTATAAGCGGAATGATAAAGCTATTTATAAACTATCAACCGAGGCTAATGCACTTTACGCAGAATGGTACAACAATAAAAACCTAAAATATAATAGGTCAAATACAGATGATCCAAAGGGAATCATCGCAAAGTATCAAGATTACTGTCTAAGGTTCGCATTGATACTTCAAGTTATACAAGACAAGGATGTTAGGTTATTTGTTGTCGAAGCTAATAATATGGAAAGGGCTATTCGTTTGACCGAGTATTTTTTCGGAAATATGTATAAAGCGATGAAGGTGTTAGCTCCAGAAACTCCTATAGATAAATTAACTGGAAGTCACTTGGAATTTTATAACGCTTTACCTCCGTCATTTACCTCTAAGACGGCAATAGAAATTGCTAAAAACCATACTATTAAAGCAGCTAACTGCAAGATGTTATTGATGAGATGGAGCAAACCCGATTCGTATGTCCTAACGAAATCTGGAGATAGATATGAAGCTACCTATGAGAAGAATTTCTAGACAATAACCTGGAATAAGGGATAGAACCGGCTAAATTGAAAGTAACAAAGTAACAGGCCAATAACAAAGACGATGTTACTTTAAAAGGGTTTTTAAAGCGGTAGAAATAGCGTTTATTTGCCAAAGTAACAAAGTAACAAAAAATATCCATGACGATATTTAAAAGTAACAAAAGTAACAAGTGACTAAGAAAATATAAAATAGTATTATTTATCTCATACTTTATGCTGTTCAAGAAAGTAAAATATTTAAGCCAGCAAAATCCTGTTACTTTGTTACCATGGTTGATAAGTATTTGTAATTCAAAAAGTTAAAAATAACAAAGAAGTAACAAAGCATAAATCTGGTTGTTACTTTAAAAAATAAATACCTACTAATGGGTTGTTTGTCAGTTTTTTAGTTAAAAGCCACAGCCTTCAACAACGAATCAATGCATAAAGTAGCCGCAGAAATATAAAATTGAGAGTTGAAAGTAATTTTATATCTAATTTGAGATATTCAAGAATTTGTATTATATTTGCCTATATACCACAGCATAACACCATGAACATACCATCACCAAAAAAACCTGTAGACAAGGAACATCCTACTGTCAATGATATACTTTCGTATGAAGTATATAGTGTAACGATTAACAGGTTCATGTCTGCCCAGGAGAAGAAGGATAAGATTGAACTGTTGAAAATGCAAATGGATAAACAAACAAAAAGCTAATGATTGACGAAAACACACTTATCGGACGAGGGCTTGCCCAAATTGATTATGATACTTATCTGCGGATACAGGATAGGGTAACGCCAATGTTAACAGATACATCTCATATTAGTGAGATCATCGCTTACATCAAAGAAAAACATAAGGATGACGACGACTATATGATGAACATATTGTGCATCGCTACAATCTATGATATGTATTGCCCAGGTTCACTCTTCGCCTCATCAATTGCAAAGATGAAGATTGGGGTTAGGGACTATGTAGCTGAGGTAATGGAGTATCGAAATCCAGAAATGGTTAATTATTACCATTCTCGGGCAATTCCATTTTTAAAATTTAGAGAGAAGGGGTTCGGACAGAAAGTTGAGCAAATTAAGAAAGCGTTTAAACATTTATCGGTTAGAAAGAGTGATGTTGAGTTAGGATTATATGCCATGTAAAGGAATAATTTATCTAATTTGAGATAATCAAGAATTCGTATAATTTGATGTGTTCATCAGGAAAATAAGGTTTTGTTGTGGTATAGTAGAAGAAAAAACAAACATGTAGTGATTTTTATAGCAATAATTGGTAAGGTCGGCAACTGAAAGATTTTGCTGCCTTGCCATAACTTTACCCTTAGCTCATTAGGTTAGAGCAACGGACTCATAATCCGTAGGTGATTGGTTCGAATCCAATAGGGTAAACACAAGGGCGAAAACCCTTATCAAATACACAGAAAATTAATTATCGGCTAATAACACGATATATCGAATTATCGGCTAAATACCCGATAAAGGCTGACTGATATGAAAAGAAGGAGGAAGATGGATGAACTTATGGTTAACGTTAAGAATTGAAAACTATATTAAGGATAAACATGCTGACCATTCCTATGAACCTGCCTTTATATCAACTGTCGATGATAAGTCCGTTTCGTTGCCCATTGAATCTGTCTTAAGTACTTTAGCTAAAGTAATTAGGCCATTGGTAGACGGTTATAGAGATTCCAATTTAGAGGATTAGAATAACGTAATTTCAACTGTAATGCAGGACACTAATGAGTGTTAGGTTATTAATCTACAATTCGAGTATCGAACATTACAATATAATTTTCAAAATATTTAACTGCTTCTATAGGCAATAAAATCAATTAATAAAATGGCAATACAAAAATATACCTTAAGTAGTATTGAAAAAAATCAAATCGGATCTATGGACACTAAAATTGTTCAGGGATAATGGCGAAGGACGGATTTGATATTGTGACCGATGTAATGAACTTGATAAACATTCCTTCGATTTTAGCATTATTGGAAGGCGGACAAGTAGATCCGTCAGTTAAGACCACATCATCTTCTGTAAAAGGAATTGTGGTAAGTAGTTTGGGAATTACAAATGGTGCTGAACAAGTAGGCAATGGAAACATAAACTGCTATGCACCTCCCATTATATCAACCATAGATGATAAGTCTGTTTTGTTGCCAGACCAATCTGCACTAAGTACTTTAGCCAAAGCAATTAGTCCATTAGTAGACGGTTATAGAGGCTCCAATTTTGAGTGTTGGATTACCACAATGCCAACAATAATGCAGGACACTGAAGGGGGTTATTTTGCTAACCTACAATTCGAATATCGAGCATCACAATATAATTTAAAAAATATTTAACCGCCTGTATAGGCAATAAAATCAAATAACAAATGGCAACACAAAAATATACCCTAAGTGGTATTGAAAAAATTCTAATCGGACCTGCTTCAGCTTCTACTACATTAACTGGCATGATCGATATTTCGGAATACATCGCTCCTGGAACTCTAACACGTACTAAAAACGTAGACAATAAGGAGAGGTTAATTGCAGAGGGTAAGAATTATGCTTACGTAACATTTTCAACCCCAGGCGACCCTGATAGAATCGGCTTCTCTCTTTTAGATCAGAATCCGGAAATTGAGCGATTATTATCGGCAATCGTATATGACGATGCTACTTCTACGGTAACTGAACTAGCAGACAGAAAGGTTGCCAACATCTCAATGCAGATATACACCTCATTGAAGAATGGAAAAAAGGCAGTCATTACTATCCCAAACATTGATGCAACAATGGGTACTGCTGACCCAATTACATTTAACAATGTTGAGAAATTTGTAATTACTGGTGATATTAATCCATTTATAACTGCTAATGGTGAAAAAGCCCTTAGTGTTAAACAATGGTTCGATGCAGCTGGAAATCCAGTTAACGGAACTCCACCAACTGTATCTGCAGGTGCTGCTACTCAAACGGCAAGCGCTAACCCTAAAGTTCTAACTGGTACTGCATCTGCAGCATCGCCAAAAACAATTGTTAGTCAATTATGGACTGTTGTATCTGGACCAAATGTACCTACAATGGCAACCCCTACAGCATTGAGCAACTCAGTAAGTGGTTTAGTTACAGGTGTATATGTGTTCAAGCTGTCTGCAGTAGATAGTCAAGGTGTTGAATCATCGGCTACTACTCAGTTAACAGCAACAATAGCTTAATAAAATTAACATAGAATTGATAAAAGCCTTGTCTTGAAAATAGGCAAGGCTTTTTTAATAAACAAAAATGCAGGAAAACCAAATTATAAGCGCAATAGCAGACGTTTTATCAGAAAAGCCCAGGTATGAGTTTACTGTTCCGATCAGAGAGCCTAAAATTACAGTGCAGCCAAAAAGGACTTTATGGGACTGGATTATGCGTAAACCTATAACAGTATCGCCTCCTATTGAGCTGACACGAACGTTTACAGTTTACCCACCAGTGGTCAATAACATGTACAGGATTGCAGGTAGGGCTGCAAATCTACCACAAGAAGTGGTTAAAGGAACGGTTGCAGAAATCATCTTGCCGTTAATTTATGCTCACAAGGACGACATAGTCTATATTATAGCCACAGGCATCCAGAATACCAAACGTGAGCCTGATGCGGAATTGATGGAGTTTATAGGAGATAATTTCGATGCCGAAGATTTATTCAATTGCCTTCAAGCTGTATTAGGCGGCGAATGGATGCAACATTTTTTCAATTCTATTGCCTTGGCGAAAGGGACGGTAAAAATACTGACGCCAAAGGCAAGTCCGTTAGACGGGAGCGAGTCGATAGCCTCCCACACAGCAGCTTAGGAGCCGCATTAAGATACTTTAAAGGAGCTTTTACACTCCATTCAATTTTATGGGAATGCACTTGGGACAACTATATGCTATTCATGGCTTCAATTGAACGTCATGACGAAATGGAACCACAAAACGAGGTGCGAGATGCAGCTGATGTTTTTTAATTATATACACAAATGGAACTGAACCAATACATATTAAAAGAGGCAAGAATTAACGGTATTTGTGCCGAGTGGGCAACGCTGATTGATCATTCGAATAGCAAAGATGAACTAATGGAAATGTATGTCAAAGGTATTGACTTCTGTTTGGAACATGATTTCCCTAGTAATCAAGACCTTTTAAAATTAGGTGGGCCAGACTTCATCGCCAAATATGGAGTGTATGTTAATCAAGATTGCGAATTTCAAGATAAGCGGTTTTTGGTGCTGTTGGGAGCGTGTAAAAGTAAGGCTTGTTATACTGGTTATTCAATTGGTCAAGTCTATCTAAAGGGAACTAGTTCACTATCATGTGATGTAGCTGAAAATGCATTTATTATAATTGATTGCTTTGATGAAACATCTATTTCGGTTAATTCAAGCAACGATAGCAAGGTATTAGTCAATCTTTATGGCAATGCCAAAATAATGCATTCCTCAACGGGCAATGGGATGGTAAAAATCGTACACAAAAATAAATCTAGCTACTAATGAGCGTTGATATAACAAGTAACAAAGAGATTAATTATACTGCCAATCTGGATATTGAGCAGGTATTGCAACAATCAGCTATTCTTAAGGATGAATTCAAAAGTTTAGGTGAAGAGTTGTCAAATAGTTTTGACGTAAAGCCACTAACTGCATATGAAGCAGGTTTGCAGAATATTAAGCAGGCTTTTCTTGATTTGGCAAAAGAAAAAGCAGAATATGAAAAAGCAGATAAAGCTGCTTCAATGGCTATCCAGTCGGCATTGAAAGAAGAAAGAGAGTTAGTTAAACAAAGGAATGCGGAGTTAAAGAATAATGCTGGAGAAACGAAAAATGCAAAGGGGTTAATTGAACAAAAACAGGCAGCAATAGTACGATTGAATAAGGTTTATAGTAATCTTAATGCAACGGAAAAAAATAGTGCCGGTGGTCAAAGGTTACAAGGTATTATCTCTGGACTTACAGCACAGGTTAAAACACTCGACACTGAAACGGATAAAGCACAAAGTAAGGCGGCTAGCCACGGTTCTAAAGTTGGAAGTGGGTTAGGTAAGCTTGGGGAGGGATTTAAGAAACTTATAGGGTCAATACCAGGATTAGGTTTAGCTGAAGTAGTAGGCTTATTAGTAGAGCCAATTATAGAGGCCATAAAGAATTTAGATATTTTTAAGACTAAACTTGATGATACCGTTAAGATTTCAGCTGCTTCATCTTCTGAATACACCAAAGCCCTTTCTGATGTAGGCAATTTAAAAACTTCTGTTGAAGAGTTTAAAGAAGGCACAATTACTAAAACTGAATTAGTTGACAGGTTTAATGAAAGTATTGGTAAAAATGTTGGTGAATTAAAAACTGCACAAGAGGTAGAAGATTTTTACACTAAAAAATCGGATGATTACATTAAAGCGGTGTATTTGAAAGCACAGGCTCATGCAGCTCTTGAAGTGTCAGCAAAAAAGGCTAGTGAAGCTTTGACTAAACAGATTGAGGGGCCTTCTCTGACGGATCAGGTTATTGGATGGGCTGCGGCTGTGGCTTCTCTTGGTGGAGGGGCAACGGCACTTCAGGTAACAACTAACCTGCACGCAGATGGGATTATAAAGCTAAATGACGAGAGTAAAAAAGCTGCTGCAATTGCTGATCAAAAAACGAAAGAATATGATGCATTTTTAAAATCTAAAGGATTAAACAAACCAAACCCAGGAAATGAAACTAAGACAGGAAATAAACCTATTGATTCGGAAATAAACGAACAACGTAGCTTACAGGAAAAGATTAGTGAATTAAAAAAGGAATCTAATAGGAAGCAACTGTCTCAGGAAGAAAGTGAAATACAAGCGGTAAAGGATAAATATGCCAAGATTAGTAAAGAGATAGATGCATTCAATGCAAAATACAAAGGCAAGCTTAAGGTTAATTCTAAGGGATTGGCTGACGATGAAAAGAATGAAATTAAATTAATTGAGGGCAAGGAAGAAACCAATAGGACAAAATCATTTTTAGACGAACAACAGGCTTTATATTCAAAATACGAAGAATTTAAAGCCCAAGTCGGAATTAAAAAAGCGAATGAACGGTATGGTAAGGAATTAGATGTTAATGCTAATTATCTAAAAGAGTTGAAAATTAGAGAAGGTACATTGATGGAGAAAAAGGATAGGACTGCTCCTGAAAATGATCTCCTAAAGGACATCCAATCTAGGATTGCAAAAGAAGTGGAATTAGAAAAATCTAAGAATGATACCATATATATAAACGCCTTCAATGCTACCAAAACCCTAACCCAGAAAATACTAGATGTAAACAATGAGTTTGAAAGGGATAAATTGGCCTTGGGCGAAAATGCCAGTAAGGAAAATATTGCTATTCTTGAAAGGACTAGAGACAAATCTATAAGCGCATTGGCATCAGCAGAGCTCACGGACTCAGATGTTTGGGCTAAACTTTTTGGGAATCTTGATGATTTGACTAAAACAGAGTTGGATACGTTAATCAAAGAGGTTGAAACAAAATTTAGTTCATTGTCTAAATCTCTTAACCCTATTGACTTAGCGGAACTCCAAAAAAAGCTGAAGGAAGCAAAGAGTAAAATGATTTCTGATAATCCTTTTGTTGTTATTGGGCAAGCCATAAAAGAGTTAAATGAAAAAAATGTTGGAGGGGTTAAAAAGTCATCAGATCAAATTAAAGGTGACTGGGTTAACTTAGCTAAGGCAACAGAAGGTGCTTTTAAATTTGTTGATGATATTGTTCAATCTACTGATTTTCTAAAGGAAGCAATAGGAGAAGTAGGTCAGACCGCTATAAGTTCGTTGGCGACTGTAGCCAGTGTATCTGTCGCTGTTGGTCAGGCAATCAAATCTACAGAGAAAGCTTCTATAGTATTAGCGATCATCCAAGCAGCTTTAGCTGTTGCCCAGGCTATTTCAAATGTTCTTAAATCAATCTTCAATGCCAATGATAAAAAGATTGAAAAATCTATTGAGGGACATAAAGACAAAGTCGAAGAACTGACCAATTCTTATGCAGATCTAGAAAGGGCCGTTGCGAGTGCTATTGGTGAGGACATCTATCGAAAACAACAGCAACAGATTGAAAATCTTAAGAGCCAACAAGATGAACTGGTTAAAATAAGAGATGCAGAAGCAAGCAAAAAGAAGCCTGACCAAGGCAAGATAAATGAATATAACCAGCAGATCAAGGAAGCCGGACAGAAAATAATTGACGTAAACAACCAGATTGCAGAAAGTCTAATTCAAACTAATTTCAAGGAGCTGTCTTCCAGTTTTGCTGATGCATTAACGGAAGCTTTCAAGACTGCTAGTGATCAGGGATTGGCATTCGATAAGGTGTTCAATGATGTAGTTGCCAATGCCATCAAAAATGGATTGAAGATTAAATTATTGGAACCAGTAATTGCCGAATTTACATCTGCATTAGCTGATTATGCTAAGAACAATGGAAACAGTGTTGTTGGATTTGATTTTGAAACCTATAGGAAGAAACTAAAGGAACAGGCCAATCTCTTCAATGCGGGTCTTGCAGCTAGTGGTGATTTTTTTATGCCTCAATCTGAAAATAAATTCTTGAAGAATGTAGGTGAAAGCTATCTAAAATCATTAGAGTCTAGCGATTATGCTAAAAGGGTTTCAGAATACCATGAAAAACTTGCAGAAGCTACCAAAAGAGGTTTAACAGCTGCCGACCTGGATTCATTTAAGGCAGAGTATGAGGCACTATCTGCATTGGCCAAGCAGAAGATGGATGAATATGAGAAGTTGACAGGGCAGAAAATAGAAATTGACCCTATCTCCTTACAATTCAACGTAGATAGTAGTAGTGCTGAAGAAGGGCTTCAATCCTTAAGGGATAAACTATTTGAGAACTTAACAAAATCAGCTGAGGAAACAGGGAAGAGTATTGAGGAGATATTAAAGGACCATATTCTACAGGCATTAAAATCGCAGATTCTTACTGATGGTTTAAAACCATTACAACAAAAGATCACTGCTTTATATGCCAATGGTAAGATACCAACTAAAGATGAAATAGCTGCATTGACAGCTGAAATGAATGCTTTCATTGATGGCGCAAAATCAAAGTTAAAAGATATTGAATCTGCTACAGGTTTAACATTCGGAGATGCTGTAAAGGCAATCGACTCTGAACTACAATCTATTTCAGATAGTATCGCTGATGTATTTGCAAATACAGATGGTGCACTTCAGAATTTTGAGGAGAAGTTTAATGGCATGGTTAAGAACACCATACTAGAAAGTTTGAAGACTACTTTGCTATCTGATAAACTTACTGATTTCTACAATGGATTTAAAAAACTTTCAACCGTTGATGACGCCAAGAAACAGGAGCAGATCGCTTTGTTGCGTGCCCAATATAATGAGATCATAAAGGAAGGCAAGGACGAATATGAAAGATTACAAGACGTTTTCGGGGTAGATTATTCTACACCAAAACAAGACCAGAGTGCGATAAGTTCAAGTGTTGGAAGGTCAATAACTGAAGATACAGCTAATGTATTGGCTGGCACGTTTGTCGGTATCTACGATGAGGTAAAAAAGAGTAGTGGGTGGTTGGGTAAAATATATTCCATTTCTACACAAAACCTTGATACCGCAATAAGAACAGAACAGAATACCAGGCGTACCGCAGATAATACAGAAGGAGTTGGAGCCAAGCTTGACCAGATAATCGCAAATACTAAAAAATCAACAAGTACATCACTTTCAGATACCTATTTAAAATTATGATCATAGATATTTATAGAGGGGCCAGTATAACCGCATCTGCAGAAATTGACAGCAGTACTGTTTTCTCTGCACAGGTTAATGGCGAGGACAAGATTACAGCAACGTTTAAGTCGGCTACGCCATTGAATCTTATGATAAAGGACTACATTGTACATAAAGGGTTGAAATACCAGATATTAAAGTTTGTAGACCTATCAATCAACCATGAGTATACATATAGTGCAGTGCTGATGGGTACTTCCTATAATCTTTTCAATAAACCTTTTTTATCAAGTACGGGTACGAGTACTTTTGTGCTCACTGGAACGGCAACTCAGTTGCTCACCATTTTGGTGGCCAAGATAAATACTGTAGATAGTGGCTGGACCGTTGGAACTGTGTTTGATGAAGGGGCTGTTAAAGAGGTTCAGTTTATAGGTGATGACTGTAGGAGTGCACTGGGGAGGATATTCAGGGCATTTGATTTAGAAGTTAGTTATGTTGTTAAGCAGATCAACCTGGTTAAAAGATTTGAGTTAATTGACGACACAATAGAGCTGGCGTATGGGCAAGGTAATGGACTTTATAACCTTAGCAAACGAATTGAAGGTGATTTCTTTAGCCGAGTGAGAGGTTTTGGCAGCTCAAGGAATATCCCCGCTAATTACCGTGGTGGACTAGAAAGATTGAGTTTTGATCCAGGGTACATTGACATTGAAGATGCAGCTAGCTATGGTGATCCCGTAGAAATTGAAGTTGTTTTTGAAGATATATATCCCCATCGTACGGGTGCCATTACGGCTGCAGGAATAGCCACGATTGATTTTACCTTATTGGCCGATACCACAATTGATTTTAACCTTGCTGATAACTTCATTACTGGAGAAACGCCAAAAATTGTAATGGATAGTGGTCACTGGCAAGGAAGTGAGTTTGAAATTGTTGTTAATTCTTATGATCATGCAAACAAATCTTTTAAGATCAGGCCAAATAAAGAAGGAGGTTATTATTTTCCAAACAGTACGCTACCCATACAAATAGGAGATACTTACAAATTTATTGGGATTAATCTTCCACAAAGTTATGTAAATGCTGCTGAGGCAGCTGTAAAGAGCCTTACTCAACAATATGCTGCAATTGAACCAACATTGGATGTTGCTTATGAATTGGTTATCGACCCAATCCATGTATTAGATAATGGACTTATTCCTAAGCTTAATATCGGTCAAAAAATAAAGTTAACTGATGCTCCAACTGGGATTAATGCGAATATGCGGATAACATCAATTAGTTATCCATTGATATCTCCCGAGCTGGTTACAGCTACTATTTCTGATAAGGTTACTTTTTCAGAAGAAAAGCAGATCCAAAGAATTGTGATTGAAAGTGCTAAACAGTTACCGGTAATCAAAGAGAACATTGCCAAGGTAAAGGCATTTACAAGCCAGCGTTTAGATGAAACTATAAATATGGTTTTTGATCCTCAAGGTAATTATTATACCGAAAAGATCAAGCCACTAAGTATTGAAACATTACAGTTAACAGTTGGCTCAAGAACACAGATGTTCACTTTAAGTGTAATCTTCCAACAGAACTATCTAAACAACCCTAATTCATTTTATTGGCAGGCAGGTAAACTAGCCCATTACACGGTGGTGCCAGGTTCAACATTTACTTGGAATATCCCTGCAGGCTCGATTACCGGGCTTACAAACGCATCTGCCTATTACATTTATGCTAGGTGCAACAAGGCAAACAATAATGGGGTAATTGTACTTGATACTGTTGCAAGGCAGATTGAAAGCGATAGTACCTATTACTATTTTCTTATTGGAACATTGAATAGTGTTATTGATGGTATTAGGGCTATTAGTTTAAGCTATGGAATAGCCGAAACCAATGGTAAGTTTATCAAAGGGGTACTTACTTCAGATGATGGGTATTCAACACTAGACCTCAATACTGGGGAGTATCGGGGAAGAATGCAATTCCTAAATTCTGACGAAAGCGGGTATGTACCTGTAAATGTACTCAACGATATGGCCGAAGCGTCTAAAGTTAAGACGGATCTAATCAAAAATTGGGCTTTACAAGACGATATTATAGCCGCAATGAAGTATGGTGATACCTTTATTGAAGGTGGTTTAGTTAAAACGGATTTCTTAGATGTTGATACTATTGTAGCAAGGGGAATATATGCTGCAACTATAGAGGCGTTAGATGTTAATTTTGTTAGAGGTACAATAGGTGGTAACGAAATAACTAGTCATGGTATTGTTGGAGCTAAATTTTCAATTATAGATGGTGTTATTGAAGCAATTGATGCAAAAATATCTGGGACATTAAAAACTGCTGTAACAGGACAAAGAGTTGTATTGGATGGTACCAGTAATAGTTTAAAATTTTATGATGCCGACGGTTTTTTAAAGGTTCAAATTTCTTCAGGGATTGTTGATCCATTTGGGGGTAGTTACTCAGGCATTATAGTTGGACAGAATTATTCATTAACTGAAAGTGGTTTTAATGGTCTCGGTGGAGGTTCAACAAATTATGTTACCGCATCAAGAGACGGTTTCAGTGTAGGGAACTTGGATACTGCAGTAGCCATGACTATGAATCAATATGGCTTTGTGATAAATTCTGGAGCTTTTACCAGTAGAACTGCATCATTTGTTGTGGGTGGGAATACCTACAGTTTTGTTAATGGAGTTTTGGTCAATTAACTTGGTCTGATTAATGTAGATTGGTGTTTTATACCACTCAATAGGGACCATTATCTTAATGAATCTGTTCTTTAGTTTTTAGATGTTGCATTGATAGCTACTTCTTTTTACTTCCTGATAATAAGATTAATACGAGCATCAAGAACAGGCAATTTTTATGATACAAATTACAGGGTTGTCGGCATTGCATTAGATTGGCAAAATTTATGAAAACCAATTGGTAAGCGGTATCATCTGGCTTAAAAACATGCTAAAGGTAAATTTACAGTTGTAAATATGTTGGTTGTATGTCTAAGAAAACGGAGTTAATGAAGACGATTAAAATAAACTTTAATGAGGTTCAAATACTTGATCTCAGTGGTAATCATATCCAAATAAAAGATTTTTCGGCCATAGCTAGTGAGTTATTATGGAAGATGGCTACAACTATACCTCTTTATGAAGCTTCACTACAATTATATAAGGGGATATCGGTAAATCTAAATAAGGAAGAAATTGAACTGATCATAAATATTTTTAAAAAAAATCAATGTTTCTATCCATTTGCTCAGGTTCCATTGATTAAATATTTAGAAAATAAAATTAAGGAGTTGGAGATATAATGACAGGCAAATATTTCATAA